>Ga0160438_1000003_pt1 | contig 442154 bp, 357 predicted proteins | sample HID1975K_E0MG_FD_108203 | JGI IMG/M metagenome (GOLD analysis project Ga0160438, IMG submission 108203) | Enriched soil microbial communities from UW Madison campus, WI, USA - HID1975K_E0 MG | ecosystem: Environmental > Terrestrial > Soil > Unclassified | place: USA: Madison, Wisconsin...
AGTGTAGCGTAGCGAAATCGAGATATCTGTTAATGAATCAATTGCAAATTAAAGATTTAACTTCGTTGAGCCTTCGGGTTCTCCGCTCCATTTCATTACGGTCGAAATGACGACTTTTTAGACGCCTTCTTTCCAAACAATTTAAATGAAATACTCCTGTTTCTAAAAACACAAACACACAGGAGTATTCCATATGGCCTTTAAAGAACAAACCGAGTGAAACGAGCTCATTTATGCGGCTGAAAATGTGCACTCATAAATAATTATTTACATATGAAATAAGTCATGAATATATACTTAGAAAAAATTCAACCACTAGTAAAGAAATATAATGAAGAAGCGCTTTTTGATAATGATGCGATCATTCGCTCCTTTGCCTTTTTTGGTGCTCAGTTGCAGGCTTTTGAGACCGGTGTAAAGCCGGAGAAGCTGCTGCAGCTTTTTCGCCGGGCACGCCTGTATCAGGCACTGACTTTAGTTGATCAACGAGAACCGGAGGTTTTGTCTCTATTTGATTTGCCCACCTGGCAGAAATTGCCAACGTATCTTCATCAGCCGGGCATTTTGGCAAATTACCACGTAGGGTCTTATCGCTTATTGTCTCGTTGGCTCCTGCAGCAGCGGATTCCTTTTGTTTTACTGGTGGCAAGCGCGGTGAGTAAAAAAATAGGCTTTCAGGCTTATGTACGGACATTGAGTGGGCAAGGGATACCGCTTCCACCTGTTTTGCTGGCGGAGGATCCTTATGTAATACGGAAGATGTGCCGCTATATTGGCGAAGGTTATCATATATTGGCCTATATGGATGGTGGACGCGGTTGCCAGTCGACACCCGATTTAGATAAACTAACACCAGTTCCTTTTTTCTCATCGATGCTTCATATACATAGGGGCATCCCGATGGCGGCGAGGTTAACAGATTGCCCCATATACCCAATAATTATTCCGAGAGCAAAGAACCTCTTGCCAAAGCTGAAACTCCATGCGCCAATTTATGTAGACAATAGTAGGAATAAACAAATGGATATGGACCATGCGCTGTATGATTTATTTGCTTTTTTACAGCATACCTTAAGTCAAGAAGCACATATATATCAATGGGAACGTTGGCTTTTTGGGCAACCAATCGGCAAGCATCGAAAGAATGCGCGGTGGAAGATGGAAGACGGTAATGCGTACCGCTATTTTCCATACCGTACGGCCAGACAATGTTATATGCTAAGTGCGGATAGTATGATGAGCTATCGCATAAGTGAGGATTTGTACCAAGATTTTGTGAATATGCTTAAATACTTATATATTTAGCCCTCTCAACCCACCTAAAATCATTATTGAAAGTTGCCGACCTGGGATGCTTTAATCTAAACAACACAACTTATGATGAAATGGTTACCCAAAGTAAGCCTTAGGACTGTTTATTTTCATACGGCGGCTTGGTTGGTTTACACTTTAATTATGTACCGGTATAACTTGAAGAATTATCCTGATTCTTCGGTTGGGCGTATTGTTGCGCTGGTTGTTTTACTTGCTGTCGTATTTTATGCAATACTTGTTCTGCTCTTCTGGATTTTTCAGCGATTGAAGAAAAGAAGACTGCTTGGCCCGCTATTTAGCAGTGCCCTCGCGCTGTTATTATTCGCTTGGTCTTATGTTTATGTGTTGGCACCCCTGTTAGGTTGGAAAATTTATCGCGAGGATTTACCTTATTCAAACAAACAGTTTGTAGCAAATGCAGGCCGGGTTTTGAAGGAAATGGGTAAATACGCAGCGATCTACTTCTTGTTTTATCAACATGTACTGAAGAAGAAAAGACTGAGTCATTTAAAAGCGAACTTGAGCACCCTACGCCGGGGTTTACAGCATGTACAGATCCAGGGATTGAATGCACAAATTTCCCCGCATTTTATGATGAATGCCTTTAACAGCTTCTATGCAATTATTTACCAATGGAATGAGGGGCTGGCAGGACGACTTTTTCGACTATCCGAAATTCTGGATTATAGTCTGGACAATCAAAATCAGGAGGGTTTAAGAACGGTTTCGCTGCATCGCGAATTGACAGAAATGGAGAAATTACTTTCTGCTTATTATGGCGAGAGCACGGAGGGTATGCCCATTCATCTGCTGTGTTTGGGTAGTACACGGGCTTTTCGCTTACCTGCCTTTACCTTGATAGGTTGCGTAGAAAATATGGTGAAATATGCCGTGCTGGACGTGGTGAATAAGCAAGCAGTATTGCGTGTAGTAAGCGCAGGTGATAGCTTACTGATTACGGCGATTAATGGCATTGCGCAAGAAAAAAAGAGCACTATTTCGAAATCTTCGGGACTTATAGACTTGAGGAAGCGGTTGCAATACCTGTTGGGTAACCGCTTTCTATTGAGCCACTGGAAAGAAGGTAACTTGTTTATCTTCTTTCTCTATATAGAGCGCCACTGATTCAATTAAACAAATACAGAACAAACATGAATATCTTAACGTGCGGCATTGTGGATGACGATCCAGATGCTATACGTCTATTAAGTACGTATCTCAGCAAAATGCAGAATGTTCGCTTGCTCTTTAAAACAAAAGATCCCACAGATGCGCTTGATAAGCTAAGGAAGTATCAACCGGATATTTTATTCTTGGATGTAGAAATGCCGGTACTTACGGGCTTTGATTTGATAAAATGGGTAAAACCACCAACAAAGGTAGTGCTCTGTACAGGGCATAGGGATTATGCTTATGACGCTTTTGAAAACGATGTAGACGATTTTTTACTGAAGCCTTTTGATTTTTCACGATTTTTTAATGTGGTTACTAACTTACGTGAATCCGCATTCCATGCTGTTCTAAATGGTGTACGGGTTATGCAACATTACTTTATTGTAAATGAAAAAAATAACAACAGAAATTGGAAGGTGCTTTTTGAAGATATCTTATACATTGAGGCAAAAGATAGTGGTGCAGAGCTGGTACTGCGGGAGAAACGCATTGCTTTGACCGAATCTTTGGTGAGAGTGTACAATGCGCTGCCCAAGAACCTTTTTGTCCGTATTTCTAACGCTTTTGTCATTGCTACAGAATATTATAAGGAATATGCGGATCATAAGGTTTATTTGTATCATGTAAAAGAGCCTTTACCTGTCTCTAGAAAGCCTATGTCAAAAGATTTTTTTGATTGGCTCAATGAACATAAGCTTTAACCCCTTGATTTATTTTTTAACCGTACGACCAAATTTTGATGAACAAAATAGACCTATTACTTAACACCGTTTTACAGATACATAAATTGTTGGAAAATCTGACTGAAAATAACGTAAATGCGGCGAACAAAAGTTTACCCAAACGCCTTTTGAGCGCGCAGGATGTAATGAATAAATTGAATATCAGCGAGGCTACCTATTACCGTCATGTGCGGAGCGGCGAACTGAAACCGCGTATGAAGGGAAGTCGCCATTATTTTTATGAAGAAGATCTGGTGGAAGCGTTGGAAGAAGGTAGGAGAAGGGGGAGGATTTAGCTGCTTTCAATACCTGAGGCGGTTCGAGTGGTCTTCGACACTCGTTCGAGGCTGCTTCGACAGTCGTTCGAGACTTGTTCGAGACTGCTTCGACAATTCTTCGGAGGAGCTTCGACAGGGCTTCGCTTTTTGTTCGCATTTGCTCCTTGTGTTGTTCGGGAATCCTTCGCGTCTTGTTCGGCCGGCTTCGACAAAGCTTCGGGAGGCTCCCACCTTGTTCGGGGAATTGCAGAACCGGTTCCGAGCTTGTTTGCACCAAAGGTGTTTCCGATGAGCAGGAAACAAGCTATACCAGTGCTTGCTTGGCACCTGACTACTATCATCAACACGCATCTACCCTCAATTCCGATCATCTCCGGTCATTAATTGCCTAGGCTGTTTTGCGCCCCTATGTTTGCAGCAAGGATACAGAAAATACCGGTATGCATGATGTGTCTGTTTGAAATTAAAAATTGTAAAACGTTTAAAAAAGAGACAAAATGGGAAAATTTTTAAAGGGAATTAATGGTGCTTTTTCAGGTAAGGTTGGTAGTAACATCGGTAGCAGATGGCGTTCGGTAGACTACATGCGCAGTTTACCGCGGCCGTCGAATAAACCGGCAACGGTAGGGCAACTGGCTCAGCGGGCCAAGTTTGGATTGGCAGTGGCTTTTTTAAGTCCGATTAAAGATCTGTTGAACATCGGTTATAGCGATTTGCAGCAAGCAAAGGCAACTGGCTACAACGTGGCTCTAAAAAGCTTTTTGCAAAATGCCATTACTGGTGACTATCCGGACTTGGAAATTGCCTATGAAAATGTGTTATTCAGCCGCGGGAAATTATCTCCTTTGTATGGGCTAACGCTGGCAGAATCCAATCCGGGTGAGGCTACCCTAACGTGGATACCTAAAATGAATCGTTTTACTGCTTTTGCCGATGATGAGGTGATTGTTTTGGTTTACAATAAAAATAAAGCCTTCTTTGATATCCTGGAAGAGACCACCCGGGCCGACGGTAGCTTGAACTTAGAGTTACCCACGGTTTTCTCGGGCGATGACCTCGCTGTATGGGTCATCTTGGCACATCGCGAGGGAAGTGTTACCTCCAATAGTCAATATGCGGGCAGTATCACCGTATCGTAGATAAAAAGCAAACCGGCTTCGGTCGGTTTGCTTTTTTGACTTTGCAAGTTGCCAGTTGCACGTTGTGAGTTGCCAGTTGTGAGTAACGAGAAATGAGTGATCAGTGACGGAGATCTCTCCGCTACGGTTGAGACCCCTCACTTTTCCTCGTCATATCGAGTGCAGCACCTTTTCCGTCATGTCGACCGAAGTGGAGACATCTAGATCTCTCCGTTTCATTTCATTCCAGCCGAGATGACGCATTACGCTACGGGTAAAATGGCGTTCGGCACGCTTGCAAGACCGGCCTCATGGGGTGAGCGTTAAGAAGATTCAGGATAGATAGGCCGAAGAATCATGTGAGGAAGCGAAGTGAGGGATGTTGAAGTGGGGCGGCTGCACAGGATTGCGGGGAAGGCCTGAATCTATAGCGAAAACCATGAAGCCTTGATGTTTGACTCACTTTGCATCAAGGTAAAGTGAGATGAAATTAAAGAGAAAAAAAATAATTATGACCACTTCAGAAACCATGATGCTGCTAGGTAGTATCATCAGTATTTTATTATCTATAATCGCTTATTTCCTAAAGCAGCTGCACAGACCACTCATCACTGTTTACTGATCACGCTAATCTTGCGTCTTGCTACTAATGTCTTATGTCTAAAATCAAAAAAATGAAAAAAGAAATAACAGAAAGGATAAAATCACCCACGCCAAAGTTCTTTAAAAAGATTAGAACCATTGGTTTAACCTTAGGTGCCATCGGGGGTGCACTATTAGCGGCTCCCATTACCTTGCCGGCAACGGTTATCAGCATAGCTGGCTACTTGGCCACAGCAGGTATTGTAGCTTCGGCGATATCAACGGTCGCCAAAGAAGACACTCTTTAGGGAACAGACGCCCGGTTCTTCATTTACGGTAATAAGCCCTGCTTATTGCCGTAAATTATTTCTTCTTACTTAGTACATATTGTATTTTCAATGTTTTTTTTAAATAGGAGATCTTTTGGGGATTTCACTCCTTCCTTAATATATACACATTTTTTCATGTATGTATGCTTATAATTCACAGTATAGGTGAGTATGAGTGGGTAATGTATGAAAGGTGAATTAATGCTTACTTGCTGTTGTTTTTTCAGGGGGGCTATACGCCTGCTGTTTACTGAATAAACAAAATTTCAAATTAAAATATATATATCTATGGTAAGAAGAATTAAGACATTCATGTTGTTAAGCGCTGGACTTGCATGGTCTGGCTATTCCCAGGGACAAGAAGTGACGATGAAGGACGGCGTTCCTGTGAAGGCAGAGCGAACGGTTGTGGAGTCAACCGACCGCTACCGTGTGGTAACGAACAAGTTTTGGGGTAACTGGTTTATTGGCGCGGGCGCGGGTGCGCAAATGTACTTTGGCGACCACAACAAGCAGATGGACTTCGGCGACCGCCTGAGTCCTGCCTTTAATTTTTATGTAGGTAAATGGTTCACACCTGGCATTGGTTTGCGTGCAGGTGCTGGAGGACTTAAATTTAAAGGTGTGACCCAAAACGGGGCGCATAGCACCGGAGAGCGTTATGAGGGTAAACCATGGGACGGCTACTGGCTGCAGAACCAGGAAATCGAGTACTATCATATCCATGGGGATGTGCTGTTCAACCTAATGAACATCTTCGGCGGATACCGGGAAAACCGTTTTTATACCTTGAGCCCTTACGTGGGGCTGGGCTGGATGGTAGCGCACAAGTCGCCAAAAGCTAGGGAGATCTCTGGCAATGTGGGGCTTTTTAACTCCTTCCGTCTGGGTAAGGTGGTAGACCTGACCTTGGATTTTCGTGGCAGCGTGGTGAACGACCGCTTCGATGGCGAACTGGGAGGAAGGAGAGAGGAAGGGCTGTTGACGGGTACGTTGGGACTGGTGTTTAATTTGGGGAAAAAGGATTGGGATAAGCCAACCACAACAACGGTTACCTATAGTTATGATGATGCAGCATTGGCTGCGCTGCGTGATCGGGTAAATGCTTTGTCTCGTGATAATGACGCTTTGCGTGCGCAGTTGGCAAACGCGAAGAGTGATACCATTACCGATATTGAAGTAAGAAACAAAGTGCTGGCCGCTCCGATTTTGGTGACCTTCCCTATCAGCAAGTCTACCGTTAACCGCGAGATCCGGGTGAATCTGGGTTTCTTTGCCGAAGTAATCAAAACAGGCAATAAGGACGTAGTTTATCAGATTACGGGTTATGCGGATAAAGGTACGGGCACACCGAAGATCAACGAGCGCCTGAGCCGTGAACGTGCACAGGCTGTATATAATGTTTTGGTGAACGAGTTTGATGTAGACCCCTCACAGCTGGAGCTTGCCTATGAGGGTGGAGTGGACAATATGTTCTACAATGACCCACACTTAAGCAGGGCGGTGATCACAATTGCAAAATAGAATTTAATTAATCGCTTGAAGGTTATGCAGGAAGAAAAAAAGAAGACTATCAATCGCCGGCTATAGAAGAAACGCAGGTTGAGCTGGAGCAGGGAATAACCGCGGGATCTGCAGAGGTGAATCCGGGTACGGGCGATACATAGTAGTATTGAGCAAGAGTGGGACGAGGGAGTAAGGAAGAGACGTAGAATGGTAACACCGTTAAATTATAATTATGGAAAAATGTTTAGTAGAAAAGAAAATAGCTTCTCTATGGAGAATTTCGCTACTCTTTTCTTTATTGGCTTTGACCGTTTCCTGTAAGAAAACAAATAATGCCGGCTTAGGTATAGGAGACGCTGTTGTAAAAGTTAACTTGTTGGGGGTAGAAGGGGGAGACCTTTCTTCTCCTTCGCTCCAAAGGGCATCGATCGATCGTACGGGAGGATCGGGTTTAAGCACAGGGAGCTTGTCCCAAGTGGTGGAAGTGCCTTTCGACGATACCTATAGCTTGGTGGCCCGCTTGACACCTGTGGGGAGTGGAGCTAGCATTCAGCAGGCAGGCGCGAACGCTAAAGTGGCTGCGGTTTCCGGACCGGCTGCAGCCGTTGCGGTGAGGGAGCCTTTGGCTCAAGGCGTTAGATATAGATTACTGATATATGACGAGGCGGGTAACTATGTAACAGAAGAGGATTATACGGCTGGCGGACCGAAACCGGAACTGAGACTAGATGGGGGAAGTTCCTACACCTTTGTGTGTTATTCGATAGGAAGCACCTCAGCATTGCCGGAAGTGACGAATGCACAGACGTTATCGGACGCCTTATTTGCTGGGATAGATGGAAGCACCGATTTCATGTATTACCAGGGCGTTTTAACCTTAGCAACCGGTAGTAACGATCTGGATATTGTATTGGCGCATAAGTTCAGTGCGATCACGGTTGTGGTGGATGCTTCTGATGTAGGTAATATTACCGCCGTTTCAAATACCCGCATAACCCCACATTATTCGGCCATCAGTATCCAGATGTCAAATGGTTTAATTACTTATCAAACCGCTGCCTCTAACGGAAGCCCTGTTGCTTTTCCTGAAGGCACCGGCACGACAAAAACAAGTTTTGCAACGATAGTGGCTAGTCCGTTAACAGAAAACGGTGTGCTTACTATTGGTAGCATGACGATTGCCGGGACAACCAGAACAAATTTGTCTGTTAGCGGCTTGAGTATTGTTCCGGGACAACGGTATGCTCTGAATTTAACACTGGCAGGAGGAATTGTTTGGGCACCTTCAGATTTAAGACAAGCAAGTAGCTTTTGGGTAATTTTAGACGGACAAGAATCAGAAGGTGAGAATTTTCAGAAAAGTCAGGCGTATCCATTTAACGATTTAATTACCTGGCCGGAAGACAGGGATCCTTGTACTAGAGTAAACACCGGATCTTATGCCAGCTATGCATGGCGTACGCCATCACGATCAGACTTTGATCGTCTGATAGCAGGAGGTTATCAGGCGGGAAGCGTGAATGGAGTAAACGGTTATTGGTTCCCAACACAAGGTAATGGTGTCTTCTTGCCATTCTATGGATATCGAATACATTATGATGATGGTAGTGATACGGGTAGTTGGGACCATAATGCTGAAGGAGGATCTGCTGGATGGTATCTTTTCTTGAATCCAGATGCATCCGAACCAACGGTATTGACGTTCGGCGCAAATAAAGATCTTGCCATGATATCATCTAGTTCGAATATGGGATATAAGGTGCGATGTATTCGGGATGAATAGTGCCGCTACACCGTATTGTTAACTTCAATTGGATAATAAGGTGCTGGAAGATGGAAAGCCAATGGCGTCCATCTTCCAGCACCTTATTTTTTGCACCACTATTCAGCTATCAAGGCGAACAATAATCCATTTTATTACCATGTTTTTACATTTATTGCCTATAGTGTGTATTTGTGAGTAAATGTGAGTAGTATATGCTAAAATGAAAACCTTTTCCTTTGTTATGTCTACATAAGTTGGCATATGCTCATATTGAAATTTCAAACATTATGGAAAGATTTTTCCAATCCAAAAAGGTAGTTGAATTATGGCGAGAACACGTTGCAGAAAACCTACACTTTCTTGGTGTTCGACTTTATAGATCGAGAGCGGGCCCTAGGGAAATTTTCCCTAACCAATTTGCCGCCGCTTACTCTTCGGCAACGGCGGATCCTTAGACCGTAATCTTCCTTCTAAACCACTTTGCCTATTGTTCTTGAAAAATTGTTTTAGAGAGGATGTATCCGGATAGATGGTTTGTTTTTCAGATGATTGTTGAAAATAATTGTGGTAGCATGTGTCTCGCATTATAGCGAAGAAATGATAGGTCATCACTTCTCATCTTGGAAAAACAAAAGTTTTAAATACGCTCAGTTGGGCGATAATTAATTATATGAATTGCAAGAAAAAAGCAAATGATAGTTAAATTTAATAAATTCCAGAGGGAAAACTCTGCAGAAGGAAGATCTGCTTATCGGAATGATCAAAACCACAGTATACATAAAGATCGAAATCCGCTAGAAGAGGGTCCTGCTATACAAGCAAACGGCTCGATTGTTGACAAACTCAATCAATTGAATATGCTCGTTAAGCATAATGATCCCTCTTTTATCATCAGATTCCATGAGTACTTTCCTTATTTTGCAATCAGATTGAATGAAATGGTATTGTCTTCCTTAAATAGTGCTGAGCTGGAAATTTGTGCCTATACCAAATTGAATTTTTCGACCAAAGATATTGCGCTCTATCGAAGGCTCAGTATACGCTCAGTTGAAAACCGAAAGTATCGGATTCGAAAAAAATTGGGCCTTCGTTCAGAAGATGATTTTATGTTATGGATCGCACAGGTCAAACTCACTTAGAACAAGGCAGGTGCCGTATCAGTTTCTATCCATTTTCGGAAAATGAGCATATCAAAATTATCGTTAAATAAATAAAATGACTTCTTTTGCGAACACGTTTAAAAACGTTTTAGTGATAGGGAAAAATTAAAAAATCACACGATGAGCCATATTATTGGAACAAATTGGTTTTGCGCTACCTAATACCAAAGTGTATGAATCATATCAAACAAATACAATATAGAACTTAAAGATTATCGCCAAATAAATAATTATATGGAAATCAAAAACGAGTCATGCTTGTATGAAAACTTAGGACATTCACTATTTGTTTCTGCAAAAGCTAAGTCGGAGGGGAAAGGAAGGATGGATATGTCTAATGAGTATGTCAAGAAGAACTCACCGCTAAGTCTAGTAGAAGACAGGATTAATATGCTCAACCGATTGGTGAAGAAAAATGATTCTTCATTTATGATCAAATTTCATGAATTTTTTCCTGCATTTGTGGCTAAATTAAACAGGGCGGCTAAGCCATCACTCAATAGCGCGGAAATGGAAATATGTGCATATGCCAAACTGAATTTTTCAACCAAAGAAATTGCCTTATACCGTAAGCATACTGTTCGTTCGGTGGAAAACAGAAAGTATCGCATTCGAAAGAAGCTAAAAATGAATCCGACGGAAGATTTTATCCTGTGGATGGCGCGTATCAAACTAACCTAAGCTTCTCTTCAGTCTACTATGGTACAAGAATGCTCCTTCGCACGCTCTTTTTGGGTGTATTGGATAAATACGGAAGGAGAAATGCCGTTGACTTCCTTGAACGCTGTGGAAAATTTACTATGGCTCGAAAATCCGGCCATATCTGCAAGATAAGATAATTTATATTTCAACAGGTTGGGTTCCTTGTGGATACGGTTCATGATGTAATGGATGCGATAATGCTGAAGATAGGTTTTGAAGTCTTTATCGCGATGCTGCTGAATTACTTGGGAAATATAGCGTTGGTTGGTGTTGAGCTTCATTGCGATAGAAGATAACGACACCTCTTTGTCTAGTAGATCGCCTTGCGCTTCCATTACTTTTAGTTCTTCGAGGAGACGAAGTTCTGTGCCTTCCGAGATCTGTAATGCACGTTTGGATTTCTTTTTCACCGGCTTTTGGCTCTCAACTGTTGCACTATTTGCCGATTCACGTGCTAATTGTTCTACTACCTGCATATACCTTTCCTTTTCTTTTTTCTTTTGACGCCAGGATCTTAATACGATGATACTAAGCACAATGAAAGTTAATAAAAACAGTACAATCATCTGATTTAGGAGTCGCTGCTGTTGTTCCCTATCCTGATGAAGGTTTTGGATTAATTCGTTTGATAGACTTCGGGCGTTAATCCCTCTTTGCTGCACAATTTCCCGATGGAGGGCAATATATCTGACCCCCTCTGCTTCATTCTTGATTGCTTGATAATATCGATAGAAAGTGGTAGACAACAACTCGTCGATCTCTCGAAAAGCTGGCTTTTTTAAATGAGACCTAGCTATTTGCAGGTAAGTATACGCCGAATCATAGGCTTGCTTTTTGATGGCCAACTCTGCTTTGGCCCAATAGATATGGGGGAGTTTTTTATTGTTCTTGTCGCGGAATTTACTTAGTGATGTCTTCAGCAACGAGTCGGTCTTTTCCAATTGGTTGATGTGGAGATAAGATAAAGCATAGAGCCAGTCATTTTCGGCTGACAACAATATGGCCGCTTCTTGATTTGGTGTAATGCTTTTAAGGTAATATTGCCCCTCTTTTAAGTTGTCTATAGCTTGATAAAAAGCAGAGTCTTTGAATGCTCTGTACGACTTTTCTTGCTGAAGAGCTGCTTTGCTAAAGAAATACTCCGTGTTTTTTCGTTGCCTTTCTATTACAGATGCTGCCAGTTGGAGCTGTTTGCTGGATTCCCTATGTAATCCGGCCATTCGAAAATAGGATGTTAACATAAGGGAGGTGCGGGTTTGCCATGCCGGATCCCTGGTCTCGGTGGCTAACCGCTGTGCATTTAATAAATGGATAAACGCAGAAGTCGGATCGCCTTGGAGATAATGTGCTTCACCAAGAAGCATCGAATACGCGATGCGCTCGATCTGACCTCGTGTTCCCGCCAGCAAGGAATCCATGAGATGGATCGATTCTTGTTTGTCAGTCGAAATCGGAGGCATGTTGACTTCACGGTAGCACCATCCAAAATCGCCTGGCTGCCCATGTAGCAGATATGGAGAAGCAAAATGAATGGTTAACAACAATGGATAGAACCATTTTCTCATCTTAAAAGGAAAAAAGCTTCTTAATTTTTCAGCTTTTGCTGCATATGATAAATAAATACAGAAGGTTTGAGCCCGGTAACCGACTTGAATACGGCCGAGAACTTTCGATGACTTGAAAAGCCCGCTAATTCTGCCCAATAGGCTAATTTGTAATCCAGCATTTCCGGTTTGGAGTGGGCCAAGTCAATTATATATTGTATACGGTATTGTTGGATGTAATGATGAAAATCAGTCCCACGGTATTTGTGGATAATATAGGAAATATAGCGATCATTGGTTTGCAATCGGATCGCAATGCCTGATAAGGAGATATCTTTGCTAAGTATATAAGTTGGATCTTTTTCCAATGCTTCCAACTCGGATAATAAGCGCTTTTCGGTTTGGTCCGAAATCAAAACACCCTTTGCTTCGTGGCTATCTGGTTCTTCCTTTACCATTTCTTGACCTATAGGTGTTGTGGTTGGAGAGGCTTGGTTTTTTTCTAATCGCTGAATCAATTGCTCATACTGGATTTTGTTTCGCTGTCTCTTTCGCCATACCAAGAGAAGTGTTATAGCCGACATAAGGGTGCTACCGCCCGATATCCACCATCCCCACACAATCCGATTTCGATCCTTCATATGATCTTCTTCTAGTCGATCCATCACTGATTTCCAGATTTCCTGCGCTGAATTTTGACGTTCTTGCGTTACATTATCCAATAGTTCGGTATAGCGTACGCCTTCTTTCAGATTACCAGTTGCGTTATAATATTTGATATAAAACTCATAAATGACCGCTTGATCCTTAAGCTCGGTAGATGCCAAGTGGCTTTCCATAAGATTTTTGTAGTGTAAGGCTTTTGGAAAGTCCTTCAGTTGTAAGGCCGCATCGGCTCTGACACGATAAACATAGGGGATTATTTTTGTGTCACGCAAATTCGTGCTGTCGGCCATGAGCAAACTCATTAAGGAATCTGCTTTTTTGGGTTCACCTGTATTAGCATAACATTCTCCCAGTAGCTGATTATTAGTGGAAGATACGATCTTCATATCTTCACGATGAGCGGTATCAACTGGTATAAGCTGTTCTGCTTCAAGTAGATAGGATATAGCATCTGCTGGTCTGTCTTCTTCGGTAGCGATACGGGCATGTTCCTGTAATGAGTTGATGCGGTTAAGATAATAGTTCGGCGAAGTTTTTAATAGTTCGTTCGTCTTTTCGGCTTCTTTCAGGTATTTCTTCGCTTCTTCCAATAGACCTACTTCAGCGAAGGTATTGGCCAAGAAACTGGAAGCCGCCGCGCGAGCACCTGGTGGGCAACCTCTGTCTGCTACTTTTTTGGCCTCTAAGGCGGCGAGGATACAAGAGGGCATATCTTGCATCCTTCTGTGGCACATACTTGTTAATACCAGAGACTGGACACGTTGGGATTCAGTTTGGGCCGCGAGATAGAGGGAGTCTGCTAACCGTAGCGCTTCTTTGGGATCTGAGGGAAAAATATTCAGATAAATTTCTCTGTACCGATCCAGGAATTTATCGGCCTGCTCTTGACCTGGTTGCCCCCAAAGTTGTAGAGGCACTGTTAAACAAAAAAGACAAATGGCTAAGAGAAATTTTCTCCACGGTTGAGAAGGCAAAAAATTATTTGTTGGTTCCATGTATTTTATTAAACCTGATACCAGGAGGACCTTATGGTATAATTTAGCAGCTTGTTAGTAGTTTTAGCCGTGCTAAAGTAAGGATAATCTACCTAAACCAAAATAGGGTAGACGCTATATAGAACCAATTCTTTAGATGATAAGCACACGACTTGCAGATGTGTCGCTGATGTTTCCTTTTGGTGGGCAGCTTTATACATCATTTTTGAGCAGGAATGAGTAAAAGTGAGTAACGCAAATCCACTTAAAAAGTATTCTTTTTGTACCGGTTAAGGCATGCGTTAGGGTTTATGCCTTCCGCTAGCATGCTGCGAATGGAATTGAGAGGAGTGTAATATAATACAATTAAATATTAAGGAAATGCAAACACAAAAAAAAGAATCCTACGAATCTCCGCGTATTGAAGTGGAGGAAGTTGAGCTGGAGCAAGGTATCGCTGCCGGTTCTGCAGAGGTGAATCCTGGAACGGGTGATACGAATATCGACCATGAATGGGACGAAGGGGGGGATGTAGATCAGGAATTGGAATGGTAAAATCTAAACAATAAAGAAATGAAAAAGACTAATCCGAAGAAAGGCATTCCCCAATTATGGGTTTTATTGACCACCATGCTGATGCTTGTTTTATCCTGTAGTAAGGAAGATGGGGTGCCGGGAGGTGGTGGTAACGGTGCGGCACTGGTGAAGGTTAAATTGCTGGGGGTAGAGTTTGATGACATCTCAAAAAGAACAGGACCAGAGGGTTCATCTAATCGTGTAGGACAGATGCAGGCTGTAAGGCTGGTAAAAGAAATCCCATTCAATAAGGATTACACATTGGTGGCTACCTTGACACCAACGGCAAATACCGCCGGTGAAGGAAAAGGGGGGGATACCCCAACAAAGGATGTTGCAGTAGAAAGGAATAGTATCGGAGACACGAAGATTGCCGCTGCGAGAGACAACCATATAGCTGCACTGGTCCGTTCCCCTCTGGATCAGGGAATTGCCTACCGTTTATTGGTATATGATGCGGATGGTGTGTATGTGACAGAGGCAGATTATACCGCGGGCGGTGCAAACCCGGAGCTGCAATTGGATGGGGGAAGTACCTATACCTTTGTGTGCTACTCGATAGGTGGAACAGGGGCTTTGCCGGCTGTTACAATACCAGAGTCCCTATCCCAAGCAAAATTAGTGGGGGTGGGTAGTAATGTCGATCTGATGTTCTATCAGGGGGCGGTAACGCTTGCTGAAGGTTCCAACGACCTTGATATTGTATTAAAGCACAAATTCAGTGAGATTACGGTGGCGATCGATGCCAGTGATGTGGGTGATATCACGGCGATATCAGGCGTATATATCAATCCGCATCATGAAACCGTGGATCTGAACCTAGCTAATGGTAGTTTGGATTACCAAACGGCCGCTGAGGGGGGCAGAGCGTTTAGCTTTCCGGATGGAGCGGCAACAACCAAAAGCAGTGCTCCAACGCTGATTGCAACACCTTCGACAACGAATGGTGTGCTGACGATCGAAAGTATCACTGTGTCGGGAGATACCAAAACCAATGTACAAATTTCGGAACTAAATATAGTGCCCGGACAGCGGTATACGCTGAGATTGACACTGCAGGAGGGTGAACTCCGGTTTGCTCCGGCAAACCTCACGTATTCGGCGGGCAGCGGATGGAGGTTTGCCGCCAACGAGTCAGATGCCGGAGATTATTTTCAAGCGGTTGATCTCTATCCTTTTACGGCTGGTATTTCTGAAGCAGGAGACCCATGCGCACAAGTGGATGACGGTTACCTTTGGAGAACGCCTACACAGGAAGAAGTGCACAGGATAATCGATCAAGGTTTTAATAAGGGTACCTTAAATGGACGGTCGGGTATGTGGTTTCCTGATATCAATGTGGGATCTTTTCTGCCGGCAGCTGGAATCATGCGAATTAACGGAGATGATCCTGGGAATATTGGAGACGTTGAAACTGGATACTATTATACCTCAACTTTCGCAAACCAAACCGAATCTTTTACACGTTATCACGTGCTTCTTCTCTCACTATTCGGAACCCGCAATAGCGCGTATTCAAATCTAAGCTCAGCCTCATACGGTGCTAGGGAGGCTTTTGCCTTACAAATACGCTGTGTACGCGGGCGGTGATGCCGAAACTTGGTTGATTTTTTATCTAGCCGCCCCGCTTCTTGCGGAGGCGGCTTTTTATTTACGCGCTCGATTATCGTATATGATTTATTCAGATTAGAAGGTAAAAGTGATTCGATTTCGCGTGGATTCTATGATATAAATGTGATGATTTGAGTGACTATGAGTATTTCTGAGTAAATGAATACTAAGACTTTTTCTGTTGTTTTGGATAGTGTCAATACGATAGGTAGAGGATGGATAATTAGTCAACGAGATACCTATTCAATCTAGATTTTATGAAAAATTTAATCGATAAAAAGCATAGTAACCAAGTATTCACTCCAAAGACACGGGCTTATGTTAGTTAACTATTTAATGATGCTGATTCCTTTTCTGCTGGCGATTTTCTCCGCTGGAATCCTGATCCCTTATATTTTGCTGGTTGCGTATAAAAAGCGCCTGTTTGATCCCATTGATCCGCGTAAATTGCATAAGCGTATTGTTCCCAGATTAGGCGGGGTGGCCTTCGCTCCTATCCAGTGCTGCTTATTGATCGCTTCTACGGTGATTATTTACAAAGGTGATATCATTTATTTGGGTATCAGGGGTGATGAAATCTTCCCGATGTTCGTGATGATGATGTGTGGTCTTTTAACCTTGTTTATTGTGGGGCTCGGAGATGATTTGATCGGTGTCAATTATCGTTGGAAGTTCGTGGTACAAATTGGTGTGGCGGCTTTGTTTCCGGCATCGGGCTTGTGGATTAATAATCTATATGGCCTCGGGTTTGTCGTCTCATTGTCTCCATGGATGGGTATTCCGCTGACGCTGTTTGCGGTAGTGTTGATTGTGAACGCTGTTAATCTGATGGATGGCTTAGATGGTCTTTGTGCAGGGGTAATTGGGGTGGCAACCATATTCCTTGGTGTTTTGTTTTTTATAAGCGGCGCCTGGCTGCATGCACTCTTTGCATTTATTACCGCGGGAGTACTGGTTCCTTTTTTCTATTATAATGTGGTAGGGGCCAGTAGACGGAAAAGACAAATATTTATGGGCGATACGGGGAGTATGGTCTTGGGCTACTCGATCGCCTTTTTGGCCATTAGTTTTGCTATGAATAACGCGCATATCAAGTCTTTTTCGGAAGGAGCTATCGTGACGGCTTTCTCTACCCTGATTGTACCCGTCTTTGATGTGGCGCGTGTAATGTTTGTGCGTTGGCGACAAGATAAACCTGTTTTCCAGCCAGACCGTAATCATCTGCACCATAAATTTTTGAGAGCGGGTATGTCTCATCGAACGGCGATGCTATCGGTATTGGCCATGTCCCTGTTCTTCTGTGTGTTTAATGTACTGGTTGTGCAGTTCATTAGCAATAATATAGTCATCGTATGTGACTTTGTTTTGTGGTTGTCATTTCATTTTGTATTTGACCGCTTGCTTGCAAAGAATATACCCGTGCAACAAATAGCGAAAGAAGACTCTTTTGATGATCTGTTGGAAGAAGGATTGCTGGTGGAAAAATAAAAGGGATCTTCAGGAGAAGCCTGTGTATGCGTCTTTGGTTGGTAAACGTCTAATTTAATTAATTAAATATCATTTATATGAAGATTGCCATTATTGGAGGATCGGGTTTCGTGGGGACCCGTCTGATTAATTTGTTGAAGACATCGGGGAACTATACGTTATTGAATCTAGATAAACATCAAAGTACAAAATATCCTACGATTACCCATATCGGGAATGTGTTGGACAAGGAGGATTTAAAAAAACAGTTGGCAGGAATGGACGTGGTTGTCTTGTTGGCGGCCGAACACCGGGACGATGTAAGTCCCACGTCCTTATATTACGACGTAAACGTAACTGGGATGCAAAATACCCTAGAGGCTATGAAGGCTAATCGGGTGAGAAGGATGGTGTTCACCAGCTCCGTAGCTATCTATGGCTTGGATAAGCAAAACCCGAACGAACAGACTCCTGCAGACCCATTTAACCATTATGGTAAAAGCAAATGGCAGGCAGAACAAGCACTTCAGGAGTGGCATGTGGAGCATCCGGATTGGAATATCAATATCGTGCGCTCTACAGTGATTTTTGGAGAGGGTAATCGGGGGAATGTATACAATCTGCTCCAACAGATTGCTTCCGGCAAATTCTTGATGATTGGTAAAGGAAATAACCGGAAGTCAATGTCTTACATCGGGAATATAGTGGCCTTTATTCAGTTTCTAATCGAGGAAAAACGACTGGGCTATCAGGTATATAATTATGTTGATAAACCTGACTTTACTACGAATGACCTGGTTTTCCATACAGGGCATGTATTGGGAAAAAATATTCCAACGGTACATATTCCTTATCCTGTAGGAATGCTTGGTGGTTATTGTTTTGATATATTAGGTTTTTTGTTTCGTAAGAAGTTGAAGATCAGTGCTGTGCGTGTGAAGAAGTTTTGTGCAGTGACGCAGTTTGATGCTGCAAAGGCAATGAGCGCTGGTTTTGTACCGCCTTATTCGCTTGAAGAAGGGCTCAAGAGAACATTGGAAGCGGAGTTTTTAGGGGTTTCGTCTAAACACGATAATACCTATCAGCAGGAATATGTTTCTAATCTATAGAGGAAGAGCATGTCGGGAAAAAAAACGATAGCGAAGAATACACTGCTACTCTATACGAGGATGCTTTTTAACTTGGTTGTGGCATTATACACCTCTAGGATGGTCTTGCAAGTGTTGGGTGTCGCCGATTTTGGTATCTATAATTTGGTTGGAGGAATACTTGTGTTGATATCTTTTTTGAACAATTCCATGAACGCAGCAACCCAGCGGTTCATGAATGTGGAAAAAGCCAGCATGCTTCCAAAACGGATCAACAAGATATTTAATATCAGTTTGCTTAACCATTTACTTATTGCTTTTGTGGTACTTCTACTAGCAGAAACGTTGGGTTTATGGTTTTTGAACAATCAGCTGAATATCCCCCTTGATCGTATGTACGCGGCAAATATCGTTTATCAGCTATCTATACTGTCTACCATGATGGATATTCTGCGCGTTCCATTTAATGCGATGATCTTAGCTTATGAGCGCATATCGTACTATGCTTATGTGGGTATTTTTGAAACTGCAACCAAGCTGCTTATTGTTTATCTGTTGCTTGCATTTCCGGATTTTGATCATTTGATGTTTTATGCCGTACTATACATGCTGGTAAATTTGACCACTAATGGCGTGTTGTATGTTTATTGCAGGAAGCATTTTCCAAAGGAATCTGCCTTTCGGTTTTACAAAGATCTAGACAAGACGAAAGAAATGTTGTCGTTCTCGGGTTGGAGCTTGTTTGGACAGATTGCGGTTCTGGGGGCAACCCAAGGGATGGGTATGATTATGAATGTTTTTCAAGGGGTACTCATCAATGCGGCCTTGGGCATAGCCAATCAGGTTAATAATGCGGTCTATAGTTTTGTAGGTAATGCGCAGGTGGTTTTTAATCCGCAGATTGTACAGAGTTATGCAGCGCAAAATAGGGAGAAACATATAAATCTGGTGTTGCTGGCTTCGCGCTACTCATTCTTTTTGTTTGCTATCATAAGTGCTCCTTTATTGTTGGCTACGGATTACCTTGTTCATTTGTGGATGGACAGAGCGGTTCCAGTCTATGCCATCGAATTTACCAAAATTACCTTATTGAGTTCTGTTATAACGTCTTTAGCAGGGCCTCTGTGGATGTCTGCCTATGCGGTAGGGAATATTAAAAGGTATCAAGTGAGCATTTCCATTATTAACGGTATGATGTTGCCCCTCACTTACTATATGTTGGTTTTGGACTTTAGTCCAGTCACCGTCATGCTTACCAAGTTGGCCGTCGATATAGTACTTTTTGTGTATCGATTATTTTTTTTCAAAAACAATTTGCGTGTGGAAAAGAAACGAATGCTTTCCTATGTAGGGAGTTTCTTACCGCTGTTAATTTTTCTATTCATACTGGTAGAGGTTTTCAGCAGGCATTACATCGCTGGCTTTTTTCAGTTTGTGGTTTTATCTATAGCGGCCGAAGTGCTGCTGCTGGTGATGATCGTTGCGGTAGGGGTAAAAAAAACAGAGTTCGAGTTGATTAAAAATATTTTAAGAAAAAAATATGGGATTAATAACTACCCTAAGAAAAGGATTGTCAAAAGCTAACAATCATCTGAAAAAACGAATCGAATTAGCTGCTTTGATAAAAGCTATCCAAATGGATAGATCGGAGCATCGCATCTTTCTTTTCCAGACGCCGGCTCATTCCAATATAGGAGATCACGCTATCGCGCAGGCAGAATTAGACTTTCTTAGTAAACATGTAACATCCCACAGGGTGTTTGAGATTAATCAATCGCTGCATTTTTTGTTCCTGAGATATGCAAAAGATCTTGTGAAGAAGAGCGATGTGATTATGTTACACGGTGGTGGAAATTTTGGTAATCAATATATGTATGAAGAACAGATTAGAAGAAGTACCATCCAACATTATGTTGACAACAAAATAGTGCTCTTTCCGCAAACCATTTATTATACAAACGACACAATAGGGCAAAGGGAATTAGAGCAGACACAGGAAGTTATAACAAGGCACCCGGATATTACTTTAGTGGCACGTGAGCATAAGTCATTTGAAATAATGAAAGCACATTTCTCGACAGCGAAAGTCTTACTGATGCCAGATATTGTTTTGTCCACAGATAAAACTGGATCTGAAAGATTTAGATCAGGCATATTGATGGTTCTTCGAAATGATGAAGAACGTATGTTAAATGAAGAGCAGCATTCTTTTTTAGACAAACTAGCCTGTCGGTACTCCAATGAGCTTATGTACTCGGATATGCATCATTATCGCGGGGTGCATGGTCAGAAAGCACGGAGTAACGTATTGAATGATAAATTCATGCAATTTAAGTCTGCTCGTCTCGTGATAACCGATCGGTTGCATGGAATGGTATTCGCTGCGATCACCCGGACACCCTGTATTGCTTTTTCGAATTATAACCAAAAGGTTTCTGGTACCTATGATTGGATCAGAACCTTAAATTTTATACGATTTGTCGATTTTTCAAGTGACCTGGAGGAGGAAATCAGATCGCTGTTAAGTATTGATGAGTTGTCTGCATATCATCCGGCTCAGTTTGCTAATTATTACGGTCAATTAATAACTGCTATACATGAATAAGCCACTCATCTCCGTCATCATTCCTGTCTACAAGGTGGAACAATATCTTGCAGATTGTGTAGACTCCGTTATTGCACAAAGCTATAAAAAACTGGAAATCATTTTGGTGAACGATGGCTCTCCGGATGATTGCGGATGGATATGTGACCAGTATGCGAGCCAAGATCCCAGGGTACAGGTTATTCATAAAGCAAATGGAGGATTGTCTGATGCACGTAATGCGGGCTTAGAAAAGGCTAAAGGGGAATTTATTGCTTTTGTAGACAGCGATGATATCGTCCATGAAAGATTTATCGAATTACTTTACGCCAAAATGGGTGGCGCAGATATGGCATTTTGCGATTATCAGGCTGTCGTTGATGCTGTCGAAGCAAATGCATTTGAAAATGATATGGATGATGGCGTAATACTGAGAAGATTTAGTGGAAATAAAGTCCTGTCCAATATGGACAATCTGATACGAAAGGAAAGTCCCATCGTAACGTTGGCCTGGAACAAATTATATAAAAGGAGATTATGGGATACGTTGCGCTATCCGAAAGGTAGGATACATGAAGATGAATTTGTAATTCACCATTTGATTTTTCGATGCGATCGTATCCATTTCTTACCAGCGAAGCTATATTATTATCGGCAGCGAGGTGATAGTATCATTGGCTCGACATCAAGAGATCTGAAAGCGGCAAGCGATAAAATTGAGGCGTATCTGGATCGTCGTGATTTTTTTAGAGCGAAACGGATGAGAAAAGAAGTAAAGCATCTGAACGGAAAGATATTGTACCGATGCATGATGCCGAGTATCCCGCCGGATATCTACGCTTGGAAAGGCGTAGGTGCGCGGATGATTCTCTTCGAGAATAACTTGCCCATAAAGTATCGTGCCTGTTTAATCCTAAAAAAATTCTATTACCGCGCATATCTAAAAATGGTGAATATTTTAAGAAAATAGTATGTCAAAGATCAATATCGTATACTGGAATGTGCCTAATTTCGGAGATATCCTGAGTCCGTATATCGTAGAAGAATTATCCGGGAAAAAAACGCAAATCAAAAATATCAAGCATAATGTAAAGGATGGAATAAAAACCATTATCAAAAGTGTGCTCTATCTAAGACCCTCGGAATTGAAAACGATTGAGATGCCCTGGCAAAGAACCTTGGTGGGGATAGGCTCGATCATCAGTTGGGGTAACAAGCGCTCTATAATCTGGGGTGCGGGTTTTATGAATCAGGATGAGCCTTTTCGGGGGGGTGAGGTTTTTGCTGTGCGGGGGCCTTATACGGATGAAAAGTTGATAGCCTTCGGTAAAAAGAAATGTCATGTGTACGGCGATCCCGCCTTATTGCTGCCGTTGATATGCCCTGCGGCAAGATCAAAAAGAGCGAGGCTTGGCATTATTCCGCATAAGAAAGAAACAGATTTTTTCATACAGCATTATGGGCAACGGTATAAAATTATTGATCTAAGAACGAGAGATGTTAAAAAGGTGGTTGAAGACATTAACTCTTGTGCGTATATATTGTCTTCTTCGTTACATGGTATTATTGTGGGGCATGCCTATCACATTCCTTCTTTGTGGATAAAAAAAGGCTATATCGATACCGATGGCTTTAAGTTTGACGACTACTTCAGTTCTGTCAATATTCCATTGTATAAAGGATTCGAAAACATAGCGCATATTTTGGAAAGCGAGCAGCATTGGATGGACTTATTTGAAAAGAATAAACAGCAGGCTGTGATACAGACCGACCTCCGAGGCTTACAAAAGGAATTGCTCCGAGCGGCTCCTTTTCCTTTGGTTCAAAAATATCGTTCATTTATTGAAGAAGAATAAACCAGTTTATCAAAGATGAAACATGCATACCTCATTATGGCGCATCATGATTTTCCTGTGCTGTGCCGACTGATTTCCGTTATTGATGATGCGCGAAATGACATTTATATCCATTTTGATAAGAAAGTGGAATCCTTTCCAGAAATGAAGGTGCAACATGCCAAGTTAATTGTCGTAACAGACCGGATGGATGTACGTTGGGGAGATTTCTCACAGATAGAAACAGAGTTGCTACTCTTTAGGAGGGCTTATGCGAATGGCCCTTATGCTTATTATCATCTCTTATCGGGGGTAGATTTACCGCTAAAAAATCAGGATGTAATCCATGATTTTTTTGATAGGCATGCTGGAAAGGAATTTATTGGCATGTATCAAGGCGATTGCGGAAAAGAGATCGATCGAAAGGTTCGGCATTATCATCTATTTTCGAGACACTTCAGGACGAAACCAACGTTACTGAATCTATTTCGCAGCGGTTTGCGGTTTATATGCCTGAGAGCACAATATGCTTTAAGCATCAAAAGGAATACAGGCATTTCTTTTAAAAAAGGAGCTAATTGGGTGAGTGTTACAGACCACTTCGTTGCCTATTTGATTACTCGGAAGAGCCTTATTAAGAGCGTTTTTCGCTATAGCTTTTGTGCAGATGAAATTTTTATCCAAACGATTTGTTGGAACTCCCCATTTAGGGAAAGATTATTTCATCCTGATCATGAGGAGGCTGGTAGTTTGCGTAAAATAGGGTGGTTCAATAATGCGCTGAGAGATTGGGAGTTGGATGATTTTGACCTGTTGGTAAAATCTGATGCTTTGTTCGCACGCAAATTTACGAGCCAACATATGGATGTAATTGAGAAAATAGTGTCGCATATAGTGGTAGGCACATTACAAGATCAACAATAATAACATATATGGATACACACATACCTTTAGTTTCTGTCATTATTCCTGTCTATAACGCGGAACCTACATTACCTGCTAATATAGATAGTTTGCTGAAGCAGACTTATACTGCGCTGGAACTCATCTTCGTGAACGATTGTAGCACCGATAAGAGTCTTTCTTATATTAAAAAGCATGCGGAACAATTTATTGAAAAAGAATGGCTTGTGCATATCGTGACGCATGAGGAGAATCAAGGAGTAGCTTGCGCTCGAAACACAGGCCTTGAGCAGGCTGTGGGCGACTTTATTTATTTTTTAGATGCTGACGATTATATCGAGCCACAGGGGATTAAGCTGTTGGTGCAGCATGCTATGGCCCAACAGGCCGATATTGTAGGGTGTAACTGGTATCTGGAATTTGCTCAGAACAAAAGAAAAATGAATCAAGCCTCTTTCGCTAGTCCATTGGAAGCCATTATGGGCATTGTGCAAGGTACGATGCGCTGGAACCTGTGGTTGTTTTTAGTAAAGCGTTCTTTATATGAAAAAAAACAGATTCGTTTTAGTCCGGGGATGAATATCGGTGAAGACCTGCAGGTGATGGTTAAATTGTTTATAGAGGCAAAACGGGTCGCCTTTTTGAATAAGCCTTTATACCATTATTGCCAATCAAATGCACAGTCATTAACCAAAGTTTATTCGGAAAGACATATTCAGGAGTTAAGCTATAATGTGGAGGAAGTAGAGAAAGTTTTGTTGGATAGTCCTTTCGCAGTGCAGCTGAAAGACCGTTTTGCTTGGCTGAAACTGCACCTGAAATTACCGTTACTCATTTCAGATCGAAAGGAACAATATCAACGGTGGTTTACTTGGTTCCCGGAAGCCAATCAGGCTGTTTGGAAGAATAAAACACAGTCCTTACGGATAAGATGCTTGCAGTGGTTGGCGGCTAAAAGGCAGTTTTGGGCAGTCCGGTGGCACTATCAGTTGGTGGTGCGCTTCGTGTATGGGGTGCTTTATAAATAATGAATAGGAAAAGAAATGGGAAAAATTTCTTTAATGATCATGATGGCAATACTGGTAAGCTTTTATCTGTTTCCTGTTGGGCTGACATTCTTGCCGGCAAATATCAACACGAAAAATCTGCTGTCGTTGATAGGAGTCATTTGGCTGGCATTTGATCTGCTGAATAAGAGGGATCTTGGTATGCCTACGCACTTTCTCGGTGCCACAATCTTTGCCATTTTGTTTTCGCTGATCTGTTTTTTTTCTATGGATATCAATCATAGCACAGATACGTCTTATGCAACCTATTTTGTTTCATTTTCGGTATGGATGTTTGGTGCCTATACGGTGAGCAAAGGGATAAGTTTTGTACATGGTGCATCTAATTTTAAACGGTTAACCTGTTATTTGGCCTTTGTATGTTGTGTGCAATGTGTTTTGGCCGTTATGATAGACCGCATACCCGCCCTGCGGCTATTTGTGGATCGGTATATTGAACAGGGACAGGAGTTTTTTAAGGAAGTGGACCGCTTATATGGAATAGGCGCTTCTTTGGATAATGCGGGGGTAAGATTTGCAGTGGTACTGCTGCTTATTATGGCCCTCGTGATTAAAAATGTGGAGGTGCGTAACGATAGACGGATATTTTTACCCTTGTTGTTGGCCTTTTTATGGATTACGGTGGTGGGGAATATGATATCCCGGACCACCCTACTGGGCTCGGCTTTTGGCTTATGTTATTTTATTGCGGCTTCTGGGATTTTCAAACTGGTGCTGAAAGCTGAATTTTTTAAGCTGTACTGGGCCTTCTTCCTTTTGTTGGGTATTGGTGTCCCGATTGTCATGTATCTATATCATCATGATGCCGATTTTTATTACCAGATACGATTTGCTTTTGAAGGTTTTTTTAATTGGATGGAAAAAGGGGAGTGGCGTACAGATTCTACTGATAAACTGAATGGCACGATGTGGGTGTGGCCTGTTGATTTAAAAACATGGGTGATCGGAACAGGATTGTTTGATGGTTGGGTGTTTGGAACAGATATCGGTTATTGCCGTTTTATCCTCTACTGTGGCGTATTAGGCTTTGTTGTTTTCGCACTTTTTTTTGTCTATAACGCATTCATTTTCGGGAAGTCGAATCCGGATTACCGAGATCTGTTTTTCTTTTTATTGGGTTTAACTTTTATGATTTGGATCAAGGTTTCGACAGACATTTTTGCATTCTATGCACTCTTTTATTGTTTGGATTATTTTTCCAGCACTCATTTGTATTTACAAAAAACGATGGATAGATCAAAATTTACGCGGTCTTCTGTGCAGACACAAAAAATTATTTGAATGAAAATCGTATATAATATAAGGGCAACTTGCAATTCTGGTGGAATGGAGCGAGTACTGGCCAATAAAGCTAATTATCTCGCAAAACTTGGTCATCAGGTTTGTATTGTGACTACCGATCAACGAGGACGGAAACCTTTTTTTTCTTTGGATGATACTATTGCACTGTATGACTTAGGAATTAATTATGGGGAAAATAATGGAAAGAGTTTGGCGATTAAATTTGGCTCGTATTGGTATAAGCAGCAGCGCCATCGAGCGGGCTTAGCTAAATTGCTACGAAGGTTGAAGGCAGATATAGTGATTTCGATGTTTGATCCGGAAGCGTCATTTTTGGCCAGTATGAAAGATGGAAGTAAGAAGATTCTGGAAATCCATTTTTCTCGATATAAGCGGCTGCAGTACGGGCGTAAAGGGCCATGGAAATGGGTGGATGCTTATCGGAGTAGGCAAGATCTGGCAATCGCTAAAAAGTACGACCGTTTTGTGGTGTTAACAGAGGAAGATAAAGGATATTGGAAGGAAGTACCGTCCATTAGGGTAATACCCAATGCGCATAGTTTTAAACCGAAAGAGAACGCTCCGCTACAAGCCAAAAGGGTCATTGCGGTAGGCCGATATGATTACCAAAAGGGTTTCTACGATCTGATAAAAATCTGGCAAACAGTGCATTTGGCCCATCGGGAATGGACGCTAACCATCTTTGGCGATGGTCCGCTAGCGTTCAAGTTGCAAGCGCTCATTGATCGCTTTGGCCTAACGCATGTGATCACCTTGCATCCGCCGGTAAAAAATATCATGCAGGAATATCTAAACAGCTCTGTCTTGGTTATGACCTCCCTTTATGAAGGTTTGCCGATGGCTCTGCTGGAGGCGCAAGCTTGTGGAGTGCCGCTGCTGTCTTATGCTTGTAAATGTGGCCCAAGAGATATTATTGTGGATGGTGAAAACGGTTTTTTGGTAGAGGAAGGTGACCGAAAAGACTTCGCAAAGAAACTGATGCAATTGATGGTTGATGAAGACTTACGGCAGTCTATGGGGCGGAAAGCGCTGGACAGGTCTTTAAACTTTTCGGAAAAAGAGATTATGGAAAAATGGTTGAACTTGTTTGGCGAATTGAGCAGCCCGGGTGTTGGCTGTGGATCATTGAAATAACATGGATAGTAAAAGGAAACAAAAGACTATTGTCGTTTCGGCGGTAAATTTGGTAGAGGGGGGAACTCTTACGATATTGAGGGACTGCTTAGCTTATCTATCCTTACTGGCACAAGGAGGCCAGTATAGAGTGGTAGCCTTGGTGCACCAGCAGGTTTTGGCCGACTTCCCGAATATTGAGTATATGGAAACCCAATGGCCAAAGAAGAGGTGGGTCAATCGACTTTGGTTTGAATATGTCAGTTTAAAAAAAATATCCAGACAATTGGGACCTGTGTACCTTTGGTTTTCTTTACATGATACCACACCGAATGTGATTGCTGAAAGGCGAGCGGTGTACTGCCATAATCCTTTTCCGTTTTATAAATGGAAATGGAGGGAATGGTTCTTTACACCTAGAATTGTGGCCTTCGCCTTGTTTTCTAAATATATCTATCGAAAGAATATCCACCTGAACCAGGATGTTATTGTGCAGCAACAATGGATAAAAGATGCTTTCAAGAAGTTATTTCCATTGCAAAACAGCCGTATCATCGTGGCTTTGCCTGGCGAACTGGAACCTGTTGATTTTCCAGCTAGACCTGTTAATACGGATGTGTTTCGTTTTGTGTACGCCGCAAGTCCGAACAGCCACAAGAATTTTGAATGTTTGGCGCAAGCTGCGCAGCTTTTGGTAAATAGAGGAGTATGTGGTTTTCGGGTGTACATAACCGTAAAAGGCCAAGAGAATGCATACGCAAAGTGGTTGAAAAAAAATTGGGGAGAGGTGTCCGCACTGGAATTTTCAGGTTTTATGGACCGCAAGGCCTTGTTTGGTCTTTATGCGCAATGCCATTGTTTGGTTTTTCCGTCAAAGGTGGAGACCTGGGGCCTCCCTATTACGGAGTTTGGAATCTTTGGCAAACCGATGTTGCTGGCAGATCTGCCCTATGCACATGAAACGGCGGCGGGCTATCAGCAAGTTGGATTCTTTGATCCAAATCGTCCGGATGAATTAGCGGATAGCATGGTGCGTTTGATAGCGAAAGACACAAGCTTTTTGACTGAGGTAAGGCAAAAACCAATAGAACCCCCTGTTTCAAGAAGTTGGCATAGGCTGTTTGAATTATTGTTATTAAAAGGGAACAAAGATGAAGATATTACAAATTGGTAAATTTTATCCCATTCGGGGAGGGGTAGAGAAAGTGATGTATGACTTGATGCTGGGGATTTCTGAACGGGGGGTATCCTGCGATATGTTATGTGCCGCTACAGAGGATCAGCAAGCGGGTAGCTTTCAGCTCAATCCCTATGCGCGTTTGATCGTGGTGCCCACCACGATCAAACTATCGGCTACGATGATGGCCCCTGGGATGGTGGATGCACTACGCAAGATGCAGCACGAATACGACATTATTCATATCCATCATCCGGATCCGATGGCCTGTTTGGCTTTGTATCTTTCTGGATATAAGGGTAAAGTGGTTCTGTATTGGCACAGTGATATTCTTAAACAGAAAATGCTGCTCAAGTTATATGCCCCGCTACAAAAATGGTTGATCAAAAGGGCTCAACTGATCGTTGGAACAAGCCCGGTTTATGTGCAAGCGTCTCCTTTTTTGAGGGGCGTACAAAGTAAGGTTGATTTTATTCCCATTGGTGTGGAACCTATGGTGGCAGATCGGGTACGGGTGAATAAAATACGCCATCGCTATGAGGGTAGGCAGCTTGTTTTTTCGCTAGGGCGTTTGGTAGCATATAAAGGTTATGAACACTTAATTAGAGCGGCGAAGTATCTGCCTAAACGGATGCAGATACTGATTGGAGGGACGGGGCCTCTACGTGGGCAGCTGGAAAAACTGATTCACGACGAGGGGGTTGGAGATCGTGTGGAATTATTGGGGTTTATAGCCGATGAGGATGTACCGACTTACTTTGAAGCAGCAAGAATCTTTGTCTTGAGTTCGGTAATGAAAACAGAAGCTTTTGGGATCGTGCAGATTGAGGCTATGTCTTGTGGAAAGCCGGTGATATCTACCCGTATTCCAGGATCAGGCGTAGGTTGGGTTAATAAGGACCGATATTCTGGCTTGGTGGTACCCATAGCCGATGAAAATAGTTTAGCAGCAGCAATCATGAAGGTGATGGATGATCCAATACTCTATGATCAGTTGGCGAATGGAGCGAAGCAACGTTATCATACCGGCTTCACTCGTCAGATTATGGTAGACAAATGCTTACAGCTATACAAGGTTTTATATACAACAAGGGAAAACCTTGCATATGAAGAATAGAATAAAGTCAGTAAGATCCCCTCGTAGTGGAACTTGAGCATGGAAAAGCAACATATGATATCTTCCTTGAGGTGGGCCTGGTCTTTGACAAAAGATCATAGATGGCAACTGCTCAGCTATTTTTTGCTGGAGCTGCTGCATATCACCGCCTCCCTATGCTTTGTGCTTTGGGCAAAAAAAACGGTCGATCTGGCGATGGGAAGTGACGTGGAAGGCTTGTGCTACGCATTGATCTTAACGGTAGGAAGTGTCGTAATTAGATTATTGGCTGGAGGGTATGCCGGTTGGTTGAATGAACGTGTGCGTTTGCATATGTTAGTGGATGTGCAAAAAGCCTTGGTTAGAGCGCAAATGTGGGCCATATGGAAAAGAGCAAAGGCGTGGCATTCAGGAGATATATTGGTTCGTTTACAGGAAGATGCTAACGAGGTGGTTTATGTGATCGGCTATATGGGATTTGCGCTGGTATTGACGGGGTTGCGTTTGCTGGCCTCGTTTGGCTTTTTGTGGACACTGGATCCAACGCTGGCATGGTTGATCTTGGCGATATCTCCTTTGTTCTTCCTAGCTAAAGTTTATGTCAAAAAGCTGAGAAGGCTGAATAGGCAGCTTAAAGCAGCAGAAAGTGAATGGGGCTACATCATCCAGGAGAATCTGCGGTTTAGCTTGCTTATTCGTGCACTTGGTTTAGGGGCCTTGCGATGGAAAAAATTTGAGAATAGCCAGACCTTGATCTATGGCTACCGCTCTTCTTTGTTGGATTATTCGATGATCAGTCGGACAGTCATGAAATGGACGCTAAACGGGGGGGGCTTACTTGCCTTTATTTGGGGAGTATATCGCTTGCATGCCAACGAGATTTCTTTCGGAACCGTGACCGCTTTTTTACAGTTGGTGGGCAGGGTGCAATCACCTCTCTTTTCTTTAGCGGGCTTTTTTCCTCAATTTATCCGCTTTAGTACTTCTGTTGAGCGATTGCAGGTGATATTGAATCAGGAACAGGAAGAAGACGTAGCACAGCAAAGGCTAGTGGATGTGCAGGCTATATATGTGGAAAATGTGAGTTTCCGCTATAATGATGAATATGTAATTGACCAGCTGAATGTATCCTTCAAGCAGGGGCATCCTGTGGCCATCATGGGCGCTAGCGGCCGGGGGAAAACCACACTGCTCCGCTTATTGCTTTCGCTGATTAAACCGGAGAAAGGTAGTATCTGGATACAGCGAACCCAAGGTGATGCAGTATTGATGGGGAGTGAGTACCGCGTGAATATAGCTTATGTACCGCAGGGAGATAAGGTGTTCAGTGGCACCGTTTGGGAAAATTTAATGCTAGGCGATGTGGATGTGACCGACGATCGTATAAGGCAAGCGCTGTATTTATCCTGCGCTGAATTTGTTTATGATTTTCCTCAGGGTTTGGATACGGTAATTGGCGAATCGGGCCTGGGCCTCTCTGAAGGGCAGGCCCAACGGATTGCTTTGGCGCGATCCATGATACGGGGCGGGCAACTATGGCTTTTTGACGAAGTGACCGCCGCCCTAGACCAGGAAACCGCTCAGGAATTGATAGCAAGGTTACTGCAGGCAGGGAAGGACAAAATACTGGTGTTTGTTACACACGACGAAAAGGTAGCGGAATGCTGTGACCAAACGCTGTATTTATAAAAATGTAAAAATGGCTGAGCCAAAACAGGGCTTGGAACGAAGGAATAAAAACAAAATAATGAGTATAAAATGAAGAAATGGATTTTTACTTGTATGGTATTGATATCGTGTCTGTTACAGGCTTGTTTGGTGCCGAAGAAAGTAGTATACGTAGAGGATATGATGCCGGATTCAGCCTATTTGGCTACTAAGATACCTGATTTACGTATACAGAAGAATGACAGATTGAGTATTGTGGTTACGGCTAAAAACCCGGAATTAGCGGCCCCTTTTTATCAGAGTACGGGAGCTTATCAGGTAAATGAAAAAGGAGATGTGGCAATGTCTTCGGACCAGCGGTTAGGTGATAAGGGCTTTTTGGTAGATCAAAGTGGTCATATCGAATTCCCTATCCTCGGTACAATGGCCGTGGAAGGAATGACCTTGGAGGAATTAAAGGAGTATTTACGCGGGCAATTAGAAAGGCAAAAATTGATTGTAAACCCAATCGTCAAAGTGGAACTACTAAACCTAAAGGTAAACGTAATGGGTTCGGTGAACAGGGTTGGTGTAATTGACGTTCCGGATGCCAAAATGAACTTGTTGGAAGCTATTTCTAAAGCCGGAGGCCTATCGGCTAATGCGGCACCGGATAAAGTTACCGTCATTCGCGAGCAAGGTGGAGAACGGAAAATGATCGTGCACAATATCCAATCGACAGATATTTTCTATTCGCCGGGATATTATCTGCAACAGAATGATATTGTTTATGTGGCACCTAAGAGGGGTGATGTTACGACTAGAGAGCAAAATAATCGGATCTTCATATCAACGGGTGTTAGCCTGCTGACATTGGTATTTACGTTCTTAAACTGGATGAAATAAATCTAATAGCATTGAATATGGCAAGTAATTACCTAGCTGCGGATAAAGCAGAAAAGTCGATCAACATCTTAGATGTTCTGAAATATTTAGCGTTTCACTGGAAGTGGTTTTTACTGAGTGTAGTTGTTTTTGGAGGGTTATACCTCTATCAATACAACAGAACACCTTTTATGTACCGACAGTCGGAAACGGTGATGATCAAGACCCAATTGAATACGCCTACTTCGGCCCGCCTTACCCGTACAAATATGGTGTATAACTCGGTAAGTGTGGCGAGTGAAATCCTGCAATTGCGCTCGAAAGAACTGATGCGTCATACCATCAGTAAAATTCAGGGCGACGTAAGTTATACGGTTCGGAAAGGTTTGCGATACAATGAGCTATATACAGCGTCACCGGTGCAAGTAGAGGTTTTGGGCCAGTCGCCAGAATATAGCTACAGCTTGACGGTAGTGCCGGTAGACTCGCAACGCGTGTGGATACATTATCTGGATCAGGAAGGACAGGAAAAGAAACAGCAAGTCGAATTGAACAAGGAAACGAATAGTGCTTTCGGTCGGTTGCTGATTACTCCAAGAAGCACCTTTACACAGGATTATTTTGGGGTAAACATACAGGTAGTCAAATATCCGAGGGAAACGATGGTAGGTTATTATATGAGTAACCTGCAGATTCAGCAGATAGAAGACGAAGCTTCACTATTGAATGTTTCTATAGAAGATAAATCGCGAAAAAGAGCAGCTGATTTAATTACGGCACTCATTGACGTTTACAATATATTTTCGCGCGAGGATAAAAACCAGATTGCCCATAATACCGCAGCCTTTATCCGGGGACGTTTGCAGATTATCGAGAACGAATTGGGTTCTGTGGAGTCTGATATCGAGCGCTTACGAACGTCCAATCAAGGGGTAGACGTGGCATCGGAAGGGCAAATGTATGTTGCTGATCATCGTGAGTTTCAATCAGAGCGGGAAAAAATTGAAACAGATATCCGTTTGGTGGAAATGATGCGCGAATACCTGAGCGATCAGCAAAAGCAAAACGAGTTAATTCCCAATAATACGGGGCTGGTGGAAACCAGCATTGAGCAACAAATCGTTGAATACAACACGAGCTTACTTCGCAGAAATCGCTTAATCGAAGGCAGTAGCTCGGAACATCCGGTGGTAAAGGACTTAGATAAGGCTTTAGGGGCTATGCGTGCGAACATTGGGTTAGCCGTCGAAAATAAAATTAGCGGTTTGAAAATAAAATTACAAAATATCCACGAGCGAGAAGAACAGGCCCGATCTAAAGCTATGCGTGTGCCTCAAAAGCAACGCCTGATGCTGTCTGTTGAACGTCAGCAAAAAGTAAAAGAGGAACTGTATCTGTTTTTGCTTAACAAAAGGGAGGAGAATGCGCTAAATCAAGCCATGTCTGAGGATAATATCCGTATTATTGATCCCGCTTCTGGAGCAATTTCGCCTACTTATCCTAGCCTGCCCCGCAAAGCTCTCATGGGAATAGCGATTGGATTGATGCTGCCTGCGATTGTGTTGATTCTATTATGGATTGTAGACACAAGTGTGCAAGGGAGACAGGATGTGGAAAAAGAAGTGAATACGCCATTTTTGGGAGAAATCCCGTTAAGCAAACACAAAAAGCATGCAAATAAAGATGTAATAGTGACTCCAACTGGCCGTGAGCCTCTAACCGAGGCTTTTCGGATCTTGCGTACAAATATTAGCTTTATGACCAAAGAAGGACAGGTGCCGAAAGTGGTTACTTTGACTTCCTTTAAGCCGGGCGTAGGTAAAACATTTACAGCTTTAAATTTAGGAGCAACGTTGGCATTTTTAGGAAAGAAGGTTGTTTTATTGGATTTGGATTTGAGAAAAGGTACACTCAGTAGCCGGATAGGTATTGTTCAAGATAAAGGTATGTCACATTATTTGTCTTCTGCGGATGTGGAAATCGGGGATATTATTTATTCAACTTCATTTAGCGAAAATCTCCACATGATACCGATAGGGATCATCGCACCGAATCCTGTTGAGTTATTGTTAAGTAAAAGGTTGGACGATTTACTGAAAGTATTGAAGCAACAATTTGATTATATAGTGGTGGATGGTGTTCCGGTGGGGATGGTTGCCGATGCGACCATCATGAATCGGATCTCTGAATTGACCTTGTTTATTATTCGTGTAGGACAGATGGATCGACGTCAGCTTCCCGAATTGGAGAGGATTTATCAAGAAAATAAATTGTTTAATATGGCTATTGTTTTGAATGGATTAAAGCCTAATACCCATCGCTATGGATACAGTTATGGATATGGTTACGGCGGCTATGGTTATGGTTATGGCTATCATGTAGAACGCAGTATATGGGCCAGGTTATTTGCAAAAGGTGAAAGAATATGGGGTTAGTAAAGAAAAATAGAGTACTCTTCTTAATCGTATCTTTGCTGTTTTGCGCTTGCTGTGCCGATCCCGATCAACGGTCTACAGGTGTGGGTAAAGCTGATTTAAATGAAAGTGTAAGCAGATTGTTTCATCATTGGGATGATTTTGATTTTGATGATACGCTTCGTGTTTTTAACCCGAATGTTGGAGAACAGCAATTGGTGGATTTTATATCCTTATTTTCTGCTGTGAGCGATTCGACACTTAGGGAGGCTGTATATACGATGCTTAAAAAAGCGGAGGTGAACGAAAAATCATTCGCCTATTTTTTGGAAAAATATAGGCATTACCTTTACGATCCCAATTCACCTATGTTGAATGAGGGATATTATGAGCATGTTTTAGCGTATATGGTTCACGCTAAGAAGGCCAGTGAAACGGAGCGAATACATGCGCAGACCCTGCTTAAACTTGTTCGGAAAAACAAGCCGGGTACAAAGGCAGCCGATTTTCAGTATATGAACGAAAAGGGTGAGTATCGGTATTTACATGCTGGAACATCCAATTATAAGCTGTTACTGTTTTATGACCCCGAGTGTTCGCATTGCAGTGCGATTATTGGGGCGCTCGCCTCTTCTGATCGCGCAAACGCGTATATAGATAAGGGCCAACTAGAGGTTATTGCCGTTTGTGTACTGGATGATTATAAACTTTGGAAAGATTACCAAAAGGCTATACCTGCCAATTGGACGAATGGTTGGGACAAGTTGGGCCTGGTGATTGGAAAGGGTTTATATAATGTGCGCGCCTTTCCAACCCTCTTATTATTGAATAAAGAAAATATCGTACTGTTAAAAGATGCTTCGGCTGACGTTATTCTCCGGTATATGCAAAAGAATGTATCGTTAACGCATAAAAATCAGCGATGAATAATACTAACCCGGTGGCCGACATAACGAATAAACCGGTATTCAAAGTGGATAACCGTTCTTTTTTTAATACTGTGCAAGGGCTTCTTGCTTTAGGAAATAAGGTGAAATTTAGGGTGTTGGGTAATAGTATGTTACCCTTCTTACGTGAGGGAGATGAGGTATTGGTGAAGGGGATCACCGAACGTGATGTTAAAATTGGGAACATTGTATTGGCCGAATGGAGAAAAAGTTATGTGCTACACCGGATTGTGCAACATCGGAATGGTTACATATGGCTCGCAGGTGATCATAATCTGGTTCAGCTGGAGAGAGTCTGTCAGGATCAATTGATCGCGGTACTGGTAGCAGTTTGCCGCGGCCATCAACAGGTGCCCTTCCAATCGTTTACCTATCGGTTGGGGGGGATGTTGTGGTATTTCTTTCGTCCGGTGAGACGGATTTGGACTAAAATTTTTGATCGTTAATTTAAATAAATAGAAAATGCAATTGAAAAGAAGCCTTGTTTTAAGAAAGGTAGGAGATGAGTATATCATTGTAGCACCAGACCAAGGAATGGTAGATATGTCCAAAGTGTATACGTTGAATGCAACCGCGGCTTTTTTGTGGCAAGCCTTAGCCGACAAGGATTTTGATCAAGAGACGGTTACGAATCTCTTGGTGGAAAGGTATGAGGTGAGGTTGGACATTGCGCGGCAGGATACCGCTGCACTTCTTTACTATTTTAGAACGCAGGAGATGGTGACAGAATAAGTAGTATACCATGATGGAACAAAAGGTGGTTCACGCTTTTTTTATTGCTTTGCGTGCAGGTTTATGGAGTGTCAAACCCGACCGGAATGTTTTTAGGAGTCTGACAAACGCTAACTGGTTGGCCTTATATCAGCTTTCTGTAAACCAAACGGTGGATGGTATTATTGCGGATGTAATTCAAGGACTGGATACAGAAGTACTTCCGCCGAAAGCGCTATGGATCAAGTGGATGGTGCGTTTGCAGCAACTCGAGTATCGCAATGCATGGATGAATGGAATCATTGCTGAGCAATTGGATTTCTTTAGTAAGCACGGGCTCCAGCCCGTATTGTTGAAAGGACAAGGTCTGACTGCTTTTTACGATCAGCCCCTGCATCGGGTGTGTGGGGATATTGATTGGTATTTTGCTGATCGGCAGGAATATAAAAGGGCCAATGGCTTATTAGAAAACAAAGGGATTAAGGTGGCACGGGTTCCTGGTTATAGTGTTTGTTATACATGGAAGGGCTGTGTTGTGGAACATCATCAGCGGATGTTTGATATTCATAACCCTTTTTGTTCGCGTTATTTGAAAAAATTGGAGAGAGAGGAAATGATACGGCATATTATGCTTCCTTTTCAGGGTGAGACATTGATCATTCCTGCTCCTATTCTTAATACTATTCAGGTAAATGTACACATCCTCAAGCATCTTTTAGGGTATGGAATTGGTGTTCGGCAACTATGCGATGCGGCACGGTTGTATGAAGTGCTGCATAAAGAAATAGATGGCGCTTATTTAAAAAGCGTTTACCAGGCATTGGGAATCTTACATTGGGTAACATTGCTACATGTGTTATTGGTAGACTATCTGGGACTGGAGAAATCGAAATTGCCTTTTCAGGACGAAACCAATGAAGATGTCCGCTGGATGCTGAACGACATTTTAGCCGCAGGCAACTTTGGCTTTCATCATGGGTATTATCAGGCGAAGCCGGGTCAGGCAGGGATAAATAGAACTGGACGAGCAAAGCAACTATGGTATAGTTTTAGACGCTATGTTCGGCTTGCGCCCATGGAAGCGATCTCTTTTCCGATTGTGCAGCTATTATCGCGGATTCAACACTAGTGATCACGGAAGAGATGTGTAAAGATTAACAACCAGATCATTATAATACAGAAAAATATTTTTCATGGAGAACTATCATCGCGCCTACACACCAAAGAATATAGAGTGGTTCTATTTTCGTATTGCTAAACATTTGATAAAAATCGCTACATCTGGTGGTATCAGCATGACGAAAAGTTTGCCTTCTTTTGCGCCATTTATAGTAGAACCCAAGGTGGGAGAAGCGCTGCTTTTATCCATTGAATTGACCACAGATCCGGCACCCGAAGTACCCGGTGATACGAAACTGCTAAGTGATACTTCTATCGTATGGGAAGAACGTTTTCGCTTTGAAGAAGCACCGGAATGTTATGTTACCACTATAGAGGCTACGGCTGGAGATATGCCCTGGAAGATGGTTAGCTCCCCAGATTTTACGGATTCAACGATTTATGCACTGGCCAGCGAACTCTATTCCACATCTAAATTGAGCTGGCTAACGATGGTTGTTTTTGGACAGGCGGCATTAAGACACCATACGATCATCATGCATGCCTCTGTAGTGGAAAAGGATGGGCTAGGTTATGCGTTTTTAGGAAAAAGTGGTACTGGAAAAAGTACGCATAGTCGATTATGGTTAAACAACATTTATGGGACTTGCTTATTGAACGATGACAATCCGGTGATCCGAGTGCACAGTGGTGGAGAAGTATTTATTTACGGGACACCGTGGAGTGGGAAAACACCATGTTACAAACAAGCAGAGGTTGGGTTGGGAGCAATTATACGATTGGAACAGGCGCCGTTTAATCAACTGAAATGGAAGCGGGGCAAAGAAGCTTTGATTGCGCTTCTTCCCAGTGGTTCAGCCATACGTTGGAATCCAGACTTATTCTCAAACATGGTGGAGACGCTGGATGCCGTACGTAATAAAGTGTCCGTTGGGGTGTTAAAATGCCTTCCGAATAAAGAGGCGGCGTGCTTATGTTATCGGGAAATAGCAAACAATGAATATCGGCGTTCTTGAATTTCTTTGTATTCAGAAAAAATCCTGCTAAATAAACGTCTGTCAGTATCTGCGAACTTTTATCCAATTCAAACACGGAGATATTAATTAAATGTTCCTGCTGGGACATAGCCAGTCATTTCCAATTCTTTGTTGTAGAAAAATAAATACTCAAAATGTCAAGGTAGCCATTATTAAAAGTACATGGGTGCTATTCGTGAAGGCATCGTGTTGTCTTGCATAAAAAGCATCTATATTTATTTGAGTGATGACATTGTATGCAAAACCAAACCCTAAACGGTTTCTAGACCATCTACTATCATTGAAAGAGTAGCTCGCTTCATCGAAGGTATAAAGGCTGCCATCTCTGGAGGCCAGTTTAAATGGCCAACTTAAGCGGAGACGATTTCGATAGAAATAGAGATCTGCTGCATCTTTTCGAATCCAGTTCCACAACATATTTCGATCGTCTAACCTGAATTTACCCAATGGTACGTGAATATGCACTGCATGCATAAAGGTATGCTCCTTCTGTACGCTATTGTCGTTATCAATCGCTAAGTAAAGATAGGCAGGGTTTAAGGTGATGTGCTTATTTAGCTTAATAAATGATTGTAAATAAATGGCCTTGATGTCCTGACGACTATTGATCCCGAAATGCCCCCAAAGTGCTACGGAAGGTGAAGTTTGGTAGGAGGCTCCGGGGAAGTACCAAATGGCCGAAGGCGTGCGGTTTTGGGCAAAGCAATCGAAGTGAAAAAGTGTCATGATCCACAATAAATGCTTTACCCACTTCATCACGCAGTGGATTTATTTCACTTCGGCTATGCTTTTCAAGTCGGCCGCGGTATGTATGGCCTTTCTAATACGCTGGTAGGTGCCACAACGACAAATATTGCCGCTCATCGCATCGTCGATATCTCCGTCATTCGGATGGCTGTTTTCCCTTAAGAGGATCGCTGCTGCCATGATCTGACCTGATTGGCAATAGCCGCATTGTGGCACATCATGTTCAATCCATGCCGCTTCTAATGGGGCGCTCAAGGAAGCATCGAGCCCCTCGATAGTCACAATTTCTTTTCCTATCGCTCTGGAAACGGGCGTGATGCAGGAGCGGATGCCATCGCCATCTAGATGTACCATACAGGCTCCGCATTGGGCTGCGCCACATCCAAACTTGGTGCCGGTAAGCCCAAGGATATCCCGGATTACCCATAAAATTGGCATATCTTTCGGTACGTCTACTTGACGTTCTTTTCCATTTACCCTGAGCGTGATCATATGATGCTATTTTAGATGTTAAAAATCTTTGTTATCTCTTTAAGTCAGTTGTTGTGTGAGAATGGGCAGGTTTCTAATCCTCTTTCCGGTAATGGCGTAAATGGCATTGGTTAATGCGGGCATAACCTGCGAAACGGCTACTTCACCAATTCCTCCGGGCTTTTCATTGCTCGGTACGATAAAAGTTTCCATAAGAGGCGTTTCATTTATCCGCATGGTTTTGTAATCGTAAAAATTACGCTGCTGTACTTTCCCTTCTTTGAACGTAATTTCGCTGTATAAGGTTGCTGATAAGCCATATATGATATTGCTTTCTATTTGAGCGGCAATTCCGTCTGGATTAACCGGTACTCCACAGTCAACCGCACAGGTAACCTTGTGTATTTTAAGCGCCGAATTATTGGATACGGAAGCTTCTACAACCACCGCTGCAAAACTGCTAACGGCCCTGAAGGCCGCGACCCCTCGGCCATGGCCTTCGGGTAAAGGAGAGCCCCACTTGCTCTTTTCTGCAACAAGTTTGAGCACCTGTAGCAGCCGGTCGTCGTTTTGATAAAGCGCAAAACGGTATTCCATAGGATCTATCCCCGCGGCATAGGCTAGCTCATCCGAAAGGCTCTCCATGGCGAAAATGGTATGGCTAAGGCCAACCGCGCGCCAGTTGTCAATAGGCATAGGCCAAACAGGGGTATTGAGTTCGATCTTTTTATTTTTAATAACGGCAACGTAGGCCGCTTCTCCCATGCCTTCGATGGAGAATTTATCTACACCGTTAACAACAAATAGCTTCTCGAAAGGGCCACCTGTCATATAGGATTGACCTACACTTACTTGCTTCCAAGCTATCGGAACGCCTTTGTTGTCTATACCTACCTTAAAGCGATGAAGGAAAGCCGGGCGGTACATACCTCCCTGTATATCGTCTTCCCTCGTCCAAACGGTTTTCACCTCCTTACCGGAAGCCTTGGCAACTTCTACAGCTTCCCTTACGAAGTCTGATCGGGTAATATTTCTGCGCCCGAAAGATCCTCCCAGAAAAACAGTGTGGAGGAATATCTTTTCAATCGGCAGCCCGGTAATTTCGGAGGCCGCTTTTTGATCATCGGTCTGTGTTTGTGTCCCAGTCCATATCTCGCACTTTTCGTCGCTTAATTTTACAGTAACGTTCAATGGTTCCATCGGCGCATGTGCCAGAAAAGGTTGAAAATATTCCACTTCAATCAACTTTGCTGATTGTCCGAACGCTTCTTCCAGGTTCCCTTCGTCTACTGCAATGGCTCCGCCTTTATCTGCTCTTTCTTTAAATTCAGTAAGCAGCGTGTCGCTGTCAATGTCTACATGTGCCCCTAAATCCCACTGCACTTTCAACGCATCTCTTCCCTTTTTAGCAGCCCAGAAATGATCTGCCAGCACGGCAATACCATTCGGAATTTCTACTACTTGCCTAACGCCCGGAACACTCATTGCCGCATCTTTGTCATAGGACTTTACTTTGGCTCCTTGCATGATATTCCGCGCTACCAAAGCTGTTAGAAGACCAGGCGATTGAACGTCCATGCCGAAAATGGCTTTCCCGTTTATCTTTTCGGGCGTGTCCAAGCGTTTTGCGCCTTTTGTAATGAATTTCCATTGACTGGGATCTTTTAATGGAATCTCTGCAGGGGCGCTAAGTTGTGCGGCATCATTAGCCAGATCTCCGTAGGGGATTTTTTTATTGTTTATGATCACGTGCCCATTCTCGGTGCGGCAGTCTTTCGGGCGAAGGCCATATCTGTTTGCTGCTGCCTGAACCAATAGTATCCTGGCTGTGGCGCCTATGGTACGATAGCGATCGAACTCTGACATCAAACTGCTGGATCCTCCGGTGCGTTGGGTGCCGTAAACGGTATGGTAGTACTCAACTGCTGCAGGGGCATGTTTTGCTTTGAAGTTGCTCCAATCGGCATCCAGTTCCTCTGCAATCAACATTGTCATGGCTGTCGAAATCCCTTGGCCCATTTCACAGTGTGTGAGAATAACGGTAATGGAATTATCCGTTCCTATATGTAAAAAGGAGTTGGGCATAGAAGACAATCCTGCGGTCGTTATTAGACCTCTCGCGCTGTTTTTGTTGGAACTAACTGAAAAGGGTATGAATAGGCCGCCTGTAAAAAGGGCACTTGTTTTTATAAACTGCCTTCGATCGTATGTTGTTAAATTTTCCATGTTCGTAATGGTGCAGGGCTTGAAATTAGGTTATTTATCAGGTAGGACGGCTCCCTTTTCAATCCATTCTTTTACTTTGGCAACAAATTCTTCGTGCGTTAAGGGAGGCCGTGTGCCATAGGTAAAACTATTTTTTACCAATGGATCGGTCTCCACATGCTCGATAATCCGCTCAACTGAATGAAATCCGGTAAATGTAGAGTCCTTAAAACCAGCGGCTAGCTCGCGCGGACTTTTGTCTTGGAATACCATCTTACGATGGGCTGGCGGCAAATGCCATACGGGGTTGCCGGGTGGTAGATGCTCGCCTTCTATCTTCTCAAGCTGATGGCAGTTGGTGCATTTGTTGGCATAAAGGCCCTTTCCATCCATTCCACGCTTAACGCCTTGCGTATGTAAATGACTGTCATCTCCCTGTAGTGGGATATCACCCGTGGGGTGACAGTTCATACAACGGGGGTGCATGAAAACTTCGTATGCTGCTAAAAAGGCTTCCTTAGACTCTTGTTCTCTTTGTTTTGTAAGGTCTGTCGCCTGTTGTATATCTTTTAGCGGATTTATTCCATTTTTAGCCCCGATAGAGAGTGGCTCAATGGGGGCAATCCGATCGAAGCCCCAAGTGAGTAGGAAGGAACCAACTAATAGGATACCAATAACAGCGGTATGTTTTCTATAGGATTTTCTTTTTCTCATATGGGCTGTATTTAAAGAGATATCGCGAAACAACTATTGATGAAGAATCTGGTTCTTTGCTGGCTATAGAATAAATCTGCTCGATTCTTAAGGCTAAAATTCGGCAAATTATGTCTGTACTTTTATTTGACAAAAATCCTTTTTGTTATAAAAACCTAATATTTGTGTGTTTGCAGCTGATCTCGCTATCGAAACTTTGTGGGGAATAGATTGTTTTGATGGATATAAGCTTCTTTATTATAAAAATTTACATATTTTTATGCAGCCGTTTGCCTGAACGCCTCACCTAATTGTAATCGTATGAAACCCACAACAAAGCCTCTGGTTACCAGCATGACGAAAATCAAAGACTGTATCAAATCTTTAGAGTTGGAAGTTTCTGACTATCTGGATCATGAAGATTTCTCCATCGTAAAAATAGAGGATCTTGGATTTAAATTGCCCTTTCAGTCGCATACTTTCAGGCCTGATTTTTTTTCATTGGCGATCGTTGATTCGGCCGACTGTTATTTTGAAGTTGGTAGTGAATCCTATCGTCTGACTTCCGATTGGGTATTATTTACTCAACCGGATGTGTTTGTGTCTTGTAAATTTTTATCGCTGGACAGGGCTTATTATATTACCTTCAGTGCTGCTTTTCTGAAAGAATATTGCTATATGCATATCAATAAACTGTCTATTCCAGCGAATGCAAATGCGGTTGCTTTTCATTTGCTGCCACAGCACATGCATAAAATTAAAGATACTTGCCTGAGTTTATATCAGGAAGCTCAATCTAAATCTGCTATAAAATATGAGGTAATAGGGAATATACTAGCCGGTTTATTACTCGAGCTGCAACAATATAAGACGGGTAGGATTGCCGGCCTCACCACTTTGGTAAGTGATAAAGAAACGGATATGATCCACACGTTTTTTTTACATCTGGAAAAGAATTTTTCTGATCTGGCCTTGGGCAAAGCAGGCAAAATATGTCGTACGGGCGATTATGCCTTGCTTCAGCATGTTAAGAGTAATTACTTGTCGAAGATGATCAGTCATTACACAGGTAAAACCATCAATTGCTGGATAAAGGATAAAGCCATCGATGATATCCTGTATTTACTGAAGCATTCCAATAAATCATTGAAAGACATATCGTGTATGTATGGATTTTATGAACTGACCTACTTTTATGCTTACTTCAAGAAACATGCGGGCATATCTCCCGATTCCTATCGGAAGATGCGTAAGAGATATCATTTAGATCGTTACACTTAATAGAGGATACTGATGGATGAAATGATGACTGGCAATGATAGAGGGAGGGCCAAAGGTTTATTGGAAACAATACAATACCTGGGCCTATCCACAGCGGATATCCTGGACGAGGATTTTGCAAAATTGGACCTTAAACAACTCCATATAAAGCTACCTTATAAGTCGCCTCCATTTCGAACAAACCTTTACTCGGTTACCTTGATCATAGATGGCCATGGGCACTACATCAGTGATGGCACATCCATTGATATAGAACCCTATTCGCTTCTTTTTAATAGCCCCGGCGGACAACGGCAGATAGAGTGGTACCGTATTAAACAAATTTATCACTACACTTTTAGTGAGCAATTTTTACTGAAATACGCAGGCGTTCATATATATCAGCTGTTTCCTTTCCTATTGTTTGAAACTACTGAACCGCCAAACACGAATATGGCTGTTTACGAAAAGTTAGCGGCGATATGCTTGAAGATTGACGATGCTTATGGATCGGATACCACCTATAGAAAATATATACTCGCAAATTTATTAATACGGCTACTTCTAAAAATAAAGGAGGCCTTTTGGTCTGCCTATCAGAATCATACTGGAAATGGAAGATATAGGGATATTTTGAAAGATTTTATGCAGCACCTTGAAGAGCATTTTGAGGAACTAAGAGCAGGGAAAATAGCTGCTCAGTTACGGGTAAAAGATTATGCACGCAAACAAAAGCTTCATGAAAATTATTTTTCGCAAATTATTAAAATAAAAACGGGCAAAACAGCAAAACAGTGGATTGATGAAAAAACCTGTACCGTAGCAGTCAATATGATCCAGGATTCCCCCCTCTCTATCAAACAAATTGCATATAGGCTTGGATTTTTACATACTTCTCATTTTACAGCCTTTATCAAAAAAATGGCAGGCGAACGGCCAGAATTTTACCGCATAAAATACACCCGGTAATGTATCCCCATCTATTTAGTGTCTCCAGCATAATGATGAATGATGCTTAGATTGGAATAAACTCCTACATTAAAATGCGAAGTTTAACATAAACACGTACATAAAAATGTTATTTACAGCATAAAGTTGTACGTGTTTATGTATATTTGCGTATGAAACGACAGGCGCTGACTTATTTGCAAGCATGGAGAGACAATCCCGATCGCAAACCCCTTATCATCCGGGGCGCTAGACAGGTGGGTAAAACCTGGTTGATGAAAGAATTCGGACGGCAAGCCTATGAGCAAATAGCTTATGTCAATTTAGAGAGCAATGCCATAGCCAGAAACCTGTTTACTGCTGATTTTGATATAAAACGCATCATTTCAGGGATACAGATAGATACAGGTTTGATTATTAACGCGCAAAACACACTACTGATTATAGATGAAATCCAGGAATCTCCGGCCGCGATCACTGCTCTCAAATATTTTCAGGAAAATGCACCTCAATATCATATTATTTGTGCGGGCTCGCTCTTAGGAGTGGCTTTGAACCGTCATACTTCTTTTCCGGTTGGAAAAGTGGACTTTCTTGATTTATATCCACTCAATTTTCATGAATTTCTGGATGCGGTGCAACAAACATCTTTAAAAGAGCTGTTGTTGCAAGAAAATTGGGGTCTCATTCAAACTTTCGCTCCGAAATATATAGAGCTGCTACGTAGCTATTATTATATTGGAGGAATGCCTGAAGCAGTTTTGGCTTATTCTAAAAGACACGATTTTATAGAGGTTAGGGCTATTCAAAAGCGAATTTTATTGGCCTATGAACAAGATTTTTCTAAACATGCACCGCACGAAATAGTACCCCGTATCCGAATGTTATGGAATTCAATTCCAGCGCAGCTTGCAAAGGAGAATAAAAAATTCATTTATGGGATCATCCGTCAGGGCGCCAGAGCGAAAGACTATGAACTGGCTTTGGCTTGGCTAATCGATTGTGGTTTGGTAAAACAGATTTTTAATGTTTCTAAGCCTGCGCTACCACTCAAGGCGTACGAAGATTTTAGTGCTTTTAAGTTGTTTATGGTGGATGTGGGGCTTTTGGGAGCAATGACGGATCTGGACGCACGTACATTGCTGGAGGGTAATACTATTTTTCAAGAATTTAAAGGTGCTCTAACTGAGCAATATGTAGCACAGCAACTTACCACTCGTGGCGATCTGAATATTTATTACTGGTCTGCTCAAAATGCCCGGGCCGAAATTGATTTTTTGGTGCAACTTTCCGGTGAGATCATTCCGATAGAAGTGAAGGCTGAAGAAAATTTACAGGCTAAGAGCTTGCGTGTTTATTATGATAAATTTCATCCCAAAACTGCCATTAGGACTTCCATGAGCGCTTATCGTAAAGAAAGCTGGATGGAGAATATTCCCTTATATGCCATCGTCGGTTTTGAGTTTTGAGTTGCTTCAATCTTCTACCTACATTTTTCATGGGTAAGTTAACCTAGGGCTACTGATTAACAGGAGAAGATATGGAAAGGGAGGGGCCTGGTTGCCTCTCCCGGATTCTTCCGTTATATTTAGTTGGTTTTGCGTTTCAGATGGTTAAATGGCAAAGGCTTCTACTTGAACAGATTTTACGGTTTTTATGATACGTGCGGCTACCTTATAAGGGTCGGCTGCGGAATTTGGCCGCCTATCTTCTAAATATCCTTTCCAGCCGTTTTCTACGGTAGTAATCGGAATGCGGATGGAAGCGCCTCTGTCAGACACACCAAAGCTAAAGTCATGGATGGATGCGGTTTCGTGCAATCCGGTGAGACGCAAATGATTGTCAGCCCCATAAACCTCGATATGTTCTGCTACAAGAGGGCGGAAACTTTCGCAAACAGCTTCGTAGATATCCTTTGAACCAGCAGTTCTTAATAAGCTGTTGGAAAAGTTTGCATGCATTCCGGAACCGTTCCAATCTAGATCTCCCAGTGGTTTGCAGTGCCAATTGATAGCCACTCCATGTTTTTCGCCTATTCTTTCTAAAAGGTAACGGGCAATCCAGATCTGATCACCGGCTTCTTTAGCTCCTTTGGCAAAAATTTGAAATTCCCATTGCCCTGCGGCAACTTCTGCATTGATGCCTTCTACGTTTAACCCGGCTTCCAGGCAGGCATCCAGGTGTTCCTCCACCAATGCTCTTCCGAACGATCTACCTGCTCCAACAGAACAATAATAAGGCCCCTGTGGTCCGGGATAACCTCCTGCCGGAAAACCTAAAGGTTTATTGGTTTCGGGATTCCAAAGGAAATATTCCTGCTCAAAACCGAACCAGAAGTCGCTATCATCATCTTCAATGGTAGCTCTGCCATTGGATTCATGGGCCTCACCATTGGCTTTCAATACCTCGCACATCACTAAATAGGCGTTTTTCCGTAAGGGGTCTTTTACTGCATATACGGGTTTTAAGATACAATCTGAAGCGTTTCCCAATGCTTGCTGGGTGGATGAACCGTCAAAGCTCCAAAAAGGTAAATCTGCTAATTGACCGCTGAATTCTTTTTCAATTTTTGTTTTGCTGCGCAACATCTGGGTGGGTTTTGTCCCGTCAAGCCAGATATATTCAAGTTTTACCATATTCACTGATTAAATTAATTTCTTATAAGGGAGATGTCCAAAAAGTTTCATTGACCGCCATTTCGACCGAAATGGAATGAAGTGGAGAAATCTATTCTATCGTTTACCACGCGATAGACCTCTCCATTTCGCTATGCTACAGTCGAGGTGACGTGAAGAATTGTCTTTTTGGATACCCTCAATACTACCTTTTTTTCGACACAAAAATAGATGACCGACAAACGCGGGTATATCCCCAAGTTGGGTGAGTTTATAACCGAAAATGGGCGCCATGTAATGAGAGGCACATGATTCTTATTAAAGTTAAAAAAATAGGTGAACTGCATCCCCATATTATGGGATATGTTAAGGGATAGCCTTTCCCGTCTTTTGCAACAAAAATAAAAAGATGAAAAACAAATTTATACAGATGAAAAAAAGAAGTATTTACGTGATGTTGTGTTGCTTAGGTTTTGTCGTTCTTGCATACTCCTGCAACCAAGCGGGTGTAGTAAAGAATGAAGTTGTGGCTTCAAAGGAGCCAGATAGCATGAAACTGATTCAACGCGGGAAATACCTGGTTTCCGAAATCGGAACCTGTGGCGACTGTCATTCTCCGAGAATTATAAAAAACGGGATTGCAGTGTTTGATTCAACACGTCTGTATTCGGGATTTCCTTCCGATCGGCCTATTCCTGAGATTAATACGGATGAAACCTCCAAAGGGTACATCGTAGCATTTCAGGATTTCACCTCTGTTTCTGGGCCTTGGGGCACTAGCTTTGCTGCCAATATTACTTCGGATCCGAGTGGCATCGGCACGTGGAGTTTCGAACAGTTTGAAACGGCTTTGCGGCACGGAAAATATAAGGGATTTATGGATGGTAGACCCATGCTGCCACCTATGCCCTGGGAAAATTTCCGTTCACTGCCGGATGAAGACCTGAAGGCTATGTTTTATTTCTTAAAATCTACGCAGCCGGTACGGAATATTGTTCCCGCGCCTATATTTCCAAAAAAGGCAGATAGTTAATCAAAGAAATTGCGTGTTATGTTGAAAAATCTGAAAGAGATTGTATCTATCTCCATGGTTTTGTTTGCTATCATCGATATTTTGGGTTCTATACCGATTATTATTGTTTTGAGGCAAAGGGCAGGAAAGATCGAATCGGAGAAAGCCAGTTTGGTGGCGCTGGCCCTGATGATCTTGTTTCTATTATTAGGGGAGAATATACTGAACGTTATGGGTGTTGACATCGCTTCTTTCGCTATAGCCGGATCTTTCGTCATCTTTTTTGTTGCCCTGGAAATGGTTCTCGGCCTTACACTGTTTAAAGAGGAAGTGGCTGAAACGGCGTCTATTTTTCCATTGGCATTTCCACTCATAGCCGGGGCGGGCACCATGACAACGCTTCTTTCGCTGAGATCACAATATAACACGATCAATATTATCATTGGAATCGTCATTAATGTAGCGATTATTTATGCCGTACTAAAGAATTCTTATCGTATTGAACGGATCCTTGGACATACAGGTCTGGTTATCCTTCGAAAGACTTTTGGTATCATATTGTTATCGATAGCTATTAGATTGTTTCGGACGAATACGGGGCTTTAATTTATTTGTAATCCATTCATTCATAGATGACCTATTCATGCTAGCCATAAAAAAAATATATAGTAAAAGGGATCTCCGTGCATTTATAGATTTTCCACATAGGCTGTACCGGAACGATCCACATTATGTGCCCGAACTTTTTGTCGCGCAGCGTGATCTGTTGACTAAACATCCGTTTCACAAGCATTCGACATTGCAGTGCTTTTTAGCGCTTAATAATAATGGTGATATAGTGGGTAGGATCGCGGCGATATTAAATAATAATTACAATACATTCCATCAATCGAATGACGGTTTTTTCGGTTTTTTTGATTGCATAAACAACCAAGATGTAGCGAGCGCCCTGTTTGAAGAGGCGGTTTCCTGGCTAAAGGATAGAGGGGTGTTTTCGATGATCGGGCCGGTGAACTTTTCGATGAATGAGACCTGTGGAATATTGGTAGATGGATTTGATGATCCTCCGGTGGTGATGATGACCTATAACGCACCTTATTACGGAGGGCTGATTGAAAAGGCTGGATTGCAAAAGAAAAAGGATCTGTTTGCGCACCGATGGACGGGTTTGCAGTATAATAGAAGACCTCTCAGGTTGGTAGATGCGCTGTTGGCACGTTTAAATAACAATGGTATCAGCATCAGAAAGATAAATATGAAGAAATTCGCTGCCGAATCTGACCAAATGCACCAGGTGTATAATAGTTCCTTTAGCAATAATTTTGGCTTTTCGCCGATAACACATGAGGAATGGGGCCATCTCAGTAAAGACTTAAAGATGTTGATAGATCCGGATTTTTGCCTGCTCGCGGTAGAGGGTGATAAAATTGTTGGATTTGCGGTGGCGATTCCAGACATCAATCAGGTGCTGTATAAAATTAAACGGGGCCGATTGCTCCCTGCTGGAATATTCAAATTGCTGTGGGGCAAAAGGAAAATAACAGGAATACGCATTCTTATTTTAGGTGTTATTGATGGATATAGAAAACGGGGTATTGAAACATGCTTATATGCTGACATTGTAAAGGCTTACGTAGAAAAAGGTATGCAGTACGCGGAAGCATCTTGGACACTGGAAGACAATCATTTAATAAACAGTGCGATAGCGTCTGTTGGAGGAGTCCATTATAAAACGTACAGACTGTACGAGAAAATCCTGTTATAGTTTTACGTTAAAATCTTCTGAAAGTGCGGGATGATAAAGAATAGCTGCAGTCCTATCAGGGCGGGATTCAACAGTTAACGAAAGACGCTTGATTTTCTTTTATCTACCCGTCGGCCGACTGGATAATCTGTTTTATTTTTTGGTCTAATTCGAGCGCGCAGAGCCGGAGTAATCTGATTTCCTCCGGACATTCGCTACCATATTTTTCTGCAATGTAATCTGTTAGTCCTAATATGGATGTGACGGGCCTTCTCAGTTCATGCGACTGAAAGCGGGCTACTTCCCGAAGGGATTCCTTCTGAAGCGTTAATAACTGGTCCTGTTTTACTTTTTCTGTAATTTCTGTTGAATTACAGGCAACACCTATAATAGCTCCCGACGGATCAAATGCCGGTTCTAGATAGCAGGCCCAGTAGACTTGTCCGGCAAGGAGGTCAAGGCAGAATTTCCGTTCCCTTTGCTCGCCCGATAGTGCTTGTAGATAATCTTCTTCAAAAGCGGCTAAATTTTGTTTTTGCACATATTGGCGTACATCATCTCCAGGTACCGGAATGCGCCCGAATAACGTGAGTATGCTTCCTTTGAACAGGCGGTTGAACGTGATGATTCGAAAATCTTTATCCAATAACAGATGAATAACAATTTTACTTTCAAAAAAACACCGTAATAGGGTTTCCGCGTTTGCTGTCTGAGAAAATGGATGGGGTTTCTTTTGCGACATGAAGGAAATTGTTAGAAAAGGTTCCGGGAGGCCAATTGGAGGTAATGCTGAGCGATCATAGATGATGGTTTCTTAGGTGTTGAGGCATCTTATTCTGCGCTGTTGCATGTATTTCTTCATAGCGTTTTTGATAAATGGGTTTCACAAGATAATCTTTTACACCGGTTTTGGAGCTGCTCAGGGTGATGTCTTCCTTCGAGAGTGAGGAGCTAACCATGTATACATCGGTGTATTCAATGATTTGCATTTCCTGCATTTTCGTAACCAGTTGCCAGCCATTCATAAACGGCATGTTGATGTCGATCAGTACCACCCTTGGGAGTAAGGGAGTTTTATCTATCATGGAGGCAAAGTATTCGTATGCTTCCTGTCCATTTGGGAAGCTGAGTACGCTGATGTCTGCTGAACATCGTTGAAATTGTTTCTTTGCCAGAAACTGAAATACCGGATCATCATCTACAACACATACTACCATAGAGACTGTGTAATTTGAATGAACTTAATGAGAAAAATTGTGATCAAGTTTACGTAAAAATGATGATTTATTTTAATTAAGCAAAAAAATGCACACACTGAATATTCAGCTATGGATATGTTTGAGTATGCAATAGTTGAAACTACCAATCTATAATGTTACCTGTTTGGTAACATTTTTTGTAATCTGCACATGCGGGTAATTGCAGTAAAGACATTAATCTCCACCGGAATACCTACAGATTGATAGTGGATATAGAGTACCGACTGAAAATCGTATTTATCGTTTGGTTCGGCGCACACAAGGAATATGATAAGATTGATGCTAAAAAAGTGAGTTATGTTAAAACCGATAAAAAATAAGCAGCAGTATGAAGACGCCCTTGCAAGGATTTATATGCTGATGCAAAAAGATATTAAGCCGGATTCCAAAGAGTCCGACGAATTGGAAATCCTTTCTATTCTTGTTAAGGAATACGAAAATGCGTATTATCCGGTTCCACCCCCAAATCCGTTGGAGGCAATTAAATTCAGAATAGATCAAATGAATATGTCCGAGGCCGAATTGTCTGAAATATTGGGCGCTCGTTCCCGAAAATCAGAGATCCTTTCTGGAAAAAGAAAATTGAGCTTAGCCATGATCCGTAAGCTTACTGAAAAACTGCACATCCCAGCAGAAGTGCTGATACAGGCATACTAAAAGCGCATAAGTATGCCGTGATTTCTATATATCCAATCGATTTATTGGAATAATTTAGAAATTAATTTTTAGGAGAACCTGATTCTGTTTATTTTAGTATAAAGAATCATCCTAAATTGAAATGTATGCTTAAACCTGAAAGCAAGCCGGTGGTTTACCAGCAAGCACAGTCTATTTGGAAAGAAATTACCACTGATAAACGTATGAAAGACGTTGAATCAGACCTTCTTATTAACAAAAAGCTCTTACAGTTTTTCCAGGTAGGCGATTTCTACTACTATCTTTTTAACCTCCGTAAAATGGACTTCGATTATATCAGTCCGGAAATGTCCACGTTATTAGGTTATACCAATGAACAGTTCACCATTCCATTTCTTTTGGAGATAATCCATCCGGACGATATTGCTTATTTCCTCGCCTTTGAAAAGGAAGTTGTTAAATTTTTCAATCCGCTACCGAAAGAAATAGGACTTAAATATAAAGTACGTTATGATTATAGGATACGAAAAACGAATGGCGAATATATAAGGATATTACATCAGATGATTGCCATCATTCCTGATGATGAAGGGATGACCATTCAATCCCTATGCGTTCATACGGATATAACCTATCTCAAGCCCGAAGGACGCCCTATCCTGTCTTTTATTGGTATGGAGGGACTGCCTTCCTACGTAGATGTAGCGAAGCAACCGGAGCTGCTTCCTTATCACGAGCCGTTAACAATAAGAGAGAAGCAGATCGTCCGATTATTGATAGAGGGAAGAACCAGTAAATACATTGCCGCAACCTTATTTATAAGTGTTGATACTGTTAAAACACACCGGAAAAATATTCTACGCAAAACAAAATTTTCGGGTACAACCGAGTTAATTAGCAGCGCGATAAGAGACGGCTGGATTTAAACGTTAAAACTACCTATAAGCGCACTACACAGCTAAAATACCCACTTGTGGGTATTGTTGAGGTTGATGATACACCCTAATATTGTGTCAATCAACTTCAACAATATGATTCAATCAACTTACCTCCTAAAAACCTGCGTCATATACAGTATATGCTGCCTGTTAATTTCGCTCTGCTTCCAAAGCAGGGCTAACGTAAAAACTGATTCTATTTCGTATGACAAAAACATCGTGAAGTTTAATGCGCTGGGTGTAGTCATGCGAAACTATTCTTTTCAGTACGAACGCATGCTGACTAGAAAAATATCGGCAAATCTGGGATTCCGATTCATGCCTAAAGGAAAAGTACCGTTGTTATCTGCCATTGAAAGTTTAATAAATGATGAGCTTTTCGATGACTTAAATAGCATTACCGTAGGAAATACGGCCATCACACCCGAAATACGTTTTTACTTCGGCAAGAAAGACGGGGCTATTGGCTTTTATTTTGCTCCTTATGTGCGCTTTGCAAACTATCAGATCACTTATCCCAATTTTGAATACGAAGTATACGATGAAAGCGGAGCATACCTAGAAAACAAAACGATTTTTTTAGACGGTAAAGCGAATACCACTACAGCTGGGTTCTCTATAGGTACTCAATGGAGAATAGGAAAATGGGTGTATTTGGATTGGACAATCCTAGGGCCTAACTACGGAGGCATTGATGGCATATTGAGCGGTTCGCAATCTCTGAATATATATGAACAAAAGGGTTTGCGCGAAGCATTGGAAGACATTGATGTCCCTTTTGCCGAAACATCAGCAACTGCTGATACAAATGGTGGCCAATTAAAGTTGACAGGCCCCTGGGCCGGTATCAGAACCAGCCTGGGAATCGGAATAAAATTCTGATCGAGGTAATTAAACAGAAAAACATTAAACAATTTTATGGAAAAGTTATATTCAAATTTCAGCAATATCTTCGTGATATCTCTACTATTGATCTTCTCGGCCTGTAAGAAAGAAGATAAAGTGATAGCAATACCCTCTCAATTGTTACTTGAAGATGGAGACAATCAGGCAGGCGACTTTAACGCCATCCTGAGTAAACCGCTAAAGGTAAAAGTAATCGATGCTAATAGCGATCCGGTGGAAGGCATTGATGTATTCTGGAGTGTAACAGCGGGTTATGGCCAAGTTACTTCACCGTCTTCATTAACAGATGCAGAAGGAATAGCTTCCATGGAATGGAAGCTCGGATCAGAAGGAATACAGCAAGCGGTGGCGATACTCAATCATCGAGATGGTAGTCCGGTAGATGGATCACCTCTGACCTTTACGGCTAATACTCCGGTGCTTTTGGGTGTATGGGAGGCTTATGAGGTTTGGAATGAATACCAGGGAAAGGTATACAATGAATTTAAAAACACAGTGTTCAGGGAAGTTGATTTTGATCAGTATTGCCAATTACCCAGAAGCTATCAATGGACGGTAAATAGTCTACATATTACTTTTAAAGAAAACAATCAATATGAAATAAACGAGCAGACTGTTGAAACGACAAGGGGGCCGAATGATAGATGCCAGATGATAACCGGCTCAGGCCCTTCTAATGTTATAGAGAGAGGTACATTTATATACAATACCGATGCCCGAACAATTAAAATTACGACAAATGAAGGAACTGCAACAGTGAAAGTTAATATCCTTACAAACGATACACTGGAAATTGGCGAAACACTGGAAATGGCAGGCTTTCAAAATGTTGACCCTATTTCCTATTCTGTTTATGAATCGAAGAGGGTATTATTAAAAAGGAAACAATAAATTCACCTAGCCGACCAGCGAAGTTACTTGACCGCAAAGTTCTTCGCTGGGTTTTGAGCCTAAATCCATCCGTAAGTCATATATCCCATAAGCGTCGTTGATGAAAACGACCTGAAAAGTGTTAAACTCAGGCCTTTTATTTTCTAAATATCCCTGCTGCATGTTTAAAAACGCTTTTCCTTCATAATTTCTACAAACTTGAATTCCAGTATATCCGTAAGATCGTGCAGGCTGAGCAGATGCGATTGATAGGTTTCCAAGCTGTTAAGTTCAATATCTTTTGTAAATGGATTTTCCGTAATGACATACATTCCGCGAAGCTGGATATACCTTATATCCCCTTTTTTAAAAATTTCCTGACCCAGAAGTCTGGCAATAGAAGTAAGACTGAGTTTCATAAACAATACATACGTTCGTATTGCTAAAACGGTTTTTATTTTTTTGATAACGGGAAATTGTGTGCATTTCTGTGTAATGCGTAAAAACACCTGATTATTTATTCGGGTGTTTTTACGCGTAAAAATAAGTTGCGAAAGCTTTAATATTGTCTTACTCATCTACAGAAGAAAATTATTCACCAAAATTATAAACGCCATGTCACAATCTAGTATCATCCCTTCGAAAAGCAGTTTTGATATCGTTCTGACGAAAACGATCACTGGTAAGACGGTCATAGAGAACCCATTATGCACGTTTAGCTACACATGGGACTTTAATACGAACATGGGTGAAGCCTCCCTTGATGCGATTAATTATATAGATGTGGGGATCGTTCTACATCCTACGGGAATCGCAGGAATGCTTGCCTTTATGTCTGATATGAAGCCAACGGGCTATCAGATTGACGGGCAAAACCTGATTCTGAATCGCATCGTGCTGATGATCGATGCAGAAACGGGGGGGCGCCGCGCTGGCATCATGTTCAATGATGACGGTTCGACGATTGAAGTCAGCGGCAATTGGCAGAACGAAGATAATACGTATGTCGTTTCCATGATCCGGAAAGCGGAACCGGAGCTCTTCCGGTAACAGAATGATTCACGATTCAAAACAAAAGACTTATGAGCGCAAATCAATCCAATTTGGGGAACCCCCAATATGGCTACGACCTGGTGGTAGCCACTACGCAGGAAAGCATTAATGCAACGATGAAGGAATATCTGTACAATACAGTATTCCCCACGGTGCGCATGTACTGGAACCAGGATGAAGAAGGAAACCCTGTTCCGGTTTCCTATGATGAGCTGATGAAACAGACCAATGGCACGGATCCGCTGACGGTTCAGAGCTGGACCAGCGGCGATCCGATGACACCTGAAATAGAGCATATCAATAACAGCGATTTTTATTTCGCATTCGAAGCGGCTATCGGTATTCCGGGTGGGCTGGATCCGTCCCAAATCCCGGATATCGTGACCTTACAGGTGAACAGCAACTCGGTCATTTTCAATCTGCTTTGTGCCAGTTTTACAGTGGTGACCTGTACCTTTGGTCGCCACGGGTTGATAAGTGTGCTCAATGTCTCACAGCCGGATGATGCGCCGTGGATGTTTACGTCGACCGTTGCGCTGAAGGATATCTTCGACAACGAAAACTTACCTCCTGATGTGCAGGATCAGCTTAATAACCTGGGGCCTGATGCGTTCAGTGTACAGCAGCTGCTATTTGATCTCGATAATGCAGCACTTGAATCAGTGCCTACGATCAGTGGCATTGAGCCGGGAACACCGGCCTACAACGCGCTTTCACAGGTCTTTGTAGGGGCTTATTTCGAAGCGATGAAAGAAGAGGCACAGCCGGTGTTGAACTATGCGATACTTCCGAATACAACCAGCAATTATGACCCATCCACATTTACATTAACCGATCTTGGTTTGGAGGTGAGCCCATACGTCAATCCAACGACACAAAAACAGGATGTGCTCAACTTGAACACACTCAATTATCTCGGTGCCATTAACAATAATCCGTTGCCGGCCAGTGTACAGTTCGGCTGGAATTGGGTGGAGCAATCGGAGGAAGCGGATTTCAACGGGGTAGTCTCCATCCGTAGTGACAACTTCATTGAGTGTTTGCGGGTACAGTTCTCACCGTCGCTTAACAACATCACATACAAGCCAGTCTGTAAATGTTGGGATGAAAAATGGGTGGAGCTGTACTACAGCTTGCAGTTTGATCGGGATACCTCGCCACAGTCCTATGCGGTGACGACCCCGAGGATAACCGACGCCGATGGGTTCACGGAGGTGCTGAACTTCAACTACTCGCAGTATTCGGGTCAGGATGGCGGTTCACCATGGTATGGGGTGTGGGGTAACCTAAGCTGTACCTACACGGCTGCCTCGACTATTGCCGTAAAGGGAAACCAGATGAAAGTAAATACTTCGGTGAATGCATATCTTCATGTGAATGTGGAGGGAGGTGTAACGGAGGGCAACTTTGCCAGCTACGCCTCAGAGGTGATATATACGCTAAGTGTAGACCAGTATGGAAGCCTGCTGGCCAATGTTTCGTCGCCAACGGTAGTAGACAACTCGGAGACTCCGGATATCAGTGGCTGGTCGAAATTTGTTACTCTTGGTGAGGTTATTGGGATGATCGACTCGATGCGATCTACCCTACAGGGTGTGCTCACGACTCTTATGGACGGTTTCGATACTTCAATTAACAATGTTATCAACAGTTCGCAGACGTTCGTATTTCCGGGCGGAAACACCTTCACCTTCAAGGATGTTGTCTTCTCGGATTACCAGGATCTCGTGTCCCACATTACTTATGTACAGCCAACGGGGCAGTATGCGCAGAAACTCCTCGAGTCCAATCAAAGCGTAACAGCAGAATAATCGGCTATTTTTATACGTAAACAAAAAAAGCGATGTCAACGACGAAAATATCTGTTACTTCAGAATTGATGAAGAACTACAAGCAGGCTACGATCATGTCGCCTGAAAAGAAATTCGAGGCCCTGCAGACAAGCATGGGAAATTCGATGCTGTTCTCAATAGGAACAGACAGTGTGTTCTATCTAACACAAGAAAGTCCTACGACACAAACGGGCTGGGGAAAAACCGATCTAAGCTCGGCACTTATGCGGGCGGCATTTCCGCAGGGCGGTGCAACATGCAAAACTTTTGAAGCGGCACAGAGCGCCGTGGACGGAACGATAGGTATTGCGATGGCCGTCAACGACACCAATGGAGATAATCTGTTCCTGTGTCTGGGTAATTCCAATGCAGATACGGCATGGACAAGCAATCCCAATTGGGTAAGATATCCCTACGATAATCCCGATAAGCCAGTGAGCAAAGTAGTGATTGTGAACATCGAGATCAGTGAAACGGCCAACGATACGCAATATATTGTAGTGGATATATTACGGGATCCGGATAGCCCGGAACAGCTCATTTCGCGTTACTATATCGACACGAAAAGAACAAATGGCTATGATTGGCATGTACATGACGTTAGCATCGACCTCGAAGCGAATCAGTATGTGAGCTGCCTCGGGCGTCAATACCTCACCGATAGTCCGCACCAACCCACAATCGATGGCCTATACACCTGCGGCCAGGTAGATGGATCGGCACAATTCATCTTCCAGCCGCTCTACAATGTATTCCAGCCGGATGTGCCTGCAACGAGTGCACGGCTCAGGCTGCCTGATCAGCGGATTCCGGAAGGTATGGCTTCTTGCCGTAAAAGCGATCTTTCTACCGACCTCTATGTGACGAGTGGGGATGGCTTATACTATTTTGCCAGTAGCAACCAGAACGAGGGAAGCACGGGTGTACTGATTCTGCAAAATGCGCTGTTCACCGGTGTTTCTAAAATGTTCTCCGCACAAGCCAATGGCATGGTGACGGTATGGGGGCTCAATGGGAACAACCAGATTTTTTACCTGACATGCCCCATGGGGGAGGAAACAAGCGCCAACTCTTGGTCTGTTCCGCTTCCTATCTTGACTGGGGTAGACATGTTCTCGCCCTATATTAATGTGGCTGACGAGGGCAATACTTTTTTTGCGGTAAGCGGCAATGTGCTGCAAAAGCTGGTGAAATCGGCGGAGACCTCCCTCTGGAACACCCAAAATATCGCGCTTCCTACAATGGATATGAACGATACGCAATCATACAGCTCTTATACAACCACCATCCAGGTAACGGATGAGAACGATCAGCCGGTTGCCAATACACCGGTTTCTATCAAAGCGAATACGCGTACGGGTGTTTACATTAATCAGCTGTACTATGTAGTCGATACCAACGGTATTACCATAAAGACAGACACCTTCGGAAATGTCACCGTGATCGAATGGGTGGACGGCCTCACAGGAACGCTGCTGTTTATTTCGGGCAACAGTGACGGGACAATCAATACCATGAACCCGATGGGTGGACCTATGCAGAAGGTTGCTTCCCTGAATACGGTTTCCAGTCTGCGCGATGCCGTCATCACCAATGACGACGGTACGACGGTGCCGCTCGTAAGCAGTGCTGTTTCCGATGATGATCTGGAGGTAGTGGCACAAAGCAATGTGAGTCTCGGAAATGCATACGACTATTTGTCGGCAAACGGGGCTTACGCCTTTTCAAAGGATGTGGGGCGTAGCATGCGACTGGCGCAGGTTAGGCCACAAGCAATGGTTGCGGGTGATTTTCTGGATGCCATCTGGGTGGAAGCAGGCGATTTGTTCCAGTGGCTGAAATCTGGCGTGGAAGCAATTGTGCAGGTTATCGAAGACGCAGCTAATAAAGTATGGAATTTTGTCGTGAAGATTGCCGATACGGTATATGCCTGTGTGCTCGATGTGGTTGAAAAAGTTGTAGAGGCGGTGGTTTGGGTATTTAATACGATCAAAACGGCCATTGAAGACTTGATCAAATTCCTGCAATTTTTGTTCGGATGGCAGGACATCCTCACCACGCATCAGGTGATGAAGAATGTCATCATTCAATTTTCGCAGCAGAGTATTGACAACCTAGTTGTTTACAAGGATGGTTTGGCTGAGATGTTCCAATCCTTGCAATCGAATATCAACCAATGGGCAGAGATTCCGGATTTCAACGAAACACCGGCCAGCGTAACGACTTCCAATCCGCCACTGGCGGGGCAGAACAGCTCTCCGTCCAATCTTGGCATTTATCATTTCCAGGGAAATGTACAAAACGCCACTTCTGCGGTGGATCCACCAGGGATAACCGAGGCCATGTTTGAAGAGCTGATTTCGCTGATGAAAGAAGAAGGGGAAACGCTGGTTGCAGCCTGTCATGCGATCAAAAAAGATATCATTGACCAAATCAATTCGTTGAGCATGTCGGAGATCATCAAGAGATTTATGGCAATCCTGGCGGATACCTTACTGCAAACAGCCGAGAATGTTATGGAGGCGACACTTGATCTCTTCATCCAGCTGACACAGGGAATGATGGACCTGCTAACGGCGAAGCTCGATATACCGGTTTTATCTTGGCTGTACAAACAACTCACTGGCGAAGACTTGTCGTTTCTCGACCTGATCTGCCTGATCGGTGCGATTCCGGCAACGATCATCTATAAAATCAGTGCCGGCGTGACACCATTTCCGCAGGGAGATGCTTTTACCGAAGGCTTGATCAATGCTGGAAACTTTGAGGAGGTTCAGGCGCTCTTCTATACCACGTCGGCAGTTAACGGAATTCCCCTGGCGGCCGGGAGTACCATGAACATGATGGCGATGACGGAGACGCAGACTCCGGTGCTCAACCAAGCGAAACTGAAGGTGTTTGGGTTCGTAACTGATATCTTTGCCTTTGTTGGTAGTGCCGTATTGATTGTTGCCACGGAGATTCCACGTATGCCGGGGCCAACTCTCTGGCCGAAAACGGTCGCGGCATGCGCTGCCGTGGCGAATATCGCTTATATTTCACCGAATATCCCAACGATTATCAACGCGGCTTCCGATAACTGGTATCAGCAATTGAATAATGCCCTTACGGCAATCAGTGCCTTGAAAGGATTTGTGAACGTTGCCATAGCCTCTGCTTCGAGTAAGGTGTACGGGGTTGTTTCAGCATTTATGGAGACGGCCATAAACATCGTATGGAATGTACCGGTGATCATGAATATCGTTGACAATTGGCCTGAATACGATTCGTCGTACAAGTCGCTGGTTCCTGAGTCGATCGGTAATTTTGAATTCAACTTCGGTGGTATTATGGAGTTCCCCATCGCGCTGACGCCGCCCGGCACAGTAAATGCCATTGAAAGTGGGGTGCAGTACGGTCTCATGATATCGTATGGTATCTGTATGCCCATTGCGGGGGCGATCTATTCCTTTGCCGAAAATCAGGAGCATTAAGCTGATGCTGTATGCTGGAAAAAAAGCAAAGATCTGGGGCTGAAATAGTCCCCAGACCTTTATCGCTTGGCCGGTAGCTGTTATTTATTAAAAACGGGTTACAATCGCTATCTATCGCCTACATGCAAATAATAGTGCTTAATGGCATAAGGCAGATTCACCATTTCCTCCAGGCTGGCATCAAAGGGGATGCTCTGGCCATCGGCAAAATGTACCTTTTTTGCGATGGGATCAAAGGTGGCGGCTTGGGCTTTGCCGCTTCCATCGTAATCACCGGGGATGGGTAAGTCGCCTTTTTTTCCCAGCCGGATAACCTCATCGCTTCCATATATCAGCCATTCGCCAGTACGTGGGCGCCATACCGCTAGATCCACTTTACCATCACCATTGTAGTCGGCCGGTACGGGTACGTCTCCTTCTTCGCCAAAAGGTACATTTCCTAGGGTGGCGATATACCAGGTTTTATTGCTCAGGCGCCACACAGCCATTTCTGCTGCTCCATCACCATCATAATCGGCCGGTACCGGTACAGAGGCTTTCCAGCCATGCTGAATAGGCTCCTTTCCGGCCACCAGCCATTCTGCTGTTTCGGGATCCCAAACCGCTAGATCGGTGATGCCATCGCCATCGTAGTCGGCCGGAACCGGAATATCGCCGGTTTTGCCCAGCGGAACGGCGTGCCAATCGGCTAGATAAAAGGAGGCCTTGGCGGGATTATAAACAGCCGGACTGCTTTTGCCATAGGTGGTATAAGGTGCTGGGATAGGGATGTCTCCTTTACGTCCTAAAGAGACTCTAATACCCTGAGTATCGAACCAATTACCGTCCTTGAAACGATATAGATCTGTCTTGCCATCTAAGTCGAAATCGAAGATTCTACTGCTGGCCGCTTCGCGAAAGAGGGTTAGTGTAAAGAAGCTGTCTTCATCCGTTTCTTCTAATTGATGGTAAGGCGATAACGTGCGTACGCGCAATTGATCGTTCTCTACATCGAAGGTGAGTAAACGCATCATCCCATTACCACCCATCGGCCGGCTTTGATAGTCGGACAGCATGGTTTTAATAGTATGCCCTGCGTAGGTGTCCTGCCGGTATCCCTCGCCATTGTCGCCCACATGGCCGCAGAGCATCAGGAATACGTTAGGCTGTGTTTTCACGCGGTCGTACAGGCGCTGGCCCTGTTTGCCGAAAGGCGCCGGGCCGGCCACGTTACTTCCCGCTACGGGATTGTAGTGAAGGATGTAATGGCTTACGATGATGGCCTTTCGGTCTTTATACTCCTTTAGTAGATCAACGGCCCAGTCGTTCATGGCATCTTGCTGCTCATCGAATGCGTCGAATTCGAGATAAATAACGATCAAGTCCAGCCCACCGGCCGATATCAGGTCGTAATGGCTATCATTGTCCGAGCCGAAAGAACCGCCATAGTACGTCCTGCCTTTGAAATGCTCGATACCAAAATATTGGTTGTAGTATTTGGTGGCACCGCTTACGGCAAACTGACTGGGAACTTGATCGTGATTACCAACAGCTAAGCCATAAGGCAAACCATGGGGAAGCCCTGGTAGAGGCTTTTCCAAAGGATACATGGCCTTGGCAGCATTGGCCCACTGCTCGGGCTTATTATCTCCTTTATCGGTAATATCGCCTAGATGGGCTACATACACGATGTTTTCCTGCTCACGATTGGCCAATATCCACTCGATCTGGGTTTCGAAGAGTTTATTGGTACCACCCTGGCTCTCTTCGGTATTGTATTGGGTGTCGGGTATTACGGCAATCGAGAAGGTCTTCCTGGCTTTATCGGATTGCCTGCTTTGTTGTGCCTGCACACCAAAAGGCAATAAGAGTGCAATGAAATAACTGATTTTTAAAAGTTTATGATACATTTTTTTGGATTAATAACCTGGATTCTGGATTAACTCGGGGTTGACACCTACTTCTGCAAAGGGCAATGGGTACAGCAGTTTGTTCTCGTCTACCTGATAAGACGATGGTACGAGGTACGTATGCGTCTTCTTCAACTCGGCACCATAGGCATTCATCGTTTCGATGGCCGTGCCGGAGCGCAGCAGATCGAACCAGCGATGATTTTCAAAAGCGAGTTCCACGCGCCGTTCATGTAAAATGAGGGCGCGCGCTTCCTGTTGGGAGCCAGCGGTTAAAGGGGCCGCTTGCGGCATGGCACGGCTCCGTACGCGGTTGAGCTGTGCCATGGCTTCCTGCGTTTTGCCCTGTTCGTTCTGCGCTTCGGCTAAGAGCAATAAGGCATCTGCAAAACGGTATACAGGCCAATTGTCGTTGGTGTTGTTTTTGTCCGTATGCGGATTGAGGTATTTCTTGATGAAAGGAACGCCAACTTTTCCTTCGGGAGCCTGATAATCTGTGACGTTTTTCTGGGCCGTTAGGGTAAAGTAATAACTACCATCATAGCTGCCTTCAGCGATGCCAATAGACGCTTCCAAACGGGTGTCGCCGGGTTCATAAGCCTGTATGATATCTTGCGTGGGCGTGTTCCAGCCGCCACCCCCCTCCGCGGAGGTGTTGTTGGTTTCCACACCGTAGGTAATGAGCGCAGTGTTATAACATTTGGGTAGGAATACATAGATGAAATTACTTTGCATACTGGTTTCTAAACCTTGCATAAACTGCACTTCGAAGATGGATTCGCGACTGTTCTTATTGGCTGTGGAAAATACGTCGGCGTAGTTGGGTAGTAAGGCATAACCCATGCCTTCCAGACCTAATAAGAGGTTTTCCGCCATCGCATATTCTTTCCGGGTTGCGTACACATCGGCCAACAGCATGGTGGCCGAGCCTTTGCTGGCATAGCCCGACTGTGGAAACTTACCGGGTGCTTCCAATAAAGCAATGGCCTGTGTGGCATCGTCTATTAGCTGTGCATAAACCTCTTCTGCCGAAGCACGGGGAAGAAAGGCATCGGCCTCATTACTTACCTCTTTGAGGTACAGGGGCACGCCGCCGAAATAACGCACGAGTTTGAAATAATAGAAAGCACGAAGAAATAAAGCTTGTCCTCTGAAGTTATTCTTTAACGCATCGCTCAGCTCGGCCTGCTCAATCCGTGCCAATACAATATTGGCGCGGGAGATGCCTTTATAGCTATCGTAGTAGATCTGATTGGAATAGTTGTTGGAGGCATCGTTGGTGAAATTGGCAATACCCGCACGCATTTCAACAGCAGTGCCCTGTATGGCTGGATTGTGTTCATAATGCGTATTGTCTGAACGCATTTCTCCGGTATAATAATCGGTACCCACGGTTCTGAGCGGATTATAGGCAGCATTGATGGCCTGTGTAAAGTCGGCCTCTGTTTTGAAGAAGTTCGCCCCAGAAACCTGATCTTCAGGGGAAAGGTCCAGGACATTCTTGCATCCCTGGTTTACGCAAACCAGCAGGAATAGCAGGATAGAAAGATATCTGTTCATGTTTTGTTTATTTTGTTGCATGGTGGTGTTACTGGAAAAGAACATTTAGGCCGAACGAAAAAGTGCGGGGCACGGGATAGGCATTTTCATCGATCCCGATACTGGCGCCATCCAGTCCGTTTAAACTGATTTCTGGATTCATACCTGAATAACCCGTGAGTATAAAGACATTCTGTATGGAGGTGTAAAACCTAATCTGTTTGATAGGACCAAGCTTTTTGATAGGATAACGATAGCCTAGCGTGATGTTTTTCATGGCCAGATAGGAACCATCTTCTACCCATTGTGAGTTAACCTGCCTACCGATACCTGTAGAGCCTGTTTTGGTGCGGGGGAATTTGCCAGACCCGGGTTCTTCGGGCGAGCGCCAGCGGTCGGCCGCTTCGGCCAACAGGTTGCGGGCCCCATCCATATTGGTGAGGTATGCCCATTTGGCTGGTAAGATGATATCACCACCTACCGCTCCGGCAATGGAAATACCTAGGTCAAATTGTTTGTAGCTAAAGTTGTTGGTAAATCCGAAAAGGTAATCCGGATTGGGGTCGCCTATAAAGGTACGGTCGCTTTCGTTGATGATACCATCATTGTTCATGTCGCGCATTTTGATAGTACCTACATCCGAGGGTGCTTCCTTGGCCGAGTTAGCTAGATCTTCGGCATCTTTATAGAGGCCTTCGAATATATATCCGAAGAACATGCCCAGGGGATAGCCTTCTTGATTGCGGTAGTAATCGGCACTAGTGGTGTTGTTTCTACGAAAGTAGCCTGGGCTGACGAGCGATTCGATGCGGTTACGGTTGAATGATATGTTGAAGGCAGTGTTCCAGCTGAGTTTCCCAAAGTCGAATTGACCACCGACATTGAATTCATGCCCCCAGAATTTGATTTCGCCGACATTGGACGTAATACTGCTATAGCCAGACCCTTGTGGAATAGGACGCGCCTGGATTAAACCGTCCGACAGTTTATGATAGTAATCATAGGTGAAGAAAAGTTTTTCGCCGAAGAAGGAGGCATCTAAACCAATGTCAAACTGCTTACTGCGTTCCCAGGCGAGGTTGGTATTACCTAAGGTAGTGATGGTGGTGCCGGGTGCTAGACCGCCATTAGCGACGTAGTTGGCGGTACCGAGTTGCGCAATATGGGTATAATTTCCGATATTGTTATTCCCGGTAACCCCGTAGCTGCTGCGGATTTTTAACAGACTTAGGTTTTTACTCCAGGCTTGCATAAAGGACTCATCACTGAGCACCCAACCAAGGGAAACGGAAGGGAAAGACCCGTATTTTTGGTCTTGCCCGAAGCGGCTGGAACCATCGCGACGCATGGATGCACTGAGAAGATAGCGGTTTTTGAAGCTATAATTAACGCGGCCCAGATAGGAAACCAGGCCGTAGGCTGTGGCATTGCTGGATCCACCGGTGATGTTGGCTGCTACATTGAGGTAAGGTACTTCATCACTGGCAAAATTCCGCCCGGTAACGCTATTACTCTGCTGCTCGAACGATTGATAAGAATATCCGGCCAGTACATCTATGGAATGTGCTTTCCAGCGTTTGTTGTAATTAAGATTTGCTTCGGCCGTATAACTATAATTGGTTACCGAGCTGCTGGTGCCGGTAGAGATGTCATCGCCATTGATGAGGGCCGGCGAGAAAAACTGCCGTGATTCATCCCCTTTATCCACTCCTAGCAAGCCTTTTAGGCTTAAACCATCCCAGATTTGATAGTCAAGATGGGCATTACCCAAAATGCGCGTGGTGATATAGTCGTCTTTCACTTGCATATAACGGGCCAATGGGTTGATATAGTTGACCATGCCGGGCGAATTGGCAAACTTAACAAGATTGCCGTTTTCGTCGTAGGGACTGATGAGGGGGCTGGCTTCCGATGTTTTCTGGACGATACCTTGGATACCATCTTCCAAACGATTATTATGATCGAGGCGATAACTGGGTGCCAGATTGAAGCCTACCTTCAGTTTATCGTCAAAGAGTTTGTAATCTTGGTTGATGCGGATGGAATACAGTTGGGTGCCGCTGTTGACAACAATACCTTGCTGATTCTGATAGCCTGCTACCACGGATGATGCCGAATGTTTACCGGCGCCGGTGAAGCTCACATCGTATTGCTGGATAGGAGCGGTACGCGTTAATAGATCGAACCAATCGGTTCCTTCCCCATATTGATCGGGGTTTTGATACTCGTCGGGAATAGTGCCTGTATACCCCTCATAACGGATCATATCCTGATAGCGCTCGTTCATGAAGGTTGCATACTGCCGGGCATTCATCATCACAGGAACGCCCCGGCTCGGGATGGTTTGGATGCCGTAGTTACTATTGAGCTCCACTTTGGTCTGGTCGCCGGGTTTGGCATGTTTGGTAGTAATGAGGATGACACCGTTGGAAGCTCTGGATCCATATAAGGCGGTTGCTGAAGCATCTTTTAAAACAGTAAAAGACTCGATCTCTGCCGGATTGATGTTGTTGATGCTTCCGGTAATAGGCATGCCATCGATAACAAATAGTGGGGAGCTGCCGGACGATAGGGATGCCGCATTACGGATACGCCAGGACATACCCCGCCCGGGCTGCCCGGAGGTTTGATAAATCTGAACACCGGCGAGTTTACCTTGCAGCTGCTGTGCAAATTGATTAACCGGCATATCCTGCAGCTTCTCGGTGCTGATTTCTTCTAAAGCACCGGTGATTTCGCGCCGGCGCTGTGTGCCATAACTGACAACAACCTCCTGCAGCTGGCCGGTGCCGCGAAGGTTTATCTGGAGAGACATTTCTTTGTTTTCCTGGATGTTTACACCGCGTTGCTCGTATGTTTCATAACCGATGTAGCTCACCCGAAGGGTGTAGGTACCGGGGGCGGCCTGTAGGACAAAACTGCCATCTTCTTTGGTCATAGTGCCGCTTTGGGAACCAACGAAGCTAAGGCTGGCACCAATTAGAGGGGCGCCTTCGGTATCTTTAACAAAGCCAACAAGCCTGCCGGGCTGCTGTTTGCGGTTGATGTAAATGTTACCTTTGTTTACTTCGGGCACGATGTCTGCATGGGTGGCCAGATGTTCCAAAAGAATATCCAGGGGAGTGCTGCGATCGGGAAGTTCAACCATCGCCCGCCCATTGATCTGACTGGGGCTATATATCAGGTTGAAGTCTGACTGCACCTGGATGATTTGCAGCACCTCTTCTAAGGGAACTTTCTTCGACTTAAAATGAATAATCGTGCTGCTGGTTTGCTGCGCCTCGCTTTTATGTGCTAACAGCGTGCCGGCCATGGATAGCAAGGTGAGGAGGGTAATGCATGATAACTTCATAAATGCAATGAAATAAGTGACCAGTATTCGTTTTTTTGGCATATCTTTATTTGTTTTTAATTTGTTTGTGGAAGAACGATTGAAAACTTTTGAACCGGAACTGCTGTCAACAGTTCCGGTTTGTTGTTTGATGGGTGTTAGTCGAAAATATGGACCTCCTTTTTCTTGATGGTATACTGAAATGAATTAATTTTCTGCAGCGCTTTTAGAACCGACTCTAGCGTGGGGTCTTCGAATTTTGCGGTGAAGGTTTCGTGCTGCCCTTGCTGTACGTGTAAATGAATATCAACGCCATACCAGGTCTGTAACTGGGCAATAACTTCTTTCCAGCTAGCATGCTGGAATACCAATTCGTTATAAATCCAGGCATGTTCACTTCCCGGTTGTATAGCTTTGATCTGGTGACTGCCGTTAGCATAGTTATAGGTGAGCTGTTGTCCGGCGTTCAGTAGCGTGTTTTTTAGATAGCCTTGTTTGTGGCTAACGCTCACCTTCCCGGTGTTGATGCTTAATGTATATTGGTTGCGATAATTTTGTACCTGGAGATTAAAGGAGGTGCCGAGCACGCGTGTTTGTAAGGCGGCTGCGTGTACGATAAAAGGCTTATGCTGATCGGGATGCACATCAAAGAAAGCCTCGCCACGGTCGAGATAGATGGCACGTTCCGGACCGGCGAAGTTTTGGTCATAGCGAATGGTTGTATTGCTATTTAACCAGATGACGCTGCTATCGGGTAGGCGCAACTTAGCCCTTTGTCCGGGCTCGGTATGAAAGGCAAAAAGGTTGGATACAGGTTGTTTTACCTGTTCGGTACTTTTCTGTTGCCTACTGAAGAAAATAAATACGCCGATGAGCAGCAGAATGGAGGCGGCTATACGACTGACAAACCAGAAGGTCTGTCTTTTTTTCTGTGTAGGAAGCGCTTGCGGTAAGTGTCCTTGAATACGGACCAGTATTTCTTCTTCCAGTTCGCGGGATTTTCCTGGCGTCAAGGGTCTTTCCCGCTCGCGGTCGGCCTCGAACCAGCGATCGATGAATTCTTTTTCCTGTTGGCTGCAGGTGTCATTGAGGTATTTCTCTAATAAACTGCGTATCTTATCTTGATCCATGTAGGTGCATTTACCCTGTATGAGTATAAATGCCTAGCGCAGTACCAATGGAGGTAGGTTATCAAATTGTTAAAAGATGATGTAGTTTATGTGATGTCGATGGCGGTTATAAAAAGAGTATAGTGGATAGCATATGTTCTTTGATGGCCAAACGTATCTTGCGTTTAGCATGAACCAGCTGGTTCTTAACCGTTTGCTCGGCTATTCCGAGCTCGTGGGCAATCTCTTCGGTGCTCAGTTGATCTTCTTGGTGTAAACGGTAAATATGTTGTTGTTTGGTTGGCAGCGCATCCACTTCTTTTTTCAGCTGGGTTTCCAGTTCTTCTGCGAACAAGTGCTGATCATCTGCCGCCGCGAAGGTGTCTATGAGCTGGCGGTAGTCAAAGCGATGGGCTTCATCCTTCAGGAAGCGTTGCGCCCGCCTTATCAACTCGTATTTGGCCATGCTATACAAGTAGGCCTCTGCCGAACCATGGATATGGATACTTTCTTTCTTCTGCCACAATTGTATATAGACGTCTTGCACAATATCTTTGGCTTCCTCCTCATCCTGGGTTTTACGGAGAGCAAGCTGGTAGAGTTTCTGCCAAGTATGTCTGTACAAAGCCGTAAACGCGACGGAATCGCCGGCCTTTGTGCGTTCGAAGAGTTCTTCTGAGATAGAGCCAGACATAAGGTTCGATATGTTCAACCTCAAAGTTAGTTTGATCAGTTTAACTTGGTGTTAAGCGTATGTTATTTTGATGCTTGCAAAGCTATGCGTACATCTGGACAAAAATTCAAGGTGGAATATGACCGATCTGCGGTTCGAATTGTCCACTTGAGCGGTTTACAGATTGAAAAATGTTTCAACACTTAATATTTTCGCTTAAACAGCATGGTGAAGGCTGAAAAATACCGAATACAGCAAAACCCCAAAAAATTGTATATGAGCTATGATCTAGAACATTTAAAAATTACCGATGAAATTAGGGGGCTTATGGCGCGCTATGTTCGTCATATGGACAATAAAGAATGGGAAAAGCTCGTTTCCCTGTTCACCATCGAGGCATCCTTCACGTTGCTGGATGTGCTGGGAGAAGCGCTTGCCGTAATGACGGGCAGAGATCATATCGCGAAAACAATTGCTGGTTTTGTGGGGCGGGCAACGGTCATACACCACTTGTTTTCCTATGAAATAGACGTGATTTCGATGGCAGAGGCCAAAGGTGTGTTCGCCATGGAAGACTATCTGATCCGCCCTGGTGACGAGTACGTGGAACTGCTACCGGAAACGAAGATTCCGGCGTTCAGGACACTCAACGGCTATGGCCATTACCATGGCAATTATATCAATTCTAATGGTATCTGGTACATCTCGAAGCTCGTGCAGACAAGGTTGAAGTTGGATTTCACCTACTGAAAATGAGTAGAACATCTGCTATTCGTTTTAACGATAATATTCGTTAGCTTAGATGGAATATTGCCAATACTTTGAAGTGCTATTAAAATAAACCTAAAGTGCGGGCAACTGGTACAATAGATAAACACCAGCATTTTCGCAATCCGGAGCAGCGTAGAAGAAACAAGCTGCCTATATTAGCTGCTGGACTGTTGGAAGACGATTACCGTGCCAACCGGTGTGTTGGCCGGAATTACTGATGAGGTTAAATAGAGGTAACTATTTAAAAAGATGTCGGCAAGATTATTTTTTCTTTTAGGGTTTTTGGTGATTATACTTCCCTTAAGATCATTTTCGCAGTATTATCCCGCGCCAGAACCAGTTTCTTCGAACCGGTTGCCCGGCCTACTGCTGGAATTGCGTTCGGCCCCTAATGGTCCTGCGCATATCGAAGCACTGAATGCGCTCAGCAACCTTTATTTTTCCATTCCCTTGAAAAAAACATCCGATTTGGCGATTTCCCAAAAGTATGCCCGGCAGGCGCTTGACGAAAGTATAAAGACGAATAACCAGGCGGGAAGATCCTATGCGCTGCTGATGTTGGGGCAGCGTTATGCATATACCGGAGACATGAAATCTGTCGAGGAATTGCTGCCACTGGCCGATGATACGATCAGAGCGAAGCTGCTCCTGCAGATCAGTTTTTTCTACTGGAACAATGAGCATCAGGACGAAGACAAATGCATCGACTACGCAAAACGCGCCGCCTCTATCAGCGAAAAACTGGGACTTGATGACCTAACGTTGATGTCCAGGAGAATTATCGTATACGCCCATTCCACCCAAAGGATTGAAGATTTGGAATCAGAGATGCTTCAATTACTAGCAGATCACCAAAAGGTGGGATATAAAAAACTACATTACATTTATCTGCCATTTGCCTGGTATTGTAACAGTACCGATCGCCAGGAAAAAGCCTATTATTATAGCGAGGCTGCCGTGAACTCCGTGGAACAGACCCAAGACAGCCTTGCGGGAGGCGATGTATACCTAGCTAAAGCCCATGTACTAATGAGCCAGGAAAGATTTGCTGAAGCTATTGAGGCGGGTCATCGCGCAGTCCGTTATTTAGAGCGGAATTCAGGTGTATATGTTGTATCGGGTACCTATGTGCACTCCGCAATCAGTGCGGCCTATAGTAAATTGGGCAAAAAGGAGGAGGCGCTGAAATATATCCTCCAGACGATGAAAAAGTATCCTCCTCAGATCAGACAGGACAGTCTCGAATATTTAGAAAGACTCGGGCACACCAACAGGGAACTGAAACGTTACCGCAATGCGGAATATTATTTTCAGCAGAGATATACCCTGAATAAACGTGCCGGTGCTGATTTGGCAAGCGACAATCTTAATCTGGGGCAACTTTACGTTGAATCCGGGCAATATGCGAAATCCAGGCCATTTCTGTACAAGGTTTTGAATTCTCCATTATACGATGCTATGAAGAAAGGCGGTAAACGCCACATTCATTACATGCTGTTTCTGGCTGATTCTGCCTCTGCCCATTACCTGTCGGCAATTAAACACCAACAGTTTCTCAATAACGAGGCAGCGGTTGAATCAAGACTGGAAATAGATAGGGCTGTAAAAAAAATGGAAGTGGAATACCGGACGCAAGAAAAGGAACAGGAAATCAAGCTGAAGAACCAGAATATTGACTTGCTCAAACGGGATGTATTTGCACAACACGAAAAATTAAGGCAGTCGCAAAAGATCAGCCTGTTAATCGCCGGCGGACTTTTGCTGATGGTGATTGTAGTGCTGTTGTTTTTCTTTCTCTACCGACAGAATAAACGGAACAGCAAAAAAATAGCCGTTAAGAACCAGCTGCTCCAAAAACTGGTGTCAGAAAAGGAGTGGTTGCTCAAGGAAGTACATCACCGGGTCAAAAACAATCTTCACATCATCTTCTGTTTGCTGGAAAGCCAGGCGCGAACAGCAACCGAGGAAGCCCGTACCGCACTCGAGAAGAGTAAGAACCGCATTTATGCCATGTCACTTTTTCATCAGAAGGTGTACTTGTCCGACGATATAGAGCAGGTCAATTTCGGACGTTATATCGAAGACTTTCTGGTATTCTTACGGGACAATTTTGATCTGGAAGAACGGAACATCAGGATTGTGCACGAATTGGATGTGGTGATGCTACCTGTTAGGACCGCCATGACGCTGGCGCTTGTGGCCAATGAAGCCCTTACCAATGCTGTCAAATATGCCTTCAAGGGCAGGACATCTGGCGAGATCATGCTTTCCCTGGAAAATAACGAATATACACACGTATTGACTATTAGTGATAACGGGGTAGGTATGCCGGTGAGCAGTTTTTCGGTAAACAGATCATTGGGCATGGATCTCATGGAGGGGTTGTGTACCGACATTGCGGCGGATATACGCTTTGAGGTCAAAAATGGTACTACTATAAGGATAGATTTTACAGTTGAAGAGCATATCGAACATTAGAGGTATGAAGAAAAAAATTTTAATTGTTGAAGATCAGTTTATCGAAGCCTACAATCTCCGGATGGTATTACAGTCGGCAGGTTATCGGGTCTGTAAGATTGCAAGGTCGGTAGATGAGGCGCTCAGGATATTGTCTGATGAACTACCCGAACTTGTGTTGCTGGATATCTTTTTAAAAGGTAACCAAACCGGTATTGATCTGGCTCAGGTACTGAAAAAACAGAAGATTCCTTTTATTTTCCTTTCGGCAAATTCGGATAAGGAAACGTTCACGCTGGCAAAGGAAACGGTTCCTTATGGTTTTCTGGTAAAACCCTTCCGGGAAAAAGATGTACTGGCAATGCTTGATATTGCCGCAAACCTACACGATGAGCACCTCTCACTGGAACGTATGGCAGCTCATTCGGTGAGAGAATTTTCCTCTAAGAAAAGTATTGCCAGTTTTGGCATGGTAGGCAAGAGTGCTGTGCTGAAAGACCTTGCACGGTATATTGAGATTGCGGCCGACGCTAGCTCGCCTGTGCTGATACTGGGTGAAAGCGGGACGGGTAAGGAGGGGGTGGCCCGGGCAATACATGAGCATTCGGCCCGGAGGGAAAGACCCTTGGTGGTGGTTGATTGTGCGGCCATATCGTCAACGCTTATCGAATCGGAGCTTTTTGGACATGAAAGGGGCAGTTTTACCGGAGCGGTGGATAAACGGGCAGGAAAATTTGAACAGGCCGATGGGGGTACAGTCTTTCTGGATGAGGTGGGCGAAATGCCTATTGAGATACAGTCAAAACTGCTCCGGGTCTTACAGGAAAAGGAAATATGCCCGATTGGGGGCAAACGGAAAAAAATAGACGTCCGTATCATTGCCGCCACAAACCGGGATCTGGAAGAGGAGGTGGCTGCAGGGAGGTTCCGCCTGGATCTCTATTATCGCCTATTCGTATTCCCTATTCAATTAACGGCTCTGCGCGATAGAAAAGAAGATATATTGCCCATCGCGAACCATTATCTCCAGGAGTTCGCGCGCGCGAATAATAAGATGATTGTCGGATTTTCGCCACAGGCAGAACAGGAATTGCTCGATTACCGCTGGCCGGGTAACGTTAGGGAACTGATCAATCTCGTGGAGCGCTGCGTACTGCTCTGCGATGATAAACAGATAGACCACATCACTTTGCCTGCGCTGAAACATAATAAGGCGGTTGAGCTCAGCGGCATAAAAACCATTACTGAAAACGAGCGCGACCATATCCTGGATGCGCTATCTCGGTGCAACTGGAAGATATATGGTCAAGGTGGCGCGGCAGAACTTCTCCAGATCAATGCGTCTACGTTGAAATCTAGGATGAATAAGTTGGGCATATCCAAGCATTTCACCTCGGGGGCACCTGATAATACGTAAAAGTATACCTTGAAATATCATGACTATGGCATGATTTCATGATATATCGTGATTTTTGAATGTACTAAACTTAGTTAAGTGTTTGTTTATTAGTTGTTTGTGTGCTAGGCACGGCCTTTGTATTCCCGATGGCATTAAACTCATGATATGAACAACTATAATTCCAACACAAAAGCAATAAACGAGTCTCAAAAGCTTGGATATGATCGAGATCTTATAGTAGTCAAAGATGTTCTGCTATGCGTAAAAGGTAATGAATATGTTTATGGAGATTGGTTCGAAAAACCGAACACTTCCCATTTGAAATTGCATACTGATTTGAGCGAATCTCCCGTTGCTTATCCTGATCTGTTGAAACCTCCAGCAAGACGGTGCAAGACCAGTTTTCTGGTTTTCAAGAACCAGAAGTATACCACAGTAAACACACGGCAGATCGCTTTCTTTTATATCAAGAACGAGTGTACCTCGATTATGTGTTTTGACAAGCAGGAGTTTACCCTCCATAAATCCCTTGACCAGATAGCGAACGCCGTTTCATCCGAACAATTTTTCAGGGTAAACCGTAGGTATCTTATAAACTTCAATGCTATAAAGGAAGTTGAACACTATTTCCTGCGAAAACTTTTTGTAAGGCTTTTTATGGAGACGCCTGATAAGCTACTCATCAACAAGGAAAAAACGCATAGCTTCCTTACCTGGATGGAAGATAGGTAGTTAAATAAACCGTTTCTGCTTCGGGGTTACTCGTTCCTTAAACTATCCACCGGATTAGCCACCGCCGCCCTGACCGCCTGCCAGCTCACCGTGAGCAAAGCAATCAGTACGGCCGCCAATCCAGCCACGGCAAACACCCACCACTGGATATCGATGCGGTACGCAAAATCTTCGAGCCACTTGCCCATCGCCCACCATGCGATTGGTGAAGCGATGAGAATGGAAATCAGAACCAGCTTCACAAAATCCGAAGAGAGCATCCGTACGATACCCGCCACCGAGGCGCCTAGTACCTTGCGGATGCCGATCTCTTTAGTGCGCTGCTCTGTTGTGAAGGCTGCTAACCCAAATAAGCCAAGGCAGGCAATCACGATAGCTAAAACAGCAAAATAACTGAAAATGGTTCCCATGCGCTGCACATTGGCGTACATACCGGCAAAACTTTCGTCGAGAAACGTGAATCGGATGGTTTGCTGTGGCAAAAATTCTTTCCATTGCGAGGTGATGGCGGCAACGGTTGCCGGCAGATTTTCTCCGCTTATCTTCACGGCCATCATACCCGGGCTATTGCCGAGTACCAGGCATAAGCCGCCCACCTCATCCTTCATGGACTCGAAATTGAAATCTTCCACTACTCCAATGACGGTTATTTTCTTCCAGCCATTGGTTAGCTGCGCACCGATGGGATTCTCCAGTTGGAGCGACTTCGCAAGACTCTGGTTGATGATGACGGCTTCCGAGTCGGTAGACAGTTCTTTATTAAAGTTGCGCCCTGCATGGAGCTGGATACCCAAGGCAGGGATATAATCGGTGTCGATTTCCCAAAGTTGGCCACCTACCGATATATCCTCGTTGACCCGTCCATTTATCCAAAAAGGGTTGCCGTTGCGTTTCACCCCGTCCATGTTTACAGGCAGATAGTCACTTACCGTTACATGCTGCACACCGGGGATGTTGCCGATTTCTTCTTTCAGTGTCTCCACCCGCTCACCCAGGGTATGCGTTGCCTGGATAACCATCACCTGGTCTTTATCGAAACCGATTTTTCGGTTCAGGATAAAATGCATTTGGCTGTTAATGATGAGCGTGCCAATGATGAGGATGATGGAGGTGGTGAATTGGAAGACGACCAAGCCGTTCCGTAGCACGGGATTCTTCGCTCCCCTGCTTAGTTGGCCTTTAAGCACTTGTATCGGGTGGAACCCCGAGAGGTAAGCAGCGGGATACAGCCCTGCGAGCAAGCCAATGCCAATGGAAGACAGTAGGATGGTAGGAAACAACCATAAGTTGGTCCACGGAAGTGCAAGCTGCTTACCGGCTAGCTGGTTGAAAAACGGCAGGAACAGCCAGGCCAGCAGTAGACCCAGCACGATGGACAGCAGGCTGTATAGCATCGATTCGGTAAGGAATTGCACCACTAAACTGAGCCGGTGCGAGCCAACAACTTTTCGTAACCCCACTTCCTTCGCCCGACTAGCCGATTTGGCCGTGGATAGGTTGATGAAGTTGATACAGGCGATCAATAGTATAAACCCGGCGATACCACCAAACAGCCAAACGAAACGGATATCGCCTTTGGTTCCTGCATCGTTGTAATCGCGGATGTCATAGGAGTGCAGGTGGATTGCAGATATGGGCTGAAGCGCGAGCCTGGCAGTTTTTATCGCCTCCGGGACTTGACGGCCTGCCGCCTTTGTTGCCGGAATCCAATAGTTATCCAAAACATTGCGGGTCATTTTGTTTGCCAATTGATCGATATCCGTACCGGGCCTGATCTTGAAATAGGTGACGTAGTTACTGGCCAGCCAGTTGGTCTGTTCGCCGTCATAGAAATGGCTACCGGAGAGGTTGAGGAAAAAGTCATATCCATGGAGATGAGAGTTGGTGGGAATATCGGCTATGACACCCTTCACGGTGTAGGGTCTGTTTTTGTCGTTGTTGAGGTAGATCACCTTTGCGATCGGGTTGCTCCCCGCGAAATACTTACGGGCCTTGGAGGCCGTCAATACCACTGTATTGGGTTCGCTGAGCCCATGCTGCCTATTGCCATGCACCATAGGCAGTTGGAGCATATCCAACAGTTCCTGGTCCATATAAACGATACCTTCTTCATGCATGCTTTCGGGGTGATCATCGGTAGACACCTGGTTGCTGCCCGCGCCAAAGAGTGGATTGGGGAGCAGGCGGCCCGCCTGCTCGATTTCAGGAAAATTGGCTTTCATCGTTTCTGCCACCGGGGCCTGGAAGGAGATACCCTGCAGCAGGTTACCCTGTTCATCATTGAATTGCCCTACCGCCCGGTAGAGCTGATCGGTATCCGGATAGGCTTTATCATAGCTGATCTCGTTAATGGTGTACAGGCTGATGAGTATGCATGCAGCGATGCTGAATGCGAAACCACCGACTTTTATGGCAGCATACAACTTGTGTTTCACCAGGTTACGCCATGCGATTTTGATATAGTTCTTTATCATGATAAAAGTTGATCTGATCTACTTAGCATTATTCGTTACAACAAATCTGCCAAGTCCAAACAGTGCATTGCTTGCTGTTCATGTTCTGTATATATTTATGGGTTCAGCATGCGGTGATTATCGTTTTTCATGGTATGGGTGTACCTCTCAGCTTGGTGAAGCAAAAAACGATAAAGCCATATTCTAGAAATAGATTATGTTCGTTTCTGAACACTCACTGTTCGATTCCGAACAGGAGGCCCCGATGCGCAAATTTGGTGGCAATCATTTCTAATGATAGGTATAATATTGCACAGGTATTCGGTATTTGCGAGAAAAGCTATCAATGTGTTTTCGCAAATTTGGGTTGGTTGAGGCTTCTATATTATCTATATATATTTTGGCGACGTCCCGGCTAAATTTGATTTCACCGTGAATCTGTGCTTCTATATAACCTTGCGGTTTCTTTTGTTGGTTGGGGTTGTTAACCATCTCTCCCAAGCCTTCCAATGTTTTATCGGCCAAATTGGCAATAATCCGTTCCATATTAATGAAAGTAGCCGCTTTTACTCCTCCCGAAGAATCTTGTTTATAGTTCATTGAGTCTACGCCGGTGAATGTGCAGTTATGTTTTACATGTTCTTTTAATACCATATGAGACTTTCCATAGAGTGTTGCAGAACCATATGGATAATTGGTATAATTGAGCGCTCCATATTTAGGGCGCATCGAGGGGGCAAAATCTATACTATTACGGCTGCCAAACTGTTTCAACCGGTCATATATGCTTTGGCGGTCGCTAGTACGTCCATTACTTCTAGAATAGCCAAATAAATTTTCTTCTGAAGATTCCCTGTCCTCAAGATAACCGCCAGAGCTATGCCCCGGTCGTTCAAAAGTGTTCAGTAGGCCCCCTCTGAGCTTGTTGGCAAAAAGTTGGTCCGCTTTAAAATTCACAGTCAGATCTGAATTTTGTAAATGGTTAATCATAGCATTCCGCAGAGGATCAACCTGTGTTAAAGGTATTCTAAATTTCTTCGACAGCTTCAATGCAATCTCAAGCTCATCTAGTGAACCTTGGAAACTATTTGTTTTTATGTCTGCCTGTTTTAACGAAACCACATCTGTCGATGCTAACCGGCTAAGTATTCTTTGTCTTTCTTGCTCTGTCATAAAAAAATTAATCTTTATTAAAGATCTACCTTTTCTAAAGCATCAACAATCCCCAAATTTGGGGATAGATATGAAATAGCCCTGCTATATCTTTAAAGGATTTCGACGAACTTAAATTCCAATATATCCGTAACTTGTGAATGGCGAGTAATTAACCCGTTAATCATCGGTTTTCTTTCTTCAATGTGTTATGTCCTGCCGGAAGCACTATCCTAGATAGCAAAACTTCTTAATCCATTACCGCGGGAATAATAAATTTTTCTATGATTTCGTCTGCTTGGCGATGCGCATAACCCTGACCGTAAGCGGTGGCCGTGATGACTACCACCAAAGGTTGGTCTCTAAACACGAATATTTTATTTCCGCCATTACCCGAGCAATAGAAAGTCTCATAGCTTTTACCTGCGCTTCGGTACGTTTTATTCCAAAATAGATAGCCATAATATTCCCCTTCGCTGTCGGGGATGGCGTTATGTTTGGTAAATGTTTTGTTTATCCATGATGCCGGTATGAGCTGCTTACCAAACCAGTTACCGTTGTTTTGGTATAGCTGTCCGTACTTTGCCAGATCGAGCGCATTCATGCGGATACCACCAGCAGTGCTTACTACCTGTTGCGGAGTATATTGCCATTGATAGTTGGTGATATTTAACGGGCCGAATAGTTTTGTCTCTGCATAATGATCCAGACCTTCGGGTATCAGCTTGTGCAGCGTATTGCCAAGCAACATCACACCCGCTGTAAAATAATGCCATTGACCGGTGTATTTAATCGTATCCATCGGTAAGTCCAGTGTAAATTTTACCCAATCATCCGTGGGATACATATGTTCTTCATTCCCTGGAGACGTGAGATCGTCGTCGTCACCATTGAAACGAGAGCTCATGGTAAGTAAATCTTTTAGCGAAACATTGGCTTTTGCATCTACGTAATGATTATGAGCCTTTAGATCGTAAAATTCTTTGAGTGTTTGATCTTCTGATTTCAGATACCCCTCGTTGATCGCCATTCCCGTAAGGGTGGAGGCGAATGATTTGCCTACCGAGCGTACATCATGCAAGCTATCACGCGAGGCCCCGTTGAAGTATTCTTCGATCAGTATTTTCCCCTTTTTGAGAACCACCACACTTGTTATATGCTTGAAGGCATCAGCTTCGATACGTGCTTTAAGCTCCCTGATTTTATCCAGGTGAACCTTTTCAGTGGAGACACCCAGCTCTTTATAAGGTTTTACAGGAGATAGGTGGATCCCTTCCATATGTATGATCGGGTTACGGTTCACCTGCAGAGCCAATTCGCCGGAGGCTATGATCTCTCCGACCTGTAGTTGAGTTGTTTGTACGTATGGTCGGAGTTCTATTCTCAGCAGATGTTTTCCGTCGGTAAGCACACTATCCCCGCCATTATACATGAACCGGTTCCAGGCCGACTGTGTCCAGAGCCCTCCTTCATGCTGGTTATCGATTAACGGTCGGCTCCAAGTAATCTCCTTTTGCTGTTGGGCGGGTGTTGGTACTCCTGGAAGCAGATTGGTTTGGTAAATGGCTTGGTCATCAACGTAGAAAGAAAACTGATAATTTCCGATCTTTGCTAAAGAGTCAGTTGGTAAATCAGGAGCCAAAAGGCGAAGAAAATCAGCAAGTGGCTTTTCAAGAGACACCGAGATAAATAGGTTACTTTTATTGGTGAATACATAGTGCTCCAAAAAATCAGCCGATGCAGATTCGTCGATTTTTATAGGATTCGCTGAAAATCTAATTTTACCCGCATGATCTTTATGCTGCACGGGTTTTGTGTTGATCTTGACGGTAGGATCATTCGTTTGCCCATGTACATGATCATTGGTGAACAGGAGGAGTAGTAAACCACTTAGGAGAACCGATAAGCTGTATTTCATTCTTTTAATTATTTACTCAAAAGTATCAATTGCTTATGATGGAAAATAGAACAGAATTAACATCAAATCGTATTAAGTCAGTAATTTGCGATAGGCCATTGGTGTAATATGATACAAGGCTTTAAACGAACGTATAAAGTGGCTCTGATCGGCAAAACCACTTTGTAATGCTATCGCTGTGAGCGAAAGTTGCAAATCGGGTAGTAGACGAAGCGCTCTTTGTAATTTTAGTGTGCGGATATAGTGGCCCAAGCTACATCTAAAATATTTGGAAAAGTCTCTTGATAAATGAACAGGATGGATGTCAAGATATTGCGAAAGTGCAGATAGCGACCATTGACCATCCATATCCGATTCATGCAATAATTCTTTTATCCGTTTTACCCATAAGGGGTTTTTATTTTTTGCTTGCTTAGCGGCATTTCCTGCGAAAGCAAACAATTCTGTCAATAACGCATCAACGGGTAACTGGGAATGAACGCCATCTAACTTCGTTTCCTTAACGATATTATACATCAGCGTGGTGAGTGCCGGATGTTGGAGATGGATGCTGCCTTGTAACCTATTTTTATCCAAACCACAGGATTCAAACCACGCTGGTGTTAGCTCAATATGGAAGCCACGTGTAAATCCCTTTGGTTTGATGTTGTAATGTGCTTCTTGCCAGTGATGGAAGAGTAGGCTACCGGCTGCGCAATGATAGGTCTCTTTTTTGTTGCCTTCCAGTACGGTACCCTCAAGGATGAACGTGAAATAGGCATTCTCGTGATAATGCCAATCTACAAACGCATGCGTATATTCCGTATCTGTAAGGGTAAGTCCACCAAACTTTATTGTTTCATTCGTTTGCCCATAAAATTGGCCGGTATGTAGCATATCCATGATTAAAGTTAACGAATTATATTGTTAGCTATATATTAAAATAAAATATGCGAAATAGATACATCCACCATTGTATCTCCTGACCATTTCCGATGTCGGATCCCATGTATTTATTTCTTTGTTTTTGCGGGACGAAAAATAGTTTCCATCATAACATTATGTTAATATTAAAAGCGGATGTTTGCACACGCGATGTCTGGCATTCCAGCGACCTCAAATTGGATATGAAGGACAATAAAAACGGTTTAATAATGCGTATAAAAATGATATTCAAGACGAAACTCCTGTTGGCAGTCATAGGGCTACTGGTCTTAATGAACGAAGCAAATGCACAAAATAAAGTAATGGTGGCTGCCCATCGGGGCGATTGGCGCAATGCCCCTGAAAATTCACTTCGGGCCTTTGTCTTGGCGGCTGATCTCGGGGTCGACATTGTGGAACTGGACCTGAACAAAACCAAAGATGGTGAAATCGTGATCATGCACGACGGGACCATCGATAGAACTACTAACGGGAAGGGCAAACCAAGCGACTATACGCTGGAAGAGCTCCGGAAGTTTGGACTTAGAAATGGATTGGGGAGGGTTACTCATAATAAGATCCCCACCCTTCGGGAGGTGATGACCGCTCTTAAGGGCCGTCCGGTACTGGTCAATCTGGACAAAAGCTTCCCCTATTATACAGAAGCCTATGGCATTTTAGAGGAGACTGGCACGCTCAGTCAGGCTATTTTTAAGGCAGAGGTTCCTTATGATACCGTAAAAGCCAGGTATCCGGAACTTATCGGCCATATTACCTATATGCCGGTGGTAAGTCTGGATAAACCCGATGCCAAAAAGGTGATATCCGATTACCTGAAGAACATGGAACCTTATGGTTTTGAACTGATCTTTACCCAGGATACTTCGTCCATTTTAACAGATTATACATTCATTCAGGATGCGGGGGCTAAAATCTGGATCAATTCCCTATGGCCATCACTGAATGGTGGTCATGATGATGATATGGCTGTGGAAGAGAATAACAAGAACGATAGTTGGGGCTGGATTCTGGCCCACGGAGCTGCTGTCATTCAGACGGATCGCCCTAAGGAGCTGATCGAGTATCTGAAAGCGACCGGGCTGCACCAGTAAATAAGATCTCCTTTGTATCTCGGTGGGATAGGCAAATTCTTCCAGCCAGTTGTTTTATCTGATAAAGGTCAAGATAGATCTCGTCGATATATTTCCTTGAGGTGAAGTTCGTTTTGCTATTCAAATCAACCCTCATAATCTTTTTCGATAGCCTTTCCGATCTCACTTATCGATAGTTCTATCGGTGGCTGTATCTGGTTTGGTCCAGAAGTCCATTGGGTGTTAACCCTTGTTAACATGGAAGCTGAATGACTATCAAATGAAACCTCAACAGTTAGCGGTTCTTCAGATGTAACCTTGTAACTATATTCATAAATTTTTCCGTTCTTATCAATTTTTATACGACTCATAATAACAAGATAATTAGTGTATACGAATAGTAACCAGCAGCCAATTGGAATTGTTTGAGTAAACCCCTATAAGTCCCCAGATTACGCTATTAATCATCAGTTTTCTCGAAAACAAGGAAATGTTGAAGGGGCAAAAAATTTCCGATACTGACGGGCCTAAAGCCTGCTGCCGCCAGTTCTTTTTTAACCTGGTTTACGCTCATTTTATGTAAGGGTTTAATGGCTACCGATGGGTCTTCGGCTTTGTATTCCATGAGCACCAGCTTTCCTCCACGCTTCAGGCATTTCTTCAAGGCCTGTATATACTCGAAAGGATAGAGTAACTCATGATATACATCTACCAGGAGGGCCATGTCGAGCGAGGAAGCAGGGAGGTTGGGCGATTGTGATGTTCCTTTAACCACAGCGACATTTGCGTGCCCATCTTTGCGTGCCCGCTCCATTAAATAGCGCACCGCCTCCTCTTGGATCTCTACGGCATATACTTTTCCGTTCGGTACTCGTTTCGCAATCTGGAAGCTGTAGTAGCCGGAACCAGCGCCAATATCGGCTATGGTTCCAGACGTGTCAACGGGAAGCTCTCTAATTGCGAGCGCTGTTTTCTCCTCCTCAGGTCGTGAAGGTCTTTCCAGCCAGGCAACGCCAGCGAATCCCATCACGCCCGCAATCTCCCGGCCCATATAAACCTTGCCGGTGCCACCCGGATCAGGCTTTTTGTATGTATACCCCTGGCAGACCGCTTCGGTTCCTAGGAAGAGAAGGAAACAATACAGAGAAATATGTTTAACCCAATGAAAATGCCCCATTATATCTGTTCATGGCTTTGATCAGCCTTGTTCCATTCCAACTGTTACCCCTATCACATAACAAGGCTGATTGTAGAAAGTTTGCGAAACAGCGGCGGCATGGGAAGAGCCTATACGGCTCCATATACGTTGGATTGCCCACCGTCTATAGCGATGATCTGACCGTTTACATAACTACATGCTTCGCTGCGCAGAAAAGCTAGCAAGTCAACAATAGTGATGATGATGATTATATCGGGTATCTTGGTCAGATACCGGATGATTAGATTAAACGCTCCATTCAGTGATTGTTTAAATCCCATGGGGGGAAGGTTCATTTGGCTTCTTCTCTTTCCCATACGCAATCAAATAAGCCAAAGCCCCAAAGAATGGCGCGACGCAAATGACAAGTATCCATACTGCTTTTTCTGTGGGTGTGAAATGGGAGTTAGTTACACACTTCGCAAAAGCGAATACAAAAAGTAAGACCCATAATAAAGCTGGAACCAAAAGAAATAATTCTGCTGCGCCGATGTTTAAAAATGCTGTAGTCATATATTCAGGGTTTAATTCTGATTTTCTTTTCCAACACGTATTCGATTTTTCCCTCCTCTAGACCTCAAACTCCTCTTCGATCAGCTCAAACATAAAATCGCCCGGAAATTACGCACTTGTTTGAGACGGTACCGACTCCGGTTTAGATCATAGCACAAAATAAGCAATAGTGTGTAAATTGAGAAATAAATTCTCATAATTATCCTTCCGGAATAGCTTGGAGTACTTGTTTAATCAGGTTATCCATTTCTTTGTTTTCTATCCAACGGGCTACTACGACCAGATTGTGCTCGGGATCGCAATAGATCATATTCGTACCATTGCCAATATGCACCCACGCGCTTGGCGGTGCAGAGGGAAGCAGTTTTTTATCGGTGTTCAAAAACCAGTTCATATAGCCATAACCGGTATTTGCCGTTGTGGGCGTTAAAGCCTGTTTTACCCATTGTTCGCTGATAAGTTGCTGGCCATTCCAATTCCCGCGATGCAACGTTAGCAAGCCAAAGCGGGCCATGTCATAGGCGTTGATGAAGAGCCCTCCGCCCCAGTGCCCACCACCGCTTACGGATTGCACGGGTTGTCCATCGAGTGTAATCCATGCATGCTGGTAGCCTGTCCACCGCCAGGTATTGGACGCCCCAATCGGATCCATAATATGTTCTTTGAGTACTTGCGGTAGCGGTTTTCGCCAAACGACTGTTGTAGCCAATGCCAGGGCATTTACCCGCACATCATTGTATTTCCATACGGTGCCGGGTTCGTGGCGTTCACGGGTCTTCCATTGGTTTATATCGCCCTCAGGCCTATCCGCCCAGTCGTATTTATCCCAAAGTGTGCCCTCCCAATCACTGGTCTGCCTTAACATGACTTCCCAGGTAAGCTTACGGTTATGCGCAGATTCAAAAGGATAGATCAGCTCCGGATAGGTCTGGCGCTCGGGTTGGTAACGTTCTATAGGAGGCATGATCTTATAGATGGTATCAGCGGTGCTGCCGATTAATTTATGGTCCACTGCGAGCCCCACTACGGTGGACAGAAAACTTTTAGTCACACTGTGAGTCATGTCGATGCGGGATGGATCCCCCCACTCAGCCACAATATAGCCTTTATAGATGATGAGCCCCGTGGCACCGCCACGATCGCTCAATGGACCGATAGGATCGCTCATAGGCTCTTTCCCGAAACTTTGCATTTGTGCCAATACACCATCCTTAGGTGATTTCGCCTCGTGCTTGAGGGCAAAATCAACCGCCTGTGTAAGCGCTTGATTATTTAAACCCATTTGTTCGGCTGTCTGATGCTGCCAACCGGAAGCAGGAGGGAAATAAGGGGTTTGTTTTAGATTTTTCTGGCTATAGGCCGGCGATGTAGCGATTAACAATAATGCTAGGTGGATCCATCCTTTCATGTTTGAAATATAGCGGATTTTCATCTAAAAAGGAAAAGCAAACTTATTTTTTCATTAAACGCCATTCGGCTAATTGCATATCAGGACTATTAAGTGTTTCGGTGATTTGGAGACGATAGTATTTGTAGGCGACGCTATTATCGAAATCATATACACGGAATTCATTTCTAGATTCAAATGTTTCGTTTTGACGCGTATCTAAAAGGGTCCATTGATTTCCGTCATTTGATGCTTGCAGCTGCCAAGTTTTCGGGTCGCGGTTAGGGGCATCATTGGCAGATGAAATAAGATATGAATTGGCAACTACAGCGCCTGATGATTCCTGCTGAATCCAAAAAGTTGAGGTAAAACCGTTAGTGAAAAATTTGGTTTGGATATCAAAGTCGACTAACTTTTGAGATCCTTCTGTACCGTTTGCTCCTCCGCTATTCTCCACACTGACAGCGATACTCATCTGATCGGAAAGATCTTGTCCAAAATAGGGATCATCATCTTCATATTCCAATGAACTAAATGCGGATTGCGCCGCTGAGAATTGAGTCAACCAGTTGTTGTTATTCCGGTCATTCGGTCCGAATGCCAATCTAGCGCGGGTAGACAAATTGACGCCGGCGGCAGCACTCCAAAAGTGGATAAATTCACCAAAATTAAGCCCTCTTGTGTATTCTTGCCCTATTACGGGGTATGGGCGTTTGGGAAAGGCAGATGCTAAGTCTTCAAAATAGGCATTCAAAACAGCCGCTTCATTGAATTGCTCGTAGATCGGTAAGAACCAGTTTTTAAACCATGCGGTATTCGTTCGTGGAAAATCGTCTGTAGTATTATAAAAATCATTATAGGCGTCGTTCATTTTGGTAGTCATGTTGGTGTTTTTATACACATCATACACAAATATTTCCGCCCACTTGCTATCACCCCATATCGACCCATGTGCAGGAGAGTCTTTAACCCCTTTACCTGCCATCTCAACGACATGGGCAATTTCATGAATAATGGTGTTGGTTTCCCAGTTCGTTTGATGAAGCCAGGCATCCTCTCCTGCGCCTATATCGATCCCATTTCGATAGAGTCTATTTGCATCGTAATATAAAAACGGATGTCCTCCGCCATATTTTCCGGTATGGAAAATGGCGAATAATCTGTTGGTGGTATCACTCTGTCCAAAATCACCATAAACGGATCTGGTGTATGACCAAACCGTATCTATAAAAGGGTAGAGCCACTTTGTTTGTACAGTATCCACATCATCATCGTAGTATACCGCAATTCGGTCATTATAATAAACCCTTTTCAATAATTGTTCATGCTCAAACCAGTTTTCCTGCCAGTTTTCCGGAGGTGCCGGTAAGGTGTTGGATTCTTCCGTTGTATCGTCAACGGGATGGAAATTTCCTTTTTTACAGGCAAGTAGAACAAATACTAGAGAGAAAGTGATGAATGGGATGGTTGCTTTCATTTTTTGATAAAATAAATGGTTCATATTTTATTATTTAGGATTGCTTATGCACAAGTTCGCATTATTAATGCAATCAACTTGTTAATAAGTTGTTAACAGCTTGTTAATGTGCTTGGATTTGTGCGTAGTATAGTCACCACTTTCCTTCGTCAAGATTCCAACAGTGATGCGGTGCACACTAAGCCTACATGACGAAGGAATGCATTTAACAAAAAGATAATACCAATGCAAAGCTGAAGTGCCTAACTTTGTAAGCATATTTGTCAAAACGACTCATGTGATCAACAGTATTTTGGAAAAAGAAAACTCCCAGGTTGATGGTGCGCTTTGGGCCTCCATCAAAGCAGGTGACAAAAAAGCGTTCGAAATCATTTATCAGCGTTACGTTCGACAGCTGTATGTTGAGATAAGCAAACGTATAGCTGATATGACGGTTGTTGATGACCTTGTTCAGGACATTTTCCTTTCCTTGTGGGCAAATAAGGAAAGCTATAACCCCAAAGGACCGATTTATCCTTATCTATACGGCATGGCCATCAATAGGGTGCTCAACTATTACCGTACGCATAAAATGCAACCTGCATTTATCCAGATATGGGAAAACCTCCCTGAAGAGATAGTTGGTTTAGAAGAGTTATCTGCGGCTTTCAAGGTTGCGTATAATGAAGAGATGGAATCACTATTAGATCAGGCGATTACCGCGCTGCCTCCCCGTTTGCGTCAGGTATATCAGCTGCGCTTTGAGGAAAAAAAATCAGTAAACGAAATTGCAGCCTATCTTTCTATTTCTCCCAATACAATCTATAATCAGCTCAAGGTTATTAAGAGCCGCTTTGTAGAGGCTATCAAGCATAGCAGTTATTTCTTTTTATAATAGAAAAGAAAAAAGTGACACGTATTTGTAAAAAATAACTTTAGGTATAAGACCTGATAGTCATTAAAAGAAATCCTCAGTTCCTTTTCACAGCATTTACTGTTAATAAATTGTTTCGTGTATTATTAAATTGTTAAACTTCATTTTGCCAATAGCAAAAAATCAATTTCCTGTTCCTTTTTTATAGACTGTATGCTATAACATCACGAACAAATGGAGAAAGATTTAAAGAAATTGTTGGAAGACTATGTGCAGAACCGATGCACAGAAGAGGAGAGGCTACAGCTGGAAATGTGGTTTGCCCGTATAGGTGAAATAAGGAAAGGACATGTTCCAGATGACGAAACCGTTCGTCGAATAATGGACAATATCCAGCGTTCGCCACAGTTTGCCGGTAAGTCGCAGCATAGCACAAAACTGGTTAGGCTGATGAGGAACCCTTTTTATGTAGCAGCGTCTATAGCGGTGGTCTTCTTCTTTCTTGGCGCACTGTTTTTCAGGACACATGTAAACACACCGGATCTTACCGTACAGGAAACAGCTGTGATAGATATTCAGCCCGCAGGAGACAAAGCTTTTTTGACACTCTCTAATGGAGAAAAAATTGCCCTTTCTCAAGTTGATACCGGCGTGTTTGCCAAGCAAGGGCCTACCCGTATTATCAAAAATGGGATGGGCGAAATTACCTATGCTACGGGAAAAATAGAACCGCGTGTGCAAGGTTCTTCGGATAATACAATAGAAACTCCCCGTGGAGGACAGTTTCAGATTACGCTACCTGATGGATCAAAGGCATGGCTTAATGCCTCCTCGTCCATCACCTTCCCGGTTCCGTTCGATCCAAACGAACGGAGAGTCGAAGTAAGTGGTGAGGTATATTTTGATGTGGCCAAAGCTACGAAAGACCCCGTTACCGGTGCATTCAAAAGAATTCCATTTGTGGTGGAAACAAGCGGTCAGCACATCGAGGTATTGGGTACGCAATTCAACGTACAAGCCTACACGGATGAGGTCCTTCAGCGCGTTACGTTGCTTAGCGGAAGTGTGCGTGTGCATCATTTGAACAGCGGAAACCATATTGTGCTCAAACCAGGTCAACAAGCACAGACGGGCGATCATATCGAGGTGCTAAGCGCCGATATGGAGCGGGAAATGGCGTGGAAAAATGGTGATTTTGTTTTCAGAAGTGAAATGCTGTCAAGTATCTTAAGAGATGTCTCGCGTTGGTATGCTGTGGATGTGGAATGCCCCCAGGATATTGCTCACATCCGCTTCAATGGGATGGTTTCCAGAAATAAACCGCTCTCTTCGGTTATTGAAATGATGGAGGCAACCGGAAAAGTAAAGTTAATATTAAAAGGAAGGAGGCTTATAGCGAAATCAAAATGACCAAGTGTCAATCCCACAGAGAAAATGGCCTTAGTTTAAAAGAAGCGGAGGTGCTACCAACACCTTCCGCCGGTATGTAGCTAAAGCAATCACAATAATGTGCGAACAAATTTGAATGAACATTAACTACAAGACAAAAGTATGAATTTTTATCAAGTCATGCGTGTTATGAAAATCACCATGCTATTATGGACGGTTTGTCTATGCCAAATTAGTGCCGCCACATTTGGGCAGCACATCACCCTTCAGAAAAAGAACAGTAAGATAGCAGAGATTCTGGCCGAAATCAGAAAACAGAGCGGTTATGATTTCTTTTATGATGCAAATTTATTTAGTGAAGCCGCACCGAGAGATATTTACTTGAAAGATGCAGATATTGAACAGGCACTTGCGCTTTGTTTTAAGGCCTCTCCTTATGAATATGTCATCAAAAACAATATCGTAATTGTAAAAATGGGCCCAAAGAAAGGGGCCACATTAGCCATTAGGCAACAGGGAGGACGAATTATAGGCAAAATTGTTGACAATCAGGGAGCAGCATTGCCGGGAGCCACTCTCAGGGTTGCGGAATCCGGTTTTTCTACCCGCTCAGGTGCAGATGGTAGTTATGCCATTGACCTCAGGGCGGGGAGCTATACGTTGGTGGTGAGTTTTGTCTCCCATGAAACACAAACGAAAAAGGATATCGTGGTAACAGAAAAGGCTCCAGTTACCCTCAATTTTGTTCTTGCGAGCTCTTCTGATAAACTGGACGAAGTGGTTGTTACCGCTTTGGGAATAAAAAGAGCTGAGAAATCGCTCGGTTATGCTACAACGTCTCTGGAAAATAAAGATGTCACAGAATCAAGGACGAACAATTGGGCAAATGCCCTGAATGGTAAAGTGGCAGGTTTAAGTATTACAGGGGCTGGAACGGGGCCTATGGGTTCGTCACGTATTACGCTCAGGGGTGAAAATTCCTTAAATCTTAATAACAACCAGGCACTCATCATTGTGGATGGCGTGCCTATCAGTACCCGAATTGTCAGTACGGGCTTCAGCTCACATCTATCAGCAGATAATCCGATTGACTATGGTTCTCATGCATCCGATATTAACCCGGAGGATATTGAAAGCATCAATGTGTTGAAAGGGCCAGCGGCCACAGCACTCTACGGAAGTCGTGCTGCAGCCGGGGCTATTATCATCACCACAAAAAGCGGAAAAAAGGTTGATGGTTTGGGGATTACCTATAATTTGAATGCGAGCGTCGATCAGATCAACCGTTGGCCGGATTATCAATTTGAGTATGGAGAAGGACGTACACAGGATTATTACGCTTATGGTGATAGTCCCGACGGGCCTAATACCAGTATGGCTGCGGGGGGTGGACGATCCTGGGGGCCGAAATATGCCGGACAGCAATATTTTCAGTATAATCCAGATGCACCCGATGGTATGCCTACCGAACGGACCTTGTGGCGCCCCTATGAGGATGCCTATAGCGGATATTTTCGTTTGGGGAACACCCTTAGCAACAACGTTTCCATCATGGGAGGGAATGATAATGGAAATGCCAGGGTATCTATTACCCATCTGAAAAACAAATGGATCATTCCGAATACGGGCTTTGAGCGGATGAACGTTTCTCTGTCGGCCTCGCAGAAAATTGCTGATAAACTGAACCTGTCTGCGAACGTAAATTATACCAATAAAAGCAGTGATAACCTGCCGACATCGGGATACAATAACCAAACACTGATGTATTATCTGATCATCGGTACCACCACGAATGTTAGACCGGAGTGGATTAAGAACTACTGGGAAGATGGTTTGGAAAATGTGCAGCAGCGAAGACCTTTTTATCAAGGGCCGGATAATCCCTACATGATTATGTATGAAGCGTTGAACAAATTGCAGAAAAATGGTGTCTTCGGTAACGTATCTGCCCAGTATAAATTTACCGATCATTTAGACCTGACCCTAAAATCGGCAGTAGATATGTCTTATGAAAAGCGCTCACAACAGCGCCCTTTCAGTATGACAAAATACTTGAGGGGGATGTACCGTACGCAGGATATTTTTCTATATGAGACGAATAACGATGCTCTTCTGTCGTATAAAAACGAATATGGGGACTGGAAGTACGGTGTCTCTGTGGGAGGAAACCTGATGAAGCAATCTTACGATTTTGATGGGATGTATGCCGATCAGCTCAATCAGCCGGGTGTTTACCAGATATCCAATAGCTTGGACCCCGCGGTTGCAGATCCGCAGCGCTATGAAAGGTCAATCAACAGTGTTTACGGAATGGGACAGTTGTCTTATAAAGATCGGATTTTCATTGATGTAACGGGTAGGAACGACTGGTCGAGCACCTTGCCGAAACACAACAATTCCTTTTTTTACCCTTCGGTAAATACAAGCTTAATTTTAAATGAGCTATTCGATTTGGGGCGGATAGAATATGCAAAGCTGAGGCTTTCCTGGGCTCAGGTAGGAAACGATACAGATCCCTACCAAACCAGCCGGTATTACAACAGTATTTATGGGAATGGCTTCACGAACCCTACAACCTTATATAATGACAATTTGAAGCCCGAGATTACTACTAGCTATGAGGTTGGTACAGAACTCCGCTTTTGGAACAGCCGTTTGGTTACAGACGTAACCGTGTACAATAATAACAGTAGAAACCAGATTATCGCGATACCTATTGACCCCACCTCGGGATATGGCAGTAAGATGGTGAATGCCGGACTTATCAATAGTCGCGGGTTGGAAATCAGTGCAACGCTGAAGCCTTTAGTAGGTGCCTTTAAGTGGGAAACCACTCTCACCTGGTCTGCAAATAGAAGTTATGTGCGTGAATTAGCCCCTGGAGTGGAGAGTCAGATTATCTTCGAAAGAGGAAGCGACGTATCGATAGAAGCCCGTGTGGGTGGCCGGATGGGCGATATCTACGGGAAGGGATTTGAACGATCGCCGGATGGACAGATCGTATACTCGTCAGAAGGTGTGCCTGCTCCTTTGGATCCGGTAGCCAAGAAGTGGGGAAATGTGTTTCCGGATTGGAAAGCAGGCTTGATGAACGCCTTTAGTTATAAGTATTTCCGCTTCAGTGTGCTGCTGAATGGGCAAAAAGGGGGTAATATCTACTCGCTCACCAATCACAAAAATAACGAGTTTGGAAATACAAAGGTTACCCTACCCGGCCGGGAAGGAGGAATTGTTGGTGAAGGTGTGGTGAAGCTGACCGATGGATCTTATGTGCCGAATACCAAACGGATAGACGCAAGGCCTTATTATGAGCAGTATTACGCTAGGGCGAATGCAGAAACGAATATTTTTGATGCAAGCTTTTTGAAAATCCGCGAGGCGCGACTGGAATACAGTCTTCCCAATCGGTGGATCGCAAATGCCAAAATAAGAAATGTAAAAGTCGCAGTATATGGACGCGATCTCTTCAACTTTACTAAGTTCCCGGCCTTTGATCCCGAGGGAGGTAATCTGGATAATGCAACGCTGACACCGGGTGTGGAACTTGCTCAGTATCCTTCCACCAGAAATATCGGCATAAATTTAACCTGTAATTTCTAAGACATGAAGATTAACAACAGACATTTATTACATAGATTCATCGCTTTTCTATCCGTTGCTTTTCAATTTGGACTTGTTTCATGCACGAAGGATTTTGAAAAGATGAATCAAGATCCGATCAGGCCTTCTACTGTAAATCCTGGAAATATGCTTGGCCAATTGGAGTACCGACTGGTAAATACTACCATTGCTACTTCTAAACAATTTACGCACGAGTTGATGCAGGTAACCGCTCCGAGAGAAAGCTCCAGTGGGGGCCTCCACCGTTATGTGGTATTGCCCGGCACGGGAACAGGTATGTGGAATGATCTATATGCACGCATGACAGATCTGGGTGACCTGGAGAAAATATCGAGTGAGTCGCACCCGAATTATCAAGCCGTTGCCATGATATTAAAAGCCTGGGCTTATTCGCTCTTAACAGATGCGTTTGGGCCTATCCCATATTCAGAAGCGGCCAGGGCAGAGGAGGGAATTGTGGCTCCAAAGTTTGATGGGCAGAAGGAAGTATATATCGGTTTGTTGGATATGCTGGCAAAAGCGAATGACCTCATTCGGGTGGATGAGGGTTTAGCCTTTGGAGGCGATCTGCTCTATGGAGACGATCAGGAAGCGATGCTGAAATGGAAAAAGCTGGCCAATTCCATGCGCCTGAGATTACTGCTGCGCATCATACGACGGGATGGTGAAATGAATGTGCGCGGGGAAATTGCGGAGATATTGAACGATGCACAGCGCTATCCCTTATTTGCATCCAACGGAGATGAAGCTATCCTGCGGTATACAGGGAGCTACCCCTATTATAACCCGTATTATAATGCCCGCACGTTGGATTGGCGGCAAGGAGATTACTATACTTCTTTTTTCATTGATCGCATGATTACTACGGGTGATCCGCGGTTAAAGGTTTGGGCAACTACCGTTGAAGAGGGGGGTAACAGGATATACAGCGGTATCCAGAGCGGTTATTTGCCCGACGTAGTATATGTTACTGATAGGCATTCGAGTTATAACGATAACCTGAAAACAACACCTATCTTAGGGCTTATCATGACCTATGCCGAATTGGAATTCATTCGTGCTGAACTATCCTTAAGAGGTTTTGATACAGGCGCATCTGCGAGGGCTCATTATGAGCAGGGGGTAAAGGCGTCTATGCAGCAATGGCAGACGAGCGTTGACGAATCGTATGTAAACCAAGATCTGATAAAGTACCTGGAAAGTAGTGGCTTTGAAGAGCAGCTTAATCAGATTATAACGCAAAAATACTATAGCCTGTTTTTTGTGGACATGCAATCTTGGTTCGAGAAAAGGCGAACAGGATATCCGGTATTACCGCGAGGGGAAGGTATACCCCTAGAGAATACCTTCCCGTCCAGACTGGTTTATCCTACCTATTTACAGTCGCTCAACGCAACCAATTTAGAACAAGCTATCCAATCTTTAGGTGGCGCAGATCGCAGTACGGTAATAGGTTGGTGGGAAAAACAATAAAATGATACATATGGAAACAATAAAAAAGTATAGCGGTTTACTGTGTTTGATCTGCTTTTTCTGCTCGGCTCAGGCACAGGTGCGTAACGAAGAAAGAATAGTAGTAGAAGCCGCAAAACAAGGTGTGGCAGTAGATGCGGATTATTTTTATGTAATCAATAATAGCTCAATAACGAAGCATGAGAAAGAATCGGGCAAGAAAATAGCCTCCTGGCAAGGGGAGCACGATGGACTTAAACATATGAATGCTGGAGTTATATTAGCAGGAAAGTTGTATTGTGCACATTCCAACTATCCGGAACTTCCTATGGTAAGCTCTGTTGAGATATTCGATACAACTACTTTGTCGCATATCGGTACTTACAGCTTTGGCATCGACTATGGATCCTTAACATGGATCGATTTTAAGGACGGGCAATGGTGGGCAGTTTTTGCTCACTATAACAAAGAAGGGTATCCGCACGAAAATACATGGACATCCCTGGTGCAGTTTTCTGCCGATTGGCAGCGATTGCAATCGTGGGTGTTTCCACAGGAACTCATTAAGCGATTCGGTCATATGAGCTGTTCGGGAGGGCTTTGGCTGCCAGATGGCAAACTGTATATTACCGGTCATGATCTCCCTGAATTATATCGGTTAAGTTTGCCGGAAATGGGCTCCGTACTGGTATTGGATAAGATCTATCAGGTGCCAATCAAAGGCCAGGCGATTGCGGTGGATAAAAGTAAGGTATCTCCTGTATTTTATGGGATCGACCGCGAGCGGAAGGAAGTGGTACGCTTTGAGCTGGCAAAGCCATAAGTTGAAAAGATTACGTTTAGTTTTATAAGAGTAGCTATACCGCAAGGTGGCAATCGAAGGTTGCCACCTTGCGGTATATTGTTATTCAAGTGGAAATTATTTAGTTTTGGATATAGCTCGCTGCGGAAACCACCGTACCGATCGAGGCTAAAACAAATCAATATATCATGAAGTATCTTAAAATTCCAATGCTCTTACTCCCACTTTGCTGTTTGCATTTCCAGTCCTTTGGCCAGAGCAATCAAGCCAGCTGGGATGCAATTGATGCACATGAAGTGCCCGAATGGTGGAAGGAAGCCAAATTCATTGGGGCCCATATTCGGTACCGGCTTATGCACCGGTAGATGAGGTAGATGGAGTAATCAATCCAACAAATATGCCCTGTGAATATGCTTGGGTTTATAAGATCAGTTTATAAAAGGACATCTGTTCATTCGATTCCTATATTTATCGTCAATATATTATTTTAAGGATATGGAACTACCATCAACGGTAAATAGCGCTTTAAAAAAAATAGGTGATTTTTCAGCAAGTGAGTTAAACTTAATCAACGAGCATGCCATTCACCGACAGTTAAAAAAGAATGAAATTTTACTTAAAGAGGGACAAATTTGCAGGTCAATTTACTTTATCATAACAGGAGCGTTTTACCAATACCGGATGGATGACATGGAAGAAAATATTATTGAATTGCATATAGAAAATGATTGGTTTTTAAATAATACTAGTTTCATTTCCCAGAAGCCCTCCGTTGATACGATTAAAGCATATACCGACAGTGAAGTCTTAGAACTGACGCTTTATTCAATTCATAACTTGATCGAAACCTCACCTGTATTTTTTCAATTGGGTAAACTTTTACAACCGACCATCCCGCGGACGCAGTTTTTCGATAATACCATGACACCTGCTGAAAAATATCAATATGTTTTGGCCCATAGGGCACAGCTCTTGCAAAAGTTTCCATTGAAGTATATTGCCTCTTATTTGAAAATGGCACCGGAAACCTTGAGCCGGATAAGAAGTCTGCCTTGATTTTCATTTCTTGATTTCAATCAAGTCTGTGTTCGCATTAAAATCCTGAAATTTGTACCCGATATTTAATATCGAAGGGAAAAAGAGATGGAACTAAAATCCTGTTGGCAAATAAAAAATGTTTACTGTAATCTATAAACGATATGAAACACCATGCAAAATCAATCAGGGCCTTTATTGGAGCTAAAAATTTCGATGAATCCCGGCAATTTTACCAAGAGCTGGGCTTCGAAGAATCAATCATATCAAAAGAGCTATCGTATTTCAAGGTTTCGAATTTGCTCGGGTTTTATTTGCAAGATGCCTACGTTAAAGATTGGATAGATAATTCAATGCTATTTTTGGAAGTTGATGATGTGAATAGATACTGGAGTGAACTGCAAAATCTAGGGCTGCACCGAAGGTATGGAAACGTAAGGTTGACGCCTATAAGGGAAGAAGATTGGGGCAAAGAATGTTTTATGCACGATCCCTCCGGAATACTCTGGCATTTTGGGCAATTCCACTAGAAATTCGCTTAAAAAAGTCGATTGGTGGCCGAAAAACCGGAAGACTTATTAGCGCGTAGGGTTTTGTTCATAGGTTGGTCCGTAAAGGCCGGGCACCTTATTGCCGGTTGCGCGTAGGTAAATGATCATTTCGCCACGATGGTGGTAAATATGATTAAAAAGAAAGCTACGGGTCACAACACCCCTGGGCATAGGGCCAAGCACGGTACGATTGCCGATTTTCATGGTCCACTGGTTCTGTAAACTTTCTTCGGTAGCAGCGTTCAGCGCTGCCCTGGCCTTTTCCACATTTTTCTCAAATAGGTCGAGAGTGGCTTTGATATCTCCCGGTTCGCCACGCTCCAAATGATCAGCTGCCAAATCATATACATCTTGGGTGAGCGTTCCCACATACCAGTAATATATCGTGGCAATATGCTGGGCAAGTTCGCCCATTGTCCATGAAATAGCGGAAGGTTTGTAATCAAGATCTTTTGTAGGCACAGCCTGTAATAATTTTCTTGTGCTCTTTACTTCTTGTTCAAATTCTGCAATTAAGGATTGTAGTATCATAAGAGGTTGTTTTTTACAAATTAAGATAAATTAGTTTTTTTTCACAAGTATATAAAATTGGATCCGCACCATTAAATCTTTGAAATTTGTAGCGATATAGTATATTTGTAGAAATCCGCTAGTTATTAATCCAATAGTATAAAAGCACAATGAATAAACTATTCTTATTGATTTTTTTCATAGTCGTTATTCTTGGATGTAACAAACAAACCGGTGACCTTATTCCCGACGCTCCGGAGGAGCCGCCAAAAGATGAATTGTTTAAGTTAAAAAGTATAGCGTTTCTATCATCGGAGGATGAGCGTAGTGAGACATTCACTGTTCCCAGGAAATCGCTTGATTTCAGTAACGGGACGTCTGTGCGCCAACTGGTGGTTATCAACCCCAATGAAGACCTGAACGAAACTTCGATTTTTCAGAGCGGGGAACTTAAGCAGTACGACGTGCTGGATACAACGGGCATCGCCGTACCATTGCATATTGATGAAAACGGAAATATCTCTTTAGGAGAAAGCAAATGGCCATTCAGCGAAACCCTGGCTGAGATGCCGACGGCTTTGGATCTAAAAGATTCGATTTATGTAGAGCCAAACAAAAAATTACATATAAGCCTGAGTGTCAATATGATTAAATATCGATCGTCCTACAAGGCCGTGTTAGTTGATGAAGCGTCTGGAAAGGAAGTAGAAATAACCGGTGTGTGGACCGGTGTTTATCCTGTGAATGCCAATGTCGAGTATCAATCGGAGAATCTGTAACCACTTTTCGGTTGCTGCTACTGTCTACTACGCATTTCCTCCATCCAAACTTCATATTGCGGCAACATTTTTTTATAGGTTTCTGCATCCCATTTCATATTAAAGCGTTTAAGATTTTCGCTCATAGAATTTAGTCCCACGGCCTTACGTCGTTTATCTACCTGATCAGGCTCTATCATAGGGGCAACAAAAGTGTGTCCCTTTTCGTCTGATTCAATCTGGCTTCCGTAGACCTGCTTTCTACCTTGGGCCAAAGCCACCCGGTCTTCCAAAAGGGCTAGATCTCGAATTTGGGCGTTTCCTTTTTTTACGGCATCGCGCATAAGTGGTAAATAGCGGGCTCTGATACTATCATTGGCATGTTGGATAACCAGAAAAAGTGTTTGGTTGCCCCGTTGGCCAATCACCTCTTTGCCTAGCCAACCACGTGCATGTAACAGGCTATCCACAAAAAGCAGATTTAAAGAATCTTGATGCCACATTATCTGGCCAATCTTAATAGTTGTATCTGCGTGCCAGCCAAATTCATCTGCTGTATCGAAATATCGGGCACGTATACCCTGATCACTGTGGTAAATTTCTGTTAAAGTGTCGGCGAGGGACGCTTCATAGCGTCCTGAGCGTTTAATGCAAGCACTGTTAGTCAGATAAATCACTATTGTAATAACATAGATAATGGACTGTCTTGATAACATAAGAGCCTGTTTTATCTGGGCAAACTAGCGATTTCAGGTAGACTATTCATGATGCAATATACAAAAAAACGCCTCACTGCATAAATTATAATATAATTGTAGTTTGATTGTCAAAGGCGGGTACTGCCCACTTGGCAGCTTGATTTGCCCGCTTTAATACTTTTTTTTTCTTTCGGCACAAACAACTAGGTAATTTTATATTTCCACGGGGCCTGCAAAAAATTAACATGTAGCATATGAACGCCGTTTTACAGATAAGTCATCGTATTTTTTAATCATTGATACGCACTATATAAAATGAGCGGAAGCAAACTTAAACGTAAAGAAACCTTATTTTTTAATCAGCTTTTATATATGTTTACAGCAGTGAAAAAATATCGTATCAGAATCGCACTATTGAACGCCGTTTTCATCGGTCTGATCACCAGCGGTGTTAGGCACTATGGTGAAAAAGACGATCTTCTTTATGCGCGGGAAATCATGGTGCTTTTCTTAGACGGCTTTTTGCTTGCGCTGATCAGCTGGTTCCTCATATTCCGAATGTTTGATTTTAAAACAGCTTACGGGAAGCACGGCATTGTCCGTTTTGTGGGGCTGTTCCTGCTGATCATGCTTGTTACAACCGGCTTTTACATCGGGCTACTGAGCTGCTTCCGTGAGGTTCTCGTAGAAAACAGGAGTAAATTCTATGACTTGAGTGATCTGGTCAGTTGGGGAGGGGTAAGAGTGCTGCTGATCAATGTCTTTGTGCTGACGATCAAATATTCTACAGACAGTAATGAGGCTAAACGGGAGGCACTGCTCAAAAATGAAATGCTGATGAATGAGAATATAGTCTCTAAATATGAAGCGCTAAAACAACAGGTAAACCCGCATTTTCTTTTTAACTCACTCAATTCGCTGAAATCCCTGATCAAAACAGATACCGAACGGTCCGTAGATTTTGTCATCAGGCTTTCAGACGTTTACCGTTATCTGTTGAAGCATGGTGCGCACGGTACCGTCGCGCTCCGGGAGGAGCTGGATTTCATGAATGCCTATATCTTCTTGTTGGAAAGAAGGTATGAGCAGAACCTGCATATTGATGTAGACTTGCCCGAGGAATATCTTGACACCATGATACCGCCTGTTAGTCTGCAGATCTTGGTTGAAAATGCTGTAAAGCATAATATCGTATCGAGCGCTCGGCCACTGAACGTAAGGATTGCCATTGAGGACAACTGTATCCTTGTTGAAAATAATCTACAGCCGAAATACTCCACGGAAAAATCAGAGAAAATCGGGTTGGGCACCATAGACAACCGGTACCGTCTGTTGACGGAAAAAAGGATAGAAGTAAAAAATGAGGAAGGTAAATTCAGGGTTTACCTTCCCTTAATCTTAGCCGTATGAACATATTAATTATAGAGGATGAGATCAATGCCGCTAAAGACCTAGAGCAAATGCTCATTCAACAAAATAGAGGCTATATCATTAAAGGGATCACGGATAGTATTGAAGAAAGTATCGAATGGTTGCAGGATTTTGGGCAACCGGACCTTATCTTCAGCGATATACAACTTGCTGACGGACTTAGTTTTGAAATATTCAAGCAATTTCCGATTACCTGTCCGATCATATTTACGACCGCTTATGACGAATACGCCATTCAGGCATTTGAGTCTAACGGGATAGGCTATCTGCTGAAGCCTACAGATGAAAAGAAACTTGTTCAAGCGCTCGATAAGATCGATCTATTGCGCGGCAATTTTTTAACGCAGAGGCAGCAAGATGGACAATCGGTCAGCCTGGATGCTTTGCTATCATCCCTTCAAAAGAACTACAAATCTTACAAAACCAGTTTGTTGGTCTCTTTCAAAGGGAAAATTTTTCCCTTGCCAGCAAATGAGATCGCTTGTTTTACGATACAGCATGCAGTGACTTTTGTTCATAATATGGCAGGCAAATCCTACGTGATACCGCAAACGATGGAAGAGCTGGAGGAATCGTTTGATCCATCCGAATTCTATAGGGCGAATAGACAGGCATTGATCTCTTTTGCGGCCATCAGGGAAGTAGAACATTATTTTGGGAGAAAGCTACTGATCCATCTGAAGATCAGCCTGGGTGAAAAAATAATTGTCAGTAAACCAAAAAGCAGCCACTTTCTTACCTGGATGCAAAATCGCTGACAAGGCCTTCTGGTCACATCGCCGTCTTTTTGGGACAGTCCAGTAAGGTTGTGCTTTTCCAAGCCGCAGTGAACCACGATGTTTGCTCTATGACAACGAAATGGAGCAAAATGAAGCGGACTGCCAAACGAACGGTAACCTTATTACTGCTGCTGCATTGTACTGCAGAAGTAAGCTTTGCCCAGACCATTCTTGACAGCTATTGTGAGCAGGGACTGGAGAGCAATCTGCATATTCAAAAACTGACCGATGATTATCAGGGAGCTATATGGGCGCTTCAGGAAAGCAAAAAACTTTTTGGTCCGAACGTCGATTTTTCCGCAGGTTACACCCGAAATATAAGACAACCTATGGATCTGAATGACGGAAATTCAGGTGGTGCCGGGGGGCTCGCGGAATTTCTTTCCAACTTGCAGATCAGCAGTATCAGAGACGGGAAGTTTTATTACCCAAACATTAATCAGTACTCCTCTGCTCTTCAGTTAACCCAGAACCTATACAACCGCCAGCTTGCCTATAACAAGCGCCTGAAAGAAGAGAACAGCAAATCTTCCGCCAGCCAGTTGGAAGACTTTAAAATAGAACTGGATGCGCAGATACGTGATGCCTACTTCCAATATATGCAGGCAACTGCACTGAAAATGGCCACAGACCGCGGCGTGGCGATCGGAAAAGAAAATCTACAGGGAATCGAAATACTGATAAAACAGCAGAAGCAAACAAAAGATGCGCTTTATAGGGCCCGCGCTAACGTAAGTTCTCTAGAGACGCAAAGCAGGAACATGGAAAATGATCGCAGGAAAGCACAATATTATTTTAATTTCCTGCTTAATAGAGCTCCTGAAGATCCTATTCAAAGCGATTCAACCTATCTCTTCAGTACAGAACGCCGTTACAGCGTCAACGGACTGCGGGATACCACCCAAACGGGCTACCACACGGACTTTCTGAAACAATCTGCCAATGCTGCAGGCTTACAGCAGCAGTATATCCGCTCCCAGGCCGGACCGATATTCCAGTTTAGGGGAACAGCTGGGTTAAGCGGGTCAAATCTATCGTTCGATAATGGTAGGCTACCGTATGGAATGCTGGAATTGTCCCTGAAATGGAATGTGTTTAATTCAGGGGTGAACAAAGCCAAAGCAAAACAGGCTTATTTTCAGCAGCAGAGCCTGCTGAGGCAGTACGAAAACAGCAGAAAACAGCAACAACTGAATGAATTTTCCGGTTTCAGCGATATCACTACCCATCTGGACAATTATGAATCCGTTCTGGCGGATTATCGCAACGCGGAGGTCTATTACCGGGCTATCCATACTAAGTTCGGCATAGGACTTTCTTCCCTGCTGGAGTTGCTCGATGCGGAAAATGGATTGCTGGAAGCCGATATGAACCGGCTGAAATGGTATTATGCACTCTTGTCTAAACTTACGGTTTATCAAAAGGATACCGGCAAAAAACTTAAACTGAATTAACATGAAACTGATCTACACCATGGTCCTTTTATCGGCCGCACTCGGCATGGCATCTTGTAAACAGAAAAAAGCAGACATCCCTACAGCAATTGTTCCGAATGTCAGGATTGTTCATCCTTTCAGTGGACCGATCACAGATACGATTGCAGCAGCTGGATCTATCACCACCATTGAGCAGTCAGATCTTTCTTTTAAAACCGGAGGAAACGTTGAAGAGGTGCTTGTAAAAGAAGGTGATTTTGTCCGTAAAGGGCAATTGCTGGCCAGATTGAACACATCAGAGTATAGAGCGGAAATTGAGCAGGCAAACCTGAAAATAGCGCAGTTCAGGCGCGATCTGAATCGGCTGGAGATGTTGATCAGGGATACGCTCACCACACAGGAGCAGTTGCAGAATATGGAAACTTCGCTTGCAACGGCGCAGGCCCAGAAGGACGCACTGGTTTATAATTTCAACCAGGCATCCATCTTTGCACCGGAAGATGGTGTAATTCTGAAAAAACAGGTAAGCAAAGGGGAATATAAATCGTCAGGCGCATTGGCCTTTACGCTGGGCAGTAATGATCAGGATAAGCGCTGGGTTTTCAAGATTAGTGTGAGTGACAAAGACAGATTGAAACTGAAGTTGAATGACCAAACAGATATCACGCTGGACGCATTGCCGGCAAAACATTTCAAGGGCACGGTGTACCGACTGGAATCGGTGCCTGACCCGGCTACTCTTACGTATGACTGCTTCATTTATTTTGATCCGGAAAACGAAAACGTCGTTTATGGCCTGACAGGAAAGATCAGCCTGCCTGTTGAAAGCAACAGCGCGTATTCAACACTTCCCCTTGAAGCCGTGACCGGGATAAGCGGTGGATACGGTATTATCTACACGGTTTCTGATGATTCTGTGGTTAACAGAAATAAAGTCCGCTTGTCTAGCGTGACCCGAAACATGGCCATACTCGCCTCCGCATTACCATCCTCAACACGTGTCATTGTGGCCGGTAATGATCTGGTTGAACAGGGGCAGAAAGTACACATCGATAAAACCAGCTTATAATGAATATCCCAAAGTTTTTTATCCGTAATAAACAGTTTACGATCTGCATTTTTCTGCTCGTCGCCTACTGGGGATATCTGTCCTTCAGGCAAATGCCAAAAAGTGAAGATCCGCTTTTTCCGCTGCCACAGTACACCGTTAACATTGTATATCCCGGAGCGACTCCGTCAGATATCGAACAGCTTGTGGTAAACCCGCTTGAACTCCAGCTCGGCTCTCTTGAGCTCATTGAGTATATGCAGACAAAGATCAATGATGGCTCTGCCAGTATCAAAATCAAATTTCTGCAGAAGGCAGACGAAGAAAAGAAATACGATGAAGTGCAGCGAGAGATCAATAAAATTAAGTCCGACCTACCGGTTGGTGTAAAAACAATTGACGTCAAGCAATCTACTACCAGCAACGTAAGCATTCTCCAGTATGCCATTGTCAGCCAGGATCGCCCTTATGCCGATCTATTACTGATGGCGCAGCATGTCCAGCGTGCTATCCAGAAAGTCAAAGGAACTGGCGATGTTTTACTGCATGCCATCCCTGCGCAGCAGATCGCTGTTAACCTGGATATGCAAAAGATGGCCGCGAACAGCATCACCATAGCGAACATCAACGACGCGATCAAGAGTGAATCGGTCAACCTCCCCGGTGGTTATCTGGATGTATCTACCAACCGTTATAATATTAAAATTGGCGGTGACTACCGAACCGAAGAACAAGTAGCCGGAACGATCATCAAATCCTCGGGTGGACGCATCGTTTTCCTGAAAGATATCGCACAGGTTACGGCAGGGGATGAAGCGGACAGTTATTTTGCCCGATATAATGGGAAGCGTGCCGTATTTATCTCCGTCACCCAGCAGGAAGATGCCAACATCTTTGATGTGACCGAACAGGTGCAGGAGGAACTGCAGCCCTTTTACGCCGGCGATCCTGCTATGAAACTGGAAAAGGTCTTTGACCAGAGCCTTAGCGTTTCCCATCGGTTGAATAATCTTTATAGAGATTTTGTTATTGCCATTATACTGGTGCTGATTACTTTACTACCCCTTGGCCTGCGGGCATCCTATGTCGTCATGTTCACCATCCCTACGTCCATCTTCATAGGGATCGGTTTGTTGAAACTGTCGGGGTACTCGCTGAATCAGTTTTCCATTGTTGGTCTGGTGATCGCACTTGGTCTGTTGGTTGACGATTCGATTATCGTTGTGGAAAATATCGTTGCCCGGTTGCGTAAAGGTGATGACCCGGAAAATGCCGCTGTACAGGGAACAAACATGCTGATAAGGGCTATCATCACTGTTACCGTTTGTATCCTGCTGTCTTTTCTGCCGCTGGTTACGCTGGAGGGCGCGACAGGTGATTTTATCCGCAGTTTGCCGCTGGCCGTCATTTACACCATGGTGGGATCTCTATTCGTTTCGTTGACGCTGACCCCGCTGCTTTCCAAGTGGTTCCTCCAGGAAAAGATAGGAGACAACCTGTTTTACCGGGCGATTGCTCGCTTCAACGAAGGGCCTTTCATGCGCGCTTTAACGTTCTGCATGAACTGGCCTAAAATGACACTTTCTGTGGCGCTCGCATTGGTGATAAGCGGTTTTGCCCTGATGAAAGTAATCGGGTTTAGCTTTTTTCCCAGTTCAGAAAAGCCACAGTTCCTTGTTGACGTAACGCTGCCCGCGGCAAGCAATATCGCGGCAGTTGATACCGTGGTTCATTGGGTGGAAGACAGGCTCAGCAAAAGAGCATATATTGATTCCTACGCAAGCAATATTGGCAAAGGGAATCCCCAGGTTTATTATAACGTAGGCCAGGCCGGGCAGAAAGCGAACACGGCACAGCTGCTGTGCTTTACCAAAAAATATGAAAAAAGTCATTTTACGCAATTGCTGGACAGCCTGCGGGCAGAATTTGGGCGATATCCCGGTGCAACCATTCAGGTACATGAATTCATGCAGGGACCCCCTGTGGGTACGCCCATAGAGATCAGAGTTTTTGGCGACAATTTGGCGACCTTGAGCTTGCTGGCAAATGAGGTAGAAGGCGCGCTGAAAACAACACCCGGCACCAGGGATGTTGACAATCCGCTCCGGCAGGAAAAGTCGGAGGTGAAGGTGACCATTCTTCATGAGAAGGCGCTAGCATTGGGCGTATCCATTGGAGAGATCTCTAGAACGATCCGTACCGCATTTGCAGGTATTTCTGCAGCTGCGTTTACGGACGATGCCGGTAATAATTTAGAGATTGTACTGGCACTGGATCAGATCGTTAAAAGCAATTTTGATGTTTTTAAGCAAATCTACGTCAGTTCTATCAGCGGAAGACTCATACCGTTGATGCAGGTGGCCCGTTTCGACCTGCAGAGCGCACCTTCCATTTTGCAGCACTATAATAAACGACGCAGCATAACCATTACCGGCTATGTGAGTACCGGATACCTGAACAGCAAAGTTACTGCTCAAATACTCGAAAAGATTGCGCAGATCAAGTTTCCGGAAAATTACAGTTATGAAGCCGGAGGTGAAGCGGAGAAACGAAAGGAATCATTTGGCGGCCTATCTACAGCGCTCGCTATTTCGGTATTCGGGATCATTGCGGTGCTTATACTTGCATTTAGGGGTATACGAGGTACCCTAATTGTCGCTTCTGCGATTCCGCTGGGCATTCTGGGTGCGGTAGTTGCGCTATTTGCGGGCGGCTATACGTTTTCATTCACAGCTTTTGTAGGGATCATCACCCTGATCGGCTTGGAAGTGAAGAATACCATTATTATCGTGGATTTTACGCAGCATCTGCGCGAAACCGGCCATAGCAAAGAAGAAGCAATCATGCTGGCTACGGAAGAACGTTTCACCCCGATCTTTCTCACCACACTCACGGCAGTTTTCGCACTGATCCCACTGGTCGTAGAGCGATCAGATTTCTTCTCTCCCTTAGCGCTGGTACTGATCGGCGGCCTGCTCAGTTCGCTTTTGCTTACCCGGTTCGTTGCCCCTGTTCTGTATAAACTTGTAATGAAGTAATTTTTTAACTATAAGTCAATCAAAAATGAGAAAATTCAAATTAGCGATCATGCTGATATTGCTGGCCCCCCTGGCAACGCTTGCGCAGATACACCGGGATCTTGCCAACTTTAATTACGGTTATATACCGGTAAAACTGGGAGACACATCCGCTAGTGCCAGGACCATTGATTTTGACATTGCTATGCCTGTGTTTAACCGTCCTAAGGAATCACTGACCCTGAAGCTCGACTTACATAAAATCACCTTTAACGAATTTCCGGAAGATACCCAGGGCACGTTGTACGGTACAGCCATTCAGGGAGCTTACACCCGTAAACTAGGGAATGGTAATAAGGCACTGACACTATTCGGACAATTGGGAATCTTCTCCGATTTTGATGATATCAGCGGAGAGGATTTTCGGGGTACCATTGGTTTTCAGTATAAGTATACACGATCGGAAAAGTTGAGATATGGTTTAGGACTCGCCTATTCCAATCAATTCTTTGGTCACCAGATCAGCCCTTACATTACCTTTGACTATCGGCCCTCTAAGAAGTGGGATATATACGGGCAGTTTCCAACAAATTTCAGGGCTGCCTATCTGTTTTCAGATAAGGATATTCTGGCCTTCGGTGTGCGCGGATCAACCAACAGTTACCGTCTTTCGAAAGAACTCAAAAGCCACCCATATGATAACAGTGGATTTATCCAGACGACGCAATGGAGTTCGCGCCTTTATTATGAACATTACTTTGGCAAACATATATCGATCAACGGAAGTGCCGGTTTCGCCTTTGTCAATAAATTCCGCCAGTATGATGACATTCCCGGATCCATGCTGGATTCCTGGACGATCATAACGGTTCCGGTTGGAAAAAAGCGTCCGGATCCCGTTCGGGAGATCAGCAAACCCGGTATGGTTTATCAGATTGGTATATCTTACAACTTGTTTTAGAATACATCCTAATGGAAGCAATTGTTTATATGAAGATCTTATTTGATTTGCTGTGTTTCATTTGGCTCGTCAAATTCTGCAAAGCAACAGACCATTTAGATGATGTGATTACAGATGCTACAGATTTCTGAAAAGGCAAGTCATTGTTATATCATTATCTTTTAAATCGTTGCGTCCAGCGATATGAAACAGCAAAATGTTAAGTTTACCTCTATTGTATTTTTACAGGTACTCTTAATTTTTCCCAAACCAGCGCAATGCCTTCGTTATTTACTTCGTAGGTCAAACTTTCTGTCATCGGATTGCTAATAGGTGTAACCGAAACCGTCAATACGTCATTGGCACGATCCAAGTTGGCTTCACCGTTTTGTTTGATACCAGACTGCCCCGTATGCGAATTGAAGATAATGGTCCAGGATGATTTTTCTGGAATAGCAAAAAGGCTATAGCTGCCAGCGGGCAGACTGTTTCCCTCTATTGTTAGGGCTTTATCCGTTTCAAAAACTGTCGCAGCATTGGCTCCGGCCCGCCAGATTTTATCATAGGGTACGAGGTCTCCCCATATGCTTCTGCCTTTGACGCTCGGACTACTATAATCTATGGATACCGTTGCACTGCCAATTTTACCTTCTGTGCTTTTGTGAGGACTTTTGCTGCACGAAATTAAACTTGCGTTGATCAGGATGAAAAGGATGGTGGCTATCCAATGGAAACGTACATGCATAATGGCTTTCATAACAGGAATTTTTTTATCTATGTCCTACGAATATAGTTATTATGTTACATAATATTAGGTATTATCGAGCGGGCCAATAAAATTCGGGAGAGTATTAATGATGAAACCATCTGTTGGTAAACTATTTGGAATAGATCTAAATAATGGTATTTTTGTGTTGTGGAAAACCAACCTGACGTCGTGCAATTTAAAAGCAAATGTCGCATTGACGTGGCATGTTTTGAGCAGCTGTACCATGCCCATTGGCGTGAACTATTTGACTATTGCCATTATTACACAAAGGATGCCCATCTTGCAGAAGAAATGGTACAAGATATATTTTTATCTGTTTGGAATCGTCGGGAATCAATCGGCGATATCGATCACCAGTTTAAACGCTATCTCATACGGGCAGCCAAGTTGAAAATCTTTGATTTCCATCGCCATTGTGCACGTCTGAAAGAAAAAGAAAATACCATCATTGCGCAGCAGGAAACGTATTGTCATACTACAGAAGAAACCATTTATTTCAATGAGCTTCAAAAAAATGTAGCACTTTTGGTTGCAGATCTTCACCCAAAGAGCCGTGAAGTGTACCATTTAACCTTTGATCAGGGATTAAATAAAGCCGAGATTGCCGAGGCCTTAGATATTACCGAAAAAACTGTTGAATACCATTTATACAAAGTACTTACTTATTTGCGAAAGCGCCTTTCCTTTTATCGCTTTTAGCGAATTTTTGTGGTTGATTTTCAGTTGGTTGTAATGAATGGAATTTTCTCGCTAGGAAAAACGTGCGTTCATCCGATATTATAAGCAATGGAGATCACACCAGAACTGTTAGAGAAATATCATTTAGGGCGTTGTAGCCCCCAAGAGAAAGTCGCTATAGAAGCATGGCTGCACAGCGAAGAATACGAGACTTATACCGGTGAAGAAGTTTCTTCTGCCGCCAATGCTCGCACCGGGGAGGCTATGTGGCACGATATGGCTGCACGAATTTCAAGTCAACAAACGGCCCGTCAGTCGGGCAATGCATCTAAGCAGAAAACCAGGAACCTCCTCCTAACATTTTGCAAAATCGCGGCATTACTTATTATAAGTTTAGCAGTCGGTTGGTGGCAATACCAACAACGGCACGGTACAAGCCAATCTATCCGTTATAAGACGTACCATGCTATGGCTGGGAAAAAAATGGAGCTTACCTTGGCAGACGGAACGCAAGTGCATTTAAATGGCGGTAGTACCTTGGAAGTCCCCGTTCAATTTGCAGACACTGCCAGACTTGTCAGATTACATGGCGAGGCCTATTTTGACGTAACCAAAGATCCTCGGCGTGTATTTTATGTGGAAAGCAGTAAAAGTAGAGTAGAAGTACTTGGTACAGCCTTTAACATCAAGGATTTTGAAGAAGAGCTTACCAGCACCATTATTGTCATGGCAGGAAAAGTTCGTTTCTCATCACTTGATGAAGCCCGGGAAAATAAGGTGCTTACGGAGGGACAGGCGGCCCAGTATAGTCCAGCGAAACAGATAGAAGAATATGTGGCCGATCCCAATCTTATCTCCTGGAAAGATCAGGTCCTTTCCTTTCGCAACCACACCTTTAAAGAAATCGTTCCAATGCTTGAACGTTGGTACGGCATTACCGTGCAAGTTGACAACGCCAAGCTGATGAAGAGCCATTATACAGGCAGCTACAATAACCCATCGCTGCACACATTGATGGAGGACCTATCCTTCGTCCTTAAGTTCAACTATCGTATTACCAATAAAACACTTATCATCCAATAGCTATGTCACCCTGAACAGTTCTATAAAAATAAAAAATCCCGGCGCAATGTCTCCAAACCCTACGCCGGGTGAAATATGCAACGTAATTCAAGAATGTCACATATGTTACAAAAATATGCAAACTAATCTATTGTCTAAAAATAAGGACAAACAATTCCATTTACTACTTACACTATTCTTTATCATACTACTTGCCAGTACATTATCCGTAGAAGCGCAAACAAACCTACTGCAATCGCGCATCACTATTAAAACGGAAGAAATCTCATTAGAAGAAGCCCTAAAGGCTATCGGAGAAGAAAGTGGCTACAACTTTTCATACAGCAACGATGATCTTCCCGCTAAAAAGCGTGTGCGGTTAATCTACCAGCAATCGCGTCTTTATGATATTTTACGCGATCTGTTAGGAACAGACGTATCAAAAATCAAGGTCACAGGCAAAACCATCCATTTACGTGGTAGCGACGGAAGAGGCGATGTGCGGGGTACGGTACGTACGCGCGATGGCCAGGCAGCAGGCTACGTAACCGTTGGTATTCCCGGGCAACGCAGCACAGAGGCAGATGCACGGGGTCGTTTTACTTTGAAAGAAATTGAAGAAGGTACCCATCGAATAGTTGCCAGCTACGTAGGTTTAAAAGCACAGGAACAGCGCATTACCGTTCGGGCGGGAAGTGCAGTGGAAGTTGATTTTATCCTGCCAGAAGACGCCCAGAGCTTACAGGAAGTGATCATCACCAGCCAGCATAATCTTGCTGATAAGCAGACAGAATATGTTGCGCGTATGCCCCTGTCCAATCTTGAGAATCCGCAGATATATAGTGTCGTAAGCAAAGAGCTGATGAATTTACAGATTGCCACCAACGTTAGTCAGGCTGTACGCAATGCTCCCGGCGCTGTGCCCACAGAACACGATTCAGGAGGTTTAACGGTTCTTACCCGTGGTTTCCGTAGTGGTATCAATGCCCGCAATGGTATGGAATCCAGTTCAAGCCGTACCTCTATAGATATTGCCAACGTAGAGCGCATAGAGGTACTCAAAGGTCCTTCCGGAACACTTTTCGGTGCAACTGTATCATCCTTCGGTGGAGTAGTCAATCAGGTTACTAAGAAACCTTTTGCCGCCAAGCGGACGGAACTCTCTTACACCGCGGGCAGTTATGGCCTGAATCGCATTACGGCAGATATTAACACACCTTTAGATACAGCCAATAAAATACTTTTCAGGGTAAACAGTGCTTACACCACGGAGAAGACCTTTTTAAGTAGTGGCTTTCATAGAAGTTTTCTGCTCGCGCCTAGTGTCAGTTACCAGATAAACGATCGTTTGACTTTTCAGCTCGATGCCGAGCTGTTACATGTGAACAGAACACAACCTTGGTATACGCTGAACAGCGTCGCGGCTGGCTTTAAAAGTCCGAAAGATCTTCCTATACCTTTCAAAACCGCTTTAGTGAACGAAGACGCAGATGCCGAAAATACTGCTACCAAAGTATTTGCTGAGGCAAAATATCAACTCAGCGACCAGTGGACATCTTCCACGCTCTTTTCCTTTGCTGGTGAAGACATCGATCATAGCTATCAACTTTTTAACGCTTGGACCAGCCCTACAGTAATGATACCGCGGGTAACCAAATACGGCCCCATTACTCAAAATTTCCTTGGTCTGCAAGAAAATATCAACGGGCAGTTCCATACAGGGACTATCAAACATAAAATATTGTTAGGAGCTAGTTATCGTTATTACAGCAGTACCTATACAACTTCCTCCGGCAGCCTCGACCCTGTTGACATTAGCAGCGGATACCGGCCACTTAGTAGACAGGAAATCGATCCATATCTTACGACCAATAGCTCGCCAATTGCTGATGAGCACGCCTTGGGTCTTTATGCCACAGATGTTATTAATCTTACAGATAGATTCTCGACACTCCTGAGTTTGAGATTCGATCATTTTAACCGTAAAGCTGTAATAGGAACCGAAGGCTTCAAACAACATTCGCTGGCTCCGAAAATAGGTCTTGTATACCAGGTAATTAAAGAACAGGTATCGTTGTTCGCTAATTACATGAGTGGCTTCCAGAACCAGTCGCCCGTTGATCAGCCCGACGGTACGCGTCAGGTATTTAACCCGACCTTCGCCCGGCAGTCGGAAGCCGGTGTCAAAGCTGAGCTCTTGGATAGGAAACTTACGCTTACCGGCAGTTATTACCACATAGCCATTAACGATGCTATTAATTATAATGTTGAAGGCTTTGCCATCCAAGACGGTAAACAGGTTAGTAAAGGGGCTGAGTTTGAGGTGTTGGGCAACCCTTTACCCGGCTTACGTATCGTAGCCGGTTACGTGTACAACAGCAACCGGATAACCGAAAATATAGATCCGGCGATAAAAGGTAAATACGCAACAGATGCGCCCCGGAATGTGTTCAACACCTGGCTATCTTATACTTTTCAACACAAGTTACGCGGCTTGGGAATGGGTCTTGGTGCAAATTATGTAGGACGCTCTTATCTTTTCTCAGATAACCAATACTATATCCCATCGTATAAAGTGGTAGATGCTACCGTATTTTACGATCAGCCAAAGTGGCGTATTGGGATCAAGTTAAATAATATAGGCAACGAGCGGTACTGGGGGCTGTGGGGTATGCCGCAGGCACCCCGTAATTTTGCTGCCAATCTCGCGCTGCGGTTTTAAAAAAAGCCAACCAATACTATCCATGAAGAAAAGGCAAAAAAGAACTACGTTTAGAAAAGTTATAGAATGGTTGCATTTATGGCTCGGGCTAGTTTCGGGGTTTGTGGTATTCGTGGTTTGCCTCAGTGCAGCTGTGTGGGCGTTCCGCCCAGAAATAGAGCGGATTACTTTAGGGCATCAGTGGGTAGCTGTGCAGCAGGCTCCCTATCGATCGCCCAGCCTTATCTTGCAGCAAGCAAGAGCCTATTTGAAGCCGCATGCTATTCCTATCACCTCAATAAGCGGTATCTTTTACGGAAAAAACGGACGGTCGGCCAGTGTCCGTTTTAAACAAGCAGATGCTTCGGATGCTACACTTTACCTGAACCCATATAATGGCGAGGTGCTTCATTTAGAAACAGTTCCGCATGCAACCGGTAAATTCATGCTGTTTTTGCGGGCAGGCCACCGTTTCCTTTGGTTGCCTCCCGCTATCGGTAGCCCAATAGTTGGTATTTCTTGCCTCATCTTTATGATTACTCTTATTACCGGCATTGTTTGGTGGTATCCCCCTAAATGGAACCGTTCGACCCGTCAAAAAAGCTTTAAAATAAAATGGCAGTCTGGATGGAAACGGCTGAATATCGATTTGCACAACGTATTTGGCTTCTATATTTTTCTTGTTGCCATCGTCCTGAGCATCACCGGAGTTTATTATAGCTTCGACTGGTTCCGTTACACATACCATCGTCTATTAACCGGCAAGGTAAAAATAGGAGCCCTTTACCCCTATGAGGTGGAAGTACCGGGCAGCAAGCAGATCGGTCAGCCAGTTACTTCCGGGCTAGAAGACATAATCTGGGCCAAAGTAGCTGATCTGCATGGCAAGTGCGAGATCAATATCGTCTTCCCTCAGGAGGCATCGGCCAGTTATGCTCTCTACATCAATCCAGATAACACACAGGAAGGGTATTACTACAGGATGTATGCCCGCTATTTCGACCAATATAGCGGGCAGGAACTGTTTGCTGTTAAAGGCAGCCATAAGCTCTTTGCAGATGCCGGTATAGGCGAAAAGATTTTTCGCGCCAACTATGAATTACATGTCGGTTCTATTGGCGGTTTTGGTACTCGTGTAATCGCATCCTTTGTCTCCCTCATTGGAGCCTCTCTGCCCATTACCGGTTTTATCATCTGGTACAATCGCAAATGGGGGAAGAGAAGCAGGAAACGCAGCTAATAGCGCATTATCTGTTTTAAATGGTGCTCTAAATGATTGACATAATCTGCTATTAAAAATTCAATAGTTAGCAGCGTTCCGTCTTTCATGGTGCAGGTTTTTACAAGTTTTTCACTGGAAATGGACTTCATTATTGAAATGAGAAACTGGTTATAAGCAGTCCAAAAAGTTATCAATTGGTGCGTATCGCTATCATGATAATAGCTGTTTTCAACCCATTGGTTTTGGTCGTACCCTATTGTTGGAGAATCTTCAAATTGCGAACGAATAAAACGTTGATGATTGTTTGCAGCGCTGTCAATGAGGTGGCCAAGTATTTCTTTTTTGCTCCATTTGTCTGGAGAGCTCTTTTTAGAAAAGTCTACGTCATTAATTGTGCTTAGCTTCTGGGGGATAATGTCTACCAAAATAGCTAGTCGTTCTATTGCTTTTGCTACCATACTGAAATGCTAAAATATCAAAAATACGACTAATTATATCTATTTGATTTTTTTGAGAAAAAATAGGGTATATATCAATATCCTCCATCACTGAATAGTCTTCTGTGCTTTATGGCACAGATAATCTTTAGTACCTTAGGTGCAAATAAAATCTTGTTAACAATCTGGTAGATATTGTTTTAGGTGAAAGATAAGCTCAAATCAAGCCGTTTAAATTGACCGTTCGGTTGGGGCCGTGCCGAACTTCTTTTTAAAAGAATGCGAGAAATGAGAAAGACTTTCAAATCCTAGATCGAGATAGATTGCAGATGGTTTTTTGTTCTTTTTTTCGATCAGGTGGCGGGCTTCCGCCAATCTTTTTTCCTGTAGCCAATGTCGGGGCGCCATACCGAATATTTTTTGGAAGTCGCGCTTGAACCCTGCAAGGCTTCTTCCTGTGAGTCGTGCAAATTTTTCAACAGGAACATTAAAATGGAAATTACTGAGCATAAATTTTTCCAAATCCATTTTATGAGGTTCCGAAAAGTCGAATAGGAATTCCGTGAGCCCAGGTATGGCATGTAATAATAATTGTACCGCTTCTTTCACTTTTAGTATGCCCAACGTATTCGTTATCTTTTCTTCCGGATGGCGTACATAGGGTATCACGGATTGAAAGAAGCCCTGCAGAAAGTCGTTTTCGGGAATGAGTATGTTAGAAGGACCTGTGTATTTTTGCCTTGTCTCTATTTGTTCCTCTAAGGCAATCTTCCTGAGCAGATCTTCTTTTAGGAAAATGACTATGGTTTGGTAATCCTCACCATCCAGAGGCATCTTGGTTATTTCTCCCAGTTGATTTTTTCGTATCAGCAACAGCTCGCCCCGTCTCATCGAAACTTTTTGGTTGGCAGTTTCCAATGTAAAATGGCCAGAAACCTGTAATACCAGCGTACTATGCTCAAAAAATCCTACTTTCTCTTTTCTCATGGTTGAAAGAAAAGAGTAAAATATAACTCCCGGGATTATTTCAGTAGGATTTGTCATGATGTAAAGATATAAAATGGACGTGGCTTATGTGCAGGCCCACTATCGTTGCAGGTATGTGCTGCCAAGTATCGCTCCTGGCGAAAAGTGCGTGTTCAGCGTATCCCTTTCTTCAGGAGTGAACGCGATTTCCATGGCTTGCATGTTTTCCGATAGCCTAGATCTGCGGCTCATGCTTACCAATGGCATGATATGATCGCCCTGCGCATTCACCCAGGCGATCGCTAATTGTGTGGGGGTACATCCTTTTTCCTTCGCAATGGTCTTCAATACTTCTACTTTTTCGAGGTTCTTTGTCAGGTTTTCTCCCTGAAAACGTGAGAAGTGGTTGTGGTAGTCGTCTGCCGCAAGTGGTGCTTTCATCTCACCTGTCAATAATCCCTCGGCCGTATTAGCAAAGGCCACTACGCCGATACCCAGTTCTTTAGCCGTAGGAAGCAAATCACGTTCTATCTGGCGATCGGCCAAAGAATATCCTATTTCCAATGCTGTTACAGGATGTACACTGTTGGCCCTGCGCAGTTGATCTGCAGTTATTTCAGAAACGCCGAGGTAACGTACCTTTCCTTCTTTGATCAGGTCGGCAACGGTTCCAATCACGTCTTCCAGAGGAACGCTGTCATCCAGTCGGCACGGTTGATAAAGATCAATGGTATCTATCCCCAAACGCACCAAAGAATAGTTGATGAAGTTTTTGATGGCAATGGGACGAAGGTCCAACCCGATCCACTGACCGTTGTAGAAGATTGCGCCAAACTTGACGCTTATGAATGCATCGTCCCTTCGGTTTTTGAGGGCTTTGCCTACAAGCAGCTCATTATGACCACTGCCGTAAAAGTCGCCGGTATTCAAAAAATTGATACCCTTGTCCAATGCTGACTGAATGGTAGCAATACTTTCACTTTCGTCATTCACAGGGCCTCCCCATGTTGACGACATGCGCATGCAACCTAATCCGAGTTTAGACACAAGTGGACCATCTTTGCCGAGGCCTATTTTTTTTATTGCTGTCATTACGTTTATTTTATAGATTAACAATACAAAGATCAGCTTTTATGCACTATAGCAGCTTTCTTTTATGGCTCAATTTACTTGTCTGAGTGGCTCAAATTGTTTACCTAAGTTAGCTTTTATTTAAGACATCACCGCTTGAATCTAAGGAAATAAGTCCATATATCGGAATGAACCCAGAAACCAGCAGGACTACGTGGTTTTGAGGGAGCTATCTAAAGATATGGTGATTTTTAAATTTTTTTTATCATAAATCAACAAAATCCTTTGTTCTTTGAAAAGAAAATAGCATTTTTAGTTTCGCTCAATAAACGTCACATCACTTATGACGTGATTAAAAACAATTACTATCTAAATTTATCGAATTTGAAACTGGCCGTAATCAAAGAAACCAAAATACCCGAGAACCGAGTGGCTATCACACCAGAGGCCATCAAACCACTAATCAAAGCAGGGTTTTCATTTCTCATTGAAAGTGGTTGCGGGGTATCGTCAGGATTCAATGATGAACTCTATCAAAAAGCAGGAGCTGAAGTCATTACCGATAAATCCATTTTATTACAGCAAGCACAAGTACTATTGAAGGTAAATGCCCCTACTCCGGCAGAATTAGAATCATTGCCCGATGGGAGTACCACCATATCCCTGCTTTACGCTTATACCGTTCCTGATCTGATAGCGGTGCTGAACAAAAAACGTATTTCGGCCTTTGCGATGGATGCCGTACCACGGATATCCAGAGCACAGAAGATGGACGCCTTGAGTTCGCAGGCGAACCTGGCGGGTTATAAAGCTGTTCTTTTGGGGGCAAACGCATTGGGCAAAATATTTCCGCTGATGATGACTGCCGCAGGCACCATCACCCCTGCCAAAGTGCTTATCTTCGGGGCCGGAGTTGCCGGGCTGCAGGCCACCGCCACCGCCAGGAGGCTCGGAGCCGTGGTAGAAGTAACGGATGTGCGCCCCGAAACCAAAGAACAGGTAGAATCACTGGGTGGACGCTTCCTGCAAGTAGCAGGTGAAGGTGTACAGACGGAGGGTGGTTATGCGCGCGAGGTTTCTGCCGAATACCTCCAGAAGCAGCAGGATTTAGTTGCCAAGCACGTGGCCGATGCCGATCTGGTTATCACAACGGCATTGGTGATTGGAAAAAAAGCCCCTATGCTGGTTACCGAGAAAATGGTACAAGCCATGAAACCAGGTTCCGTCATTGTGGATATGGCTGTAGAGTCTGGCGGCAACTGTGCACTCAGTGAAGCCGGCAAAACAGTGGTAAAGTACGGTGTAAGTATCATCGGAGAAACAAACCTGCCAGCCCTGCTTCCGGTAAATGCCAGCGAACTATATGCCCGCAACATCAGCACCCTCTTACTGCATTTGGCCGATAAAGATGGTTTCAAGTGGGAATTGGAAGAAGATATTACCAAAGGTTCACTGATCACCCACGAAGGAAAATTAATTCATCCATTCACGAAAGAAATAGTAGAAAAAACATCATGACAGCAGATACCCTCTTGATATTGTTATACATTCTGGTTTTGGCCGGGTTTATCGGTTTTGAATTGATCTCCAAAGTGCCACCCACACTGCACACGCCTTTATTGTCTGCAACCAACGCTATTGCCGGTATCACCATCGTTGGTGCCTTACTTTCTTCCGGATCTATGGGTTGGTCTACTAGTAAAATATTGGGACTTACGGCATTATTTCTTGCCACACTCAATGTAGTGAGTGGCTATGTGGTCACCGATCGCATGTTGCAAATGTTTAAAAAGAAAAAGTAAAATCCCTTACCAAACACATAATTAAGACAGAGATGGACAACATGCTACTCATACGCACCGCATACTTAATAGCAGCAGTCCTTTTTATCGTGGGAATCAAAATGCTTGGTAAGACACCTACGGCCAGAAGAGGAAATACGCTATCTGCTACCGCCATGCTGATTGCCATACTGGCCACCTTACTAGATACCCAGATATTAAGTTTTACAGAAATATTTGTCACCATATTGATCGCTTCCGCCGTGGGGGTATATGCTGCCCGAAAAGTAGAAATGACCTCGATGCCAGAAATGATCGCATTGCTCAACGGCTTTGGAGGCCTGGCTTCCGCCCTGGTGTCTACATCCGAATATTGGCGAATGGAACAGGAAACAAGTATCGGAATCAATACGGTTATCGGCGTCAGTATCACGCTCAGCATCCTGATCGGCGCGGTCACATTCACCGGATCCATGGTGGCATTTGGCAAATTGAAAGGCATCATCAGCGGCAAGGCCATTGTCTTCGCGGGTCAGCATTATATCAACTTGCTGCTCCTCCTTGCAGCACTTGTTTTTTCGGCTTTGCTCCTAATCAACCCCTCCGTCCAAATATGGATCATCTGTGTTTTGGCTACCGCATTGATTTTAGGTGTGCTCGCCGTCATTCCTATCGGTGGCGCGGACATGCCCGTGGTGATTGCCCTGCTCAATTCGTATACCGGTATTGCGGCAGCAGCCACCGGCTTCGTCCTGAACAATAAGGTGCTCATTATTACCGGTGCTATTGTCGGTACAGCCGGGCTTATCCTCACGCAAATCATGTGCAAGGCGATGAACCGTTCACTCATCAATGTAGTGCTTGGCGGTTTTGGGCAAACAACTGGATCGGGAGAAACGGGCGGCGAAGAAATAGTGGTGAAAGAGGTGGGGGTGGAAGAAAGCGCCATGCTTTTTGATTCGGTTTCATCTGTCATCATTGTACCGGGATATGGTATGGCTGTGGCACAGGCCCAGCACGCGGTTCGTGAACTCTCAGAACTGCTTGAAAAAAGAAATATTTCTGTCAAGTTTGCCATCCACCCGGTGGCCGGCCGCATGCCGGGGCACATGAACGTTCTATTGGCCGAAGCCAATATACCCTATGACAAACTCATTGAAATGGAGCATATCAACGATGAGTTTGCTACCACGGATATTGCACTGATCATCGGCGCAAATGATGTTGTAAATCCTGCAGCAAAAACTAATCCGGACAGCCCCATTTTTGGCATGCCGGTATTGAATGTAGAAAATGCACAAACAGTCATCGTCTGTAAGCGTAGTATGAATGCTGGATATGCGGGTATTGAAAACGAACTTTTCGGATATCCGAACTGTCTGATGCTCTTTGGAGACGCTAAATCTTCCATCACACAGGTGATCAGCGAACTAAAAGAAATGTAAATCAACCCGCCACTTGTCCAATATGTGGAGCTTCGTACAAGATCACCTTTGTTTAAATCATCAACGTTGAAATGAGTTTATGGTGTTACAAAAAAACGAGCAAGTAAACTGATTCATACAATTAAGAATAATTGGACGACATGGATGATAAACAAAATATAATATATTGTGGTCTAGTGTTTCATGATCCGAAATAGTCACCCGAAAAGTTTTCAAAACAATTTGCTGTATTACGGGAAACCGTAAAGAATGAGCTGTGTGCCTGTGTACTTTTGAGAAATTTATAAGTAGAAATTTCACAAAAGAAACGGTATGGCTTGGACTTTTCGTCAGTGGATTAAGGTTATCCCAGGGGCATATTTAAATCTCAGTAAAAACGATTATCAAATTCCAGTAGTTCGTTACGGTGAAATACGGCTGTGGACCAATATGGGCTTAAATGAAGAGCATGAGTTCAGTAATTACGAAATTAAAGAATTTGAGCGGGTGTTTAAAGAATAGCAGGCCGCTATTAAACGAATAAAATATCTTGAGGGATAGTTCAGCAGTAATTTCAAATTACCAACAATATAAAAACAGACACAGAATGAATATGGAAACAACAATCAATACCGAATTACAAAGTCATTTTTTAAGGCTCTACCAAATAGCCTGTGCCGATCAGAATTTCGATGTGCTGGAGATGAAACAGCTTTACAAATTTGCGGAAGAGCGGGGCGTGGAAACAGAACATCTGGATAACATCCTGAAGCATCCTGTCCATGAACTGGAAGTTCCCAAATCAATTGAAAAGAGGATCGAATATCTATATGACCTGGCAATCATGATATGGGTAGATAAAGAGGTAACGGAAGACGAGTATAATCTGCTGAAGAAATACTGCGGCACTTTTGAATTTTTACCCGAAAATCTCAATGAGATATGCGACTATCTCATTGATTGTGCTAAGCAAGATAAGCAGCTACATGAAGTGTTAGACTCAATAAACTAATTACGATGGAAATCAGAAAACTATTTGCTACCAGAGAGCGCCAGGAACCAGTATCTATAGCGCAGGTAGAGGAAGAACAAGACGAACAAAAAGTAAGGATTACTTACTATCAAAGCGGTTATGGAGCAGCCCTTAAAGCGATGGGAAGCCCGTTAAATTTCAAAGCTTGTCTGGAAAATGTATACATGAGTTTTGAACAGCAATGCCGGGAACAAGAGATTCAACAAAAAAAGCTGAAACAGCCTTATATTGATGAAAAGCAAAGGAAGCAAAGTGAGTTAAAGAATACAGAGGCAGCTATCTCGATTTTTGACGAAAAAAGGCAACATATATCCGAGCAGATTAACACCGCAAAACACGATATTGAAGACGTAAAACACCACCCGGAAAAATATGGTTTAACATCTACCAAAAAGCCTCAGGCACAGTTCTACATCGGATTTTTATTGCTTATTCCTATCACCATCTATCTCTTCGTTTTCTACATTTCAGCTACTTATTCAGCATTTTTTAAAGATTTTTCTAACGATAGCCTTACAGCTGCTATTTTTGATGCTCAGGCACTCAATAATGCACTCAAGGCTGGGTGGCTAGAAGGAGTATTGGTGCTCACGATTCCATCGGTATTTTTAGGTCTAGGCTACGTTATTCACATGGTGCAAAAAGAAAAGGGTATAAAGAATATACTAAGGCTCATTGCGCTGTTTATTGTTACCTTCCTGTTCGATGCGCTCCTTGCTTATCAAATTGAGAAGAAGATTTATGAGTTCAATAAAACCTTGGATTCATTACCCTACAATCTTCAAATAGCTTTAGGCGAAGCAGAGTTTTGGATGATTATATTCGCCGGATTTGTTGTTTATATTATATGGGGGCTGGTGTTCGATATTACCATGAAAGAGCATGAAAACATGGATAAAATCAATGGTTTTATCAAAACCAAGCTGGAAGAACTAAAACGTCTCAGAACATCCAAAGGAGAAATCACGGAAGAAATCAATAACCTAAAGAAAAAAGGTGTAGAGATTACAGGTAAAATAGAAGAGCTTCAGACGGTTATTGATGGTTTTGTACTGAACCTTAAACAATATCTCCTTTATCACCACCAGTATAAAGAAGGATGGTTTTTAGCAGTTAGTTCTGAAATCGCGCTGCCCTTACAAAAGCAAAATGAAATTTTGGAACAATGCGAGAGTGTTTCCAATGAGCATCTCCAGAAACTCAATTTAATTAATCCTGATTTTCAAAATGTTATTTACTCTAAAGTATCCTAAACCATGAATACCAAGATCCATTTATTAATACCATCTATAGCTGTCGTCTTTCTTATTGGCTGCGGTAGTGATCAAGGAGAGGAAAAGAGCAAAGAAACTACAGAAGTGGAAGTAAAAACCAACAAAAAAGAAAATTTAAATATCAGTATTCTGCTCGATTTATCAGATCGTATCGATCCAAGTAAATATGCTAATCCCTCCATGGAGTTTTATAAAAGAGACTTGGGTTATATTGAATCTATTAGTATAGGATTCGAGAAACACGTAAGATCTAAACCCGTTAAGTACATTAATGATCAGATTCAAGTATACTTTGAACCCGAACCTCTGGATGCAGAAATCAACAGTTTAGCACAAGGACTGAAAATGTCTTTTACTAAAGATAACACCACAAAGGAGTCCATACAGCAAATATCGCCTCAGTTTACATCCATTTCTGAAAAGATTTATGAATTGGCCATTAAAGACAAAGAGTACATAGGTTCCGATATCTGGGGTTTCTTCAAGAACAAGGTAAATGATTACTGCATTAAGCCTGATCACAGAAACATTCTTTTTATTCTGACAGACGGTTATATGTTTCATAAAGATTCCAAGTTTTCTGAGCAGAATAAGACCTCCTACCTTACGCCTGAATTGGTTAAATCTTTAAAACTCAATACCTCGAAGTATAAAGAACTTATCGAAAAGAACGACTATGGTTTTGTGAAGGCTAATGACCATCTAAATGATCTAGAAGTTATTGTTTTAAGTATCAATCCGGCAAAAGGAAATCCTTTTGAAACCGATGTTATTACTTCTTATTGGATGGGTTGGTTGCGAGATATGGGGGTTAAAAATCCGGCGATGAAACCGATGTCGGCGGCGCTGCCCTCAGATCTAGATCCCATCATCCAGAGATATGTCAACCACTAACTTGTTTTGCTCAGTTGATCAAACGCACATATAATGAAACCGATCTTATTAATTTTATTTCTCTTAACCCATTCTGGTTGCAATGGCGCAAAAAACGCGCGTGTCAGCACAAGCAAAACAGTTTATCTATGTGGTAGCGGCAAGGGTAAAAAATACCATCTAAATGCAAACTGTAGAGGCTTGAGTAACTGTAATTATAAGACGGTAAAAACAACTTTAGAAAAAGCAAAAAAGGAGGGTAAAACAGTATGCGCTTGGGAAGATTGATTCTGCTTCTTTTATGCATACACGTTCATGCAACCTGTAACCTAGCAGGCGCTGATAAATCAGCGCCTGCTTTACGGCATAAAACTTTCCAAGCCAAGGTTGTCCGTATTCTTGACGGTGATACGATGGAAGTATTATATCAGGGCAGTAGTCTAATAAAAATACGCCTGGCTCATATTGATTGTCCGGAAAAACGAAGTTCCCAACCATTTGCCAATCATGCCAAACAAGCGCTGTCCAATTTGTGTTTTGGGCAGGAGGTTACTGTTTATAGTGATAAATGTGATCACTTTGGACGGTTAATCGCCGTCGTCGTAAACTACTCGAATCAGGTTGTAAATCAGGAGATGGTAAAACAGGGAATGGCCTGGCATTATAAAAAATATTCTAACGATTCTATTTACGCCAATCTTGAGCAAGAGGCCAGATTACATCAGGTAGGATTATGGAAGGAAGACAATCCAATAGCGCCATGGAAATGGCGTAAGCCGAAGACGTACAAAAAGTGAGTAGTTTCTTATAGATCATTCTTTCTTAACAGTAAAGATATTGTTAAAAATATTCCAATACATTTTCTTATAATCTTCTGAGATCTGAACACTTTTCTGCAGGCATTTCAGGGTACCTTTGAGTAATTAAACTATTGAAATGAAAATCGTACTTACAGGCTCCCTCGGGAATATCAGCAAACCGCTCACCGAAATACTGGTAAAGGAAGGACATCCAGTTACCCTCATCAGTACAGATCCTAATAAGCAGATCCAGATACGGGCTATGGGTGCTCAACCCGCTATCGGCAGCATCCATGACCTGCCTTTTCTTATTGAAACCTTTACAGGGGCTGATGTTGTTTATTGTATGAACCCGTTAGATTTTACACTACGGGACCTCGGCGCATGGGACAGAAATACGGATAATTATATAATGGCTATAAAAGAAACAGGGGTAAAGCGTGTCATCGTGCTCACCGGGTGGGTGGCGCACCTGTTGGATGCTATTCAGCCGGAGAAAAAGTTTGACTCACTTAAAGATGTGTCTATTACCTTTATGCGACCAGGACCTTTTTACAGTAATTTCTATCATCTGGGAGATATGATCCGCCAACAGGGCATGATTGTATCCAATTACGGCGGAGAAGATATGGTGGCTTTCGTAGCTCCCGAGGATATTGCTGCTGCTATCGCGGAAGAGATCAATACCCCGGCAGCTGCGGGGTTGAAAGCAAAATACGTAGCCAGCGAGGAACTTACCTGCACCCGAGCAGCACAAATTATAGGAGAAGCCATTGGAATACCGGACCTCCAATGGATAACAACCTCTGGAGAACAGGTGAAACAGGGGCTTGAGGTTACCGGTGTATCGCCTGAGGTTGCCGGCTTATTGGTAGAAATGCAGGAAAATATGCATAATGGCAAAGCACAGAAAGATTACTACCTTAACAGACCTGTTTTAGGAAAACGAAAACTGTGGGATTTTGCTAGGAAGTATGCTGCCTGGTATCATCAAAAATAAATGTTATGGCCGGAAATCTGCCCCTGAAAATAAAAGGCATCCATGAGTTGTTGCAGCTGAGAGGCTTGCCTGATACCAAGCATCCGCTTATCAGTGTAATCAATATTGCTGAATTAAAGGAGCAACCCAAGAATTTAGATAGGACGGTGACCACTGATTTTTATTTTATAAGTATGAGCAAGTCTACTCAGTCTTGTGTAAAAATGAAGAATGGGCACGAGGAATATGATTTTGATAAAGGTGTGATGAATTTTATAGCACCGGGGCGGGTGTTTAGTTTTAAAGCCGATCAGGTGGAAGGAATGAAGCCCTCCGGGTGGTTGCTGTTGCTCCATCCAGACTTTCTCTGGAGTCATCCCCTTGCATTAAAAATAAGACAATACGAGTTCTTTGATTATACTGTAAATGAAGCCCTATTCCTGTCTGATAATGAGGAGCAGATTATCAACGGGCTGTTTAGGAATATTGAACGGGAATATCTTACCAGCATTGATAAATTCAGCCAGGGGATTATTATTTCCTTCACCGAAGCCCTGTTGGGATATTCAGAGCGATTTTATCAGCGGCAATTCATTACCCGCAAAATCACCCATCACGGAATCGTGGGCCAGCTGGAAGCATTGCTGGAAAAAGCTTTTTCTCAGGAAATACTGAAGGTGAATGGGATACCTACGGTAAAGGGTATATCCAGTCAACTGCATCTTTCACCTAATTATCTGAGCAGCCTGCTCAAAACGTTTACAGGTAATAGTACCCAACAGCACATACAGGAGAAGATCATAGAGAAGGCGAAAGAAAGACTGATTATGACAGATTTGTCCGTAAATGAAATAGCTTTTGAACTGGGCTTTGAATACCCGCAGTCTTTTTCTAAATTGTTCAAAACCAAAACGAATGTTTCACCACTGGAATTCAGAAGATCTGGAAGGGTTTAAGTTGAATGGGAAAAGACCTTATAAAACTTTGAAACTCTTTGCCAAAGCAAGCGATACTTTTCCCAGCTTTACCTAAATCTAATAAAAATATGATGCTTTACCATTCATAGAGGATACCTATGTCTCAAAGATAAGCTTAACACGCATATACAACAAATTATTTTATACACTTTCTCTCTACTTGGTGATAGTGTTGCTACATTTGGTGGTGATGGAGGAATTTAAGTTTCTTCAGCACGCTCTGTTGAATCCGGCTTATGTAAATGTATATCTTGCTGTGGAAAGGGAATGCTAATGCCCTTGGCTCTGAACAGCTTGTCGATTGTGATGATCATATCACTCTTGGTGGCACCCCCGTCTCCTATATGCTTCACCCAAAAGAAAATATTCAGATCGATAGAGCTGTTGTTAAATTGTTGAAATTGAATGACCGGGGCAGGAAACTTCAAGATGCGATCATCTTCGTTTATTTTTTCTATTAAAAGGCTTCGCACATATTCAAGATCCGAACCATAGGCAATGCCCACCATAATGTTTAGTCTTTTTTTCATACCACCTAAGGTCCAATTTATTACGTGCGAGTTCAGTAGGTCGCCATTGGGCAAAACGAGATCTGCGCCGTCGGTAGTGGAAATCACACTGCTTCGAAAACCGATTGATTTTACGGTACCCCCTTGTCCGCCCAATTCTATCAGGTCACCTACGTTGACAGGCTTCTCAAAGGCTATGATGAGTCCGCTCACCAGATTGTTTACCAGCGTCTGTAGACCGAAGCCAATACCAACACCCAAAGCGCCTACAATCAGGGTTATTCGATCCATTGGTATACCTGCTGCCGCAAAGGCAAGCATAAGTCCTAACACGATGATGCTTATCCGGATGAGTAATAACCAGCTGCCAAGGTTCAATTTTTTCTCTGTCACGCCTTTTCTGTCAGTCCATTGCTGGTCTGAAACAAAAAAGGAAACGATACGGGAAATAATGGTACTAATCAACATGATAACTATAAATGTGAGTAGCTTATTGATGGAAAAGGTATAAGCTCCGAGGCTGCGCTCCTCGGTCAGAAAGTTTTGCAGGGGTTCTGAAATCTGCCGGAAGGCATAAAAATTCCTTCCAAACAAAATGAGCCAGCCGAGTATCAGAAAGGCATAGAAAAAGCTAGGGGCCTTACGGCCTACGCGGTTATAGTTCAGGAAAAAAAGTTTCCGTTCCTGATGGGTATACGCGTTGGAAGCTAAGCTCAATCCCTCATTCACTAAGCGCACTGTCCACAGAAAAAGAATGGCGATTACCACATTCATATAGCTGGCAATCAGCAAGGTTTTGGCGAGGTTATACCTGCCGAAAACATTGCAGAAGACAGATAATAGGGCTAATACCATCATCAAGCCTATGGGATAAAGAATCCACTTTTCGCGAAGTTCCTGATGACGACCTTTCCATAATACAGTGCCACCGGCTAGTAAACCTATGCCCGCTAAGGTTAGCATGATCCAACGTTCCGGACGGGAGGCTTGCAAGAGGAGGTTGTTGAGTCCGGCAGTAATAAACAGCAATACAATTAACAGCCAGAACCTGAACCAGTAGCTGCTTATAAAGTGATGGAAAACAAATGTCAACAGCAAGGTGGGTATTACCCAGAGCACGAAATTAAAAATAAAAGGAGGTGCTGGAAATAAAAACTGGAAAATACTGAAGATGATAATGATAGCCGAGAGGAGGGGGGACCGTAAAATCAACTGCCCACCGAAATCTTGTTGTAGGGTGTCTTGGGTATATTTCTTTTTCAGTGCCCGTAAGTACAACATGCATACACCAACTAGAGAGAGCAATATCAGGATTTTGCCCAGATGGCTCTTCATATAAAACCTTAACACGAGTAGGTCTTTTACGCTGGAGAAATGAATGATCTCCCGAAAAGGACGGTCAAAATAGTTAGGGTCCCATATATTGGCAAATTCCCGTTCAAGCAGCTGATCGGATACTTCCTGCTGATAAACGGCAATATCTTCCTGACTGCTTGCCAATCTAAATGCTTCCATATTGATCTGGTTTTGCAGCGTCTGCACATCATCGATCGCGCGTTTGAGTGCGCTATCGATGGGTGCCACTTCGTATGCTGCAACGGCCAGCTTTTGGAGATATTTGGTGAGTGCAACGGAATCTGTAGGGAACTTAAATAGGGACGGGTCGTTTGTAAGCGAATCTATTTGGTATCTGAAAGTGCTTAGCTTTTGTTGATAAAGGTCTACACGAGATTTTCGGGCGGCAATCGTATTGGCAAGTACGGCTAGTAAGTTATTAGAGGTGGTAAGGTTGCGGTATGTCTGTGTGCTTCCTTTATTGCTGAAAATACCATCACCGGCTAGTTGATGCCAAGCCTGTACACGTTCCAGCTCTTTTTGAATATCAGCAGTATCTATTCCTTTTCGAAGGTAATTCTTAGCTTCCTGTGTCGCTTTCTTGACCGCTTCAAACACATGATTCTGTCGCAGGGCTCGCCGATCGGCTTCCAAATCATTTGAACTTTTTAGGGAGGATGCTTTCGCAAATCGCTCCATAGTACTTACGAAATCTTTTTTCGCAGTGTCTGTAAGCGTGTCAATGGGGGCTGATAACGGATCTGCATAGGAAAAATAAATCCATAACAGCAATATGCCTGTGAAAACAGTTTTGATCATGGGCAGCATACGCACCAGTTTATTTCGTTTTTTCGCCTTCCAGGCACTTACTATTAATAGCAACTTTCTTCAATAATTCTTCGGCCGATGATGCAGTGATCTCCTGAAGATAAAGTGATGATGCACTGCCAACACTTAGGTAATTGTTTTCTCCTTCCTTTACGTTGATGGTGAGCGGCTGGGATTTCTTTCTTTTTCCATAACCTCTGTTTTGTATCGAAACTTTGTGCTCGCCAGCTGGTACGTCATGGATGGAATAATGGTTGTTCTTAAGTTTGCAAACCAACTGATCGTCGATATAAAAACCATAATTTATGAGCGTGCCGACATAATCCGTTGCCCTGATAAAATAGATTTTTCCTGTGTTCTGCTGAGCCTTCACGTATTGAATGCAACAAACAAAAAAGAAGGCTATCAAGCTTAGTTTTAACTTTTTCATAAATGGTAAATAATTGAAATTTAATGTTTATTTCTAATAAGCTTTAATCAGCAGTTTTTGTTTTAGCTGTACATTATTTTATATGGAAGTTTCATAGGCAATGAGCTCATTGGCATGTTCGTAACGGATACAATATTTGAAAGTTTAATTTATAAAACAAAGTTAGTACCCATTGCGGGAGGTAATGAGGGGCGGATAATTGTCATCTGAGTATCAAACGAACAAAAAAGTTTGTCAAAGTGTTTCTTGTACACTATCTTTGTATCATCATAATTTAGGTTTATAATTGGTTAGTTAAACGTCTTCAATCTCCCCGGTTGAAGACGTTTTTTTATGGTGTAGTCCGATAGATAAGCCTTTATTTAATTCATTTTCTGCTTGATACGATCAATTAACTGCGCGCATCTGGGATTGTTCGGAAGTAAGAGGTTCAGTCGTTCAGCCCAGTGTAAGGCATCTTTCAATGCAGGGTCACCACTTGCCAATACCATGTCAAAAGTATTGCTTGCTTCATAGAGGTAGCTGCCGATTTCGTTGGTGTATATTTTTTGTACGAAGATCTTATCTTCTGCTGTCATTTCACTGCTATCTCTTTCTCCGCTATAATAGGGTTGCATGATTGCGGCATAACGTCGCTTGTCTTCGGCCTGTATGCTATCTATGGAGATGTCCATCCTGTTGGCTACATAAGCATAACCTGCCTTTTTAGCCAGTTCAGCATCTTTTGCCCGCTGTGCATAACGCAATTGGTATCGATGGAGGTGTTCTTGTTGCTTGGGGCTTAGCTGCTGCTTGAGCAGTTCCATCTGATTAAAAATGGTGGGTATATCCTGTATACGTTCTTCTTCCATAGCAAGGTTAAGCGCATCTGTTGATAAGTTAAAGAGAACAGGTGCTAATTTTTCTTGCCTTGCTTGGTCTGCGGAAGGGTAGGCCTTCAGTAAGGACACAAAAGCAGCCCCTTTGGCTTTGTTGAGATTGGTGCTGATGAAATCAATGTTAGCCGGTCGTTCCCGCTCCATACTTGGTAGGGCTTTCAGGTAAGCATCAAATACAGTACTATTATCAAGGCCCAAATCTTTTTTCTGTAGAATATAGGCTTTCAGAAAACCTAAATCACGATGGCCCGCATTAAATTGCTTATCCATATGTGCCAAAACCTGTTTGCCGTTTTTCTCCACGGCCTCATGGGCAAAGGCAATGAAGGTGTCTGGCTCTTGGTAATCGACTACACGCGCCAATAACACGCCCTCAGGAGTCAGGTAAAGATAGGTTGGATAGGCATGTACTTCGTACTGCTTGGCAAGCTTAATACCTTCGCCTTTCTCGGCATTTAGCTTGTAATTAATGAAGACCTTGTTATAAACCTCGCCTACCGCTGGAAGTGGTAGTACTTCCTTATCCATTCGCTTACAGGGAGGGCACCAGTCGGTATACACATCCACAAAAATAGGTTTGTTTTGCTCCTTGGCCAGCTGCAGTAGTGCTTTCCACGATCCTTCAAAGAACCGCATACCTTCTTCTGCCTTACCGATAAGTGGAGAAAGGAAAACACAAACATAAAAGAAGGTACTTGCTAAGCCTGTTTTCATCGCTAAAGATTTGATTATTAACAGATATAAAAATAAACCTTTTTGTATGGATTAGCAAATGCTATGATAGCAAACTTGCTTACACTACCTTCGAAACAACTTCTTAAAAACACATATTACTAATCAATTAAGTAAGCGGTTCTCCATGCCTTCTTCGGTTTTTCTTTTTTCATTGCAAGGGCACGTGTAGGGATAGTGTTCATCCCATGCCTGTACGGAACATCCCAAGCAAAATAGTGAACAGTGAGTTGTTTACTAAAAATATTAGTAATATATTTGTTGTTCAAACCCGCAAGAATATGGCTGAGATGTTTAAAGACAAATGTGAGGTGCTGAGCCAATTAAAAAAGGATCTGCTGCTTTGGGAAGGATTCAGGCCAGTGGAAGGCCGTGCGGACAGCATTGGCCTCGGACCGGTGGAAGAAGCCTTCCCGAATGGTGTTTTTCCCGCCGGTACTGTGCATGAGTTTATCAGCATGGCCAGAGAGGAAGGTGCTGTTGCGAGTGGCTTCATAAGTGGTTTATTGGCTAAGCTGATGAAAAATGGTGGCGTATGCATTTGGATAAGCACCATCAGGGTGCTATTCCCACCTTCTATCAAAACTTTCGGCGTGGAGCCAGACCGCGTGATTTTCGTTTGCATGAAACGGGAAAAAGACGTTTTATGGGCGATGGAGGAAGCGCTCAAATGCGAAGGGCTTGCTGCAGTCATTGCCGAGCTCCAGGAATTGGATTTTGTGCAGTCACGGCGCCTGCAGTTAGCGGTGGAGAAAAGTAAGGTAACGGGTTTTGTGTTACGCAACAACCCGCGCAGGATCGGGGCAACAGCCTGTGTTGCGCGCTGGCGGATAAAACACCTGCCAAGTAAATTGGAAGAGGACATGCCGGGGGTTGGTTTTCCGAGATGGGAGGTGCAACTGCTGAAAGTACGCAACGGCAATCCCGGAAAATGGCAATTGGAATGGTTTGAGGAATGTTTCATACCGGTTGCGCAAGTGGCACAGCGCGAAGTATTAGAGGAACACGATCGGAAAATAGGATAATGAAGAATGAAAAGAAGGTTTGCAGTGATATGGTTCCGGCATCTGACAACGGATTGGCTTACTATCCGGCGTCCCGAGCTGCGCGGGATACCAACCGTTTTCGCTGCACCAGTCCATGGTCGTATGCTCATTACTGCGGCAAACCCCCTTGCTGAAGCACAGGGAATAGGCAGTGGAATGGTGCTGGCGGATGCCAAGGCCATATTACCCTGTCTTGAGGTCGTTGATAACAGGCCACGCCTTGCCGAAAAACTATTAAAAGCTATTGGCCTGTGGTGCATACGGTATACGCCGATTGTGGCCATGGACTATCCCGATGGGCTTATCCTAGATATTAGCGGATGCACCCATCTTTGGGGTGGGGAGCGATATTACCTGAAAGAAATCGTAACGCGCTTAAAAGGCAGGGGCTATGATGTGCGGATGGCCATAGCTGATACGGTTGGTACGGCCTGGGCCGTGGCGCATTTCGGCAAGCTGACACCGATCATTGAGAGTGGTTCCCAGCTGGATGCCCTTTTACCTCTGCCGCCCGTTGCGCTGCGGTTGGAAAAGGCCACCATAGAACGGCTGCATAAACTCGGACTGAAATCTATAGGGAGTTTTGCCTCGATGCCACGCTCGGTACTGCGGAGGCGTTTCGGTGATGGCTTGCTGCTGCGGATGGGGCAGGCCTTCGGTTGGGAGGAGGAGTTTGTTCAAGCCCTGAAACCGATAAGTCCCTATGCGGAAAGACTGTCCTGCTTGGAGCCGATACGGACAGCCGCGGGGATCGAGATCGCCTTGCAGCGGCTATTGGAAACCTTATGTAAGCGCTTATCGGGCGAAGGGAAAGGGCTGCGTGAGGCGCTGCTCCAATGTTACCGTGTGGATGGGAAAATGGTGCAGATAGGCATTGGAACAGGCAGGGCTACGGCCAATGTGTCGCATATTCACAAATTGTTTGCACTCAAAATACCGCAGCTGGAGCCTGCACTGGGCATTGAACTCTTTGTATTGGAAGCACCAAAAGTGGAGGACGCAGATCCTGTGCAGGAAGTGATATGGAACAATAAAATGGGTCTGGAAGAGACAGCACTTGCCGAGCTGCTTGATCGGTTAAAAAGCAGGGATGCGGCATGCACCATTTACCGTTACCTACCCGATGAACACCACTGGCCGGAACGCTCTATCAGAGAAGCGGCATCCGCCGTGGAGAAACCGGCCACCGCATGGAGTGGCGACAGACCACGGCCTACACGGCTATTGGAAAGACCTGAACGGATAGAGGTAACGGCACCGATACCGGATTACCCACCTATGCTCTTCCGTTATAAGGGCGAGGTTCACCCGATAAAGAAAGCGGATGGACCGGAGCGCATCGAGCGGGAATGGTGGATGGACGAAGGGGAGCACCGCGATTATTATTATGTGGAGGACGATAAAGGGAGGCGCTATTGGCTGTACCGTTCGGGGCATTATGGAGGAGACGACCATCCGCGGCACTGGTATATACATGGATTTTTTGCGTAGTGATGATGGCTTATACGGAGTTACAAGTGACAACGAATTTCAGCTTCCTGCGCGGAGCTTCCCATCCAGAGGAACTGGTGGAACGGGCAGCGGCGCTGGGTTATACGGCCATTGCTATTACGGATAGGAACAGCTTTGCGGGCGTCGTCCGTGCGCACATCGCTGGCAAAAAGTATGGCATACGCATCATTCCGGCCTGCCGCCTTGATTTGCTGGACGGCCCCAGCCTACTGGCCTATCCCACGGATATGGATGCCTACGGACGGCTTTCCACACTATTGACGGTGGGTAACCTCCGCGCAGAGAAAGGGGATTGCCATTTGAATAAAGCGGATGTCTATGCGCACAGTGAAGGCATGAAATTCATTGCCATACCACCAGATAAACTGACGGCGACTTTCGAGTTGGAACCTTCTTTTGTACAGCACATGGGGGAATATAGGGAAGTATTTGGTGATCATTTTGCTCTGGGCGCTACCCGGACGTATCGGGGGGATGATGCAAAAAAGCTGTTCAGGTTGCGCCAATTATGCCAGCGGCTGGATATGCCGATGGTGACATTGGGCGATGTGCATTACCACGTGCCGGAGCGAAGGGAGTTGCAGGATATATTGACCTGCATACGGGAGAAATGCACCATCCAGAATGCCGGGTTCCGTTTGTACCCGAATGCGGAACGTTATCTCAAACCAATAGAGGAAATGCAACGCCTGTTTCGGCAGTATCCCGATGCCATCCAGTATACGGAAGAGATTGCGAAAGCCTGCCGTTTCTCCCTCGATAGCCTGAAATATGTGTATCCCGAGGAACTGACCACCGGCGGGCGCACGCCACAGGAAGAGCTCGTGCACCTCACGTGGCAGGGCGCACGGGAGCAGTTCGGGGAAGATATCCCTCCAGCAGTGAGGGAAACCATTTGCATGGAACTGGATTTTATCGAACGGAAAAATTATGCTTCTTATTTCCTGACCGTACAGGATTATGTGCGTTTTGCCCGCCAGCGGGGTATCCTGTGCCAGGGGCGGGGCTCTGCGGCCAATTCCACGGTCTGTTACTGCCTCGGCATCACCTCGGTGAACCCGGCAAAATTCAGGCTCCTGTTTGCGCGTTTCATGTCGGATGCACGGGATGAACCGCCCGACATTGACGTGGATTTTGAGCACGAACGCAGAGAGGAAGTGATCCAATATATTTATGAAAAATATGGACGCAATCGGGCGGCCATTGTGGCCACGGTCACACAGGTGCGCTCGAAAGGTGCCATACGTGATGTCGCGAAGGTTATGGGGCTGTCGCTGGATGCTATAGGTCGTTTATCGGGAGTTGTTAGCAGCCATTGGGACGACCATATCGATTTGGAAAGGCTGGCTGAACAGGGTTTTAACCCCAATGATCCGCATTTGAGGAAAGTGCTGGAACTAACTTATCAGTATATGGGTTTTCCGCGCCAGTTAGGCCAGCATACGGGCGGATTTGTGATTACGCAGGGCAAACTCCATGAGCTGTGCCCCATCATTAATGCCCGTATGGAAGACCGCACAAACCTCGAATGGAACAAGGATGATCTGGAGGCATTGGGTTTCCTGAAAGTGGATGTGCTGGGATTGGGCATGCTCACCTGCATCCGCAAAGCATTTGATCTGGCCAAGCGGCATTATGGTTTGGATCTGACCTTGGCAGGCGTTCCGGAACAGGATGACCCTAAAGTGTACGAAATGATAAGCCATGCGGATACGCTGGGTGTATTCCAGATCGAGAGCAGGGCGCAGATGTCGATGCTGCCGCGCCTGCGACCAAAAGAATTTTACGATTTGGTCATCGAGGTGGCGATTGTTCGCCCAGGCCCGATACAGGGGGATATGGTGCATCCTTACCTGCGTAGGCGCAACGAGGAGGAACCTGTCGAATATCCGTCAGAAGAAATAAAGGAGATATTGAAAAAAACGTTGGGCGTACCCTTATTTCAGGAGCAGGCCATGGAAATCGCGATTGTGGCAGCAGAGTTTACGCCCGCAGAAGCCGATGAACTGCGCAGGAGCATGGCCACGTTTAAAGCCAAGGGGGAGGTAAGCCGTTTCCATAAGAAAATGGTGGATGGTATGGTAAAAAAGGGATACACGGAAGATTTCGCCAACCGGGTATTCAAGCAGCTAGAGGGCTTTGGTAGTTATGGCTTTCCGGAGAGCCATGCAGCTTCTTTTGCCCTGCTGGTGTATATTTCCTGTTGGTTGAAATGTTATTATCCCGATATTTTCGCAGCGGCATTGTTGAACAGTCAACCGATGGGATTTTATCAGCCTGCACAGATCATCATCGATGCCCGTAAACATGGTGTTACTGTGCTGCCTATTGATATTAACCACTCTCAATGGAACAATACATTGGAGGGTGAAATGGGCAAAGCACATGCCCTACGCCTCGGCTTTCGGCAGGTGAAAGGGCTGCGGGAGGAAGATGCGGACATGTTGGTAAAAGCACGAGCCAACGGTTATACCAGCATCACCGCGCTGGTGGATGCTGGTGTGGAGCTTGGGGCAATGGAAAGATTGGCCGATGCGGACGCTTTCCGTTCACTGGGGCTCGACCGCAGGCAGGCATTATGGGCAGTTTCGGCACTGCAAGACAGGCCAATGGCCCTATTTGAAGGACAACCATCGGAATGTACCAAGGAGGGGCAGATAGCGTTGCCCCTGATGACGCCGGGTGAACATGTGGTGCAGGATTACGCTTCGACATCTTTTTCAATCAAGGCCCATCCGGTGAGCTTCCTGCGCGGGAAACTGGACCTGCTGCATGTGGTGCCGACGGAAAAGTTAAGTGCCATGAAAAATGATATGCCCGTAAAGGTCTGCGGCATGATAACGGTACGGCAACGTCCCGGCACAGGCAAAGGTGTATTATTCGTTACTATCGAAGACGAAACGGGTTTTGCTAATCTCGTGATTTGGGGCAAGGTTTTCGAGGAATACCGGAAAGAGATACTCCGATCGAGGCTGTTCATGGTAGCCGGTAAACTGCAGATTGAAGGCGAGGTTATCCACGTGATTGCCCAACGCTGCTTTGATATGTCAGGCTTATTGAGAGGTTTGACAGAAACGGGAGATGGAGATATGGCCAGCAGTGTTTTCCATAAGGGGAGGAATTTTAAATAAATACAACAAAACCTCGGGAATCCGTTCGCCGACCGTTATCCTTATTTCATCGCCCGGTAGGCCAATTCCAACGAAAATCGGTGCCGCTGATACCATGTGTCTCTATTTTTGGTATAAGCTTTTTACTGTTCCTCGATAAATACCAGCGCTAGGTTAATGTTGATCGCATCATCAACAGTTACTGCTCCAGCTTCTGTTGTATTGTTCCAGGATAAACCGAAACCCTTTCGGCTGATCACTGCATGTGCCTCAAATCCTATCTTGAAATTCCCTTCCATATCCTTCATCGAACCGTTAAAGGTTACCTCAAATGTCGTTCTTTTTTTTACTCCTTTAATGGTTAAATTTCCCGTCAAATCATAGCTGTCAGCTGTTCGCGCAACGAAGGATGTGGATTTAAAATGCATGGTGGGGTACTTGTCGGCATCGAAGAAATCTTTACTGACCAAATGCTCATCACGCTGCCGAGAGGAGGTATCAATGCTTTGTACGTTGATAGTGAAATCTACGCTTGCACCCGAGAAATGATCCTTCTGGGCTGACTGGAAACGGCTGTTAAAGAGCTTAAAATACCCAGTAATTTTTGAGATCAGCAGGTACTTAACGGAGAAGCTTACTTGTGAATGGTTTTTATCGATGATCCAGTTGTATTTCATGTTTACGCTATTTTTACTCGCTTCCTTTTTCTACTTTTTTTAGACCTGTATTGTTTTCGCCGACGAAAGGATAATGTTGATAAGTAGCATCATCCGGAACCTGCAATAAAAAGTCTTCAAGTTTCGATATTTCAACCACCACTTTTTGGGAAGACACCGCCTGTAAAAGATGTCCACCATATTTTGTGTCACTGGAAAGAAAATGGAAATGGAAACCGGTTATATTAATTCCCGCAAGATAAGATGGCATCCAGAAACCAATTAAACTGCCCTTGGTGCGCTGGTAATCAAAGAACTGCTGTTTATCTAACATTTGGGCCAAAGGGATCATGCCGTCTTCCTTTACCTGTGGGAAAGCTCTGGTTTTGATAGTCTCAAAAGCTCCTTTGATCCTGATCGCGTACATCGCATTTTTATTCTTGAGCTGTTGGGATAGCTGCGCGTACAAGTCGTCTAAGCTGGCCACCTTCGATAAAACTACTGACGTATCCGACCTGAAAAAGGTTACCATGGCAAAGGGGATTTTCATCGTGTCTGCGGTTTGAAAAGTGCTGCCATCGGCAGTCGTTTGATAGGCCTTTCCTTCATTGATAGTAAGCTCTCCGTTTACCATATCCGGTGCGCCAAGGCCAAAATCTCCCTGGCTTTCAAGTTCATTTACGGGGAGGATCCCTTTATATAAACCATTTACAAAAGCATCTGCATGACCAAATTGATACAATTGATGGTCTTTATGAATACTTATAACCTGATTTTCTTTGGAAGGGCCTTTCTGCAGCTCCTGAGAATATCCATGTAGGTAATATATAAACCCGAGAATGACGATGCTTATCCATTTGTTTGTCATGGTGTAAATTTAACGTTAATTAGCGAGACCCGCCATCCCCAAGTTCGTGCCCCCGGATCTGGGGGTATCCTTAAAGAATGGAAGACAAATATGCAATACATTCTTTAGTGTATTTTGTGGGTAATCCGATAGGTAGTACCATCACGATTAAGGAGGCAGCTGTTTCATTTTGGATTTTCAGACAAAAGAGCATTTGTCCGAAAATAAAGAAACGAGATCAGACTAAAAACATGGTCTTCGATAGTAAGAAATCACCTCAATAAACATGTGGGCCGGATGGGTAAGCCCGAAGAAATTGCCGAACTGGTGCTCTGGCTTACGAGTACTGCCTCATCCTATATCACAGGAGAAAATTTTCTTATTGATGGAGGATTGGCTATTCCCGGTCAACGCCTATAATGTTTTAAAAACACATTGTTTTTGGCGTACCTATTTGAGCGACTGCCTCAGATCATACGCGAACCTCAAACGGTCCTAATCCATCGTTTTTTATGTGATGATATGGTGGGATGCTTAGATAAGATATATCAGGGTGTTTTGTGTAAAAAAATCAACGAAAGTTTATAAATGTTGTGTTTTTTTATGTTTTGTAGGTGTATTTTTTGCATTTTTATAGGTGATTAGCCGATTTTGATGAAAAATGAATATAATATTGATGAAAAAATACTTTTAAAACAGGTTTCTTTAGGGGATAAAAGGGCTTTTCGCACTATTTTTGTGCAATATCAGGGCTTGGTGTTTTCCTTCGCGAAACGATTGACCCGATCGGACGTGACTTCAGAAGAAATCGTGCAGGAAGTTTTTATGAAAATCTGGGCCAAGAGAGAATCGATGACCCGGATAGATGATTTTGGCGCCTACCTAAACCGCGTAGTGCGCAACCACACCTATAATGTGTTAAGACAATTAGCCACCCGGTCCCGTTTTTCTGAACAACTGGAAAAAAAATATCATGACCTCGGTCATGAATCGGATGAATCGGTTGATTGGGTAGCCCTAGAAGAGCTGCTCACGAAAGCCATTGATCAGCTCACCCCACAACAGCGTAAAGTATATATTCTCTGCTACCAGGAAGGTCTTCGCTATCAGGAGGTGGCCGAAAAACTGAATATTTCTTCTTTAACGGTGCATACCCATATGAAAATAGCACTGAAAACCATCAGATCTTATCTGGCAGCTAGGGTGAATGCAATATTTTTACTTGTTTTTGCTTTAATTTCAAAAAAGTAGCTATATATTTAGTTTTTTTCTTCTCTTTTAGTTGGTTTTTTTTAATGAAATTATGATCATTTATGTTTTTTTAAAAAAAATAAAAAAATAACTACCCCATTTCTGGTTTAGCTGTGTCAATACTAATAAACGAGCGATTTTATGTCTGATGCCAGAATCATTTACTTATTTGAACGTTATATCGACCGAAAAAGTTCTTTTTCTGAAGAGCAAGAGCTTTGGTGTTACCTAAGTGATCCTGTAAATGAGAAAAAATTTAAAATATTATTGGAAGATGCACTCGACAGGCAGGAAATCGAAAGTTCATTAACCAATGAACAAATACAATTAGCCTTAAATAAAATTCATGGTATAGAGCAAAAGAGATTGATAGATGTACCGCAAGCTAGTGTGTGGAGGCGCAAACAGTTCTTTAAGAATGGTATAGCTGTTATGCTAATCATGGTGGTGTTGGTATTTGGAACATACTTCCTGACGGATCTGTGGAAAAAAGGAAGAGACATCGTTGGGATATTGCCCACGATTGAAAATGATGGGTACGTCCATAATGATCAGACGATACTGCTGTTATCAGACGGTAGAAGGGTGGTATTGGATGAAATGAAAAGCGGAAGCACGGTTAAAGATATAGGTGGTGGAACGGAAATTATGAAGTTGAATGCGGAGGAGATAAGTTACCGGCCATTGGCCACTGCTACTGCTATTGACCGTTCTGCCCGGCATAGGCTAGAGGTACCTTCTGGGAAGCAGCTCCGCGTTCATTTGATGGATGCTTCTTTTGTTGTATTGAATGCCTGTTCTACCATCGATTATCAGCCGTCTTTTTCCGCTGAGAAAAGGGAAGTCCTATTATCTGGTGAGGCGTTCTTTGAGGTGGCTAAAAAGAATGGTCAAAGGGGGCGTTTGGCCGAGGCTCCGTTTGTGGTAAAATCAAAGGGGCAGGAAATCACCGTGCTCGGAACCGAATTTAACGTGTATGCCTATGCCAATGAAAAAGAAATAAAAACCACCTTGGTGACAGGCCGCTTAAAGGTCAACCAGATACTGTTGAACCCAGGCGAGCAGGCTAGTTACAAAGAAGGAGAAATGTATGTGGAAAAGGTAAATGCCCATCAGGTAGCCGCGTGGAGAGGGGGGTATTTTACCTTAGATAGAGAAGACATTTATTCCATTATGCGGAAGATCGCCCGTTGGTATCATGTGGAAATAAGCTATCAGGGCGCACTACCTCCCGAGACCTTTGGCGGGGTGGTAGCAAAATCAGAACGCATGGAAGATGTATTGGATGTGCTGGCTGAAATAGCGGGGATACGCTTTAAAGTGTTGCCAATGGGGGCAGATCAAAAAGGAAGGAGGATTGTTGTTATGCCTTAAAAATCATGAGCGATGAATCCTGATAAAAAACCCGGAATGTGGCTGCATTCCGGGGGATACTATCAGGTTAAATCAGGAGCCTGTTTTTGAGCAGGCATGTATATTACTGTAAATAGTGAAATTAACCTAATACTACAAATGTATGAAAATTTACATTATGAAGGGATTGTACTGTCTCCAACGTGCTTTCCCTGTCTATAATAGAAAACGAATACTCTTTATTAAAGCTTTCTTGTTGAACAAATGGATGATGCGTATACATGCGACTTTGTTTTTTATGGTTTTTCTGTTGCTGCAGGTAAGTTATGCGGCGAAAGCTCAGAAGGTAAGGATCTCGGGCAGGAATTTGCAGCTTGATCAGGTGTTCAACCAGATACAGACGCAAACGGGGTATTCTTTTATTTATCGTATAAGGGATCTGGAAAATGTCCGGTCGCTGAACATCGATTTAAAAGATGTTTCCTTAGCGGATGCTATGGATCGAGTGCTGAAAGATAGCAATCTGTCTTATATGTTAAAGAACAAAACCATCATTATCCGTAAAAAGGAAGTGTTGCCTGGCAATGAGTCGGAACAACAGCAACAAACGGTTTCGGGCGTTGTTATGGGTGAAGATAACGAGACGCTTAGTGGTGTAAGTGTTAATGTGGTGGGCGAACAGCAAAGTACTTCGACCGATCAGCATGGCGCTTTTCGACTATCGGTGGGAAGTCTTTCGGCTACATTGCGTTTTTCTTACATGGGTTATCAAACCAAGGAAGTACGTCTGGATAGCCAAACAAACCTGAAGGTTATATTGGTGGAAGATAACCGGTTGTTGGAAGAAGTGGTGGTGACGGCATTGGGTTTTAAAGAAATAAAAGACCGGCTGGGATCTACCTCGTCTACGGTGAAGACGGCAGATATTGTGCGTTCTGGTGAAACCGGGGTGATCAATGGCTTGGCGGGAAGAGCGGCGGGTGTACAGATTAATAGGTCTTCGGGAGATCCGGGAGCAGGATCTAACATACAGGTTCGCGGGCAGAATACAATCACCGGATCTAACCAGCCACTGATTATCATTGATGGAATGCCCATGAGTAACAATACCCTGGGCGATTCGCGGTCGGGCGTTGCACAGCAGTCGAGGCTGAACGATATTAACCCTGAAGACATCGAAAGTATGCAGATATTAAAGGGAGCCTCCGCTGCGGGATTGTGGGGTTCGCGGGCAGCAAACGGTGTGATCGTTATTACCACCAAGCAAGGGGCAAACGACAATAAACTCAATGTTGCCTTTTCATCAACTACTTCTTTTGATCGGGTGAATAAACTACATCCGCTACAGGAAGCGTATGGGCAGGGTTCAGATGGAATATACAACTCCACTTCACAGTTTTCCTGGGGAGATAAAATTGCCGACCGTTCCGGAGAGGCGGATGAGTTGAATTTAAACGGACCTCGCTTTGAAGCGTATAACGGACCTACCTTTTATTCCATCATACAGAAGAATTCAAAGGAAATCTATAATGCCGAACGGGAAGATGCGGTATTCCGTACAGGAACGTATTTTGATAATAATTTGAGCCTCAGTGGAGGGAATGAAAAGGGAAACTTCTACATGGGGCTGGGTAGGCTGGATCAAAAAGGGATCTTTGCCGGACAAAGCGATTATCAGCGAAATACCGTGCGCTTTAATACTTCCCGTCAGTTTAATGATGTAATCAGTGCCTCGGCACATGCCAATTATATCAGCACTTCTTCCAATAGAATACAAAAGGGGGATAATTCCAGTGGGCTGTATATCGGGATGTTACGCTCATCGCCCGACTTTGATAGCCGCTATTGGAAGGGCGATTATTATGCCTCGCCAACGGCGGCGGCCATTCCCAATCGCCAGCGTTCTTATCGTAATCCGTTGGGGTCTTCTCCAAACCCCGGATACAATGATCCGCTATGGTCTATCAACGAGTTGACAAACCTGACGGAGGTAGAGCGCTTTTTAATGAGCGCTGAACTGGGTATTAAACCAGTGGAATGGTTTGACATCACTACCCGGGGAGGGATTGATACCTATAATGACCGACGAGTAACCAATCATCCGATATCTTCTGTATTCAACTCCGGGAGAGGAAATTATAGTCAGGAGATTATTAAAGAAAAGGAAATGAACCTGGATATCATCGGTAGGGCGGTGAGAGACCTCAGTTCATCCATTACCAGTACCTTGATCCTGGGTTTCAATGTTAATGACCGAACCTATAACTCGCTGGGTGGGACGATGAATAACTTTATTATGGATGATGTACCGATGAATTTTGCTAATTCTGCCATCGAAAATAACTTCCCTTATAACAGCGAAACGCATCGGCGTACTGCTCGCCTGTATTCAACTGTGAATCTGGGTTTTAAAGATCAGGTTTTTCTGAATCTCTCTGGGGCAGGGGAGTCTGGCTCCACTTTCGGAAGTGCCTCTAAGGCCACTTTTTATTATCCCTCTGCCGATGTGGCCTGGTTGTTTACGGAGTGGAAGGGCGTAAGAAACAAGGTGCTCTCTTTCGGAAAACTAAGGGGCTCTTTCGGGATTGTGGGTATTCAGCCCGAACCTTATCGGAACACTACTCCTTTTATTACGGCTTCTTTCAGTAATTGGGCGAACGATCTCAGTGGTACCGGCTACGGTGGGGCCTATGTGGAAAGCAATACTCAGGGAGACCCTAACCTGAAACCTGAACGTAAAACGGAATGGGAAATCGGTACAGACCTGCGCTTATTTAAGGACAAGCTAACCCTTGGCTATACGTATTATCAGAATGAAATTGTAGACCTACTGCTGCAGGTGTCTTCCGCAGGATCGACGGGTTTCAGTCAGCGATATACCAATGCCGGGAAAATGGAAAACAAAGGGATGGAGCTCGATCTTAATTACAGTGTACTGAACAAAAAAGATTTTAGCTGGAATGTTTTTGCGAATTGGAGCCGTAACAGGAATCGGGTGACCGACCTGGCCGGAACGGATCTTATTACGTTTACGGGCGGTGCGCTAAGCACAGTGGCGCGCGTGGGGTCGGCCATGTCGACCTTCTACGGGGGGGCTTACCAGCGAAATGCGGATGAATCCTTAGCGCTTTCCTCAACAGGCTTTCCACAACTTTCAACCGAACTGAAAATCATTGGAGACCCCAACCCCGACTGGCGAGGTGGGTTCGGAACCAGTCTCTCGTACAAAAACATCAACCTGAACGTGCTGTTTGAGACTTTTCAGGGAGGAGATTTCTATGAAGGCACCCGCGGAACCATCTATAATTTTGGTACGCATGCCGACGTGGGCCACGAGGTACTCTTGTCGCAGGATCTTTATAACTATGCCGGAAATCTGATACCTGCCGGAACGTTGGTGCGTGGAAATATAGGTGATTTTGGAGGTGGCCCGGTATTATTGGACCAGTCTTTTTATACATCATTGGGAAGTCATGCGGGGCAGCTTGCGGAACAGTTTGTCAATGATGGTAGCTGGACACGTGTGCGGGAGATATCGTTGGGTTACGATTTGAACTCGCCAAAATTTCGGCAATGGTCTAAACTAAAATCAGTCAATATAACCATCACTGCCCGAAATCCTTTTCTCTGGACAAACATCGTGGGCATTGACCCGGAAACGAATGTTGCAGGGGTGGGAAATTCCAGGGGGGTGGATTATTTTAACAATCCAAGTACACGATCCCTGCTTTTCAGTTTAAAAATTAATTATTGATATTATTTACAGAGACATGAATAATAAACAGTTATTTAAATCGCTCTTTTTGGCTTTTATCACGCTCGGCCTTTCTTCTTGCGAAAGCTTGGTAGATGACCTGAATATGAATCCGAATGACCCCACTGATGCGTCGGCGGAATACGTGTTTAAAGGTGCAGAAATTGCGCATATGGCAGCCCAGGAAGGGATGACCAGTAGGCTTTCACTGGTATGGGCTAGCTACGGAAGAGGGGTTGCTTTACAGTATGGCACCTGGGGTATGTATCAGATTACGGCCAATAACTTTGACAGCGAATGGAACCTCTATTTTACGGGTGCCAATAAAAACCTGCTGATTGCGATAGAGAAGGCCAACGCGCTGAACAATAGGAGGATGGCTGGTGTGGCTAAAATTTTGAGGGCGCATGCGCTGGGATCGGCCACGGAGCTTTGGGGAGATATTCCCTTTTCTGAAACAAGCGATCCGGAGACCTATAGCAATCCACGCTTTGAAAGCCAGGATGAGCTATATCCAAAGTTACAGGCATTGCTGGATGAAGGAATTGCGGATCTGGATGCAGGGGTAGGTACACTGGGTGCTGAAGATATCTTTTTGAATGGCGATGCAAACAAATGGCGGGAAGTTGCCTATACGTTAAAAGCGCGTTTGTTTATAGATATGAAACAGTATGGGGAAGCTTATGCTGCTGCATTAAATGGCATCAGTGCCTATGGGAACTCTTTGTATGCACCGCATGGAAATACGGTAAATGCAAACCAGAATGCTACGTTTAGTTTGCTGACGACGGTTAGAACGGGCTCCATTACAGGCGAAAATGCTTACAACGCCCTGATTTTGAATCCTGCGGGCGAGCAATATCGGGGAAATGCCAAAACAGATGAAACGGCACGATTTCGGTTTTATTATTTGGAAGAAGGGGTAAATGCCCCAGGTGTGATTGAGCCGAATACCTTGACGACTGCGGCAAGGCGCGGTTTTTTTGCAGAAGATGCTTCTTTTCCGCTGGTTACGTATCAGGAAAACCTCTTAACCTTGGCCGAAATGGCCCTACGGGCGGGGAATGGATTAGAGACGGCGCTGGCCTACTTAAATGAATACCGTGCCTTCTTAAATGGGGGAGGATATTTACACACTACCTATCAAGAGGGCGGTACCTTTCTCTATGAGCCCTATGTCTTGGGCGACTTCGCCAGCGGTGGCATGGAAAACCAAGATGGCATTTCCCAGGAAGATGCTCTGCTACGGGAAATATTGGAGGAACGCTATGTGAGCTTTTATGGGCAGCATTTGGGATGGAATGATGAACGCAGAAACCGGAATGACGTGTTTGGGATCAAACTGACGCCGACAAATGGAGCACGTCTGCCATCACGTTTTATTTATTCACAGAACGAATTGAACTCAAATAGCAACAGCCCGGAAGTGGCACCGAGTTTATTTGATATCATCGGCATTTATCAATAATAACAGCACATTCATTTTAATAAATACTAATCTTAAAAAACAATGAAATTACATCATCTTAAGACAATCAGTCAGATGGTTCTGTCCATCTTATGGTTCTGTCTATCGATTCTTTGCGGAAATATCGCTGTAGGACAGGAAAAGACACGATCGACAGAAGAAAAGATCACAGCAATACAAAGACAGGTAGAAAATATGCAGCATACTTTTCAACAGCTATCGAAAGATATTGATGATCTTTCGTGGTATGATAAATTATCGGATTGTGCCTACCTCGATAAGGTTATTATTACCGGCCCGCCTCCAGCGGTCATTACCAATCCAACCGGACAGGGAGCGGGCAACCCGATTTCTTTTTCTACTTATGTGTTTATACCAAAAAGTATTGATGTCCATAAAAAGTATCCTCTAATTGTATTGCCTCATGGCGGGGTGCACGCTTTTTTTGAAACATCGTATGCGCACATCGTACGTGAATTAATGTCGCAGGAATATATTGTAGTGGCTCCAGACTATAGAGGAAGCACCGGTTACGGTGGAGGGTTCTATCGATTAATTGATTACGGTGGCTTAGAGGTGGATGATGTGAACCGCAGTCGCGATTACATGTTGGAAAATTATGACTTCATCGATAAAAGCCGGGTAGGTATTATGGGGTGGAGCCATGGCGGCATGATTACCTTGCTCAACTTGTTTAACTATCCGAAAAATTATGCCGTGGGTTATGCCGGTGTTCCGGTAAGCGACCTGGTGGCCCGTATGGGATATAAAGGTCAAGGATACCGCGATCTTTATGCGGCCGACTATCATATAGGAAAGCAGGCGGTGGATAACGTGGCAGAATACCGTAAACGGTCGCCAGCCTGGAACGCGGCAAAGCTACAGACGCCTTTGCTGGTCCATACAAATACCATTGACGAAGATGTCAATGTGCTGGAGGTAGAGCATTTAATTCATGCCTTAAAAGCCGAAGGCAAAAAGTTTGAATATGAAATTTATAAGGATGCGCCGGGAGGCCATCATTTTGATCGCATCGACAATTATGGAGCGAAGGAAATCCGGTTGAAGGTTTATAAATTCCTTGCCCAATACCTGAAGCCGAACAAACCTTTTAATAGTTTGGATGCCTTAATAAAAGCGAGTTATTTTCCACCGGATAAGTAGCTGATAGGATCATAACATTTAAATAATAAATAAAAAGTTGAATCATTTATGGTAAGAACTCTTTTATTGTTAGGTCTGCTGGTTGTAATGACGCAGCACCTACCAGTGCATGCACAACAGCTGCCGAGTCCGAAGGAGCATTTTGGTTTTGCTATTGGCGATAACTACCAACTGGCAAATTATACGCAAACCACCGCATACTTTGAAAAGCTGGCGCAGCAATCCAAACGGCTGAAATTAGTTGAGATAGGGCAGACAGAAGAAGGCCGTCCGCAATATATGCTGGTGATATCTTCGCCCGCCAACATCGAGAAGCTTGATAAGTATAAAGATATTTCGCGCAGACTGGCCTATGCAAAGGGTCTTGACGATGTGGAAGCAAGGGCCTTAGCCGAGGATGGCAAAGCGGTGGTATGGATTGATGGGGGCTTACATGCCACGGAAGTGGTGGGCATCCATCAGTTGGTGGAAACGGCCTATCAGCTGTTAAGCCGCGATGATGAGGAGACATTACGAATATTGGATAATACCATTATCCTGATGGTACATGCGAACCCCGATGGGCAAGAGCTGGTGTCAAACTGGTACATGATGCGTGGGGATACTGCGGCGAGAAAAACGGATATTCCCCGCTTGTACCAGAAATACATCGGTCACGACAATAACCGCGATTTCTATATGGCGAACATGCGCGAATCGTGGAATATGAACCGGCAGCTGTATCTGGAATGGCTGCCACAGATTATGTACAACCACCATCAAAGTGGCCCCCCGGGTTCGGTTGTGGCCGGTCCGCCCTACCGCGATCCCTTTAACTATGTTTTCGATCCGCTGATGGTAACGGGCATTGATGCGTTGGGGGCTGCGATGATCAGCAGGCTGAATTTGGAAAGGAAACCGGGCTTTACCCGATTGACGGGTTCTACCTTCAGTACCTGGTATAACGGAGGCCTGCGTACCACTACACAATACCATAATATGGTGGGATTACTGACAGAAATTATCGGAAGCCCTACGCCGATGGAAATTCCCCTGGTGCCCGATCGCTTAGTGCCCAATGGAGCTACACCCAATCCAGTGAAACCTCAGAAATGGTATTTTAAGCAGTCGATAGACTATTCTGTTTCGCTGAATTATGCGGTGCTGGATTATGCGGCCAAACATCGTTCGGAGGTGCTCTTTAATATGTTTCAGATGGGAAAGAATGCCATTGAACGGGGGAGTGGCGACTCGTGGACTCTGTATCCAAAATATATCGATACGATCAAGAGCCGTTATGCGCAGGACCTGAGTGCAGGGAAAGTGAAGGAGCAGCAGCGCGATCAGGGTTATTACGGACGGGAGTCGGATATTCCGATGAGCTATTATGATGGTATCTTTAAAAATCCGGCATACCGCGACGCACGGGCTTATATCATCCCTGCCGATCAACCAGATTTTCCGACCGCAGTAAAATTTATCAATGCACTGGTGAAAACAGGTGTGGAAATACAGCGGGCTACAGCCGACTTTCAAATAAATAATAAGTCTTATGCGAAAGGTTCTTATATCGTACAGGCAGCGCAGGCCTTCCGTGCACACCTATTGGATATGTTTGAGCCACAGAATTATCCCAATGACTTTCAGTATCCGGGAGGACCACCTATCCGGCCTTATGATGCTGCGGGATGGACTCTGGCTGATCAGATGAATGTGGTTTTTGACCGTATACTAGAACAGGTGGACGGCCCCTTTGAAACGCTTCCTTTAGGAGAGCTGCAACAAGCATCTGCTGTCAAAAATAACGCGTCGAAAACGGGATATCTCCTGAGTGCTTATGAAAACGATGCATTTAAAGTAGTGAACGAACTGCTGAAGAATAAGGTGGAGGTTTTCAGAATCAAGGATAGCATGCAGTATATGCCGGCAGGTTCATTCTATGTGCAGGCAAAAGGGACGGACATTGTGCAGAAGGCAGGTGAGTCGTTGGGAGTGAAGGCGATGCCCGTTTCGGTTGTTCCGAAAAACATGGTGAAGATAGTTCCGGGGCGGATTGCCTTGTTTGATTATTATGGCGGATCGATGCCGTCGGGATGGGTAAGATGGTTGATGGAACAGTATGATTTTGCTTTTCAGGTGGTGTATCCACTGGAAATAGATGCGGGCAAACTGAGGGAAAAGTATGATGTGTTACTGTTCATCAGTGGGGGAATTCCAGGTGCCGATGGTAGTTCGGAGCGATCTCGTTCGCGGATGCCGGAAGCGGGGGATGTTCCCGCGGAATACCGCTCGTGGTTGGGAGCAATTACGGTAAAGCAGTCTGTACCGCAGATTAAGACTTTTCTGGAACAAGGGGGGAAAGTGCTGACGGTGGGCAGCAGTACAGCGCTTGCCTACCACCTCGGCCTGCCGGTAAAAGATGCCCTAACCTTTATGGATGGTGCGGGTCAGGAAAAACCGTTGTCCAACACAGACTATTATATACCGGGGAGTTTGCTGGAGACGATGGTCGATAGGAGCCGACCGGTAAGCTGGGGCATGTTTAACCGGGCAACGGTGGTTTTCAATAATAGCCCTGCCTTCAAAATCACCCCGGAAGCCCTGAACGGCTCCATTAAACCGCTGGCCTGGTATGGCCGCCATACCTTGCTGCGCAGCGGCTGGGCTTGGGGGCAGACTTATCTGAAAGATGCGATAGCCGGATTTGAAGCCTCTGTCGGCAAAGGTACTTTTTATGCTTTCGGGCCAGAGATTACCTTCCGGGCACAGCCCCATGGTACATTCAAATGGCTCTTTAATGCTTTATATACCTACGAAGAATAAGAGTGGAATAAAGAATTTTAGATGCTTAAAGCCCCTTGCAGTTATTGTTAGGGGCTTTTGTTTTTACTGGCGCGCACCTCATCCACCTATTAAAAGTACAATGATGATCCCCAGGATCGCTAAAGACAATAGCATGATGGCTGTCTGATGTTCTGATCTGCGTCGGGTATGTGCCGGAACCTCATATATCCGGCCATACTTGAAGGAAGAGTTGGGTAGTCGTCTGCTTGGCATAATAAATAGATTTAGATTACACAATACTAAAAAAAATTACTGTCTCCCTTGTCACGGAAAAGGTAACATAAAAGTGTGTGTTTATGTGTATTTTACCACAAAATCTATCTATAAGACTGGATGGTGAGATAAGTTCAACCTATAAAGTTGCTCATAATAATCTCATTTTCTATTTTTTTGTTTCATTTCCATGCACGTAAGGGATAACTTTGGTTATAGAGATGGAAGGTAAAATTGACTTATTTTTAATTAATAGTATATGCAAGAAAAATCTGATATAGGTGTCATAGGTATCGCAGTAATGGGCGAGAACCTCATCCTGAACATGGAAAGCAAAGGTTTCCATGTATCGGCTTACAATCGTACGGTTGATAAGGTAGAACGTTTCGTGAATGGTAGGGCTAAGGGGAAAAACATTTATGGAGCTTCTTCCATCGATGATTTGATTGATTCGCTTAAAACGCCTCGTAAAATCATGTTGATGGTGAAAGCGGGAAAACCCGTGGACGATTTTATCGAGCTGCTTATCCCACATTTGGAGCCTGGCGATATCATAATCGACGGAGGTAATTCCCATTTCCCGGATACGGAGAGGCGTACAAAGTATGTGGAAAGTAAAGGCTTACTGTATATTGGTACGGGTGTGTCCGGGGGTGAAGAGGGAGCCTTATTGGGACCTTCCATCATGCCGGGCGGCTCGCGGGCAGCGTGGCCCGCTGTGCAGCCGATTTTTCAGGGCATAGCAGCTAAAGTGGAGGACGGAACACCCTGTTGTGACTGGGTGGGCGATGGCGGTGCTGGGCATTTTGTCAAGATGGTACACAATGGTATTGAGTATGGCGATATGCAGCTCATCAACGAAACCTACCACATCATGAAAGACGTGTTGGGCATGACACCTGATGAGATGCATGAGGTGTTCAGGGAGTGGAATGAGGGTGAGCTGAATAGCTACCTGATTGAAATTACGCGGGATATTCTGGCATTTAAAGATGAAGATGGCCTGCCTATGGTGGATAAGATCTTGGATACGGCGGGTCAAAAAGGAACAGGCAAGTGGACGGGTACGGTGGCGCTTGACTTGGGTGTGCCGCTTACTTTGATTGCTGAATCGGTATTTGCACGTTGTCTATCGGCATTGAAAGATGAACGCGTAGCGGCTTCCAAAGTGCTGCAGGGGCCTCAACCAACATTTGAGGGAGATCGGCAGGCATTTATACATGACCTCCGAGATGCCCTATATGCGGCCAAGGTGATCTCCTATGCGCAAGGTTACCAGATGATGGCAGCGGCCGCCAAGGAATATGGTTGGGAACTGAATTATGGTAGTATCGCCCTGATGTGGCGCGAGGGCTGTATCATCCGTTCAGCATTTTTGGCGAAAATTAAGGAGGCCTTCGATAAAAAACCTGATTTGCAGAACCTGATCCTGGATGATTTCTTCAAAGAGAAAATACAAGCGGCGCAAAAGGGCTGGAGGAAAGTGGTGGCAACGGCTATTACCAATGGGATACCCATCCCCTGTCTCAGTGCAGGCTTGATTTATTATGATGGATACCGTTGCGAACGCCTACCAGCGAACTTATTGCAAGCGCAGCGTGACTATTTTGGAGCGCATACATATGAGCGCCTGGACAAAGCTCGTGGTGAGTTTTTCCACACGAACTGGACAGGTAGGGGCGGAGAGACATCCTCTACCACCTATGATGTGTAGAGCAGAGCTCCGTTTTTCATCTAAAACAGAAGCCACCTCAAAAAAGTGGCTTCTGTTTTGGATGTCGTTACCGAAACGTCAATTACATCCAATCGATAATGCGTGCATCCCGTTCGGTCAGTGTTGCCCTGAAGCCATTGAAGGACGCATTATCTCCTAATTTTAGGATAGCCCGCTCTCGAGCATCCGATAGCAAACCCGATTCAGCAATTAATTGATAACTTTCATTGCGCTGGTCGACATTTAAATCACCTGTTAATACTACAGGTTCAAGGGTGACCGAATTGAAAGTTCCATTGGAAAAACTAATTAATATCATGATCAAGAAGCCGCTGAAGTTTTTTGCACAGCAGATATAGGGGACAACTGAAAGAAAAATTTTAACTTAACCGATTAGACGAAATGTGCAGATCTTTACGGCGAATAACCACTTTTTGGGGATTCCTACTGGTAATTGCTATCCAGGAAAACCATGCTTTGAAACAAAATCCAGGTTATGGTAATTAATAAATAAATGTATATGAACAGATCTTTTTTAGTGGTTTTTGTGTTGCTTTTTGTTCCTTCTGTTTTTACTTGTGCACAGCAGCAACAAGGTCCGAATATTATTTTTATCCTGGCCGATGATTTGGGTTATGGGGATGTCGGCTTTAATGGGCAAGAGTTGATTCAGACACCGAATATCGACCGGTTGGCAGGCGAAGGCATTCGTTTTAACCAGTTTTATGCGGGGACAACCGTTTGCGCCCCTTCTCGATCGTCTTTGATGAATGGGCAACATACGGGACATACTTTTATCCGGGGTAACTTGGGTGTGGAACCGGAGGGGCAGTACCCGATTCCCGACTCGCTACTTACGATAGCCGAGGTGCTAAAGCAGGCGGGTTATGCAACGGGGGCTTTTGGAAAGTGGGGCTTAGGTCCCGTCAACTCGGAGGGCGACCCTAATAAACAAGGGTTTGATCATTTCTATGGCTATAATTGCCAGTCTTTGGCACACCGCTATTACCCTACGCATCTGTGGGATAATGATCAAAAAGTAGTGTTGCAGGAAAATGGCGATCTGCTTTACAATAAGCAATATGCGCCAGACCTTATCCAGCAGCAGGCCCTGGCTTTTATTGATGAAAATAAGGATAAGCCTTTCTTTCTTTTCCTGCCTTATATTCTGCCGCACGCGGAGCTGCTGGTGCCTGATGATAGCCTCTTCCAGTATTACAAGGGGAGATTTCCTGAAAAGCCTTTTCTGGGAGAGGATTATGGCAAAGGAGCACGTTTGGGAGGTTATGCTTCGCAACAATATCCACACGCGACCTTTGCCGCAATGGTGGGGCGCCTAGATCTGTATGTTGGACAGGTGCTGCAACGCCTGAAAGAGCTGGGCATTGATGAGCAGACACTGGTAATATTTGCCAGTGATAATGGCCCGCATGTGGAAGGTGGTGCCGATCCGATATTTTTTAATAGCGGGGGCGGGCTGCGCGGATTTAAACGCGATTTGTATGAAGGGGGTATTCGAGTACCTTTTGCCGCTAGATGGCCAGGAGTTATTGCTGAGCACCAGGAAAGTGATTTCGTAGGCGCTTTTTGGGACCTGCTTCCTACTTTTGCCGACCTTGCAGGAGCAGCAAAACCACAAGGATTAGATGGCTTGTCGATTGTTCCGGCGTTGACCGGAAAAGGAAAACAGGAAGAACACCCTTATCTTTACTGGGAGTTTCATGAACAGGGCGGAAAACAGGCTGTGCGTTATGGGCGGTGGAAGGGAGTGAGACTTCAGGCGAAAGCGAATCCCGACGGGCCGATTGAGCTGTATGATCTGTCGCAGGATTTGCAGGAAAAACATAATATTGCTCACGAACATCCCGAGCTTGTTAGGGAAATACAGGGATTTATAAAAGAGTCCCACCATGAAAGTTCCCTATTTCCTTTTGGGAGCTTATAGTTGTTTTTAAAGGGCTTGCATGTCTAAAAACGAGATGTAAGCCCTTTTTATGGATCAATATTCGATCGCGATCAGTCTGGCAGATAAAGGTTATTTTTTTGTTAATTCTTATTTTTTCTTCAGAATAGGAAATTTTTTTGATGCACACCTCTCTATTCATATAACCATAAACTGTGCCTTGATACCTCTAGATTGATTTTTTATTCAAGGGCATATGATACTTGAAATTTATTAGCTAGTTTTACAGAATAAACTTACAACTAACCATTTCAGAGGCTGATCCGTCTTAAATTGAGGAGTTAACTCGTGTAACATGGACGAAAATAATCTTCTATTGAATTTAAGCGAAGGCGACGAACGGTCCTTTTCCGCTGTTTTTGATCTGTATTGGGAAAAGCTTTTTACTTATGTGGTTCGCGTATTAAAGGATAAAGACGATAGCTTGGATATTGTTCAGGAAACGTTTGCTGCCTTATGGCTGCAAAGAGAGCAATTAAAATCGGTTAAAAGTTTAAAGGCCTACCTCTTTTCTATCGCACATTATAAAGCTATACATGCCATTAAAAACGATATCAGGCACAAACGATATTTGAGCTCCTTAGGGGATTATTTAGATATTGCTTTTGAAAGCTTGGAAGAATCGTATGATGCAAATGAGTTGGCGGCTTTTATTGAAAAAGAAATACAGAACTTGCCGGAAAAAATGAGACATGTTTTTGTGCTAAGCAGAAAAGAGTGTCTTTCGCATAAAGAAATTGCCGAAAAATTATCTATTACAGAAAACACCGTAAAAAAGCAGGTAGGATACTCTATAAAATACCTAAAGATAAAGATAGATGAGCAATATTTTGTGTCTAAGATTTTAGTTTTAATCTTTTTTGAGGTTAATTAATCAGTTTCAATTATTTTTTTTTAAAACATCTACTACCTAAGCACTTCAAACGACACTTGCTTTATAGAACACCACTAAAAACGACAGGTATATGCTCTCGTGAATACATAGTGGTTAAAATGATAATGTTTAGTGATGCATCAAGATAGAATAAAAGAGCTTTTAGAGAGATACCTCGATGGAACCTGTACGGAGGAAGAAAGACAGTTACTGCATATCTGGTTTGCAACAATGTCTGCACAGGGTGATTGGGAATGGTCAAGCGATATTGAAAAAGCGGAAACAAAACATGTATTGCAATCACAACTGAAAGAAAGTCTTCATGGTGTAAGCCAACGGAAACTGTCTCTTTATCAAAGATATCGGAAGCAGCTGGCCATAGCAGCATCTTTTATACTCTTAATGGGCGTCGGTGCCTATTTTCTCTATCGGATGGATCCGGTTGCCCATTTGGACGCGTATCTGCCGGCAGTATTTGATACAAAAGCAAAAAAGAAAGAGGAATTGGAAGTGGTTTCCATCACCTTACCTAATGGAAAAGAGATTTCGATCGATTCTATTACGGGGAGTCTACCACAGCGCTTTGGGAATCTGGCCTTTTTTAAACTAAGTAAAGATGAGCTGGTTCTTGAGGCACCTGAAGGGGCCGAACCCATTAATGATAATCTTTTAGCAAGTATAAACGTTCCGAAAGGAAGAGATTTTAAGGTGACCTTGTATGATGGTACGAAGGCTTGGCTGAATGCGGATACGAAATTGATTTTACCAACTCACTTTAAAGGCCATGAGCGTACTGTAATGATAAAGGGTGAAGCCTTTTTTGAAGTAGCTAAAAATAGGTCTAAGCCATTTAAAGTAAAGGCAAAAGATACGGATATACAAGTGCTGGGTACGAGCTTTAATGTGAATGCCTATGATGATGATGTGCGCGTGATTACCACACTCGCTACAGGGAGTGTCCAGGTTTCCACGAAGGAAGATGGCATGTTATTACAACCCAACCAGCAGGCAATAACCTATATAAATAGAGATGAAATGATGTTTAGGCAGGTAAGTGCAGAAGACGCGGCTGCTTGGAAAAATGGCTATTTCGTGTTTAACCAAGAGGATATCTATGGCATTATGAGAATGGTGGCTCGTTGGTACAATGTGGAGGTTTATTACCAGGGTACCATATCGACTAAAAAGTTCGGAGGCACCTTTGCTAAAGCCAAAACCATCGATGAATTATTGAACTATCTGGAGTCATTGGGGAATTTTCGTTTTAAACAAAAAGGAAGGAGGGTTATCGTGGTCTCCTAGACAAAACAAAAAAAATCCTAAGCAAAAAACCAGAAGTGTTGACGCACCTCTGGTTCCATCAGCGTTGACGCGCTGGCATAGGTGAATTCAATTGCTGTGACAATATTTTAATCAAACCTAATATGCAAAAATATGTAAATATTACTGCTTTTACAAGCAGCCTAAACAGTCGTGCATTTTTCAAAATTCTTATTGTTATGAAACAATGTATTCTACTCCTTTGCATTGTTGTATTACAAGCCCATGCCGGAGCTTTTGGGCAGAGCGCTAGTCTTCATTTGAAAAATGCTCATCTCACCCAAATATTAAAGGAACTAAAGCGACAAACCAACTACGATTTTCTGTATGCCTCTGAAGATTTACGGAACACCGGCTTGGTGTCGGCTAATTTCGAGAACGCGCAACTTACCACTATTTTGGATTATTGCTTTGAAAACCAGGCACTGAGCTATACCATTAATAATGAAACCGTACTGGTTAAACGTAAATTGCTGCCCGCTAAGACCCATAAAGGCGCAAAAGAGGATATTGATCTGATCGGTAAAGTGACAGATAAGGAAGGAAATCCACTCTCAGGAGCCTCTATCGTGATCAAAGGTTTATTTGCCAAAGGTGCCAACACGGATGCAGAGGGAAAGTTTCGCTTAACCGTACCAAACGATGGCATCATTGTGGTTTCCTATATGGGCTATAGCACAAAAGAAGTTATTGTTGGAGGACAAACAACTGTATTGGTGGTGCTGGAGAGTGGAGAGAGCTTACTGGAAGAAGTGGTTGTAACAGGCTATTCTGCGCAAACGAAGAAGGAAATCACTGGATCAGTAGCGATAGTCAATGTAAACGAGATGAAGCAAGTACCTGCCGGAAGCCCAGAACAAATGTTACAAGGAAGGGCTTCGGGTTTGACGGTGACTACTTCGGGTAGCCCGGGATCGGGAAGTAATATCCGTATACGGGGGATTACGTCTTTCGGGGATAATAATCCATTGGTCATCATCGATGGGGTGCAAGGCGATCTGAAAGATATCAATGCCAATGATATTGAGTCAGTACAGGTACTGAAGGATGCAGGGGCTGCGGCTATTTATGGGGTTCGTGGGTCGAATGGGGTCATCGTGGTGACGACGAAGAAAGGGAAAAATGGTGGTGCTAAGATTGCTTATGACGGCTTTTACGGTATTCAGCAACCTCCAGGGGGGAATGTATATAACTTGTTGAACACGGAAGAAATGGCCGAAGTTACTTGGCGAGCTTTCAAAAATTCGGGCCAGGTGGATGCTAACGGTAATCCAAGCCATGTACAATACGGAAATGCGGCAAACCCCGTAATCCCGGATTATATCCTAGTAGGCTCAAACACAGGTGTAGTGGGGGCATTGGGGCAGGAAGAATTGGATAAATATAATATTGACTATAGTAAAGGTTCGATTTACCAAATAGTAGGGGCCAATAAGCAAGGAACGGATTGGTTTCATGAAATATTCAGCACCGCTCCTACGCAAAGCCATACCGTTTCTGCATCGAATGCCAGTGATAAATCTTCATACTTTTTCTCTACAGGTTATTTTAATCAGCAGGGCACACTGATGGATACCTACCTGAAAAGATACAGTGTACGTGCCAATACCAGTTTTAATGTAAAAGATAATATCCGTTTGGGAGAAAATTTATACGTATATTATAGAGATAGCCCGAGCTCCTATAATGGTATTTTAAATACTTCTGATACTAATAATCCCATCATGTTGTCTTTTATGATGCAACCGATTATTCCTGTTTTTGACATAATGGGGAATTATGCAGGTACAAGGGCAAGCGGATTGGGCCAGAGTCCGAACCCCTATGCAGTGGCCAAGCAAAATGGTAATTATCAGAATACTTCTTCTATGGCACAGGGAAATGTTTTTGCCGAAATAGATTTCTTACGCCATTTTATGTTCAGAACTTCTTTTGGTGGACAGATTAGAAGTGGGAATACGAATAATTTTTCGAGACGTACCTATGAGGATGCAGAAAACAATTCGACAAATATGTATACCGAAGGTTCGAATTACAGTAGGCAATGGACATTTACCAATACCTTGCAATATAGCCAACAATTTGGTGTGCATCAGGTGAAAGCTTTGCTTGGTTTGGAATCGGTAGAAAATTATGGCCGTACCTTGGGGGGGAGTGCAGCAGGCTACTTCAGTGATGATCCGAGTTACCTAACACTGAGCTCTGGTTCTGGAAATTTCACCAATTACAGCACCATCAGTAAATATACCCTGTTTTCGCAATTTGCTAAACTGGATTATAGCTTTAATGAAAAATATCTGATGAGCGCTACCGTCCGTAGGGATGGCTCGTCCAGGTTCAGTGCTGATAAGCGTTGGGGTGTTTTCCCGGCATTTTCCGCCGGTTGGCGCCTTTCGGAAGAAAGCATTTTGAAATCGCAATCCTGGTTGGATAACCTGATGCTGAGAGGAAGCTGGGGCATTTTAGGCAATCAATTGAATGTGGATCCCAGTAATGCCTTTACGCAATATAATAGTGGCCTGCAAACTTCTTACTATGACCTGGGCGGTACAGGCAGTAGCCCTCTTCAAGGATTTATACTGACTAAAATCGGCAACCAGAATACGGGATGGGAGGAAGATAAGCTGATTAACGTGGGTATCGATATGACGATTCTGCATTCGAAGTTCGACTTTACTTTGGAGTATTATAATAAGAAGGTAAATGGTTTGCTGTTTGCCGATCAGGCACCGGCAACAGCAGGAGGAGCGGCGTTGCCCACGGTAAATATTGGTAATATCGAAAATAAAGGGGTAGATTTTAATGTTAATTACCACGGTAAAGCAGGAGGAGAGCTTAAGTTTGATGTAGGCCTAAACTTTACACGTTATAAGAGTAAGGTAATTGATCTACCAAATGAATATTTTGATGCGGGGACTACCCGTACGGGAAATTTTGTGCGGAACCAGGTTGGGAATCCGGTGGGTGCTTTCTTTGGCTATCAAATAGAGGGCCTCTTTCGCGATGGCGAAGACGTAGCATCGTCTCCCAGGCAGGATGCGGCGGCTCCGGGCCGGTTTAAATATGCAGATACAGACGGCAATGGTGTGATCAGCGCGGCTGATAGAACGTTTATTGGTGATCCGAATCCGGATTTTACCTATGGTCTTAATCTAAACCTAAGCTATAAACGTTTTGATCTGGCCATGTTCTTTTATGGCTCTCAGGGCAATGATGCCGTGAACTATCGGAGGTGGTGGACAGATTTCTTTCCGTCACTGCAAGGTGTGAAAAGTAGAGACCTCTTCTATAATTCGTGGACACCTGATAATCTGGAAGCTAAAACGCCGATTATAGAAAATCAATCTAATTTCAGTAACAGTGCAGTGCCAAACTCGTACTACATTGAAAATGCGTCGTTTTTAAAGCTTAAGAATTTAACATTGGGCTACACGTTTGCGAATGAGACACTGGGAAAGATAGGTATCGACCGCTTACGGGTTTATCTGCAAGCTGTTAACTTGTTTACCATTACGAACTATACAGGCTTGGATCCTGAAATAGGAGGTACAGAAAGCGCTTTCGGTATCGATTATGGTAACTACCCTAATAACCAAAGAAACTATAATATAGGTGTAAGCCTTACTTTTTAGGGGGTACGATCTAACCACTAAACCGGTTAGCCGGCTAGCGGATCATTGGTACCATTATGAAACAACGAATAACATCAATAAAAATTAAACGGATGAAAGCATTAATAAAAATAACTGTTCTTTGCTTGGGCATAAGTCTGAGTCTCGGGATTACTTCCTGCAAGGAAGATTTTTTGAATGTCGATCCGCTGGGCACACTGAGCGAATCTACACTGGCAAATGCATCAGGGGTAAATGGCTTATTAACCGGAGCCTATTCGCTGCTGGATAAGGTGGGTGGTGCCGGAAGCGGTAACGGTATTTCGAGCTCCAATTGGGTGTTCGGTAGTGTATCAGCAGATGATGCTTATAAGGGCTCCACGTTGGGCGATGTGCCGGAAGCCCTTTCGGTAGAAACCTTCGCCGGAAATGCGGCAACTGCTCTCTTTAATAATGAATGGCGTGTGTTGTATGACGCGATTCAGCGTTGCAATGAGGTGTTACGCGTGATGACACTGGCAAGCGATATGAGCGAGCAGGAAAAATCAGCAATAGGCGCAGAAGCTCGTTTTTTGCGTGGACATTTTCATTTCGAAGCAAAAAAAATGTGGAATATGGTGCCTTTCCTAGACGAAACCATCAGTTATGCAAATGGCAATTTAAATGTCCCAAACACGGAAAATATCTGGCCGAGGATCGAAGCGGATTTCTTATTTGCTTCGGAGAATCTGCCTGACGTACAATCAGCACCGGGACGGGCCAACAAATGGGCTGCGAAAGCATTTTTAGCAAAAGCGTACTTGTATCAAAAGAAATATGTGGAGGCAAAGCCCTTATTTGATGATATTATCGCGAACGGTGTGAATGCAATGGGTGTGAAATACGACTTGGTAAATTTTCATGATAATTTCCATGCGGAAAGAACGAATAACGCAGAAACTGTTTTTGCGGTGCAGTTCTCGGTAAATGATGGCTCGGATGGCCGAAATGGAAATCGCGGTGATCGTTTGAATGGCCCTTATAACTGGGGGCCTGCGGGCGGGAGTGGTTTCTTCCAACCAAGTCAGAGTTTGGTAAACTCTTTTCGGGTGGACGGAAATGGATTGCCGTACTTAGATGCTTTCAATGATATCGATGTGAAGAATGACCAGGGATTATCATCCAGCGCTGCCTTTACACCGGAAGTGGCCCCGCTAGACCCACGCTTAGATTGGACGGTAGGACGAAGAGGCATTCCATACTTGGATTGGGGTATTCACCCTGGGCAAAGTGCCGTTCGGGAACAGTCTAGTGGAGGGCCTTACGCACCTATCAAAACGGTGTATTACAAAGCACAGGAGGGTGTGTTCTCGGATGCAACAGCACTTTACGGTATCTATACCACCATTAATTATAACCTGATTCGTTTTGCAGATGTATTGTTGATGGCAGCGGAGGTTGCAGCGGAATTGGGCGACCTTTCCACAGCCACTTCGCTTGTCAATAGAGTGCGCGCCAGGGCAGCTAACCCGGCAACATGGGTGCACACTTATGTCAATAACGGTAATCCATCGCTAGGTTTTACAGATGTGCCGGCTGCCAACTACCAGATTGGCTTGTACCCAAATTTTCCTTCGGCAGATTACGCGAGGAAAGCCGTGCACTTCGAACGAAAGTTAGAACTGGCCATGGAAGGACATCGATTCTTTGATCTGGTGCGATACGGTACAGTGGCAGAAACATTAAATGCTTATTGGCAGAAGGAGAAGGCAGTGCATACCTACTATGGTACAACCGTGTTTCAAATAGGCAGGCACGAGTACTATCCTATACCGCAAGCACAAATTGACTTGAGCTTAGGGACATTAACACAGAATCCAGGATACTAAATCTTTCTTAACTGGAATCAGGAAATCGGGTCTACTATTATTTTGTAGTTTCTTTTAAATTAAATAAATGTATTATGAAAAAAAATGAAAATCATTTGGAGAACAATTCTAAACTATCTCGACGTTCTTGGTTGAGAAACTCTGCTATGCTGGGGGCGGCTTCGCTATTAAGCTCAACGCTTTCAAAAGCGGCAGACCAACCATCGGTATCTGCGCAAGCTGCTACAACACCTATCCGTTTTGCGGTATCCACGTATTCGTATTGGCATTTTGAGAAGGTAAAATATCCAATTGAACGTGTCATTGAGAATGCTTCAAAGTTGGGATTCGATGGTGTGGAAATTCTGCACCGGCAAATGGAGAACGAAACGATACCTTATATGAATAAATTAAAACGCTTGGCATTTGATGCCGGCCTTGCCCTGCCGATGTTGTCCATCCATCAAAGCTTCGTAAAGCCGGATGCGAGTGAGCGCAAAAAAGATATAGAGCATACGCTGAAATGTATGCGTTTGGCGGTGCAAATGGGAATACCATGTATCCGGATGAATACGGGCAGTTGGGGTACAGGACGCTCTGCTCCGGATTATTATAAAACCGGAAAGGAAACGCCTCTACAGGGTTACACGGATGAAGATGCGATTAAATGGTGTATTGAGAGCCTGGCAGAATGTTTGAAAGAAGCGGAAAAGGAGGGCGTGATATTGGCTATTGAAAACCATTGGGGTTTATCTTCCAATATAAATTACCTCGAGAAAATCTATAAAGCACTGGCTGCTTCTCCTTCCATGGGACTGAACCTGGATACAGGTAACTATGTGGGCGATCCATATCCGCAGTTTGAACGTTTATTGCCCTACGCCGATATTATCCAAGCAAAAACCTATTATGGCGGAGGTCATTATTACGATTTGGATCTGGATTACATGCGTATTGGCGAAATTATTCGTAAAGTGGGTTTCAAAGGCTACGTTTCGCTCGAAATGGAAGGCAAGGAAGATCCTGAAATTGCTGTTCCAAAAAGTCTTGCGTTGTTGCGTAAGGCCATCAATGGATAGGGTAAAATTGCAAACATACATGGAGGCTATAAGCCTCCACTTTCTTCTATTTTTAGCTGTTTAATATGTCTTTATCAATTCGAATACGTCTGTCTGTTTTGCTATTTCTACAATATTTTGTGTGGGGTACATGGTATGTAACCATGGGGAATTACATGTTGGTTACATTAAAGGCGAACGCTATTGAGATTGGAAGTGCTTATGCTACATTCTCTATAGCAGCTTTAATCTCACCGTTTTTTATCGGATTGATAGCAGATCGGTTTTTTGCTTCGCAACGGGTGCTGGCTTTTCTGCATTTGCTGGGTGCCTGCTTGCTTTATTTGACGGCTGATGTGCAGCAAACGAATGTGTTTTGCTGGTTTATACTAGGGTATACCTTGCTTTATACACCCACCATTGCCTTATCAAACGCCATCTCGTTTAATCAGATGCAGGAGCCAGGTAAAGATTTTCCTGCAATTAGGGTGATGGGCACGATTGGATGGATCATGGCTGGCCTATTGATCGGTTACTTAAATTTGGAGAGCTCTCCGCAAAGCTTCCGGTTGGGAGCATTGGGATCCTTGATATTAGGGCTGTTTTGCTTTTTGCTACCGGACACCCCACCAAAGAAGAAAGCAGCGGATATACGCAGTATAGTAGGACTTGATGCATTGGTGCTGTTTAAGAACAGGTCTTTTCTATTGTTCTTTATCGTATCTATTTTAACCTGTATACCACTTACTTTTTATTACAATTTTGCGAATCCGTTCTTAAATGATATTGGGGTGCCAAATGCGGCCGGAAAAATGACGCTTGGCCAGATTTCCGAGGGTCTTTTTCTATTAGTGATACCACTGCTCTTCTCCCGACTGGGTATCAAAAAAATGTTGGCTATCGGGTTATTATGTTGGGTATTACGCTATGTGCTTTTTGCTTTTGGGGATCCGGATACGAATCTATGGATGCTATTGCTGGGGATTTTTTTACATGGGGCCTGTTACGACTTTTTCTTTGTGACTGGACAAATTTATACGGAACGGAACGCCGGGAAGGAAATCAAAAATGCAGCACAGGGCCTGATTACGTTTGCAACCTATGGCATCGGCATGTTGATAGGCTCTTACTTGTCCGGGGTGTTAACCGAGCGGTTTGTGATTACAGACGGAGTGAAAGTGTCTTATAATTGGGAAGAGGTGTGGTTGATACCGGCAGGTATTTCGGCCGTTGTGCTGGTGCTCCTGATCTTGTTTTTTAAAGAGAATGAAAACGCTAAAACCAAGAAAATTGAAATAGAATAATTTTATGAAAAGAAGAGAAGCGATTAAATACGCGGCGTTCTTTTGCGGAAGCATATTGACTGTTACCGGGATAAGCGTAATGCCTGTTGCCTGTGTGCCGACAAACAGGGCTAAAGAAACTGAATTGAATGATGATGATGAAAAACTGATCGGTGAACTGGCCGCTACCTTGATACCCGAAACTGATGTGCCTGGTGCAGAGGTGGTTAATGTAGGTCCTTTTGTGGTGATGATGTTGCAGGATTGCTACACCATGGAGCAAAGAACCGAATTTAAAAATGGACTGGAAATACTGAAAGAGCAATCGGAGCTTCGGTTTAAAAGGCCTTTTGGTGGTTTAGACGCAGCGACGAAAGAGAAATTGTTGAAAGAACAGGAAAAAGATGCATCCCAATTTATGCAATTGCTTAAAAGGTTGGTGAATATGGGATACTATACTTCCGAAATAGGTTCGAAGCAGGCGCTGCGCTATGTGTTTGTACCGGGTTCGTACAAAAGCTGTGTAATGCTTGAACCGGGCGAAAAGGCTTGGGCAATGTAAGGAGATAAAATAAAAGAGCAATATATGAACATTAATAATAAAGCAAAGGAACAACATACGTATGACGCCATTGTGGTAGGATCAGGTATCAGTGGGGGATGGGCAGCTAAGGAACTGACCGAAAAGGGACTGAAAGTCTTGCTTTTGGAACGGGGGCGGAATATCGAACATATTACCGACTATGAGAATACGTTTAAACAACCTTGGGAATTTAAACACCGGGGTAATCTTACCCTGGAGCAGAAACGGACGCACCCGGTGCAGACCAGGCATGGGCACTATAGTGAACATAATGAGAGTTTCTGGGTCAATGATCTGGATCATCCCTATATCGAAGAGAAACGTTTTGACTGGTTCAGGGGTTACCAGGTGGGCGGACGCTCTCTGATGTGGGGAAGGGGCTGTCTGCGGATGGGCGACCTGGATTTTGAAGCAAATGCAAAGGAAGGGATTGCGATCGATTGGCCAATCCGTTATCAGGATATTGCACCATGGTACGATCATGTAGAGCGCTTTGCAGGGATAAGTGGGCAGAAAGAAGGGCTGGCTCATCTGCCGGACGGTATCTTTTTGCCGCCAATGGAACTCAATTGTGTGGAAAAGGAAGTGAAAAAGCGCATTGAAAAGCATTATAACCGCGAGCGGATTCTAACCATCTTCCGTATGGCCAACTTAACGGTGCCGCATAACGGCCGATCGCAATGCCAGTATAGAAACTTGTGCAGCAGGGGTTGTCCCTATGGTGCTTATTTCAGCACGCAATCGGCCACCTTGCCTGCCGCCATGGAAACAGGAAATTTAACGCTCAGACCTTTCTCGGTTGTGAGTGAAGTGATGTATGACAAGGAAACGGGTAAAGCTACGGGGGTAAGGATCATTGATGGACAAACGAAGGAGACGGTTGAATATTATGCAAAAATCGTTTTTCTAAATGCATCGGCTTTGGGAAGCACCTTTATATTGCTCCACTCTACATCAGAGGTGTTCCCTAATGGCATGGGCAATGGTAGTGGTCAGCTGGGGCATAACCTGATGGACCATCACTTTCGTGTAGGGGCTTCGGGTACGGTGGAAGGATTTGAGGATCAGTATTATTATGGGCGCCGTCCGGCACCGGTATATATGCCGCGATTCAGAAATGTGGGAAAAGACAAGCGTGATTATCTTCGGGGGTTTGGCATGATCGGAACGGCCAGTAGAACGGGTTGGCAAAAGGCTATTGCAGAAATGAGTTATATGGATGAAAAAGAGGAACGTACGAAGCCGGGAGAATGGAAAATGGGGCTGGCAGGCTTTGGCGAAATGCTCCCTTACTTTGAGAATAGCGTGCGGCTCGATAATAGCAAAAAAGATCAATGGGGAATGCCTTTACTCGCGATCAACTGCGAATTTAAGGAGAATGAAAAAAAAATGCGAATAGACATGGAAAACGATGCAGCGGAGATGTTGGAGGTGGCAGGTTTGAAAAATATCCGATCGTTCAATAACGAATGCCATCCCGGCGCTTCTATTCACGAATGTGGTACGGCAAGGATGGGACATGACCCGAAAGATTCTGTCTTAAATAAATGGAATCAATTGCACGAGGTGCCTAATGTTTTCGTAACAGATGGTGCCTGTTTAACCTCTTCCGGATGTCAAAACCCTTCACTTACTTATATGGCACTGACGGCCAGAGCCTGCGACCACGCGGTAAAAGAACTGAAGAAAGGAAATCTTGGATAATGACAAAGGAACAGGTAAATAAAAAGATCAGTGTACTGGTAGTGGGTTGCGGAAATATGGGCGTTTCTCATGCAACGGCCTATCACCACATCGATGGTTTCGAAATTGTTGGATTGGTTTCCCGTGGCACGAGTAATAAATGGCTGAATGACCAATTGGGGGGGCAATACCCATTGTACAGCGATTATAAAGAGGCTTTGGAAAAGAGTAAGCCCAACGCAGTGTGCGTCGCCACGTATCCTGATACACATGAGGAATATGCTATCAAGGCCTTGGAGGCGGGTTGTCATGTTTTTATAGAAAAGCCTCTTGCGGATACGATAGCAGGAGCGGAAAGAGTGGCAACCGCAGCCGCACACTATAATAAAAAGTTGGTGATCGGTTATATCCTGCGGTATCACCCCTCCTGGAATAAATTTATTGAGCTCGGTAAAGAGTTAGGTAAACCCCTGGTGATGCGGATGAACCTAAATCAACAAAGCCGCAGTGCAATGTGGCAAACACATCTGAATTTAATGAAGTCATTGAGCCCGATTGTTGATTGTGGCGTCCATTATATAGATGTGATGTGCCAGATGGTAGGGGCTAAACCTGTGAAGGTACATGCGATCGGCGCCCGATTGACAGATGAAGTGCCGGTAGGTAATTATAATTATGGGCAGTTGCAGATACAGTTTGAAGATGGCTCCGTAGGTTGGTATGAGGCGGGTTGGGGGCCTATGATCAGTGAAACGGCTTATTTTGTGAAGGATGTTTTTGGGCCGAAGGGAGCTGTGTCTATTGTGGCTAAAGACGCTGTGGAAGGCGGGGCTTCAGATGATGTGGGTACACATACCAAAACGGATCGTTTGAAGATCCATTATGCTGAACTCGACCGGGAAATGAATTTTGCGAAAGCCGATGAATGGTTGGATATGTCGGATGAGCCAGACCATCAGGGGCTCTGTGATCGGGAACAGGCTTTTTTCTTAAAGGCAATAGGAGAAGATTTAGACCTGCAGGAAAGCACACAACAGGCGATTGATAGTTTGAAAATAGCCCTCGCATGTGATGAGTCTATTCGCAGTGGCAATATTGTTTATTTAACCTGATTAAAGGAACCGTTTTAAGGGTTATAGATGCCTTAAAATAAATCATGAACGAACTATTTACTTACAGATGAAACAAAAAGTATGGTATTTAATGCTCCTATTAATGAGCGCTAAGCTTGTTTATGGACAGCAAACGGATGGAGAGAAGGATGTAGCTGCGCTCAAACAAAAGATCGCTGCTTATGACCACCGCTTCCAGCAGCTCAATAAGGTGGTAGATGATCTGCACTGGAAGGAGAATCTCAGGGAATTTGCCTTCATGGATAAGGTGTGGCTAACAGGACCACCGCCCGCTGTGGTAAAAAATAAAACGGGACAGGGCGCTAATAATCCGCTGAAGATTTATGCGTATGTGTTTATGCCAAAAGCCATCGATAAAACAAAAAAGTACCCACTTTTGGTGCTTCCTCATGATGGGGTGCACGGTGATTTTAAAACGGCTTATACACATGTGGTGAAAGAGCTGGTGGCGCAAGGTTATGTGATTGTAGCACCCGAGTACCGCGGAAGCAGTGGCTACGGAGAAGGATTTTATAAATTGATAGACTACGGCGGTTTGGAGGTGGCAGATGTAAAGGCAGGGAGAGACTTTATGTTGGCAAATTATCGTTTTATTGATGAAAAAAGAGTCGGAATCTTAGGTTGGAGCCACGGGGGCTATATCACGCTCTTTAATCTCTTTAATTATCCCGATAGCTATCAGGTTGGTTTCGCGGGTGTTCCAGTGAGCGACCTGGTGGCGCGGATGGGATATAAATCGCAGGCCTACCGCGACCTTTATGCGGTAGATTACCATTTGGGGAAAGATGCCAACGATAATGTGGCAGAGTACCGCAAGCGATCGCCCGCTTGGAATGCCCAAAAACTAAATACACCTCTGCTAATCTATGCTAACACCAATGATGAAGATGTGAATGTATTGGAAGTTGAACACTTAATACAGGCTTTAAAAGCAGAGGACAAGAAATTTAGTTTTAAGATCTTTGAAGATATGCCGGGAGGACATTATTTTGATCGCTTGGATACCGATAGTGCCAGGGCAATCCGGTTGGATATATATACATTTCTTAATCAGTATTTAAAACCGGCTAAACCTTTCAGTAGTTTAGATGAGCTAGTTCAAGCGAGTTACTGGCCAGGCCATTGAGGTTCCAACAAATGGATGTAGCAAAAATCTTTCAGACAAGTCGGATGCGGTTCTCTATATACTTAAACACCTGAGAACAAATTGGCGCTATTTAGTGGTTCTCTTTCCATTTGTACCCAAAACCGTTCGCGATAAACTCTACGATCGTTTCGCCCATAATCGCTATCGTCTGTTTGGAAAATCCGAAAATTGCTTGATACCTGATGCGCATATACGTGCTCGCTTTTACCATAAATAACCTTTAATAGAAAATCGCAACGCCTGGCATCCAACAGCTGGGCGTTGCGATTTTTACCAGGGCCCGAGTTCATTTGCTTTTATGGAAGCGATCGTTCATAATGATCTTTTGCGGATGATTCTGGCGTATTTTGTATTATGGTACGAACTTCCTATCTTTAACCGATAACTAACTGACATGCTGGTGCAACAGCTATATGTATAAACCTCTTATGGACGCTTTAAGAGACAAAAAATTAGTCGCGGATATCGTTGCAGGTAAACGGTATGCTTTTGTTGACCTATTTCATTATTATTGGGAACCTCTTTTTCTGTATATCGTCAAGGTACTTAAAAATGAAGACGATGCGGAAGATATCCTGCAGGACGTTTTTATGAAAGTATGGGAACAGCGTACACGATTGGGACATATCCAATCAATAAAAGCGTATCTCTTCACGATGGCCCGCCATGGAGCGTTGCGATTTGTTGCTTCGAGTCAGCAGCGGTATCAGTTTCTGGATCAGTTGGAAGATTTCTTTGGGGAGATGAAGCAGGAGACAGGTGAAGGCCAACTGGTGCTGAGAGAACTTCACGCAGTGATAGATAGCCAGGTGCAACAATTGCCCAAGCGTATGCGCGAAGTTTTTTTGCTGAGCCGGAGAGATAATCTCAGCCATCGCGAGATTGCCGAGCAGCTAGCCATATCCGAAAAAACGGTGAAAAAACAGATGAATTACGCCCTGAAATCAATACGTGCCAAACTCCGCCTGTATAAACTCATTACGATCATTTTATTTTTTTTATTTTTTTCTACTACCACCTCCCTTTTTTTTGCTCTTGTCTAAGTAACCAGTTAAAGAGTGAACTTAAATGGATAGAGAGGAACTCATCGCTTTATTAAAACGTTTTGAAGAAGGTAAGGCTACTCCGCAGGAAGAAGAGCTGTTGGAACAATGGTTTCATCATACGGCAGCGCAGGAGGAATGGCAGTGGGAGAGCGAAAAGCACCGTGCCTCCATGCATGCTAGGCTGCTTCATCACGTGGAAACCTCCATGGGAGCACGAAGGCGCTTTACCCTCCAACCGCTATGGAAGGTGGCAGCGGCGGCCATAGTGTTATGCGTGCTTGGGCTGGGTTTATGGCAGGGCCTACGCCAACCAACGGATCCTATAAAAAGTGTTCATCGCCAATATGCGAATAAGGCTGTTAGCCCCGGGAATAGCGCTGCTATCTTGGTGTTGGCTGATGGTACAGCTATCGCCTTGGATAGTGTAAACGCGCAATTGGAAGATAGGGCAGCAGATTTGGGTATTCGTCAGCTCTCCAAGGATGGGCTGGTATACGCAAAGCGCGGGCAGGCAAACGGCGCTTCAATGGCCAACAACACCTTGCACATCCCGAAGGGGGGACAATATCAATTGACACTCCCAGATGGTTCAAAGGTGTGGCTCAATGCAAATTCTTCCTTTACTTATCCGCTGGATTTTGGTCCGGACAATAGGCAGGTGTCGCTGCTGGGAGAGGCTTATTTTGAAATAGCTGAGGATGCCACCAGGCCTTTTACGGTGAAATCCAAAAATATCACTACTAAGGTTTTGGGTACCAGTTTTAATATCAAAGCGTATGATGAGGAGAAAACGGTAACAGTAACACTGAGTACCGGAAAAGTGAATGTACAGAAAGGGAAACAGACGATGCAGTTGGCTCCCGGCCAAAGCGCATCGAGCATCAACGAGCACGGCGAACTCGAGCAATCCAATGTGAATATAGAAGAGGTGATGGCCTGGAAGAATGGATATTTTTCTTTTACGAACCAAGACATTGTGGAGGTAATGAATAGTCTCTCCCGCTGGTATAACGTGGAGGTGCGCTTTGGTGATGGCCTTTCTAAACGGAAATACAGCGGAGAGTTCTCGCGTGGACACAGCATGGAGCGGCTACTGCATTATATTGAACAATTGGGGGATGTGAAAATAACAAAGGAAGGAGGGCGCTTATATGTGACGAAATAAATAGAGTCAGCAAGCACCCTGATATAAATAACCAGAAGTGCTAGGAACACCCCTGGTTACCTTAAATGGTGTTGATAGGCTTATCCGATAGAATTGATTTAACCAAAGAATAAATACCTATATGCAAATGTATAAAAAATATTTAGCACAGCTGTGCTACGGGCATTCTTACGCCTATTTTAGACTAATCATAACCATGAAGCTTAGTTTGATACTTGTACTGTTGGTTGGCCTCCAGGCGCAGGCACATGTCTTTGCGCAAAAAGCGACTATAAAAATGGAAAATACAACCGTGAAAGCAGTGCTCAAGGAACTTAAAAGACAGACGAAGGTAGAGTTCCTTTATCTGGATGATGAACTGGACGACCAACGTCTGGTTTCTGTTCATTTGGTGAATAAACCGCTGACCGAAATTTTGGAGCAATGCCTCGCTGGTCAGGAAGTGACTTACACCGTGGATAACGCCTTTATACTGATAAAACGGAACAAATTACCGAACAATGTACAGGAAGAACAGCTGATCTCGGGCACAGTGACGGATAAAGACGGTAATGCACTGGTAGGGGCATCTGTATTACTGAAATCGAATACCAAAGTGAGCACCTCCGTAAAAGCAGATGGTACTTTTGCCTTGAAGGTACCTGCAGGAAGCATCATTACGGTTACATATATTGGATATGTGGCAAAAGACATCCAGATCGGCAGCCAACAGCGTATACAGGTTATACTGGATGAAGAAGATGCGCAATTGGAAGAAGTAGTGGTGGTGGGGTATGGTACCGTTGCTCGAAAGGATTTAACAGGAGCGGTTGCTTCTGTTGGTGCCAGCCAGATACAGGATCTGGCGGTGGCCCGTTTGGATCAGGCTTTATTGGGTAAGATACCGGGGGTACAGGTGATGCCCATATCCGGAGCCCCGGGCGCAGAACCACAGATTCGCATTCGGGGGGTGGGCAGTATATCGGCCAGTTCTAAGCCGCTGTATGTGGTAGATGGTTTTCCTACGGATAATATACAGACGCTCAATCCAAGTGATATCGAAAGCATGGATATTTTAAAAGATGCATCGGCTACGGCCATTTATGGTTCGAGAGGAGCCAATGGCGTGGTGATCGTGAATACTAAAAGAGGAAAGATCGGTAAGCCGACGATTGGCTTTGATAGTTATTATGGCATCCAAACAGTGTCCAAAACACCAGATTTCATGGACGTTCGGCAACAGGCACAATATTATTACGACGGTATCCGGAACCGTAATATCGATGCGGGTGCTGAGGTCTCCGGAAATGCTGCAGAGTGGCGCTTCCGTGTGCCGCAGACGGTGTTGGATGTGCTGGACGGCACGAATACAACGCGTGTGGACGCGCTGGATTATGTGCTGCGTACAGCACCGCAGCAACAGTACCAGTTATCGGCTTCCGGTGGAAATGAGTCTGTAAAGTACGCCATTAGCGGAGAGTTTTTCGATCAAGATGGTATTGTAGTAAATAGTAACTTTAAACGCTACTCCTTTCGGAGCAACCTGGATGTGAAGCTAACCGAGCGCTTAAATGTGCAGTTGAATTTAAACGGTGCATTCATGGATGAAAATAAGTTAACCGAAAGCGGTTGGGGCGGTGGGGCGAATGAAAGTGTGATCGCGCAGGCAACCTCAGCCCAGCTCTACTATCCTGTTCTGAATACAGACGGTTCTTATTTCGTTTACCGCGACCTGGACGCTTCTACCAATCTGTTTAATCCTTTGGCATTGGCCAATGAGATTACGAATACAGCTCAAACAGGACGCTTTCTGGGGAATATAAACGCCAGCTACCAGATAAACAACGAATTTAAACTCAACCTGATGGCGGGGGCTACCTATAATAACCTGAGGGAGATGCGTTTTGTACCCCAATTGCCGGCTTTCCTGAATGGTCCACCAAATGGAGCTGATAATACGGCAACGATCGTGAACTGGATTTCGGAGGCAACCCTGAATTATAACAAACAATTGGGTAACCATAGTATAGCTGCATTGATAGGAACCTCCGCGCAGAAGGAAAGCATCAAAACCAATATGCTGGCAAGTAACAACTTTCCAAATAATCTGGTGCCTTATCTCAATGCAGTAAGTGGTGTTTTTACAGACGGGGGGGCTGATTTAAATGACTGGTCGCTCTTATCCTACTTATCGCGTTTCAATTATAATTATAAGGGCAAGTATTATGTAACGGCCTCTGTACGTACCGACGGCTCTTCGCGTTTTGGCAATAATAGCAAATACGGTGTGTTCCCCTCAGCAGCGCTGGCTTGGCGCATGTCCCAGGAAAGTTTCCTGAAAGATATTGCTTTTCTGGACGACATGAAAATGCGCCTCAGTTATGGGCAAACGGGTAATAATAACATCGGGAATTATGAGCATTATGCAACCGTGATGTACTACAAATATAATTTTGGAGGAAATGTAGCCGGAGGCTATGCTCCCGACCGCTTGGCTAATCCCGATCTTACGTGGGAAAAGCAACGTTCATTCAATTTTGGTTTGGATGTAAGCATTCTTAAAAACAGGATCGCTTTTTCTGCAGATTATTTCAATTCAAGGAACACGGATTTGCTGCTGAATGTGAATGTTCCGGCTGTAACAGGCTTCAATACCACGCTGCAGAACATTGGGGAGGTGAAGAATACAGGTTTTGAATTTGTATTGAACACACGGAATATCAGCAAAGCCTTTACCTGGGATACGGATCTAAACCTTTCTACCTACCGGAATGAAGTGTTGCGCTTGGGGCCAAGTGGCGACCCTATTATTTCTGAGAGGCACATTACCATGATTGGAAAACCGATTGGTATGTTTTATGGCCTACTAACGGATGGGGTGTTCAGGAATCAGCAGGAATTGGATGCAGGGCCTATCTACAATCCGGGGGCACCGGACAGATCGCGTGTAGGTGATCAGCGTTTCAAGGATATAAGCGGGCCTAACGGCGTGCCTGATGGCGTGATAAATAGCTATGATTATACAATTATCGGCTCGCCCTATCCTGATTTTTATTATGGTATGACCAATCGATTTGCCTATAAAAACTGGAGCTTGAATGTCAGTCTGCAGGGAGCTTATGGAAATCAGATTACCAGTACCGCCAATGATATCCGCCTAACTACCCGATCACGGAGTAAAACGTTGGATACACAGCTGGGGTACTGGCAGTCGGAACAGCAACCTGGGGATGGCCAAACACCGCGGCCAAATGACGCTCCTACCGGGGGGGTACGCACGGTTAGTACACGTTACTTGGATTCGGGCTCCTATTTGCGCATCAATAATATAACATTGGGGTATCAACTGCCAAGCACTTGGGTAGAGCGTTTGCGAATGAGTTCTTTACGTATTTATCTGACGGCTAATAATCCTTTTATTATTACCAAGAATACGTCTTTTAACCCGGATGTAAGTACCGGAACCGACGCATTAACACCCGGCATAGATTACAATAATTATCCATTGCCAAAAAGCTTTTTGCTTGGTTTAAATGTCCGTTTTTAACCTAATACTTCTGAAGATATGAACTACATGATTAGAAAAATAGATAAATCTTATGGTTTTATATTGCTGACACTCGGTCTGTGTCTGCAGTTTGCCTGTAAAGATTTTATCGATATAGCGCCCGAGGCGACTACTACCATCGACAAATTATATACAACAGACGATGATTTCCGCGATGCGGTGAATGCCGGATATACCGCTCTGCAGCTCCAATACCAGGATTTTTGGATATACGGCGATGTGCCGGGCGATGACTCGCAGCAGGAAGTGGTGAAGAATGATGCCTGGTATTTTGCAGATGCTTTTACCATGCAGGAAAATGTGGCGCTGCTAAATGAAACTTGGAGTAATTATTATGTGGCTATTACCAGAATGAATTTGGTACTGGATAAAATTACCGATGCAGACCCTGCTGTGGTGACCAACAAGGAGCGGTATATTGGTGAAGCGAGATTGATCAGGGCACTGGCATATTTTGATCTGGTGCGTATTTTTGGTGGTGTGCCGATGGTACTAAGGCCGTTGAGCACACAAGAAGCATATGGGTTGGCCAGAGAGGATGTGGGTCGGCTATATACGGAGGTGATTATACCTGATTTGCTGGCTGCCGCCGAGCGGCTTCCGCCCGCTTATAGTGGAGCGGATGTGGGAAGGGCAACGAAGGGTGCCGCCAAGTCTTTACTCGGCCGGGTTTATTTGACTGTGAAAGATTTCGGAAAAGCACAAGAGGTGTTGCAGGAGGTAACAACGATGGGTTACGCATTATTGCCGGCATATGAGGATCTCTTTGATTATGGAAAGGATGAGCATCACAGTGAATATATTTTTGATATAGAATACGAAGAGGGCTTGGGCGATCAGGGAAGTGAATTTACACACCGGTTTATGCCGAACTCTTCTGCCTTGGCCGAATTTTACGGTATTCGTGGTGGAGATCTGTCGGAAACCAATTCGCCTACCCCTGCTCTGCGGGCCCTTTTCGACGAGCAGGATAAACGGAAAGACGTGACTGTGGGTACAGAGGGAGGTTTTTATAACCAAAACGGTGTATTCGTGCCCTTACCGGCAGCGACCTCTCAAAATTACACAAAAAAATACATGACGCCCGTAGCACGGGCCAATGATAGTCCGGCTAACTGGAAGGTGATACGTTATGCAGATGTGTTGCTGATGTATGCCGAAGCGCTGAATGAAAATGGTAATGCTGCCCTAGCAGTTGATTACCTTAATCAGGTACGCCGACGCGCCGACGTCTCGCTGTATGCAGTGAGTGATCAGGAAGATATCCGTGAAAAGATCTATCAAGAACGCCGCCTGGAGCTTGCTTTTGAGGGGCACCGATGGTTTGATCTGGTGCGTACCGGAAAAGCAAATGACGTACTGGCTCCGTTGGGAATGAGGCCTTATATGACTTTATTTCCTATACCATTGACGCAGATTCAGGTGATTAATAATCAGCAGATTTTTGCACAGAATCCGGGTTATAACTAATACAATCACGAAAGAATGAAAAACGGTAAATGTTGTATCATCTTTTTAATGGCCTTTTTTTGCGGAATCCACGTTTTTGCACAGCTGCGTATTTACGTAAGTGCAGAAACGGAGCCGCTAAGCCTGCTAATAGCACGGATGAAGTTGGATAGGACACAACAAGGGCTGGAGCTGTTAACGGATCTGAACGATGCGAAGCTGCCGGATATTATTGTTGTGCCGGATGGTGTGATCCCGGTAGAGCTACAGCAAGATGTATCGCCTGCGGATCTGGAAGAGATAAAACCGGAAGGTTTTGCTCTCAAATGGATAAAAAAGAAGGTTTTACTGGTATTGGCAAAAGAACCGGTGGGTGCGCAGTATGGCCTGGCGGAGATAAGAGACGAGCTGGTGGTGGGCGGGAATATCCTGGCTATGCCGGAAAAAGTAAGTAATCCTTTTCTGGAGTACCGGATATTAAAGTTTAATCTGCCGTGGTCACCCTATCGTAATAGTGAGGCAACGCGTATACATATGAGCACCTGCAAAGACTTGCGTTTCTGGGAGCAGTTTTTGGATATGATGGTGGATAACCGTTTCAATGTATTATCTTTATGGAACAACCATCCATTTCCTTATATGATCCGCTCTGCTTCTTTTCCAAAAGCCAGCCCTTTGACGGATCTCGAGCTGAACGAGTGGAAAATGTTTTGGAATGGGCTTTTCGCCATGGCTAAAGCGCGTGGCATCCAGACCTTTATGGTCAATTGGAATATTGTTGTCTCGCCTGCTTTTGCAGAGGCTTATGGAGCAAAAGAATATAATGATCTATCGCCCGAGGTGCGGCAGTATACGCGCGAAAGTGTCAGGCAGTTGATTGATGAATATCCGGACCTTACCGGGATCGGGGTATCATTGGCTGATTGGATGGGGAATTTTCCGGACACACTATCGGCCATCCAACGCGAGGAATGGATCGAGCAGACTTTTGTCGCTGGGGTGCACGATGCTTCCCGACCAGTAAAGTTTTTGCACCGCTCGGTATTGGCAGGCGATCCATTGGCCATGCGCGCCCTGCTTGATCGTGCAGCGCTCCCCGATCCCGCGCTGGTAGAGATGAAGTTTAACTGGTCGCATGGGCATTCCACGCCAAAACTATCGATTACGCATGATTATCATTCAGGTGAGCTGGATGCCCGTTTCTGGGAGCCGAATCCAAGCAATTATAAAATTCAATGGATGGTACGCAATGAAGATTTTTTTATCCTTCGGTGGGGACAGGCGGACTTTATCAGAAAACATATTTTATGGAATAAGAAACCGTATGTAAATGGTTACTTCATCGGTTCTGAAGGATATATTCCGGCCGTGGATTATGCAGCGAAGCCGGGGAGTCCGCGCGATTGGCAATATGCGTTCCAGAAGCAGTCGCTTTTCTATACCTTATGGGGGCGCCTGTTATACGATCCAGAAACATCGGATAGGGTGTTTGAACGGGTGCTTGCCGCACAGTTTGGCAATGATGTCGCGCAGCCTTTGTTTGAAGCGTATAACCTAGCGAGCAAAGTGCCATTGCACCTAGCTTCATTTTATCGGTCTACATGGGATTATACTTTATATAGTGAAGGTTTCCTTGCGGCAGAACCTGCAGATTCGAAATCGCCCTATTTCGACCGTAGTTCGCCTTTCATATCGGTACGTGAATGGATGCACCATGAAGTGCTGGATAGTTCCCTCTGCACGATAAAAGAATATGTCATGCATGCTGACGGGAAAAATAACGCTGGGAAAATCAGTCCGCCGGCCTTAGCGGATAGCGTGGAGGAGGATTGTAGAAATGCTCTTCGCTTGATAGACCAACTGGAGCGGAATGGTATAAATCAACCGTCTTTTTTCTCTACCAAGGAAGACCTCATCGTTTGGTCTTACCTGGGCCTGTATTTTGCAGAAAAAGTGCGGGCCGGCGTGGCCCTGATGACCTATGAAACAAAGGGGATAGAAAAGGAGAAAGAGCAGGCGGTGAATAGCCTGAAGACCTGTCTGCGTTACTGGGACGAAATAATAGCGCATACTCGCAATCGCTATCTCGCCGTTCCGCATGTCAGCACTGAACATTACGGACCGGAGTACCAGCGTTTTTCGTGGGAGCTGATGCGCCCGCAGGTGTTAAAGGACATCTCTTTGGCACAGGAGGCAGTATATAAGGCAGCGGAGATACATTTATAAACGGATGCTAATGATAAAAGAACTATTAAAATATGTGATCGTTTTCGTGATGGTCAGTAATGGCTTCTCCACGCTGTCCCGGGCGCAAAACCGGGACTGGTGGAAACAGAATAACCTGCGGGTTATTCAACTGAACTTACCCGACTTTGTGACGGAACAGATGGACGCAGATACGGTGGTTCCAAAGTTGGAAAAATTGAACGCAAATACCTTGATCATCAATGCAGGAGGTATCATGGCTTATTACCCAACGAAACTTCCCTATCATTTTAAGAATCCCTATGTTTCGGATTCGCTGTTGGCTAAAATTATTTCGAATTGTCATGAGCGGGATATGAAGGTGATGGTGAGAGTGGATTTCAGTAGAATACATGAATCTGTATTTAGAGAGCATCCTGATTGGTGTTACCTTTCTGCCGATGGCAAAAGAGTGCATAACGATGGTGTCTATCTTGTTTCCATCAATGCCCCTTATGTGCAGGAGAAAGCATTTGACATTATTCAGGAGGTGCTAGATCTTTATCCGATAGATGGGGTTTTTCTGAATATGCCAGGCTATCAGACCAGAAATGCCTATAAAGGCGAATATTATGGGATCGATCAGAATCCCTATGATAAGGAGCGTTTCAACGTGTTCAGTGGGGGGATGACGCTTCCATTGAAAGAGGATATGGATGATCCGGTATTTCAGAAATATGTGCAGTTTAAACAGTATACCCTCGACCAGTGGGCAGAAAAATTGTATAAGCAAGTGAAGACGAAAAATCCTGGCATTGCCATATGTACCTATACGGATAAGTACGTGGATATCATCCGGCATGAATCGCAGAATAATCTGACCTTACCCTATTGGCCCTATACGGCGGCTGATAATGTGAGCAATGCTATGGGGAGTTTTCCTGATCATATTATTAGCAACGCTTCTATACAGCAGATCTCTTTTCTATCGCGTTTCAATGCGGTAGAACCTGAAGAAGTGCGCATCAGACTTCATGAAAATATGGCGACCGGATCTGGTCTCGACCTGAGTATTATTGGCGAGCTATCTCATAATACAGATGCACGGAATTTCGACGTCATCCGCGATGTCTACGGATTTCATAAACAGCACGAACCCTATTACGGCAAATATAGTTCTGTTGCCCAGGTGGCGGTGCTTTCAGCAGGCTTATGGGTACATGGCCCAGTGGGGGAGGAATATAAGGGTATACAACAGTTATTGAAGGAGGCCCATATTCCTTTTGATATCATAGGACATTATCGTTTGAAGGAGCTGGGAGATAAACTGAAGCGGTATAAGGTGGTTATCGTGCCGGATCTTGCTAAAATGAATGAGGATGATCTGGCTTGTTTAGAGAAACTGATGGAGGAAGGTGTCAGCGTAATGGCTACCAACGGAGCTTTTGCGGCACATCCCGGGTTTTTATCGACTTATTTCGGAGCGAAAAAAGAGGGCCAAGAGGAAGATGGAAGTGGTATGTATCTGCGGATAAACGATCCGCAGGTTTTTGGTAATTTAAGCCGGCAACAGCTGATATCTTGGCGATATAATATCATCCATTATGATTTCAGCGGAGTGGATAAGGTGTTTTTACCTATTTTATCGGCAGGTAGACCCGGGCCGCCGGAGATCGTTGGAGGACATAAAGAGACCGGTTTCTATGGGATGGCTATCAAACATTTTGGCCAAGGGAGGGCAAATGTGCTGATTCCGGGGAATATAGGGCGCTTGTATTATCAAAGTGGTTATCAACAATATAAATATATCGTGCTGGATGCTTTGAAGTTGCTATGTCCTGAAATCTATGGGATTCTGGAAACAAATGCTCCGGATAGGGTGGAAGTTGTTTGGAAACATTTTAAGCTTAATGGGAGGGGTGAATCAAAAGAGACAACGGGATATGATGGGGATATCATGCATTTAATTAATCTTACGGGATTTAGTGGAAATACATATTTTCCTCCATATGGCTTGCAGCAATTGACCTTTTCATTAAAACTCGCTTTTGAACCCAAAAAGGTGTTTGGGCTAAAAAGCGGAAATACCGTTCCGTTTACATGGAAAAATGGAAAGATCACGTTTGAGTTGCCTGCTCTGGAAGACTATGAGGCCATCGTTATTTTACGCGATGAAGCATCTGGATAAATCTTTTGTATGGATTAATCAGGCGAGAAATGAAACACATCAGCGTAAGCGGAAAAAAACTATTTGGATCGCTTTTTTTCTGCTTACGCTTTTTTTTGTCCGAAAGATAAGTGTGCGGACGTTTACTTCCAGATGGAATCTGCCCTCCACACTTCCAATTTGGTTACCTCTATATTATTGCCCCAGAAATGAAATCCCTCTTTATTGTTGGCATCTGGTTTTCGCTGTAAGGTAAAAGACAAAGCTCCTCCATCGATGAATACCTCTATGCTGGTCCGGTCGATATAAATATCGGCAGAAATCTCCATGCTTGTCCGATCATCCGGCGAATAAAACACGCCATTCAGTTTGGTGAAGTTCAGGTCATAATCAAGCATACGTTGTCCAAAAAGGTTAAACCCGGCATTCGTTGCGTGCGATAATTTGATGGTCGTTTTTAATCGCACACCATCTGTATTGGAGAAATCGTTCAGCACCTCATTGGCTTTTTCTGAAGTAAGATTCTTCCACTCACTTACCGGATGGAAAAGCTGCTCGGTTTCTTTTACAGGAACACTAAATAAACGCGGTCCTTCCTTCGTACTACGGAGCGTCAGCTCTGTTGGTAAGGACATCATGCCGTTAAAGGGCATTCCGGGATGGTTTATCTGTGCCCATCCGATTTGTACCCGCCGGCCGTCTTCCATATTGGTAAAGGTCTGTGCGGCATATATAGAACCAGCGGAGAATATATATTTTCCGGCTTCTGGTGTAAATACCTTTCCATCAAACGAACCCAGCATATAGGTTCCTGAAGCGCCGTACATCACCCACTTCGTATGGTCGGCCTTGCCATCCACAGGGAGTTCAAATAATTCCGGGCATTCCCAGAATCCGGTTACATGACTCTCATATTTCCATTTCTTCAGATCGGAAGAGGTATAGATGGAATGCCCATCACGTTCGTTGAGTACCATTACCCAATGATTGCCGGGTTTATACCAGAAAACTTTGGGATCGCGTGTATCCTGGCTGTTCCAGATGTGTTTCGAATCGATGACCGGGTTGCCGGTATATTTGGTGAAAGTACGTCCATTATCAAGGCTATATGCAATGCACTGCACCTGTTTATCCTGGCTTGCCGCTGTATAGGCAGCGATCATGGCGGGTGTTTTGCCTTTATTATAACCTGCAGTATTTTGATAGTCGATAACAGCAGAGCCCGAAAACATTCCTCCTAGCTGATCCGGATAGAGCGCATCCGGAAGTTCCTGCCAATGAATGAGGTCTTTACTGACCGCATGGCCCCAATGCATGTTTTCCCATTCTCTCTCATAAGGATTATGCTGGTAGAACAAGTGGTATTCACCTTCGTAGAAGAGTAACCCATTCGGGTCGTTAATCCATCCCCGCTGTGTTGTAAAATGGAATTGTGGACGGTTAAGCTCTCTATAAAGGCTATCTTGTCCTGCGATGCGATCATCCTGATAGATTTTCGATAATCCGGTATCGTCCCCTTCATAGCTGATTTTAATCGTTTTGCCCTGTAGGTTGGACACATCCTTAAACACCCAATAATCGGGCGCATCTTTAGCAAGGCGCACTACCACCGATAAATCCGGTTGACCATCTACCTGAAAGGTCATCTTTTTTTGCTCCTCCTGATGCGATACCGGAAAGTTAAGGTACTTCTTATTAATCTTCAGCTCAATGTCTCCTGCGAATAGGGATAGATTGGTTAAGAACAGTATAATCGCCGTGAGCGTTTTCTTTGTTAGTAAGTTCATAATATAGTATTGGAATTATAAATATATTGATTTTATTATACAACGTATTCCTCTGAAAAATCTACCGGGAATTTCCCTGCTTATCACTCGGGTTTAGCATACCAATAGGTCGTTGCAGAGAGGTCCACATAACCTCCATCCCAGCTCAGCATTTCCAGATCATAAGAAAATCGTTCTTCAAAGGGTATAGCATCCAAAATCCGGGTGCGCGTAAAGGTATTATGTCCTTTCGAGGAGGTGTTATCTGCCCGCGTGGCATTTGCAAACGGTGTTTGATAAATGATAACCGGAGCCCAGGAAGTATTGTAGTAATCTTCCAAACCCGTTCCGAATTCAGATGGAAACGCTTCATTGTCTACATAGACTTTGGCATCTCCCTCACCGTACCATGAATCCATATGGTTCAGCGTAGCCAAGGTGTTGCCCATATATACGCCAGTACCTTTAAAATCGATAAAATTCCAGTCGATGGGCGCCTTCGCATCACCTTTCAGCTCTTTGTTCGGATCATAATCCCATTTAGCATCCCAGACATTCTTTTCACTCTTATACTTGGCGTGGAAATACATCGCTCTTTTATCCCATTTAAAATGATCTTTCGCCACCGCCAATTCCAGTTCCAAAGGGAAATCGTTGTTATTTATCAGACTGATTTTGGCATTTTCCCGGAAAGGCATGACCCATCGTGCGGTAAGCGCTGCCTGCGCTGATAAATCCCTGTACCAGCTTGAAATGACCTTCCCGCCATAACCGCTTCCGATAAAATCGCCCAAGGGGCAAAAGACGGTCTCCTGATTATCGAATGAAATTTTCAGTAGCAGGTTTCTCCAAAGCGATTCATTTTCGCTGTTCAGTTCGCCTATTTTAACCTTCAACAGCTGTATGGCACTGTTTTTTTCGCTTACTTCCAGTACGCAGCTTTCACCAGGAGCTACGGTTTTTTTAAGCGAATCTGTCGTCAGATGGTCTGTGCGTGGGTTCCACAAGAGTTCCTCGGTTTGTCTGATTTCGTTTTTCAGTTTTTTTAACTGTTCGAAAGAGAAGGTTTCCGCTTTGACCGTTTTGGGATAGGTGCGGTAGTTAATCTGATAATAATGGGGCTTTTCTTTGCTTGCTTCATCTGCAAATTCCCACGTTACCTTACAATGCTTGTTAAAAACAAGGGGTAGGTACAAGGTATTTCCTCCTTTTCCTTCCGGCTCATAATTTGTATGCGGATTGAGCAATGCCGGTCCGAGATCCAGTCCGGCTTTCAATAGATCAAACCCAGGAACAACAATAGTAGGCTCCTCATTAAAATCAAAATAGAAGCGCAAGGTACCCGGTTTTTCCAGACAGGTGAGCCAGAACCGTACGATCGCTCCCGGCCCATCATCATCCATCATCACATACTCCTGTCTACCGGCATTTGTTTCCTCGCGGATGAACTGGTTAAAATCACTATTGGCAAACCATCCGGCAGCATCACGCACCTTCGAACGCCTATCGTAGCTACTAGTCTGTTTTTGCTTATAGACCGGATCCGGAAATCGTGCTACCTGTTCATGCTTTTGCATGTCCAATAATAGATTTTTTAAGTTAACAACTTGCTGACCGTACGCCCCCTGGGCGATTATGGAACCAATTATCAAAAGAAATATAACTCTCATTTTATTTGTTTTTTTTCTATCAGAAACGCGATCGCTCCATAACTACCAACCCGTATTTTGAATGTACAGTCCCTGACTATAATTGATCTGGTTCTGCGGGATAGGCAGATACTCATCTCTGTTTTGTTCAAATCTTGCTCCAACCAAATGAGGTGTTCTGCTTTGTTCAGCAGCAAAGTAATCATTTATGAATTCCGCTGCAATACCCCATCTCACCAAGTCAAAAAAACGGTACCCCTCCATGGCAAATTCCAAGCGGCGCTCAAAACGCAATGCCTTTCGCGCAAAATCATTGGTCCAATTACAATTGATGCCTGGCTGATAGGTTGAGGTAAGATAATTTGAAGTGGCACTACCATCTGATTGCGTAAGTCTACCATCACTTTCCTGCGCTCTTGATCTGATCGCATTAATAAGAGGCAAAGCCTCCATCTCCCGGTTTAGTTCTATCAGCGCTTCTGCCTTTATCAGCAGCACATCGGCATATCGGATCACCGGCCAATCTTTTGAACTGGACATAAATGGAGGATATTTCATAAAGGTGGGGTCTGTATAAGCAACCGTCTCTTTCAAACTCATAAAATTTCCATAAGTGGCATTGTCGCGATTCCATGAAGCTGAAAAAACGAGATCTTTTTGATATTTGTAAGGGTGGCCCGGTATGGCTACGGTATGGTCCAGCCGCGTATCGAAACTTTGCATCTTAAAATCTCCGGAGGGCACGATGTCGTTTGCATTGTAGTCATCTATCATGGGCAGACCCGCACTAGTTGTTTTAAAGGCGTTCACCAGATTTGAACTCGGCTGATGAAATCCGCAGCAGCCGTATTCCTGGTTCATCGGATAGTTTGTGCCTACCCCGGCATTGATCCGTCCCTGCGGTGTCCCGTCGCTCTGCGAGAAAACGAGTGCAAATACCGATTCAGGGCCATTTTCATATTGGGAAAGAAAGTTCTCTGCATAATCGTTGGACAATCGATAGCGTCCGCTATTTATGACACTATCGCAATAGGCTACCACTTCAGTTAGTTTAGCCTGATCGATAGAAGTGACATGATGCCGATCGTCTTGGACATAACTTTGATAAAGCAGCGTTTTGGCCAGATAGGATTGGGCTGCTCCTTTGGTAATCCGCGATGCATCCTGTTGCGTTAAAGGCAGCCGTTCTGCCGCAAACCGGAAGTCATCCGCAATTTTAGACCATAGCTCATCGTTTGTGTAAATATCGTTTCCGATCGTATTATACAGCGCTTTATCTACGGTTTCATCGATATACGGAATGCGCTTAAAAAGTATTTTCAATAGAAAATAAAAGTGTGCCCGGATAAATCGAACTTCGGCTGTACGAACTACTTTTTGTGGAAATATATCTTCTCCTATTTCATTCAAAAGGGCCAGCGCCGTATTACAACGGGCAATCCCGACATATAACCTAAACCAGGTGCCATCGCTTTGCCCCAAGTCTACCCGGTTCAGGGAAAACACTTCATAGGCATGCACATCGTTTTGGTCTCCGGTGCCGCCGCCGCCCTTGTAGGCATCACCCCCCCGGACACTCCCATAAGCCCACATGGTGGTATAAGGAATGCTCCAGTGATCATTTCCCAGCGCTGAATAGGCAGCGATTACCATGGCTTCCACGTTTTCCGGAGTCTTTAGGTTTTCATCGAAAACAACTCCCTGAGGTACTTTGTCGAGGTTTTTTGCACAACCAAAAAATAAAAAGGTTGTCAAACATAATCCAAAAATATACTGATAGTTCATAACTTACTATTTAAAATGAGAGGTTAAATCCAAGTGTGGTGATGACAGGAATAGGGTATGCGTTTCCTGCATTCTCTGGGTCAGGGGCGGTGTAGTTTTTGTTTTTAAAGCGAAGCAGATTCGATGCCTGTAAGAATACCCGTGCCCTTGTCAAGTTGAATCTTTTAAAAGCATCCTTCAGGTCATAGCCTACCTCAAAATTCCGCAACTTCAAATAATCCCGCGGCTCCAGAAAATAAGTGGAAAATCTGTTTTCATTATTCGTGTTAACAAGTGTAAGTGCCGGAACAGTAGCCGATGGGTTTTCGGGCGTCCAACCCTCCAACACCCTGCTTCCCCAATTTGATCCAGGTGCCAGCGATGTAAAGTCCGTTAGATTTTTATACGTATTATTCACCACACCTCCCTGCACACCTTGGAAGAATAGGACCACATTGAGTCTTTTGAAGCTAAACGCAATGTTTAATCCGTAGGTGAAATCCGGATCGGATGTGCCGATATACTGCTGATCATTATTGTCTATCCGGCCGTTTTGGTCGAGATCAAGATACCGGATTCTTCCGAGCCCTTTGCCGGGTTGTGCAGCGGAGTTATCAAGTTCCTCCTGACTTGTAAATAGGCCATCCGCTACCCATCCAAAATGTGTGTTCGGTGATCTGCCGATGATGGTATATGTGGTGCCGTTTCCGGGATAACCGATGATAGCGTTATTTGGCAACTCCGTAATCTTCAATCGATTTCGGGTGATATTCGCCGATACGTCTAGTCGCGTATCTTTTCCGAGGTTCTTTGTATAACTGATCACCGCTTCCAAGCCTTTGTTTTGTAAGGATGCCCCGTTTATCCACATATTTCCCCCTTCGCCCACCACTCCGAGGTAGGGAGGACTGATTAAAATGTCCGATGTGTTTTTGACATAGTATTCCACCGAACCGGTAAGGCTATTATCCAATAAGCCAAAATCCAAACCAATATTAGACTGTGTGGTGGTTTCCCATTTTAGATCTGCATTTCCCGTTTGCACGGAGGTGTAACCAGAAGGCAGTGTACCCGTACCTTGGCCGATAATGTCATAGGCACTTCCCTCGCTAGGCGACCAGGTGAGGTCTGTTCCGTAAATCGATCTATAGAGTGAATAGGTAGCATATGCCGGAATACTTTGATTACCCGTTTGCCCCCAGCTATAGCGAAACTTAAGATCCGATACGAAGCTAATATTTTCCTTAAAGAACGTTTCCTCGCTGATTCTCCAGCCCAGTGAAGCTGCCGGAAAATTCGCGTACCTATTGTTTGCACCGAATTTGCTTGATCCATCTCTGCGGATGGTAGCGGACGCTAGATAGCGATCATTATAGTTGTAGTTCGCTTTAAAAAAATAAGATTGCAGCGCATCGGCGTTGCCATCACCTCTGGCAAGGATATTCCGGGTACCTTGTGTTAAATAGGCGTAATTATAGTCGGGAATCGCCAGACCTTGAGCAGAAGCATTGAAGCCCTGGTATCGATTGTTGATCGTTTCAGAACCTAGCAGAAAATTAACCCGATGGTCATTGGCATTCAGATCGTATGTTAGCAAGTTCTGCCAGGTCAATGATCCGCTGTAGTCAAAATTGGTAGCAACCTGTGTAATATCACTCGACAGAAACCCAGATTGGTAAGGCAATTGGAGATGGCGGTAAAAAGTACCTGCATAATCCAGGTTAAAAGCCGTTCTGAAATTTAGGCCTGGCATGATCGACAAATCAGCAAAGGTGCTGCTCAGTATTCTAGCAAAATGATTATTGTTCTGCCGGTTGTCTGCTATCAATCTCACCGGGTTCTGCCGATCATCCATCCCCGCAACCGGTCCGCCCCAGCCACCGTCAACCGTGCGCACCGGTAAAATAGGATTCAGTATCAGTGCCAGCGAGGTGACATCATCCGTTGGGATTTGGGCGTCTTTGAAATACGACAGATTCAGATTTTCTCCTATTTTAAGTTTTCCATTAAATAATGAATGATCGACATTCATCCGAAGGGTTAAGCGCTGACTTCTGGTTGATTTTATAATCCCTTCATTATCATAATACCCCAAAGAGAAATAAGAATTACCAAACTGTCCACCATTGGAGAGCGATATATTATACTGTTTTATTTGTGATATTCTTGAAATTTCATCGAACCATCTCGTATCGGAAGTGCGCATGGTATTTCCCGGGTCAACATATTCACCTAGAATAACTCGGTTCAGCTGCGGATTTGAAAAATCCTGATTCCAATCAAAATCATAAATTAAGCTCAAGGTTGAAGGATCCTGAGGATTATTGACCGCGGGCCCAAACCGCCCATCATTCACGGCAGATTGCCAGTAGGCTCTAGCTCTCTGGTCTGTATTCAACGCGTCAATCTGGCTGTCGTAAAATTGCAGCGAGTGCGAAGCATCCACATTGATCTGTCTGACACCCGATTTTCCCTTTTTGGTTGTCACGATGATCACACCAGCCGCTGCCCGGGATCCGTAGATGGTAGCTGCCGATGCATCTCTCAGTACCTGCATCGATTCAATATCGTTTTGATTGATTTCCTGCAAACCACGCTGCGTAGGAACACCGTCAATGATATAAAGCGGGTCGTTGCTGATATTTAAGGTTGTCTGTCCTCTCATTCTTACGGATACACCGCCATTAGGCGCTCCGCTAGCCCCAATTTCCAGTCCAGGTACCCGCCCCTGCATCGCCTTAACCGGGTTACCCAAGGGCACGTTCTCAATATCCGCCATTTTAACAACCGTTACGGCCCCTGTAAGATCTTTCTTCCTTTCTGTAGTATAACCCGTTACGATGACGTCTTCCAGCGCATTGACATTTGTTTTCATCACGATGTTCAATGCATCGCCGTTTTTGATTTCAATACGCACGGGGTCACTGCCAATAAAGCTGAAGGAAACGGTTTGTCCAATAGTAGCAGCTATTCGGTAGACGCCGTTTTTATCGGTAATGACCGATCCTGTTTTTCCGACGATGGAGACCGTTACACCTTCCAATGGAAGCGACGCGGTGTCTGTAACCGTTCCGGTAAGCGTTAGTTCCTGGGCAGATACTCCCCCAAGAACCGTGAGCATACAAATGAAGTATGCCATCATAAACTTATTTCTCATAATATGGTTTTAATTGCGAATACTTAGATGAATGATTGATTATTTATGTTGAATTGTTTCCGTACGGAGGTTTTGAACTTCGTGGCTATTGGCTAAATTGATTTCCAGGTTTTCCAGACTGACTCCCTTCGTTTCGGGCATCCACCAAATCACAAATATTAGTTGGATAAACATCATAAAGGCAAAAAACGAAAAGGTTGCTTTACCGCCTGCTGTTTCCGCTAAAACCGGGAAAAAGAAGGTTACCGCAGCCGCCAGTATCCAATGAATAGAACTACCAAAGGTTTGTCCTTTTGCTCGTACCTGGTTTGGAAATATTTCAGCGATGAACACCCAGATAACAGCTCCCTGAGAAAAGGCAAAGCAGGCAATAAAAAGCATAAAATACAGGGAGATGTTAAAACCAGAAATGATTTTGCTGTTAAAAGCGAAAACAACTAATAAAAGAGAGGTCACGATGCCGATGGATCCAATTTTCATCAACAGCCTTCTTCCCACCTTATCAATCATCTGAATTGCAAGCAGGGTAAAAACAAAATTAGTCATCCCGATACCGATGGTAGACAAAAGTGAAGAATGCTTTCCCAAGCCGGCCATTTCGAATATTCTGGGGGCATAGTATATGATGGCGTTGATTCCTGAGAGCTGATTGAATAGGGCAAATAACCCCGCCAAGAGGAGTGGTTTCCGGTATTTTTTTGAGAAAAGCGTCTGTCTTTTTTCTGCTGATGGGATGTTGGAGGAGGCTTCAATAGCAGCTAATTCTTCCCTATATCCTAAGGGATTGATGATCCGCAAAGTATCGATGGCTTCCATGCGGTTTTTTCCATTCAATAGCAGCCATCTTGGACTTTCTCTTATAAAATAAATAGAAATCAAAAAGAGTGCCGAAGGAATGGCTTGGACGCCCAGCATCCATCTCCAGGCTTGATCACCTAGCTGGTTGATCAGGTAATTGGACAGGTAAGAAATTAAAATACCTAATACGACATTGAACTGAAACATGCCAACCAGTCTACCTCGTTTATCGGGCGGAGAAATCTCTGATATGTATATAGGTGCTGTAACGGATGATGCGCCCACACCTAAGCCCCCCAAGAACCTGAATAAGAGAAATAGGTGCCAATTGGTAGCCATAGCCGTTCCTATAGAAGCGAAGAGATAGGCAAGCGCAACGAGATACAAGGTTTTCTTACGGCCGATGCTATCGGTAGGAATAGACCCGAACAAAGAGCCCACCACTGTTCCTACTAAGGCTATTGAAATCGTTAATCCATGCTCAAAAATACTTAGGTTCCAGTATTCCTGTATGGCCCGCTCGGCGCCTGATATAACAGCTGTATCGAATCCGAATAAAAAGCCACCTAAGGCAACCACTACAGACCATACCCTAACCGAGTGTTTTGTCATCATTTGTGTTTATATTGGTTTAGGGTGCAATTTATAAGCATGCACTGTTTTCGGTCTTCTTTTTTTGCTCAATTGTTTTTGTTTTTGTAACAAATATAAAATGCTTAAAATCAATGATTTGTGTGTGGTTTGACGGCCGTTTGTCTGGTCATTTGCGTTATTGTAACCTTATCTTTGTGTTATTGTAACGCCTTCGCATGGCGCATCTGGTTAAATGGTTGATACGTATTTGCCGTGTATATTGCAATCCTTATATTTGTTTGACGCTATCGTATTATATTTTTGAATTTTATGTAGCTAGCCTTAACTAACCGAGATATGAACAAGTGGTTTTCAACCCAAAATTGTGTAATGGCATTTGTATGCTTTTTTGCTGGTTTAGTATGCGCCTGTAAAAGCGGCAACGCTGGCCATGAAAAGTTTACGGTAGCTTTTTCGCAGTGTACCGGCGAAGATCTCTGGCGGAAGAACATGCTGGATGAGATGCGTACCGAGCTGACCTTATATCCCGAGATTGATTTTGTATATGCCGATGCATTAGGTAAGAGTGAGGACCAGATTGCTCAGGTGAAAAGTATGGTGGGTAAAGGTATTGACCTGCTTGTCATATCACCAAATGAGGCCGAACCACTCACAGCTACCGTAAAGGGCGTCATGCAGATGGGGATACCCGTTATCATTATTGATCGAAAAATAAATAGCCGTGATTATACAGCATTTATTGGAGCCGATAATTATGAAATCGGCGAGATGGCAGGGCAATATTTACAGGGTATTGCACCTGGTAGTACCAAAATAATGGAAATTTTGGGTCTATCAGGCTCTTCTCCTGCGATCGATAGGGAAAGAGGGTTCTCCCAGGCTATAAAAAAAAGACCGGATCTAGAAATTACGAAGCGGATTTACGGAAACTGGTCGGAAGCAACCGCAAAAGATAGTCTTACTTTTTTAAAGAGTGAACTTGCCGAGGTAGGGGCCATTTTTGCTCATAATGATAATATGGCCCTCGGTGCCAGGAAAGTGCTTAACCAATTTTATCCCGGAAAAAAGATACCCATCATAGGAGTAGATGCTTGTTTAGGAGATGGCGGAGGCTTAGATATGGTATATAATAAGCAGATCACCGCGTCCTTGGTTTATCCAACGTTCGGTAAAGAGGCCATTTTAACAGCTTTAAAAATATTGAAAGGGGAGAACTTTAAGAAAGATAATATTCTGAGTTCCATCGTCATTGACTCTTCCAATGTTCGGATGATGAAGATGCAGGCAGCGCGGATCAGTAACCAACAGAAGGATATCACGGTACAGAAAAAGCTGTTAGATGAACAACGGGTGGTGTATAAAAGCCAGCAAGCTGTATTAAATGTTATGGTCGTACTATTTGTACTCGCCCTTGTTTTGGGGGGTATTACCTTTCTATCGTTAACAGAAAACCGCAAGATCAACAGAAACCTGGAGAGAAAAAATGAAGAAATCCATAAACAGCAAAATCTGCTCATTGAAATGTCTTCAAAAGCAGCGGCGGGGAATGAAGCGAGACTGAATTTTTATACCAATATAACCCATGAGTTAAGAACCCCGCTCACCTTAATTTTATCTCCAGTAGAAGATATGGCGAATGACCAGCGCCTATTACCGCTCGCCGGAGAGAAAATAACAGCGCTCCAACGGAATACCAATAGACTTCTAAATCTGGTAAATCAGCTGTTGGATTTCAGGAAAATTGAAATTGATGGTTATGTCATCCAAGCTGCCGAACATAATATAATTTCTTTCATTAGAGATGTGATGGAGCCTTTCAAAATATACGCACGCAAAAGAGATGTGCATTTAACCTTCATCCCTGAAGAAAAGGAACTTTTGGTATGGTTTGATATCAATCTGTTGGATAAAGTGATTTTAAATCTCTTATCAAACGCCTTTAAATTTGTTTCCGAAGGTGGGATCATCAAAATATACGTGGCAAGGGAAGCTGATTCGGTGAATATAAAAATTCAGGATAACGGTATTGGTATGTATCAAAAAGATATACCGCTCATTTTCGACCCCTATTACCAAGCTGATAATGCGCCGAGAACAGGCTCCGGAATTGGTTTATCTCTGGTAAAAGAGATTATTGATAAACATAAGGCGCAAATAGAAGTTGCATCAGAGAAATGGAAAGGTTCCACCTTCAGTATCAAGCTTCCCCTCGGTTCTAAACATTTATCCGAAAAGGAAAAAGCGGTTGTTACTTCTCCTATCGTAAGCTATTCGGAGAAGGCGCTTCTTTATCAAAACGATATCGAAACAGTTGTTCAGGATGTTCGGCATCAAGTAAAATTAAGATTGAAGGAATATTCTTTACTTGTTGTTGAAGATAATAATGATCTGCTAAATTATCTTGTTAAAGAATTAAGTGATGAGTTTGACGTTTTCTTTGCGAAAAATGGCCGTGATGCTATTGAACTTGCTCAAGAGCGCGTTCCAGACTTGATTGTAACAGACAACGTTATTCCAGAGGTTTCCGGAAAAGACGTTTGTAGAATTCTTAAAAATAATATAAAAACATCACATATACCCATTATCCTATTAACGGCCCAAACCAGTTCCGAGCAGATTATATCTGGAATGGAGGCGATGGTAGATATGTATATTACTAAACCATTTATTTTACAGAACTTGATAGCCAGTATCAAAGCACTCATTAATAATAGGGAAGCACTCAAATCGCATTTTATCAGCGACATTGCCTTCACGACGGGTAAAGGAGCCCTTTCTCAGATCGACAGGAAATTTTTAAATGATTTCTCTGGTATTGTGGAAGGGAACTTGGGCAATGAAAAATTTTGTATCGAAGATATCTGTATGTCGATCGGTATTTCCCGCATGCATTTGTATAGAAAGATAAAGGCATTAACTGGGATGACGGTGAATGAATACATTATGGAGCGGCGTTTAAAGAAAGCTTCCTATCTGCTTAGGCATGAATCGTTGAACATAGCACAAATTACTTATTCCGTTGGTTTTTCAAGTCCCAGCTATTTTTCTACTGCTTTTAAAGCAAAGTATGGTTATTCTCCCAGCGAATACAAAAGCAGAGTATAATAAACAGCTCGATTTGAAATATTTTCGTATGCATTCGTTTGATACAATAAAAAAAGGCGGTAGTTTCCCATCGCCTTTCGATTATTTAGAATGAAGATGCCAATTGCTATTGCACCAGATCAAACCTGTCCAAATTCATCACTTTGTTCCAAGCGGCTACAAAATCTTTTACAAATTTATCCTTCGCATCGGTGCTTCCATATACTTCGGCAATGGCCCTGAGTTCTGCATTGGAACCAAATACTAGGTCGGCACGGGTGGCTGTCCATGTAGACTGCCCTGTTGCTCGGTCATAGCCTTGATACAGCTCTTTGTCTTCAGACGCGGCTTTCCATGCCGTACCCATATTCAGCAGGTTTACAAAGAAATCGTTCGTTAATGTTTCGGGAACTTCTGTGAAAACGCCATGGGCGGAACCATCAAAGTTTGTATTCAATACACGCATACCACCTACCAGCACCGTCAGTTCAGGCGCCGAGAGTCCCAACAATTGCGCTTTGTCAACCAGTAGTGCTTCTGTGGATACAGAAGATCTGTTCTTCCGATAATTGCGGAAGCCATCGGCGGCAGGCTCCAGGTAAGCAACGGATTCTACGTCAGTTTGTTCCTGCGAAGCATCCATCCGGCCCGGTGTAAATGGAACGACAACATCATGCCCTGCATCTTTGGCTGCTTTTTCAATGGCTGCGCAACCTGCCAGTACAATTAAATCAGCGAGGGAAACTTTTTTGCCGTCTGTTTTTACTGCATTAAATTCCTGTTGAATGCCTTCCAGTGTATCCAATACTTTGGCGAGCTGAACAGGGTTATTCACTTGCCAATCTTTTTGAGGTGCTAAACGGATGCGGGCACCGTTAGCACCACCACGTTTATCCGATCCGCGGAACGTGGCGGCAGAGGCCCATGCCGTAGATACCAGCTCCGATATATTCAAGCCAGTGCCGAGGATTTTTGCTTTCAATATCACTATATCATCCGCATCAACCAACGGATGGTTAACCGCTGGGATAGGGTCTTGCCAGATCAATTCTTCTTCCGGTACATCAGGGCCAAGATAGCGGCTGCGAGGGCCCATATCGCGATGCGTGAGTTTAAACCATGCACGGGCAAAAGCATCGGCAAAAGCATCCGGATGTTCAAGGAAATGCCTAGATATCTTTTCAAATCCGGGGTCAAGTCGCAAAGAAAGATCGGTGGTGAGCATGGTAGGCGCATGTCTTTTTGATGCATCAAATGCATCGGGGATAATATCACCCGCATCTTTTGCCACCCATTGATGTGCCCCTGCAGGACTTTTCGTTAATTCCCATTCGAAGTTAAAAAGGTTTTCGAAAAAGTTATTACTCCACTGGGTGGGGGTTTTAGTCCATATCACTTCCAGGCCACTGGTGATGGTATCGGCTCCTTTACCGGTGCCATAACTGTTACTCCAGCCCAGTCCCTGCAATTCTATTGGTGCCGCTTCAGGCTCTTTGTCTACATGTGTTGCAGGTGCAGCACCGTGTGTTTTACCAAAGCTGTGTCCACCTGCAATCAAGGCAACCGTTTCTTCATCGTCCATTGCCATACGTCCAAATGTATCGCGGATATCTTTAGCGGCAGCAACAGGGTCGGGATTACCGTCCGGACCTTCGGGGTTCACATAAATCAGCCCCATCTGTACGGCAGCAAGCGGTTTTTCCAAGTTACGAGAGTGTATATCACCATCTGCATCATCGTCTGATACCAGTACCCCATGGCCTGCTTCCACGCCCTCTGAACCATGCTCATAACGCACATCACCGCCTAGCCACGTCGTTTCAGAACCCCAGTATACATCTTCTTGAGGTTCCCAAGTGTCTTCACGTCCGCCAGCAAAGCCGAATGTTTTAAAACCCATTGATTCCAGTGCAATATTACCGGTAAGGATTAGTAGGTCAGCCCATGAAATCTTACGGCCATATTTTTGTTTGATAGGCCAAAGTAACCTACGCGCCTTATCTAGACTGACATTGTCGGGCCAGCTATTAAGCGGTGCAAAGCGCTGTTGTCCTGCCCCGGCACCACCGCGGCCATCGCCTACACGATACGTCCCCGCACTGTGCCATGCCATACGGATAAACAATGGGCCGTAATGACCAAAGTCTGCTGGCCACCAGTCCTGTGAATCTGTCATAAGTGTATGAAGATCTTTTTTTACAGCTTCGAGATCCAGGCTTTTAAATTCTTCTGCATAGTTGAAATCATCATCCATCGGATTAGATAATGAGGAGTGTTGACGGAGAATATTTAGTTTTAATTGATCAGGCCACCAATCTCGATTTCTGGTACCGTCACCACCAACACTCTGTTTTAGTTTTGCGCCATGAAATGGACATTTACTGATGTCTTTTGATTCCATTTTTTGAAAAGTTTATATTGAGAACGAATATGTATTTATGCACACCCAGCTTGTAAAAACAAACATGCTGAGAGTATGCTTTGTAATAGTATTGAGTAATGTTTGTTTATACAGACCAATTTATAAAATTTGGCTAGACAATCAAAATCAATTATTTCTATACTGCAATAGATTAAAACTATAAATGCATTTTACTCCCATTTGGTATTGGAAGAGAGTCAAAAGATGGCGCTAACTGAACAAATTAGATCTTTAAGGAGCCACGGAATCCTCTAGCGGCATAGTAAGAGTCCGCACCATTACGATACATGAAGATGCGGCCGTATCGACGATCACAAAAGATAGCCCCGCCGAGTTTTCTGATATCGGCTGGTGTTTCTACCCAGCTCGATGTTTTCTTGTCGAAATTTCCAAGGTGCTGCAGTGCTCGATATTGTTCTTCAGTTAACAGCTCAATGCCCATGGTGGCAGCCATATCCATAGCGTTATTTTCCGGTTTATGTGCTTTCCTGGCCTCCCATGCTTCCCGATCGTAACAAACACTTCTGCGGCCTATAGGGCTTTCCGCAGAACAGTCATAAAAAATATATTCGCCCGTTTTTTTATCAAGGTCAACAACATCCGGTTCACCTCCGGTTTTTTCCATTTCGCTGAGCGACCACAGTTTCTCCGTATTGGCTTCCAGCTTGGCTTGTATCTGAGCCCATTCAAGATCTTTATGGCGGGTTCTGTTTTTCTCAAACCGGTCTTTTAATACGCTGAGTAATGCTTCGCGTTGTGCTGCAGACAACTCTTTTTTAATGCTGTTCATAGTTTTATAGTCTATCTATATTGAACAAGTGTGTCAAGGATATGATTGCCTAAATGTAAATTTATTAATAAACTTTTTAGTTTTTTTAAGGTATCAATGAGATCACTTCGCTAAGTGTTTTTAATTGACAGACGGAACGCCTACTATTTATTGATTAGAGGAACGGTTTTTCTATCCGCGGGCCGGAAATACCACGATACCACCGTCAGGATCAGTAATAACAGGGGGCCAAATAATTCCTTCATGGAATTGTTCGATGCGATATGTGAAAATACCGCTCCCGACATGGCAAAGAAAAAGCCTGCATAAGCCCACTCCTTCAATAAAGGAAATTTAGGAACAAGCACTGCGATCACTCCCAAAATTTTCCAGACACCTAGTATTGTTAGCAGATAGCCCGGATAGTCCAAATGTGTAATATTAGCTACTTCCTCCTTTACTTTCAATACCTGTACTGTTCCTGTTGATAACATGCCCAACGCAAGCCAGATAGTAGAGATCCAATAGATAATTTTAGTTGATTTCATTGAGCTCTTTAGCTCGGTTTGCTTTGTCATCATGTCTTATTTTAATTTGCTTACAATGTCTTGCAAGCGGTTATGTGCCATATTGATGCCTTGAGCAAAGGGGAGCTGCAGTATTTGGTTTCTGAGTGCAACTGATCTATAGACGATATGCATATCGAGTTTACTGGTGCTGTCAGTCAGCTGTTCGAATGTTAAGAACTCAAGCTGAACGTCAAATGGTGTATTTTCCATTTCAAATGTCCGGGTGATTTTCCGGTTCGGAATAAACTCATGGATTACCCCATTGGCCTTAAATACTACATTTCCCTGAGCATCGATTGTTTCAAATTGCCAACTGCCATGCTTTTTATTTTCCAGTTTCAACACTTTCGTTCCCATCCATTGCTCCACAATTTCGGGCTCTACATAAGCTTTGAAAAGTAGTTCCAATGGTAAATCAAACGCTCTCGTAATCACTAAATCCTGTTTGCCGTCTTCGGCATTGACTTTTGTTTTTTGTTCCATAATTTCTATTTATTTGGTTTGTATTTTTTCATCTAAATAAAGTTTTTAGTGGCGATGAAGCTTGCACGCGCTATTTTTCATTTTTTTTAGCGGTAACTCGTGCAGGTTTCATGATGGTTTCTAATTTATTAAATCTGTCATCCCACATTTTGCGGAATGGTTCAATAAAGTCTGCTATTTCTTTGATCTTTTGTGGATTGAGGTGATAATAAATTTCTCTGCCGTTTTGCTCTTGTTCGAGCAATGCGCATTCGGTGAGTATTTGCAAGTGTTTTGAAACGGTTGGTCTTGCTGTATCAAAGTTTGAAGCTATTGCACCCGCCGTCATGGATTGCGAAGTAACCAGCAGGAGTATCGCCCTTCTTGTCGGGTCTGCTATGGCTTGGAATACGTCTCGTCTTAAATTCATTGTGTAGTTATTTGACTACAAATATATGTGTAGTTATTTAGCTACGCAAATTTTTTTGAGGAATGACTAAAACATGCGCGTTTTTTACCATAAAGTCTTAAACATAAAAACCGAATACGCGTGAAAAAAAAGCATAGTGGGGTCGGATCCTAGTGCTTTAGAATTTTGACGATTAGGTTGGTAATAAGTCTGTTCCCTTTATCCGAAGGATGCAACCCGTCATAGGTCATGGCTATTGCATCTTTCGGATAGGGGTATTCGTCCGTATCCGGATCAAAGGGAACAGAAGTATATGTCGGATAAACATAGTTCTTATATTCTCCGCTCTGTGGATTTTTTAACCGTTTGTATTTAATCAGTTTGTCAAGGGCCAAGCGCTCATTCCCGTAAAGATCGATGACTTGGTAATGTTCCAATTGACCAATCGCTTTTATCGCTTCAGCAAACTGTGCCAGCGACTGCCCGTTTTTTTGTCTGTAAGATCCCCAGGCGTTGTTATGAGCATCGTTGATATATACAAAGTCGGCCCGCTGCATCGGAGTAATAAGTATGATTTTCGCCCGGCTATTTAAATCTTTAATTTTATTAATAATGGTTCGGAAAGCTCCGTATACCGTACCGTTTCCGGCACCTTGCTTGTAGTCTTTGATTTCACCCAGCGGCAGACCGGCCCACCAGTCGTTGGTGCCGAGGAACACAGTGTATACATCGGCTTTAGCCAGATCCAGTGATTCAATTTCACGGGCAATTTTTACCGCGGTCCATCCGTTATGACCCTGATTAATATATGTAATATGGGGAAGTTTTTCAGCAACTCCGGTCAGGTAACCTTTTGTAACACGATCTCCGGTTTCGTCCAGATGGTCATTTAGGTAGGTAATCGAATCACCAAGGGCTAACCAGGTGATTTCCTTCGGCGCAAAAGAGCTAAATAAAAAGAACAGTACGAAGAATAGACTGCTTACTCTCATAGATTTTTTATTTACCATATAAAAAATATCGTGACATCCGTATTTATCTTGTGACATTGGTTATGAGATCAAACTTAGATAAATTTCCTTTTATAGGCAATATAATTGCGTTGCATATAAAAGAAATTTGTCGATCTCTCCTCAGCCATTGGAACTTATTTTATAGAGGAAATATACTGCTTTTTCTATTCTCTAATCACTCCTTAAGCTTTTCACCGGATTGGATAATGCCGCTCGTTCATAGCCGAGATTCGTCTTTTGGATATAATCCATTTGGCGCTGGAATACAATCACAGCTATTATTAGGATTGCCGAAATGCCGAATTGAAATACCATGGAAAGTTCAGTACTTATGCAATAAAAACAGTAGTTTTGATAACTAAAATTGACTGGAGTGATGAACCTCGAATTTTCAACCTTCCCTGAATTAGAAACTGAACGCTTAACCCTAAGAAAATTATCGATTGCAGATGCGCCGGCAATTTATGAATTACGCTCAGATCCCGAGGTAGCAAAACTAACTGGAAAAGAACCTTTCAGAAGTAATGAGGATGCCATAGCTTATATCTATAAAATAGAAAAACTAATAAAAGACAATGGTTGTCTATTCTGGGCAATTTCCTATAAGGATCAATCTTCTTTAATTGGTGCTCTGTGTTTTTGGAATTTTGATTTGGACAGTCATTCCATTGAAATTGGCTACGAGTTGCTCCCCGAATTTCAAAAAAGAGGCGTCATGGCCGAAGCATTGGCCGCCGTCATAAATTTTGGATTTGAAAATATGGTAGCCAGCATCATCACTGCTTTTCCATCTATCCATAATCCAGCTTCAGTAAGCCTATTGGAAAAAATGGGGTTTAAACGAGCATCTGATGATTATCAGCACACACATGAAAATGTAGAAGGGATGCTTACTTATATCCTTTTGAATAATTATGCTTAGCCTCTCATACAGTTTTTCAATAGATAGTCCGTAAATGCCGGTGCCTATTTAATTTCCGCGAATGAAACCTATATATTATAGTCAAAATAACGTTATGCCCCTATGAAGTTGCGAATAAAAATGTTTATCGCTGCCTACGTACAAGCTTCTTATCTGCCAATTGTACCAATAGGATGATAACCAAAGAAAACAACAACACGTGAAGATGTTGCTTTGCCCAGTCTAATGATGCTTGCAATAATGGGCGGTCAATGAAGAAGTAGGCTGTGGCAACGGCTATGATGCCCAGCATGATGCCTAGGCTAAAGTTAATGGTATCCCTGCGTTTATCCTTTTGTTCTTCTAGGAAGACGATGTGGGCCATGGTGTCATCCACGATGCTCTCTTTGACTGTTGCCTGCCGGATACTGGATTTTTCGGACTCCAGCAAGTCAAATAGAGCCGTATAAGCTTCCATATCCTCTTCGTTGAGGGTTCCTTCTTGATGATCCCTTTGCTCCAGCAGCAATTTTCTTTTTTGCTCTTCCTTCATATGTTGGTTCCTCCATTTTGCGGTGACAATGCCGCCAACTTGTCTTTCAATAATTTTCGCGCCCTAAAAAGATGGCTTTTGATGGTGCCTTCCGGCAGACCGGTAATGTCCGCTATTTCCTGATAGTTGTATTCGTCTATATGGAAAAGGTTAACCACTAACTGGTAGTTCTCCGGCAACGTGTCTATCATCCTTTGAACAAAGGTACGCATTTCCTTATTGTTGAGTTCTTTTTCCGGACCTCCATCCACTGTTAGTCCGTGTTCGTATGTCTGCATTTCCATCGCCAAGTCCTGTTTTCGTTTCGTTTTCTTCACAAAATCCAAACTCGTGTTATACGCTATCTGCGCTATCCAAGTGGAAAGCTTTGACTCCTGTTTAAAGTGCCTGAGGTTTTTGTATACCTTGATGAATACGTCTTGGCATACATCCTTTTGATCGTCTTCATCTTTTACGATCTGCTGCACCATACGTTGTACCAGCCTTTCGTGCATACTCACCAATAGCCGGAAAGCGTGGAGATTCCCCGCATTAATCTTGGCTATCAGTTCATGATCTGGATACATATTTGTTCGTTAGACGACGGTGGGCCTGCGAAGGTTTCAGAAAAAATAAAATACTTTTTTTGCAACTTTTCCTTTCGCTAAACAGTCAGATGGACAGTTTGATAAATTAATTGAATGAAATATGAATCATTTGGAGCCCGTGTTGATAGTTGGAACGGTTTTCTTTACTATCGCCTACATTATTGAAACTATTTTGAAATACCGCCTTCGCTCACGCATCGTGTCATCTGGCCTGACGGATGAAAAGCTCATTAAAGGACTTTTTGCGAGTAAGGTAGATAACAAGTACAGCTCGCTCAAGTGGGGGCTCATCTTGCTCTTTGCTGGTATCGGACTGGTAGTATTGGAATTTATACAGTACGATTATGAGTCGCCATTGCCCTATGGTGTGGAAGGGGCTTTTATAGCCATCGGTTTCCTCATCTATTTCTTTTTTGTAAATAGCCGGACTGAAAGAGAATCTTAAGAACTTAGTAAATAAAATGCTGAAATATGGCAAACAAATTGGTGGTTTTTTATTGCTGATTATCACGATTTACAACCCCTTATATCCGATTTCTGCACAAAGCCTGGAAATGAAGATAGACAGTTTGATTTTAACAAGTTTCTCTGATAGAGGTGGCCCCGGCGGTGTCTTTATGGTGGCCCAAAATGGAAACGTGGTTTATCAAAAAGCGTTCGGTAAGGCTAATATGGAACTGGATGTTGATTTGACTCCGGAACATGTGTTTCAATTGGGTTCCATGACCAAACAGTTTACCGCTGTAGCTGTACTTCTATTAGCGGAGCAAGGTAAACTGCAGGTACATGACCCTATTTGTAGGTACATTCCAGATTATCCTTCAGGTGATAAAATAACGATCCATCATTTGCTGACACATACCTCCGGCATTAGAGACTTCACCAAAATGAAAACACTTTCGGAGATTGCCCAAAAGGAAATGACTCCTAAAATGATGGTAGATTTTTTTAAGAGTGAACCGGTTGACTTTGCACCGGGCGATAAGTTTGAATACAATAATGCCGGTTACGTGCTGTTAGGCTATATCGTTGAATTGGTTTCAGGAGAGATTTATGCCGATTTTATAAAAAAGCATATCTTCGAAAAAGCAGGGATGGATCAATCTTATTACGCCAGTGATAAACAGGTTATTCCTAATAGAGCTTATGGATACCATAAGCAAGAGCAGGGATATGTGAACAAAACGAGGATTAATTTCAGTGTTCCTTTTTCATCGGGCGCCTTGATGTCAACCGCCGGCGATATGCTGAAATGGCAATACGCCTTGAACCAACATCTATTGCTCAGTATTGAGACAACGGATATGGCATTTAAAAAATATATACTGAATAATGGCGAAGTGTTTAGGTACGGTTACGGTTGGCATATGAACGAAATAAATGGAATAGCAACAAGAGAACATGGTGGAAGCATATTCGGATTTAAAACAATGGGTGTTTACATTCCGGAAGAAGATATTTATGTCTTAGGTTTCAGTAACTGCGACTGCCTATCACCCACTCAGATAACGCGGGATATTGCCGCCTATACATTGGAGCTGTTGGGCCACACAAGCAACTTCGCGCGTTAACAACCACGTTCTTTCACTTACTCAATTTCTTCCTATAACCGAAAAATCGTATATTAGCAGTGTCGTTTCTGCATAAGATTGCTCTCCACTTTTTATCCTCAATAATAATAAAAAAGTCCGCTCAAGTCCGTCAAAGTCCCTTGGAGTCCCTTCAGGTCCGTTCACTTTAGCATCTGTATTTATCTTTCATTCGTTCTTCATTGAGCTTTCACTGCCTATTCCTTTAGGTAAACGGCACTCTATGTTAACAATATAAGCACCTATATTATCGTTCGATAGTAAAGCATAGGATACGGATGACTAGCGAATAGGGAGTGGATAGCCAGCGAATTTTTATGGAATAGCGGTTGTCTTTATAAATGCTTACCTTAGGAAATCCGTTGATGTAAATAATGATACGGATTATAAAAGAACTTTATGATATAGCTAACGTATGAGGAAACTTTTTCTATTTATTGCAATCATCATTTTCAATTTATCTTTTGCCCAAGATAGACGTCCCGTGCTGGATATTACGCTGAGCAATTACCAATATCCATTCAACGTTCATTACTTGCATTTAAAAAGTCAAAATCAGGATCTGAAAATGGCCTATATGGATATACGACCTCAAAATCCGAATGGGAATACGGTTGTTTTGCTGCATGGTAAGAATTTTAACGGTGCTTATTGGAAGAGTACCATCCAAGCATTAACCCGTGAAGGCTATCGTATCGTCGTGCCCGATCAGATCGGGTTCGGAAAATCATCTAAGCCCGTTGGCTACCAATTCACCTTCCAACAGCTGGCGCAAAATACCAAAGCGATTTTGGATGAACTAAAAATCGATAAAATTTATTTGTTGGGACACTCAATGGGAGGGATGCTTGCAACACGCTTTACGTTAATGTACCCTGAAAATGTAGAAAAATTAATATTGGAGAATCCGATTGGGCTTGAAGACTGGAAATTGGTGGCTCCTTATACGCCGATCGATCAACTTTATCAAACGGAACTGAAAGCAAGCTACGAAACGATAAAAGAATATCAGCAGCGTTTCTACTATGACAATCAATGGAAGCCTGAATACGATGAATGGGTTTACCTGCTTAGCGGCTGGACGAAACATCCCGATTATCCGATCGTAGCCATGAACAATGCACAGACTTCCGATATGATTTTCACGCAGCCCGTAGTCTATGAATTCCCGAACATTCAGGTTCCGACACTGCTCATCATCGGTACAAGAGATCGCACTGCTATCGGAAAAGACAATGTAAAGGACCCGGCCATTCGAGATAAAATGGGACAATATCAGCTTCTCGGAAAGGAAATCAAAAAGAAAATACCAGCTTGCCAGTTGGTAGAGCTGCCTAATGTTGGTCATTTGCCGCATATTGAAGTCTTTGACCAATTCATAGGGCCATTGAAAATATTTTTAGCTAAATAGATTTAAGTAGATAAATTTTGTCCTATCTTCTGCTTTAGACAAATGGATAGCCCTTTATTAAAGAATGTTTTAAGACATATCAAGCTCACCGAAGAAGAGAAAGTGCAGTTTGCTTCTTTTTGGACAGAAAAGACCTTGGAGAAAGGAGACTTTTTATTGCGGAACGGTGAAGTTTGTAAGTACGATAGCTATATAGTTTCCGGAGCCCTGAAAGCATATTTTATCCATCCTGATATGGGTAGTGAAGAGATTCTTTATTTTGCCATCGATGATTGGTGGGCTACGGATCTGGAAAGCTTCCATCGGCAAAAACCATCCATATACAGTATCCAGGCCCTGCGGAAAACAACTCTTCTACAGATTCATCACCTCTCTTTTGAAAAAATGCTGAAGCAACTACCGGTGTTTGAACGGTATTTCCGTGTCATTTTGCAGGATTATCTGGCTACATTGCAAAGAAGGATCATCCTCCACAAGGCCTATGATGCGACCTATCGATATCACGATTTTTTAACGCATTACCCGAAAATGGTAGACAAAATTCCCCAATACCTGATAGCCTCTTACCTAGGAATCTCTCCCGAATTTTTAAGTAGGATACGAAAAAAAAATAGCGATCATTGAACTAGGTCAATATTTTCTCTTTTTTCGACTGCTAATTTTGCCTTGTAAATTTCAATGTATATAAGATGAACCGTTCGTGATTAATCCGCCAGCTGGCGGAAAACACACATGGGAATGATTATCTAAATCATGGTAAGCTCTATCTAACCATAAAAACCGCCGAAGGCAGCATGAATGCCTTTAGAAACAAGCAGTAATGAATAAACAAAATATAAACAGATGAAACGGGTATTAATTATCAATGCAAGTGTAAGAGATGAAAGATCTTATAGTAGAACATTAACACGGCTTTTCGTGGATAACTGGAAGAAAAAGTATCCCGAAGATTTATTTACCTTTCGGGAAGTTGGTCTTGAAAATATACCACCCATCGATGAAAATTGGATTGCAGGTGCCTTTACGAAGCCAGCGGACAGAAATCGTCAGAACCAGCAGATTTTGCAATTAAGTAATGTGCTAGTGGATGAATTAAAAGTGCATGATATGTATGTATTAGGAGTCCCTATGTATAATTGGTCCATACCAAGTGGTTTGAAATCGTATATAGACCAGATTATGCGTATCAATGAAACCTGGAAGTTCCGTTCTGGAAAACCAGATGGCGACTATGTGGGCCTACTTCAACATAAAAAAATGTATATCTTATCAAGTAGAGGAGATACTGGTTATGGAGAAAACGAAAAAAATGCGCATATGAACTTTCAGACCACCTATTTGCAATTTGTCTTTGGAATAATGGGAATAAAGGACATCACTGTCATTTCATTAGACAATGAAGAGTTTGGAGATGAACGGTTTGAAAAGTCAAAGCGAAATATTTTTGCTGCCCTGAACGCAATTGAATAAGCATTTAAGTACCCTGAAACAGACTGCCTGTTAATCTATACCGGAATATCTTGCATAAAAAAAGGAAAACATCGCCGATATTTTCTGTGTATTTTTTATCTTTATTTGCGAATCAGCAGAAGTTCGGGCTGTCATAGAAGCGTAACTCTTATATCTATACACATTCATGATTTTTATCATCGGCTTTATCCAACAAACCTATCCTTATACATTGATCAATCCTACAAGTTGTGCAGGAATTGATGAGTTGTTTCAATGGTTGGAATCCTTTTTACATGCTGATGATTTTGTTTTGTCAGAGCCTTTGACTTTGGAACGTTTAGAGAAAGCGCTGGCGGAAAATACTCCTGTTCAAATTTATATGAATGCTAATTTAGCACTCATATTTGGGGAATATACCGTCATGAGAAAGAATTTAGACGATGTTATACAGTTCGATTGATAAAGCCAGTAGGTTGTTTGGTTTAAATAGTGGTAAATAATGAGTTGCCAGCCCGAAAATGGCGTATAATGATGCCTGGAATCTAAAGGTAAGACCTATCAAAGGTGGCGAAGGAGGATAGATTGTCGACTGGTTTAAAAACGTTTCATTATTTTTAATTATTCTAAATAAACTATATATATTTGCGGAGTATCAACAAAACACCGTGAAAGCAATTAACTTGGATGAAATATTATTTGAGGAGCTTTATGAAGCTTATTGGCAAGCGCTTTATATAAATTGTTATCAATATGTGTTTGATTCAGATTTGGCCAAAGAAATAGTGCAAGATGTTTTTATCAGTCTGTGGGCCAATAGAAAGGACCTTTGCATCCATACGTCTTTTGAAAACTACCTGCACGGTGCGCTGAAACGGAAAGTATTTGAATATTTTAGGAAGAAAAAAGTGCGTGATCGCTATTTGCAGGACCTAGAACGGCAGCCCGAAAATGCCCAACGGGGAGTTGAAACGGATTTTTTTTACAAAGAACTTTCATCTGCCTACCAGCTGGCTATCGAGGAGCTCCCAACGCGATGCCAGGAAGTATTTAAATTGAGTAGGATGACAGGCCTAAGCAATAAGCGGATTGCTCTATCATTGGCCATTTCTGAAAAGGCGGTGGAAAAAAATATTTCCAAGGCGCTGGGTTCTATCCGCGCGAAACTCAAAAAATATAAAGACGCATAAAAAAAAATAAAATAAAAGGTAGGGTTTCAGACAGCTTGTGCAACTTATTAAGAGAGATAAGGCGAAGAGCTGATAGACGCACATGAAAATTTCACCAGAATTATTGAGTCGGTTTCATGCAGGTTCCTGTTCGGAAGGAGAGGAAGCTTATGTGCTCCATTGGCTGAACCAAGAGGAGGAATGTTTGCAAGTGAATTTTCCGGAGCATGAGGATCCATTGCTTGTGAGAAAAATCATGTGGCAGAGGATTCGGGAAAGGATAATACAAAGAAGGGCTATAAAACCCTTTTTAGCGGCCGCTAGTACGATACTTGTATTGGGTGCCTGTATTTTTGCCCTGCTGGGAAATAAACCGCAGGTAATACATTTTGAAAATGCATCAACAGCACATAACAGATCGTTCTATGTGAATGCCATGGTGATTACGCTGGGTCCGGAGAGTACTTGTGAAGTTGAAACGAAAGCGAAGGGAGATGAACGCCGCATCAGTTTTAGCGGAGCGATGTCTATTAAGAACCGTTATACCGGAAAGATGAAAATACAGGTGGTAGCAAAATCTAAAGGAGGTTCAGATGGAGGAGAGGATTATTTTTCCTTACAGGGCGGGCAGACCTACATGATCATGAACGATCAACATTATAATTTAATTGCAGCAACAAATGATGAATTGGAAGATGGTTTACCGATGATCGTTAAATCAAAGCTAACAAAAGTGTTTAGTTTATAGAATAAAAGGCTACATAGTGGCGCTATGTAGCCTAAATGCTCCATTTTAGAGCAAGCTTAACAGGTTCGCTAAAACATGTAAAAGCAATGCAAATTAGAGAATTTTTCTCAATAGTTATACTATTGTCTTTATTTTTCGGTGCGTATGCCCAGATCAAAGAGCCGATCGACCTCTTCGGCTATGTGCTGGATGCTGACCGTAAGGCTATTGCAGGTGCTTCGATACGGCTTCTGTCTGCCAAAAAATCTACGTTTACGGACGAAAATGGCTGTTTTCGCCTAGCGGATATAAGGGCCGGGCAGGATCGGATCTCGGTATCGACGCCGGGTTATAAAACATATCTTCAAGAACTTTCGCTTTCTTCATCTCCACTCATACTCACTATCTTATTGGAACGGGATGCAGTACTATTGAATGAGGTGCATGTAGACGAGAGAATCACTGCGGGGGATGTGAAAAGATCGGCTTATGCGGTGGATGCGATCGATCTGAACGCTCTACAGGGTCAGAACCTGGATATGAACCGTCTACTGGATCGGATGGCCGGGGTGCGGGTCCGCGAGTCAGGTGGATTAGGCAGTGATGTTTCTTACACGATCAATGGCCTTACTGGAAAAGCGGTTAAATTTTTTATCGATGGCATACCGATGCAGAGCTTCGGTGCGGCTTTTGGCTTAGGGAATTTCCCAGTCAACACATTGGCGCGTATAGAGGTATACAAAGGTGCTTTGCCAGTTGAATTAGGGAGCGATGCTCTAGGGGGTGCTGTCAACTTGGTAACACGACGCGAAATGAACGATTATCTGGACCTTTCCTATAGCCTGGGATCCTTCGACACACACCGGGCGGCGGTATCCGGAGGAATGCAAAATGCCACAAGCGGCTTGACAATGCATGTAAATGCTTCGTACAATTATTCGGCTAACAATTATAGGGTGTGGGGGCAGGGGGTTGCCGTAGCGGGTGCTGATGGTAGGCCTATCGATGGGTTGCGTTTTAGGCGGTTTAATGATGATTATAACTCCAAGGCCGCACAGTTAGAGGTGGGCTTTCGGAAGAAGGTTTGGGCGGATAAACTTCTAGTTGGACTGAATGCTTCGGAGATGGATCGCGGTATACAGACAGGCCGTACTATGGCTTTTGTATATGGTCAGGTACGGTATGATGATTATTTTCTGATGCCTAATTTAACTTATGCCAAGCATAAACTGCTGAATGGAAAGTTGGACCTGGATTTCTTCATTGGCCATAGTTGGTTAAAAGGAACGACTACGGACACTGGATCTGTGAAATATAATTGGGCGGGAGAGGTGGTTGCACATAATGTGCAGGGCGAATTGAATGGTATCCGGGCACAGAAATCCATCTACTCTTTTCGGGACGGGAATACACACTTACGCTTGTTGGCGGGCTATCGTTTAACGGATGCGATTCGCCTGCGCTTAGCTTTCAATGGGAATGAACTGAACCGGAAAGGTTCGGATGCTCTGGGATTGGCAGAATGGACCATCCCACTCCGGGAGCCACAAATGATGCGGAAAGGAATCTCCGCCTTGGCTATCGAAACGAATACATCGGAAGGCCATTTGCAGCATACGCTATCGCTGAAAAATTTTGCCTATAAGACACAGGCCAATACTTATGATTACAATGGAAGTGACAAGAAGGAGCTTATCTTAAGTGAACAGCGCGATCATTTCTGGGGAGCGGGTTATGCGTTGAGGTGGTTGGCGCAAGGGGACTGGCTAGCGAAGTTTTCGGCAGAGAAGAGTTACCGTCTGCCCGAAACGGTAGAGCTTTTAGGGGATGGAAATACCATCTTAAACGCGCCGAACTTGCAGCCGGAGAATAGCTTGAACTTCAATCTTTCTGCACAGAAGGTATTTCATTTAACGCCAACCTTTCGTGTGGAAGCTTATACCGGCTTGTTCTATCGGGATACCAAAGACTTGATCTGGCTGGGTGAGGGAGATCTATTTGGTACGGCACGTTATGAAAACCTGAGCAACATCCGAAGCCAGGGCGTGGAAGTGGAACTGCGGATGAGCCACCACGATTGGTTGATGTTGAACTTAAATGCAACGTATCAGGATGTACGTAATAAGCAGCAGTTTACGATTTCTGGGGCGCCGAATATTGTATATAATGACCGCCTACGGAATATGCCTTACTGGCTGGCAAATGGGGAACTGCGCTTACGTAAGGTACATGGCAAATTTCTTCGTCATGCTTCCTGCTATGTTAGCACGCATTACGTGAACGCTTATTATGTGGGGTGGCCAAGCTTGGGCGCAAGGGAGGGTAAAGCCACTATTCCAACACAATTTGTACAGGATATCGGTGTTTCTTACCTTCTGCAGTCGATCCCTTTAACTATCAGTGCGGATTGTTACAATGTGCTGGATAGGCAGGTATACGATAATTACCTTCTGCAAAAACCAGGACGTTTCTTAAGTGTCAAATTAGTTTATCAAATCATAAAAAAATAAAAACAAATTAAGATGATGATTACATACATTAAAAAAACAGTAATGGGTGCGTTAGGGTTGGCGCTCTTTTCATTGGTGGCATGCACCGCCTCTTGTAGTAAGGATAGTAATAGCAGCGAACCGCCTGCGCTGAGTGAGCAGCATTTTACGATTGCGGGATGGACCGACGAACCGCAGTACCTGGCCTCAGTAACTTCATTGACGGAGGGTTCGCTGTCTTTTTTGGGTAACGGTCTGGAAGCTAATGGCTCGCGATATATATGGCATAAAAATTATGTATATCTCATGAATTTACCCCTTAAAAAATTTATTCAGTATGAGATGCATCCGGATGGGAAAATCACGGAGAAAGCTTCTATCTTGACAGATGGCGTGGTACCGAATTATTTCCAATCGCTCAATCTGGTGGATGACAATACGCTTTTAGTATTGGGTGCGTTGGAGGGAAGAGGAGATGGGACGGCTGGTTGGGCAAGCATCAAGCTGCCGGAGTTTGTGGTGGAAGCAAAGGGTTCCGTGGAGGTGCCTTTTGATGCGCAAAATCCGGGCGTGGAGTTTTTTCTGGGTAAGGGCTTTGTAGACAATGGTAAGTTTATTTTGGGAGGTTATTTTTACGACAACGCAGAGGGGGGCTATGTTGCGGATGGAGTAAAAGCTTTGGTGTATGATTATCCTGCCATGAACAATATGCAGGTGATCCGTACGGATGTTACCAATGCAGGGATTGGATACGATTACCTGTCTTCGCTTACAGAGGATGAAGAGGGAAACCATTATTTTGTAGCCAGCGCGGGAAAATATTGGACAGGACTTGGAGGGAATTCGGGCGTAGTACGTATTAAGAAAGGGCAAGCGGATTTTGATCCGGATTACTTTTTGGATGTAACAACAGCTATCGGAAGACAGGCCTGTTTGATGGGGATTACCTATCTTGGAAATGGTATTGCCTTCGGTACGATACAGTATGAAGAGCTTATGGGTTCGGTGCGTGACCGCTTAAAGAATGTGGCGCAAGTAGTAAAATTGGATCTAGCGAATAAGCAGGTAACCCTAATGAATGCGCCCTTAAGTCCGGTTGGTATGGTGCGCTCGCCCTTGGCATTTAACGGGAAATATTATACCGGCATTACCCCTGTTGGCGAAAACGGTTTTATCTATGAATTTGATCCGAATGGTGATGCCAATGCCTTTAAAGAGGGGCTTTCACTGGATGGAGGTGGTTCTGTACAGATACAGTTGATTGCTCCGCATCCTACCAATTAATGCCGAATAGCGGCTCGATAAAAGCAGCCATTGTTTAACGATGGCTGCTCAAGATAGCAGGTGTTAATAATCGATTCGTTGCTTTGTATATCGAATGCTTAGCGGTCATTTATGAATGATTTAGCTTTTCTAGAACACCGTATATAACTAATAAATTCAAATAATGTGTGCCTAATAACGTGCGTAGTATTTTGTAAGCTTTCTTTTTCTGGGTCTTTACGGTATTGACCGATACCTGCATCGTCTCGGCTATTTCCATATTGTTTTTTCCGGACTATCCGAATGGTTTCCTGATATGTTACTTCCTGGAGAAAGAAAAACTCCTCACCAACCGAGGTAATATACTGCGCGTAATGCTGCTGTACTTTTTGATGTTTCAGGTAGTCTAAACTTTTGTTTTTGGCGGTAATGTAGAGAAAGGAACGTGCCTTATCCTCGGTGTCAAAATCGCCTCTTTTTTCGTATACCTTAATGAACGTCTCCTGCGCGATGTCTCGCGCATACTCCGGCCCACCGGTGTATTTCAAAGCAAAACGATAATCCGATTCAAAAAAACCTTTGAAAAATACATTAAAGGTTTTGATATCAGCAATGGAGTATTGAGCTAGATCTGGTTTCTCCGAACGACATCATTAAAGATAGAATCGTATTGGAAGCCAAACGCCTGTTGTGCTATACAGGATGTAGTGTTAAGGAGATTGCCTACCAGTTGGGCTATGACGATCCTGCTTATTTCAATCGTATGTTCACCAATAAAACGGGCGACACTCCTACTCTTTTTAAGAAAAAGTACCACTCGGAGAAAAAAGTACAATTTTAATCGACTTTTTGATCTTTTTTCGATCGACTTACGTCTGTAATTTTGTCTTGTTCAATAAAAAAATGCAAAGCATGAAACATAAAGCACAGATCGTATGGAACGGCTGTATATATTTAAATCATCATAATTAACAATTAATCCACTAAACAATGAAAAATTTATCATTCTTAAAAAGAATCAAAACATTAGCATGTATGATCATGTTATTGGGTGTTTTTGGCAACATGTCAAAAGTAGCTGCACAGTCAGCCAAGACTATCAAAAATGTTGTGCTTGTACACGGTGCTTTTGTAGATGGTTCTGGTTATAGAGGTCTGTACGATATACTGACCAAAAAAGGATACAATGTTACAGTAGTTCAAAATCCATTGAGTTCTCTTGCCGCCGATGTAGATGCAACCGTAGCGGCTCTAGACAGACAAGACGGTCCAACGATTTTAGTAGGTCATTCTTATGGTGGGACGGTTATAACAGAAGCCGGAGACCATCCCAAAGTGGCGGCTTTGGTTTATCTTGCCGCTTTTCAATTAGATAAAGGAGAGTCGGCCTTGGATTGGGCTCAAACGGAACCAGGTTCTCCAAAAAACGGCATTTTACCCCCAGACGAAAAAGGAATATTGTATTATGACAAAGCTAAGTTCCATGAAGGATTTGCAGCAGATATTCCAAAAGAACAAGCCGACTTTATGTACGCATCTCAAGGTCGCTTTGCTGCTGAGGCATTAGCCGCTAAAGTAACGAAGGCCCCTTGGAAAACAAAGCCTTCCTATGGTATCGTAGCAACGCAGGACGAAGCGATTTTACCATCGATACAGCGCAAAATGTATCAAAATGGAAATGCAAAAATTACCGAGATCAAGGGTAGTCACGCGGTATTTATCTCCCGTCCGCAAGAAGTAGCAAATGTTATTATCGAAGCGTCTAAAGAAGTAAAATAAAATCACTGAACGGGTCCCTCAGAGATACTAGGGAATAAAAAATTAAGTAAAGTAAACCCCTCTAACATGAACTCTAGACATGTTGAGGGGTTTTTCTTTGTATTGCCTACGCCAGCTTGACTATCAAAACGGGAGAAAATACATGAGCTATACAACAAAGTTAGTTTGAGCTTTTTGACAAAGCTGCCGTTAATTACAGTGCCTAAATTTGTCAGATAATTCATTGCAGATCAATCATGCAATGCGTTTAAATCTTTTTAAATAAAGAATAAATAGCATAACGATGAAGACATTCAATAAAGCATTTATCAATGGCGAATTGGTTACGCCTCACGGTACTCAGGTCGTCGATTTAATTAATCCTACCAATAACGAAGTAATCGGTAAGGTTACTATGTGTGATGAGGTTGATGCACGTAATGCCATAGCGGCAGCCAATAAAGCGATTAAAACATGGTCACAGACTACTAAAGAAGAGCGTCTCGGGTATTTACAGCGCCTCTACGATGCTTTGGATAAACGTCTGGATCGTCTGATCGAAGCTACTACCGAGGAATACGGTGCTCCGGAAGTCCGTTCAAAGGGCTCCAATGAATTGGCATTGCATATCTTTCAGCATGTCATTTCCGTAGTAAAAGAGTATGAACTGGAAAAGATCCTTGGTTATTCAAGGGTTGTTTTTGAACCAGTCGGTGTTGTTGGAATCTTTACGCCATGGAATTCAAGCGCGGGTTCTATTCACATTAAAATGGCTCCTGCACTGGCTGCTGGATGTACCGTGGTAATCAAACCGAGCGAAATGAGCGCCATGCAGACCGAAGTACTGGTAGAAAGTTATATAGAAGCCGGTTTACCTCCGGGGGTGATCAATGTGGTATGCGGACTTGGTGAAGTGGTGGGTAAGGAAATGTCCACTAGTAAGGATATCCAGCGCATATCTTTTACCGGTTCAACCACCATTGGGAAGATGGTGGCAAAAGATGCAATGGATACCGTAAAACGTGTGGCGCTTGAACTTAGCGGAAAGAATCCCAATATTATTTTAGATGATGCTGATTTAGAAAAAGCTATCCCCATGGCGGTTGCAGGTTGCTATTTAAATAATGGTCAGGCTTGTATCGCGGCATCAAAATTACTGGTGCCTAAAACCCATATCGGAGAAGTAAAAAAACTGGTGAAAGCTGCCGTAGAAAAAATGAAGGTCGGCGATCCTAAAGACAAGGAAGTTGTTCTCGGGCCTCTAGCCAGCATAAAGCAATATAACCGGGTACAGGAATATATCAGATCGGGTATTGCTGAAGGTGCCGAATTAGTCGTCGGGGGAGAAGGACACCCCGAAGGCCTGGAAAACGGCAATTTTATCAAACCTACTGTTTTTGCCGGTGTTACACGCGATATGAAAATATATAAAGAGGAGATATTCGGCCCGGTACTTTCCATTGTTACTTATGAAACAGAAGAAGAGGCCGTCGAGATGGCCAATGATACGGAGTATGGACTGAACGCCTATGTGAGTTCGGCAAACATGGAGCGGGCCTATAAAATCGGTTCACAGATAAAAGCAGGTAGGGTGCTGATCAATTGTATCGCTCATGACCCCCTCGCGCCGTTCGGAGGCTTTAAACAGTCGGGGTTTGGCAGGGAAGGTGGCGTTCTGGGATTTGAAGAGTATCTTGAACCCAAAGCGTATATCATTAAATAAAGGGAGTAATTCATAAATATAACAAAGTAAATTCATTCAAAATGAAAACGGTTTTAGTTACAGGAGCGAATAAAGGACTAGGTTTTGAACTCGCTAAATATTTGTTGGAGCACGGTTATTTTGTATACCTTGGATGCAGGGACAGTCAACTGGGAGATCGTGCAATTAAAAAGCTCAAGGAAGCAAATCTGCATAATTGCGAGTTGCTGGAAATGGATATATCGAGTCAGGAATCTATTGCGAAAGCTGCAAGTGTTTTTGGTAATAAAAGGAATGTTCTGGATATTCTGGTGAATAATGCAGGAATTTTAGGGAGAAGACAGAACCCGGATGATCCGCTGATGATCAACGATGTACGGGAAGTGTTCGAAACCAATTTATTTGGTACCATCATGGTCACCGAGGCTTTTTTGCCTTTTTTGAAAACGGCTCCTTTAGCGGTGATCGAAAACATCACCAGTGATCTGGCATCACTCACGAACCACCAGGATCCGGAGTGGATACTCTATAAGGCGAAATCAATCAGTTATGGTCCGTCCAAAACTGCGCTCAATGCCTATACCGTAGCGCTGGCTTATGAGTATAAGGATCTTAATTTTAAAATCAACTGTGTGTCACCCGGTTGGACATCAACTGATTTTAACGGATATAGCGGAGGCAAATCAGCTGCTGAAAATTGTGTTCATCTTGCCAAGTATGCTATGCTGGATGAGAACGGACCAACTGGGAAATTCTTTGGAGAGCATGGTGAGTTGCCATGGTAGTAATTCCATTCAAACAGTTTACCCGCTTCAGCAGGTAATTTTCTGCTCCTTAAATGGGAAAGAAAAAAGAACGCCCGGCTTTTGGGGATACCGGGCGTCTTTTTTTTAATCAACCTAAACCTATCCTACCTAAAGCAATGCCTGTGCCAGTTTTTTGAACTTGAGAGATATAAGAAAGAATTTTTACAAGCCGTATTTCCAAAAAAATGCTAAAATTGCTTATATATTAGGATATATCGTGTACTTTTTTTTTCATTCAAATTAAGTAGGTTTGTAACATCTTCGATAGACACCAATAGCTAACAGTAAATAACCAATTATGAGGAAGCAATCGAAATGGGATGATCGGTCTATGTGGGATGGGCTGGTTGATGGACAGCAGGATGCTTTTACAGCTTTAGTGATGCAATACACGGATTCACTTTATACTTATGGAATGCGGTTATGTCAGCATGAAGATCTGGTGAAGGATTGCGTACAGGAGGTATTTCTTTTTATGTGGCGGCGTAGAACCTACCTTAAACAACCTGCTTCTCTGAAATTATACTTAATGAAGGCCGTTCGCAATAAGATCATACGAGACCTACCCAAATGGCAAATGAACGTTCAGTTGATGGAGGGTGAGATGGCCGTCCCTCATTTTGTCATGGAGTTTGATGATCAGGGTGAGTTGGACAATACTCTACAATCGCAGATGAAAACCTATATCAATCAATTGTCTCCACGGCAGCGCGAGATTCTCTATTTACGGTTTTATGAAGGTCTGAAGCAGCAAAAGATAGCGGTGGTTATGCAGCTTAATAATCAGTCGGTGTATAATTTATTGCGTGGCGCCCTGGCCGCTCTAAAGAAAAAAGTAGACTATGAAACAATGATCGCTCATTTATGCTTAGCAATCTACCTCTCCTGGTACCATATGGTTTTTTAAAAAAAATAAAATGCATGAGTAGATTTTGGGAAGTGTTGTCTATATAGTTTAGATAGACATACAAAGCTAACCAATGCAAAAGTATAAACACTACCAAACCATTGACTTTTTAAGCGATGACGAATTTATCGACTGGGTATGTGATCCGCAAGGGGAAACAAATCTGTATTGGCAGGAGGTGTTTGCGCTTTTTCCATACGTAAAAGAGCCTGCGGAAGAGGCCAGGCAAATGCTGTTACAGCTGCGTATAAAGCCACTGAATGGTCCAGCGGCCGGACTGAAAGAAAAAATTCTGGAGAAGGCATTTGCTCCAGAAGTCAGAGAAAGGGCACTAGAGGGGGGTGCTATACGTGCCCTTTATAAATGGATGGTGGCAGCCCTGGTGTTGATTTGTGCCGGTGCACTGTTATTTCTGCAGCAATCGTTATCATCCACAAAACTCGAGATTGTTGAAATAAGAAATTCAAGTAAAAAGCAATTTAAAAATACGGCAGACCGGGCGCTCCTCGTGGCGTTACCGGATCAATCGACGGTTATCCTGCAACCGAAAGCTTACCTTACCTATCAAGTAGATTCATTTGTGTTAAAGCGTGAAGTGTTCTTGGTGGGAGAGGCTTTTTTTGATATTAGCAAAAATCAACAGACACCCTTTATCGTGAACACCGATCAGCTGATGACGACGGTGCTGGGTACCAGTTTTTTTATAAAAGCGAACCCGGATATGCCAAATCATAAGGTTTTGGTCGCTACCGGAGCTGTTCGGGTGAAGGGTAAAAGGCGAGTAGGCACTGCAGAGCGTAAGCAGAACGATGAACTGGTGCTGCGTGCAGGCCAGGAGGTGCTTCTGCTTGCAGACCGCCCGCTGAGGGCGGCACCTTCTGCGGAAGCTTTGCAGATGACAGAAGATGTGGGGACGGTCTTTGATTTTCAGAATATGCCAATGAGCAGGGTGGCAGAAATATTGGAAGCGCAATATGGCGTAAATGTAGAGATTAAAAATACGGTGCTGGCCGAGCGGACCATCACGGCCTTTTTGGCGAATGTGTCTTTGCAGGAAAAACTGAATTTAATTGCGAAAGCAGTAGAAGCACGTTATCAACTGGAAGATGGCGTTATCATATTTTCATTAAATACTAACCAACAATAGAAGGCAATATGGAAACGATGAACAAAACTTAGCGCAGCGCTGAAACAAACCCGCTAAGGCTGCTGGAACATCATTAGCGGGCAATGGTAGCCCCTTTGTTATCTGGATAACCGTTCATAAAAACGGTAAGGGGGCTGTTTGTTACATTTTTATTAAACCTAACAACCAAATGTATGAAAAAAAAATCAACATTCATTGTTGTCATGAGGACAGGTGCATTACAATTATTTATGGCTGTATTTCTTCTGGGAGGCACGTGGGCGGCAGATATACGTGCGCAGGGAATACTAAAAGAACGGGTTACTTTTCTGAAAAAGGAAGCGTCGTTGCAGACTTTATTGAAGCATATCGAACAATCGTTTGATATCCATTTTATCTATAGCCCGGTGCTGGTTAATGTGCATCAATCTGTAGGTATATCGGCCCATGAGAAACCACTAGACGAGTTGCTGAACGAGTTGTTAGATCCTTTACATATTGGCTATGAGGTAGCAGGCAACAATATCGTATTAAAGCGGGCACGAGGGAAAAAACAGATAGCGATAAAAGGGGTAGTGCGCGACGAAAATGGGTTGCCGCTGAGTGGGGTGTCCGTACTGCTGAAAAATGCAGCGGGTAAGGGTACTTCTACGAATGAGGAAGGTGCCTTTTCGATCTCAGTGCCCATCGATGCAACGCTGGTATTTCGCTACGTGGGTTTTCAGGAACAGGAGGCGCCATTAAATGAACGTACGTTTATTGAAATAGTGATGGTGGAAGATCCGGCCAATCTGGACGAAGTGGTGGTAGTTGGCTATGGCACACAGAAAAAAGCGAACCTTACCGGTGCGGTAGCGACGGTAAATGGGGAAGATCTGGTAAGACGGCCGGTGACGAATGCCGCCTCGATGTTGCAAGGACAGGTGCCGGGATTGCGGGTGGTGCAGAATTCGGGCGAACCGGGAAATGAGGGGCTGTCTGTTAGAATTCGGGGGCAAGGTACTTTCAGCGGCGCTGGATCGAATCCACTGGTATTGATCGATGGGGTGGAGGGGAATCTGAGTGACGTAAACCCGAACGATATCGAAAACGTCTCGGTATTGAAAGATGCGGCCTCGGCTTCGATTTACGGATCACGAGCTGCAAACGGAGTGATTTTGGTAACTACCAAAGCGGGAAAATCGGGAGAATTTGTTGTTGATTATACCTTTAATGGGGCTGTGCATAATCCAACGCGACTGTTCGACCTGATTACCAATTCGGCGGAATACATGGAACTGTGGAACGAGGCGAGAAGAAATAATGGTAACACGGCTGGCTTATATCCACAGGAAACAATTGATCTATACCGAAACGCAACGGATAGGGTGCAGTATCCGAATACGGATTGGTTGGATGTTATGTTTAACCCGGCTTTTGTGCAAACGCATAATCTGGGCATCAGTGGGGGTACGGGAGGTACGCATTACAACCTGTCTATAGGTTATATAGACCAACCGGGTGTGATGAAGGGTTTTGATTATAAGAGGTACAACGCGCGCTTCAATATTGGATCTTCTATTAGTGATCATATCAAGGTAGGTGCAAATATCAGTGTGAAACAAGGGGATGTGTCAAGGCCACGGCAGGGTGCAGAGGATGCTTTTATCTCTACTATATCACAGGCACCTACCTATCTTCCTAAACTGCCGGATGGCAGGTACGCTTTCAAGGCCTACGATTTTGAATCGAACAACAAAAATATGCTGGCTATTGTGGAAAATGAAGTGCTTTGGACGAACAGGGATTACTCGGTTAATCTGCAGGGTTGGCTGGATGTACAATTAAGCAAAAAGCTGAATTGGTATTCGAAAGCGGCCATCGTGGCAGATTTCGACAAATCAAAGGATTGGCGGCCGGTAGTGCCGCTCTATAACTACCAGACCGGCGATTTTGCCACTGACCTGGATGTGGGAGGCCGAGGGCTTGCTGTGAACAGTAGCGAGAATAGGTACACAAATTTGTTTACTTATCTTAAATATGAGGATGAACTGGGGCTCGGGCATCATGTATCTGCGCAGGTTGGTTTTAGCCAGGAGTCTAATAAACACGAATACCTGTACGGCTACAGAAGAGACTTTTTTAGTAATGACCTGAGAGAGCTGGATGCCGGAGGGCTTGCCGTGCAGAATGCCAGTGGTTCCACTTACGAGTGGGCGTTACGTTCTGTCTTCGGCCGATTAACGTATAACTATAAAGAACGCTATCTCCTGGAAATGAACATGCGCTATGACGGGACGTCGCGACTGCAAAGCGACCATCGTTGGGGTGCCTTTCCCTCAGTTTCTGGAGCTTGGCGTGTGTCGGAGGAGGCTTTCGTGAAGAATGCAGATCTTTCATGGCTTAATAATTTGAAAATCAGGGGATCATATGGCGAATTGGGTAACCAGAATATCAATATTGATGTTCGCAGCAGCTCCCCTTATCAATATGCATATCAGGAGACTTATCCTTATCCTTATCAGGAGATTTTAAATTATACGGGAAACTATCCATTTGACAATGAAAATCTGACGACTGGCGCAGCACAAACGGCGCTGGCAAACCAGTTGCTCACCTGGGAAACAACGAAGATTGCTGACGTAGGGCTGGATCTGGCAGTGTTTAATGGGCTGGATGTAACCCTCGATTGGTATCGAAAAACAACAACGGATATCCTACGGCCATCGCAGGTGACAGGCGTGGTAGGCCTCACGGCACCGAATATTAACAGTGGTACGATGCAAAACGAGGGTATTGAGCTGGCACTGCGGTACAGTCGCCGCGTGACTTCGGGTATTTTGGAGGGCCTGTCGTACAGTTTTGGCGGAAATATTGATCGCTTCCGGAATAAGCTGGTTAAATTTGGGCAACGGGAAATTGGTAGCAATATTATTAAAGAAGAGGGGCGCCCTTGGGATACGTTCTATATGTTGGAATGGATAGGCATCTTCCAAACAGAAGAGGAGATACAGGCAGCTCCAAGGCAATATAATGATGATACGCGGCCCGGTGATCTTATTTTTAAAGACCAGAATGGGGATGGTGTCATCGATGACGACGACCGTACGTATTTAGGAGGGCAATACCCATCTTTCGAGTATGCGTTTACCGGAAATGCCAACTGGAAAAATCTGGATATATCCTTTATGTTTCAAGGCGTGGAAGGACGAAAAATCTACGTAGCCGATTGGGGCACGGTGCCTTTTATTCAGGGATCTCCCCCCACTGCAGATTGGCGAGATCGTTGGACACCAGAAAATCCGTCGACCACCATGCCCAGGATTTATTGGGGATTTGATGCGCCTGCCAAGGTGCGGCGAACATCTAGCTACTACTTACAGGATGCATCGTACCTCCGCTTAAAAAATCTGACGCTGGGTTATACTTTCCCTAGTAAGCTGGTAGAACGGATCGGACTTAGAAAGCTTCGTCTATTTGTTTCTGGTGATAACCTGCTGACGATAACCAATTATCCAGGCCTCGATCCGGAGCGTGGCGGTAACGGGGTTTTTGTAGGTTACCCGCAAAATAAAATCTATTCTTTTGGTCTTAACGTGCAATTTTAAGAAAAACACAATGAAAAAGTATATATTATTGGTGTGTGCCACGATTGCTTTACTAAGTTTTGGAGCTTGTAGTAAGGATTTTCTCGACAAGGATCCTTTGGATAGGTTGTCTTCTGATCAATATTGGAAATCGAAAGCGGATTTTGATATGGCGCTGACGGCCATTTATGGCCAATTACAAAACAGTATCTTTTCGTATGGTAGCCCCAACTGGGACGTGCTAACGGATAATGGATATGGTCAGCATAATTATAACGGAAGCCAAGGGATGGTGCGGGGTGAGATTTTTCCTTCTACAGAAGGTTATGTCACCGATATTTATAATGCATGCTATAGTGGGATAGCGAGGGCAAATATATTTCTGGCAAAGTTGGCCGCTTATGAGGGCGGTGAACTGGATGATACCAGTCAGGCTCGATACGAGGGAGAGGTGCGTTTTATGAGGGCTTACTACTATTACCTGCTCTATGCCTGTTATGGGGCTGTGCCGATCATTACTGAACCCCTGACCTTGGACAACCAGATGCAAGCCAAGGCTTCGGCGTCAGAAGTGCTGATGCAAACGCTGGCTGATCTGGATGCCGCCATTGCTAACCTGGGATCGGACTTATATGCAGGCGGTGGAGGGCATGCGGTGAGGACGTCTGCGCAGGCATTAAAGTTGCGCGTACTGATGTATGCGGCCTATGGTGAAAACGGTATACCCAATGAGGAGATACTAACGGAGGCAAGTAACCTGGCGAGAGAAATTATGACAGCGGGTTATACCCTGGCGCCTGCTTTTGAAAGTGTATTCAGGGATGCTACACAGGAAGGAAATCCGGAAATCATCTTCTCCATCAAGTTCCTTGCACCAGACAACGCTACATCGATGGACCAATGGTATGGCGATTGGGCAGTTGTAAGCCCTTTACCAAATATGTTCAACGCTTTTGAAGAGGGAGATATCCGTCGCGACCTGACGATTTTTGACAGGGAAGTTAATTTCGGAGGGGTGATTCACCGCCCTTCAAATAATGTGCCTACGGGATATGGGCTGAAAAAGTTTCTGACACCGGGCCTGATACCTTATGGATACTCCACGCAAAGCCAGCAAGACTGGGTGATGCTGCGGTATGCGGAGGTGTTGCTCTTATTTGCAGAAGCGGAGAATGAGCTGTCGGGTGCTAGCGAAGCGGCACGTGATGCCGTGAATGCACTGCGCGAGCGGGCGAACCTGCGGCCGATACCTCCTGGCCTCAGCAAAGAGGACATGCGGACGGCCATCCGGCAGGAAAGACGAGTGGAACTGGCATTTGAAGGATTACGTTATTTTGACCTGAAGCGTTGGCGGATAGCAGAAGAGGTGCTCAATAATGTCCAGGATGGTATACTGACCTATCGTTTCGAAGAACGCTTTTACCAATGGCCGCTTCCGCAAACAGAAATTGATAAAAGTCAGGGTGTGCTGGAGCAAAATCCAGATTATTGATGAGCTTACTTCTGTTATCCAGTACGAGTATGAGACATCTGATTAGCTTTTTATGCGCATTACATATTGTGATCTTTGTGACCTACGGCCAGGTCACTGAACGGCCGCGTCCGGCAGCTTGGGATAATATAGTGTTTGGTGGACGGTTTATAGATCGTTTTTTGCCGATGGTGAATGGTCGTACACAGGAGGGAATATGGGGTGCCGATGGGGTTCGGAAGCGTTATGTTGACAATGGCATTGAAGATAGCCTGCGCTCTTATTGGTGCGGCAGTATCGTATATGATAGTACGGATAGATTGTACCACCAATATGTTTGCGGCTGGGATGAAAATGCAGTTAAAGGCCATAACGAATGGCCTCATTCAATCGCATATCATGCGGTTAGTAAACAAATGAACGGTCCGTATTGCATCAGAGATACCATTGGCCCCGGACATAATGCAGAGATCTACCGGGCCAAGAATGGAACTTATGTGCTTTATGTAATAGATAAACGGTATACGTCTTCTTCGTTAAATGGACCCTGGCAGCAGGATACTTTTACCTTTGATAGGCGCGACCGAAAGATTATTGAAGGGCTCTCCAATTTAACGTTTGCTCAAAGGCCGGACGGTGCTTACCTGATGGTATGTAGAGGTGGAGGAGTATGGTTCAGTGCCGACGGCCTGTCTCCCTATTACCAGGTAACCGACAGGCGCGTGTATCCGGCGGTGGAGGGGGAGTTTGAAGATCCCGTAGTTTGGAGAGATCATGTACAGTATCATCTAGTTGTGAATGATTGGCTGGGACGGATAGCTTTCTATTTGAGGTCAAAAGATGGCGTGCATTGGGTAACCGATCCGGGAGAAGCCTATACGCCTTACATTGCTTTACATGAGGATGGCACCAAAGAAGAATGGTTTAAATTTGAACGGATGAAAGTTTTACAGGATCAATACGGTAGGGCCATTCAAGCAAATTTCGCGGTGATAGATGTGCCAAAGGAGAAGGATAAGGGCAATGATAACCACAGTTCGAAGAATATAACAATTCCCCTAAATCCGGGCTTATTAATTACCTTACTTGATAAGCAGATGCCTACAGACAAAACGAAAACGTTACAGCTGAAGATACAGGCGGAGCCTGGATTTGATCCGCTGGAAGCGGTGGATGTGAAAAGTTTGCGGTTTGGGGCCTCTGATCAGGTTAATTTTGGCGGGGGGTGTAAGGCCTTAAACGCCACACGCGAAGGAAAAGATCTAGTGGTGACGTTTGACGCTACAGGACATGGTATAACGAAAGAGGAGTTTGCACCTAAACTGATCGGAAAATCGAAAGACGGTAAACTGCTCTATGGTTACACAGGTGTGCCTTGGTTAAGCGATCGGGAATCCATTCTATCCGCACGTATGCCAGTTTTTGCAGATGATGATAAGGTACACCTGACAGTAGAAAATTTTGGGGAAGTGCATTCGGAACAGGCAAAAATGTACCTTTACCAATTACACAATGGCCAAAGGACATTGATAGCAAGTGCAGATCTTACACCGGTGGAGCCCTTTGGCGCTACCAGGATGACGCTGGCTACTGAAAAGAGTTTCGCGGTCAATGGGATACATGATTTCAAGATCGTAATAAAAGCGGATAATGATACGATGTTGGATTTTGATTTCCGCTTGGGGAACAAATAAAGAACGCCTGGCTTTTGGGGATGCCGGGCGTTCTATTTTTAATCAACCTAAACCTATTTAGTGACTTTCAATATCTGTGCCAAACCCTTTGTTGAATGGTAATATATCTGTTATAATGGAAATGTGTTACGGCAATTTTTTGTTCAGTGTGTTAAACAAAAGATGATTTTGGCTTGTTCATACCTACGACAGCTACACATATGGAAAGAAAAATATACCCAGGCAACCCTTATCCTCAAGGGGCTACATTTGATGGAGAGGGCGTGAATTTTGCGTTATTTAGCCGACATGCCAAAAAGGTTGAATTATGTTTGTTTGACACTGAAAAGTCGGATGCATCGGAAGAACGTATACCGATCAAAGATCGGACACATGATATATGGCATGTTTATTTACCGGACCTGAAACCGGGACAACATTATGGTTATCGGGTTTACGGACCCTATGAACCGGAGCAAGGGCATCGCTTCAACTCAAATAAATTACTGATGGACCCTTATGCCAAAGCAATAGCAGGCGCCATCAATTGGCATGAATCCATTTTTGGTTATCAGATTGGTGAGGAAGCAGATAAGGATCTAAGTTTTAATGAGCAGGATAGTGCACCTTATGTGCCAAAATCGGTGGTGATAGATGAATCTTTTGATTGGGGAGACGACGAGAAACCGAACGTGCCGCATCGTGGGAGCATTATTTATGAGGCGCATGTGAAAGGATTGACGTATATGCACCCGGATATTCCGGAAGAAATTCGGGGTACCTACGCAGCGATTGGACATCCATTGACCATTCAATATTTGAAAGATCTAGGCATAACAGCAATTGAATTACTGCCGATACATCATTTCGTGAACGATTGGCATTTGCAGGAGAATGGATTGAGTAATTATTGGGGTTATAATACGATCGGTTTTTTTGCACCCGATGTAAAGTATAGTTCCAGCGGTGCGAATGGCGAACAGGTAGGGGAATTCAAACAAATGGTGAAAAACTTACATGCGGCAGGTATTGAAGTGATTTTGGACGTAGTATACAATCATACTGCAGAAGGTAACGAACTAGGGCCGACGCTGAATTTCCGGGGTATTGACAATGCGGCCTATTACAGGCTAACGGAAGAAAGGCGTTATTATATGGATTATACGGGTACGGGCAATACCTTGAATGCAAACTTGCCGAATGTGTTACAATTGATTATGGATAGCTTGCGTTATTGGATTATAGAGATGCGAGTGGATGGCTTTCGCTTTGATTTGGCATCAGCGCTGGCACGTGAGTTTCATGACGTAAATAAGTTAAGTGCTTTCTTCGATATTATTCACCAAGACCCGATTATTTCACAGGTAAAGTTAATTGCCGAGCCATGGGATATTGGTGAAGGAGGATACCAGGTGGGTAACTTTCCTGCAGGATGGGTGGAATGGAATGGTAAATACAGAGATTGTATCCGTGATTTTTGGCGGGGCGAGGATAGTGGATTGGGAGAGTTTGCTTCCAGATTTACCGGTAGTTCGGATTTATACAGTGATGATTACAGAACGCCGATGGCCAGTGTGAACTTTATAACGGCACACGATGGTTTTACGCTGCACGATCTGGTTTCTTACAATGAAAAGCATAACGAAGCAAATGGCGAGGATAATCAGGATGGTGAAAGTCATAATCGATCGTGGAATTGTGGTGCGGAAGGAGCTACGGAAGATGAAGGGATTAATGCCCTGAGAGCTAAACAGAAGCGAAATTTTCTGGCAACTTTATTTTTATCGCAGGGAATTCCCATGCTCTTGGGTGGGGATGAGCTGAGCCGGACGCAAAATGGGAACAACAATGGATACTGTCAGGACAATGAAACTTCCTGGTTTCATTGGAAAGAGGTGGATGAGGATATGTTGGACTTTACAAAAAAGATCATCGCCATCCGGAAAGGGCACCCCACTTTTTGTCGGCACAATTGGTTTAAAGGGCAGGAGATCAGAGGAACTGGAATAGAAGATATTGTCTGGTTGTTACCCGAAGGGGATGTGATGCCAGATGAAGCTTGGGATAACAATGCGGCGAAATCCTTGGCCATATACCTGAATGGAAATGGGATCCGTTCGCGCGATGAAGAGGGGAATAAAATGTACGATGATCATTTCTACGTGATCTTCAATGCGCATCATGAGGAAATTTCGTATACATTACCGGATGATCGTTATGGACGGGATTGGAAGCTGCTTTTGGATACGTCGACCACGCTGGAAGAGGATAAGGTGTATTCACCCGGCGATGTAGTGCCAGTAGCTGATCGCTCGGTGGTGCTTTTGATTTCACCTTTGGAGAAGAAGGATTAAGAAAAAGATGTTTGATGGGAAATACAACAACATTCAGTGTGTGGGCACCCTTAAGTAGCCGGGTTAAACTGTTGCTGGATAATCAGGAAGAATTAAATTTAGAAAAAGCCGATTTTGGTTTTTGGGAAAGGCAAAGCCATCGGCTACAAGAGGGGGTGCGCTATAAATTGGTCTTAGATGATCAGGAACCCTTGCCCGATCCTGCTTCCCGCTTTCAACCAGAGGGGGTGCACGGCTTTTCGGAGTGGATTGATCTGGAAGATTATAAGTGGAAAGATCAAGATTGGCATAACCCGCCGTTAAACGATTATATTATCTACGAGTTGCATGTAGGTACTTTTTTAGAGAAGGGTACTTTTGATGGCATCATCACGAAGCTGCCCTACCTGGTTGATTTAGGTATTACGGCGATAGAATTGATGCCTGTGGCGCAATTCCCGGGCGAGCGAAATTGGGGTTACGATGGGGTTTTCCCCTTTGCAGTCCAGCATAGCTATGGTGGGCCGAAGGCACTTCAACGTTTGGTAGATGCGTGTCATGCACAAGGGATCGCAGTCATATTGGATGTAGTATATAATCACTTAGGCCCCGAAGGTAATTACCTGGAGGCCTACGGACCCTATTTTACCGATAAGTATGGCACACCATGGGGAAAGGCTGTTAACCTAGATGATGCTTATTGCGATGGTGTACGCCACTACCTGCTGGAAAACATGCTGATGTGGTTCCGCGATTTTCATATTGATGCGCTTCGCCTGGATGCGGTGCATGCTTTGAAAGACTTTGGTGCGAAACATCTGTTAGCAGAAATGAGGAATCGATTGGATGCGCTGGGCACAGAAAGGGGTAGTGCTTATTATTTAATTGGCGAATGTGACCTGAATGATGTTCGTTATTTACGTACCGAAGAAGAGGGAGGATATGGTTTGCACGGGCAATGGATCGATGAATTTCATCACGCGCTTCGCGTCAGTGTGGGTGAGCCGCGCGTCGGATACTATGCCGATTTTGAACCTTTGGAACATTTGGCTAAATCATTTACGGATGCCTATGTGTACGATGGCGTGTATTCTCCTCACCGGAAACGAACTTTTGGTAATAAAGCTATCGGTGCGCGCGGAGAGCAATTTGTGGTATTTTCACAAAATCATGATCAAGTTGGAAACCGTATGCTGGGAGAGCGGAGCAGTACACTCTATGGATTGAATGCCCAAAAACTGATGGCTGCCGTAGTGCTATCCGCTCCATTTGTTCCGCTGCTGTTTATGGGTGAAGAATATGGAGAACAGCGGCCATTCCAATATTTTGTTAGCCATACGGATGTTGAACTAGCGGAGGCTGTACGTGAAGGAAGGCGCAAAGAGTTTAACGATTTTCATGGACGAGGGGAAACACCTGATCCGATGGCAGTGGAAACATTTGAGCGTTCTAAGCTGAATTGGTCTTTACTGGAAGTGCCAGCCCACCAGGAAATGTTAAAGGGATATAAAACGCTTATTGCCTTGCGAAAGCAGTATCCTGCGTGGCGGCGGCTGGATCGTGAATGCGTGAGCGTCAAAGTATATCGTGACGAAGAGGTGATTCAGCTGGAGCGATGGGATGCTTATGAAACGCTGTTTTTCTTCTTTAATTTTAGTAAACAATCACAAGAAGTGCCCGCTCCTTTCAATCCAACAGAGGGCATTAAAATTTTCGATACCGTAGATAGCTTTTTGCTGAGCGATAAGGTTTCTTCGGCATATACAACGATTAAAATGGCGTCACAAAGCGCCTCGATTTATCACTTGCCCAAAAATTAATATGGAGCACATAATAAGCCCTTTAGCAACCTATCGTATCCAGTTTCATCAGGGTTTTACATTTTCCGATGCAAAGCAGATCATTCCTTATTTACATGAGTTGGGCGTAGATACGATCTACGCATCTCCAATTTTTGAGGCAGTACCCGGTAGTATGCATGGTTATGATGTGGTGAATCCGCTTCGTATCAATCCAGAGCTTGGTTCTCTAGATGGCCTCAGGGAGCTTTCAGCCCTATGTAAAGCACACAAACTTCATTGGATTCAGGATGTTGTGCCGAATCATATGGCCTTTCATCCTGCAAATGAATGGCTGATGGATGTTCTGGAAAAAGGCGTACTCTCGGCCTATGCGCCTGTTTTTGATACGGGATTTAGCAATGGCTTTTTTTCACTTCCCTTGATGGCGCCCTTTTTAGGAAGCACGTTGGAGGAGGCAATCGTTAATGGTGAAATCAGTCTAGTACTTCAGCAGGATCGCTTGAAGGTTCGCTATTTTGATCAGCACTACCCCGTGAATATTTCGGGATATAAAGACATAGTGGAGAATTTACATATTGATCATACGGAAATTTATCATCGTTTACAGCAGGCCATATTGCACATAGAACAACATGTAACCGCTTATAATCCCACTAAGGATGCTTGGAAAGATTTTTTCGGGATATGGCACACATTTTTAAATGAAGGGAGAATAAGAACGGCAATAAGGCAGGTGCTGCGGCGGCAGAATACCAATAAGCGGGGCATAATCCAGTTATGCCAAAAGCAATGGTACCGGTTATGTCATTGGGAAGAAAGTAATACGCAAATTAATTACCGTCGTTTTTTCACAGTGAACGGTCTGATCTGCCTACAGGCACAGGATCCCGCGGTGTTTAATTTGACACACCAACTGATAAAGGAACTGGTGGGTGAAGGAATTTTTCAGGGACTCAGGATCGATCATATAGATGGATTATTCAACCCTGAAAAATATGTAAATGATTTACGGGGTGCCGTTGGTGAGGAGATCTACATCGTTGTCGAAAAAATTCTGGAACACCATGAACGTTTGCCTTCATCATGGCCAATAGCGGGCACATCGGGTTATGACTATTTAACATATGCCAATAATTTATTTATAAACACGAAGCATGAACGCGCCTTTGGTAAATTATATCAACAATTGGTACCGCAGAACCAAAGTATAATAAGTCAGAAAAGAGAAAAGAAAGCGCTCATTTTGCATGAACACATGGTGGGGGAGGCAGAAAACCTTTTTGGCTTCTTGATACAATCACATCTGCTTCCTAAGTCCCTGCTGAAGCGTATTGGCGAGGCATCTTTTCGGGAAGCAATTGCGGCGTTATTGACCTATTTTCCGGTATATCGTTTTTATGGACATCATATACCGCTGCCAATTTGCGAGCGAGAGCAATTAGCTTTACTTTTTGCCCAATTGCAAAAGGAGGTACCCGCTGTAAAAAGTGCTTTACGGATATTAGAAGAGTTGATATTAACAGCTGTACCATATCATAATGAAGAGATTGCCAATGCATCGAAATATTTTTATCAGCGATTGATGCAATTCTCAGGCCCTATAATGGCAAAAGGGGTGGAGGATACGCTGATGTATACGTACAACCGCTTTATTGGAAGCAACGAAGTAGGGAATTCGCCGGAAACTTTTGGAATGACCACAAAGGATTTCCATGCAACCATGGAATATCGGCAATGCAGTTGGCCACTGACGATGAACGCTACAGCTACCCACGATACCAAAAGGGGAGAAGATGCACGTGCACGCTTACAGGCACTTAGTTGCTTGCCTACAGTATGGAAAGCACTAGTGAAAAATGTAGAGCGCGCGCTTAAAGCGGAGAAAAGCTTGGTACTTCCGGAGACGAACGACCGGTATTTTATTTACCAAATCTTGTTGGCAAGTTTTCCAACAGGGATAGCGCATACAGATTATCCGGATCGTTTGGCAAATTATATACAAAAAGCACTGAGAGAGGCAAAAATAAATAGTAATTGGACGAAGCCAAATGAAGTCTATGAGCAGAGCTGTGTTGATTTTGCAACGCTCCTGTTGGATAAAGGGGGTGTCTACTGGCCTTTATGGTCGCCCTTTTTATTGCAATTAGTAGACGGGGGCATGTTTAATTCTTTGTCGCATGTACTACTCAAAACAACGGCACCGGGTGTACCCGACTTTTATCAAGGTACTGAATTTTGGGATTTGAGTTTTGTCGATCCGGATAACCGGCGGGATGTGGATTATGAGGAAAGACACAGCGCATTGCGGATGTTGAAAGAAGAATCTTTAACGTTGTTAGATTGCTGGAAGGAGCGATCTGATGGAAAAGTGAAGCTGCTGCTCGTACACAAGTTACTGCGTTATAGAAAAGAGTATTCCTCTTTATTTCAAAAGGGGGTATATATACCTATAAAGGTACGGGGACGTTATGGAAATCAGGTGTTGGCTTTCTGCCGCAGATACAAACAGCAATGGAGCGTGTGCCTGGTACCGCTACAAATAGCTGCTATATGTGCAGATCAACGGTGTTCCGTTGAAGACATCGATTGGAAAGATACACGTATCGATTGGCCTACAGGTATGCCAGGTGATTTCTTTAATCTGTTGAAAGGAAAAAATGGAAAGGCAGCATCTGTTTTATTTTTAACAGAAGTGTTTAGCGGTAATCTGCCTTTAGCTGTACTGCATGCACATGGTGTGGAAAATGCACGCGCTGCAGGTGTTTTAATGGCTATCAGCTCACTTCCATCTGCCTACGGAATAGGCGATTTAGGTTCTCAGGCACATGTTTTTGCGCAGCAATTGGCTACGGCCGGGCAACGTTATTGGCAATTGCTTCCTCTAAACCCTACAGGTTCGTCTGAATTTTACTCTCCCTATAGCGCTTATGCTGTTTTTGCGGGTAATCCGCTATTCATTAGTCCTGAACTATTGGGCGATCAGGGATTATTATCGAAAGAAGAATTGAAGAGATCCACTATCGGGAATCAAGCGAACATTGCTTATGAAAAGGTAGTAGCTAAGAAGCAGAAACTTTTAGATTTGGCCTCCGAACGCTTTTTATCTCAGAAAAATAGTGCTCCTTATAAGGATTTTGAGCGGTTTATGGAAAGAGAGAGGGAGTGGTTGGATGATTATGTACTCTATCTTGCTATCAAAAAAGAGCAACAGGGAAAGGCCTGGTATACCTGGCCTGAGGGTTTGAAAATGCGACGAAAACAATCCCTGGCTGCCGCAACGAAACGGCATGTGGGCTATTTGCTGGCGCTGAAATGGCAACAATATGAGTTTTTTAAGGAATGGAATGCGCTGAAAACACAAGTGGAAACACTTTCAATACGTTTGTTGGGAGACCTTCCGATTTATGCGAATTATGACTCGGTAGATGTTTGGTGCAATAAACAACTCTTCGCGCTGGATAAAGGGGGTAATTTGAAAGGTGCTGCCGGTGTACCACCTGACTATTTTAATGCGGAAGGGCAATTGTGGGGAATGCCTACATTCAATTGGAAACTACACGAGAGTCAGGGTTATGCTTGGTGGATAGCACGCCTACGGAAAAATTTGGCATGGTATCATGTAGTGAGATTGGATCATTTTAGGGCTTTTTATGATTATTGGGAAGTGCCTGCAGGTGAAGAGAGTGCCAGCGCTGGAACCTGGAAAGATGGGCCGCGTGAACGCCTTTTTGCAGTGCTGCAGAAGGAATTGGGTAAATTACCGCTCGTGGCGGAAGATTTGGGAGATATTCATGCTGGAGTGATTCATTTGCGCGATCAACTAGGTTTACCGGGTATGAAGGTGTTACAGTTTGCGTTTGGGGAGGATATGGCCCGCTCTCCCCATATACCGCATGAATATATGTTAAACAGCGTGGTATACACCGGTACACACGATAATAGTACCGTAGCAGCTTGGTTTAAAGAGGAGTTGACCAAGGAAGATAAAAAGCGGCTGTTTAGTTATTTAGGGCATCAGGTAAGGAGGCGTCATGTACATGAAGAGATGATTAAAATGGCATATGCCTCTGTAGCGTTCGTTGTTATTGTTCCGCTACAGGACGTATTGGGACTGGGAAAAGAGGCCAGAATGAATACGCCAGCTACTACAGGCACTAACTGGAAATGGCGGCTTCTACCGAGACAGCTGGAAAATAAACACCTGAAGTGGTTGAATGATTTAGCCCTCTTTTATAACAGGTAAATAAGCCTTTATCATTTTTGTAACGATCTTTATGGATTGAAGGTTCATCTTAATGTTTATGAAGTCTGCTGGGAACCACACCGTATTTCCTTTTGAAAGCAGCACTGAAATGGTGCGGATTTTTATAACCTACTTCATAAGCTACATGGTTTACCGCTTTTTTTTCCAGAAGCATTTTTCTGGCCTGCTCCATACGCAGCTCGTGTAGATATCCAAATACGGTAAATCCTAACAACGCTTTAAATCCCTTTTTTAACTTGAAATCGTTCAGGCCAACTTTACGCGAAAGATCCATCAGTGAACCGGGTGTTCGGATATTTTGTTCAATGAGCTCCCGGGCATGCTGGATACGCGCTACGTCCTGTAACGGGATAGGAATATTGGGCTGGGTGGGTAGGAAAGATGATTGCAGATCTAATTGCAGCAACAGCAGTTCCAGAATCTTGGATTCTAGGAATATTCGCTTCATCCTAATTGGATAATTCGATTCCCATATAGAATGCAGAATCATCTTCATCGTAGGTAGGATACCGAAAACAGTAGGATGATCAATGCGTGAGGCGGAGCGATCTTTCAGGTTCAGGCGATTCAGGCAATTTTCTGTTAATTGGATGAAAACTGTTTTGGTGTATTGCAATAATTCCAGTTCAACGGCATATAACGCTGCTGGGAGGAAAACGGCCTGTTGTTCATTTAGTTGTACGCTGGTTTTTAGTTCGCTATTAGTCACTAATTTCATTTGACCATCTAAGCAAAAAATGATCATATAATGCGGAACATCTGATTTCGCCTGCATAGTGAAGGATGTTTCAGTGAGAAATTCAGCCGTCACCATGTGCATACCTTCAAACCAGTACTCCAAGAACTTGGCTCTACCATTACCCCAGTGAAACGAGCCATTCATCTCCCCCATATCACTTTCGGAAATAAAGTTCAAAGGGTATTCCCTTCGGCACAAAATTTTAGGACTGTGACGTCCTGTAATGGTTAATTGCATTTAAAATCCGTATTGCGTTTGTTTTAATCCGTATTACGTTCACCCAAATGTTGGAGAGTATAGCAAATTTGCAACATTATTTTTAATAAGTCTAAACAAAGTTATCGAATTTAAAAAAATATAAAATGATCGAACGCTACAAACGACTCACCTTATTGTTGAAAGAAGGGCTTCTCGCCTGCATTTTTATGCTGACACTACTTTCATATTCCTTTGCGCAGAACGGAGAGGGGAAATTAAAGGGGACTGTCAGGACTTCAGACGGCCAGCCTGTGGCCTATGCTAACCTCTCTTTGAAATCAACGGGTCAGAGAGGAAGCACAGATAATAATGGGAAATACGAATTCTCAAACATCCGCGCAGGAAATCATACATTAGTCATTACCCTGATTGGATATGAGACCCAAGAAAAACAAATACGTATAGGAGCGGAAGATAGTCTTACCGTGGATATCACACTGAGGGCGTCGGACGAGCAGCTTCAGGAGGTGGAAATTACCGGACGTAGGGAACAGACCTACAAGAATACGTCTACATTTTCAGGTACCAGAACGGAAACACCTATCAAACAGGTTCCTCAATCGATCAGTTATGTGACGAAAGAGGTGATTCAGGATAGACAGGCCTTTAAGAATAATGAGGTCATGAAAAACATCAGTGGTGTCAACCAGAGCTCGTATAACAATAATGGCTTCGTGGTACGTGGATTTGCTACGAGTAACCGGCTCATTAACGGTTTAAGAATGGCCAGCTCCGGTTGGAATCAGTCCACACTCCCTAATATGGAACGGATTGAGGTGATCAAAGGGCCGGCATCCGCATTATATGCCAATACCAGTCCGGGTGGTACGATCAATTCGGTCACCAAGAAACCTCTGGATGAAGATAGAAAGGCTGTCAATTTTGCAACGGGAAGTTATGGTACCTATCGTATTACGTCCGATTTTACCGGCCCGATGAATGACTCCAAAACGCTTCTGTATCGGCTCAATCTTGCTTATCAGAATGCGGGTTCGTTCCGTGTGCTACAGGAATCGCAGGATGCGGTAGTGGCACCGTCCATTTCCTTTTTGCCGGATGATAAAACCATGGTAAATTTTGACTTTGTATATTCTGCTACGAATGGGCGTTTAGACCGTGGCCAGCCAATATTTGGTGCGGCTGCGGGAACAAACCTGAATTCAACCCCCATATCTTTTGCCATTGGAAAGCAAAGCGACTACGAAAAGGAGGTTCATTTGTACTCAACATTATCCTTGCAAAGAAAAATTACGGATCAGTTGTCGTTCAATGCTTCTTACATGAAATATATGTATAATGAGAATCTGTTGGAACATCGTACATCGAATCGTTATGGTACAGATGCTGATGGAAATTCTTTGCCAACATTAATGGAAATGCAAACGATTCGACGCGTTACCAGAAACTATACTGACAACCTGAACCTGTACCTGAACACGAGTTTGCAAACCGGACCTTTGGAACATAAGGTACTGGTGGGCTATGATCACATCTCCTATCTTTCTCCGGTAGGGAACTCCAATTATAATGCGAGTGGTTTTCGTAATGCTGAGGGCACAGGTATTGTGTTGAGAAATGGAAGGCCGGCCCCCTACGATCCGGCCAATAAAGCTGCCTATATGATTGTGGATAACATACCTGTTCCGAATGTGCCCTATTTTGATCTGGAAAATCCGGATTATTCCATCACCGATATATCGGAATATTATAACATCAGCTCACCAACAGCTCCCAATAAGTATCAAGTGAATGGTTTCTACATTCAGGAACAGGTTAAATGGGGTAAATTTAATGCCTTGGTTGCTCTTCGTCAGGAATATTATGTGGATTTAGTAGACTACCAAAGTGCTGATGAGGAAAAGGTGAAACAGAAAGCATTGCTGCCTAGGTTTGGATTGGTTTATACGCCTATCGAGCCAATAAGTTTATATGCAACATATACGGAAGGGTATCAACCGCAGGCAGCAGCGACCATAGGGGCCCCAGAGATTTACGGAGGTCCGTTCGATCCATTGATCAGCAATATGATTGAAGGGGGTGCAAAAACGGAGCTGTTCCAAAAGAACCTGGTCATGAATGTAGCCATTTACCAGATTATTCAGAACAATGTGCTAGTGAACGCCAATGAACCTGGAAATGCAGACATGTTAAGGCAGATTGGCCAACAACGTGCTAGAGGTGTAGAGCTGGATGTATACGGGCAAATTAATCCGAATCTGAGCCTGACTGCGAATTTCGCTTACAACAAAGCAATCATAACAGAAAGCACTATTGAGGAAGAAGTGGGAGGGTCCTTCCCAAATGCCCCGGTTACTCAAGGAGGGATTTGGGCAAAATATATGTTTGCCAACAGGACACTCAAGGGCTTGGGCTTCGGCTTGGGCAGTAACTTCGCCGCTAAAAGGATCGCCAGTGGCGATGCTAAATTGGAGCTGCCTTCTTATGTCATTTTTGATGCAGCGCTTTATTATAGCATCGACAAATTCCGGTTGTCGGGAAACCTGAATAACGTATTCAATACCGAACACTGGATCGGGGGTTTTGATTATAACCGACTGTTTCCGGGAACACCGAGAAATTTCCTTATCGGGGTTGGCTACACTTTTTAGAGAAAATGAAACGAACGCTGACAAAGGTATCTAAAACCTCCAAAGAGGATAATAAGTTGATCTGGAAGATCCATCATTGGGCAGGTTTCTATGCAGGGATTGTCATCGCTGTACTGTGTCTAACAGGTTCAGTGGCCGTTTTTATTCCTGAAATTGATTACTTGATTCAAAAGATGCATTATTCTGCTTCATCCACTGCTGCGGAGGAATGGCACTTTGAACGTTCATTAAACAAACTGAGCTTAAAATATCCGGGGTACCAGTTACTGAGGATTGAATTTCCCGATAAACCGGGGCACGCGGGGATTATTCAGATCAACCGTCTTGCCTTTTTTGTAGATATGGGAAGAGACGAATTACTCGGTAGCAGAAATGCTCAAAACTCAGTGGCGAATTATCTCCGCCAGATACATGTTCGTTTGTATGAAGGATATTGGGGGAGGTATTTTGTGGGATTAGCCGGAATCTGTTTTGTTGTAGTTACCATTACCGGCTTAATGATCTATGGTAAATTTATGAAACGGCAACGCTTCCCGGAAGTGCGTAAAGAAAGGGGGCTGCGCATCATCTTAGCAGACTGGCATAAATTGCTGGGGATAGCGGCCCTTGCATTCAACTTGGTGATTGCTATTACAGGAGCATGGTTAGGTTTGCAAGGCTGGTTTAAGGTGAAAAATCCGGCCCAATTCAAAGCGCCAATTCATATGGATGAAGCAGCAGATTTGAAGGTGACTATTAATTGGCAGGATGCCTTCAGGAGTTCTGCCAAAAATTTTCCCGACTTGTTGCTCCGTTATGCGGTACCTTCCGGTGACGGTTCGGGAACAATTTCCTTTTTTGGAAATATAAAGGGGCAGATATACGAGCGGAATATCAACAGACTGGTACTATCAAAAACCAGTCTGGAACCGCTTTATAAATATGATGTTCGGGAAAAGCCCTTCTGGCATAAATTCTATTTTGTTCAGGAAGCTTTACACTTTGGCGACTATGGAGGGATTGCTTTGAAGATCCTCTATGCGGCATTAGGTCTTGTTGCTTCATTTTTGTCCATTAGCGGTTTCATCATTTATTTCTTTCGTACAGAAAAGAAAGCAAAACGCAAGACCAGCCCTATGAAAATTACTTTTTTATACAGTGTGCTAATCATCTTGTTATTGCTGGTTGTGGCACTGGTAAGTACGCTTATCGGCTATTCAACGGCCGCATACATCATGGCAATAGTCATTGACGGAGGTTTGCTTGTTCTCATCGTGTATTTTATAGCGAAATACTTTCTTGGAAAGTTTCGGAAAATAAAAGTTACCACCATATGAAACAGCATGCTGTCATGGAACATTACCTTGTTCCGCTGAACCTCGTTTGCCTGAATATTGCTCTGATTCACCTGATCTACTATGTATCGGCAGTTGAGCTATTCCCTACTATAAAAACCCTTATACTCCTGACTGCTGTGTTTTTGCTGCTCTTTGCCCTGTATGTCAGAAAAAAGTGGCTTTTAGTGGGGTCAATCGTTTTTTATACCTTCATTTTGTTGATCAGCTTTTACTAAGCCTTAATCATGAGCTACCTTCTATAGCTCCTCAGGCAACCAAGTCTGCAGTATATACGTATTGTTAGAAACAGGCTGATCTGTCATCAGGAAATATAACTAAGAGCTACATTTTGAAATATATCATAGGCACGACTTTGAAAATCCTGAATAGGCAGGAAAAAATCCAATTGACTAAGTTATTTGCTCTTGATCTGTTCGTGAGTTTCCTTGATATTACTTTTCTGGGGATTTTGCTGATGCTGGTAAGTTCATATACCGGGGACGACCGGGTAAACAGTTCTTTTATGTTCAGTTTTTTATCAGCTAAGATTTCCATACCGGCTATCCTGGGTTTTTTGGTGTTATATAGTTTCAAAAATTTATTTGCCTATTCCATTTCGGCATCCCAGCACCGCTTCTTTTTTACGGTGGCTTCCAGATTGTCTGAACGGAACATGCTTGAATACTTAAGGGGGAGTTATAGCAGATTTATCATGGTGGATTCTTCGGTTGAAATCCGAAAAATCAGTCAAATGCCTATTGAATTCAGTCACTATATATTGCTTAACCTGCAACAGATATTTACGCAGAGCATGCTGATCATCATTACGGTAGCTGCGATCTTTATATTCCATCCAGGTCTTTTTCTACTGCTTTTCCTTTTGCTGGTACCACCCATTATCCTTTTCGGGTATTACCTAAAAAAAAAGATGATAGGGATACGCACTGATATTAAAAAAAACAGTGAAAAAACAATCCAGCATTTGCAGGAATCATTGGCCGGCTTTGTAGAAAGCAATCTGTTTAATAAAGAAAGGTATTTTTCCAAAAGGTATTTGGATCGCCAGCAGCAATTAAATAATCAGATGGCTGCTCAACAATCTTTGCAAAGCCTACCGGCCAGGATGGTCGAAATTTTTGCCATTCTTGGTTTGGTCATATTGATGATAGTCAATCAGCTTTCCATAGGAACCTTCAAGGTAGATGTATGGAGTGTTGGTATATTTATTGGGGCGGCCTACAAAATTATTCCGGGGATTGTTAAAATCTTAAATAGTGCCGGGCAGATAAAAGCGTATCGATTTGTGCTGAAAGATCTGTCGCGTTCGGATACACCCGCATCACGCGGAGAAAAATATCCGACCACACCACTAAGTACTATCCAATTTCATCAGGTTGGCTTTGGATATCAAGATCATCGAGTATTAAAAGGCTTGGATTTTGAAATATCAAAAGGGGATTTTGTGGGCATCATCGGTAAATCCGGTCGGGGAAAAACGACGGTGATTCACCTATTGCTGGGCTTTCTAGCGCAGCAGGAAGGTGATATTTTGATTAATGGCAAATCAACCAGCCACTTGGATCGCATGCACTTTTGGGAACGTATCTCTTATGTGCGGCAACAATCCTTTTTTATCCATGATTCGATTGTGCGGAATATCTGCTTGTCGGAACAGCCATACGATCCTGTTCGATTAGAGGAAATCATGTTCTTCTGTGGGATTGATGAGATGATCCGTGAATTTCCGGAAGGTAAAGACAAGGTGATTGCCGAAAATGGTAAAAATATCAGTGGGGGACAGCGGAAGAGGATCATGTTGGCCCGTGCGTTATACCATGATTTTGACCTGCTGATTCTGGATGAGCCTTTCAGTGAAATGGACAAGGCTTCAGAAAGGCTACTGCTGCAACGATTGCAGACAATGGCTCAATCGTCGAGTAAAATTATTATCCTCATCACCCATCATGCAGAAAGTCAGGCTTTCTGCAACCAGATCATTCATCTTTATGAAGAAGGACAAGACAAAAGCACTCATTATTCTCAGTCCCGGTTTTCCTGAAAATGAAGCCGATACTTCCTTTATTCCACCTCAACATATCTTTGTGAACGCATTGAAAGAGGTGGCTCCAAATCTGCATGTACTCGTATTAACTTTACAATATCCCTATTTTTCGGGCAAATACCGTTGGTATGGAGTATCAGTGGTAGCCTTTGGAGGGAAAAACAAAGGGAAGATCTATCGGTTTTTTACGGGTTTTCGTGTGTGGTTGGTACTCAGAAGGTTAAGAAAGAAGTATGAGCTGATTGGTCTGCTAAGCTTTTGGTTAGGAAAGAGTGCTTGGATCGGAAAACTGTTTGGTGATTGTTATCATATACCACACTATTGCTGGCTACTAGGACAGGATGCGAAGAAAGGGAATAAATACTATGCGAAGGCAAAGTGGAAAGCTGACTCGCTTATCGCCTTGTCTGATTTTATTGTCAGGGAATTTGCTGCCAATTATCAGGTGATTCCGCAACATATCATCCCTGTTGGGATTGATCCGCGGTTATTTGGGGATAAGAGGACAAGGAGAGAGATAGATATTTTAGGTGTAGGCTCTCTTATCCCCATAAAACAATACGAGGTATTTCTAAGTGTTATCAAATCGCTGCAATCTTCTTTCCCGGATATCAAAGTGCTTATATGTGGTGAAGGACCTGAGCGGGCACGATTAAGCACGCTGATACACCACTTAGGATTGGCAGAAAATGTGACCTTGATAGGTAAACTGGAATACCCGCAGGTACTGGAATGGATGCAGCGATCGAGGATACTGCTGCATACTTCCAGCTACGAAGGTTTCGGTGCCGTTTGTCTGGAAGCATTATACGCCGGGGCCCATGTGGTTAGCTTTGTGAGGCCGATGGATGTGGAGATCCCTAAATGGAAACAGGTAGATAATCAGGGCAGTATGGTGAAAGAAGTGGAAAATATCCTGAATAGTCCAACAATCGATCATGAGCCTGTGATGTTATATCCCATACAGCAGAATGCAAAGACTATGTTGGGTTTATTTGGTTATCATATTTGACGTGATGCGATCAAAGTCGGCCGCAATAGCCTCAAACGAGAGTTTTGTTTGGAAATATTCCATTGCCAAGCGACGTTTTGATGCGGTATCCATTCCCAGTGTTTTATGCAAGGCAGTGAGTAGTGATGGCACATTTCCTGCTTCGTACAAAAGGCCTGCCTCACCATTTTTGGTAATCATCCGAAAGGCAGGAATATTGGTCACGATCGGAATGCAGCCACAGGACATGGCCTCGCAAATAGCCGCACCACTTCCTTCGTAATGTGAACCCGAAAGGATAAAGGAAGCACTGTTAAACCAATAAATCAACTGGTCGTGGGCTACTTTTCCTATCAACTGCACCGGATTATTTTCTTTTTCACTTCCTATTATAGCCTGTATGGAGGGCAGAAGTTCTTCGCTTTGAAAGATCATGTAGAGTCTGGCTGTCGGTAACTTTTTTTGAAAGTCCATAAAAGCCTTTACAACGGTTATTGGATCCTTATTTTCATTGAGGCGTCCTACCCAAAGGAAGCTTGGCCTTCCTGATACACCGGTATACTGTATTGCTTTTGCTGTATCGATGGAGTGAAAAACGGAGGAAACCTCCATTACTTCATGTATTTTCTTGATGGAGGATAAATTTCCGGCGTTCAGCCACTGTTTCCCCATGTCATATGAAGCAAAAAATTGAGCATCTACCAAGCGGAGCGCTATTTGCTGGAATTTTTTCTTGATGCCACTGAAGGGCTTTTCAGCATGGTTCTGCACGATGATTTTGACTTGAGTACCCAGCATCAATCGTAATAAAATGATCTGTAAGGAGAAATGTAATCCGTGGACTACTACGACATCTGGCTTTAATCGCTTGATGTACGCATTTAGCTTCCAGGGGAAAAACCGAAGCGATAAAGGCGAGCAACGTATAAATCGATAATCGACCCCCTTGTCTATCCATCTTCCTTCAAAGTCTATTTGCTCTATACTAATGACCTCATGTTTTTTGCTTAGGACTTCCAATATGCCTTTATAAGCACGGATACGTTGTAACCAAGCTTGTGGTGCTGTAAATTCATTTACGTATACATAACTGGAAAATACAAATTTCATATAGCAATAGTAGATTTTAAAAGATGTCAATATCTGCATACGTAAAAACGATGTTTCCCCAATCCATTTGATCGTTCAGATCGATGGCTTTGAGGATGATAGGAAACGTCGGGAAAGAAGGATAATGCGCCTGAAGCGCAGTATAGAGACTGGTTTGTGGAGTGGTTTGCCAGCGAATATGGTTCAGGCCAAGTTGAAAAGCCATCTTTTTGAGGGCTTTTAAGGTGTCTGGCAGTTGAAATGCCTGGCCTTTGATATCTCCAATGATGAGCCCGTCTTGTATTTTAAACCAGATCTGCATGCCGTTGATTTCCATGGTACGCGTATCATGATAGCGTTTATATTGTAGGTAATCGGTGTTGCGTTCAACAGATAGATCGGCTTCATGCGCGTCATCGTTGGTGATACCCCTGTTGGATAGCAATCGCTTTTTTAAGATACTGTTACCGTAGCAATAGTATAAGTTCTTTGAAAAACCAAACTTGTTGGCCATCTTTTCTAAAGGCAATGTGTTGACGCTTATATCAAAACATTCCATATATCCTGCAATATGCCAACCGAGCTTTTGAACAAAACCCGGAAGGGAACGTTGATTAGGAAAGCCAAAGAGCAGTTTGATCCCTTCCAGTTGGCACAGGTTATAAGTAAGATTGGCCAGCAGCGTGAATAAACCCTTCTGCTGATGTTTGGGATGCGTCATGGTGTCGGCAGATTGAGCTGCTAGAATCACTTTTCCTTGATAGCGGAGATAGCAGGGGATCACCCCGTAATATGCGGCTGCTTCTGCATCTTTATAGGCGATAAAACCAATGTCTCTGATGCCGGTATATTCCGTATTGTATTTATGGGCATAATAGTCAGCGGCGAGTGATTTTCCGTATACTGCCATGTATAGATCCTGCATGTCTGTCATACGTTGGGGGTGGACGCGGACAATGTGATAGCCCTTTATGGATAGCGTGTTATCTGTATTTTCCATGGATAGTGGCATATAACTGATTTGCTGTAGATATAAAAGGATTAATCGTGAGCCTTTCCCTGAGTAGTGGGTTTTTCGCATCACCTTCATTCAAAAAGTCTGTCGCGAGCAGTTGTGTATAGCCCGCTTCTTTGGCTGCGCTTATTATTTGTTTATGGTAGGCTCCATAGGGAAAAGCAAGACTTGTGATTTTTTTTTGGGTAAGGCGCTCGAGATATTTTTTGGATTCCTTTAGCTCCCTTGCGGCATCAAAAATGTTGATTTTTGATAAGTCATTGTGATAATAACCATGGGAGCCAATGCTCACATAAGGCGAGTGGGATAAGGTTTTTATCTGTTCGGGCTTTGCTTGCTGCCAATATTCCCGGTCTTGCTCCATATGCCCGAACGGTACAAGGGGCCTCAGCATGTCCATTATTTCCTGTTTGGCATCAAATCCATGTTCACGTAAGCAGCTGCTTAAAGGAATTGCCTGTTCATTGATGTATTTTTTGTCTTTGTTCTTATGATATCGCTCATTCCGGAAAATAAAGCTGCGCGGGCCGTATAGGCCGGCGAGATTTAAAAAATCATTCCATAGGATATCTTGCCCGGTATGGCGAATGGCCGTGATAAAAAAGGTAGCGGGTACACGAAGTTGTTCCAATAAGGGTAGTACATAGGTATAATTGTTTGCAAAGCCATCGTCAAAAGTAAGGCAGATATTTAGCTTATGAGCATCAAACTTTCCGTCAAAATAATCATAGAGGGAAATGATATTGAAATATTTCCGGTAATACAGCAGGTGCTTTTCAAATTGACGGCTGGTGACGAACAGGGTGTTGAATTTAAAAGGATCTTTCTTACAGATGCCGTGATAAACTAATATTCTGCAGCCTTGGGCGGTTTGATAAAAGGTATGGTTCAGCCCCAAAGCATGTTTGATATCCCAATGTAGATAGCCTGCTTTTGCGGGTGATTTTAACCAGAAGGTGTTAAATATGCGCATCTTTTCTTCTTTTTAGGTGAGACCAATAAGGGGCAAGATAAATGCCTGCAATTTTTGGGTTGACATTTCAACGGTTTCTACCCCGGTTTTCAAGATAAGGTCTGGATGAAGCGGAATATCAAAGGTATCATTGATACCTGTTAAATTGGGTATCTTTTCCGGGTGGCCATTCGGTAATAATGCTCTGCGGTACAATTGCTTGGTGTCACGTTTAATCAGGGTATCAACAGGACAGTCTAAATAAATCGTTTTGACGTCCTGATAACTGTTCTTTACTTCTTGCCTGCTGTCTTCGTATGGATTAATGGCGCAGATAATGGGCAGAATATCGTTCCGCTCCAGTATACCAGCTATAAAGGCCAGTCTACGGATATTTTCCTGACGATCTGCTTTGGAGAAACCGAGGTCTGGGTAGAGCGTTTTACGGTAGACATCTCCATCCAGGATTTCCATTTTGATGTGTTTTTCATCCAGGATTGTTTTGATAGCATGCGCTATAGTGCTTTTCCCGCTGCCAGATAGTCCACAAAATTGAATAATCATCGCTATATTTTAGTTAAGTTGGTTGAAAATCCAGTATTTTGTCTGGATATAAATCCGAAGGAGACGATTGATCTTTTGTAGGGGATAGTGATGTGCGGTCGCTAAATCTCCTAAGAAGGCTGCTGTCAATCGTTCCTCAGACCTGCTGAAAAGAGCATTTGGCCGATGCTCCTCCGCAGGAAGTAGAGTGCCCACCTTTGCCTGCTTATTAAACGAGCTATTTGCGCGCGATGGGACTCCCGCTACAGTGGGGATATGCAGGATGCTATGCGATTGAATATCCAGAAACGTCATGATTTTTTTCTTACTTATCGGAAATTCCGCACAGAGTTCTTCGTAGTGCAATAAAAGAAATTGGGGGTTACATTGTTTTTGCTGTTCGTTGGCAATACGAAAGGAGCGTTTGATGTTCCGTAATGGAGGCCAAAGACCTTCCTTAGGGGCCATTCTTTTGTGAGAGGCCAGTGTGCTCATGGGGTTTCGTATGATATGGATGATTTTTGCCTTTGGCATTTCGGTCCAGATGCGATGGAGAAAGCGTTCATTGGTAGGCGTTTTTTCTATCCATGCCCGGGCAGAGAGCTTATTGATGCAGGAGGCATAAGCCAACACAATGACCATATGCGGCCACTGTGTACCGGGGATATGCCTGATTACCTTCCACCAGGCTAGTACGTACCTGGCAAAATCTATATAAGGGGATCCTTCCCGGTGGCTGCGCCCTATCAACCAGTAGGGGGCCTGATTGATGGGGTTTGCCATTCTGCGTAACCACTCCTGCGTGATAAATGTTATCCATTCTGTAGGAGGAAGTTTTTTCAGTTTCATCTCTATATGGGTATAGTAGGTGCCTTCTGATGGAAGAACAACCAGATCAGGATGCCCGTCCAATAGATCTCTTAATAAGGTGGTGCCACTGCGATGTGTTCCGCAGATGAAAACAGGGTTTTGGGCCAACAACATTCCCCGCCTTATTTGTTCTTTCGATAGCGACATCGGGCCTAATTGTTCGGCGGCATACCATACCTTTGACGACCATAACTTGGCAACCGTTATGATATCGGAAAGCGGAAGTGTTTCTGTCCGTTCAGTAGGTAACAAGTCATTAAAGCGTCGTTCCATTTCAATAATTTCATTTAACATCGATGGATAGCGTATCATAATATTTTAACAATGATTCGAGTATAGATATGTTAAGATTTCATTTTGAGAGGCTTATCGGAAAGTGGGCTGTTGGATAAAACTGCCGGATACGATTAACCAAAGCAGGTAAATCTCCTTTCACATGCTTGCAGGCACCATCCACCCATATTTTATGGAAGCCGCTTCCATTAAATCCTTTGATCTGGGATTTGATATCATCATCTATAAGTTTGATTTTTCCCTGGTGAATAACCATTAATATAGTTGCCGGATGGGTGTTGAAAAAAGCCGTCATCCCATCTTTGCTCCCTTTTGCATCTGCGATGACAAGGTCGGCCTCCATTCCTTTGGTTATTTTTCCTTTATGTAGACCCCATATATCGGCAGCATTGGCATTGGTAGATTGATACAATTCTATGTCGCTCAGTTGTTTTGTCGCGCGGGCCATCCGAAGATGGTCCCACATATTCCAACGACCTGTGAGTGTAGAATCACTGCCAAAAGCAATTTTGGTATAGGCTTTCAATGCTTTAATATCTGCCGTTTTGCCGAGTAAAAAATAGTTGGATTCGGGGCACCATATCAAGGCTTTAAAGTGTTTTGCCTGCACCTTGGAAAGGGCTACCCCATGGATACCAATAAGCTCCCTTTGCAGTAAATTCCATCTGATCAGTTCCTCTATTTCTTCACCTGCATCGGCATTTGTTCCTTCGCCGATATGGATGCTCACACTTTTACCGATGTTTAACAGATTATTGAGTTTGAGTTTCCAGTATCGTTCGAGCCTCACTGAATGTAAGCTTTGGGTAGTATTATACTCCAATACGGTTACAATATTCTGGGACAGAGAAGATTTTCTTCCATGATTAACAACCGTACCGACCCCGCATAGCAAGTTTTTATAAATGCCCCATGATTCACGCAAAATAAGGGGTACTTTAAGTACAGCGGCTATTTCATCGGGATAGTTTTGGTGTATATGTTTTCCCCAGTCTACATAATTTTCATAGGTTCTGTTGCCCAATGCAGGGAAGAGGTTAAAGTCGAGATGGTCATGTGAGTTAATAATAGCGGGAAAGATAATGGCATCGCTGAAAGGGGGGAGTGCCGCATCTTTATCCGGTAATAAACCCTTTACGATCTCAACGATGTTAGCCCCTTCTATCCGAAGGCTGATCAGCTCGTTCGTGTCTACCAGTGTTACATTGTTGATAATCATCCTTCTTTAAATTGCCTAAATTGTCCTATAAATCTGTTGATCATAGCCTTTGGCTTTAATACGGAATAATGGCAAAAAGGGTTGCCACCTGCTTTCTATTCATCCTAGGCAACCTTTCCATCAATTTGCCCGTATTAGTTATGGTGTTAAACAGAAGGAAGAGCTTTAAACACCATCCATGTAAAGCACTGAACGGAGGAAATGGATACATCAAAAAGTTTGAAAAATGCTAGCGATTGTTTTGACAAGTTATACACCGGTATACGGTCTAAAGAACATAGAATATATACAGATGAACAATTGAAGCGATTGCCCCAAATAGATCCTAAGCATGTGCATGCACGGGAATGGAAGATCAGGCAAGCTTCGGCAGCGCGTTTGACGCGTTATCTTACTAAGAAGCAGCGGGCATTGAAGGTGCTCGAAATCGGATGCGGGAATGGCTGGCTTGCTGCCAAAATAGCGGCTATAGCGGGTACAGAAGTGCTTGGTATTGATGTGAATGAGCTAGAAATGGAGCAGGCCCGGCGTGTTTTCAAGAAAAAGAATCTGCAATTTAGGACGGGGCAGTTTGAGCCGGAAGATTTTGTCGGGATCAAATTTGATGTGGTAATATTTGCTGCTTCATTGCAGTATTTTTCCTCTTTAGAAAGTATATGGGGAAAGGTACGGCAGTGCTTGGGCCCCGGTGGGGAAATCCATGTATTAGATACTAAATTCTATCTTCAGACAGAGCTTGCGGCTGCCAGGGAACGAACGGCATTTTATTTTGAGCAAAAGGGATATCCTGAAATGGCTTCCTTTTATTTCCATCATACATGGGATGAGCTCTCGGGATTTAATCATCGGATTTTGTTTAATCCCAATCATCTTCTCAACAGAATATATAAGAAAAGTCCTTTTTTTTGGATTTGTATTAATTGCTAAAACGTAATGGACAATATACTGTTTACCCATTCTTATTTTTTAAAATTTGATCCAAAGCAATGGTCCTTGGGCTTACCATATCCGCCATTAGGTACTTTATATGCTGCCGCAGTCATGCGGGAGAAGGGCTATTGTACCTCTTTGTATGATGTGATGTTTGCGGAAGGGCCGGATATGGTGATAGAGGCCATTAAGGTTAACAAACCGGAATTTTTTGTGATATATGATGACGGCTTTAATTATTTGACCAAGATGTGTCTCACAAATATGCGTGAGGCCGCTTTTAAAATGTGTAAGATTGCCCGGGAAAATGGTTGTAAAGTAATCGTTTCCAGCTCGGATGCGACCGATAGATTTGCTGAATATCTGGCGGAAGGTGCCGATTTTGTCTTATTGGGAGAGGGAGAATATACCCTATTGGAATTGGTAGATGCTTTAAAAGAAGGCATAACCAATTTTTCGGCGATCCGTGGTGTGGCATATCAAGAAGGAGCGCAAGTCATCAGGACGCTTGGACGGCCAGTAATAAGAGCGCTGGATGAACTGCCTTTGCCTGCCTGGGATTTGGTGGAGATGGACTTATATCGACAAACATGGCTGAAAAATGCAGGTTATTTCTCTATCAATATGAGCACGACACGTGGTTGCCCATTTAAGTGTAATTGGTGTGCAAAGCCTATTTATGGTAACCGGTACAATAGCCATAGTCCAGCGAGGGTGGTAGCAGAGATGAAGTTGCTTCATGAGCGCTATCAGATAGATCATATCTGGTTCTGCGACGATATTTTCGGACTGAAACCCGGTTGGGTCAAGGAGTTTGCAGCTATTTTAAACGAAGAATCCCTTCATATCCGCTTTAAGATACAGTCGAGGGCAGATTTATTAGAGGAGGAAGAAACAGTAAAGGCGCTGGCCAGTGGTGGTTGTGAGCAAGTGTGGATCGGAGCAGAAAGTGGGTCACAAAAAATATTAGACGCCATGGATAAGGGGATTACCGTTGAGCAGATACATCAATCAACGGCTCTGATGAAAAAACACCATATCAAACCATCGTTCTTTATCCAATTTGGTTATTTAGGGGAAACAAAAGAAGATATAGACCTGACGATTGCAATGATCAATGCACTATTGCCCTATGAAATTGGCATCTCTGTTTCTTATCCATTACCGGGCACGGGCTTTTATGAAAAAGTAAAAGATGAGCTCAAGAAGAAAACCAATTGGACAGATTCAGATGAGATGGCATTGATGTTCCGTAATACATTTCCAGCGGTTTTCTATAAACAGCTACACGTTTATGTGCACCGGAATTATCGCAAACACCTGGCTAAGCATCATCTCCGTCAGTTAATAAGGAGTCCATTTCGTATGAGCTATGGAAGATTAAAATCGGCCGTTTCGATTTTATATCATGGGCCGCTTACGTACATCGAGAGGTTAAAGCTTCATAAACTTGAAAAAACTGTTTAATGGATCCTGTTTCAACTACAAACGAAGATTTTGCTGCCTTGGCGTTCAGTAATCAGTCGGCTATTTTTGATGAAATATATACGAATAATACCATTATCGGTTATAAGAGAGGCCGTGTACGCCAGCATGTATTAAAATACTTATCGAGCGGTAGCTCTATTCTGGAGTTAAATGCCGGTACGGGTGAGGATGCTATTTTTTTTGCGCAAAGGGGCTTTAAGGTGCATGCTACCGATATTGCCGAAGGGATGCAACACGCATTAGCACAAAAGGTACTTGAACAGGGTTTGCGGGATAAGGTAAGTCAGGAGCGTTGCTCTTATACCCAATTGCGGTTTTTAAAAGAGAAAGGGCCCTACGATCTTATCTTCTCTAATTTTGCCGGTTTAAACTGCACGGCAGAGCTCACGAAGGTATTGGATTCTTTTTTTGATCTATTGAAACCTGGGGGAATGGTTACGTTGGTAATGCTTCCCAAATTCTGTCTATGGGAAACACTCTTGTTGTTCAAGGGTAAATTCAGCACAGCGATGCGTAGGTTTTTTAGCCATAAGGGCAGAGCGGCCCATGTGGAGGGGGTTCATTTTAACTGTTGGTATTATAACCCTTCCTTTATAAAAAAGCATTTGAAAAACAAATTTGAAGTGATCAGTGAGGAAGGCCTCTGCACGATAGTTCCCCCATCCTATATAGAAGGCTTTGCGGAGAAATATCCGAAAACCTACCGTTTACTAACAAAGACAGAAAATAAATGGAAAAGCGCCTGGCCATGGAAATATATAGGTGATTATTATATCCTATCGCTTAAAAAAATCTAATTATTAAACTCTTCTGCTGTTATATGCTTTAGTAAGTCTGCTAATTTGTTTTGGTACTTTTCAATCAGTTTAAACTGAAAATTCTTTGGGTTCGGTTTGGCAAAATGTTTGCTGGCAGCCATGCTCATCACCATCCCACGGGCATTCAGTTTTTTCATCAATGTTTTTTGATTCCACCTTTTTGCCGTCATCTTCATCAGGATGTTTTCCATCCAGTTTCCAAAGGCGTTGTTGAACAGCTTTTCGCCTATGTTTTTTAGCTTGTTTTTTCTCAAAGGTCTGGACAATTCCATTTGGTTAAAATGATGTGGAAGAAAGGCCTTTACCCAAAGATTGGCTTCATAAAGACCTGCAAATGCCTTGTTGCCTTCCAAGGGTATTAAAGTGGCTAATTCTATAGCCGTATAAATATTTTTTTCAACAATTTCCAATTCCTGTTCATCGATATAATAGTTCATGCAATAATAATGTTGTTTCTTCACTAAGAAGGTTAACTTTTTAAAGCAGTGCATGCACGTTCTGGCGATCCATAGTCTGTTCTGTTTGGTGATGATAAAGAAATCAATATCCGAATGGTCATCCGCAAAATTTTTAGATAATGAACCTGAAACCGCAATGCCACGGACATAAGGGAATTGAATAAGAAACCTACCAATGGTATGTGCCTTAGCAATAAGTCCGGCTGCTTTTTGATTTCCCATCCTTCTTCTGGAAGCGATTAGTGGATCATTTTTCAGCGAATAAAATTCTTCGAACTGGAAAATCATTCCACTATTGACCAATGCCTGGAGTGTTGTTTTTAATGTTTCAAAATCAAGTTTGTTCTGAATAAACAAAAAGATCTCCTGATAGGTTAACGGATAATCGAACATATCAAAATAGGCTAAGGTGGCGATTATATTTTTTTGTGTTTTTAGCAAAATGATCCGTGTTTTATAATATTTACCCCTTGTTAATGATCCCGTAATTGTTTGTATAATCATACAGGACTTATATATGAATATTACGGTTTTATTCACTCTTTGGTTGCCTTTCGTTAAACTATTTATGCTGAAACTTATACAGATAAAGTCTGTTTGGTCGGGTCAGAAAAAAGCAGCAGTGAAAAAAACACGCTATAGAAAAAAACACCCTTATCGACGTCCAATATATTTTCTGCACAGGAAACGAGGGTAATGATGAGCAAGAAGGAGAGCAGCAATAAATCTTTTCTCACCCATGAGGTCTTGAATCCAAAATACAGCGTAAGCAGAAAGACTAATAGGCCCAGGAACCCAAATTTTATCAAGATGCTGATGAATTGATTGTGGGCGTTTAAATGATATAAATAAGAACGGTAAAATTGATGTTCAAAGTAAGCTTCTCTCAAGAGGTCGACTTCTGCGCCGGAGCCGTGGCCGATAAAAGGTGATTGTGCAGCAATATGCAATCCGATTTTCCATCTTTCCAGGCGTGGGTCTGTCAACTCATCTTTTGTTGCCGAACCTAAATCCTTTTTTAGCTCTGTGACATAGCGGGTTTTAAATTCACCGATACTATATACGCCCAGCATAAGTACGAAAGATCCGATGCAGGAGTATGATATGAATTTTTGACGTTGCCTGCCTGCTAAGCAGAAATACGGTAATGCAAGGTTTACAATCAAGAGAACGGCTATCAAGACCGATTTGGAACTTAATTGGATGATACCGGCGGTCAATACGAGGGAGCATAACAGATAAAAGATCTGGTGTTTACGAAGGGTTTCCTGCATCGTGGCCGCTAGCAAATAGATGAGGGCGACAGCCAGTTGCATTCCATAGAACGTTGCATGCATCCCTATAGGAGCAGAAAATTGATGATTGATAAAGAGGGGAGAAAATATGGAGGAAAGCGGAAGATGGTAATACCAGATCACCCTAAACGTGTGGAAATATAGATATAACACACTGAAAGTACAGCCCATAGTGAAGCTAAGAAAAAGGAGCTTTCTATATCGCCAAAACTTAAGCGGATTAATAAAGCATAAAAACGGAAAAAGTAGGATAGGGACTTGACGTCCAAGTTCAGCCAAAGCGGTGGATGGATATTGGGTATATAGAGCTCCTATCGACGTTAACAAGAAAACAGATGAAAGCCATAAATAGTTGGAAACAAATGCGGACTTTATGTTTTCTTTTTTTATATGAATGAGTGTGTGAACAGCAAAACTAATGAAGATGATATGACTGTAAAACCGATCAAACGGCAAGCTTAGTAGGAGCAGTATAAGATGATACAGGCTAATTTTATCCCTGGTATTAGGATTTGTCAGTAAAGTTTTCTGCATGGTTAGATTGATTAAAGCACTCCAATATTAAGGTTTCATAATCATGGATAATCTTCTCCCAATTGAACTGAAACTGAATTTTATACAGATTATTCTGCACCATGATCCTTTCTGTATCTTTACGCTGCACCGTTTCAACCAGCGTCTTCACCTCTATTGCATTGTCAAAATAAAAGGCATCGGTATGCAGCACTGATCTATTAAATGGATTGTTATGTGCTGCTATCAGTGCCTCACTCGCCATGGCCTCCAATAGGGAGGGGTTGGTTCCTCCTACACTGTGCCCATGAAAATACAGGTATGAATTGTTCTGTAAAGCCCTAACGGTGCTATTGTCGAAGTTAGCTCCTTGGAATTGTATACGCTCGTCATTTTTAAATTTATGGGAGATGAATTTGCCATATTTGTTTTGAGTATTTCCCAATACCTTGAACCGTTTTTCAGAATTACTGCTGGAGAAACCGTCTAAGATGGTTTCTATATTGTTTTCAGGTTCCATTCTAGCCATCAGTAAAAAGTAATCTTCTTTAAACGCTTCATTCTGGGTAACTTGTTCCTTTTCTTGTGCGGAATAGAGGTTGGCACCATAAGGAATGTACTGGGTGTCAATATCATATTTATCTTTTAGGTATGATTTAATGATCAGCGAGTCTGCAACGTAAAAGTCGCTGTACCGTACAGCAAGTTTTTCAGCATACTTTAAGAACTTTTGTATGGGTTTGGAATATTTACTTCGTTTCCATTCCAGGCCATCCATATTGGAAATGATGATACTTTTTTTCGGGTAGATCTTTCCCCAGATGGAGCTGCTGGTATAACCCATCAATAAGATGACATCAAATTTCCTTTTTCGTGCATCCATAAGGCAATTAAAGTCGTATATGAATTGTCCGGCAGTGCCAATCCTATATTCCGGATCATAACAATGTACAATGTGGACCCCTTTCCATTCCTTTTTGGTATAGGGATGATTATGGGAGTTATAAACGGTAACACGGTGTCCCTTGGCAACTAATCCTGCTGAGACATACTCTGAAATATGTTCAAAACCACCGTAATTATTTGGAATGCCTCTCGTTCCTAATATGGCTATATGTAGTTTCATGGTATAGCGTTTTATCTTGATAAAGATTTTTCAATAGGTCTGCTTGTCTTTTCGTAAAAGCTGGATTCCATTTCCAGCGTATTTTTTATGAGTAAATTGTAGAAGAGTTTACTGCTCGTTGACCAGTTATACCGATTCAGCGCTTGGTAAGCCACATCCTTTATAAAGGCTTCTGTGGGCGGATGATCGATCATCATAGCTAATTTTTGTTTAAAATCGTATTCATCCCCGGGGTCAAAAGTATAGGGTTCAAAAAATGAAAAATCCTGCATAGCGGTTACAGAGGAGCATAGAACTGGTGCATGGCATACGGCTGCTTCCAAGGGCGGAATCCCAAATCCCTCCGCTTTTGATGGGTATACAAATAACCTGCATGCCTTATAAAAGCTACTTAAGTCTGACTGATCGACTTCTTTTAGCCAATAAAAAAATCTTCTTTGTGCTGGCTTCAAGTTCTGGATCAATTGATTTAACTGTCCAACTTGAGCAGACGCTTCACCGATCAATACCAGTGCAATCCCTTTCTCATAAAGGGCAAGCTCCAGATACTTTTCTAAGAGTAAGAGTTGGTTTTTGCGGGGTTCGATACGACTGATGTATAATATAAAGTTTTGGATGCCAAATTTTCTATAAATGAAATCTGCAGCTTCCTGTTTATTGAGATGGGCTGTATTCAATAAACTATTAGCTGCATTCTGTATGATGTGTACGTCCTTTTCCGGGATGGCATAATGCCGACAGATAGCTTGTCTGGAATAGTTAGATACGGTAGTTTTTATATGGGCACTCTTGATGCTTTTCCCAAATAGCAGATTGCGGCTGGTGCGGAATAAGAAAGAAAAATCTTCTTTAAAATCATTGTATAGAACGTCGTGCAAAGTAACGATATACTTGCAGCCAGGGATTAATGTGGGGGTTACGTACTGAAAATGAGCGAAATCAAATTGCCCCTTCCGGATATAAAAAGGGATGTCATATACATAGCGCAGTAAACTGTGTTTCCGTTTTTTATAGGGTAGAATATTCTTTGCCGGCAGATGGGGGAATATGGCCCGAATATTTTCTACCTGATGAGCCCCAAAGTAAATATCGAGTGCCGGATAATCGAGTAATAGCTGGTTGTACAGTTCCCGTAAAAAAGTCTGCGTGCCCTGAAACCCTTTATCGAATACATGTGCATCCACAAATAGTTTGATTTTTCTAGTTGGCATAAATGTTTTTTCTATGTATGACTGCATGATCTGACAAATTTCCTTGAGCGCTTAGTGCTCCTGTTTTTACCGTATGGTAGCATCGGCGGAGTATCTTTTTGGGCAAGAAAGACAATAAAAATAACAGGTAACTATTGGCATTAAAGGGGTTTATTTTGAGTGTTTTTATTAGATTCTCCCGTGCTTTTTTGGGGTGGTGATTGTTCCAAAGGTATTTTTTAGCCAATAAAGCGTAGTAGGAGCCCTGCTTGATGCTCCTATGGTTCTGTTCTTTGCCTATGGCAGCCAGTGCCTGGCCTTCTTCTTTGGTGATGGTTAATTTACGAAGCGCATCGTACTTGATTTTTCGAAAGAGTACGGGGCGCCATTTTTCGTCAATGGTAATAGATGCAGGGTTTAACCTCACCTGAATCAGCACATGGTGTAGATTGCAGGCTTTCTCCCGTTTTAGCATATTTGCCCATAATAAGTGGTCTTCAAAAGTATACGCGTATTCGTTATACCCACCCATTTCTATGATGGCTTCTTTTTTATACATTACGCTGGAGTGGATAAATGGACATATATGAATATGCAAGGCCCTGATTTCTTCATCACTATATGCTGCTGGTTGATAGGTGAAAATATGATTTCTGCTTTCGTCGATATAGTCGACCGCCGAACCGATGATGCTATAGTCAGGGTTTGAGCGTATAAAATCATATTGTATCTGAAGCCTATCCGGATAGCAGATGTCATCTGCATCGAAACGGGCAATATAAGCAGCACATGCATGCTGTAAACCCTTGTTTAATGCAAGGGCAACACCTTGGTTTTCTTGATGGATGACCTTGATTCTATTATCTTGAAAAGACGCTATAATAGCCGGTGTTTGATCAGTGGAACCATCATTCACAATCAATAATTCAAAATCGGTGAAAGACTGATTCAGTACAGAACGGATGGCTTCATGAATATACTTTTCCGCATTGTAGGCGGGCATTAAAACGGTTATTTGAGGGTTAAGCATGTACGAGGTCCTCCTCTACCATTTCTTCCGTTTCTTTTAAATTAAGTAATAATAATAATTCGAAAAGTACGAGTACCGATAACTGTTCGAACCAATAATCCGTTAAAAAAGCCATGATCATCAGGAGTAAAAGGGGAAGTCCATAGGTGAGTTTTTTATAATGTTTCAAAAAATAGCCAAGGTAAAAAACAGCAAAAACGACCCCTCCGATAAGGCCGTACTCTGATAGTAGTTGATCATAGGTAGAGAAGGGACTATTGGTCAATGAATGGAAGCTGTCTGGCAGGCTGAAAAAATACAGGTAGAGATCGAGATGATTCGTCATGAAATCGGGATTGATATACAACAATTGATGCGGATAGCCACCGGCCAAACCTAAACCTGTAGTCCTGAAGGCCAGTTTAGAAGAGAAATTACCCATACCACTTCCTATGATGATTTTATCCGGATGGTGTAGCATGAACTTCAACGTCTGCAGCATGCCGATGGCCTTACCCGGTATCCTCGGCACCGGAATGGTTTTGGACGAATAGGGGAGTTGCACTTGATGGTTTTTTATGAATTGTTGCAAGGGCGTTACGGCGAGTGTTGGAACTTTAATGCTCTGGTAAAAGGCAGCATGTATATCGTCTTCTGGTAGTAATATTTGACCATTATCGTTCTGGATAATAGCCTGATTACTAGCTAAGTGATCGTTTGCCCGATTCTTTTCATAGTAAGCGTTGCTTAAACTATCTAAATAGCGCCGGGCAATTCTCTCCTTTTTTTCTTCCGGACTTAATAAGGAGTCGGGTTTTTGATCAACCGGTAACGGAACAGTTGATGCGATGGGATGGTGTATGGTGTCTCTACCCAGCGCTTTCTCTAGAGTTTCGCCAATATAACGTTGGTTTTGGGGTGATATTTTTGCCATAAATACCACAAGCAGCATGATGCAGACCACCATGATGCTTTTCTGTTCTCTGTTACTGCTGAATAGGCATAGATAAGCAAAAACGGTTACAACGATAATATTGACAAAATTGCTGCCCGTAAGTAGTAATATAACCATGCATACCAAGGTCATTGTATAATTTCTTTTTAGCAGGAAGTATATAATTCCCATGGCATTTATCAAGGCATTGGTAATCGACGTATCAAAGGTGACCCCCTTGATATAATCGCCGGTGCCTATAAAGTATTTTTGGTATTGGCCCTGATATAGGTAGGGATTCAATGCATCGGTTTCCCATATAATGCTGAGCAGATTCCCTACTGAGCTTAGTGCATTGATAACAAAAAACAGTAGGATGGTGCGATGGATTTTGGCTGTACCTTGTTTCTCTACCGATAATTTCATCTGATGCACGGCCAGTAAGCAGAGAAGCCAAAAGGAGCATCCGACAAGGAAACTGACTACATACTCAGGGTCTTGATAAGATCTATTCATCAGCATGCCCAAGCATGCAATTCCTATGATGAATAGGTAAAACAAGGGCAGCCGGGAGTTTTTGAATCGAAAGCCAAACCTGAAGTTGAAATCAACTAAATATACAATAAGAATGACCGGGATTTTGATGGCTAACTTTACATTCAAAAATAGCAGAAGCAATAAGAACAGTTTCCAGTCTATGTGATGCTGCCATTTCTTTTTGTAATATATAAGTTTTTCAAAAATCATTGTCCAGATTTGCTAAACCATTAAATAGCTGCATAAGTGTTGGTGTCGAGAAGCTATTCAACTTGATACCATGATCCGGAAAAGCTGATTCTCTACATGCAATACGGAATAAGAGGGAGAATGGTTGTCTATAAAAGGATAGAAAGCACAATTTAACGATGCTGATTACTGTGGACGAATGCACGGGGTTTCCAGATGATCTGTTTGGTGAAGGCTAATAGCAGAATACATGAACCCAAAGCAAGGAGCAAAATAACATAGACGTTTGAAAAGCATATTTTGGCTGTAAAACCGGCTATAAAAGCGCAGCTTAAACAGATAAGTAATCTTTTCCATATAGCGTATAGCCCGGGTATACGTTCTCTCCATAAATAACTGATGGTTTGTGCGACACATCCGCAAAGAAAAGCGATGGCAGCTCCTTGGTCCTGAAGGAGCGGGATCAGTATAAGATCAAGGCCGAGAGTTACGAAGAAGGTTATGACAAAGCTGGTGAGAATGATCTTTTTCTGGCCTTGCGCAAAATAAATGGTCCATAAAAAATTGTTTACATATAGAAAGGGGATGCAGAGGGATAGGAAAAATATAGTGCCCACATGGATGGTGCTATATTTTCCATCTGTTAGGGTATCTACAACAGGAAGCCAAAGGAAATTTAAAATTAGGGCGGTTAACACCGCGATGATGAGCTCGGTCCTCATTAAAAGATTGAGCTCCGTAGTAATGGCGCTCGCGTTCTTCAGTGCTTTGGTAAACCAAGGTAATAATAGCGGGGCTATCGCGAGGAGAGGCAAAGTGGATATCTCAAAAAGTTTAAATGCAAAGCTATACTCCGCAAGTTTGGCGGATGAAACCAGGAGACCGATCAAAACCCAATCCAGCCGTGCCATTACGGAGGTAAGCACTACTACTCCGGCCTGAGGCATGGCTTCTTTGACCAATTGGATATATTTTTGGGTATTCCACCTCCAGATAATGGGAATCTTTACACGATGCTTAAACAAATAAATGGTCAAAATAAATTCGATGAGGTCTCCCAGTACAAACACCAACATGGCTCCTGCAAGGGTAATATGGTAAGAGAGAGCAAGAACCATTAATCCAAGGGTGCGGACAATGTTTGATACGACGCCCATGCATGCCAATAATCTGAATTTTTCCAGTCCATTGACCACTTGTTTGAATGGCGTGGAACAAAAGAGGAGAAGCTTACCTACTCCTATGGTGAAAAATAGAGGATAGAGGCCCGTGACCTGAGGGTTGAATAGATAAAAACTGATCAAGGTGACACAAAAAAGAAAAGCTGTCAGCAATATGTGGGATAAATAGACAGGTAGCAACTGATCGGCTTTCCTGCCCATGGCTATTTTTCTCACGACCACCTGATCAATCCCTAAAGGAAGCAGATTAAAGACGATTAACATCGTCGCTAAAACAAAATTAAGGTCGCCAAAACGTTCTTTAGGCAATTGAGTAGAAAGCAGGTAGAATATAATAAAGCCAGCAAACTGGTTGATCAGTAGTTGCCCGGTATTTGCCGATAAGTTCTGAAATAACTTAGTTGGTAATCTGGTTAACATTCGATTTTAATTTGTTTTCTGCTTGGCCTTTTACCGTTAGAAAGCGCAAGGTTTTCAAGTGCTGAATCCGAGATGTTTTCGTGATGGGTATTTAAGTAGTGGTATTTAAAGTAAGTACTCTTATAGTTGATTTTTGCTATTTGTAATCCTTCTTTGCCATCTAAAAAACCTAAGCGGATGAAGTAGTTTTTAAAGAAACCGAATGTTGGTGAAAAAAGTCTTTTAAAAAAAAGGAATTTCCTCCCTTGACGGAGATATTGCTGCGCGCCCAGCCAGGCATAATGCATGGTTTTATCTATGTATTCCTGCGCATTATTGACGGTATAATGATGTATATAGCCCGCTACTTGCCTTGTTTTAACAAATTTGGGGAGTACCAATCTTTCATGCACCATAGATTCACACCATCTAACATGTGTTCGGTTAAATAGGCGGAGGTGGTGTTCTTTTCCCCAGCTGCCAAAGTGGATCTGTTTTTGACCAAAATATAGTTTGTATTGAATATCGTATACCATGGTAGGATCTTGTAGTGTTAATCGATGAATAGAACCCACAAGCTCCATATCGATCACCTCATCTGCGTCTAAACTCAAAATCCAATTGTTCGTGGCTAAGGCAATACCTTTATTTTTATTGGCTCCATAACCATCCCAGGTTTCATTGTATACACGGCAGCCATATTGTCTGGCAATCTTAACGGTTTCGTCAGTGCTGCCGCTATCTATAATAATAATGTCTTTACTAAGTAACTGAGCCATATTGATACACTGGGCAATGATGGCGGCTTCATTTTTGGTAATAATAACAACAGAAATAGGTGTCATATAGTAAATTGGAAATCTGTTATAGCTTCCGAAAGGGGTTTATGATGAATGTGAAACGTATACAGCAGAAATATTTACATCTAATTCTTCTGCGAACTTAACCGACAGAAATGTGGGGACTTTGATGTGATGGTCTTCGGATTTGATTTTAAACTGGGCCTCTGTCTTGATCGTGTTCGCGTTCACTGAGAAGATCGCCAAAGTTTTGTATGCTTTGACAACCCCGTGGATATTGATGGTCCCATCGATATTTAAGTGGTGGACTCCAGCCTCCTGTAGCTGTTGCACTTGGTCGATTTTACCTTTGAACTCAGCATAGGGGTATTTTTCACTTTCCATAACATCTCTATTGAAACGTCTTTCCATAAATTTTCGTTTGAAATGGAAAGCAGTAATTTGGGCCTTTAATGATATATCTCCCGTACGGAGGTCGATGGTAGATGCTGCAACATCATCTACGCCCACAATATCGCTGATGGGAGCCTTTGAAAAGAAGGAAACTTTGGTAGTATGACTTTGTAATTGTTGGGCAAAAAGATTGAGTGGTGTGACGCAAAGGCTTATTGCTAAGAGTAATAAACCGAAATATTTAATCTTTATCATGATTTTATAAACTAATGAATTTAATAGGTATTACGTGGTAAGTCTGGATTTAGTTGCCTGAAGCAATCCGATTGTACTTTTAGGATGGTTGCCCAGTTGAAGTTCTGATCTTAGATTCCGGAATATTTATAGAAATAGGTTGTTTGTTTCACTTTGCTTGCTACATAAGCAGAACGTACTTTTAGGGAGTACAAGTAATGCAACCACTCATTTCGAGCATTGGGATTTGGCAGTATATGATGAAGATAGAGGGCTCGTTTCTTTGTCTTTCGAATAGGGGTGTTTTTAGATGGAATGGCCAATTACACAAGCGACAGCACAGAGCTCGCAGGTATATCGAACAGTGAATGGACTATGTCAATCAACATCCAGTTTACCTTCAATGGAGTCATCCATTGTTTTTCCTAAAGCGGCGCCTATGGTCTGCTTAATAAAAGCGATTGCGTTACCATGTTTATTTTCCCAATAATAACCCTCGGTAGGTTCCACTTTGATCACGCTGATCCGTGGATCGTCCTTCCCCTCCGTAAACCAAGTTTGAAGCAATGGATTCCATAACTCTTCAATTTTCTTCGGATCTTCATTCACACTGGCAAGGCCATAAATATTGAGAAAGTCAGCATGGGTAGAACCCTGGAATAATAAATGTACAAAAGGGTCGTCGGCCAGCTCTACGTTTTTATGACTATCATTGGCACTGAGCAACCATAGGTTGCCATTATCATCTACCTGAAGCACTGTCATGGGACGGATGGAAAGAGGAACGCCCACTTTATTCAAATCCGTACAAAAAAAGCAAGAAGGTGATAACTTTACCTGTTTCTTGATTTTTTCGATTGCTTCTTTTCCGCCGAGATCTTTGAAATTATCCTCTTCTTGTTGTTCGTTAATGCTGTCCATAGTTTTACTGTTGAGATGTATATAAGTAACGGTTAAATGGGGGAATGGTTTGGTGATAACGGAAATTATACAATGGAAATGAAGTTTATGCGCCTAGAAGCTATTTGCCATTTCCGGTGCGATTTTCTGTAAATAATGATAAGGGATGAAACGTGAAATAGTGGAAGTTAAACGAGAAAATGAGAGAATGTTCGTGTTTGATTTGCACAGATAAGCCGAATTTGTTAGTTTTAGCTTTCTGTTCACTTTGTTCAGTTTTGCAATCTATTCCGGTCCTTATGCTCGTTCTTCACCGTTATTTGTGTCTAGCTTCATTACTGATCTTTATGAATACGCATCTATTTGCTCAGGCCGACACAGCGCTCATTATACCGAAGCTCCAACAAGCAAAAAAGATTTTGAGTGACGATCCTCATCAGGGCCTCCTACTGGCAAAAGAAAGTTTGGAACTAAGCCGACAGGCTGGGCATGATTCATTAGAGGCCCGGGCCAACTATCTCATGGGTTTAGCATACTATTACCAGTCGCAATTTGATCTGTCTTCCGCCTATTATCAAAAGGCATTGAATTCTCACCTGGCAGCGAAGGATATGAAGTTCCGCTCCATTTGCTGGAACAATTTAGGGATTAACTACGATATCCGTGCGCAGTACAGTGAAGCACTCAATGCCTACCTGAAATCGCTGCGTCTGGCTGAACAAATGAAAGACTCGGTAGAGATTGGGCAATCGTGGATAAATGTAGGGTTGCTTTATGCGAAATTGAAACGTGAAGACGAAGCTAAAAAGTATGAATATATGGCGGCCAACTTCTTTCGCAAGAAAGAAGATTGGCAGAATTTAGCACTTTGCTACCAGAATTTGTCCTATATCCTCCAGAGTGGTGGAAACATTCGGGGGGGTATTCCTTATCAGGATACGGCGCTAGCCATGTACGATAGAGCAGGAGATAAGAAGAACCATTTATTTGCTTTGAGTAATCTTGCCGATATGTATGCAGCTATCAAGGAGGTGCAACACTCCAAGATATATTTAGAAAAGGCAGATCAGGTGAACAGATATTTTCGGGATCCTTTGGTAACGAGCTTCCTCCATGCTACACGAGCCGAAAATGCAAGTACGATAGGAGATAACGCCCTCGCTGAGCAACTGCTGCTGGAAGCGAAAGAGGGCTTTGAAAAAGTGAATGCCAAAGAACAATTGATAGAAACGAACAAACGCTTAATGGACCTATATGCTCGCGTAGGGCGCTATACAGAGTACCTGAAATTACGAACACTCAATTTTACATGGTTTGAAGAGGAGTATCTGCACAAAGAAAGTGAACGTATGGCCGAATTGAAGGTATTATATGAACAAGAAACGAGAGACCTGAAAATCGAGACTCAGGCACTGGATCTTCATATGAAAACACGGGAGAATTGGATACTTTACACCTGTTCTGCGGTACTATTGACCAGTCTGGGAGCTTTAACGGTTCTGTATATCCGGTTAAAATCGGCCAATTCCGTGCTCTTAAAAAAGAATCGCGACGAAATCGGACTGTTGGAGCATTATGATACCTTGAATGCATCTCGGCAGTCAATAGAAGAAATAAAGGAAGATATCGAGGGCGATAGTCGGTTTAAGGAGATGTACCGTAAAATTGTAGGGCTAATCAGTGACGAGGACAATTATAGAAACCCGGATTTTAGTATTGCAGACCTGACAAGGCTGTTGAATACTAATGAACGTTATGTCTCACGTGCCATTAACGATTACAGTGGAATGAACTTTAACCGACTCTTGAATTCGTTCCGTGTAAACGCAGCCAAAAAAATGTTGATAAACCCACAGCACCATTACCTGTCCAATGATCAACTGGCAGACAAAGTAGGTTTCGGGAATGTAAATACCTTTTATCGGCAGTTCAAGGATTTTACGGGCTTCACCCCCATGAAGTTCAAAAAACTTAACAAAGAGCTTCGTTAAGCCTAGCGCATCTTTTTAATGTAGTATTTGAGACTGATTTTTCGGTATTCGAGTGTTTTTTTTCTGTTTTTGTGAGTGGATTTTCAGAATATGATAGCCAATACTGCTTAAATTTGATTCCGATAACACAGTGTAGAGATCAATATGAGCAGCACCATTTCTATTTACAATTTGAGTAAGCTATTGAATAAAAGCGTATACTATGGGCATGCAAATCAGGTGCCTTATATACAAGTGAATGAAAAATGGGTAATTACCCAGGATCCATTAAGTAAGTGTTTTGAACTGAATGATCTGGAAACCTATACCTGGCGAGAGATTAGTAAAGAAGATATCCCGGGTTTGGTGATGGCCATATCACGCTTGTAATGATAACTTATGATACAAACGCCCAACTTTTTGGGAAGCGGGGCGTACTAACTTTTTAATCAACCTAAACCTATTCATACAATCTAAAGTGTATGCCAATCTTTTAGGTGATCGCAACACGTCTGTTATACTTCTGGTGATACCGAATACCCTCCTACCCGGACCCGGCATTGTTTGCCGTAAACAATAGGAGAAACTTGCTTTCGAAAACCATCGCCGTTTTGATTTGTTAAGAAACGAATGTGCGCTAGAATTGCTCCGTGCAAACGGACAGGATATTCAAGAGCATCAGCTGATGTTTCTGATACCCGCAAGTACAGAGAGATATAAATTCCGATTTAATTACACAGAACCCCGGCTATTAATGAAAAGTTATAATTTAACACTCGTTATTGTCTTGATGGGCGAAGTATGCTTACTGTCAAATAACGCTTGGGCGCAAAAAGTGCAACATCCCGATACTCAACATGCCGAAGCTGAGCTGCTCCAGATAAAAGCAAACGGCTTTAAAGGTATCTGGTATATGAACCAGCCTTCTAATGATGAATATGCGTATAAATATAGTGGCGGACTGGCAACTTACCCAGCCAACCATCGTCCTTTTGCTGTGTATGCACCTAAGGTGAATAAAACCTTCTTTTGCTTTGGAGGCACCGATGAGGAAAATAGTACCCTGTACCACAATGTTTCTTACTATGACCACCAACGGGCAAAAGTGGCCAACCCAACTATCTTGCTGGATAAAAAAACGACGGATGCCCACGACAATCCGGTGATCTCGATAGATAAAAAAGGCTATATCTGGATTTTTTCTACTTCACATGGTGTGTCTCGTCCATCGTATATTTCCAAATCAAAAAAACCTTACAAGATAGATAAATTTGATATCGTAGAGGCAACAGAGATGATAGATGGCGAGGTTAAACCGTTTAAGAATTTCTCTTATTTTCAAGTATATCATTTGTCTGATAAAGGCTTTATAGCGCTATTTACCAAGTACAACGAGAAAGCGCAGCGTGTTATTGGTTTTAATACGAGTGAAGATGGGGTTACATGGGGGCAGTGGCAGGTATTGGCCCATATCGAGGAGGGGCACTATCAGGTGAGTGCTGAGCAAAACGGAAAGATTGGTGTTGCTTTTGATTACCACCCAATAGGGAAGGGCTTGAATTATCGAACGAATTTGTATTATCTGGAAACAGCGGACTTTGGTAAAACCTGGACGACGGCAGCAGGTATACCCGTTTCCTTGCCGCTTAGGGAAAAACAGAATCTGGCATTGGTTCATGATTATAGCGCTGACAAGCTGAACAGCTACCTTTTGGATATCAACTTTGATGCAGAGGGAAAGCCTCTCGTGCTGACGATTACCAGCAAAGGCTTTGAAGCCGGTCCGCAAAACGCGCCACGCAACTGGACCTTATCTGCTTTTGATGGAAAGGAATGGGCAGGCCATATCATCACGCAGTCGGATAGTAATTATGATATGGGCTCGATCTATACGGATGATGGAGCGATCACAGTGATAGGACCCACAGCTGATGGACCGCAGGCTTTTAATCCGGGTGGAGAAGTGGTGGAGTGGAATAGCTTGGATAGGGGCAAAACGTGGACTAAAATAAAGCAACTAACTGTTAACAGTGCCATGAACCATAGCTATGTACGTAAACCTTTGCAAGCGCAGAAAGACTTCTACGGTATTTGGGCAGATGGCCATGCACGGAAACCATCTATATCGCATTTGTATTTTTTGCATAAAGATGGAACAGTCTTTCAGTTGCCGAGACAGAGCCGTAAAAAAATAATAAAGGTTGATCCGATCAACAAGACGCCGTGACCGTTTTATCCCCATTTCACATGAAATAAAACAATGGTTTTCGGGGATTTACCGGTATACTTAAACGTGGTATTTTAGCTTGTACATCATCACAAGGTTTAATCGATAGAAAAGTATACTTATGAAGACATCTAAATCCATTTTCAGAACACTATTGGCTATGGTGTTGTTTGCGGGGATAACGTTATCCTGTTCTAAAGACGATGACGAGAAGATAGATACTGCTGACCCGGTAATTGGTGTCTGGAATCTGCGTGCAGTACATGATGGCGAACAGACGGTAGATGTGACAGATCAAGCATGCTTCAGGGATTCTCGCTTTGTTATAGACGCAAGGACGATGAATTTAACACTTTCTATCCCAGATGAAGGGGTGGATGGGTGCCAGACGGAAACAATCACCTCTTCTTGGATAAATGAGAACGGTACGTATTATCTGGTGGATGGTGATCAACGGCAGCAGGCAAACATTGTACTCAATGATAATAACCAAACGCTGCAAATGGTTATTAATGCAAATGGGCAACAGGTCGGGCTTATCTTCAGAAAATAAGCAAGCCCTATTTACTTACCCATTCGCCAGCCTTCAAAACGGCTTCAATTTTTTGGGTGTTTCTGATGTCATGTAAAGGGTCTGCTCCCAAAACGATCAAGTCGGCTACTTTACCTTTTTTGATCGTCCCATACTGATCTTGAATTCCTAGTACCGTAGCTGCATGTTGAGTGGCAATAGAAATAACCTGCAAAGGTGTTAGTCCGGCACGGACGAGCAGTTCCAGCTCCCTATGTTCCGAAAAGCCCTGCACACGCGGGGGTGATGCACCAGAATCTGTGCCCAATGCTACCAAAATACCGGCTTGGTATATGCGTTTTACATTCTCCAGAGCATTTCTAAGAGCGGTTATTTTTCGTTCATATTGTGGGTCTTGCCGATTCTTATAGTGGTAATCAGCCGCATTCAGCATATCGTATACGCCCGGTTCGAGCGCCTGTGTAAAAAAATCATCGTCCATCCATTCGGGCCTGGCGGTATAGGCAAAGGCAAATTCATCCAAGGTAAGTGTGGGTATATAGGCTACCTGATTGGCCTTCATCTGCTTTAAGAGTTTGTCATCGATCAATTGATCGCGGATGCTGTGACCAAGAACGTCCACCCCGTCTGCAACGAGCTGACGGGCGTCTTCCAGATTGTATACATGGGCCGCCACTGACACCCCGTATTTATGGGCCTCCCGGATAATGGCCTGGTAAACTGAACGATCCATTTTTTTAGTGGTACCACCAAAATCGTCCACCCAGATTTTTACCAGTTGTGGTTGATACTTCATTAGGCCTTCCATCATGCCGGCCACCTCCGAAGCATTCGTAGGCCTGTACAATAAGTCCATAGGCGAGCCGGTAGAGGTCTGTCCCTCCGGTACATTAAAGCCAATACCCGCTGAGAGAAGGCGTGCTCCATCCAAAAACCCATTCTTTAGCGAGTCATATAGTTGATTTTCAAACAAGAGCGGTCTATCAGTGCCCATGGACAGTACATGTAGGATGCCGTAGTTCTGGTATTTACGCAGCTGATCCAGAATATTCTCCCGTGTATAGTTGACAGCCGCGGTTGATGTTCCTTTCAGTGTTCCAATATGCACATGTGCGCTGATCAGTGCAGGAAGGATGGTTTTTCCCGTCATGTCTATCACAGTGCTGTTTGTGGTGTCTAGCTGTGCATCTAAGGCCACTATCACACCATTTTCAATACCAATATCCGCTTGGCGGGTCTCTGCGCCTGTACCATCAATGATGCTCGCATTTTTTAAGATCATTTTGTTGGGGGCTGATCGCTCATCTCTATTGCTGCCGGGTGTGCAGTTAAACAACAAGAAAATTAGTGGAAATAGTAGTACCTTATGCATAATAGTGCTTAACTATTGGATAGCCTTAAAGTTAGGGATATTTTTATTGAAGCCCAAAGGAAATAAAATCTCGATAAACGTATCTAGTAAGGCGATGGCTGAAAACTGCTTCTTCGGTGAATTATTTGGTTGGAGTTCCCAGATAAGGTCGCGCCTGTTACGCGTCATTGAAATGCAACTGACGGAGTTGTATTTCTTTGGTGTTGTGGATCGGGAAGCGGAAGATGTCTATCCAAAGAAAACCGAGTACGAACTGACAGCATTTGGAAAAAGCTTGTTACCGATCTTGTCAAAAATAGAGAGCTGGGGACAGGAACATGCAACATATGTGAAAGAAAAGCAGCATGAATTGGAACATACTGGAGGAGGATGCCTAATAATGTTGCAACTTAAATTTGCTACATTTGCTACAGCGTATTTATGATCATCAGAAAGAGGGAAAATTGGATTCGGATGCTATTTATCTGGCAAGGATCTGTATTATCCAAAATTTTACCAAGACTAATGTTATTGGCGCTGTTCTCCGTTTTTATTTATCATTATCACGGAGTTCTTTTTACGTATAAGATCGCCCTGAACCCTGCCGCCTTTACATTGGTTGGCATAGCTTTGGCGATTTTTCTGGGGTTTTGCAATACAGCTGCCTATGATCGTTACTGGGAAGGCCGTAAATTATGGGGTACACTTGTTGTTGTTACCCGTTCTGTGGTTAGGCAGGTACTGGCTTATGTGAAGCAGAATGATGGCAATCCAGGGCATACAGATTTTTTTGTCCGGCTTACCATTGCTTACACATATGCCTTAAATCATCAGCTCCGTAATACAGATCCCTCGAAAGATCTTACCAGGTTGCTACCCGCAGATCTGTTGCCAAAGATTCTTGATGGTAAATTTATACCCGTGCTGATTTTAAAAGAAATGGCTCTATGGTTAAGTAAAGAACAGGAGCGAAATCGTATAGATGCGATCACCAAGATGGGCATCGACCACAACCTGGACAAGCTTTCTGCTATCGTGGGGGGATGCGAAAGGATTGCAAATACACCGATTCCTTTTCCTTATCATGTTCTACTGCATCGTACTGTTTATATCTATTGTTTCATGCTGCCTTTTGGTTTGATAGACAGCATTGGCTGGATGACACCAGTGATGGTAACATTTATTGGATATACGTTTATGGCTCTTGACGCCATTGTTGAAGAAATCAGTGAACCTTTCGGTATAGAACCTAATGATTTAGCACTGAATGCGATGAGCCGGACTGTGGAGGATTCTCTTTTGGAAATGGCTGGTTTACCACTGCCACAGCGTGCTGTAGAACAGGGTACAGTGATCGATTGAAAGGTTGGATGATAGATGTTTGAATGTAGTGAGGAAAGCCTATACACATCAAGTGTTGCATAGTGAGATTATCTCGACTGTTTCAAGGACGTTAGAACCGTTTGGAAGACTTTTCCCTTATTTCCATCAAAATGATGATCTCCTTCCATGATCTTAATAGACATATTCTTCACATGCAATTGAGCTGTTGGAAAATCTTTCGTTTCGCTACCCATTAATAACAAGATTGGTACGCTTTTCATTTGGTTGATTTCTGCTATCACATCCAGACTTCGCTTCACACGGCTCCTGCCGATCATATCCGAAAGATGGATCTCCAGATCGGTGGAAGTAGATGGTTCAAGCATAACCGCTTGCAATAGATTGCTTTTAATTGCCTCTGGGAGTCTATTTGCCAGGAAAGGAATGGCATCAGCACCAAAAGAATAACCCATTAAAATGAAATGGGGGTTCAATTGGTCCGTCATAACGGTACGCAGTGCGCCAATCATCTCTGTAGCCAATTGCTCAGGTGTTTTACGATTCCAAAAATAGGCTTTGGAATCTATGGCAAGGATACGATATCCATTGTCATCCAAAGTCTGACACAAGTTGCTGGAGAAATTATTTAATCCCCCATCTCCACTAAAAAATAGAATAAAGGGCTGCTTTGGATTGCCTTTCCATTCTTTCATAGGTTGTTTTTTTTGTTGTGCGTGGGCAAGAGACAATGTTATCCCCAGCGCCAATAATAACCAATATTTCTTCATATCTCCACCAAATTAATGGTTTACTTTACATCACGAGGTTTCATCACTTTTGCCAAGGCCGCTGGAAGCTGTAGTAAATCGAAGTCATGATCAAAGATCAAATACTTATTTTCCCAGAAGCTTGCATACTTCTCCTTGAATTGACGTAAGGTTTGATAATGTTTAAAACTGCCTACTTTCTCGGAAGCAAATTTCATCACTTGTTCTGCGGGATTATCTGGTCTCAGAATTCCCGACATAGGAGCCATACCTAAATTGAGATAACTGAACTGCCTCTCCAAAGCGTATTCCACCAATTTAACAATCAAGGCGTCAATACAGCCATTGGGTGATTCAGATCGCTTACGGATCAAGTCATAAGTACACTCTTCTGGTGCGTAATCCGGAATAATATTGAGGAAAGCCTGTATCTTTCCTGCTTCATCTTTAACAGCCACGATATCTTGTTGTTGGATTTCCTCGCGGTTAAACATTCCCTGAGAGAAGATCGTTTCTTTTTTTTGAAAGGCCCTTAGCCACTCCTCAGAAACCGATGCCAGTTCATCGACAAGCTCCAGATTTAGCGGTGCAACGATAATGGTTGTTGAATAACCGCTCTTCTCCAAAGCATTTAAGCCGTTTCTCAGAGATTTTCGATCCTTTCCGCTTAAGGAGAATTTCTTTAATTCCATGATGGCTTCTTGCCCAATGACAATCCTTCGTTTTTTTTGATCTTGAAAATAGACGAGACTGTTCTCATCTACGCGGTAGTAAACACTCTTCAGTCCCAGATGATGACAAAATGCATCGAACTCTTTAATGACCTCCTCTTTATCCTCTTTCTGCGCTACCGGCTCATCCAATACAACCGCAAATTCGTTTGCTACCGCGTAAGAAACAAAGGCATCTGTCAAAGTAGAGAAATATAGCTGCTTATCTGAAGATAATTTAAAGTAGTCCATTGGAGATTGACCATATAGATTCAGTAAAGTTTTCGCCCGCTCCAATACCTCCCCATCTTCCTTCATTGTTTCGGGATATGCTATTTTCGGTCTTAATATAGCATACAGAAGAAGAAGCCATGAAGCGAGCCCCAAAAAACGAGTAATATTCAGAAAGTCCCGTCCAAAAACGGTTTTGGCATCCAAATCATCATCCGAAAAAAGCAAAAAGCTTCGAACAGTATGATATAGGGATTCCTCCCAGGTAAAATCTTCTCCAAAATGTCTTTTATCTATTAAATAAAAACTCAAAAATTCGAATAAGCATACGCCCAACAGGACGGTAAAGAAGGTAATAAAACCAATTCTGATCCAATTCATATTGGTTTTAATAGGATATTGTGCCCTATTGCTGATCAATAGCGCAAAAATAAACAACGCAAATAAGGATTCTTCATAGTCGAAAGCCTTTCCAAGGTGCCCAAATAAAGAGAGCGCCGTAAAGATCAATGCGGCTACCCAAGCCAGCCGAAGTCCTTTCAACAGATATGCTGAAGTAACCATCAGCGCTATACCCATTACCAATACCATCAATTTGGAGGCATGCATAGCGTCTGTCGGAAAGTAAAACCGTTCTAGTTGCATCCGATCAGCCAAAGGTGGAGTCGCGACAGACACCAGGTTCACCAGGCCAAGGAAGAAAATAGAGAAGGCTGGTAATATTCTGGTAATCAGCTGCCTGCCTCTCCACAGAAAAGAAACAACTCCCGCCAGTAATGGTAGCCAAAACTCAAATACCCGGTAAAGGACGGTTATGCCCAAGGCCTGATCATGCGCATAACCATAGGTGGTAAAAATATACAACATGGTAAACTCAACAGCTCCAAGTCCCCTCAAGAAAGGAGAGATGATCATTAAGATCACCGAAATAGTATATCCCACCGTTGCAGCTTCTAAGGAGATCGGCAGGCCTAAGGCATACATCCCGACAAATGCGTGCGAAATGCCACAGATTTCAATCAAAATAGAAATTAGAATGGTATAAACAAAATGTCTACGATCGATATCACCAGCAAAAATTTCATCTAGCTGATGTATAAAATTTGGAAATTTTGTATTGACAAAATAATATAGCGTTCGCTTTGTACGAAAGGACCAAAAAACAAAAAAGGAACCAAACAGCAAGAAACCCAAAACGAGTAAAGCCAACCAAGCATCGTCAAAATGTCGATGATTCCAAACAGTATAAATAATAACGGGTACACCAATAATAAAAACTGTAAGTAGGCCAACGTAGCTATAAATAGCACTCGCTTGATGAATCTGAGTACTCTTTAACTGGCGGCGGCGGAGTTGGGCAGTAGTATAGGCTAGTGAGCTGATGCCTCCTGCGGGGAGGAAAACGCTTAAAAAATTACGCTTTAAAAACAGCTCGATAGCATCTGGTATATGAAGAGACACGCCGATGGTGCGAAAGCTTTGGATATACATCAATCCCTGCAACAGGATATAAAGCAAAGTGATCGCTAATCCAACTAACAGCCAAATTGGCTTGGCCTCTTGTAGTTGCGGTAATATGGAGGCCAGTTCTTTTCGTTCGCTTCGAAAAAAAACAAAAGCTAGCAGGAGGACAAAGATGGCAACAATTTCTTTCCAGTACGTTTTTGGCGAAAACCTTCTGATTTTTTTCCTGAGCAATGCATTCATGTCATCTATTTGATGAAAAACAAAAATAAATGGATGAATCGAAAGTAGTACTATTTATATGTAAATATTACAAGGTAAAAAACGTAACATACATGTTAAATAGCGCTTAAATCTCAATATTTGGAAAATTTCTTTGAAGCCGCAATCGGCCTCACAGAAAGAGCATGTGAAAGGGGTAACTGGTGCATGGTAAAGTAGCGGCTTTCATTTTTGCCTACCATAAACATTTGGGTGTATAGCGTAAAAGAACGGAAATAGAGACCATATAATTTCCGTTCTTAATCGTCTACCTGTTCTTTGAATGGAGGATTCGATGGCACCTCGATCAAGAATCAATCGGTAAATAGATTAACTGAGATGGTCTGTAGAGAATGTAAAATTTCGCTAAAGTTAAGCCAATATGAGCTGGCTTGATTTGACCTTTACGGTAGCCACCAAGGCAAAATCCAATTGTCTTAATACAACGAGCACCGTCTTACCGTACAGGGCCATAACTTCCCCTGATGAGGCGGCGAATGGACCTTCCTTAACCATAATCCGGTCGCCAATATGTAAGTTACGTGCGCTGATTAACGTGATGTCGTGATATTGCTTTACTAGCGTTTTGACGCGATCCAATTCGTTTTCTTGAATGGTAACAGGTTTACCATCATATTGGATGAAGTTGGTAACACCGCTTGTTTGCAATACCTGAATTTGTTCACGTAGATTTACATGCACGAAGAGGTAGGAACTGAATAAGGGTATATCGACTTCACAGTGGTCAGTTATATGCCTTTTTGCCTTGATCAAGGGGCAGTAGGCCTCGATTTGTTGGAATTGCAGCGTGCGTGCAATTTTTCTTTCCCAATTGGATCTCGTGTAAACAACCATCCAACTCCTTGAGTTAGGATCTTTTCTTGGTAAACTTTTTTGCATATGATGTTCGCTTTAATATCTTACAACGAAAATAACGGAAGTATTTCGCTTTTTTATGCCAAGAATCCTTCTTGTAACCATAGTGGGAAAAAAGTGAGAACAAACGTAAAATGTCGACAAAATGACACTTTTTACAATTCGATATATGGCCTTATACACGCGCGAGGGCAATTGTGGGATATCACTGCACGGTTTTTTACATAAGTATTCCCAATCCATCAAAATGCCTTTTTTGGGCTTTCTTTATTTTTAAATTTGTTTCGTGATCGGGCATTAGCTACCTAAACTTAGCTACCTGTAAATATAACTTCAAAAAAGTAAAACTACCGAAGGTGGAGGGGCAGCGCCCTTGCCAAAACAAAAACTCCGCAAATTAAAATAAACAGCTTAAAAACATTAATCATTCGAGTATGCCGCCAATGCTTAGATCTTAGAAAGCAATTATCAGGTGAGACGCTCAAAAAATAAATCCAATGAAATTAATACCATTTTTACTGTCCGCACTCATTGCGAGCTTATGCCTGTGTGCCTGTGGTTCTTATAAGAAAACGACCTATTATCAAGATATTGATAGAAGGATGCCTACGGAAGAATCCATCCAGAATTATTCTCCACTCACGATTCAAATGGATGATATCCTGACCGTCAATGTGAGTAGTTTGAACCCACAAGCGTGGAGTGATACTATCAATAAAGATCTGGGCTATTTGGTGAATCAACAGGGTGAAATAACACTTCCGCTTATTGGCAGCATAAAGGTCGTGGGTCTGACCACGTCGGCCATAAGCGATCAGATCCGGGAAAGTTTACTGCCTTATTTGAAGGAACCTTCTGTAGTAGTAAGGATTCTGAACTTTAAAGTAACGGTTTATGGCGATGTGCAACGAGCCGGTGTATACAATGTGAGCAGCGAACGGCTTACTATCAATGAAGCGATCAGCATGGCGGGCGACCTCAACATAACGGCCCTTCGACAAAATGTGCTGTTGATCCGTGAAGTGGATGGAAAGCGGAAGTTTATTCCTATTGATCTTACCAAAAAGAACCTGTTTAACGCGCCCTATTTCTACCTAAAGAATAACGACGCTATTTATGTGGAGGCAGGAAAGAACAAATACGCCTCGGTGGACGGTACCTACCGAAGCTTAAGTTTGGGTCTTTCCGCCATTTCCATAATTGCCATCTTACTTACTCGCTAATATCTATTGCCATGAACAATAATCAATTTGAATTACCGCCCCCCCCTATCTTAGATGAAGAAAAGCCAAAGGATTTACGCGAAATCTTTTATACGTATGGCTATCATTGGCCACTTTTCGTGCTATCGATGGTTATATGCTTGGCGGTAGCTTATGTGTATGTCGGCTATGTTAAGCCTACTTATCATGTAAAAGCTAAATTAACAATCAAGGACGACAAGAAATCTGCGGTTTCAAACTTGGCATTGGAAGAACTAAATGTTACTTCTGGGCCTAAACAAATTGAAAGTGAGATTGAAATTCTGAAGTCTAGACCTTTGATTGGACAGGTAATTGATGAGTTGCAGTTGTGGAGCAATTATTCGATTACCGAGAATTATGTAACCACTGATCTCTGGGCTAAAACACCTGTTAAATTGGAACTGATAGAGCCAGCAGGTCATATAAAAAAGAGAAATTATCTGATTACGATCGAGAGCAAAGATGCATTTATGTTAACGAAAGCTAATGGAGAAATATTAAGAGCTTCGTTCAGTGATCACTTTAATAGTGACTTTGGCGTATGGAAACTGAACCCAACGACTGATCTGGAAAGTTTCATCGGTAAAACAATCACGATACACCTACAGGATCCCACAAGTATAGTGAATCGGTACCAAAGCGGCATTGTTGCCATTCTTAACAAAGTAGCGCCGATTATTGATATGTCGATAGATGATCAGGTGCCTGAAAGGGGGACAGCTATTTTAAATCATCTAATAGCAGCCTATAAAAACTATAACATTATCGATAAGAACAAGGAAACACAGAATACACTTAAATTTATTGATGAACGTTTGGCTTCACTGGCGGGCGAGTTAACACATGTTGAAAAAGATGTTGAAGGATATAAAAGCAGTATAGGATTAACAGATATTTCATCGAAGTCGCAATATTATTTGACGAATGTACAGTTGAATGATGGGCGGCTGAACGAAGTGGATATACAGCTTAATGTGATAGAAGGTATTGAGGATTACGTAAACAACGCCGAAAAAAGTGGTAATGCACCAGCTACCATTGGGATAACAGACCCCGGTCTAGTAAGCTTGGTAGAACAGCTGTCGCGCTTGCAAATTCAACGGGATAAGCTACTGGCTATCACACCCGAAGGTAATCCTATATTTACCCCGTTGAATAAACAGATAAATAGCACAAAGACGTCCATTAAGGAAACGGTTAAGGGTATCAAATCGTCTTTGTTGGCTACTAAAAGGCAGTTGGATAAGAACAATAATAAGTTCGAATCCTCTATTAAAAATATACCCGGGCAAGAAAGAAAATATGTGAGCATTAAACGGCAGCAGGGAATTAAAGAGAGCTTGTATGTATACTTATTGCAAAAAAGGGAAGAGGTGGCCTTGAGCTATGCATCAACCATCACGGATGCCCGAACAATTGAGGAGGCTTATTTTGAGGAACCGCAATCGGAGAAAGGATTTCCTTTTGCAATGGCATTACTGATCGGTACGTTGTTTCCAACAGCATTGATTTACACAAGAAATGCTGTTAGAAATAGGGTGTTGACACGCACTGATATTGAAATCATGACCAACGCTCCCATTATTTGTGAATTGGCAAATGCAGAGAAAAATGCGACGTTGGTGGTTCTTGATGGCGAACGATTTGCGCTAGGAGAGCAATTAAGGGTACTGCGTACGAATCTGTTGTATGAGAACACGAGACAGCAAAGGGGTAAGGTTACGCTGTTTACCTCCAGTATAGCTGGTGAAGGAAAAAGTTTTGTGGCCAGTAATGTGGGCGCTTCTTTGGCAGCCTCCGGTAAGAAAACCGTTATTCTGGAGCTAGATCTTCGCAAACCTAAAATTTCTAAAATATTTAATCTGGAAATCACGGAAACAGGACTAAGCAGCTTTCTCGCTGGTAGGGTGTCAAAGGAAGAGCTGATTATGCCTTCGAATATCCACCCGAATCTATTTGTCATCAAATCGGGAGGAATACCGGCCAATCCGTCTGAACTGCTGGAAGGCCAGGAAATGAGATGGCTAATCGATCAGTTACGTGATGAATTTGATAATATCCTGATTGATTCGCCGCCATTACATCTAGTGACAGACGCGTTGATTTTGGCGCCTCTTTGTGATGTCTGTTTATATATGGTGCGTCATAATTTTACACCGAAAAGTGAATTGCGCTTTATTGATGAGATTTATCGAAGTAGACGATTACCCACCATGAATTTAGTGTTTAACGGTGTTGAGATGGATAAGCGTTACGGATATTCTGTTGATTACGGTTATTACTCTAAGAAATCGCCTCAGAATTCTATATGGCACACGCTCTTCGGAAATTTTTTCGCACGTTTTTGATTCAATAGCCTTCATAAAATCTGCACGAGCTATCGCTCACAAAAAGATATGAACGTGGCGTAGCGGTCTTTTGAGCACGATTGAAAAGAAAATACGTGAAAAATAAAACAGCTTATGCAAACTTCATCGCCATTAAAAAGCAAATCATTCCAATGAAAATTCTTTACTTTACGACTCCTGTGGAAGACTATTTGGGTGACGCCGTCTTGCTCGGATTACGTCAACTTTATGGAGAAGATGTGATCGATTATCCCAAGTGCGACATCTTGTATGATAATTGTCCAGAAAATATACGTCAACAGGTCAGAGGGAATGGTTTTACTTTGTATTCCGGTCTCTTGGAGGATATAGAGATCGATCGGTTCAATATAGAGTATAAACTGCAGAATGATTATTATGATATCATCATCTTCAGTGATATCCAAAGGCAATTTGGACTTTTTGTACATTTCCGTCCGTTCTTGAAACCTGGTCGTACGATTATTATGGACGGTTTTGATACGTCTCAACCTTATCCCGCTAGAGGGAGATGGTGGAGAAGACCTTACTATTGGTTCTTACCAATGGCACACCACCATTTTCCCTATTTCAAACGTGAGTGGACGACAGATACTTATTTTTATCTCTGGATGCGGATATTACCAGCGGCATGGAGAAAAAGATTACAGCCGAAAAATTTGCAGCGAATTGCATTTAGCATACCGGATGACAAAATTGTAAAAGTACTACCGGTTAAGCTAAAGAATTTTCCAAAACATATTGTAGACCTCGAGCTTGCGGCAAGGTTGCCGGATGCCTTCACCTCTTATGCCTTCTCTACTGAACAGGATTATTATAAGGATTTGCAGGAATCACGTTTTGGTATTACCACGAAGCGGGCGGGATGGGATTGTTTGAGGCATTATGAAATCGCTGCCAATGGAACAGTGATGTGTTTTCGGGATTTACATAAGAAACCGGATACCTGTGCTCCTCATGGTTTAATTGATGGTCATAACTGCATTGCCTATACGAGCGTGGATGAGCTGATGGCAAAAATTGAGACAATAGGACCCGAACAATATAAACAGCTTCAGCGGATGAGCTGGCAATGGGCAAAGGATAACAGCAGCTTAAACAGAGCAAAGTCATTGCTAACACATAGCGATGTAAAAATCACCAACACCTCAACAGTGAATTAATATGAGCACAACAAAACGATTGATTTCGGGCAGTGCAGCTTCTTGGGTACAAATTGGTATCACGATCCTTTCGCAAATTGCATTGGTGCCTATCTATCTATCTTTTTGGGACGTACAAACCTATGGCTTATGGATCGGTGTGCAAGCGCTTGTAGCGATCTTAGCCACACTAGACCATGGGCATCAAAATTATTTAGGTTTTGAATTTTTGAAATTGGGCCAGAACAATAAAAATATCACAGGGGCATACCTGGCTTCCGGTATGGTGGTAGGTGTGTTGATAGGAATGCTCGAACTGCTTATCATGTTCGGTTTAATAGTAACGGGTGTATTTGGATCTTTATTGGACGAAACAGTGTCATTAGATCCTGCCCTGATCCAAACCGCTGGCTATGTATTACTGATGCAAGGAGTTGTGTGGCTGCTTACAGGCAGCTTAGGCGGTATTTTAGTACGGGCGCTAACGGCTTTCGACTACTTTCCGCGTCTCGCCTGGTGGGGGGTATGTTCCGCCACGTTGACCTCCGCCGCGCCAGCCATTGCCGTTGCTTTTGGCGCCGGTTTGTTGGTGACGGGGATTGCAGCGGCTAGTGCCACCTTATTTTTTAATGCCTTTCTTTACCGCGATATGTTTTCTTTACTCCGAAAGGAAGAGGTGCACCTCCGTGGAGTTACGTGGCAGATAGCTTGGCGTAATTTTCTGCAATCATTGGCCCTTTCAGGTAAAAAATTGTTGGAGAGTGCACGCAGTAACGGGGTGAGGATCATCCTTACTCCTTTATCCGGAACAAATGGTTTAGTAGCGTTCACCACTATTAGAACGGGGGCCAATTTTGCCATGCAAGGTCTCAACAGTATTACGAACCCTTTGATGCCTGAATTAATGAAATTTCTTCATCAGCGCGATCAGGCGCGCAGCGAAACGGCTTTTGGCACTATTTGGATTGTGATCATTGCTATTATGGCTCCGGGAGTCATTATCTTGCAGGCATTTATTGAACCATTTTTTATCATCTGGACACAGGGAAAGGTGCCCTTTGACCCAATGCTTTTTGCCGTACTGTCACTCGGTGTATTAATTTATGCGATTGCTCAACCCGCAATGGCTATTGTAACGGGTAACAATTTATTAAAAGCACAATTATGGCTGTCTGCACTGGCTGCACTGATAGTTGTTTGTGGAATGTTTATTCTGGTACCACATATCGGGATATTGGGTGCTGGCTTGGCGCTTTTAGTTTCGGAGCTAGTGGCAGCTATTGGCTACGGGCTGGTGGCTAAGCGGTGGTTGTTTACGCATGGCTTAGAGTGGCCGCGCCGCTCCTCACGTATTGCTTATTATGCGGTAGGTATAGCCGCTTTAGCTATGGCTGCGCTCATATTATTTCCGCAGGCTAAATATGTTGTACTCTTAGTCGCCTTGTTCGGGTCGGCAACGAACTTAATGCAGTATTGGAAAACATTACCCGAATTTACGCGCCAACGCACAAGGGAAATGATGCATACACTGCCAATTATCAAAAAATTAATCTGGAAATAAATACCTTCTACGAAATGCCACAAATTTCTATTATTACCCCAGTATGGAACGGGATGCCTTTTCTACAAGAATGTATTGATTCTGTAATAAGGCAAGATTTTCAAGATTGGGAGATGTTAATTAGTGATGACGGTTCGGATGATGGATCGAAGGATTACCTAGACCTGATTACAGATAAACGTATTAAGGTGTTTAAGCAAAAAGAAAACCAAGGGATCTTTGGAAACTTAAATTTTCTCTTTGACTTGGCGCAAGCACCTATCTGCCAAATCCTTTGTCAGGATGATCATTTTATGAATGCCCGTGCTCTGGGAAGGATCGTCCACTATTGGAGGCTGGCAGATCCAGCTATTGGTTTTGTGCGTTTTAACCACAATGAAACCGCTAACGGTGAAACGATGGCCTATGAAAAAAAACTGCTACCATCTATTTTGCCTGCAGGAAAAGCGGCCATTTGGTTTTATATATTCGGTAATATCCCGGGAAACCTTTCGAACATGAGCTTACGCACAAAGATTGTTCTAGACAGTGGCGGGTTTGATGCGGCGATATCTTATGCGGGCGATTTTGAGTTTTGGGTACGGGCGGCCAAAAAGGTGTCAATAGGCGTGCAGAAGGAAATGCTGGTGCGGGTAAGACGGCATGATGGTGTAGCTTCATCTTTTTTAAATTTAAAGGGCGAATTGTATCCGCAGCATATGCTGGTGTATGAAAACCTCATCAACCAATTAGTGCATGCCTTTGATAAAAGGGAGCTGATTAGATACTTCAATTTAGGGGTTTGCTCTTTCCATTATCGCTTGGCCATTAAACTCTTGCTGCAAGGAGAATTTGCGTATTTAAGGAGCTTCCTAACAACAGAATCCAGTATGCTATGGCCTAAATGGCGGCAACTAATTGCCTGCCTTCCTTTTGCTTTGTCTGAAAAGAAACGGACGAAGTTAACGGTTGAGTTAGCTAAAAAATTATTGACATGACCGTCGCACAAATTGCTATTGATCGCGTTCATCCGACCCAACAACTTCAACAACAAGGCTTGTTAGAACGGATTTGGACAGGTTATCACGGTAACAACTTCAAAAAACTGATAGATACTTTTACTTTCAAGCCATTTATGAACCGTCCAAGTTTAAAATTTCATCTTCATCAGACAAGGGTTAAAAGAGAAAAAATTCAAGAACTAAAGTACTTAACGATGAAAATGATTGTCATTTTCTATCCGCACATAGATGAATATGGAGGGATTGAACGGAATATCATCGGTTTAGCCATGAAGACAATTAAAATGAATCTGAGGCCGGTGCTCTTATGCTTTTACGATAAATTGAATATGAGAAGTTACTATCCCGAACTGGAAACGGTTGAATTGGGAGATCACTGGAATCCGTTAATAAAATCATTGCGCCTTCAACGGTGGCTACGTGCAAATCGAGAAAATATAATGGGTCTGCCTTTGTTTTTTAGTGGAAAGGCAGGCTTTTATGCTGCCGTACTACAGATGAAACCCTACCCTTATGTGCTCCACTTTACAGATCCAGTTAGTTTGCTTAAGGGCGGCAAACAAAAAAAAGGATTTCGTGCTGCGGTTGACAAACCGAGAGCTTGGATATCCTCTTGGTTGATGGCGCAGGGTGTGATGAAAGCTTCTGTTTGCTTAACGATGACGCATAGAAATGCCGAGGAGCTGAAGGAAGACTATGGACGAAACTTTGATGTAGTCTTTCAGGGAGGTGTACCGCCTGTTGGTTTAGCACCATCAGTGCCGCGTTGCCATGGAAACACATTGAGATTATTTTCTATCTGTAGGCTCACGTATTCAAAAAACCTCGACTGGATCTTATCAACAGCAGCCTACTTACTGGAGAAACAACTTTCTGTGTTGGGTTTTGATACATTGGAAGTGGTCATTGCGGGGAAGGGGCCAGCGTTAGCGTATTTAAAGACAAGAACCGAAGAATTGGCTATCAGCAAGCATGTGTACTTCCCCGGTTTTTTAAGTCCGGAAGAAATGGAGGAGCAATATCAGCTAGCGGATCTTTTTTTGGTGCCGGGAAAACAAGGCTACGGCTTGCCTATATTGGAGGCCCTGTATAGAAGGGTTCCCGTGGTGCAAAATAAGGAATCTAGAATATCAGAATTGTTGCAAGGAAATGCCTGGGTAGCCATTACGGAAGATGCCCCTCATGCTTTTACCCAGGCGGTTGTGGAACATGTGGCAAAAATGAGAACAAATTACCCTGATGAAGAATGCCTTTCTACTCTGCAAACGGAGGAAGGATGGGCTGTCGAAATTGGAGATCGCTGTAATTGGTGGCGATAGTAATACAATCCTATTTTTATTTTAATTGATACCTCGATGTTACCCATAAACGTTATCCAAGATAGTTTTAAAGTTATTTATCCGAACCAAGCCTTACAGCCTGAGAACAATACTTTTCTTACCGGCTTGGTGCGAGGTTCCTGGATATTGATGGGCTTATTGGTAACCGTGCAATGTATACGCTATCCGAACCTGATCAACTTAATAGCCATTGCTTATGTCGCTTTTGCTTGGTTGTTCAATGCAGGAATTTTCTTAAAGCCAGCGGTATTAAAGAATTATCCGCTTTCTTCTTTCTTAATTATTGGCTTTACCTGTACTCAATTTTACTTTCCCTTATTGTTCACCACCATCGAAGGAAAACCGCTCATTAATAATTTGCAATTGCCCCAGGAAGTTTTTTTCCACTCAATACTAGCACTGCTGATACTGATATGTATGCATGCTCTGTACAGAAGCATAACGTATCAACGTATCACAAAGCCATCTAGAGGCCCAAAGACTTTCAGAAAATTAGGATTTTTTGAACCTCCGTCCGATTTGCAAGTGTGGTTGATGGGCATGTTCGGTCTAGGAGCTATGTTTTATACGTCTTTCATTCTTAAAGACGGCGGAAATACGGAAGAGGGGGTAGTGGGAAAAGTAATGGACGTGCTGATGTCCTTTACATATGCACCGTTCTTTATTCCTTTTGGGAAATTATACGGTCAAAAGCACGCTAAAACAAAAGGGCTAGCAACGAAATTGCTGCTCTTTACTGTACTGCTCTTTTTGATAAGTATAGGGCGCAATAGCCGCGGTTCTTTTATGATAGGTTTTACTTCTTTGGGTTTTGCCTTTGGATTAGGTCTCATGCTGGGTATTATCAAAGCGCGTTTGTTCTCCATTAAATATGCACTTATAGCAAGCGTTGCTATATGGCTCCTTACCGGCCCTTTTTCGGATTTAGGGAATGCAATGGTAGTGGTAAGGCACCAACGCAATGACATTCCAAAATCTGAATTTATTAAACTCACGCTAGACGCTTTTAAAGACAAAAAGTTGCTGCGCGATTATGTCATGGAAGTAAAAACAAATGTAAGCGATTGGGATGAAAAATATTTGGATAATATCTTCCTCGCACGCTTCTGTAACATCAAATTTAACGATGCAAGCTTAGTATTTGCTTCTCAGATACCCCGAGATAATGATGAAGTACGCATATTCTCCATCAACCGGATATGGTCTACTTTCCCGCAACCCATTTTGTCGATTTTACATCCGAATATGGATAAAATACAGGTCAATGGTATGTCTTTTGGTGATTGCTTGCGCTATCAGGTTAATAAAAGCCATTATAATCTCGGTTCCTATGTTACTGGGCACCTTTCGGGAACAGGGATGGCTGCTTTTGGATGGTGGTACCTTCTTATATTGGCAATCAGCATCTTACCAGTTTACTTTTTGATGGACATATTTCATGTGAGGAGATTTGTCTTCGCTGGGCCAAGGGGGCAGTATGCGGGTATTGAGCGCCGTTTTAGCTTGTGTGTATTACTTAATTTAAATGCTATTTTCCAATTCTTACCATCCGAAAGTGTGGTGAGCATTTTACAATACTTAATTCGTGGATGGTTTCAAATGGTTTTTCTTTACCTGATCCTGTTCTATCTCACACGTACGATAAGCAGATTGCTGAAAACATACCTTCATTTATAATTATTAACTAATGGCTCGTATTCTTTATATCGGAAATAACCATTCCGCATCAACTTCGGCGCATCGTGCGGATGCACTGAAGCGTTTAGGACATGAGGTAGTTGTTCATAATCCTTTCCTTGCAGTGGCCAAAGAAATAGGTTCTTATCTTAATTTTATTCATTATAGAACCGGTTACAGCTTGCTGCAACCAAAAATTGAAAAATGGATTTGTGCTTTAATGCAGGAGGATAGTACCTATGATCTCGTATGGGTTGATTCAGGTGAACTTTTGGGAACGAATGCACTCCTTTTCCTGAAGCAACTAAAATGTCCGCTGGTTCTATATAATATTGACGACCCCACAGGTAAAAGAGATGGTGGACGCTTTCTCTCCTTGCGCCAAGCTTTGCCTGTTTATGATTTAGTGGTGGTGGTAAGAAATGAAACTGCGAATGATTGCCAGAATCTTGGAGCAAATGATGTGATGCGCGTGATGCGAAGTTATGACGAGGTGGCTCATAAACCCTTTGTTGATTTACATGAAATACCACCAAACTATCAATCGGATGTTGCTTTTATTGGTACTTGGATGCGCCATGAAAAGAGGGACTTATTTCTATTGAACCTACTTAAACAAGGAATTCCGGTTAGTATTTGGGGCGATCGATGGCATAAATCACCGTACTGGAGAGTACTGAAAAATGCCTATAAGGGAGGGGCATTGGGGGGGAGAGACTACGTCGCGGCTATCCAGGGTGCCAAAGTCTGCTTAGGGTTTTTATCGAAAGGAAACCGCGACTTACATACTACAAGATCGCTTGAAATACCTTACGCCGGTGGCGTATTGTGTGCACAACGCACTATTGAACACCGGGAAATGTACAAAGAGGGTGATGAAGCTGCTTTCTGGTCGGGCGAAGACGAATGTATTGCCGTCTGTAAAAATCTTCTTGAAAATAATATACTCCGCGAAGGACTCCGGGTGGGCGGGATGAGAAAAGTGAGATCTCTTCGGGTAGGAAATGAAGATGTATGTCTTAGCATTTTACAAAGAGTGAATCTGTAACCAACAACAATAGAATTTGTGAATATCGTCTTTTTTAGTCATCCTGATTTTCTTCAGCAGCAAAGTATGTCGCGTTATACGGCCATGTTAGCACATGGTATGCGCCAAAGAGGCCATTATGTAGAAGTATGGTCTCCGCAAGCAACATTTTTTAACTATGCAAAAAAGAAAGCGATTAAAAAGTGGTTAGGGTATATTGATTCTTTTATCCTGTTTCCAGCAACGGTGCGGAAAAAACTACAGCATTGCCCTGACAATACCCTTTTCGTTTTTACTGATCATGCCTTGGGACCCTGGGTGCCTTTGGTGCTTGATCGGCCACATATTATACACTGCCACGATTTTTTAGCCCAGCGATCTGCTCTTGGTGAAATTGAGGAAAATACAACAAGCGTAACGGGTAAGCTTTATCAGCGCTTTATACGTAGGGGCTATAAAAAGGGTGATAGCTTTATATCGACTTCTGTAAACACTCAAAATGATCTGCATCGTTTTTTGGGATTTCAACCGACTATATCGGAAATGGTCTATAACGGTTTAAATCAAGATTTCAGACCGCTTGATCCGACGTACGCGCGGATTCGGCTAGCAAAAGAAATAGACCTTGACTTAAAAAGGGGTTTTCTGATGCATATCGGGGGGAATTCTTGGTATAAAAATAGACCAGGAGTGATAGAGATTTATAATGCCTGGCGTGAGGGAAGTGCTGTTTCGCTCCCACTTTTGTTGATCGGTAAAAGTCCTAATGATATCTTATCAAGGTTGCGTGAAAATTCGCCGTATAAGCAGGATATCCATTTTTTGGTCGATCTTGATGATGAAGGAGTACGCTTGGCTTATGCAGGGGCTACGGTGCTTCTCTTTCCTTCTTTATCAGAGGGTTTTGGATGGCCTGTGGCAGAGGCGATGGCATCAGGTTGCCCGGTTATTACAACCAATTGTGCACCGATGACCGAGGTGGCGGGTAAAGCGGGGTTTTATATAGCAAGGCGGCCATCTGGACATCAAGAAGTAGCGGCCTGGGCAAAAGCAAGTGCTGAGGTGGTAAACGAGGTCGTAACCTTTTCGCCAGAAAAGCGAGAGGAAGTGGTACAGGCGGGTCTGGAAAATGCGAGACGCTTTGATCCGCAAATGGTGTTGAATTGTATCGAGGCGATTTATTTTCATATGGTATGAAGCTTTTGCGAATTATTGCCAGCATGGATCCCGAACGGGGCGGCCCTTGTCAAGGTGTGAGAAACTCAATTCCAAGTTTGGAGCGATTGGGTGTTCATAATGTCGTGGTAAGCCTCGATCATCCGGACGCACCATTTTTAGAAGTGGATACTTTTGCCATACATGCCTTGGGGCCAGGTAAGGGTGCCTGGTGCTATAGCAGGAAGTTAATCCCTTGGTTAAAGGAACATGTGAAGCATTTTGATGCTGTTATTGTGCATGGTTTATGGCTCTTTCCAACATATGCGGTCAGAAAAGCCTTAAGGGAAGTGGAGGATGCCAAAACAAAAGTTTTTATCATGCCTCATGGTATGTTAGACCCTTATTTTCAACAGGCAAGCGTGCGCAAGTGGAAAGCACTGCGTAATTGGGTTTATTGGAAGCTTGTAGAAAGTAAGGTATTGAATGATGCAAATGGAGTGTTTTTTACCTGTCAGCAGGAACTTGTGTTAGCTCGCCAACCTTTTCATCCTTATAAACCAAAAAAGGAGATTAATGTGGGCTATGGCATTGTCTCTCCTCCATCTCCTGCACCATTCATGCAGGAAGCTTTCCTGCAAAAATGCCCAAGTGTAAAAAATCAACACTACTTGCTTTTCTTGAGTAGGATACACGAGAAAAAGGGTGTAGATATCTTGATTAAGGCCTACGATATGCTTATTAAAAACCCTTCGACCAAGAATATTCCGCACCTCGTGATCGCAGGGCCAGGATTGCATACGTCTTACGGAGAAGAAATGAAGAAGATGGTGATGCAAAATGCTGACCTCCGAAAATATGTAGTCTTCCCCGGAATGCTGGCCGGAGCGGAAAAGTGGGGCGCCTTTTATGGTTGCCAGGCATTTATATTACCCTCTCATCAAGAAAACTTTGGAATCGCTATTGTAGAGGCGATGGCCTGTGGAAAGCCCGTTTTGATATCTGATAAAACGAACATTTGGCAGGAAGTAACCGATGGGGAGGCTGGTTTGGTAGAAACAGACACGGTGGGAGGGGTGAAGCACTTGCTTGATAAATGGTTGGCTTTACCTGACCAAGATAGAAAAAAATATGGAGAACGTGCTCAACATGTATATAAAACAGCCTTTACAGTAGAATCTACAATGAAACGGTGGGTGGATGCACTAAGTGAATAGAAGCTCGCTATTCGGAGCGCTTCTCTAATAATTTATAGACTTTAATAGAAATAGATTAATGAAAATCACCATTCTGCAGGGGGCTTTTCTACCGGTGCCTCCCGTTTTAGGAGGCGCAACAGAGAAAATGTGGTTTGCACTGGCAAAAGAGTTTGCTGGTTGCGGGCATGAAGTAGTGTATATCTCGAAAGCCTACACTGATATGCCGAAGGAAGAACATGTGGATGGAATATGGCATAGACGGGTGAAAGGGTATAAAACGCCTCGGTCTGGCTTATATCTTAAATTATTGGACTTTCTCTACACCATTAGAGCGAAAACTAAAATTCCGCCTGATACGGATGTGATTATAACCAATACGTTTTGGGCACCGATCATGCTGCCAATAAGGCAAAAGAAAAAGTGTATGGTGGATGTGGCACGTATGCCTAAAGGGCAGATGCGCTTTTACAGTAAGGTTATTCGTCTGCGTGCCAATTCAACGCCCGTGGCAGCAGCCATCCAAAAAGAGTTGGATGCCAGTTTTCATACGAATATCATAACCATCCCCAATCCGTTACCCTTCGCTTCTTTCCCAGTAATGGATAGGGAGCAAAAAAAGCCAGTATTGTTGTATGCGGGAAGGGTTCATCCAGAAAAGGGATTGGAAACGTTGATGAAGGCTTTTGCGACCTTAACAACCGGATGGATACTCCGGATTGTGGGACCTTATGAAATAACGGCCGGCGGCGGCGGTGTAGCGTATCTGGATAAATTGAAAAAGTTGGCAGGAAAAGCGAAGGTTGAATTTTTGGGGCCCGTATTTAATATGGAGCAACTAAATATGCTATATGCGGAGGCTTCAGTTTTTGTTTACCCCTCGATAGCGGAGAAAGGAGAAACCTTTGGCCTGGCACCATTGGAAGCAATGGCCTGGGGATGTGTACCCATTGTGTCAAGTTTGCGTTGCTTTGGTGATTTTATTAAGGATGGGAACAATGGATTGGTTTTCGATCATAATGATCCGAATAGTGTACAGCAGCTACAGCAGCTGATAATACGATTAATAGAAGACCCAGTGCTTCTAAGAGCATTGTCAGAACAAGCTTTGAAGGTGCGCCGTACACATGCAACAGCGAATATTGCACGACGTTTTTTAGAAGAGTTTGATGAGATGGTCTTAGCGAATAAACGTGTTTATCTAATTTAGTATGAATATTCATTCTCAGGAAAATCCATTTGATAGCCCATGGACGGTCAAGCAAAGGATCAAGCTGCTATTATGGGAATATGTTTGGTCGCTTTTCTGCCGTTGGACGCCTAAACCTGCCAATCGTTGGCGTTTATGGTGGCTGAAGCTTTTTGGAGCAACTATTTATGGAATACCTTTTGTACATCAACGCGCTCGTATACAAATCCCTTGGAATTTAATTATGCATCATCGTGCCACCTTGGGCGATCGGACGAATGCTTACTCGCTTGGTAAAATCGAAATCTTTGAATATGCAACGGTGGCGCAAGAAGCCTATATCTGCACGGGAACGCACGCTTTTGATAAGCCATCAAAAAATCTGGTGACTGCAGAGATACGTATCGGTGCCTATGCCTTTATTGGTGCAAGAGCATTTATTATGCCCGGAATCGTCATTGGCGAACATGCTATTGTAGGTGCCTGTAGCGTGGTAACCAAGGATGTAGAAGCACATACGGTGGTAAAGGGCAATCCTACGCATAAATCTATATAATCATGATTTCAGTTCTTGTTTTAACAAAAAATGAAGAGAAAGATCTTCCCGGCTGCCTACAATCGGTTGCGTGGTGTGATGATGTACACGTTTTTGATTCCTATAGTGAGGATAATACGATCAGCATAGCACGTGAAATGGGAGCGCACATCACGCAACGGAAATTTGATAATTGGGCCACGCATCAAAATTGGGCTTTAGCAAATATACCCTTTAAATACAAATGGGTACTATATATTGATGCGGATGAACGCGTCTCCTCTAGCTTACGTGAGAGTGTAAAAGCCTTCGATTTTGAAGCGACTCCGGCGGTGGCACTCGAAATTAGAAGAAGGGATTTCGCCTGGAACGGCACCTGGCTGAAACATGCGCAGATTTCACCATTTTATTTACGATTGTTTCAGCCGGATAGAATGCGCTACGAACGTTTGGTAAATCCGGTATCTATACCGGATGGCCCCACAGCACGACTCAACGGCTTTTTGGATCATTACCCTTTTAGTAAAGGAATCAAGGCATGGCTCAATAGGCACCTCGGTTATGCGGAGATGGAAGCCTCTATGCATGTTGAAAACCAGAAAAAAGAGGTTGCATTCTCTTTAAGGAAGGCGCTTTTTAGTAGGGATTTTAGCGTAAGCCGCTATCATCAAAAAGGACTTTTCTACAAAATAGGGGGAAGGCCTCTTGTAAAGTGGTTGTATATGGTGCTCTGGAGGAGAGCCTACCTAGACGGCAGAGCAGGATTGACCTATGCAACCTTGCAGGCTGTGTACGAGTACTTTATCGTGTTGAAGACGAATGAACTTATTCATAGTCAAAGGAGCAGCGCACGCATAAGTAATACACCTATCAAAGAAAATCACTAAACCTAATTTTTCTTTTTATGAAACCTATTATTTCTATTATTACACCTGTATGGAATGGATTACCCTTTCTGAAAGAATGTGTTGACTCGGTATTGGCCCAGGATTTTCAAGCTTGGGAATTACTAATCAGCGATAACGGATCTACAGACGGCACCAGATTATATTTGGACTCACTAGCGGATCCCCGCATTCGAATTTTTAAGCAGGAAAAAAATCTCGGTATCATGGGCAATGTGAATTTCCTCTTTAAACAGGCGAAAGCATCTTTGAGTCAGATTTTATGTGCAGATGACTTCTTTATCGGCACCACATCGCTAAAGGTTATTGTGGATTATTGGCAGTCGGCCCCACCCCAGCAAGGATTTGTACGCTTTAATCATTGTGAAGTATCTAATTTACGCACTGTTGAACTGGAAAAGCAGATAACGCCAGCTATTATACCTGCTGGATGCGCAGATATCTGGTTCTTCACGCTTGGCAATATCCCGGGAAATTTATCGAACGTAAGTCTGCGAACTTCGGTGGTGGAGGAAGCTGGGTATTTTGATGAGCAGCTACCTTCTGCCGGGGATTTTGATTTTTGGATTAGAGTAGCGGGAAAATTCGGTATGGGAACGGAAAAGGAAACCGTTATAGGTGTTAGAAGGCATGCCAAAGTGGCCTCTAATTATCTAAACTTGAAAGGCCAGGTGATCCCGCAGCAGGTAGCTATATATGAGCGTTTGATTGATAGGCTTTCTGTATCCTATAGCCGCCGAAAGCTAGTTAACTACTTTAATCAGAATATTTGTGCGATGCACTATCGAATAGGTATAAAGGCAGCCCTTAGAGGACAGTTCGCCTATCTAAAACGCCTACTCAATATGCGCTCTTCTATTGTGTGGCCTACATGGCGTCTGCTTACTGCGGGCTTACCTTTTGCCTTATTTAATAACAGGAAAATGCTTACGATAGGTAGAGCAAAAGCCTTACTACTCGGTAAACCGGCAAGTACCAAAAAATCAAACCCATTTAGGTATGAGATGACTACAGGCCCTTTTCAGCAATATAATGAATCTTAAATACAATATTATAAATCACTTAATACTTAAATTTTATGAAAGCAGTAATTCTTGCGGGAGGCTATGGCACCCGAATAAGCGAGGAAAGTGGGGTTAGACCTAAACCAATGGTCGAAATTGGAGGTAAACCTATCATTTGGCACATTATGAAAATTTATTCCACTTATGGCATCAATGAGTTCATCGTATGTTGTGGTTATAAGGGTCATGTTATAAAGGAATACTTTGCCAATTACTTTCTGAATAACTCGGATATTACTTTTAATATGGACAACAATTCCATGAAAATCCATAAAAATTATAGCGAGCCATGGAAAGTGACCTTGGTACATACAGGGCATCACTCCATGACGGGCGGTCGTTTAAAAAGAGTAAAGGAGTATATCGGAAACGAGACGTTCTGTATGACATATGGCGATGGCTTAAGTGATGTTAATTTACATGAATTAATAGCTTTTCATCGAGCGGAAGGTGCATTGGCTACGTTAACAGCCGTACAACAACCGGGTAGGTTTGGTGTTTTTAACCTGGCAAATGATGATACGAAAATTGACTCTTTTCAGGAGAAACCCAACGATTTAAAAATGCCGTGGATAAATGGTGGTTTTTTTGTGCTGGAACCCCAGGTATTGGATTACATTGATGGAGACGATACGATTTGGGAACGCGATCCACTCGAAAATCTTGCTAAAGAGGGTGAATTATCCGCTTACCGCCATACGGGGTTCTGGCAGCCTATGGATACCCTCCGTGATAAAAATGTGCTGGAGGATTTATGGCAGAAAGGTATAGCTCCCTGGCATGAGGAAACGATTGCCCAACGTATTTTAGCGGCAACACAACCCGTATTGCAGACTTCGTTATAAAGGGTCCTAAAAAACAATGCAAAAAACCTATTTTTTATTTTAAACCTCAAACTAAAATAGATGAAAGTTCTAATAACAGGCAATATGGGCTATGTTGGGCCCGGAGTTGTCGGTCAGCTACGTGCTGCCTTTAAAAGCGCTACCCTAATTGGTTATGATATGGGCTACTTCGGTGCTTGTTTAACCAATAGTACTGTGCTACCTGAACGAAAACTGGATGTGCAGCTTTTCGGCGATGTACGTACTATGTCATCGGATGTATTGCAGGGGGTGGATGTTGTGATTCACTTAGCGGCAATCTCAAATGATCCTATGGGCTCACGCTACGAAGATATCACTTTGGATGTAAATTATGAATCGAGTGTAGATATTGCCCGAATGGCTAAAGATGCTGGAGCCCGTAGCTTTATTTTTGCCTCGAGTTGTAGTATGTATGGTTTGGCAGATGGCTTGCCTAAATCAGAAGATTCCGACTTGAATCCTTTGACAGCCTATGCACGCTCTAAGGTAATGACTGAGCAAGCCTTAAAGCCTTTGGCGGATGATACATTTACGGTTACTTGTCTACGTTTTGCAACCGCATGTGGCATGAGTAACCGGCTGCGTTTGGACCTTGTGTTGAATGATTTTGTGGCGAGTGCCGTTAGCTCCAAACAAATACAGATTTTAAGTGATGGAAGCCCTTGGCGGCCACTTATTCATGTGAAAGATATGGCCCGCGCTATTGAATGGGCAGTTTCCCGACCACCTGCAAATGGAGGAGCTTTCCTAGCAATAAACGCCGGCAGTAACGATTGGAATTATCAGGTGCTTGAGCTGGCACAGGCTGTGGCCGATTTAATTCCGAATACCCGTTTAGAGGTAAATAAAGATGCCATACCTGATAAACGTTCCTACAAAGTGAACTTTGATTTATTCCGGTTGCTGGCACCGCATCACCAGCCACTGTATACGCTCGAGACAACCATTAGTGAACTTGCTGCTAACTTACGCGACATGAAATTTGCGGATGCTGATTTTAGAAACTCTCATTATATGCGTTTAAAAGCGTTGACAAATTTGCAGGAAACAGATCAGATTAATCAATCCCTTCAATGGCGTGATACGAATGTACAGGAAGTTTTTTTTCAATCCTAAATAATGCTTAAAAATGATTTTTACTGAAACGAAATTAAAAGGTGCTTATATCATTGATATTGAGCCTTTATACGACGAACGTGGCTTCTTTAGCAGGGGTTTTTGCCAAAGGGAGTTTGATGCGCATGGCATCAATTCAAATGCATTGCAAACCAACTTCAGTGCGAACAAAACGAAAGGAACGCTGAGGGGAATGCACTTGCAAGTAGCACCATACGAAGAAACAAAGCTGGTAAGATGTACACGTGGCGCCATTTATGATGTCATTGTGGATATGAGGGAATCTTCGGAAACTTACCAGGAATGGATCGGTGTGGAACTCAGTGCTGATACCTACCGTATGTTGTTTGTGCCTGAAGGTTTTGCACATGGTTTCATTACATTGGAAGATAATACGGATGTAACGTATCAGGTGAGCCAGTTTTATACTCCTGGTGCTGAACGCTGCTTTCGTTACGACGATCCAGCGTTTGCCATTCAATGGCCCATAGAACCTACTATCATCTCCTTAAAAGATAGATCACACGAGCTGTTAATAGCTTAACAGCATCTTACTCATTTTTCAAATAAACAATCCAATCTTATGATCATTATTGATAAAGCCTTGGCCGATCGCCATAGGCAGCAAAACCCTATTAGAGTCGCCATGGTGGGTGCCGGTTTTATGGGAAAAGGCATCGCGTTGCAGATCTGCAATTATGTGCCAGGCATGGAGCTGGTTGCTATCAGCAATAGAAATATAACGAAAGCACAGGATGTATATCGTACAGCTGGTGTTGAAGAGGTACAGGAAGTTACCAACGTACAGCAGCTGGAACAGCAGATTAGAGAAGGGAAATATAGTGTTACCACCGATGCAGCTCTACTCTGTGAGGCAGAAAATATTGATGCAATCATCGAGGTGACGGGCGCTGTAGAGTTTGCTGCACATGTTGCGCTGCACGCTATTAGACGTAAAAAACATCTTATAATGATGGATGCGGAGGTAGACGGCACCGTAGGGCCAATATTGAAGGTGTATGCAGATAGAGAAGGAGTGGTATATACGAATGCGGATGGTGACCAACCCGGCGTAACCATGAATCTCTTCCGTTTTGTGAAATCTTTGGGTGTAAAACCGGTGCTTTGCGGTAATATTAAGGGTTTACATGACCCCTATCGGAATCCTACTACACAAAAAGGATTTGCTGAAAAGTGGGGGCAAAACCCAGCAATGGTGACCTCTTTTGCTGACGGAAGCAAGATTTCGTTCGAACAGGCTATCATTGCTAATGGAACAGGTATGGGGGTGGCAAAGTTGGGGATGCATGGGCCAACTGTACCGCCAGGTACTCCGCTCAAAGAGATAGCCGCTTTATACCCGCTGGACGACTTGTTATCGGGCGATGGCATTGTGGATTATGTGGTTGGAGCGGAGCCTGGCCCAGGTGTTTTTGTTCTCGGAACACATGACCATCCAGTGCAACAGCATTATCTAAATTTATATAAATTGGGCGAAGGGCCTCTATACCTCTTTTATACACCCTATCATTTATGCCATTTTGAGGTGCCGCAAACGGTAGCACGAGCTGTGCTATTTCAAGACGCGGCATTAACACCCATTGGAAAACCTTTTGTCGAAGTAGTAACCGCAGCTAAAACAGCTTTAAAAGCAGGCGATGAATTGGATGGTATTGGCCACTATATGACCTACGGCCTATGTGAAAATGCAGAAGTAGCTAATGAAAAGCGGCTTTTGCCGCTTGGTGTGGCTGAAGGCTGTGTGTTAAAGCATGATATACCCCGAGATCAGGTCCTGACATACGATGACGTCATCTTGCCAACAGGTAGATTAATTGATAGACTACGGATGGAACAAGAGGAATATTTTAAATCGATTGAGAGACCCGGTGAATTGGTGCCCAGCCTCTTTTGATCTCCTTGCTTATCTTCTTTTACTAGTTCATTTCAACCTAAATTATAAGCATATGAAAACATATGATGTAACAAAAAAACGCATATTATTCTTGGGGATAAACTTTAAACCGGAATTGACAGGAATTGGCAAATACACCGGCGAAATGGCTGACTGGTTAGTGAGTCATGACTATGAGTGTAATGTCGTTACTTCTTTTCCCTATTATCCGGACTGGAAGGTCCAGAAGCCCTATAGAGGACTATTCTATAAAAAGGAACGCGATAAACGTGAAAGGCTTTGTATATATCGTTGTCCTTTATATGTGCCAAAACAGCCTTCTGGCCTTAAAAGAATTTTGCAGGAAATGACTTTTTTCTTTACTTCTTTTTTTGTAATATGTTGGCTCTTATTCAAACCTGCCCATGATCGTATTTTTTGTATGGCGCCACCCTTTCATTTGGCATTTCTGGCAATGTTCTACCGTTTCTTCAAAGGCGGTAAGATTATTTACCATGTGCAGGACCTACAGATTGAGGCGGCGCGAGACCTGAAGGTGATCAAGGTTCAAGCGGTATTTAAACTTTTGTTTGCCTTAGAGAAATTTATTATGAAAAGGGTCGACTTTATTAGTACGATATCGACCGGTATGCGCAGTAAAATCGAAACAAAAATAGAAAGAAAAGTGCTTCTTTTCCCCAATTGGGTGGATACCAACTCTTTTTATCCTTTAGAAGATAAAGCTTTTTTGCGATCTAAATGGGGTTTTCTTCCTGAAGAAAAGTTGGTGCTTTACTCCGGTAGCATCGGTGAAAAACAAGGATTGGAAAGTCTAATCACGATCGCTGACGGTTTGAGAAACAACACACAGATTAAGTTTATTATCTGTGGAAATGGGCCATATAAAGATAAATTGATGAACTTGGTCACGGAACGTATTTTGCCAAATTTCCTGTTTCTGCCACTGCAGCCACTAAGTCTCTTTAATGAACTTCTGAACATAGCGGATGTACACCTGATATTGCAAAAAAGGAATGCTTGTGATTTGGTAATGCCTTCAAAGTTATCGCCGATCTTATCTGTAGGCGGTCTTGCATTAATTACTGCTGAAACAGACTCGTCTTTATGTCAATTAATTAACCAGTACGCTATGGGAGTGGTCATAAGTTGTGAAAATGAAGGACTTTTGGGAAAAGCTATTCTACATTGTTGTGAGCAAGATTATTCGGCCATGAATAGCAATGGACGTAGTTATGCAGAGAAATTTTTAAATAGAGATTTCGTCATCGAGCAGATGATGTTGCAGGTGCAAGCGCCAGACGTTAAAGAGGAAATCGCTGTGATTGATGAACCACCCATTTCTTATCGTCCTGTACAAAGCACCTATGTACAACATGCAAGTGCAAATGCAAACGCAATTGATATGTCTAAACTAAATCAAGTTAAATAATTATAACCCTAAACTTATTGTTATGCCTAATCGATTTGAGGTTACCCACAACCGTAGCCTGTATATAGACAATTTGCTTGTTAAGCGGATTTTTGATATTCTCTTTAGTCTTTTGGCTTTTGTTTTAGTATTGAGTTGGCTTTATCCTATTCTGGCCATCCTCATAAAACTGGAAAGCCGTGGTCCCGTCATTTTTAAACAGCTGCGTTCGGGAAGAAATAATAAAAGCTTTTGGTGCTACAAGTTTAGAAGCATGCGCCTAAACTACGAAGCGGATAAGATACAGGCTAGGAAGGATGATGATCGTATTACCATATTGGGACGCTTCCTCCGTAAAACCAGTATAGATGAGTTCCCACAGTTCTTTAATGTACTTAAAGGTGATATGAGTGTTGTTGGCCCTCGGCCGCATATGCTCCAACATACCGAACAGTACCGACAGATCGTGGCTAACTTTAAAATGAGACACTATATGAAACCGGGTATAACGGGATGGGCACAGGTAAATGGCTATCGAGGAGAAACCTCAACTCCCGACTCGATGGAAAAAAGAGTGCAACACGATATCTGGTATCTTTATAATTGGAATGCTGCATTAGATATCAAGATTGTTTTTTTAACAGCCTATTCCGTTTTTATAGGTGATAAAAATGCATATTAAAAAGTCTTATCTATGTAGGCACCAATTGTGTATGTTTTCAATGGCACCGTATAAAATCAATAAGCCCAGATAAAGGTCTCAAGGAATGGAGGGATGTTCGGATAAGAGCAAGTCATGACGCGGACACCACCACGCCATGACTTTTTTCTGAACGCTGAACAAACATGTCAGTTATATGCTATTTCGCCGCATTTGCTTGTTGGTTAAGGAGTTCCGCTAGTTTCTTGTCCAGGTCCTCTCCTCGCAGGTTGCGGGCAACGATGATACCGCTAGGATCTATTAAAAAATTAGCTGGAATGGCACGTACACCATATAATTTGGCAGGTGCGCTATCCCAATATGCTAAGTCGGATACCTGTGTCCAATCTAAATGATCGTCTTGGATAGCTTTGATCCAATTTTCTTTTTTCCTATCTAATGAGACACCAAATACACTAAATCCGCTGTCTTTATATTTTTGGAAAGCTTTCACAACATGGGGATTTTCTCTTCTGCACGGACCGCACCAAGCCGCCCAGAAATCAATTAATACATATTTTCCGAATTGCGATGAGAGTTTTACAGTGTTCCCTTTCGGATCCAAAGCACTGAAGTCTGGCGCTTTATTGCCTACCTGTACACTTTGCAGTACAGGCACTAGATCTTGAAGTACTTTGACATAGGGTGTTTCGTGTAGTGAGGGGTCTAATAATTTAATGTTACTTTCTATTTCCTGCGGGCTCAGGCGGTAAGCAAAATCGCGATATAGTACATAAGCGGAAACGATCGATGTAGGATGCTCCTGTATAAATTCGTCAATCTTTACACCTCGCTGTTTTTTGTAGGAGGTGAACAGATCATTAGCCTTCGATCCTTTTACGATGGAATGTTTATAATAAGCCACGGAATCCAGGGATACAATTATAGGAGCATCTTCCAAAAACACATACAGGGGATTCTTCGATGGATCGAGGCTCAAACCGTATAATTCGGGGAGTTCTACAATTGTTTGAAACTGAAACGCACCATTTTCAATGGTACTTGAATCGATGGTTGAAAACATCTTGTTCTCGAACTTCTGTAGGTAAACTTTGGTAGCTGCTGTGTTCATAACCTTACCAGATAGATGTAAGGGGGATGTGGACTTCTGGGCCAAGACTACACTGCTTAAGCTAAGCAGTATGGCCGATAAAAAGAAGGTGGATTTCATATGTATGCTGATTTAAAAATTTGAGTTTGTAGTATGTTCATTTACGTGAGCGGAGAATGGATGATAAGGGCCATTAAGAACAAAAAGCCGGTAAAATTCATGCCGACAGAAAAATTGCATAAAGTAAAAGTTTTAATTTCATGAAATGATCGTAAATACCTAATAAATTACTTGGTGTCTTAGATTGACTGGTGTAAAGATATTAATATCTAGTAAAACTATAGAGATTATTATTTAAAAAATAAGTTATGGAAAAGATTTTACCTGGATAGGTATTCGACTATACGTGAAGCAAGCCTGATTAAAAGAGCGGGAACTCTTAACAGCACATTCGGACTACACCTTGGATAATGCTTATTAAGAGACAACCGTAAAACGATTTTAGATTGGAAGAAATGCTACCGAAAAGCTGAGTTGAAATCATGGCATGATAATTAAAAACGTGTTTGATTGATTCTTGTTGAACCGTTTAGATGTTCAGCAATTCAAAACTAGCATTTATTATATGTAAGATTTAGGACGTAATTATGCTTGTTTTAGGAAGATATAATACTTTTTTAGGCTAATAATTGATAAACCCTAATCTCCACTCACTCTTTCGTAAGAGTTTAAGGATGTTAGCAGATGTAGACAAATGAACACGAAGTAGGATCTCCTACATCATGATGTGCGCGTTGCTGTGGGAAAGAGCCTTACTATACTGTTCCAACAAAGAAATATATTTGTCTTTCCAAAAAGAAATTTCCTCATTTTGCTGTATAGTAGTGGATATCGATATTTTTGGTTTATTAAATTCGCGCCGAAAATCTTCGGAGGCGAAGAGCTCAGGGAATTCAGTGGAAAAGTCATGTCTTAGGGCTGAACCAATCTTAAAAATAATTTCAGGTTTGAGCTTTGAATGTCCAAACCAATTGTATATGGAACGTCTGTTCACTTTCATCATTCGGCTTAGTTCGCTAATGCTATAGCCGTTTCTTCTAATCGTTCTTTCGATAATTTCTCCGTAATGTTTGTTCATTTTTTTGTCTGATTGTATTGCAAATTTTGGGAAATTCTGTGGGATTGCTGCTAGGAAAACCACGTAATTAATACAGGATAAACCCTGTTTTTTCGAGAATAACCATGATATTATGTAACACCACGATGGAGGTCCCAGATTTAATAGTGTTCTTGTGTGATACCTTTTCACGAAAGAAGGCTAATGAAGCATTGTGACTATTTTACTTTTTTTATGCAACTATTCCTACTACTACCTTTTTTTATCAGGTGGTATTTTGCCTGGGTTAAGTCATGTTTTTCTCAATCTGATACGCTATTCATTTTAGGTGATACAATAAACGGATTAGATAAGGCTCGTACAAAGAATCTGGAACAATAGAAGGAGCTGCAAATTGACTGTTAAGACTGGATAATTCAATTTTTATATCCCCATTTCTAGCTATTTTTCAACTAATTTATCACAATATGTTGTACTTTATTTATTTTAGTGGAAAATCTAATGTGTATGAACCTGCAAAGTATAAGTAAATCTCTCAATAGAGAGATTGAGTATACATTAAAATTTAGGGTACCGTATGTGCGTATTAATGCTAGGTGGATATTGACCGAGAGTTTTGATCATAAAGGGTTGGAGATAAATGATTTGGAAACCTATACCTGGCGCGAGTTTAAAGAGGAAGAGATAAAGACCTTAAATATTTCGCTTCACAATAGGCGGTATTGATCCATATTGATGCCTGGTGCTATCGAATGGATATCTAGACTTATAATGAGTCTATAGAATAGCTATTTGTCATAAATACGGCCTTAAAGTTCTTGCCCGATGTTCGTTTTGAATTATTTTTTAGAGGGTGTAAATTTTGTTTTTCCATTAAAATTAGTTCGCACTACTCTCCGTAATACTGGAGAAAGCCGTCATGCATCGGTTCTATGACATAAATTTTGAAAAGCGCTTTAAGGATATGATTACCCACTTTATATCATGCCTGAGCAATATTTGTCCCAGTATTGGGTCAAAAGCTTTTGTCCATATTTATTAACGCCTTTCCCTATACCGGGAGTAGGTGTAAATTCTCCAAAAACAGCACCCTTGGCAGTAGCGTAATAGTCAATACGTACGAATATGCCGTAAGCCTCGCTGAGACGTTTTACGTGTTCAAGCATTTCGTCAAAGCAATGTGGCTTCTTCTGTCCGTCTTTGGGCGGATACAATAAATGAAAAGGGCGCATATAATTCCAATGTTCGTCAAAAAATGCACTATAACCCGTTTTAGGCCCCAGCCTGTTAATGATATGTACGCAAGCAATTTTTCCGTTAAAACAGAAAAACTTATAATCATCGAGGATTTTATACTCACCCGACTCACTTTGTAAAAACTCCTCAATTAAAAATTCTTGAGTAGGGTGTGCTTCTAAAGTAGTTTTTAATAATTGAACGATTTCTTCGGGGGTATATCTTTTTTTATCGAATAGATTGAGCCCGTTTTGCATGATATAGACATTATTGGCAGAGTGACCAGCGGTGGGGCGGATGACATAATGTGCTGGTAGAGCAGAGAAATCTATGCGGTCTGCATCCCTGCCTTTCCAATAGAGATCGGCAGTCTTACAGTTATGCATGATGGCAAATTCTCTTGCATTAAATTTATTGCTTAGTTTGGCTTGCCAGAGATCTTCTTTTTTCCATTCATGGATAGGGTTGTATCTTGTCATTTCCTTTCTTTTAAAGGCTTCATCATGACTGGAAGACCACCATAAAGTATGTCTATTCCTAATTCTTTTACTGAATTCACCGCCAGTTTGGATATAATCCATTATCAAGTTTAACATATAAAATGCAGTTTAAATATAGTTTAATAATGGGTGTGTTTCATTAAATTGGCTTGGATTGTGTGTAACAAAGTTAATTTCTTATCATGGAAATCTGATAATCAATTTGTGAGCATTTTTTTGATTCCGATTGCACGGATATTCACTGCCTATGTGATAAGCTGATGGTTATAAGATAAGAATACTTGTTGTTTTTTGGTTATGGCTAATAGTTGGTTTTTTTGATGATGTGATAGGCAAAGTGTATAATGGCGAGTGTACAAACATAGCAAAACAGATCAACATATTAAGTAACGCAAGGCTTTTATGAGAAGATGCTAACTTACTGGGCTTGTGTTCCTAAAAGGATAATCGAGTTCCCTATCTGGAAAAAATCGTGCCCTCTGTGCTATAGATCCACAACCCTTGCAAATAAAAAGGACACATACTGAGAAAACGCTTGTTTTTTTACACAGATAATAGGCGTGATTAATACCAGTCTGTTCATCTGCTGATTCATTGAGTTGAAAATTGATATATGCAGATGCTGTGATAAGTGTCTGCGGGATTCAATTCGATGGAGGGCCAATGGCTTTTATTAGGTGCATCGGGAAAGTGTTGGGTCTCCAGGCACACGGCAGATTGTTTTTGCAGAACATGACCACCTTTGCCTTTTTGTGATCCATCAAGCATGTTGCCGGTGTATACTTGTATACCAGGCTCATTTGTGTACACCTCTAAAACAATACCGCTGAGGGGCGAATATAACTTTGCTGCGAGCACTTTGGAATTGCTGCCAGTATTTAATACCCAATTGTGATCTAAACCGTTTACCAATTGCAGTTGTTGATGGGTGCTGTCTCTGGCAAAAGCATCGCGGATGCTGATAGGTTTGTTGAAATCAAAAGGGCTACTCGCTACCGGTAGTATTTCGCCGGTGGTAATCAGAGAGGTGTCTATGGGAGTGAAACCATCAGCGTTGATATAGAGAATGTCGTCCAAGATCGAATTTTGTGGATCGCCAGAGAGATTGAAAAAACTGTGGTTGGTGAAGTTAACCACGGTTTTTTTGTCTGTTTTTGCAGTGTAATTGATCTCCAGGGCATTTTTTGCAGTTAAGGTATACCGTACGGTAGCGTTTACATTCCCAGGAAATCCCGCCTCGCCGTCGGGCGACAAATAGGATAATACCAAGGTGCTGTCATTGAGTTGATCGGCGTCAAAAACTTGTTGTCGCCAACCTTCTATACCTCCATGTATAGTATGCTGTCCATTATTTTTAGTTAATCGAATGGTGTCGCCATCGAGTACGAATTGTCCGAAGCCTATCCGATTGGTTACCCGGCCCATAGTGGCACCAAACGAAGAAGGTTGAGCCATATAATCGTCTATACGGTCAAAACCCAATACGACATCCTGCAGTTCCCCGTTTTTATCGGGCACGAGCAACGACACGATGCGTCCGCCATAATTGGTAATCCCTACTTCCATCCCATTGGCGTTGCGGATAATAAATAGATCCGTAGCATCTCCACGTACTATTGTACGGAAGTTTTCTCTTTTCAAGTGCGACGGTAACTGCTGATGGCTATCTTGCTGATTGCAACTACCTACTGTTGTTATAAGGAGGATACATGTCCAAATTTTGTGTATATGATGAACCATTTTTCTTGATTTTGGTTTATTGGTGAAGGGAGTTATCCTAAGGCGCCAAACATACAAAAAAGCTAGGAATTTCGGGAAAATAAATCGACGTGTCATTGCGAAATTAAGAGAAAATCAATCTTCAGGGGTAAAAAAAACACCTTTTTTTATAAAAAAAACACCCGTTTTCAAATATGTCAAACAGTACATTTGCTTGGGGCTTGCCTTTTGAACACATATTAACCTATTTGGAATGCTTTTCTATATATTTCTAAAGGCTTTTTAGCTATTGGTTTTAAGTGTTGAAAGCAATGGCGGAAGAGAGATCGCGTTGAAGATGGTAAATAAATGAATAGAGAGAAAAAAATGGATATGTTTCGGTTGTTAATAAGTGATCATCAGTTAAATAATGGCGCGTTATTGGAAATTGAGTATCAAATTGATAAAAAGAAATTTGTGGTTTACGCTATCCATACAGAAGAGGCCGCGGGGGTAGCTGACCTAAAAGGAATGGATTTACCGATTGATCTTTTTGTGGCATGCGAGGATGGACTTACTGATTTGACGAAAATAGGAAGCTATTTGCGACAGAAGGATGATAAAACGATTATCTATGTGCTCGAACCCGTAAAACACAAGGCTCCTTTAGCGAATTGGTATACGGTGAAACGTAATGTTACTGATAAAGCTATCAATGTGGAGGAACCACTGAAGTACGGTAGTGGAAAAGAGGTACTTATGTTGAATGTGGGAGATGGCATAAATTTGGCGCAAAAATTGGCTATTCAATTGGGAATAGGAGTGGGATATAAGGCAGGTCTGAATCTGTTGGCTGCTATCTGTCTACAGATGCTATCGGTAGAGACATTGAGGGTGCTAACCGTCTTTTCGGATGCCGCGCAGTCAATAACGATTGATCAGTTCATTCATGAAGAAGCATCAACTATTCGTTATTATAGTAATAAAATAGCATTTTTGGGGTATAAAATTTTATAAAGAATAGCCTATGTAAGAAAATTACGTACATTATATAGCTGTCCATATTATAAATGCTTTCGTTTTGAATTAAATTGTGCTTAATTAGTGCCCCTAATCCTATTCATGCCGTCAGATCTACAATTTTTACATATTCGGGAATTACGCAACATGGATCAAACTTTTTTATTTGATACTAGCTGTTATACCATTTTATGGATCACGCAGGGCAAAGGGTCGGTGAAAATTGATTTCAAAGAATATGAATTGTTGCCACGTCGACTGGTTTACATCGTACCTGGACAAAAAGCGAGTGTATTGAAACAGCCTGTGGCCGGGCATGTATTGCTGTTCTCAGAAGAATTTCTCTTGAGGGCGAACGATGATAATGGACAGGGTATTGCCCTGAATTGGTTATTAACACCTAAGATTTTTTTTGATCTAGACGAAATCCAATTGCTGGATTTTATATCGCTTTGGGAAATTGTGGAACGTAATTGGAAAAATGCAGATCTGGATTTCTTAATTGCCAAATTAATTAACGTAATGTGGATCTATCCGCAGATACTAAATATAAAAAGGAACGACAGCGCGTCGTTAGATGAAGACTGGGAGCTAATCAACCAATTGAAAAAAATGGTGGAACACTGTTTTAAAGAACATAAAGATTCAGGCTTTTATGCCCGTAAGTTAAATGTCCCGATATGGAAATTGAACAAGATCTGCAAACAGGTACTTGGAAGCTCTGTGCATGATTTAGTGCTTGATAGAACGATTTTGGAAGCAAAAAGATTACTCGCCTCTACAAATCGCTCTATCAAAGAAATTAATTTTGAATTGGGCTTTAAAGACCCTTCTTATTTCAATAAGGTTTTCAAAAGAGTGTGTGGTCTTTCACCGAGTACCTACCGCACCGATAAATAATGAAGACTTCGATGAGGTGGTAACTATCTGCGTTCCCTTAACATCAGAAAGTGTTTTGGATTATAACAGTCTGATGACACAAATAAATTTTCGGTGCAAGCGCTACTGTCTAAAATATACTGGCAACAAGGGAATTAAAACGATCACGTTGACAGATTTTATTGTCCAAATACTGAAAGTTTACAGTTTTCGGATTGTCTGCATGATACTCTCTTTATATTCCTCCATTTCTTTCTCGTCTTTCTGGAGATAACGAAGCTGTTGCGCTCTTTCCTCAAATAAAGCAGTTTCTTCCTCAACTTGCGCAGTAGGTAAATTACCAATACTACGGATTTGGTCCAAATGTTGAAATAGACCTGTTAAAGCCCTATGCACATTCCGCAAATATTTCTCATTGATAGAATCAAGCGACGAATGGGTCAATTCTCCAACATCCTGAAAGGAAAGTTTCGTAATCTTATTATTGGTGATCTGGGCAGTAAAATCCTGCGCATTGGGGAAATCCCAATGTAAATCGTGTACGGTAGTAGTAGTTATTTCCATGGTAGTAAGATTTATATGTACGATCTCTACTAAGATGATATACAATAGGTGTACCAAAAATAATGAGATTGGAATCATCGAATATATAAACCGGGAAATTATACACTTATTTTGCTAAATACCATATACTTCTCACTCACTATCTTTTATCTTGTTGGCGAGATCTTTACCGGCCTTACCGGCTTTGCCTGCTAAATCTACAATTTTATGCCCGGCACCAGATAGTAATTGCTGTAGTCGGTCACCGTCGTCTGTTTTAAAATCTTTTAAGGAGGTTACGTCGTGAACACCGGAAATATCGAACTGGAGATAGGGGGCCTCAGGGAAACGGAAGGTTTTGGCAATAAAAACAGTAGGCACTTTTACTCTTTTAGTGTTGTACAGTTTTACGGTGCTATTGTATTTCTCGCGTGAAAATTGAATGTTCTGCTCACAAGCTTGGATACTATCTATTAGGCGATGGTACTGCTCGCTCGCCTTTAAATTGGGGAACTTCTCTGCGATACCCTGCACGGTAGCCAACACAGACCCTGATTGCTGATAGGAACTGGCCAGGTTGGCGGTAGAGACATCCTGTGATACTTTAAGTTGTACAAGCTGCTCACCTTCCTGATAATTTTTAACAACATCGATCAGCTGATTGAGCGAAGCTAGTTTTTTACTGAGAGCAACCTGTATGTTAGAACCGCTCTCTCGTACATCTTGGGCGAGTTTCTGTAAACTATTGTATGAACCAATGGTTGTAAACAGTAGGGCGGCAATGATAAAAGTGAGTAATAGGAACATGTTATAAACTTTTGGTACATACGAATGAACAGGTATTTAGTAGAAAAAGCAAGTTCCATTTATTAATCGTTGTATGGTGTTGTTTATTTGCATCGATATAGTCAATAAGTGATTAAATAATATGTTAGCCATTATCTATATCATTTAGGATAAACTAGCTTATTCAACTAGCAATAACAACAAGTTAACTGATCGATTGAATTTTCCATAAAAAATCATCTTTGCGACGCGTGGCAACGGGAAGTTCAACACCGTCTTGTAGAATAACAGAACCCCCTTTTCCTTTATGGTAACTTTTAATATAATTTAGGTTAACCAAGTGTGATTGATGGATGCGGTAAAATTGATGCTGAGTTAGTAGGTTTTCAAATTCTTTGATGGTTTTTGCCACCAAGATCTGCCGCTTGTTAACGAGGTAAATGGTTGTATAGTTGATGTCGCTCTGGCAGCGGATAATTTCGGTAGTGTTGAGTAATTCGAATCCCTGTAAAGTTGGGACCATGATTTTGGAGATACCTTGTTTCAGCAGTTTGAAGTTGTTTAAGAGAACGTCGAAATCCAGCAATAGGCTAGGCAGATGTAATGTGGCTTTTTTTTTGGCGATGGCCCGTAGCAGATCGTCCGGATCGATCGGTTTGAGTAAATAATCCAATGCACTAAATTTGATTGCTTGCAATGCATATTGTTCATAAGCGGTTGTAAAGACCACTGAGAAAGTAGGATGACGAAAACCTCTTAATAGGTCAAAACCACTTTCATACCCGATTTCAATATCCAGGAAAACGAGGTCAGGTTGTGTTTTTAATAAACAGTCAATACCTTCTTCTACGCCTTGGGCAGATCCAACAAGGCTTATATCGCCATTGCTATACTGTAACAATAGTTCAGTTAGTCGTTCAATGGCAGCTTTTTCATCGTCAATGATTACAGCCCGTATCATATATTATAGGATTAAAGGTAATTTCAACACCACTTGAGTGCCCGGTGTTAAATCGTTTATTTTAATTTCTGCCTTTCGGTTGTCCTGTACCTGCCCCAGTAGCTGAAGACGTTCTTGTGTAATATGAATGCCGTGGGATTGCTTTTTTTGTGTTCGTTGTGCTGAACGGCCGATTCCGTTATCCTCTATCGTGCACAGAAGATACGGCGCTTGCTCGTGTATGGTAATGCTGAGGAAACCTAGGGTAGTTTTGCTGGAGAAGCCATGCCAAATGCTGTTTTCGACAAAAGGTTGCAAAATGAGAGGAGGAACGAAGATGTTTTCGGTGTCAATGGTAGGGTGTATCAGAAATTGATAACCAAAGTTGTGGTTCAGGCGCATTTGCTCGAGCTTGATATACAATTCTAACGTTTCTAGTTCCTCTTTAAGAGGTACCGTTTTTTCTTGCGAATGTTCTAAAGTAATACGCATCAACTTAGCAAACTTCGATAGATAGTAATCGGCTTGTTTAAAATCGTGTTTCAAAAGGTAGTTACTGATAGAATTAAGACAATTAAAGATAAAATGGGGATTCATCTGTAGGCGTAATACTTTCATTTCAGTGTCGCTGATCGTGGCCTTTAGTCGTAATTCTTTTTGGAGTTGTTGATAATCCCGCCGCTTTTTGTAAATGATAAAGGCAACTATACCCATGGCAAGTATAAAAAGGGCGCAGGCTATCACTATGCTTTGACGGCTATATTGTTTTTGCAAAAGCAGTTGATGTTGTAGCTCTTTCTTGTCGGCCTCGAACTCCAGCTCTTTTTTAAGGATCGCGATTTTGCGATCTTCCCCTATTAGGGTGTCCCGCAGGACTATGTATTGTTGATACGCCTGTAATGCCCTTTCATATTGTTGCTGCTGCTGATAAATTTTGCTAAGCAAAAGCGAAAGATACATTTCCTTCTCTTTCAGGCCGCTTTGACGGGCATAGGCCAATCCTTTTTGCGCAAAGTTTTTCGTAATGGCAACACGTTTATCCCTAGCATAACCGACATGCTGTAAACTACTGTCGGGACAGGCCTGCACAGCTTCTGCCCAAGAGGTATAAAGTGCCGCCATGGCATTGGCGTCTGGTGTTTGTTGGAGCAAACTATCGGCCTTGTTGAAATATAGAAAAGCATATTGGTATTCCCCCAAGCCGCTATAGACGGTGGCGATACCGGTGAGATGGCGAGCAATCCCTCTTTTATATCCAGCGGCCTCATCAATGCTTAGGGCTTCTTTAAATAGTGCAAGAGCCTTTTGGCGCTGGTGCTGTTCATCGTAGAGGCTGGCCATATTGGCGAGTAAGTTGCTTTTGGCGAGTGTATGCTGCTGCTCGTTATAACCTGCTAGGGCCTGACGATAATAGTCAAGCGCCTTGTGGTAATTCCCCATCTTTTTATATACAAGCCCCATATTTTCGAGTGCCAGCCAAGCGGTGGGGCTGTGCCCGTGTGCATGTGCAGTTTGGTAGGCCAACTGGAAATGATGTAAGGCGGTAGGGTAATTGGCTAATTGAAGATGTACGGCTCCTGTGCTATTCTGTGCAATACTGAGTCTTCGATAATCATGAGTGCCATCGAGTAGTTCGGTAACCTGCTGTCGGATAGTTAGAGCCCTTTCATAATCGCCTACATCGGTATAAAGTATAGCAAGGTTGTGCAGGGCACCGGCCTCTTGAACAGGGCGCTTTAGTAGTTGGGCCTGCTGAATGGCGCGGTGGAACCAAAGGATCGCCAACGAATCTTGTCCATTGTGCTGATAATTGAGTGCTTTGTAATTGTAGGCCGTGGCTAAACGGGCAGGCTGATGCAGGTTTTTTGCCAGTTTTTCCGCTTCCAATGCGTAACGAATACCCTGCGGAGGATGTACCGAAGTATAATAAAAAGCGAGATCGGTTAATAAGTCGATGCGGGCGGTGTCGTCTACTGTCGTCTTTGTCAGTTCTTGCCGCAGGGAATCGATGGCGCTATGCTGGGCCTGTACGAAGGGAAGACCTGCCAGATAACAGAGTAAAAAACCGAAGCTACGCATATGTATGAGATCAGGTGACGATACTGTTTAAAATTACGCAAAAAATAAATGGAATAGATACACAAAATAAATGGTGCTTGACCAAAGAGGGTAACTTTGATAATTTGAGGGATCCAATAGTAAAAACAGGCGAATTCTTCAAGAATATAATGTATAAAACACAAAATTAATCAGACCGATGAATTATAAATGGAAATGTTGGATGCTGTTATGCTGCATACTGCCACTGGCTGTACAAGCACAGAAAAAGACCAAAACTAGCCAGGAGGCTGTAGAGCAATTAAAGCAAAATGTGGAAACGCTGAAGGGCCTTTTTAAGAAAAAAAATAAAGGTACAGCAGAGAATAAACAACCGAATGAAAAATCGGAGGAGCTGGAGGTGCCCTTGGCGGTAACCGATGTACAGCTCGCGGTTGGATACTATCATACGCTGACAATTGTGGATGGTGTGCTGTATGGCTGGGGAGATAACACACAGGGCCAGCTGGGCTTGGGAATGCAGAGTAAAGAATACAACCCGAAACAAATAGGTACGGCCAGTGATTGGGAAGTTGTGGCAGCGGCCTTCTACCACAGCCTGGCGATAAAGAAGGATGGTTCGTTATGGGCATGGGGTTGGGGTAACGGCCATGAAATGGGATTGGGACAGCAAGTGTCGAAAGTGTTTTACCCGAGTCGGGTGGGGGCGGACAATGACTGGTGGAGTGTGTCTACGGCACAGGATAATACGGTGGCTTTAAAGAAAGATGGCTCACTGTGGGTGTGGGGCTCAAATGTTAATGCATGTCTGGGAGTAGGAAAGACGGTTAATTCAGCTGTATATGTGCCTACGAGGGTGGGTACGGATACCGATTGGGTTTCGGCCATTGCCGGACAGCATGTGATCTTGGGCATCAAAAAGAATGGTAGTTTATGGGTGTGGGGAAGAAAGGGTGGAAGTAATATCTTGGGGCTACGCACCGTTAATGAGGTGGTACCGGTGCCTACGCAAATTGGTACAGATACCGACTGGGATCGGCTTTATGTACACAACAGACACGGTGGGGCGGCTGTATTTGCGCTGAAGAAAGATGGATCGGTATGGGTATGGGGCTCGAACCGATCGGGTAGATTGGGTACAGGGGACGAGGAGAACAGACCCTATCCGGAACGGATAAACCTGAATGGGAGCTGGAGAGCCTATGCCTTTAACGATCGTTACACCTTGGCCCTGAGAGCGGACGGTACTTTATGGCATAGTGGCGATTATCGGCAGGTAACGGACACAAAAATAGGCGATGAATGGCATTCAACTGTTTTTAAGAGATTGAATCTGAATGACAAATGGGTGGCTATTCGGATGGGGATGAACTTCACGGCATTGGTGGATCAGCAAGGGAGCATTTGGACCTATGGGAATAATGCCAGCGGTCAGTTGGGATGGGGTAATAAGGAGGGAAGCATGACACCAGTTAAAGTGCCCTTGCCAGCAGCGGTGAAGGCTGCACCGCAGGCACCGGTCTTGGTGGTTGAGAAGGATGTGTTGAGCGAAGGGGCGAATGTGCTGTTCAGCACAGCAAAAACTACCTTGAGCATTGGCGAAAAGAACAGCATTTATATGCAGCTTGGTTTTACTCTGGCGGTTGATCGTAAAAGATTTGTGTTGGGGGAAGAGGCGAAAGACTATCCTTTTGAAGCCTATGTTTTTCCGACAGATCTAAATGGCGACGGACTGGAGGAGCTCTTTATTTTATATGGAAATGCTTATACAGCGGGTATGACGGGTACCAATATTATCGCTTTTGTGAAGGAGGGAGAAGGAATGGTTTACCGGCCTCAGCTGGGTTTTCCAGGGACTTTGCCTGATGCATTAGAAACAGTAAGCGAGGGGTGGCCTGATTTAGTGATTGGAGGACCGGGGTTTGAGTTTCCGGTATGGCGCTGGGATGGAAAGGAGTATAGCTATCACCGGAAAATCAGTAGTGCTGATTTGGTAAACATGCAAACGGAGAATATCGAAAATATTAGTAAAGGCTACGTGAATCGATGAGGCCGACGCTTAATGATAACCTAAATTTATCATGATAGTAAGTGGATTTCATATATTTTGATTACTTTCAGGTTGGTAATGTTAAACATCGGTCGAACAGTATCGAAAATATACCTGTATGAATAAAAAGACACTGTCAATGCTTGCAAAATTAGCCGTCTGGTTTGTTTTGTCTCACACTTATTGTTTAGCCCAGCAAACAAATCATGTTTTACCTGATTGGGCCCTTGGCGGGTTTGTAAGACCCGCAGGTGTGAATCCGGTCATCGTTCCTGACACTTCAACAAAGTTTAAAGATCCGATAAAAGGTATCTTGGTAGCTTGGGAATCGAACGATACATTTAATCCCGCCGCTGTGGTGAAGGGGGATGAAATAGTGGTACTCTACAGAGCGGAAGATCAATCGGGCCAGGGGATCGGTTATCGAACATCACGCCTAGGTTATGCGGCTACGAAAGATGGTGTGCATTTTGATAGGAGGAAGGAACCTGTGTTTTTTCCGGCGGCGGACGATCAGCAAAAATATGAATGGCCGGGAGGTACAGAAGATCCACGGGTAGCCGTTACGGAAGAGGGCACCTATGTGCTTTTCTATACGCAGTGGAACCGGGACACGCCGCGCTTAGGGGTTGCTACTTCTGAAGATTTAATACACTGGAAAAAACATGGACCCATATTTAAACAGGCAAAAAATGCGCCTATATTGAATCAACCACATAAATCGGCCTCCATCGTGACACAATTAAAAGGAAGCAGGCAAGTGATTGCCAAAGTGAATGGCCGGTATTGGCTCTACTGGGGAGAACATGGGGTCTATGGGGCTACCTCTACCAATTTGGTTGATTGGGAACCCGTAGTAGACCAGCAAGGTGACCTTTTGGCATTTATATCGCCTAGAAAAGGATATTTTGATAGTGATTTGACGGAATGCGGACCGCCCGCATTAATTACGGAGAAAGGAATTTTGTTGTTGTATAACGGGAAAAATAGCCATACCCAAGGCGATGATCGTTTCAATAAAGGGACATATAGTGCCGGGCAGGTATTATTTAGTAAGCAGGATCCCACGAAAGTGATAGCGCGTCTAGATGTGCCTTTTTTACGGCCGATGGAACCTTTTGAAAAAAGTGGGCAATATGTGGATGGAACGGTTTTTATTGAAGGTCTGGTTTTTTTTAAGAACAAGTGGTTTTTGTATTACGGATGTGCCGATTCTAAGGTGGGGGTGGCGGTGTATGATCCTAAAAATAGGACGGCGCCAGATCCCGTGCAATAACCGTCATTGTTTGCGTCAATAACTTACCTCAGCGGCAGCAACCGGTTGTTTAGCTGGTTGCCTATTAGATTGCCATTTTAGGTCTGTAGTGATGCGCCATAGCCATTCTAATGGTCCGAGTTTAAAATGTTTGAACCAAAAATGGGAATACACCATCTGTAGTAGGAAAAACAGATGGGCCAAAATGAATAAGAACAGAAGTCCACCTTCTGTGAAATCAAGGCCTGTTCTGAAAAGAATAAAGAAAAATAGAGTTTGTGCGATATAATTGGTTAAACCCATGCGACCAACATTAACAAAGGCCTGCCATAGCGGTTTTAGTTGACGTAAATAATAGTTGGATAAACAGATAAAGCTGATATAGAAGATAGATAAAAAGAGATTCAGGAAGGATATATTGAAGTGAATACTGTTGCGAAATAATATGTTTCGGGGGGAGTCTGCAAGAAGATAAAGTATTGTCTTGATGACAGCAACGACGAGCAATGAAACAACAAGTAAGCGCTTAAAGAAAGAAATATCAATAGAAGAACGGTTGAATTTTTTTGTTTTTCCTGCCCAGAAACCTAGAACGAACAAACTCAAGATAGTAAGAAAATTACCGGATGCCAATTGGTGTACAAGTGTTTTGGATAGGCGCATGGAGGGGTAATTCCAATATGAAAGGGTATATTCTAATGGTTTGCTGAAATAAAAGAAAATAATGCTGGAAACAAAAAGTATTAACGCGATATACAAAAGCTGCGAAGAGGTGAAACCTCGTATGGGCAATAAGAATAATCCAAGGATGGCATAAATCTGTAAGATATCAAATGTATAAAATTGATTGTGTATGTAACCGATGATAAATAAAATGGAAAGACGCCAGATATATTTGAATAAAAATGGACTGTTTTTTCTAAGGGCGTTCTGTAATTGAATAAAGAAACTTAAACCAAAGAGAAAAGAAAAAATAAGATAGAACTTTTTTTCAATAAATTGTTCCAATAGAAATTTTATAGTACGGTCGTTTACCTGAAGCTGATGAGATTCGATGTCAAGTTCCAATAAATAAACAGCTCCGGTATGTGCTAAAATAATACCGTAAAGTGCAAAGCCACGAAGAATGTCGATAATGGCTATTCGGTATTGATGTACAGAAAGTGTTGACATGTAGGATAATTGTGTTGGACAAAGTTACAGGAAGTTTTGACAGGCACTAATCATCGGGAATTAATGATAAAAAAACGATTAATTTTCTCATCAATATACAGGTGTATTACGCTAACGTCGTTTCGACACTTTTTTGGATGGTTAGCAGAAATGTTCTTACTTTGCTAAAGGTGAAACGGAATGTCCAGAATAATCCGTTCGAAACGATGTAAATCTGAATGCTTCAGCGTTTTTGTTTTTAGTTAAAAGCGTATGAATGTACTCAACACATTCAAGAGTAAACCAAATGGTGATATCATATATAAAATAATATTTCTACAAATGTGCAAACCATTGCAAATTTTAGTGGGAAAAATAAATCACTAGATAAGTATAAATAAAATGAACAGAAGAAGGTTTTATGCTTGGACGATGTGGATCATGCTATTGGGTGGCAATATGAAAAGTGGACAGGCTCAAACGCCAAAATTTAGGGCTTTGGTACTAACAGAGCGGGGAGGGCAGCATGAAAAATTTGTGGTGGCCGCTCTTGTATGGTTGGAAGGTTTTGCTAACGAAAAACAATTTGAATTTGATGTAATCAATGAGGCTAAACTCATCGATGCTGCTTATCTTGCGAAATATCAATTGGTGATTCAATTGAACTATCCTCCTTATACTTGGACGAAGGAAGGGGAAGACGCTTTTGTCCGCTATATCGAAGAGGGGAAAGGGGGATGGGTGGGTTTCCATCATGCCACCTTATTGGGCGAGTTTGATCATTATCCGATGTGGACGTGGTTCTCTGATTTTATGGGAAGTATCCGCTTTAAAAATTATATAGCAACGCGCGCCACTGCTACGGTAGTAGTGGAGGATATGAAACATCCGGTGATGAAAGGATTACCGGAAACCTTTACCATACCAGATGACGAATGGTATATTTTTGACAAAAACCCTCGACCAAATGTTCACGTGCTGGCGAATGTCGATGAATCTACGTATCGGCCATCTTCGGATATTAAAATGGGCGATCATCCTGTTATTTGGTCGAATGAAAAAATGAAGGCTAGGAACGTGTACTTCTTAATGGGCCATCATGCGAATCTATTAAAAACGGAAGCTTTTAAACAGCTGTTTGCAAATGCTATTTTATGGGCAGCGGCTGGAAAGGACGCCAACATTACGGATAAGAAATCACCTAACATAGAGCAATAAATAGAATGAAAAAAGTAGCAATAAAACGACATTTTTTAGGAATGTTTCTATTGATGCTCAACGTGAGCACCCCCTTGCATGCACAATTTCCGAGATTTAAGGTTTTAGCTTTTTATAGTACACAGGTTGAACCTGCCCATGTGGAATTTGCCAATGATGCAATTAAGTTTTTTAAAGATTTGACTGTGGGAAATGGATTCGTGTTTGATACAACCAGCAATATGGCAGATTTGAATGCAGCAAAGATTAAAGACTACCAACTCTTGATGATGATTAATGATTTTCCGCATAACGCGTCACAGCGGGAAGCTTTTAAAAGGTACATGGAAAGTGGGGGTGGTTGGTTTGGTTTTCATGTGGCGGCATATAATGACCGCACCACGCAATGGCCATGGTTTGTTGATTTTTTGGGCGGGGCCGTGTTTTACCGAAATAATTGGCCTCCTATGCCCGCTAAACTGGTAGTTGAGGATATTCAACATCCTATTACAAAGGGCTTGCCCGCGACCTTCACAGCGCCTATCAACGAATGGTATCAATGGAAACCTAGTCCTCGTGAACGTAAAAATGTGAAAATATTGGCGTCTTTATCTCCTGATAATTATCCATTTGGTTTAAAGGATATCTTGCCTGACGGTGATACACCAGTGGTATGGACAAACACAAATTATAGGATGGTTTATCTAAATATGGGCCATGGCCCCCATATTTTTACGGATGCTACGCAAAATCGACTCATTATTGCTGCATTACGTTGGGTGATTGCCACCGATAAAAATGGAAACGTATTTGAACGCTAGTCAAGAAGGATATGAACGATCAAAACAAAAGGATTCTATCCATCGATATCATGCGAGGGCTGACGCTCTTTTTAATGCTTTTTGTGAACGATCTATATACCCCAGGTGTACCGCCCTGGTTAGTGCACACGGCAGCGGATAAAGATGGGATGGGTTTGGCCGATTGGGTGTTTCCGGGTTTCTTATTGATGGTGGGCATGTCTGTCCCTTATGCAATAGCTTCCAGAAAGAAAAAAGGGGATTCCAATGGAAAGATTTTTGGACATATTTTGCTACGTACACTCAGCTTATTGTTAATCGGGGTGCTGATTATGAATATTGGTAGGTTGGATGCAGATTTGACGGGGATGGACAGGAATCTGTGGGCAATAGGCCTATATGTTTCTATTTTTTTAGTTTGGAACGCATATCCAAGGGATAGTAAATGGCAGCGATGGTTTCAGGGACTAAAGATAGTGGGTTTTATTGGGCTTCTATTGTTAGTCGCAATATTTCGTGCTGGCTCACCGGAAGAGATTGTTTGGTTGGAGATTGGTTGGTGGGGAATCTTGGGATTAATAGGTTGGGGTTATTTCGCTGCAGCCACTACATACCTGCTTTTTGGATCAAAATGGTGGTCTATTGTATTGGTATGGATTTTTTTTGTCGTTCTGAATATTGCCGGGCAATTGAATCTTTTGAATGGACTTGAATTTTTACACCCAGTATTCGGCGTATTGATTTCGGGAAATGTACCATCTATTGTTTTGGCGGGCCTGGTAGTAAGCTTGTTATTGGAGCAAAATGTAAAGCAATCGATGAGAACGGTAGCTAGCATTGTGCTGTTGGGGCTAGGGTGCCTACTGTTTGGGTTTTTTCTGCGCAATTGGTTCATCATTTCCAAAATATATGGTACACCAAGCTGGGCCATGATCTGTAATGGCATCAGCATGTTGCTGTATGCTTTTGTGTATTTTTTGATAGATGTAAAGGGTAAGTTTAACGGAGTTACCTTTTTTGGTGCCGCTGGTAAAAATTCTTTAACAACCTATTTAGCACCCGATATAATTTATTTTGTATGTTGGGGTTGGAGAATCCCCTTGTTTTTTTATAAACAAGATACTACTCCGCTCCTAGCGGTAGGCGGTTCGTTGGTTTGGGCGGTGGTCATGATCAGTTTTGCTATCCTGCTTGCTAAAATAAAAATTCGTCTGAGACTTTGAAAGCAGTAATCCAATGGGATAAAAAAATGAATACATGAACTGTCCATGTATGTCCGCCAGCTGGCGGATTAAACGTGTTAAGCTCCATGCGACTGATGGGTAAAAAACCGTGTTGCGGTTCATGAGTGCCTTTAAGATAAAACACAAACGAATAATTATTTACGGATGAAAAAAAAACCAAATAATATACGGATGAAAAGAATAATACTTATTGCCTGTTATCTGCTAGGTACTATGCTGAAGGTTTCGGCCCAAGATGCATTACCCATACGTGGATTTTGTATCGCCGCACCAGATAAGGAGAAATTGGAAACGTTTATCAAATTTATAGAGGAAGAACTAGCACCGCGGGCGGTAAATACGCTGGTGTTAAGAGTTGATTTTAATTATCAGTTTAAAAGTCATCCTGAGTTGTCCGATCCGGAGGGCTTGTCAAGTGAAGATGTTAAAAAACTGGTGGACGTCAGTAAGCAACATGGTATTCGCTTGATACCGCAGATTAATTTATTGGGGCATCAATCGTGGGCCGATAAAACAGGAAATCTACTGCAGGTGTATCCGGATTTTGATGAAACACCCCACGTGCAGATGCCCGAAAAATACGAGTGGCCCAATCCGGATGGTTTGTACTGTAAAAGCTATTGTCCTCTACATCCCGAAGTACATCAGGTGGTATTCGCTTTGGTGGATGAAATATGTGAGGCTTTTGAGGCAGATGCTTTTCATGCAGGGATGGATGAGGTGTTTTATATAGGAGATGATAAATGCCCGCGATGCTCCGGGCGGGATAAAGCAGCGCTGTATGCACAGGAGGTCAATACGATAGGGAATCATCTAGCCTTGCAGAAAAGGCAATTGTGGATTTGGGGCGATCGTTTAATAGATGGTAAAACGACGGGTATTGGTGCCTGGGAGGCAAGTATGAATAACACGTACCGCGCAATAGATCTGATTAACAAGGATATTATGATATGTGATTGGCACTATGAACGGCCAGATCAGACAGCTGTGTATTTTGCCATGAAAGGGCTTTCTGTAGTGACCTGCCCGTGGAAAAAAGGCGAAAATGCTTTGATGCAATTGCAGGACATGTTGCGTTTTCGGGAACGGGCAACTGATGAATTGAAATCCCGTTATCAAGGGATGATGCAAACGGTATGGTCGGGTGCGGCGTCATTTCTAGATGAGTTTTATGGTAAAAAGGAAGCTTCTCCTGAAAGTGAATCGGCCTGTTTTAAGGCGTTGTTCGGTGAAATCAATAAAAAATGAAAGTATATAATTGTTAATCATATATTTATGTTTTTTGACGATAAACCTATACATACTGTAGAATATAACGTGTCTGCAGAAAATGTTGTCCCTAAAAATCCAATGAAAGAGATAAAAAATAAAAAGGCCTGAAAATTTTATTGCATGCCTATTATTTTGATTGGACACAATTGAAATAAATAGGCATCTTTTTTGTGCATAACAATAATACTCAAAAATGCTCCATTTATGTACAAATTGGAAATGTTTTAAAGATAAAAATAATAATTTGCCGATATTCAGCATGTTGAATCAGGTTTATTCATAATCCCTATGGAGCTATATCTGTTTCTAAAAACAGGAAAGAACAGAATGGGCTCGGAAATGCCCGATGAGGCAGCTAAAATGCAAATAATATACTTGTGAATTTAACATAATAAAACAATTACACTCAATGAAACCGACATTGGTAATTCTTGCAGCCGGTATGGCGAGTCGCTACGGCGGAAACAAACAAATCGATGGTTTTGGACCAAATAATGAAACAATCTTGGAATACTCTATATACGATGCCATACGAACAGGCTTCGGTAAGGTTTGTTTCATTATCAGAAGGGAACACCAAGAGATTTTTGAAGAGAAATTTGGTAAACAAATAGCAGATCAGGTAGAAGTAGCGTATGCTTTTCAGGAAGCCCAATTGGATGAGTATGGCTTCGCAGAACGAATAGATAGAGCTAAACCATGGGGTACCGGACATGCATTGCTGGCCGCACGAGAAATAGTGCAGGAAAATTTCTGTGTGATTAATGCAGATGACTTTTATGGAGTGAAGGCGTTTCAGCAAATGGCTGATTTTTTGGCAAATGAAGCAAATGATACTAACTTTGCATTACTAGGGTATGCGATAGGCGAAACTTTATCTGACAGTGGGCCGGTGACGCGTGGAGTGTGTAAAGTTTCGGGAGACAATAAACTGGAAAGATTGGACGAACGGGCCAAGGTGTACCGAGACGAGAATAAGGCCATTGTATTTGAGAAACCGGATGGTGCACCAGGTCTTCTGCAGGAAGATGATTTGGTTTCGATGAATTTCTGGGGTTTTACGCCCGCGATCTTTGGTTTACTGGAACCGCTGTTTAAGGAGTTTGTGGCACTTCATAAAGATAACCCAAAATCGGAATTTCTAATACCAGAAGCGGCTCAGCAGTTATTGCAGGACGGAAAGGCCGACTTTAAGGTGCTACCCGTTTACGCCCAATGTTTTGGTGTCACATACCAAGAGGATAAACAACTGGTGAGGGAAAGGTTGGAAGTGCTGGTTAATGAGGATACTTATCCGAACGATTTATGGAAAGTAATATCCACATAAGCCTTTGAATGATATCTATGGATAGTATAAATATGAATAAAAACCATTATGTGGTAATTATGGCGGGCGGTATCGGTAGCCGTTTTTGGCCAGTAAGCAGAACAGATTTACCTAAACAATTTATCGACGTGTTAGGTACTGGAAAAACACTGATTCAGGATACTTATCACCGATTTAAACAAATTGTACCAGAAGAGAATATTTATATATTAACAAATCATCGTTACGTAAATCTGGTACGCGAACAGTTGGGAATTCAGGATGAAAGTAGGATCATCGGCGAACCAGCCATGCGTAATACGGCTCCCTGTATAGCCTATGCCTGCCACAAACTGTATGCGCTTAACTCCAATGCTACGGTGGTAATTGCTCCGTCTGACCACCTTATACAGGATACACATCAGTTTTTATTGGATATTAAACAATCCTTGGAGGTTGCCACTGATAATGAAGTGTTGATTACTTTAGGGATTAAGCCTTCTAGACCGGATACTGGTTATGGATATATTCAAGTGGGGCCGGAGGCATTAGATACCGCGCCTGCTTTTAAGAAAGTGAGTGCTTTTAAGGAGAAACCAAATCTGAAAACTGCCGATCAGTATGTGACCAGTGGCCAGTATCTCTGGAACGCCGGGATTTTTGTGTGGAATGTACAAACGATATTGGAAGAATTGGAAACGTATGAGCCTCGGTTAAATAGCGTGTTTGTGAAAGGAAAAGAGGTGTACAATAGCGATGGGGAAGTCTTGTTTTTGCAGCAGCACTATGCAGACTGCGAAAGTATTTCTATTGACTACGCTATTATGGAAAAAAGCAAACGGGTTTACGTACTTCCGGTAGATTTTGGTTGGTCTGATTTGGGAACATGGACTTCTGTTCATGGCCTGAGTAGGCAGGATCCGGCTGGAAATGTGCTCTTACCAGATGCAAATAATGTTATATTATATAATAGCAGTAATTGCATGGTCAATGTGCCTAGTCATAAAAAGGTTGTATTAAAAAATTTACATAATTATATAGTGGTGGAGGCAAATGATACATTGTTAATCTGCCCAATTGATAGCGAACAAGAAGTGAAGCAGGTGGTGGCGGATGCAGCGCGCCAGTTTGGCGAAAGTTATGTGTAAAAAAACAATGACCTGGCTCTGGAGAATCTGGAGCCTTCTTTATTTTATCCTACTTGGATATGTAGTGTTTTTTGCTGGTAGGCGGCCAGCATTCCATTGGAATCCCAAAGAGTCGCAATTTAGATTTACACCATTTACGATGAAATGGTACCTGTATACACACGCGAATAATATCAGCAGTGTTTACGTAGATATAATGGGTAATATCGTGATGTTTGTTCCTTATACACTGTTTTTATATATTGTTTTTGGTGTACGAAATTATTGGTTGATGATGTCCTCGGCCTTTCTGTTAAGTGTGGGGATTGAGACGATACAATATTTTACAGGAGTTGGCTATGCGGATATTGATGATGTTATTTTTAATACGTTCGGTGCTTTACTGGGTGTTTTGGTGATTGATGGGGTTAAAAGATGTCGCCCGGTGCTTACCACATAGTTTAACCAAAATATGTGTGTTTTTCGTGTACGGAATGGTAGGGATATGTTTTAAGAAAAACGGATGGTTTTTCTATTTTTGTTGCCAATGTTTAGTTAAAAAAAAGAATTATTTACAGATATAAAAATTTATTTCGATGACAATAAAAAAAATCTGCTGTATAGGGGCCGGTTATGTAGGCGGCCCGACGATGGCCGTGATAGCGAAACAGTGCCCAGAAATAGAGGTAACAGTGGTAGACCTGAACGAATCGCGGATAGCTGCCTGGAACGATGCTGATGTGAACAATATTCCGGTTTACGAACCGGGACTGAGCGAAGTGGTTGCGGAAGCACGTGGGCGGAACCTGTTCTTTTCGACAGATGTAGACGGAGCGATCGCAGCGGCGGATATGGTGTTCATCTCGGTGAACACACCGACCAAGACCTACGGAGCGGGCAAAGGCCAGGCGGCGGACCTGAAATGGATCGAGCTGTGTGCACGTCAGATCGCACGGGTGAGCACCACGGACAAGATCGTGGTGGAGAAATCGACGCTTCCGGTACGTACAGCGGGTACATTGAAGGATATCCTGCACCACACGGGGAACGGGGTGAAGTTCCAGATCCTGTCGAACCCGGAGTTCCTGGCGGAGGGTACGGCTGTAGAGGATCTTCTGGCTCCAGACCGGGTGCTGATCGGGGGCGACCAGGATGCGGAAGGTCAGCGTGCAGTGGAGGCCCTAGTAGGGGTGTACGCGCAGTGGGTGCCGCGTGAGCGCATCCTGACGACGAATGTATGGTCATCGGAATTGTCAAAGCTGACGGCGAACGCGATGCTGGCACAGCGTGTATCATCGATCAACGCCCTGTCGGAGCTGTGCGAGCACACAGAGGCGGACATCAGCGAAGTTGCACGTGCGATCGGAGCGGACAGCCGTATCGGGCCGAAATTTCTGAAGGCCTCTGTGGGCTTCGGGGGTTCGTGTTTCCAGAAGGACATATTGAACCTGGTGTACATTGCCCGGAGCTACGGTCTGGCCGAGGTAGCGGATTACTGGGAACAGGTGATCATCATGAACGACCACCAGAAGAAGCGTTTTGCGGGCAAGATCATCCGCACGTTGTACAATACGGTAAACGGGAAGAAGATCGCGTTCCTGGGCTGGGCCTTCAAGAAGGACACGAACGATACGCGTGAATCGGCGGCGATCTATGTAGCCGACCATCTGCTGTACGAGCAGGCGGAAGTGACGGTATACGACCCAAAGGTACCGGCGGGGCAGGTATATACGGATCTGGACTACCTGGGCACCCGGCCATCGGATGCCAACGCGCAATATGTACAGGTAGTGGAAGATCCCTATGAGGCCTGTCGGGACGCGCATGCGGTAGCAGTGCTGACGGAGTGGGATGAGTTCAGGGAGTATGACTGGCAACAGATCTACGACAACATGCTGAAACCGGCACATGTATTCGACGGGAGAAACATCCTGGACCGGGCAAAGCTGGAAGCCATCGGCTTTAAGGTAAATGCTGTGGGTAGTTAAGTCTCAAAGAACTTTAAAAGTTAAATTTATAAAAACAACAGGGGGGTAAGCATATGCTTACCCCCCTGTTGTTTTTATAAGCCATGAGCGGGATGACTTTATCGTTTTTTGCACATTTTGATGCATAACTTTTCGCTGGGTCCACTATTACCTGTGTATTTTTAAAAATCTGTTATTATTTTAATGTGTTTGTTTTCAGTGTTATACATTGGGTATGTGTGGTTTTTTTCTTCATTTAAATAATACATAAAAGTGTGATTTTTTCGCATATTCATACAGGTAATAAGGGGGTGTAAATTTTTTTTGCCCATCTTTGTTTTGAACCTAGCGCTTCTATAAAGAATTTCATGAATAAAGAAATTTAAATATATATAGATTAGTTAGACAATTCTTGGAGGGTACGTCTAACGATATAAATAACGAACTTATTTATCAGAGGTTTTAGATAGGTAAAATGGATATTATAAATTTTTATAATGAAAGCAACTGTTGGTATCGTAGATGATCATACATTGATTCTGGAATCTTTAATCATGCTGATCAATAATTTAGCAGATTTTAAAGTGACATTACATGCAAATGATGGCGCAGATCTATTGAATAAACTGGAAAGGCAGGATAATTATCCCGATATTTTATTAATTGATGTGCTCATGCCACAAATGAACGGGCCGGAAATTGTAATAAAGGTCAAAGAATTGTATCCAGACATCAGGTTGGTGGCGCTCTCTGTTTTAAACGATTCTATCAGTGTGCTTCAAATGATTAAAGCTGGTTGTTGTGCTTATCTAACAAAAAATATAAATGTATTAGAACTTAATTTAGCTTTAACGGAGGTGTGGAATAGAGGATATTATAACTCTTATTTAACAGAGAAAAGTGCCGATATTTTTATGCAACCAATTTCATTAACAGAACGTGAGAAGGAATTTCTTTACTTGGCATGTAGCGACCTAAATTATTATGAAATTGCAAAACGGATGTTTCTCTCCATCAAGACAATTGACGGTTACCGGGCAAGTTTATTTTTAAAGTTTAAGGTGAAAAGTAGAACGGGATTGGTGTTAGAAGCGATTAAGCGAAAATTAATTACGGTAAACTAAAATGCTTATAAATGGGGTTTTTTGCTAAATAGTTAACATTTAAAACATTATGTTGTGAATATTTGTAGTTTAATGTGCACTGGATCGTGAAATTAGAATCCTATTGTACTTATGCTATTGAATGATATTGCTATAGTTGACGACAATCAATTACACCGTTCGTTACTCCGGAAATTACTGGAAGATGATGGGTTCTTTGTTTCTGTGGAAGAGGAATCAGGCGAGGCCTTTATAATAGCCCTGAGTAATTTGTCCTGCGTTCCAGCCATCTGTATAGTTGATATCCGATTACCTGGAATAAGTGGTTATGAAACGATTAAACATATAAAAGATAAATGGCCATCTATTAAAGTAATTGCCTATACTGGTACAGTAGAACCAACCACTGTGCAACAGGTTATTGATTGTGGAGCTGATTTTCTTTTGCTAAAAGGAGAACACCCAAAGAAGATCATTAAAACGATTGAGGACCTGTTTGACGATTGGAAGGAAGGGGTGTAATCTTCGTGCATCATTTCACCATTTCTTTTCTGTATACCTTATTCGTAAGACTTTCTGTGAAAAAATGGAGATGAATATGCGAATAATTGTCTATGAATGTAAAGAATATGTGTGTGAAATGAGCATACAAAGAAGTGTTTTAAACGTATTTTTGCTTCTATTAAATAAATGAAGGGACGCTGGGTATTGAAAGTTCTTGTGAAAGAAGAATGTTTTTTTGACGGAAGGGAAGTAGTATAATATACTATAAATCTGGAGAAAGTTTAAAATAGACAGAAAAGTGCAGAATATTTTAGCATAAAACGCGTTAATCAAATAGTTAAGGATTTTCCCCAACTTTTTTGTTTTTATGATGGTAACCAATAAATACGCTCTACTTTTCTTTTTTCTTGTTGGAATTTTTTCTTCTTCTATTTGTTTTGGACAGTTTACCGGTAAGCTTAGTGCCGAGTTAGGTGCAGGCGGTACATTGTTATATGGCGACTTAAAGAACAAGCCTTTTGCATTTGGATCTCATGCAGGTGTTCACTATCATTTTAATCCTTTTGTGTCTGCGGGCATACAAGGACAGTTGGGAACACTAAAAGGGGACGACGCCTCTAATAGAAGAGCAAATAATAGATATGTGGGAGCTAATGCAAATGTTGCTTTACATATAGGACAGTTTATGCCGGCAGCTAAAAATTATAGTCTTTATACACTGACAAATAAAACCTTATGGAGCTATTTAGCTAATATCTATGTGGGGGCTGGAATAGGATTTTTATATACAGATATCGATGCGTATCGTGGACCTACGGGCCAGGGCAATGTTTCAGAGATATTTGCAGGACGCGACCATGTATACGAGATGGTATTACCTATTAATGTGGGGATAGATATACCTTTTGACTTTCGGTTAAATGGACCTGTTTGGGCAGTGAATATTAATTATCAACTGGGCCTATCATTTGGTGATAATTTAGATGGATATACAAATAGTTATAGTTCTCATCATGATAGGATGGTTTATATTTCTTTGGGAATAAAAAGATCTTTAACGAATTGACCCTATAAATAGCAGGGTAAAAGCATAATTTTTTTGACCTTTGAAAGCAGATGGAATGATCGAAATAAGGGTTAAATGAGAAAAGTGGCCGAATTGTTGCTCGGAAGAAGCGATACGTTAAATAAAAATATAAAAAATTGAATACTTTTTCAGTAAATAACGAAGATGTATGTTGAAAGTTTTAGTTATGTGTAACAGAAAGTTTAATCGCGCCCTTTTTGGAGGTGTTTTAATAGGAATGACGTGTTTGATGTCTTGCAAAGCAAATAGGACATATGATGCGCCACGTGTTTCTGCCTTTAGGGGCAACCGCCTACCTGCCCCTCCGGGAATGGTATATATTCCCTCTGGAACGATTTTTTACAAAAATTCGCAAGATAGTAGCGATAGGGGGAAGAATGTAAGCCTAAGTGCGTTTTTTATCGATCAAACGGAGGTGACCAATAAACAATACCGCGAGTTTGTGGATTGGGTGGCAGATTCCATTGCTGTTACGGATTACTTGGATGACAATACCTATTTTATTAACGGGCAGGAACAAGGAGATGGTACGGAAGCTGGCGAACGGTTAATTGATTGGAAACGAGTAAAAAAAGCCTCGCCTATTTGGAAGAATAATGATCCGGCCATTCAGGAGCGTTTACAACCAATGGTCGTGATGGAAGGGGGGCGAAAAGTATTGAATCCCGAAATATTGAAATATCGGTTCTCCTATCTTAAAATGGATGGGAAGAGTAACAAACAGTATGTGACCGATACAGTGTCGGTTTTACCCATGGAAGAAATCTGGTCTAAAGATTTTCCAAATGCGCAAATGTCTTCTATGGATGCCAACTATTTCAGACACGAATCTTTCGATTATAACCCAGTGGTGGGAGTAAGCTGGAAACAGGCAAGAGCGTATGCCGATTGGAGGGGTAAAGAAATTATGGCCTCTTTGCAAAAAAACTCCTACCTGAAAGGATACCAACTCACTTTTAGTCTTCCAACAGAGGCCCAATGGCAGTATGCTGCGGAAGGAAAACTGGATCCTGCCGATACCATTCAGAAAACAAGGTTTACCATAGATGATAGAAAGTCTGACAAGAAACGGTTGGCCGTTAATTTCAAACAAGGGGAAGGAACTTACTCGCGCGATGGGTCTACCTTTACAGTTCCGGTGAAATCATATGCACCGAATGCTTTTGGTGTGTATAATATGGCCGGTAATGTGTCTGAATGGACATTGGACGCATTTAGTCCTTCTGCGGTGGAATTTGTAAATGACTTGAATCCAGTGTTGTTATACGATGCCGATGAAAATGCTAATTATATGTTGAAACGTAAAGTAGTAAGAGGTGGATCTTGGAAAGATAACGGTAGTATGCTAAACAGTGATGTCCGAAATTATGAGGAGCAGGATGAAAGACATTCGTATATAGGTTTCCGCTGCGTTATGTCGGCATTTGAGATGGCGACTCCACAGGTAAAAACACGAAAATACAAATAATCAGGAAATACATTCTGATAAAAATATTACAGCACATCATCACTCACAGCAAGTGGGTGTCTGACTATTAGAAACAAAATAATATAGAGATGAAAAGAATATGGATTGTAGGCTTGATATCCTTGTGCTATGCACAGCTTAATGCACAGGAAAGTGAACAGAATACTCCTGATACATTGGCAATAGAGGAAAAGATGGGGGAGATAGCAATGGATTCTATGAACGCTGAAATACTGCCGGATACTATCCCGGAAAGCGATGGATATTACCAAGTAAATAACCTGGAAAACGCCGTGCCTTTTGCTTATCCTAAAATTGATCCAAAGAATATTCGTTTTTACAAAAGAATATGGAGGGATATTGATTTAAGTGATAAGGAAAATTACATTTTTGCTACGCCCGGAGCTTCCTTAATAGAGGCTATTATGAAAGGAATAAAAGTAGGAAAATTAACCCCATATAATCCCGAAGACGATGGCTTTAAAACGAGGTTAACCGCGAGAGAGGGAGAGTCAAGGTTTACGGATAGTGTTTTGGTTCCCATTTTTGATAATGAGGGAAACCAGATTGATGCGCAGATGGCACTGAACGAATTTAATCCTGAGAAGGTAACGAAATTCCGTATCAAGGAAGATATGTTTTTTGATAAACAAAGAGGAAGACTCGAAACGCGTATTGTAGGTGTAGCGCCTTTAATGACGATCAATACCTCATCGGAATTGGCTGAATCTGTTGGCGAAACACCTGCTTTTTGGCTTTATTTCCCGCAGTTGCGTTATGTTTTGGTACAGGTGGATGTGTCAGATCCTGATCGGGAACTATACGATATGACGATGGACGATCTGTTTGTGCAGCGGAAATTTGCCAGTAGGATTGTTCGCGAATCGTCACCCGGTCAGCAGGCACAATATGCAGAAACGACAGAAGAGCAACCTGCCAATGAAAAGGAAATAGAAGATAAAATAGACCTATATAAGAAGCGTCTTTGGAGAAATCCAAGAGGAGTGAATGCTGAGGAATTAGTGCTTCCTGAAGATGACTATCGGGTAGGGAACAAAAAAGATAAGTCGAAAGCAACGGAACAAAATAAAAATAAAGTGGAAGAAAAAGTCACACAATAAATTTATTTTATATTTATTTGTCTTCCCAGAAGACGTTGATGAGCTGCCAAGAAAACCTCCGGGTAACAATGGGGAAATCTTCACCAACTCATGGGTACCCATGCGTGTAAATGCATATAAATAATTATAATAATTGGATGGAATTATAGTGATTTTCATGATCGCTTCAGCTCCATTAAAAATAAATTGTACACGGATGAAAAAAATATTTATATTTTTGGTTGTAGTATTTGCTAGTTTGACGGTAAAAGCGCAGATTTGGAAAGAATATTCAAGCTTTTATCCAGCTGTAGGCGTTCAGTTGGGAACCCGTGGTTTGGGTATTGAAGCCAGTTATCCAATATCGGATGCTTTTAATGTGCGTTTGGGCGGAAATATTGTTCCATCAGTAAAGGCAAAATTGGGGTCTAAAGTATTTGAAATGCACCGATCTGATGTGTCTTTATTTGCTGATTGGCAACCTTTGTTTGGAAAAGCGAGTTGGATAGCACGGAAATGGATAGTAAGTATTGGGGCTGGATATTTTTTTGAAAACGAATATGAACGTTACTTGGGTTCTTCTAAGGAAAGTAACCAACCGAAGGATTACGGAGTCGAGTGGAGTAAATTTAGACCTTATATTGGTATGGGATTAAATGGGATCAAAATTTCTCAAAGGATAAATTTTGCAGTAAATGTGGGGTATTATATACCAACATCCTCTATAGCTTTGAAGGTCTATGAAATGGATCCGATTGATATCCCTGAAAAATTGGATAAATTGAACTCCTTTCCTTACGATGTGATACCGGGTGTAAATGTTCAAGTTGGGTTCTCGTATATCTTTTTTAAGAACAGTTATAAATATTAATTTCAACAAAATTGAGATGAAGAAAAAAGACAATTCAAATTGGCTACATGTAGCTATTTCTTGGGGGGCAAGTGTGGTAATATTGGGTGCGCTATTTAAAATTTTACATATCGGGGGGTCAATGGCCAATTACATGATTGGCGCCGGACTGGGAGTAGAGGCTCTTTTGTTCTTTTTAATGGGCTTTAATCCCCCCGCGCAGGAACCGGCGTGGGAAAAGGTGTACCCCGAACTGTCAGATGATTATACAGGAGAATTGCCAAAGGCGTCTGCTAGACAGTCAATTCCCAACTCAGCAACTTCTACGACGGTTGCATTGGATAAGATTTTTGCTGATGCACAGGTTGGGCCTGAAACAATTGAAAGTTTGGGGAGAGGGCTTCGGTCTTTTAGTGATAAGGTTGCTGTGATCAATAACATCTCCGACGCCTCTTTTGCCGCTAATGAGTTTACTGAAAAGCTACGAAGAGCTTCCGCTAAGTTTGACGATTTGGGCATTGCTTTTGAAAAAGCATCTGCCAACTTGGTTGCGATGTCTACTGCCGACTCAGATACTCGCGTATATCACGATCAAGTACATCAACTTACACAAAATCTAAGCTCCTTAAATGCAATGTATGAGCGTGAACTAAATGATTCACAGGCTCATTTGCAATCGATGAATAAGTTTTATGAGCGATTGAATTTTACCATGCAGAACTTTAACGAATCGTTGGATGACTCTAAGTTATTTAAAGAGGAAGTAAATAAGCTCGCCAAGAATCTGGCCTCCCTAAATGCTGTGTATGGTAACATGTTGAGTGCTATGAACCAGCCACGCATGTAATTGAATTTATTCATTGATGACTTAACATTAGATTAAATGGCTTTAGGAAAAGAGACCCCAAGGCAGCGGATGATTGGTATCATGTATTTGGTATTACTCGCGATGCTAGCCTTAAATGTATCAGATACTGTTTTAGATGCCTTTAAAAACATAAACGACAGTTTGGAGACCTCACGGGTTAATGTGAATAACTCAGTGGAACAGCTGTTTAGTGCTTTTGAAAACACTAAATTGAAGGAGGAGCCCGAAAGAGCTAGGCCCATCTATGAAAAGGCAAAACAAGCAAGAGCCGTGGTTGCCGAATTGAATGGGTACATTAACGACTTGAAAAAAGAATTTGAGAAAAGAGGAGACGGTTATGATGAGAGTACTGGCGACCTGTCGCAAAGGGATAACGTGGATATTGCGCCTGGATTAATGATTAATGGCAAAAAGGGAAAGGAGCTAAAAGATAAGATTAATGAAACCCGTGAAAAGTTATTGGCTTTATTGGATGAAAAGGATAGACAGACTGTTACCTTCTCTTTGGTTGCCAATGACCCAGTAAAGAGGGTAAATGGGAAGCGTAGGTGGGAGGATATTAATTTTGGTGATGGCACACCCCTGACTGCTGCTATGACGATTTTAACGAAAATACAAACGGATGCGCAGAATGCCGAATCAGATGTGATAAAGCGGATTTTGGGAAAAATGGACCAAGCGGTAGTGAACTTAGATCAATTTGCCGCAGTAGCCGTGGCACCTACTTCTTACCTGATACAGGGACAACCCTACACGGCGGAGGTGTTTTTAACGGCTTATGATTCAAAAGCTGACCCTGCGATTTCAGTGAATGGTAATACATTGCCTGTAACAGATGGTAAAGGGGTTTATAGTGTTAATACTGCTAGCGAAGGAGTGTTTACTTGGAGCGGTGTGGTTAAAGTAAAACAGACAGATGGTACAGTGAAAGAATACCGTACACCAGAACAACGCTATCAGGTTGCTAGACCATCTGCAGTAGTATCACCGGATAAAATGAATGTATTATATATAGGAGTGGATAATCCGCTTTCGGTATCGGCTCCGGGTACTCCAGCTGATAAGATAAAAGTGAGTATTAGCGGAGGGAATATCAGCGGCAATGCTGGAAAATATGTGGCACGCGTTTCTACTCCCGGTACTGCTAAAATTTCTGTTGCTGCAGAAGTGGCTCCTGGAAAAGTACAAACATTAAGTACAACAGACTTTAGAATAAAGCGTATACCTGACCCCATTGCTAAGTTTGGCGGAAAGTCTGGGGGTACAATGCCGTCAGTTGCTCTAAAAGCACAAAATGCATTATTTGCCAGTTTGGATAATTTTGACTTCGATGCGAAATTTAGTATCACAAAATTTACCATGATTCTTGCTAAACCAAGAGCTGATGCGGTTGTTTTATCAACAACTGGAAATTCGCTGAGTGCGGCAATGAAATCTGCTTTAGGTGGAATTGGTCCGGGGACACGGGTGATTTTTGATAATATCATTGCGGTAGGACCTGACGGAACACCGAGACAGCTTAATGCGGTTGCGTTGTCTGCAAACTGATACTTTTTGTGCTATATATTTAACGCTTTTTCAGATATCTTTACGTTATGGAAAAAAACGCACGTATTTATATTGCCGGTCATCGGGGAATGGTGGGCGGGGCTATCACACGCTTTTTAAAATCACAAGGCTATCATAATCTTCTGTTAAGGACTTCATTGGAACTTGATTTACGGAATCAGGAACAGGTAAATGCCTTTTTTGAAACAGAAAGACCCGATTATGTTTTTTTGGCAGCCGCCAAAGTGGGGGGGATTGTGGCAAATAATACGTATAGAGCGGAGTTTTTGTATGATAATTTGATCATGGAAAGCAATATTATCCACGCGGCCCATCAACAGCAAGTAAAAAAATTAATGTTTTTAGGTAGTAGCTGTATCTACCCTAAGCTCGCGCCGCAGCCGCTTAAGGAGGAGTACTTATTGACAGGGCTGTTAGAAACGACGAATGAACCCTATGCCATTGCAAAAATTGCAGGGATCAAGTTATGTGAAGCGTACAGAGATCAATATGGATGTAATTTCATCAGTGTGATGCCAACAAATCTGTATGGAATAGGAGATAATTATCATCCGCAAAATTCTCATGTGTTGCCAGCACTTATTAGAAGATTCCATGAAGCAAAGGAACAGGGTGCTCCCACCGTTACAATATGGGGTACTGGAAAGCCAAAACGGGAATTTCTATATGCAGATGATCTGGCGGAAGCCTGTGTTTTCTTAATGGAAAATTATAACGAAAGGGAATTGATTAATGTGGGTACTGGTGAAGATTTGAGTATAGAAGAATTGGCTTTGCTGGTAAAAGACGCGGTAGGATACCAAGGAGATATTGTCTATGATGTTTCCAAACCTGACGGAACGCCACGCAAGTTAATGGATGTGGCTAAACTACACAAATGGGGATGGCAGCACAAAACGTCATTACAAGACGGGATCCGCTTAGCATATAACGATTTTCTCCATACAAAGGTAGTTGCAGAACGATAGCCTTTCTGTTTAGCTATTCTTTTTGATGGTTGTAGTAACACAATTATACAATTTTATATACATAAAAATTCACGTCGTAAAAGCCGCTGTTTTGATCAAAACAGCGGCTTTTATTGTTCTATGAGCCGAATAAGAGGTTCTTTTCAAAAAGTTCTTTTTAACTATTGCACATCATTATAACATTCGTTCTCCCTCGGTGTCATTTATAAAATATATGCTTTAGTTTTATCCCCGATTGAAAGGCATATCATCGGTTAGCTAATCCTTAAAAAAGGAATAGTGAACACAACTCATAATTGATATAGATATAATGTAGATGGACAACTCAAAAAGTCTAGTTTTAAAGGGCGTTTTTTGGAACGGATTACAGTTAATAGTCAACCAAGGATTTGCGTTTATTGTTAAGTTGATACTTGCCAAAATACTATTACCACAGCAATTTGGTTTGATTGGAATGGCTGTCGTTTTTACTGGTTTTGTTTCTGTATTAACAGAATTGGGAATAGGAGCGGCACTCATTCAACGAAAGGAAGAACAACTGAGGCCGGAGCATTTTAATACAGCTTTCTGGACAGGGATCACTTGGTCGACATTATTATATTTAATCATGGCTTTCTTTGTCGCCCCTTTAGCAGCAAGTTTTTATAATGAAGAGATCTTAAGGCAACTGATACCGATTATCAGTATCGGGATTTTATTGAGCCCTATTAATCTGGTAAATAAAGCGCAATTGTCTAAACGCATGGATTTTAAGAAAATTGCCAGAATTGATAGCTCGACTAATATAGTAGCGGGGATTATTTCCATTATACTCGCGTTAATGGGTGCAGGCGTATGGTCTTTGGCATTTAATTCTACTGCTGTCATATTATTTGCCATACCTTTTTATTTTAAGGCAACCGGCTGGTTCCCTAAATTTAATTGGGACAAGCAGGCGTTTAAAGATATTTTCGGATTTGGTATGTTTACGACAGGTACAAATATAGTCAATTACTTGATCAACAACATTGATTACCTATTGATCGGTAAGGTGCTATCGGCGCAGCTATTGGGGGCCTATTCCTTTGCTTTCGTATTAACAGATACCTTTAGAAGTAAATTGATGGCGGTTATCAATAACGTGATGTATCCACTATATGGTAAAAAGCAATCAGAACCTGAAGCGATAAAAAAATATTATTTAAAGGTGGTAAGTTATAATTGCATTATTGTTTTTCCTATAATGCTGGTGTTATTTACTATAGCCGAACCGTTTGTGATGAATTTCTTTGGCAGTAAATGGCAGGAATCTATTTTACCACTGAAGATCTTATCCATATCCATCATGATACAGATGCTTGTAAATAGTAATACTGTTTTGATAAGAGCTTTGGGAAGACCTGGATTGGAGATGAAGCTACAATTGGTAAAATCGGCGGTGTATGTACCAGCTGTTGTTTACGGCTTATATAGTAATGGTATTGTAGGCGTTTCTTGGGCGATTTTTTGTAGTAGAATTTTTAATGTACTACTAGCGCAGTATACATTCAATTATTTGATCAGTATAAAGGTTTCTCCATTGGAGCTTTTTAATGAAGTCAAGGCTCCCGTAATTTCATCTGCTTTGGCTTTTTCTGTAGGATACCCTTTGTTAGAAACTTTCCAGGTGAATTTTTTTGTAGTTGGGTTGATAATGATGCTAGTGTTTGCACTAGGAATTTATAAGATGATGGGCGAAGAATTGATGCAACATGTCGTTTTCATGAGGAAAAAGAAGGCTTAAAGTTGTTAATTATGTGTATAGATTTTTGAACTACTTTCATGCCACAGCTCAATAACTAAGGTATAGTCTATAGTTCGCCTGTGCCAATAATTTGATATTACACATTCTTAAAATAGTGAACGGTATGATTAAGAAAATCAAAAAACGTTTTTTAAAAGAGCTGCCAAAAAGATGCTATAAATCGAGATTTCTAACATCTGTGTATTATTTGTTTTTCGATAAGTCTTTTTCTCGGGAATTGCAAGCTGTCTTGACTGGTAAAGTGAAGCATATAGATGAGTCTACCGAACTGAAAGCTAATTATTTTCTTTTAGTTCGTAACATACACCGCATTGAAAAAGGCCTTTTAATGCGTCCTCGCAGAAAAGTGTTTGGTAAAGAGTATATTAATGAAACGATAGATAACTTCGATGGCGTATGGAAATCGGTTAAAGATGATGGTGCAAACCTACAATTAAAATGGTTTTATGATGTGCTTTGTGAATACTTTAATGTTATTGATGGGGAGGACGATTTTATCTCAAAGCAAAAGGTTCGATTTAACGAAATTATTTCTAAGACAAGAATATTGCAAAATGAAAAGCTAGAAGGGCTGTCTGTGCCATATTATAGATTACAGAAGCAACGGTCAACCATTCAATACGATGAATTTTTTCTGTTATGCAAACAGCGTAGATCTGTCAGATGGTTTTTGAATAAACCGGTTCCCAGAGAACTAATAGACAAAGCTGTATTGGCCGCAAATCAGTCTCCTAGTGCTTGCAATCGTCAACCCTATGAGTTTAGGATTTTCGATGATCCTACGCTGGTAAAACAAGTAGTTGATATACCGATGGGAACAAGGGGGTATGGGCACAGTGTGCCTGTATTGATTGTGATAGTAGGGAATCTTGATGCTTACTTTGATGAACGTGATCGGCACATTATTTATATCGATGCATCTTTAGCATCTATGTCATTTATGCTGGCATTGGAAACTTTGGGACTAAGCAGTTGCTCCATTAATTGGCCTGATATTGAAGAGAAAGAGAAGAAAATGGAAATGTTTTTAGGATTGGAGAAATTTCAAAGGCCGATTATGTGTATGGGGGTGGGGTACCCGGATGATGACGGACTTATTGCTTACTCGGAAAAACGACCGTTACATCATATCAGAAGATTTAATTAAAAAACCGTAATGAAAAAATATGTTATCGAATTAAGGGGAGTAGAATTTCACAACAAGGGTGCAGAGCTGATGTTGCACGCAATATTAGCAGAAGTGAGAGAAAAGTTACCAACAGCCGTGTTTGTTATGGAAAAGAGAGAAAATAGCCCCATATACAAGCAAAGGGAGGTAGGTGTTTATACGAAGTTAAATTTTAGGAGATTTGGGATTAATCTGGGTAAATGGGCTTGGATACTTCCGAAAATGGTTAGAAGAAAATTGGGATTTGTACTGGAAAAGGAAATAAACGTAATAATGGATGGCTCCGGTTTTGCATTTGGCGATTTTTGGGGTGCGAAGAAAGCTGGTGAACGCTTGGCTGATCACGTGGTGAAGTGGAAGCGCGGTGATAAAAAAATTATCTTATTACCTCAGGCATTTGGAACTTTTACTGATGAAAAGCTGAAAAACAAGATGCATGTTATTCTAAATAATGCAGACCTTATTTTTGCAAGAGATAAATACTCATATGAGTATTTAGGTGAGCTAGAGGGAAAGAAAGCAAACATCCACTTAAAACCCGATTTTACAAATTTAATAAAAGGGCAAATACCAGCATATTTTGATAAGAAACAATATGAGGTAGCTATCATACCCAATAATAAGCTTCTCGATTCAAATATTTTTAAAGATAGAAATGAATATATCACATTTTTGCAAAACGTATGTGAATATGTTAGAATTGTAGGGCGTAATCCGTTTTTTTTAATTCACGAAGGAGAAAAAGATCTGAAAATAGCCGAGAACGTCAATGAGTTGCTGGTGTCTAAAGTGCCAATTTTGAAAGAAGACAATCCATTGTACGTGAAAGGAATTATCGGTAACTCAGTAGCCGTTGTCACATCAAGATTTCATGGTCTTGTAAGTGCCCTCGCTCAGGCAATCCCCTGTATTTGTGTTGGTTGGAGTCATAAATATCAAGCACTAATGGAAGATTATGATTACGCGGATGGACTTCTTGCAGACAAAGATTTGCACAGTGACGCATTAATGGAAAAATTAAATATGATTCTAAATGCTGAATATTCTGCTGAAATAGCATTTAAGTTAAGAGAAGCTTCTGCGCAACAAAAGAAGCGTGCACAGGATATGTGGAGTAAGGTGTTTGAGGTAATAAAGTAAGCGTTTATGAACTCTGGTAAACTCCATGTATCGATTATCATTCCAACATTTAGAGATTGGCATAGGTTGCATTTATGCATGAATGCACTTGCTAAGCAGACATTTCCTGCGTCAATGTTTGAGGTTATTATAGTGAATAATGATCCTCAAGATTTGATTCCGGAAGAGATTACTTCAAATTTGAACGCCCATTTTAAAATAATAAATGAGTATAAATCAGGTTCTTATGCTGCCAGAAATGCGGGAATTAGAATAGCAAAGGGCAATATTTTGGGATTTACAGATTCAGATTGCCTGCCGGCAGAAGACTGGATAGAAAACGCTGTACGAATTTTTGAGCAAACGGATGTTGATAGAATCGCTGGACACATCGAGGTTTTCTATGAGAAATCGATTGTTCCTACCCTGGCAGAGCTTTATGAAAAGGTGTTTGCTTTTAAGCAAGAAGAAGTAGTTAAAACAAGAAATGCTGCTGTTACTGGAAATATGTTTGCAAAGAGAGCTGTATTCGATAAGGTAGGATTGTTTGATGAGATACTCTACTCGGGAGGAGATTATGAATGGGGGGAGCGGGCCTTTGCAGATGGTTGTAGCATAACTTATGGAGGAGACGTAATTATACACCATCCAGCAAGGAAAACGGTGAAAGAGTTGTTGAAAAAAGCGAGGAGGGTAGGTGGCGGCTCTGGCAATACGTTTTCAGGGAATAAAAGTGCAGCGATGAAAGATTACATTTTGCTTTTTAAACCTGATAGTTTTGCTGTAAGGATGATTAAAAACTATGGCAAAGGGCTGTCTTTTATACAGAAGAGTAAGGTGTTTTTCCTTCGATTCTATATCAGGCATATTTTAAAGTTCGAAAAGTTAAAGGTGTCTCTTGGAAAGCAAGCAAGCCGTACGTAGTGATGTGTAGAGAGGTAACGATACCTTCTTGGTCTGTCGACAGAAATAAAATGGGTTGAGATGTAAGGTCATAAATGCTAAATAATAAAAGGAAACACTTTTATTATTTAGCATTTTAAACGAAGTCCAAGTCTTATTGAAGAAGATCACGCATCATATGTTCAATTTTGATCTCCAGAGCTTGAGCAACTTTAGGATAGTCTTCAGGCGATGCTAAGGGCAGCTTAGCACTGCAGTAAAATTTGATTTTTGGCTCTGTGCCTGAAGGTCTTGCAGAAACAACACTTCCATCAGCCAATATGAATTGTAGGACATCGGATTTAGGTAAATCAATGGCTTCCTGCTTCCCACTCAATTGATCAATGGAGATTCCATTTTCATAGTCTTTTAACATCACAACTGGACTATCTCCCAACTCTTTTGGTGTGTTGGTTCGTAAGCGTTCCATCATTGCTTTAATCTCTTCGGCACCACTCTGCCCTTTTTTGGTAAGAGAAATTAATTTTTCTTGATAAAAACCATGCTTTAGATAAAGCGCTATCAAGGCTTCAAATAGTGTTTTACCTTGGCTTTTATAATAGGCAGTCATTTCAGCTATAAAGGCACAGGAAACGACAGCATCTTTGTCTCTTACCAAATCGCCTATCAGGAAACCATAACTCTCTTCTCCTCCTACCAGGAAATTTTCTCTACCTACCAAACTTGTCATCAGTTCGCCTATGTATTTAAACCCGGTAAGTACTTCATAGCAGTTTACATGGTAGTGTGCGGAAATTTCCTGAATAAGATTTGTTGTTACGATGGTTTTGCAGGTAAAATCATTGGAACGGAGCTCTTTTTTCTCCTGCTTTGCTTTTAAAACATAATCTACTAATAGAGAACCGATTTGATTTCCATTTAGCAATTGGAATTCTCCGTCTAGGTTTTTTACCGCTGCACCGACCCTATCTGCATCAGGATCTGTGGCGAGAAGTAGGGCGGCGTCTAGTGCAGCAGCCTCTTTTAAACCAATGGACATCGCTTCTTCTTCCTCCGGATTGGGGTATACCACTGTAGGGAAATTACCATCGGGTGTTGATTGTGACGCTACTACTTGAACATTATTGAATCCCCACTTTTTCAGAACGGCAGGTACAGCAGTAATTCCAGTACCATGGATAGGAGAGTAGACAATTTTGAGGTCTTCTTGCTCTTTTATCGCTTCAGGTCGCAAAGAAAGGGATACGAGTTTACGCAGATAAATTTCATCAATCTCCGTATCTATTTTTTTAATTAGTTCTTCTTTTGCCGTAAATTTTATTTGGTTGATCTCTAAAGCATTTACTTCATTAATGACATTTGTGTCGTGCGGTGAGATTAATTGCCCTCCATCGTCCCAATAAGCTTTGTAGCCATTATATTCCTTTGGGTTATGGGAGGCTGTTATCATAACACCACTCTTACATCCTAATTCTCTGATGGCAAAAGACAATTCTGGAGTAGGCCTTAGTTCTTTGAATAAATATACTTGTATGTCGTTTGCAGAGAAAACGTCAGCCACGGTTTGGGCAAAAAGAGAGGAAGAATTTCTACTATCAAAACTGACAGCTACTTTTATACTTTCATTAGGATATGTTTTCTGCAAATAATTGGCTAAACCTTGTGTGGCTTTTCCTACCGTATAAATATTCATCCGGTTGGTCCCTACTCCCATTACACCGCGTAGCCCTCCAGTTCCAAAAGAAAGATCTTTGTAAAAGGCATCGTTTAACTCTTCAGTATTATTATTCTCTATTAAATCTTGGATGGTTTTTTTTGTTTCATCATTATAGTTTCCAGTCAACCACTGTTCAATTTTTTGATTGACAGCGGGTACTAAATTGCTAGTTGCCATAGGGAAATTGTATTTAAATAATATTTTTTAATGAATCTAATATGAGATGCAAAATAGGCAAATAGTTTAAAAAAAATAACAAGTATGCTAAATTTTAACGGTTTATAGCGGTTTTTTTCTGGGATCTTGTTTTACTTGATTAACCAGTAAGCGGTTGTAATCTTCTAACACTTTTATATATTTGTCTTTCCAATAAGTACTCGACCCTTCCAAACCACTACTGGCTTCCTCTGTAGCCGAGGTTGGGGGAGAAAAGATTTTTTCAAAATCGTTTTCATTAAATAATTCTGGAAATTCTTCGGAAAAGTCATGTTTTAAGGCACAGCCTATTCGGAATATAATTTCGGGTTTCAGGCCTTTTTGGTTGAACCAGTTGTAAATAGATCTCCTGTTCACATTGGTTAAACGTGCTAATTCGCTGATGCTATAGCCGTTGCGCCTAATTATTCGCTCAATGATATGGCCATAGTGTTTCTCGTTATCAGTCTGCATTAGGTGATTGTTTTGAGGTGTTTGGTTTATAGTTCATTTCTAAAGGTTGTATTTATTTGCTTTTAAGCTAATAATAAGTCGTGATGAGCAATGTCAACTTTAGCGATTAATGCACAATTAAATTGATCCAAGATCATGACTACCGATTTTCCTTTTACAGATATTACCTCTCCTTGCCAATCTGTTAATATGCCTTTCCTCACCTTAATCTTATCTCCAACATCGAGCTGATTCAGTGAAATGGATTCTATATCGGTATGATTTTGAGTTAATAATATCTTTATACGCTCTATTTCATCGTCAGATAAGGTCGCCGGTTTTCCGCAATGATAGACGATGCTCACCACACCGGAAATTTGTTGAATTTTGTATTGTTCGAGTAAATCTGCTTGTGCAAATACATAAGAGTTAAACAAAGGAGTTTCTACAATTTTGTTTCGATCTGCCCAACGGTTTTTTGTTTTTACCAAAGGGCAAAAAGACTCTATTTTCTGTAACTGGATTAGTTGATTGACCTTTTTTTCCCATTTGGGACGTGTATAGATGGCAATCCACTGTTTTTTAATGTTTTTCATAGTAACGAACTTCTATGTTGCAAATCAAAAGCTTTGGCTTTTTTGGCTTCCGTAAATTATTATTGAGATGTTATGTTTAGTCTAAAAGTAACCAAATTTAGACTGTTAATAACGTTATTTGACATGTTTTGAGCGTTTTGTTGAACATTTTATGGCTAAATGAGAATTTAATGTAAATAGTGTTGTTTGTGGCACAAACCGGTGTGAAAATATTCTTTTAATTATGTTGTTTTTTAGTTAAATAGATCAGCTTGAAAAACAATGTTCTCAGTTATATACATTTTACCAACAAAATGATGCCGCTTGCCCTGTTTTGGTGTTTTCTGCTTTATACTTGTAGATATAATTGGAAATTCGCCTTAATAAACTAATCCATAGCTATGTACGTGGTTCAGCGTCTAAAAAAAAGTGATGGAAGATTGGTTGATGCCATATACGAATCTCTAAAATCTGCCTATGATCCCGATATATCCCGATTTTTTGTACATCAGGACGCTGGATATAAGAAGTTTTTTGATTCGATTCTGGATCATCCTTCTTATGCTACCTACTATTCATACGATTCGATTTCTGAAGAGCTTAACGGGTTTGCATGTTTCCAAATCTTGGGCGAATCGGTTTTTCTCAAACATATTGTGGTAGACAACCGATTGAGAGGGAGCAAGATTGGTACAAAGCTTCTTCATTTTTCGCTAGGGGATATACGGAAGGAAACCCGGAAACGTCTAAACTTACTTCAATTGCATGTCTTTGAAAAAAATAGCAAGGCTTTGAGTTGGTATCTAAGTATTGGTATGCAGATCGTTGGATGCAGTTACTGGTATGATTTGTATCCGACTCTCGAGCCGTTTTTCAGCAATGTGAATAACATAACCCCCATCTCAAAATTTTCCAAAGACAATTTTGGATTCGTTCAAGTGAATTATAATGGCCTTTTTGTTGGCACCTTGTTGGCAAAGAAGGCACTGATCGTTAAAAATCTGGAACTCCTTGATCAATTAGACATCATAGCGTCTATTGTTCGACAGAATAACATAGAAAGTGTAGGATTTATCAGTGATATTGATCGTGAAAGTTTTGAACTGGTAGACAAATCGTTATTAATGAGTGTCAAAATTAGTGACTTGGAATTTATAGTGTAATAACGGGTAATTGCCATCCTTATCTTGCTCTTTTTGTGAATTCTGCATCTACTCTGAGATTTTTTGTGTGAAATTGTGTAACAATTTACATTATTTCGTTTTACTGCTCTATTTGTTATCAGAATGGCATCTGCACTCCTTTTTTGTTTATAGATTAATAATATTTGCACTGTTCTGACGCTGTTTTTGTTTGCGGATTGGCTAAACTAAGAAGACATTTCAGAAAAAAGCACTGTAAGTGGAATGGCGGAGCTCTGTCCGCTCCTCAAAAAAGTGCGCTTTCGTTTCTATTTCAAAGCTATCATTATAACGATCGAATAGAGACAAGTATTTAAACATACGGAGCTTTATCAAGACATTAAAGAGTATATCGCAGGTTTTAAATTATTTCCGATGATCAGTGTAGTTATCCCTTGTTATAATAGTGAAAGCTTTTTATCAAGAGCAATTGAAAGTGTATTTAGACAAACATATGTTGATTGGGAAATTATTTTGGTAAACAACAATTCCATCGATGGTACGCAGAAAATTATCGACCAGTATGTGAGTAAGTTCCCTAATAAAGTGTTCAGTTTATTTGAAGATCGAAAGGGAGCATGTTATGCAAGAAACTTAGGGTTATCTATTGCAAAAGGAGAATGGATTCAATTTTTGGATGCTGATGACGAATTACTGCCAGATAAATTGGAACGACAGTTAAAGATCGGTAGTGGTGAGGCTGATGTGATTGTTGGCGCTTTTATTAGGGTTAATGTGGAAGAGGGAAAAAACACTTATTTTAATGTAGATGCTAAAAAAAGTATTTGGCACTCTATATTGTACTCCCAGGCGGGTATAACAAGTTCGAATCTTTACCGCAAAGTAGCTGTTTTAAGAATCGGTGGATGGAATGCCCAAATGAGCTCTTCGCAAGAATACGATTTAATGTTCAGGTTATTGAAATCAAAAGCTGTCCTGGCTTTTGATACGGTATTTTCGGCTCGCATTTATGAAGAACCAAATTCTATTTCTCGTCCAACAAGCCAGGAAGGTATACAGAGACAAATTGATACCTATATCAATGTAAGATTGCGCGCTGCTGAATATTTAAATAGTATAAACGCATGGGATACAGCGTTACATAAAAATTACTCTGTTAGAATTTATGGTATGTTGATGAACAGGAGATATGCGTCACGTAAACTAGTGGAACAAAAAGTAAAAGAGCTATCCTTAAAGGTTCCGATACAGTCGAGATTCTTTTTCATCTTAAAGTACTATGTAAAAAAAATGGTGTTCAATAGGTATTATAATTTATTGCGGCGATAAGCTTGCCTAAACAAATCTTAAAAATAAAAAATCCACGTATATGATTCTTGTTACTAAACCTTTTATGCCACCATTTGAGGAGTATATGTCATATGTTAAAGATATATGGGAACGACAATGGCTTACCAATAACGGGCCGTTAGTTAATCATTTAGAACTTCAAATGAAAGAGTACCTAGAGGTTAAGTATATGTTATTTGTTAGTAATGGAACTACAGCTCTCCAACTAGCCGTGAAAGCGCTGGATTTAAAAAATGAAGTAATTACCACTCCTTTTTCGTTTGTAGCAACTACCAGTTCGTTGGTATGGGAAGGGTGTAAGCCGGTTTTTGTTGATATAGATCCCAATACTTTGAATATAGATGCTAAGAAAATAGAAGCGGCTATCACGTCGAAAACGACAGGTATTTTAGCGACCCATGTTTATGGAAACCCTTGCGATATTGATGAAATACAAGCAATTGCGGATAAATATGGATTGAAGGTGATATACGATGCCGCTCACTGTTTTGGAACGCTCTATAGAGGACACTCTGTTTTTAGTTACGGTGATATAAGCACTCTAAGCTTGCATGCCACAAAAATATTTCACTCCATAGAAGGCGGCGCCGTTTTCTCTTCTACTCCCGAATTACTACGGAAAATAGCCTTGATGCGCAATTTTGGTTATAGTAATATCGATGAAATTACAGAGTTGGGAATTAATGCTAAAAATTCTGAATTCCACGCGGCAATGGGACTTGCCAATTTGCCTTATATGGAAGTTATTAATCAATATAGAAAAGAGTTATATGCATACTACGATGAAAAACTGGAAGACCTCAATGTTAAAAAAATAAGCATAAACCCCAAAGCAACTTTCAATTATGCATATTATCCGATCGTTTTCGGATCTGAAAAGGAGTTATTAAGGAATTTAGAGGAACTTAACTTGAATAGAATATATCCAAGAAGATATTTTTATCCGGCGTTAACCAACCTGCCTTATTTAAAAGGCACGAAAACACCCATAGCAAATGACTTGGCTCCAAGAGTAATGTGTCTTCCACTTTATCATAGCCTTTCATTGGAGGAGGTTGATTTCGTTTGTAGAATATTATTAAGAACACAGAATAATTAATACGGGTGTGTTGAAAAAGAGTGATTTACAATTTACATGTCGTCAGAAAACAAACATAAGTCTTTACCCACGGCCTGTTATATAGGCTAAATTTATTTTGTATGAATTTACATATACTCAATGATGAAAAATTCTTTGACCCTTTTGTCGAAAAACTAGAAAACTTAGGGTTGCTAGCGAACAATCTTTTTGTAGTAAAGGAGTGTGGTCCTCTGAAATTTATACGCCGTAAAGACTTGATATATGGTAGAATGTGTGATAAGAAGTTGATAGGTGACGTAAGCAGATACGAAAAGGTTTTTATTCATTGTTTTACATTAGAAATGTACGGATGGGTACATCAACATACATTCAATGAATTGAATTGGATGGTATGGGGTAAAGAGCTGTACGGACCAGAATTTTTGTTTGAGCACCAGACCAAGAGCCTTGTTCGTAAAGCTAGAAGCGCAAAATTGGCTTTAGACCTACGTTTCTTTAAAATAAAAAATTTTTTTATGAACATTAACGCGGCTAATATATATAGCAAAGTGGATAATGTGTTAACGTGGATAGAGCCTGAATATAAATACGCTATTAAACATGTAAAAGGACTTAAAGCTAAACATCAGGATTTTGCATACACATTTGAATATGACGCAGAAAGCATAAGTTCAAAGTTCTACAAAAAAACAGACTATAGAGATAAAACACAAAATGAATTACGATGCATACTGGGTAATTCAGGAGTTGCCTCCAATAATCATCTAGATGCTATCCGTAAAATTCAAAAGGCTGATTTTCATACTGTTACAGTCCCAATTAGCTATGGAAATAAAAAATATATTCAGCTATTAAAAAAAGAAATCATAAGGAAATATTCGGATAAAAATATTACTTATCTAGACCGATTCATGTCTTTTGATGAATACATGTTCTTTTTTAGTCAGTACGATGCCTTTATAAGTAATTCTATAAGGCCAGTTGGTATGGGAAATATATGGATGGCCCTGTTAATGGGAAAAATAGTTTTCATGAACACTAAAAATTTAGTATATCCTTATTTACAATCCTTGGGCGTCCAAATATTCGATATAGATGATATGGAGGATATCGAAGTGTTACTGGGGACGATCGACTTGGATGCTAACTGTCGTATTGCAGTTAACTTTTTGTCCAAATCAAGAATTAATGAACTCTACCTGAACCTATTTAGCAATGGGATACTCGTATCCTAATATGTAGCCTAGATATATTCTACCTTTTAAATTTAATAATTAAGTGATTATGAAAAAAACATGCAGTAAGCTGACTAGTAACAGCCTCTTTTTTGTACTGATTCTATTATTTGCTTCATGTGCCAGTTCGAAAAAATTGAAATATTTTCAGGATATGCCACAAGTTCGTACTGGAGTGGAGTTTCAAGCAATAGCATTTGAGGAAACAAAAATTCAACCAGAAGACATATTGAATATCAGGATAAATACAGTTGATCAAGAGGCTTCGGCAGCTATTAATGAGGGAAATAACTCTGTGCCTGCAAACAATCGAGCGATTTCTAATAGCGTTGGTAATCAGATGATATCAGGTTATCTGGTTGGACAGGATGGAACGGTAGAAATTCCGGTTTTAGGAAGGATTGAATTAGGAGAGCTGACATTGTCTGAAGCAAAAGAGAAAATCAGAGAAGTGGCTCACGAATATTATAAGGATGCAACAGTTAGCATAAGATTTTCAAACTTTAGGGTTTCTGTTCTGGGGGACGTCAATAGACCCGGCACCTTTGTTATTCCCAACCAGCGCGTTTCCATTTTGGATGCTATATCATTTTCTGGCGACTTAACGGTGTATGGCAAACGTAAAAACGTGATGCTTATTCGGAAAGATGACAGTGGAAAAGCAGTGGCTGTGGCAATGGATCTCACTTCTAAAGACATTTTCAATTCACCTTACTTTTACCTGAGGCAAAACGACGTTTTATATGTTGAACCAGCTGGTGCGAAATTATTGAATGCTGATACCTCGATAATACGTTATGCCGGATTATTCATATCACTTACATCGCTAGGTATACTCATCTTTAGGTAAATATTAAACATCAATCAATTCATTTCTTTATGAGAAAACAAGCGGAATTTGAGAAGGAAAAAGGTATGAAGGCCTTTATCGGGAATATGACAAGACACTGGTATATGTTCTTGCTAGGATTGATCATTTTTATCGGTCTGTCTTTTGTATACTTAAAATACACTACGCCACAATATATGGTGTCTGGAACGCTCATGCTCAAGGATAAGAAAAATATGCCAGAGAGTAGAGCGGTGACAACCTTTGCCACCGATAATGGTTTATCGTCTTTGCTGCAGCCCAGTGAAAATGTAGTCAATGAAATGAAGGTTCTAATGTCTCGTAGACTAGCGCTAGAGGTTGTGAAAAAGCTGAATTTAAATGTTAAAATAGGTGTTAAGAAGAATCTTAGGTTTGAAGAAATTTATGATCTTGCACCTTTTGATGTTATTATTTCAGATGTGCGTACCGATTCTATAAAGAGCCGCGAGTTCGAATTGGAGTTCCTCGATAATAATACAGTAAGAATTATAAATGAGAGTGAGAATCTTCAAGAAGATATGAAGGTCTCAGAGGCGATGCCCACAACGCAGTACAGCCTATCTGTCAATATCACCAACAATAATTTCCCGACGGGAAAACGCTATATAGTTATTATTAATTCTGAATCATCAGCAGTTAGCGAGTTATTAGGTAATTACAATGTCGAGTTAACAGATAAGGCGGCTACAACGGTTAATCTCCAACTTTTTTACCCTCATCCTAAACGGGGGGAATTGATATTGGAAACGCTGATGAACCAATATATCAATGATAATAAGGAAGATAAGATAAGATTGGCAGATAGCATGCTCGTGTTTATAGATGACAGGCTATCACTGGTAGCAAATGAATTGAATGATGTGGAAAAGGATTTAGAAAGTTTCCGGAGTCAAAATAGAATAACCGACCTAGGAGAACAATCTAAAATGTTGGTAGGAAACGCAAATGACTACCAAAACAGACTGCAGGATCAACGGGCCCAATTAAAGTTAGTGAACGAATTGGAAAATTATGTGAAAGATCCAAATAATGTACGCGTACCAAGCTCTATGATGATCAATAACACATCCTTTTCCAATTCTTTGAATCAATATAATTCGTTGATCCAAGAATACGAAAAAAAGGAACTCTCTTATACACCGTCTAACCCGGTTGTGAAAAACTTGCAAGCGCAGATAGACTCCGAAAGAGGCAATCTGTTACAAAATATATCTTCTTATAAACGGGAATTGCAAGTTGCAAACGCAGATATCGTTCAGTTGAACAGAGGATTTAATAGCCAAATAGGTCAGGTTCCTTTGAAAGAACGACAATTCATGAGTTACAGTAGACAACAGGAGCTGAAACAGCAATTATATGTGTATCTCTTGCAAAAGAGGGAAGAAGCAACCATTGTACGTTCATCCAATGCTCAATTAGCTAACATTGTAGATAATGCAAAGAGTACCTCTGGACCTGTGAAACCTATTCCATCTATCATTTACTTAATGGGTACGCTTATGGGGCTGATTGTTCCTTTTGGTTTTTTAAATGCGAAGGAATTGATGCGAACAAAGTTAAATTCAGAATTGGATATCGAAAGATATACCGATGTGGAGATTATTGGTAAAATCGGGCATAACTCTTCAAAGGAAAAATTATCTATTGGCCAAGGTTTAAATAATACATCTGTAGCAGAGGGATTTAGAAGTCTCCGTGCTAATTTATACTATGCATTACAATCGAAAGATTCTAAAGTGGTAATGGTTACCTCCACTATTAAAGGAGAAGGTAAAACGTATATGTCCTTGAATTTGGGAAATGCGCTCTCTATGGCGGGGAAAAAAGTGCTATTTGTTGAGTTGGATCTTCGAAAACCCAAGCTGGCATCAATGATGGGGATTAGGGAAAAAATCAATGGATTTTCAGATGTAATCCAGGGAAACGTTGCATTGGAAGATTGTTTAGTGCCTTGTCCTTTTAATGCTAATTGCGATTTGCTAACAGCAGGGAGCCAAACAGATAATCCTTCGGAATTACTATTGCATGAAAAGGTGGGAGAACTATTTGAAAAACTAAAAAGTGATTACGATTACATTATTGTTGATTCCCCCCCTGTTGGTCTCGTATCCGACGGTTTCCTAATCCAGCAATACGTTGACATGACTATGTATGTTTGTCGACATAATTATACCAAGAAAGAACAATTTGAATTTGTAAACGAGCTAAAAAGGAAAAACAAATTAGTAGATATGTATTTGGTGGTTAATGATGTTGACTTGAATAGCGCTGATTACTTTACGTATGGATATGGTTATGGCTACGATACGGAAACGCATATGGGGAATAGCTGGTTACGTAGATTGAAAAGCTAAGAATGACATCATGAAAATTAATAGATTGTTAGTGCAGGAGGATCGGTTTGGATTAAATGAAGGTCTAACAGATACTATTCCTTTTTATAGGAAAAGTATAAACTATATGGTTTTATTTTTTCCTATCACATCTTTTTTGCTCATTCCAGCTGTACAGGGTACTACCGTTATAACCATATTGGCTGCTATGCTGTTTGGTATATTCGTTGGATTTCCCGCCGGCACTAATAAATATATTTACCTTAAAGAATTGAGCATTTTCTTTTTAATATATATAGCCTTCAGTGTAATCTCACAATTTCTTAATCTTATTTACGATCTAAAACTGGATACACGGATTGTATTAGTGAATCCTGGCGATTACTTGGATTATTTTTATAGATCTTCTCATTTAACACAAACACTCTATCTAACCATTTCTATCGTAATTTACCTTTTTGTTAAGTATTATGCCGATCATTCCATTATAGATTACATCTATTGGGCCTTACGCCTGTTATGTTTCTATGCTATTTACGAATTCTTATATTTCCTGGTTACTGGGAGTTCTGGGGACTTTGTTACCAATAGGAAGTTTGGAGAAACGTCGGCTTCTTTGTTTCAAACAATTACTATTGCGGGTATGAGGCTACAGAGAATGAAGGGATATACCGGCGAACCTTCTATGTTTACCTTTACTATACAACCTTTTTGGGTGCTAAGTTACGCGCTGCGCAGAAAATTCGATTCGGTTTTGTTACTTGTCTGTTTGATCCTGACTTTTTCCACTACAGCCTATTTGTCAATCATTGCCTTTTTTGTTGCCTGGTTTGTTTATAAAAAACGGTATAAGCAAATTTTCTATGTAATGATTGTTATGGTAGTGGCGTTGGCGATTTTGCAACTCGATGCGTTTCGAAGCACACTAGACGCTGTTTATGACAGTGTGCTTGGCACAAAACTGAGCGGTGCAAGTGGTTCTTCGCAAGATAGAGGAGGGAAGTTTGCTTACCATCTAGCTTATTGGGCTAATCTACATCTACCTCATCAGATCTTTGGAATTGGGTTTGGATATATCCGTTCAACAGATTTTTTTACAACCATGCTAGTGAATAACGGTGTTGTTGGTTTTCTGGTGTTTTCTTTATTTGTTATTCATCATGCCCGTATTGATATATTGAAAAGGGACATTGCCTTTTGTTATATAACAGGATTATTCATTGTTTACTTTAATCTAATGGCCACTGTGCCGGAGTTTATGTATCCTTCTTTTTGGATTTTCTTAGGACTGGGATATGTATTGAGAACTTATTACCAGCGTTACGATGAATTGGAAGAAACTTCTTAATAGCCTATTTACTGCACTTTATTTATTTATCTGCAGTGACGTTTATGGACAGAATGTTGGCCATAAATCATTTATTTGGGGAATAAATGGGCATCCAGTCACACAAGAAGCCTACGGCAAACGAACGTGGGAAGATCAATTGTCGTTTTTAAAGGATTTGCATGTGGATTACTATCGTATAGATGTGCCCTTAAATAATGCAGGTACTCCTAGGAATGAACAAAACCTTCTCGCGTTCCTTCGGCAACTGAAATCCATCAATGTAAAGCCGATGCTCGTTCTATTGCCTAGAGAGAATACCGCAATGACAGACTCCTCCGCTTTTTATAGTGCTTATTATGATCAAGGAAAGATGCTTGCAAAGCGATATGGGGCTTTCTTAGAGGTGGTAGAGGTGGGAAATGAGTGGGATGTGAAATTAGTGAAAAGTAGAAAGCTTGATGGTACAAAAGCCACTCACTATGATTTATTGAAAGCGAAGGAGAAACTAACGTTGCTGAAAGCGTTTATTGACGGAATGAAGTCTGTGATGCCGGCATTGAGAGTAAGTGTTTCCTTGGGATGGACTCACTGGTACTATCTGGATTTGTTGAAGCAATTTCGGGTCAATTATGATATCATTGGTTATCACTGGTATGATAATATGGGGGATATTACGAATGTCAGAAAACCTTATGGAGATTTTCTGCCAGGAATAAAAAAGAAATACAAAAAAGAAATCTGGATTACCGAGTTCAACACACACGCCGGGACAGTAAGACGTTCGTTTGTTTCACAGCAGCAATACATATCAAAAAGCCTTGATAGAATTTTGCAGCATAAAGTGATTGAAGGATTTTTTATATATGAATTATTTGATCAACCTGCTCTACGCGCCAAATATCCAGACGAGCCAAATTATGGTTTGATATTTAAGGAGGGGGGGGAATATCGTTTAAAACCTGCTTATACTGTTTTTAAAACCTTCATTGAAAAGAGCTATTGACTCACGCTATTTCCGGATTTTATGACCATATATATTAATGGAAAGTACTTTACGCAGCGGCTTACAGGCGTGCAACGTTATGCTTTTGAAATAACCAAAGCACTACTGTTGCTGGATGCGAATGTTAAAGTCATCATACCGTCTTTCTTGGATATCAAGAAGATTGATTTACCGTCGCATATAATACTACCATTGAACGGATTTAAAAATACAACCCTTTGGGAGCAGGTAAGCCTAGCTCTCTTTTTAAGAGATAAAAACGACTATATCCTGCTGAACCTGTGTAATATGGGTAGCCCATTTAATAAGAATCAGATAGTTTGTATTCATGATGTGCTATATAAAGTAAATCCTAAGTGGTTTAGTAGAGCATTTAGTGCTTATTACCAATTTATGATACCCAAGTTGGCAAGGGTAGCCAAAAAAATTGTAACGGTTAGTGAATTTTCAAAAAAAGAAATAGCCGAGAAACTTCATGTAAAAAAGGATCGTATTACAGTCGTTTATAATGCACCTTCCACCCAATTTGTATACAACTGTTTTGAAGATATCGAACAAAGGAAGGAGAACTTTTTTCTTTTTGTAGGATCGATGCACCCACGAAAGAATATACATCTCATCGTTGAAATGTTTTCCCTGCCGGCATTTAAGCAAGAGAAATTAATTGTAGTGGGTGGTAAGACAAAGGAGTTTGCGGATGTGCATTTTGATGTGCCTGCTAATGTGCAAATACTGGATACGTGTGATGATGATCAACTGGCAGATTTATACTTTAAGGCAAAGGCTCTTTTAAATCCTTCTATCTATGAGGGTTTTGGCTTACCAATAGTGGAGGCAATGGCAAGTGGTTGCCCTTTAATTGTTTCTGATATAGAAGTCTTTAGAGAAATAGCTGGCAATGGGGCTGTTTATTTTAATCCTCACTCTTTAGCAAGCTTAAAAGAAGCTGTTCAGACTTTTATAAATAAACCGCGAGAAGAAATTGTCTATACAATCCAGTCTAATTTTGTTCGCAGTAAGATGTTTACGTGGGAAAGTTCGGCAAAAATTCTATTGGACCTTATAAATAAATCATAAGGGGTTGAATATCCTCACCTCACTTACTTAACATATTGAATATGAAGAAAAAAGCTTTAGTCCATGATTGGATAGATCAATATGGTGGTGCTGAAAGAGTTTTGGCGGCCATTTCCGAAACGATGGATTTCGATTACTACTATGTGTATGTAAATACGATGTCAAAGACGGAGGTTAAAAAGGTCTTTGGGCACAAAACCGTAGATATTATAGAATCTAATATCTTTAAACGTTTTCGATCTACTTTTCGATACTTTATGCCTTTTTTTCCTTTTATAGTGAATCGTTTCAACGTTCAAACAAAGAAAAATAAAGTTGATTTGGTAATTAGCTCTTCTTGGGCTTTATCAAAATCTTATAGAATAGGAAATGAAATACATATTTGCTACCTGCAGGCAAGGAACTTTAAATATGTTTGGGAGGAAGCCGATCAGTATTTTAAAGGACCCTTGAAATTACTCTCATTTATGAAACCCTCTCTGCGGCAATTTGATGTTAAAGGAGGAAGTAATCCAGATCATTTAATTTCGAATTCTTTTTTTGTTAGCAGTTGGATAAAAGAAAAATATGGAAGAGATAGTACTGTTATTTATCCACCAGTTGATGTTGAAGATTTTAATATTTCGGACGAAAAAGATGATTATTTCATAGCGGTGGGTAGACTTCAGCCTTATAAAAGATTTGATGTCATTGTGGATGCATTCGTAAAGAGTGGTAAAAAGCTGATCATCGCAGGTGATGGAGCGGTCATGGACAATTTACGGAATAGAGCGACAGATAACATCAAATTTGTTGGTTTTAAGACCAAAGAAGAGTTAAAGCCTTTATTGAATAGAGCCAGAGCCTTTGTTTTTGCAGGTGTGGAGGATTTTGGAATTGCTATTGTTGAGGCACTAGCTTGCGGAACACCGGTAATAGCTTATAGTGGCGGCGCGAGTAAAGAGCTTATCAATCAGGATAATGGACTACTTTATCATTCGCAGACTCCCGACTCACTAAACAATGTTCTCGACGTGTTCGATAAAATGGAGTCTACGTTTAATTCGAAATTGATCAGGGCCTCCTCGATGAAATTTTCAAAGGAACGATTTAAGAGGGAATTTACGCAGTATGTAAATGGTGTGTTATCTGTTTCAGAGGTGGAGAAACCGGATATGGTCTTGAAATGAAATGGTAACGAGCGAATGAAAATACTATTATTAAATACATTCTACTACCCGAAGTTGGTTGGTGGTGCGGAAGTTTCAGTTCAACTGCTTGCTGAGGGTTTGAAGGATCAGAAACATCAGGTTTTTGTGATAACGCTTGGAACCAAAGATGAAGTCAGAAAACTAAATGGTGTCGTCGTAATACGATTGAAAGAAAGGAACGTTTTCTCACCATACGTTGGTAAAAAGAGAACTTTTCTGCAGAAAGTGATTTGGTTCTTCATCGATTCAGCCAACCCTTTTTACAGTACAAGATTAAGAAGAATATTAGAAAAGATTAAACCGGATATTGTTCATACCAATAATATTCAAGGATTTTCGCCTTATATTTGGAAGGTGTTCAAAAAGATGGGATTCCCACTGATACATACGATGCGTGACTATTATTTGTTATGTCATCGATGTAATATGCATAATAAAAAGGTGAATTGTGATCGCTTGTGCAAGCCTTGTGCTGTGACTCATCATATTAAAAAGAATTACATAGATTACCCGGATGTGTTTATCGGAGTATCTAACTTTGTGTTAGAAAAGCATCAATTGTTTGGTGACCTGCTGCAAAAGAAAGGAACTAAGACAATCTACAATGCGGTTAATATTCCAGCAACTACATTTATAAAAGCGCCTAAAGATAAAATTGTTTTTGGTTTTATGGGTAGAATAGCAGAGGATAAGGGTGTTGACTATTTAGCAGAGCAAATAAGAATCATACAAGAGAAGTTTCCACAAAGTTTTTCGTTGATCTTGGCTGGCAAGGGAGAGGCGGCGTATATAAAGAAAATAGATGGATTGCTCGAAGGAATTGAACATCAATTTGTTGGTGTTGTAAGTTTAGAGGAATTTTATAGACAGATTGATGTCTCCATTATACCATCTACGTGGGAAGAGCCTTTTGGTAGAGTTGCTATCGAGTCTTTAGCGTATGGAGTGCCGGCCTGCTTGTCTAATAAGGGTGGTTTATCCGAAATTTATAATAGCGAGTGTTCATGGCTTTTTAATCCAGAAAATAATAGCTTATCTGAAACTTTATCAGGAATAATGGTAGATAGGGCAAGTATTGAAAAGAAAAGTAGAAAGGCGAAAATACATGCCATTCAGTTCAATAAAGAAAAAAATATTACAAGTTATCTACAGCTATATCGCCAAGTGAGCAACCATGCGCTATCTCATCAATGTGATACTGTTGATATGGATGACGTCTAGTCAAACAAAAGATAGTTTTCGGAAAGAAATCGTTGATGTGAAAATAAAACAGAGGCACCTTATAAGTGCCTCTGTTTAGCAGTGATCAATGTTTTATTGTCTGTAAAATGATATTATTTGGCAAATGATTTTGCAGTAAACTGCGTGTATTGTTTCGTCCATTTAAAGACGCCGTAATTAGCCTCTAGTCCATTTCCTTTTTGTGGTTCATCAAGTAATTGATAAATAACAGCGGCATGAACCTGTGGATTTTTTCGGCATTTAGCGATGAAAGAATTAAAGAAAGCTTTTTGATCTGCTTCACTACGGTTGCCAGTTTTGTTACGCGCTCCTACCTCAAGGAACCAGATCGGTTTCTTGAATTTGGAGGATAGGAATTCGGTAATATCACGAATATTGTGATTTTTTAACGCGATAGATTCCATTTCATCGTACCAATGGTACCCAACGATATCGAATTTAACACCATATCGCTCCATCATGCGCAGGTATTCATAGTGCATCCACGTGGCATTTATAATGGTTTTAGCATCTGGATCTTTGGATTTAATGCCGTCATTCATGCCTTTTAGATAAGCTGCGATTTTTTTAAACTTTTTAAGATCATAATGGGACTCTTCTGCTCCGGATAACTTAGAGTCTAGCAGGCATTTGGTATCCATCTCATTACCTATGTTGTAATAAGTGAAATCATCTGCATATCGACGAGCAAAGCGATCTCCAAGGGTACGGCCTCGCTGATATGCGGCACTTTCCGAAAGATTGTTTTCGAAATCCCTCGGGTAGAGCATAGGGAGCAAGGTAATTCCGGCCGCATCAGCGGCTTCCTTAAGTGGCTTATACAGATAAGGTACTGTAATATAGCCATTGTCCAACTGGGACATTACATCAATTCGATAGATGTTCATACCCAATTTCTTAAGCATGTTAATTTGGGTTTTTGCGGGAACACTGGTGTAGGCAATAGTTCCTAGTGGATGGCCATTAATACCATAAAAAAAAGTGCCTTTTTGTGTGTTCGCAGCTGCCATTGTTTCTGGCGGTGCTTCTAAATTTGAGCTTTCTTCTAGAATGTCTTTTTTTGAACAGGCAGCTGATAATAATAGCGCCCCTGTTGTTGCGAAAATTAATAATTTGTTTCTTTTCATTTAAGTGAGAAAGATTGGGTAATTAATAACCCAGCAAAAGGCATGAGAAAAATGGTTGATTGCTCGTCAGCCTAAAGCATAAGTTACTCGTTACGGTTGGATTAAAAAATAACTTTGATCACTGCTTTTTTAAACGGAAGGTTGCAATAAAAATTGCACTGCTAGTGTAGATCTGACACGCAAAGGTAATATTTTTTTTGTAACTGCAAAATTACCAATGGGTTGAAATGGAAAGAAATGTGCCTTATAGTGACTACAGAACCCTTAAATAATTTGGGAAATACAAGTTATATGCTACATAAAAACAATAAAAAAGATATGGAACAGAAAAAAAGAATATTGATTACCGGCGCAGCGGGATTTTTAGGTTCGCATCTATGCGATCGCTTCGTACAGGGGGATTTTCACGTAATTGGCATGGATAATCTCATTACTGGCGATTTGGCTAATATCGAACATTTGTTTAAATTGGAGAATTTTGAGTTCCATCATCATGATGTTTCTCAGTTTGTGCACGTACCCGGTAAATTAGACTATATCCTTCATTTTGCCTCTCCTGCTAGTCCAATAGACTACTTACGCATCCCTATACAAACGCTGAAAGTAAGTTCATTGGGTACGCACAATCTGTTGGGATTAGCATTAGCTAAAAAAGCCCGTATATTGGTTGCTTCTACCTCTGAGGTATATGGTGACCCCTTGGTCAATCCTCAAACAGAGGAATATTGGGGAAATGTAAATCCTGTTGGTCCGCGCGGCGTTTATGATGAAGCAAAACGATTCCAGGAAGCGATTACCATGGCTTATCATACATTTCATGGTTTGGAAACGAGGATTGTACGTATTTTTAATACTTATGGTCCGCGAATGAGACTAAATGATGGGAGAGTCTTACCCACCTTTATTGGCCAAGCATTGAGAGGAGAAGATTTAACTGTTTTTGGAGATGGAACACAGACGCGTTCCTTCTGTTATGTGGATGATTTGATTGAAGGGATTTACCGTTTACTCTTTAGTGATTATTTTCTTCCGATGAATATCGGAAATCCAGATGAGATAACTATCGCAGATTTTGGAGAAGAAATTCTGAGATTAACCGGCGCTAACCAGAAACTTATTTGTAAACCTCTTCCAATAGATGATCCAAAACAACGTAGACCGGATATTACAAAAGCATCAGAAATATTGCAATGGAGGCCAATAGTTGATAGGCGTCAGGGATTGGAAATTACCTTTGATTATTTTAAACAATTAGAGAACAAATACCAAAGCCATAAAGATTTCTCGGTATATAATAAATATATCTCACAGGTTGTGTAGAAACTGTAAATTTTTATTGAAATTTATACATCTGCCTTACTTGCACATCGCCTTACATCACATATCTTCCTGGACATTCACGTAATTCCACATAAGTGTAACATGTTAATTATTAACATGTTGTGTTTGTTTGTTTAATAATATCTTTGTTACATATTGTTTTGGGTTTTTGAAATTGACAAGCTATTGTGCATAAAGGTGATTGGTGAGGTTGAATTTTTTATCGATGCTTAAAACATGGTTAAATGAATACATCTATATCTTTAATTAACACTCCTTCGATAAGTAACTATTTACCTTATAAGGTTATCAAAAGCAATGAAAAAGAAACGTGGAATCATTATGTAAAAAAAGCGTATGTATCTGATTTTTATCATACATTAGATTACCACTTTTTAGATAAGCAGGGTGATCCTCTCCTGTTTGTTTATGAATGGGAAGACTTTTTTATTGCGTTTCCGTTGATAAAACGAAGTATAGAAGGATCCGATTATTTTGATTGTACTTCTGTGTATGGATATACCGGCCCTATAGCAAATATCGATTTCGCGAAGATTCCCTTAAATATATGTCATGAATTTGAGGTAGCTTTTGAAAGTTTTTTTAGATCAGAAAAGATCGTGTCTGTTTTTTGTGTACTTCATCCATTTTCCAATCAATGTTTGTTATTGAGACAAGCAGCATCTATCGTGCGGGTTGGCAATACGATTGCGGTTGATTTGCGCCAATCTTTAGAAGAACAGCGCATGCAATATAGAAGGCCAATACGTATGAAAATTAATCAATTAAGGCGCAAAGGCTTTGAAGTAAAATTAGCCAATTCTGATGAACAGCTTTTAAACTTTGCCAAGATCTATAGGGAGAATATGATCAAAGTGGGGGCGCCTGGAAAATATTTGTTTGAAGACTCTTATTTCGAGAATTTTATGAGAGCAACGGATTATACCCCCGAACTATTGTTAGCCTATCATCAAGATCAACCGGTAGCTGGCGCTATGGTGGCGCTAACAAATAATATTATGCAATTACATTTGGCGGGAACGCGAATCGATTACTTTGTTGAGTCGCCTATGAAGTTAATATTTGATGAAGCCTGTTTGTTGGGAAGAACGAGAGAGATGCATTTTATGCATTTAGGGAGCGGAGTAGGAGGTAAGGAGGATTCGCTCTTTCACTTTAAAAGGGGTTTTTCTGAATGTCTTTTTGAATTTAATAGTTGGAGGTATGTCGTTGACGAGAAAATTTACAACGAACTTGTACAAGAAAAACTGGCAGGCAAAGTCATGCCGGATACCTCATCATTTCCACTATATCGTTTCATTTAAATTTGCTTTCTCCTGTTGTCACATCTATTCATAATGAAAGATCGAGGTTAAGATGTACAAATGCGGATGAAGACCATAGCTGGTTTCTTCTGCCGATCGAACAAGCCGACTTTGGCTTTTAAACACAAAATCAATAATTTTCTACATATGAAAACACGGTATCTATACTTGTTAATATTTATACTAGCTATTAGCGATTTCGCCATCATTAATTTTGTATATCTTGGAACATTTGTTTCTTTAGTTGACACAACTCTTTATCCTAAGAACATTTACCTTGATGGACTACTGGCAAGTAACCTCATTTGGCTTATTTCTGCATTTTACAATAAGTTGTATACGGAAAGAACGGTGCGCAGAATCGACTTTATTTATGCTGCCACATTTAAGAGTTTCTTGTTGCATTTTGTATTGTTTGCCTGTTATTTGGCATTCTTTAAAGAGAGAGCAATTTCTAGAGAATTTTTATTGATTATGTGTGTGGGATTATTGCTTTGTCTGTTCATCAGTAGGTTTGTGGGGACCTTCTTTGAGAATAGATTGCTACGTTATTTTAAGGCAAGCAAGCCCGTTGCAGTATTAGGTATGAATAAAATGGGGTTACGCTTAGCTGCTTTTTTTGAGCAAAAAAAGAATCAATATGAATTTAGCGGTTTTCTTGACGAGCGGGACGAACTGAGTATCGATGAGGAAGGGCGGGTTCTACCGATGGTATGCGAACAGATAAAGGTTGCTGCGAGGAGTGGTATCCAGGAAGTTTATGTGCCACTTTCTCCCGAAAACATGATTAATGCGAATGCGCTGTTAAAGGAGGGGGAAAAACAATGTGTACGAATGAAATTTGTGCCAGATTTAACCAGTACCTTTGTAACACCCTTCAAATTAAGTTATATGGAGGAATTTCCGGTTATTAGCATGCGACATGACCCCCTGGAGGAGATCGAAAATCGTTTTAAAAAGCGCATTTTTGATATTGTATTCAGCTTGTTGGCGATTGTATTTGTGCTAAGTTGGCTTTATCCTATTTTGGGATTAATCATTAAAATACAGAGTCCCGGCCCTATCCTTTTCAAGCAAAAGCGTGATGGCAGAAACAACCAAATATTTGATTGTTACAAATTTAGAAGCATGCGGATGAATGCGGAGAGTGATACGAAACAGGCTACCAAAGATGACGATCGGGTAACACCTATCGGGCGTTTCATGCGCAGAACGAGCTTAGACGAGTTGCCTCAATTTTTTAATGTGCTCTTTGGCGACATGAGTGTAGTTGGGCCGCGGCCTCATCCTCTTTCTCTTACAAAACAATATCGTGAGATAATTGATCAATACATGGTTAGACATTTTCTTAAATCAGGCATTACCGGATGGGCACAGGTAAGCGGTTTTAGGGGTGAAACGAAAGACCCGGAACTTATGCGTAAACGCATTGAGCACGATGTCTGGTACTTGGAAAACTGGTCTGTAATGCTGGATGTACGTATTATTATTCAGACGGTCATTAATATGATTAAAGGAGAGGAAAATGCTTACTAGGTAAGTTAGTTGTTAATAGACTAAATAATAGAACTTTAAATACCTCTAAATACTAATGTAAACGAGTGGCAGCTGCCACTCGTTTACATTAGTATTTAGGTGAGAGGATCTTATCAATATAGTCCTGATGATTAAAATTTGCTAAACGTATTTTTAATAGCGATAAATTTTTTCTAGCAATACTCATAAAAAAAGGCTGAACTTTCAATTCAGCCTTTTTTTATGAGTATTGCTTTATCTGGTTAGTCGCGGCACGGGCAGTGTAATTCTATATAGGCATCGCGGCTTGCGGCCCTTTGCTGTTGTCCGTTTTCAGTATAGCGTAGATCTTTTTCTAAAGTAGAAACATTGTACCAGCTCATAGTCGTATTTGTATAAGTGGTTACTTCATACTTTTCGATTTCTGTGCTGCGGCCGTCCCATGTAATAAGCACGTAATCTTTTTTATTTTCGCGAATTATTTCGTATTTGCCAAAAATCTTTTTGTTAGTGAATTTATCAAGTCTGGAAACACCATGTTCTTTGTTAAACTGATATTGAATACTTTTACTGTTTGGATTTTCGTAAACAGTATTTGATTCATGTGCAGTATTCCCGCTGCTATCTTTATACTCATATTTTTCTGATATTGTATTCCAGACAGTACTAATTAACGCTTGATCAATAGGCTTCGGAATATCTACTCCAGGATCTTTCACTTTGTCGCAAGCGCTCAGAATAAATACTATTACTGATAAAAGTAGAATTTGTTTTTTCATGATATATAGATGTTTAAGATTATTTTACTTCACAAATTTCGTAAGGTATATCGAAAGAATGGGTGTATTAGAATGGATTGTATAAGGAAATAGGAAAAACTGGGCATAGATTTGTAAATTAACTGATGGCAAGTTTATCTATTAAATGCTTGTTGTGCTTGAAATGTGCTATAGATAGGATAGTTTGCGATTATTTTATCGATTCTTATGTTAATTAGATAATTGTGTTATATCTTTAAAAAGAAAATAGACAGCAGTATGTTTGTTTCTATCGAAAGGAATATTACAAGACTGGTTATTTTAAAACAAGAAACTTGGTTGGGGCGAGCTTTAGGGCAAGTAATATAGTTGGAATGAGTTTTGTGTATTGAACGGAGTGCGCTGATTTAATCTAATTTGTTAAGTGTAAAAATATCATGAAGGGAACTGTAGGTATTGTTGATGATCAACAATTATTTTTAAAAACGGTAGGTATGTTTGTAAATACCTTTCCAGATTTCGAAGTAGTGCTTTATGCGGAAAATGGGCCTGACTTATTTATGAAGTTACAACATCAGCAACGACCGGATATTTTATTGATCGATGTAAATATGCCCCAGATGGAAGGTGCTGAGATTGTACTGACGGTAAAAAAATTATATCCGAATATCAAGATGGCAGCGCTTTCTATGATGGAAGATTCTCAGAACGTTATTAAAATGATAAAAGCGGGTTGTTGTGCTTACTTGTTGAAAAATATGAACCCTAATGAACTTGAAGTAGCACTTAAAGAAATTCTGCTAAGGGGCTTTTATAATACATATGTTACCAATAGATGTTATCAAGGAATTTTCAATCAAGATATAATAGGCTTAAAAGAAAGAGAAAGAGAATTCTTAGAACTGGCTTGCAGTGACTTAACTTATCAACAAATAGCCTCTAAGATGTATCTTTCCATCAAAACCGTGGATGGTTATCGAGCGTCTTTATTTGAGAAATTTCAGGTAAAAAGTAGAGTTGGGCTGGTTTTAGAAGCAATCCGTCAAAATCTTATTTCTGTATAGAAAATTATCACAAAAAAAAACAGGAAATTTCCTGTTTTTTTTTGTGTTTTTTCCTCTAGGTATAATCCTGTTTGTAGGGTTTATTTGTGTGAAAAAAAATAGTCTAGTTTTTAATTGTAAAGCATAAATATTGAAAAACGGCGTGATAAGGGTTGGCCTTTTAAACTTTATTGTCCGTTATCATATTATTAGGGGAAACCTTTGGTTCTTTGACTTTTTGGGTAGTTAATTTTTCTAAAGAATGTATAATATCTTGCATGGTTAATGATTCTGAACGTATGCTGAAAGGTGGTACGGAATCAGTTGAAGAATACATTTGGTTGTGACAAATGCGCTGCTGTTTATCCTGCGGGATATTTAAGATATGCGTTGCAAAATTCTCATCGCTAGAAGAAGTAAGTAGAATGAAATTGGTTTCTGGAATATCTTGAGTGTTCATCCGGGGGTGTCCTTCCGTCCTCACGACATAACCATTTGCAAAGATTTCAATGGAAATGAAAATATTTTTATAAATACCGTCATAAACGCCTTCAATGGAATTTTGTTTATCTTCCGCATACATTGTTCTGTAAAATCCCAGTTGGATTAAGCCATCTCTAATACTCATCATATATAAATCATCTATGAAAACAATTTTTAAATGAATCAGTATAAAGCTGCTTACTATATACTTAGCGCATAAGCTTGATACTCCGAGCCCTTAAAAAAGTTTACTATATGAAAAATAACTATTTGCAAAATTAGACAAAATTTTTTTTATGAAAGTTTGTACAGGTTCACAAAAAAACATTTTTCGCAGAAATGAAAAATTCAAAGGCTTGTTGATGGTTTTCCAAATGCGAAGAATGACCTCAAAACAATTCAGCAGCGAAAATACATGGATATGTTTCATTAATATCTTTTAATGTTATATCGATAATTATGCCACATTTAACAGGCATAACATTTCCTTTTCAAAGACGAAGGATAAATATATGCTTTAGGTAATCTATTTTATGTAGAAGAAAACATATTTTTACTATGAGAAATAATTTTCCAGTTGTTGATTGACATGCTCAGATTTAGATATATTTATACATATTTTCATGCTAAATTTACTTATGTTTGACTATAGTGATAACGAATTTATACGTGCGCCCGTCATAGGTCAGCGTTTTTAAAGCATTTTTAATGAAAGGGTTAAGAATAAAACAGAAGTCGGGTAAATCTTTTATTGATTTGGAGCCAACGGATGACAATCATGTCAGGCAAAATAGTTTATTGGTATCAGTAAATGAATGGTCGGGTGAGGGCAGCAAAGTATGCAACGTTTATCTTAACATTGAGCAAATACATGAGCTCCACGAGTATTTACGAGGGATTCTAAAAGAGCGCAATGAAATTTTAGAGAATTACAAGAAAAAAATAAAAGAGCGAAAACGCTTATTGAGAGATGTGTATCAAGCATCGAAAGATAGCGGACTTGTAACTCATGAACAAATAAATAATCTAAGTGCAATAGGCGCACCAGTTATTTCACTGTTTGCTAGGGATCTTCACGTTCCCGCAAGTGAAATTGAAGTAATTGCTAAAAATAGCCCACTACCATTTGCGCTGTTAAATAAACATTTTAAGGCTTGTTGGGAGTCAGTATTGGCAGAACCGATTCCGTTGGATATCACCGTTTAAATTGCTGGGTACGCAAAATATTTAAAACCAGCATAGCTGTTAGGAGCTAGTTTAATAATTAAGTAGTGACTGAGTTGATTAATATGAATGACGAGATAAAAATTCTGTATTTAGATGATGAAGTGAACAACTTAGTTGGGTTTAAAGCATACTTTAGATTTGATTATCAGGTTTTTGTTGCTGATAACTGCAGTGATGCGCTAAAAATATTGGAGGAAAATCCGGATTTGCGTATTATTTTTACTGATCAGCGGATGCCTGATAAATTAGGGACAGAATTCCTGGATGAAGTTCGGGTCATCTATCCACTACCGGTAAGAATTCTACTGACTGGTTATACAGACGATTTCAATACAGCTATTGATGCTATCAATAAGGGGAAAGTATATCGTTATGTAAAAAAACCATGGTCAGTCGATACAATTGCAGAGGTAATTGCTGATGCCAATAGATATTATCTGACAAACTCTTTACTTTCTATCAAGAATAAAGAACTTGAACAGGCCTACAATGAGCTGGATAAATTTGCACATAGCGTTAGTCATGATATCAGAGGGCCTTTAGCCGGTATTATGGCGGCGGCGCAACTGGCACAGGATATTAGCGATTTGAATGAGTTGGGCGAGATTTTGCAGATCATCGTTAATTCTGCGGAGAAGTTGGATCGTTATATATTAACGATCCACGACTATTACAGTGTACGTAGGGGGGAGTTTACTATTGTCGAAATAGATCTAAATGATATAGCTGCGGATCTCCGGGTAATGTATGAGGCCATAGCCAATGCTAAAGGTATTAAGTTTACGATCACTATTAATGAACCGGAGGTTTTTAGATGTGATGAAGTGTCTGTAAAACTCATTTTGAACAATTTATTATCCAACGCATTTAAGTATCAGAAAAAAGAACATAACCACAAGTACGTACACTTGGAAATGGGTGTCACCCACGGTGTCGCTACATTTATAGTAAAGGATTCTGGAATTGGTATTCCAGAGAAGTATTTGAATGATATTTTTAAGTTATTCTTCCGGGCTACGTTGCTGGAAGCAGGGAGCGGGCTAGGGCTATATAATGTTAGGAATATTTTAACAAAATTAGGAGGTAAAATAACGGTTAATTCAGTTGAGAATGTTGGAACGGAATTTATTGTGACAATACCGACCAAATAATTCCGTTATTTGAAAAATTTCACAACAGACTTAGGAAATTAAATAAAACGTATTGCTAAATAGAATGATGAAATATCCCTTTATTGTTATTGATGACAGTCCGATTGATTGTCTCATAGTGAAGAAAGTAATTGGTTTTAGTGGGCAGAGCTCCGATATAAAGGTTTTTAATGATGCTACCCTTGCTCTTCGGTATATAGAAGAGAGTGATGGCGAAAATCATTCTCCAATATCTTTTATTACACTTGATATCATGATGCCGATCATGAATGGATTCGAATTCTTAGATAGATTTATTCAATTTTCTGATGCTGTCAAAGAAAAATACAAAATCGTTATTCTTTCATTATCAAATAATGAGCATACAATGAAAAGGTTAAAAAATTATCCAGTAATTGAAGCTGTTGTCGAAAAGCCTATTACCACAGATAAGTTTATGGCAATTATCGGGAAATATTGCTGAGCGCTGGGACAGGATAGCACCGAATAAACACTTAAGTTAAACTTTGATAGTATGAGCAGCAATGATCTAAAACAACCTATTAACACGGTGTATCAGCCTGTATTTTTCAGGCGCGAATATCCAGACGATATCGAAAGAATGGATCGACTATTGGCGATCGATAAACATATTGAACGGATAGATACTATCTATGCACAGCTAGCAGAGTTAATAAGAATAGAAAATCCTGTTGAAAAGTTTGAAGAAGCCGAGTTGGCGCAACGCATTGACATTCGCCTGCAAGAGAAGGATATATTAAATTACGGTGTGTGGGTATATTACCCTTGGCTCAACAAGATTGTTCATATTTTAGACGAACACGAATTTATAAAGGTAAGAACGAGCAGAAACGTTTATAAAATCTCCTGGGAAGATATTGATCAGCTAAAAGAGAAAAGAATAGGTATTATCGGCTTGTCTGTTGGGCAGAGCATAGCGATTACTATGGCCATGGAACGTATCTGTGGTGAACTGCGTTTGGCCGATTTTGATGATATCGAACTGAGCAATATGAATAGGGTGAGGGCAGGTGTTTATGATTTAGGTCTCAACAAAGTGATCATCACCGCCAGGCAGATCGCGGAGCTTGATCCTTATATTAAATTGATTTGCTATACAGATGGGGTGAAGGCTGCTTCTATCGATGAATTTCTTATTGGCAATGGTAAGTTGGACATGCTGGTAGAAGAATGTGATGGTATAGACATGAAAATAATAAGCAGGGTGCGAGCCAAACAACATGGTATTCCGGTGATTATGGACACCAATGATAAGGGAATGCTAGATATAGAGCGGTTCGACCTGGATAAACAACGCCCTATATTTCATGGAAGACTCTCCGCGATAGATGGCTTGCCATTGATACAATTGGAGAAAAATCTGAAAGATTTGTCCTTGGCTCAAAAGGTGGAGTATTTAATAGCCATTATCGGTCTGGAAAACGTTTCTGATGCGATGAAATTATCCCTTCAGCAAATGAATAAAACAATTATTGGTTGGCCACAATTAGCATCTGCAGTAATGCTGGGCGGGGCTATGGTTACGGATGTTACCCGACGTTCTCTTCTTGGAAAACTGGATATATCTGGACGGTATTTTGTTGATTTCGATGAATTGATTCACAATAACAAGCCCGATTAACAATGATTCACATCCGAACTTTTAGAGCACCTGATGATCCGGAAGCATGTGAAAAATTTATTATAGGACATAAGAAATTGTTGGAAATTTTTGGTATCAGTCAGATTACTTCAAATAGGCAGGATTGGGTAGATGATCCGGATACGATTGTCATTTTGGTAGAAAACATGGAAACCAAGATGGTTTATGGAGGAGCAAGAGTTCAGATGGCCAATAGCAAGTATGCACTGCCGATAGAAACAGCTATTGGTAGATATGATGCTAAAATTTACGATTTAATTAAAGAAGATCAGGCACGGGGCGGTACTTGTGAAATATGTGGTTTATGGAACTCGAGAGAAGTCGCTGGAATGGGGATAGGTAGTTATATCTTGTCAAGAGTGGGGGTTTCTATAACAAGACAACTACCTGTGGTGAGCTTATTGGTGCTCTGCGCGCCCATTACCGTAAAGATGGGAATAAGATTGGGGTGTACAATAGAGAAAACACTTGGAAATAATGGCCTTTTCTATTATCCAAAAGACGATTTGATTGCCACCGTTATGAGGATGCATGATATAGAAAACTTAGATTTAGCAACGTCTTTAGAACGGGAGAAAATCATATCTTTGAGAGAAAATCCGAAGCAAAAGATTCTTGAAAAAGGACCTAAAGGAGAATATTTGGTGACTTATGATTTGACAATACCTAATTTTCCATAATCTTAAAAGAATGATGAATCACCTCGATTATCTTATAAGATGGATTAGTTTAATGCTCTTGTTGCTCATGGGCTGCATCAACAAACTGGCAGCTGATGAAAACCAGAGAACCATTCATTTTGAGACTCCCCAACAGCTCTTGGCGCTGAATGAAGATGTTTACCTCTATAGTGACACTTCACAAAAGGAATCTTTTGCACAGGTGGAGAAGAAAGTTTTTGACCGCTACGGTAAAAATGGAACAATCAATTTAGGACTTACGCAATCGAATGTTTGGTTAAAAGCTACTGTTCATAATAAAACAGATCAAGGCAATCTTTATCTCATGCTAAGGCAGCCTTCCATAGATAAAGCGATTTTATTTGTACGGAGAGCTAGTGGCGATGTATCAGCAGATACTTTAGGAAGGTTTAGAAGCTTTAATAAGCGCTACATACAGGCTCCTGACTATATTTTTCCCGTCACCATTAGCCGTGGAGAACACGTCGATATTTATTTATGCGTGTCTTCCAATGATCAATTACAACTCCCATTATATATAAGCACGGAGGAAGTTATACAAGAAAAGGTGTCCACAAAAAACCTGCTGTTTGGATTGTATGCGGGGGCAGTGCTGATTATGATGCTGTACAACTTTTTTATCAGCGTGTCCACCAGAAGTGGTAGTTATATTTATTACATCATATATATATTCTTTGTAGGTCTTACGCAGGCAATGTTTCAGGGCTATACCTTTATGTATTTATGGCCAAATAGTACTTGGATGGCAGCCCATAGTTCGGTCATTATTCCTGTTTTATCAGGCCTAACTACCATTGGTTTTATCAAAACCTTTCTTCATACCAAAGATAATGCTCCAGAACTTGATAAAGGGATTAATGTAATCGTTGTACTTTACTTAATCGGTTTGATTGTCGGTCTTTTTGAACTCTTTTATGGCATTATTTTCTTACAGATGATCGCCTCTATCGGATCCTTGTATGTGCTTTATGTAGTCAATCAAATCAGGAGAAAAGGATATAGACCTGCCATCTTTTTTTTAATTGCTTTTTCATTGTTTTTTTTATGTGTCATCATATTCGTTTTGCGTAATTTCAATATGGTAGCATATAATACATTTACTTCCTATATTCTTGAAATAGGTTCGATTTTAGAAATCTCTTTACTTTCATTTGCTTTGGCTGATAGAATTAACTTTTATAGAAGGGAAAAAGAGGCGTCGCAGGCGCAAGCATTACAAATTTCACAGGAGAATGCCCGTATTATAAGGGAACAGAACCTGCTGCTGGAAACGGAGGTGGATAAACGGACTACCGATCTTAAGAGGAGCAATCAGAGCTTAAACGAAGCGATGTATAATCTAAAACAGGCGCAAACACATTTGGTTGAATCGGAAAAACTGGCTTCTTTAGGGATGCTTACCGCCGGGATCGCGCATGAAATAAACAATCCTATTAATTTTGTAACAGCCAGCGTCAAACCGCTCAGTAGAGATATAGACCATTTTATGGAAGCGCTAGACTATATCGAAAAAATAGCTTTCATGGACATTTCAGAGGAAGAGAAGATAAATGCATTAAACGAGTATAAAGAAGATATTGACATCGACTATCTAAAAGAGGAGATTAAACTACTTTTAAAAGGTATACAAGAGGGGGCATTACGCACTGCGGAGATAGTAAAGAGCCTACGGGTGTTCTCCCGGGTAGACGAGGATGATCTAAAGCTTGCTGATCTAAATCAAGGTTTGGAATCTACGTTGATTATTTTGAATAGTCTGTTCAAAGATAGGATTTCTGTAGAGCGGAATTACGGGGAAATCCCGTTGGTAGAATGTTTTCCGGGAAAGTTAAATCAGGTGTTTTTAAACCTTATAACCAATGCAATACATGCGGTTGATGAGCGGTTTCAGGGTAATCAGGGGGGCAAAATTAGTGCCCGTACTTATTATCGGGAAGAAACGGTCTGTATTTCGATAAAAGACAATGGCGTAGGGGTGAAGAAAGAATTGGAAGATAAAATTTTTGATCCCTTTTTTACGACGAAGGATGTTGGCGAGGGGACAGGACTAGGACTTGCCATCGTCATGCAAACAATTGCTAAACACAATGGTGAAATATTATTAATTACAGAAGAAGGCGAAGGTAGTGAATTCGTTATCAGCATTCCGATTTCTCAAGTTACAGTGACCAAAGTAAAGCAAGGAGTGTGATTAAGAAAGTAGTTTCTGTCGAAGTAAAAACTCCAATTGCTCATTGGTGATCGATAAGTGCTGGTTCTCCTCTATGATTTTTTTTCTTTCTAACAGCACCTGGTAGGCCTTTTGAATCGTATTATCTAATTCTTCTTCACTCCATGGCTTCGTTAAATAATGAAATATTTTACCTTTATTGATGGCATCAACAACGGCCACCATATCTGTATAGCCGGTTAGAAGAATGCGCATGGTGTCAGGATGGGTTTTGATGATTTGTTCTAAAAACTCCACACCCGTCATACGAGGCATGCGTTGATCTGTAATAATAATGTCAAAATATTTTTCTTTTAAGATCTCTATCGCTTCCTGACCACCAATAGCGGTTTCAATTTGATATTTCGTCCTGAAAGAAGCTTTGAATGAAACCAGATTGTGCTCCTCGTCATCCACAAATAAGATGCTGATTTTCTGTGATTTCATAGGATTACATTTAGTCGATTCTTTCGTGGTTTTTTAATCATTCAAGTACAAAATGATTGTCCTTCAATAAATGGTTAAATGTAAGGAAAAATAATGGATTAGGCACACAAACTGAGATAAAATGCTTTGTGTTGCGCAGAAACATTTTATCTTGCGGGGATTATTTTAGATTGACAAAATGAGCAAAAAAATAAAAATATTGGTTGTAGGTTGTGGCAACATGGGCGCTTCACATGCCCAGGCTTACCATGCAATGGATAGCTTTGCTATTTGTGGTTTGGTATCCACAGGCAAAAGCAAAGAAGTTTTAAACGCCCAGTTGGGGGGCGGATATACTTTGTTCGCTGATTATCATGAAGCACTCAGCAACACACAGCCAGACGCGGTATGCATTGCTACTTATCCGGATACGCACGAAGAATTCGCTATAAAGGCTTTTGATGCTGGGTGTCACGTTTTTATAGAAAAACCTCTCGCAAGTACGGTATTGGGGGCTAAACGCGTGGTTGAAGCAGCCGAAAGTGCAAAGAAAAAACTAGTGGTAGGATATATATTACGGCATCATCCCTCTTGGAAAGAATTTATCCGATTAGCAAGAGGTATGGGAAGCCCTTTGGTAATGCGAATGAACTTGAATCAGCAAAGCCAGGGATATATGTGGCAGGTACATCAAAATTTGATGAAAAGTTTAAGCCCTATTGTAGATTGTGGTGTACATTATATAGATGTCATGTGTCAGATGACAGATGCTAAACCTATTCAGGTAAGTGCCATTGGGGCCCGCTTATCTCCTGAGATACCCGAGGATAATTATAACTACGGGCAACTGCAAATACGTTTTGAAGACGGTTCTGTAGGTTGGTATGAAGCTGGATGGGGTCCGATGATCAGCGAAACTGCTTTTTTTGTAAAAGATGTAATTGGACCAAAAGGCTCCGTATCGATCGTTGCTGATGAAGTGGCTAAATTAGGTAAGTCCGACTCCGTTGCTGCACATACACAAACAGAATCGTTAAGAGTGCATTATGCCGATTTGGATAGCGAGTATCATTTTACAAAAAAAGATACCCATATAAATCTGGCAGACGAACCTGATCATCAGGAACTCTGTGATCGCGAACAACAATTTTTCCTTCAAGCTATTACAGACGATCTAGACTTAACCAAGGCAAATGTAGATGCCGTTAATAGTTTAAGAATAGCCTTGGCTTGTGATGAATCTGTGCGTACCGGCCAAATAATAATGCTGTGATTATTTTGGGGCATTTAACATGCAAGTTGACTCATCTAACAGGTGAAGTGTTCCGTTTAACGCGTTAACTGCTGCATTTTACTATTCTGATAAAGCTACTGAATAATATTTAAATGCGTTGATTCTGTGTTGTCGGCAGGGGAAATACTAAATATAAACCCAACGCCATACACATTTTCGATGCTAACTACCAATGAATGATTTAAGGCTTTACGGAGTCTGGAAATAAACACATCCAAGCTTCTGCCTAAAAAATAATCGTTCTCGCCCCAAAGTTGAAGTAAAATCTCCTCCCTTTTTAAGATTCTGTTTTTATTAGCGTACAAATATTCGAGTAGTTCCGCTTCACGTAGGGTTAACGATACTGGTTTGCCATTAGGAAAGGATAGTTTGAGTAATTCCTTTTGGAATACTAAATCGCCTATCATAATAGTTGATGGTGGTTCTTGATTGGTATTCGCGGATCCATTTCTTCGGATAATATTTTTAATGCGAAGAATTAATTCATCGATATCAAAAGGTTTATTGATATAGTCATCAGCGCCTATCTTTAGGCCGTGAATACGATCTTTCTTTTCATTCCTTGCGGTGAGAAACAAAAAAGATTGGTTCTTGTTGATTTTTGTTATTTTTTCTGCCAGCTCAAAGCCGTCATAATCCGGGAGTTGTATATCGATCAGTAGCAGGTCGAAATGTGGCGTTTTTTGGTAAGCCTTGTAAGCATCTTGCCCACTGATACACCAAATCACGTCAAACCCTATAAATTCTAGATATTGTTTTACCACATTACCCAAATCAGGTTCATCCTCAACAAAAAGTAAACGGTGCTCCATAAGCCTAAATGTTTTACGGTATTTTGCATAGAGAACATACAAAATACGATCCTTCTCATTTTATGAGTAAAACTACTATCTTTTTATGCACTTCCAATATATGTTGCATACTTTTTAATAAAAATAGTCGTTTAGCGGTTGTTATCTCCGTATACCCTCTTATTCTGAGCATTTGATTTTAAGTTATGTAACTAGCTTCTTTATAAAAGCTACTTTTTTTCATAATGCTGTTCTATTTTTGTGTTTACATAGGTATGAAAACACAAAATTTACTGCCTTTGCTTAGCTCACTTTCTAACATTAACTTCCAATTATGCGCTTCAAGCGCTTGTTTGACATAAAAAAGCCCTAAGCCGAGTCCCGGCGTTCTTAATTCGTTCTTACCACGGTAAAATTTCTCAAAGATAGACTTTGTTAGCTCTTCGCTCATGCCGATACCATTATCTTGTATTTCGATAATAGCACCCCCTTCCGTGAGAATTGTTTGAACCAGTATCTGTTTATGTTGACGGGCATTATATTTAATGGCATTATCGAAAATATTGTAGAACATCGTGGTGAATAGAAATTTATTAAGCGTGATTTGACAAGGCGCCTCAAAGGGTAAAAACTGGATACGGACATCTTCCGGAACCTTTAGCTTATAGTCGCTAATGATCTGCCCCAAGAGAAGATTGAGATCATGCGGCTCCGTTTCCATCGTTTCCTTATTCATTTTGCTAATATCCAAAGCCTGATTAATGAGTGTTTGAAGACGCTGTGCTTGCCTTTTAATAACCTCGGTAAGCGTATATATATTGGATACATCATTTGAAATTCCTTGGTTTTGCAAACCTTTATTCGCTACTAAAATCGTAGAGATGGGGGTATTAAATTCATGTGTAATGCTATTGAGAAAATCCGATTTCATGTCGGCCAGTTTCTTTTGCTTTAGCCAATTTCGGTACGTGAGATAATAAATGCAGATCACACATAAGATAGACGACAAGGATAATAGCAAGGTAGGGAACATACTTTTTACGATCGTACTCGTTCGGTTGTCTTTATCTACATGGAGAGAAAATGCGATTTGATAGGAATGATGACTGGGAGTAGAGACACTTAAATAAGTAACCCGGTTGTGTCGATAAACATTGGATAACTTCCCGGAAACTAAAATCCCGTTTTCGGTTTGGATCCTCTTATCGATACGGGAATTTATTCCATCCCGCGCGTTATATAACGGTATATAGGTCGTTCCATCGAAGGTTATATTCAAACCTTCAAGAAGTAAAGCGTATTCTATATTACTTTCTAACGCATTTTTATCCTTGATGGAGGTAAAGACACTGTCCATAGTGCTTAATAAACGGAGCTTGCTAAATAAGCTGTCGCATATTTGATCTTTTTTAATTTCAAAAGCGGGTTTTGACGCGTTATACAAGCTTTCCAGAATGCTCATATGCTTGTAAATGAATGAATCAATTATTTTTTGCCCGCCAGGGAACACTTTATCATTCCGAATACTTTCTGAATAGGTTTCATTAATGATTTGCCTTTCTTTTAGTTCGTACTGGCTGTTTCTCAACTCATACGTGTTAAAAATAAGGCTGTACTGAACATACAACAATATAGAAAGACTAAGCAGTGCAATTATTTTATGCGTTTTCGTTGAAAAATTCATTGGCGGAGGAATAGATTGTCTAAAATTATTAATAAAGTTAAGAAAAAAGGTCTATTAAGTTTTTGTTAACAATTCATTGGGAATTGGTTGACAACTACGTGTTCTCAATAAAGCTACTTTTACCATTAATAATCAAACTAGTCTTTGAACCTTGCAAGCTTAGGGAATTACTAAAAGTAATGGAAATATTTTCTCTGTTTAAAAATAGAGGATTTGTTTTATTGCTAAAACGTTTTTATTAAAAATTTAGATACTATTTTGTATTAAAAACAATGAGACCGAAACCAATCATCATTCATATGTATATTTTTAAACATCAAAATTGTAATGAACGATACCAATCACGGTATCATTTTAAACGTGGATTGACAAGGACAATGGTCGTATTTATGCTGTTTTCTTTGTTAGCCAATTGTTTTCCGAGTCTAGCAGTGGCAGCTGTACAGCAAACAGTGCGGGGAAAGGTGACCAGCACGGAAGATCGTAGTCCGTTACCCGGCGTTACGGTGCGTGTTAAAGGTACGCAGTCAGGTACACATACCAACAGCGAAGGTGTTTTTGAGATTCAGGCTGCTGCAAATTCTGTTCTGGAGTTTTCATACATAGGTTATATTAATAAGGAAGAACCTGTTAGTAATCGTATGCAGATAAATGTGTCTTTAAGTCCTGATATTCAATCATTAGAAGAGGTAACAATATCGGTGGGTTATGGTACGCTAAAACAAAAAGAAGTGACGTCTGCCGTGGCCCATATTGATAGTGCACAATTCAGACAGAGTGGGGCACGAAATCCGCTAGACCTTATCCAGGGAAAGGTGGCCGGATTGCAGGTGACCAGATCCAGCGGGTCCAATCCTAATACCGCAGTTGCAGTCCAACTTCGTGGAGCGATATCTGTTACCGGGTCTGCCAGTCCGCTAATTGTTGTCGACGGGATTCCTGGAGGTAATTTGGATCTTCTTCAGCAAGACGACATTGAATCAATAGATGTGCTAAAAGATGGTTCAGGTGCTGCTATATACGGCTCAACTGCCAATGCAGGCGTAATTTTGGTAACTACAAAAAAGGGAAAAGCGGGTGAACCAACCTTTAATTATAACAATTACGTTCGGAAGGAATACCTCTGGAAAAGACCCGACGTGCTAACCGCACAAGAATTCAGGGACCGTATTGCTTCGGGCGACCTTGCTCAGACTGACTTCGGCAGCAGCACGGATTTTTATGACATGCTGATTAATCACGACAACCTATCCAATAACCATAATCTAGCGATGAGTGGCGGAACATCAAATACCAATTATCGAGCAAGTGTCTTCTATCGTAATTTAGAAGGGATTGGTCTTGAGAATGAACGCCAAGAGTATGGTGCACGCCTAAATGTCAATCAGCGTGGTTTGGATGATCGTTTAAATGTCATGTTAAATTTAGCGACAACAATGAACAATGAAAATCGTTTGGGTGGCGGTGGCTGGGAAAGTGAAGCTTATAAAAATCCTACCTTGTCAAATTATAATCCGGACGGGTCTTATCGTTTTGATACTCAAAGTACCAATGAATATGCTCGGTTGATGCAAGAGACGAGTGGAAGGAAGCAGCAACTTACTTCTGCTGATGTTAAAGCGGAGTTGGATTTGTTTCGTGGTTTGAAGGGAGCAGTTTTCGGTTCTTATCAACGGGATTCTCGGTACAACAGTCAATATGCTCCATTAAATAGTGAAAATTCGTTAGAATTTGAGAATTCTTTATTAAGAGGTACGGGCTATGCAGCAAAAAGTGATTTTTTGTCAGAATCCTATGCGTTTGAACCGACATTACAATACAATACTAGGTTTAATGAGAAACATAATCTGACGGCAATAGCAGGTTATAGCTACCGTTATTACAAAGAAGAAAGCCTAAGCGCTAGCAATAGGGGATTTTTAAACGATCTCTTTCATGAAGATAATTTAGGCGCTGGTGATGCATTATCAAGTGGTTTTGCCTCTATAGGAAGTTCAAAAAATGATAATACACTGATTGCTTTTTTCGGTCGCTTGAATTACACGTTTAACGACAAGTACATGTTGCAGTTCATTCTTAGACATGAGGGCTCATCTCGTTTTGGCGCTAATAATAAGTGGGGAAACTTCCCCGCGGTGTCTGCGGGTTGGAATATTTCCCAAGAAGATTTTATGAAGGATGTATATTTCGTTAATTACCTGAAATTAAGGGCTGGATATGGAGAAACAGGGAATTCGGGTTTTGGGAATAATGCCTCTCGGGTGACTCTCGGCGGCGGAGGAAGGTATATCTATCCTGACGGTGCTTACAGACAAACGTATGGACCAAATCGTAATCCCAATCCGAATATGAGATGGGAGAAAAAGAAGGAAACCAATATAGGGGTAGATTATACTTTATTTAACAATAAATTGAGTGGAAGTATTGATGTCTATAAACGGAAGACTGAAGGTTTATTAGACACCTATACTACTCCTCAACCCCCATACGTGCAATCGAATATGTATGCGAATGTAGGCTCTATTTCATCTAAGGGTATAGAATTAGCGTTTAGTTACAAAGCGATAGATCAACAGAATTTTGCTTGGGATATCGATCTAGCAGCTAGTACAAACAAAAATATAATGGATACCTATTCCAATGATATTTTTAAGGTGGAATATAAAACATTTGGTAGTATTGGTGGAGCGGGGGCTCTAGGGGAGGCTTTTACAACTTACGAAGGTGAAAAAGTGGGTGAATTCTGGGGAAAACGCTTTGCGGGTTTTACGGAAGATGGCAAATGGTTATTCTATAACCGAAATGGAGAAGCTGTTCGTAATGACGAGATTAACTATTCAAAAGATAGGGACGTAACGGATATGGCTCCTTTGGGTAATGCGATTCCTAAATACTATTTATCGTTAACTAATAGTTTCCGCTATAAACAATTTGATTTCAGAGTGTTTATGCGCGGTAAATTCGCTTACAAAATCTTAAATACGAATGCGCTAACTTACGGAAACAAGACCTGGAGTGGTAATTTATTGAAAGAAACATTTGGTAAATATGCAGAAATAGATGATACCTACATGTATTCAGATTATTACCTAGAGAGTGGTAGCTTCTGGAAGATTGATGAAATTACCGTGGGATATACCTTTAAGTTGCCAACAAAATTGATTAAGCAACTTCGAGTTTATGCTACGGGTCAAAATTTAGCTACTATTACAGGCTACTCGGGCAATGATCCGGATCAAATAGTAGATACTGGTTTGGGTAACCCCGATCCCAATGGCAAAAGCTTGGGTATTGACGATAGGGGAATATATCCAAGTACCCGTTCATTTCTAATGGGTATCAATTTGAATTTTTAGACGGTTAGTTTACTAGATATAACAAACACATAGGTGTTAAATGATATTGAAATGAAAAAGAATAATGTTTTTAAGATTACTTTATACGGTTTAGTTGCATTGTTTTCATCTTGTACAAAACTGGATGAAAACGCGTACGACCAATTGATCACTGACGATTTTTATAATAATAAAAATGAGGTCCTTTCTGCCGTTCTTCGACCCTATACCCACGCGAGTGCCTGGGCTACACCTTCAGGGCAGGATGGTTTGTGGCGACTTTCTGAATTACCAGCAGATCAATTGGCTTGGCCAACAAAAGGGCGCCATGGTGAAGATGGCGGGAAATGGAAGCGCTTGCACTATCATACCTGGACAGTGGATGATGTGACGTTGACTAATGCTTGGTCGCTAACTTATTGGGGTATGGGTCTTTGTAATGACCCAATCGGCAATATAGAGTCGAAAGATATCGAATCAATGGGAATCACGCAAGAGGAAAAGGATGCGTACCTTGCTGAGTTGAAACTACTACGCGCTTTTCATTATCTCAAATTAATGGCTGTTTATGGCAATATTCCAGTTGTAACGGAAGTTGGTATTCCCGCTCAGCCTGAAACGAGATCGCGTCAGGAGGTTTTTAATTTTATTGAAAGTGAAATTTTTGAAAATATCGAACATATATCACCACTTTCCCGTGAGATGGTCGGGAGAATGTCGAAGGCAGGAGCCTATGCGATGTTGGTGGAATTGTACCTAAATGCAGAGGTGTGGACAGGAACGGCTCGTTGGGATGATTGTATTGCGGCAGCCGATCACCTGATTAATGGCGATGGAGGTGCGCAAAATGGGACCATGGCTTTAGATGCTAATATCACAGATACCTATAAAACGACGAATGATTTGTCGAAGGAGGTTATTTTTTCTATTGCATATGACTATGCTTTAGCACAATTTGCTCCATATTGGCCAAGCGAGTTTTATCACTTCAAACAAAGGGAGATTTATGGAGGAGGGAGGAACGGTAATGATGGTATCGTCGTGATTCCGGGGGTATATACTAAATATCTCGATAATGATCTGCGTAAAAAAGAATGGTTCTTGATTGGCGAAATGAGGAATTTTGAGACAGGGCAGGTAGTCACCGGATCGGAAGAGTACAATGGACAGCCATTAGTATTTGTCGATAATATTCAACGCAATAGAATAGGATCGACGGTATCCAATATGAGTGAAGGAGAGGAAAATAGTGGTGTACGCTTCAATAAATATAAATTGGGAAATCAAGTTGTAGGTCATGATGGGACGCCAATTGACGCCAATTATAATAATACAGATTGGAATCTCTATCGCCTAACTTGGATATATTTTGCAAAAGCCGAAGCGCTCATGCGGAAAAATGGGGGGACTGCAACCCAAGAAGTCGTCGATTTAATTAATGCTAGTAAAAAGCGTGCTTTTACAGAGCAGGATTGGCCATCGAATGCCTATACAACGGGCACTTTAACAATTGACGAGCTATTGGCAGAACGTGGCCGCGAATTTATTTTTGAAGGTTTTAGAAGAGACGACTTAATCCGTTTTGGAAAGTTCCATACGGAATCATGGTGGGATCATCAGCCAACAGATGTTTCAAAAACATTGTTCCCTATTCCACAACGACAACGTGATTTAAATCCCAATTTACAACAAAATCCGGGTTACAACTAGGTTTAAAAATAGTTACAGATACCAGTGATGGTATCTGTAACTATTTTTAGTTAATAAAATTGTGTGCTTAAAAAAGCAGCCATCTGGAGGGCTGTTTTGATATTTTTATATATTTGGAAAAAACAACAAAATGATTTTACAAGCAATGAAGAGAGCGGTTGCGTTCGGCGGCATAGTCATGTGCCTATCGTTAGTTCATACGATTCAAGCACAATCAATACCTCAAGAACCAGTAGATTATGTAAACCCTTTAATGGGGACTGACTCTAAAGTTTCGCTGTCGAACGGAAATACGTATCCTGCTATCGGTTTACCCTGGGGCATGAACCTATGGACGCCACAAACAGGTAAAAATGGAGATGGATGGCAATATACCTATGCGGCGGATAAAATACGGGGCTTAAAACAAACCCATCAACCTTCTCCCTGGATGAATGATTATGGACAGTTTTCACTCATGCCGGTAAGTGGTAAGGCCGTATTTGATCAGGAGGAGCGCGCCAGCTGGTTTTCGCATAAAGCAGAAGTATCCAAGCCTTACTATTATAGCGTGTATTTGGCAGATCATGACGTGACCGCCGAAATAACACCTACAGAAAGGGCAGCCATATTCCGTTTTTCTTTTGCTAAAACCGATAGCGCTTTTGTTGTATTAGATGCTTTTGATAGAGGATCGGAAGTAAAGATCATTCCCGAAAAGAACATGATCATAGGTTATTCTACACGTTATAGTAGAGGTAAACTCAAAAACTTCAAGAATTATTTTGTCATCGTTTTTGATAAACCTTTTAACAACTACGCTACCTGGTCTGACTCAACAAAATACTCCAATCAAACCAGCATCTCGGCAAATCACGTGGGTGCTATTGTGGGCTTCGCTGTTAATGGCAAAGCAGACCCAGTGCACGCCAGAGTGGCTTCTTCGTTTGTCAGTGCCGAGCAGGCGGAACTGAACCTGAAGGAACTGGGGACAGATTCTTTTAGCCAGGTTGCCGAGAAAGGGAGGGCTATCTGGAATGAAAAGTTAGGGAGATTGCAGGTCGAGAGCGATAATGTAGACCAATTGCGTACGTTCTATTCCTGCTTGTATCGTACGCTGTTCTTTCCAAATAAATTATATGAAATAGATGCAGCGGGTAAAATCATACATTACAGTCCGTACAATGGCGAAGTTTTGCCTGGATATATGTTTGCAGGCACTGGTTTCTGGGATACTTTCAGGGCGCTATATCCTTTCCTAAACTTAATGTATCCTTCTATCAATAAAGAAATGCAAGAGGGATTGATCAATGATTATAAGGAAGGGGGCTTCCTTCCCGAGTGGAGCAGTCCGGGCTTTGCCGATATCATGGTAGGTAACAACTCTGCCTCTGTAGTGGCAGACGCCTATATCAAAGGACTTAGAGGCTATGACATCGAAAAATTATATGAAGCCTTGCTAAACGGTGCTAATAACGAAGGGCCTATGACAGCCGTCGGCCGTAAAGGGGTCGAATATTATAACCGCTTGGGATATGTACCCTACGATGTAAAGATTAATGAAAATGCTGCCCGAACACTGGAATATGCTTATGACGATTTTGCTATTTATCAATTGGCAAAAGCGCTAAACAGACCGAAAGCAGAAATAGAGCTGTATGAAAAAAGAAGTCAGAATTACCGTAATCTGTTCGATCCGGAAACAAAGTTGATGCGCGGTAAGAACGAAGACGGTACTTTCCAATCGCCATTTAACCCACTGAAATGGGGGGATGCTTTTACCGAAGGAAACAGTTGGCACTACTCCTGGAGCGTATTTCACGACGTACAAGGTTTGATCGATTTGATGGGTGGCAAGAAAATATTCGTCAACATGCTCGATTCTGTATTTAAACAGACCCCAGCCTTTGATGATAGTTACTACGGAGGAGTGATCCACGAGATCAGGGAAATGCAAATTGCCAATATGGGGCAATATGCACATGGCAATCAACCTATTCAACATATGATCTACTTGTATAATTATGCTGGAGAGCCCTGGAAAGCACAGTATTGGACCAGGGAGGTGATGAATAGATTATATTTTGCTAGCCCTGATGGTTATTGCGGTGACGAGGACAATGGACAAACCTCAGCTTGGTATGTGTTTTCTGCACTCGGATTTTATCCGGTATGTCCGGCAACAGACCAATATGTATTGGGTGCACCCCTATTCAAAAAGGTAACGCTAAATTTGGAGAACGGTAAAAAGTTTGAAATTGAAGCACCTGCTAACTCGGCAGCCAACCGTTACATTAAAAATGCCACGATGAATAGTAAAGTGCTTAATGAGAATTGGATTGGGCATGAAACAATTTTTAATGGAGGTACACTGCGATTTGATATGGATAGCGTAGCCAACACAGCAAGGGGAACGGAAACCCAGGCATATCCATATTCTTATTCTGTTAATAAATAGGTGGTTAAATAAAAAAACAATTATTATATGTTCATGAACACATGTAAAGGCTTACTGATAGGAAGCCTTATATTGCTCGCCAATAAAGCGTTTACACAAGATCGTTGGAGTCAGGTAGATAAAGACATAGAAGTAGCAGTAGATGTAGATACGATAAAAAAAGGTAAATATACCCTTGTTTTTGTAGACAAATCGTCCGATTTTGATGGGCAACTTAAGAATAGACTAGTTGATGTGTTTTTTGTAAATTATCCCAAGGAAGCGAAAATTTATAACAGGAAAACAACCGATAAAGTTATTTTTGTGATCGATCCGGAATATAAAGGAGTGGCAGCTGCAAGTGGGGGTGTCGTTCGGTTTAATCCCGAGTGGTTTAAGAAGAACCCGGGAGACGTGGATGTGGTAACACACGAAGTAATGCACTTAGTACAGGTTTATCCACGTGGTGCCGGTCCTGGGTGGATCACTGAAGGCATTGCTGATTATGTAAGATTTACATTGGGAGTAGATAACGAAGGTGCCAACTGGAAATTGCCAGACTTTGATGAGAAACAATCTTATGAAAATGCATACCGTGTAACAGCTCGGTTTTTCTATTGGATTGAAAAGAATGTTAAAAAAGGGACTATCAAAAAGTTGGATAATGCCATGCGTACTAAAGCCTATGCAGATACTTTCTGGAAAGAAAATACAGGTAAATCAGTAGATGAGTTATGGTCAGACTATGCGGAAAATCCGAGTATAGGCGATTAATTCCCAAAGAATTTCGTTAATTAGCCGTTTAACCTTCACGCACTAAGGTGGAGGTTACGGCTGTTTTTATGTATAAAGCAAGAGCAATATCGAAGATGAATAAATTTACGAATACGCTATTAGCGGTTTTGCTGCCAGTAGGTTTATGGGCGCAGCAAACATCGTTAATACAATATGTGAAACCGATAATCGGTACGGCAAAAATGGGGCATACGTTCCCGGGAGCAACGGTTCCTTTTGGGGCAGTGCAGTTAAGTCCCGAAACAGATACAATACCCTATGAGTTAAATGGTAAATACAACGGGGATGTGTATAAATACTGTGCGGGCTATCAATACGATGATCCAACGATTGTGGGATTTAGTCATACACATTTCAGTGGTACTGGGCATTCAGACTTGGGCGATTTACTGTTAATGCCAACCGTAGGTGAGCTGCAGATGAACCCTGGTACAGCGCAACACCCGGAAAGTGGTTATCGGTCGGCCTATAGCCATCAGAATGAAGTGGCAGAAGCCAATTATTACCGTGTCAAATTAGATGAACCAAACGTGTTGGCCGAGTTAACGACGAGCACGAGGGTGGGTGTCCATCGCTACACGTTTCCGGCTTCTTCGCAATCGCATATCATTTTAGATCTCATGGCCGGCATTTATAATTATGATGATAAAAATGTGTGGACAGTGGTGCGCGTCGTTAATGATACCTTGATAACCGGATATCGACAAACGCATGGCTGGGCTAGAACACGCACCGTCTATTTCGCGATGACTTTTTCAAAGGCTTTCAAAAACTATGGTACACAAAATAATGACGATGCACAGGTGTATAAAGGCTTTTGGCGTAAGTTCAATCAAGCTAGCAATTTTCCTGATATAGCGGGTAAAAAAATAAGAATGCATTTCGACTTTGACACCAAAGAGCAAGAGCAGATTAAAGTAAAAATGGCGATCAGTCCGGTAAGCATGCAAAATGCTATTCGTAATATGGAGGAAGAGATACCTCATTGGGATTTTGATCGTGTGAAGCAAGAAGGGCAAGCATTATGGGAAAAGGAGCTACAGAAAATCGTGGTAGATATGCCTACACAGGAAGATCGCATTAATTTTTATACGGCAATGTACCACGCGGCGCTGATGCCAACTATATATATGGATACGAATGGGGAATATAAAGGACTGGATCAGGAAGTCCATCAAGCCAGTGGATTCACTAATTATACTTCTTTCTCCTTATGGGATACCTTTAGAGCATTCCATCCCTATTTAAATCTTATTAACCCAGAGAAGAATGCTGATATGGTAAGCTCCATGATGGCACATTATGATCAGAGTGTTTTACAGATGTTGCCCATATGGTCGCACTATGCAAATGATAATTGGTGTATGAGCGGTTATCACAGTGTTTCGGTTATTGCAGATGCTATTCTTAAAGGAGTATACAAAGGAGATGCCACGGCTGCATTAAATGCTTGTGTACAGACGGCCAATGCCCGTGATTACGAGGGAATAGGTGATTATATCGATCAGGGATATATTCCAGCAGAAAATTCAGGAACGTCGGTTTCCAATACATTGGAATATGCCTACGATGATTGGTGTATCGCGCAATTGGCAAAAAAACTTGGCAAAGCAGATATCTATGAAACCTTCATGAAACGTTCAAATAATTGGCGAAATGTGTACGATAAGTCTATCGGTTTTATGCGACCACGCTTAAAAGACGGTTCATTTCGATCGGATTTCGATGTGCTGAAGACAGAAGGACAAGGATTTATAGAGGGGAATACCTGGAATTTCAGTTTATACGTACCCCATGATCCAGTGGGAATGATGGAAAATATGGGTGGTAGAAAACGTTTATCCCGTTATCTCGACTCCCTGTTTACCATGCATTTACCAGATGAATTTTTTGCTCATACGGAAGATATAACAAGAGAGGGGATTATAGGTAACTATGTGCATGGCAATGAACCCGCTCACCATGTTGCTTATTTGTATAATATCACCGGTGAACCCTGGAAAACACAGGAAAAAGTGCGGATGATCTTGAAAAATCAATACCATAATGGCGCTGACGGTTTAGGAGGTAATGATGATTGCGGACAGATGAGCGCTTGGTTTATCTTTAGCTCTCTGGGATTTTATCCGGTAGCTCCCGGCTCTGATGAATATTGGTTGGGAAGTCCAGCAGTGAATCAAGCAAAAATGAGCCTGGCACAAGGGAAAGAATTATTGGTAAAAGCTGTAGATCAATCCGATAAGAATGTTTATGTGAAAAAGGTGGTATTGAATGGGACAGAAATAAAGAATGGCCGTATTAAACATCAAGACCTCGTTCAGGGAGGTGAGTTGGTGTTTTATATGAGCGCAAAAAAATAGTAGCAGAAACGGGGGTGTCTAGAAAGTCTGCTAACGTCATATCGAGTGTAGCATAGCGAAATCGAGATATCTGTTAATGAATCATTACAAATAAAAGATTTAACTTCGTTGAGCCTTCGGGTTCTCCACTTCATTTCATTCCGGTCGAAATGACGACTTTTTAGACACCTTCGTTGACTTTTTTAGCAATTAATAAATTCAAAAGTAAAAAGTAAAACCAGCCAGCTGGCGGGACCATTGATGCCTTATAAAACGAACTGGCTGGCAACTGGGAACCCACAACTCTTTTCCTACACCCCATCGTCAATCTCTATTTCGATTCCCTTGCTCGCATAAAAAGAAAAGTTTTCAATAACTTCTTGTATGCTTAAGACTTCCTGAATGCTTAATGCGGTAATAGAAGCATCGTCCATCAACTCATCTCGTGAAGGTTCCTTACTAGGCATATAAACAAGATCATTATCTGCACGTGCACTCGCTATGAGTGTAGTAAAGCCATTTTTTTGTAATTCTTCCAACAGTGGAAGGGTGATCAGCTCATTCATAAATTTCATCTTTTTTATATAACACTCCAGAAGCGCGCAGTGTTTGTGACTGTTGTTTTGTTCCCTGAAATCTCAAAGGCACTAGCTGGCATTGTAACCACGAAAACACCAATAAACGGCAGGCTATAGCGGAGAAAAATTGTGATAATAAAAATTGTGTTGAAACATGGGTTTAGATACAAATAAGAGAATAATTGAAAAAATAATTTGAATAATTCGTATTAAAATAAAAAATAAATTGTATTTTTATCAAAAGTTTATAAACTTATTCTAAATCGACGTTTTTCATGTGTGAATAGTCTAAGCACAAAAAAGTACCCGTTGGTGGTTCTGCGGGTACTTGTGCTGGACGCCTTTACGTTTGGGTCAAGCAGAATCTTTTTTTTCAAAATTGTCGAAAGAAATAGAACCTTTTTCCTATACAAATTTATCATATGGGCCTATAACTCTTTCCCTTCCGTCGTTGCCGCGACAAGGCCTCCTTTTTTTTCCGCAAAAAAAGGAGCAAAAAAACTCCCGCTGCGCCTAGTTGCTGCAATGGTAGTGCCTCCACCTGCAAACCGCAACTAGCCAAAGCGGATTTTCGTAGAACGGAGAACTGTTGCGAGCAGGTTGAGCCGTCCTGATACGCAGATAAACGGGGCTTTAGCGCGTAGGTTGGACGGCCTCACAGAACGAGCGTTAAAAAATGGTTTCAGCGAGAGGCTAGTTCTATGACAAGTGAAGCGTAGCGAAACGGCTTCATGGAACAAGTCGGGGAAACCATTTTTAGCAAGATCTGTGGAGCCTTGACTTTTTTGTTTCTTTTTTTGTTAAGAAAAAAAGAAAAACCCTCCCGCGCTAGCGGGAAGAATATGATGATGAAAATAAACGTTCTATTTTATTCAACAGTAACCGATTTCGCTAAATTCCTCGGTTGATCCACATTGCAACCTCTCATGACAGCTATGTGGTAAGATAATAATTGCAAGGGAATAGTGGCCAGGATCGGTGTCAATGCCTCCTCACAAGATGGGATTTCAATAATATAGTCTGCTATTTGCCGAATAGCCGTATCTCCTGCTGTAACAATAGCAATTATCTTTCCTTTACGCGCCTTCACCTCTTGGATGTTACTGATAATTTTTTCATAAGATGAATCTTTGGTGGCGATGACAACCACCGGCATCTGTTCGTCTATAAGGGCTATTGGGCCATGTTTCATCTCCGCAGCGGGATACCCCTCGGCATGTATGTAAGAGATTTCTTTGAGCTTTAAGGCACCTTCGAGCGCTACCGGAAAATTAATACCTCGCCCCAGAAAGAGACAATTGGTACTGTCTTTAATTTCACTGGCTATATGTTGGATGAGCAAATCGCTTTCCAAACAGGCGGAAATCAATTGTGGTGTTTGTTCCAAAGCAGTTAATATGGCTTTTATCTTATCGGTAGACAAAGTGTTACGTTGTTTTGCGAAATATAAAGCTAATATGGAAAGTGCGGTTACTTGTGCAGTAAAAGCTTTGGTAGATGCAACTCCTATTTCAGGCCCTGCGTGGGTATACATACCTGCGTGTGAGAGCCGGGGAATAGAAGCCCCAACTACGTTGCATATGCCTAAAATGGTAGCGCCCGCTTGCTTAGCAAGTTCGACAGCGGCCATCGTGTCGGCAGTTTCACCTGATTGGGAAATGGCTATAACAACGTCTTCTTTACCTATAATGGGATTTCTATATCTAAATTCGGAAGCATATTCTACTTCAACGGGTATACGAGCGTATTCTTCGATGAGATATTCGCCTACCAATCCCGCATGCCAGGAAGTACCGCAAGAAACGATGATGATGCGTTTTGCTTTCGCCAGTTGATCGCTATAAGCACTAATACCACCCAAACTGATTAAAGTGTCTTTGGCGTGAATCCGTCCGCGCATACAATTTGCTATTGAGCGAGGTTGCTCGTAAATTTCCTTGAGCATAAAATGTTCATAACCGCCCTTCTCTATAGCCTCCAGTTCTAGTTCCAATTCCTGAACATAGGGTGTGAGTTCTATGTTCGATAAATCCCGTATCTCCATTTGGGTCCTGCTGAGGAAAACCAATACATTATCTTCTGGATAGTAAACTTGCTTGGTGTATTCGATGATGGGTGTTGCATCTGATGCAATGAAATACTCCCCATCGCCAATACCAATAACCATAGGACTTCCTTTACGGGCAGCAATTAAAAGGTCTGGCTCATCCTTATCTACAATGACAATGGCAAAAGCACCGGTTACCTGAGTAAGTGCCACCCTTACTGCTTCACGTAAATCACTTTTATCTTCCTGCTGTATTTGCTCAATGAGTTTAATAAGTACTTCTGTATCGGTATCGCTTGTGAATTGATGCCCTTTCTGTATAAGCATTTCTTTAATGGCTGCATAGTTTTCTATAATGCCATTGTGAACAATTGCTAATTGCTGATTGCTGGATGTATGGGGGTGTGCATTAATGTCATTAGGGGCACCATGCGTTGCCCATCGGGTATGCCCCATCCCTAAACTAGCGCTAAGATCCGCATTAGCAACAGATGCCTCCAGTTCGCTTACTTTTCCCGCTTTCTTATAAATAGACATTTTGTTATCGATCAGCGCTGCCCCGGCACTGTCGTATCCTCTATACTCTAGTCTTTTTAATCCTTTAATAATAATTTCCCACGCGTTTCTATGTCCAATATAGCCTACAATCCCACACATATTTTATTGATCTTTAATTTAAGTGAATAATTCTTGGAATATTTTTGACGACTAAATTAGGATAAATATCCTGGTTACGCAACCGATTGCGTAATCGTTTTTAGGAAGGTTTTATAGGTCTTTTATTTGACAAGAATATAGGCATCATAGTCATGCTCCTGCTCGCAGTTTTGCCAATAACCATTATTCAGTCCTTTTATTTTAAAAAGAGTATTAAACTCAATCCACAATCTATTTAACATCAAGTTAAATAAATCGAGATCGCGCTCGATGATTAATTTTACTTTAGACTGACTGATCATGAAGTCTACCACTATCTGTGCGATGGATTCTACCGGACTTTGTACAGCGAGGTAAGTGGAGGCAATTAAAAGATCTCTTTCATTTTTTAGTAACAAAGATTCTTTTTGAATAAGGCTTAGCTCATAGGTATTGTTCGCATTTTCTTGCTGCTTAAATTGAACCACTGTAAAATGCTTGTCAACGTTAGAATAAAAAATATAACGCAGAACCACAAAATAAGGGTTTTTAGGGCGTTCAGTAAAAGGGGCAGCTGATAGAAATTTCTTTTTAAATGTTTCTTCCCCAGTGATATCTTTTCTATAGGTATATACAGAACCCAGTGTTTCTTGTTTCTTCATTTGCAAATAAAATCATAGTTAGGATGTTATATGTTTTTTTGCAAAAATGATGCCTAAATAAATCGCTGGGTTATGGTGATTATTTACCTTTACCTTGAAACATCACTTTCACGGTTTTTAAAATAATCTGTATATCAGAAAGAAAATTTATCTCATGTAAATACTGCAAATCCAGCAACATACGTTCACACATTTCGTCTACTGTTTGCGCATAACCAAAATTTACTTGTCCAATGGAAGTAATACCGGGCTTAATGGCTAGTAATTTTTTATAGCTCGGCGCTTTCTCCACAATTTGCTTTATAAAATGAGAACGTTCTGGACGCGGCCCTACAATGGCCATATCGCCTTTTAATACATTCCAGAATTGAGGCAACTCATCTAAACGTGTTTTGCGCATAAACCGTCCCCACGGGGTTACACGTGGGTCAGCATCGGAAGCTAATTGTGGCCCCAACTTTTCGGCATCCGTATACATACTTCTGAACTTGTAGATATAAAAAGGTTTCTCATTTAAACCAATACGCTCCTGTTTGTAAAAAACCGGCCCCATGGAACTTATTTTTGTTAAAAAAGCAACCAATAAAAAAATGGGTGCGCCTATAATCATTGTCGCTAACGAAAATAATATATCAAAAGACCTCTTGAAAAACTTAGTGCTGATATCTATCGCTTCTCCCTTATTGATTAAAATAATCGGGAAATCTGCATAATGCAGGAAATTATGTTCTATTAAACTGGCAAAAGAAGTTCTGAGCATTACATTGGGAACAACGATGCTTTGATCGGTAGCCTGCTTAATCTCTTGTATTTGCGAATCTCTTAACATATTCTTATCTTATTTATACAGTTTTAGATAGCCAAGAAATATGCCAAGGAATAGAAACGTGCTTTAAGAGTGTTTAAAGGGCATTTTGTGTTCTGAATCAGGATATTATCTGCCGATTGTTGGGGAGTTTTCTCCACAAATTGGATGAAACAGTGCGTAATTACACTTCTTTCCAATACCCTTTATGCATCGAGAAAATTCGGCGGAAAGCAATGGGGATACGTTTGTAATGCAGCCCTAGTTTATAACCCAGCCATTTAGCACCGATTGATAAAATAGCTTTGAAGAGAGCTGATGGCGAGTGCTTGAGAAGGTATCCCAATTCGGATTTCACATATTTAAGCCCCTCCGAATTGGCTGTTCCGAAATGTGTAAATATCCACGCATTGGTGGCATGGAAAACACCAATATCAAAATAGCGTTTAAATTCTTCGCGAACAGTATAACTGTGAGAATGGTAAACGCTTGCTTCGGCTACATATGCCAACTGCCAGCCATTTAACAGGATTTTTCCGGCGGCTATGACATCCTCTCCTAAAATAGTTCCCGAAGGAAAACCACCAACCTTTTCAAAGGCTTCTCTTCGGTACGCGGCAAATGAATTGGAGCATGAGGCGGCTTTAATGCCATATTGTTTTGCGTTTACCATACTCCTGATTTGCGATTGCGCAGGATAATTGAACAACCGTGCGTGTGTCTCTAATGCTTTCGCTCCTTTATGGGGAAGCTGACGGCCATAAGCGGCGCCAATTTGAGGATTTTCAATAAAAACGTTGATCAAATTCTCTAAAGCATCTTTATCAGCTAATATGGCGTCTTGTGTGAGAAAAATGTAAAGATCTGCATCAGGGAAACGCTCGACGGCTAACTGACGCGTTCCTCCATGATCAAATGTTTCTTTAGGGATCTGGATGATCTCAAAATCCGCTAGCGCAGGTATAGTGGTGGTCCCATCGGTGGAACCGGAGTCGATTACGATTTTCTGTAACGGCTTTACACTTTGGGTATTAATGGCTTCTACAACGTTCTGCCAGCGTTCGCCAGCATTTAAAGTAGGTATATAGAGAATACTTTTCATCCGTAAATATTAGTTCGAGGGCTCATGCAATTTAAAACTCTTTAATAGTCACTTGACCATAGTCAACATACCCGCTTAGAATCTGTTCGTTTGCGACGAAAGCGGTACCAGTCCCTTCAAACCGAATAGAATTGTCAGACGCTCCTCCTTTATGTATATTCCCTTTTATTCTTAAATTATTAGGTTCTTTGCTCATCAACGTTCTGTTCAGGACGCCGCCGGGAAGGGAGGTCAATTTGTTGGATAACAAAGTGAGCTGAGCCGCTCCGTCGTCGTATATACAGGCATTAACAGATCGTATATCGTTCTCTTCTAAGACGACCCTTTGGGCCATCCGTCTAATCATTACCGCAAAATTTCCCGTGCTGGTGATGTTATTGGCAACAATACGGGCGCTGTTGAGTTTAACAAGCAACAGAGCACTAGTGTTATTGTCTGTATGAATATCATTTGCTTCTAACAATATATGTCCTTGCATATTAAAATTTAAATTTGCATTCGTGAGCTTGTTTTTCTTTAACGTAAGCGAATCAATACTAATCCCATTGGGAAGCAACAAAGTGCGAAGCGTATTACCGCTTAAAGAAAGACTGTTACCTTTGGTATTGGTCAGTACAGTGAGTGCATCAAATGTATTGTTCCTCAGGGTTATCCTGTCAAATGTATGGACGATCTCGACTTTATTATCGCTCATATTACCCTCAGCTAAAATGGTACCGCAATCCTCTAAATATAATGCCGGGCGGTTGGATTTTTGCGAACGGTTATTTAGGACGTGCACGTCGCTAACGTTGATGAGGGTAGCAAGACCCGAACCATCTACCGTAGATTCGTTGTTCACAAATCCATTCTGGAAACTTTTATTATTTCGTATGCTGCAGGCAATAGGAAAGGGTTCGGTCGTTATTTTGTTATTGATGTCTATTGCATCCGCCGCATTGTGTTCCAGCACATTGTTGGTGATCGAGAAGTTAACTTCGGATTTGGTTCTGCCAAAACCGATTTGAATGGCACTCATTCCGTTGTGGGCAATATAGTTATGATGGATACGCGCACGACCGCTGCTATGCATAAAAATACCATTTTCTCCATTATGCGAAATTTTATTGCTTTCAATGAGGATGTTCTGACACGATAAAAAACGAATACCTGTTCCCGCCTGATAATTTTTGGCCGACTGCCTGGGGGCGCCATAATTGCGCACTATACTATTACTTACCTGTATGCTATCACAATCATAAAAAAGCATGCCAGGGAAAGCATGTAGCTTCTTTGGATTTCCCTCTATTTTTGTATAAGTAATTTTTATGTCGCTACTATTTGAAATATATAATCCTTCATTAAGGGTGGATGCGTAAAAAGTGAGGTGAACACGATGGATATTGCGACCGAAAAAAAGTGGGGCCGAAGAGTTCTGCATAGCACGGTTAAAGTTTTGGGTATCTACAAGAAGATATTGCTTCAGCAACCCGACGCCTACTAAGTTGATGTCCGACTTTAAAATCAAGGTCTTTACCTTATATATACCTGCCGGAATGAAGATGGTGTCTCCTTTTTCAGCGGCATTGATAGCTGCTTGTATACTTTTGGTATCGTCGCTTTGGCTATCTCCTTTGGCATGGAAATCCTTTACGTTTAATTTGCGATAGGATACTGAGGCACTATTTTCTTCTTTTTGCTCATTTCGATCAACACCTGAATTAGCATTGCATGAAAGAAAAATGAAAAATGCAATAGGAAACGCAGCGATACGCAAGCTGCCCCATAATAATCGATTATTGTGCATAAACATAAAATTTAAGAGAGAATGGCTTTCCATGTTTGTATAGCCGTATGTTCCCATTGAAAGTCCTCTATTCTGCTGAAGCCTTCCTCGATATAATGCTGCCTCAAACTGTTGTTGTTGATTAATTGTTCAATACCATATGTTATTTCACTAACATGATGGGGGTCGATGCAGAGCGCTGCTGTACCAGCAATTTCGGGCAAAGAACTTGTATTGGAGGTTAGTACGGGTGTTCCTGAAGCCATCGATTCCAAAATAGGTAGGCCAAAACCTTCCATGAGCGATACATAAAGTGTTGCCAGTGCTCCTTTATAGAATTTGGGCAGATCTTCTTCGGCGATGAAGCCTAAAAAGCGAATCCGTGTATGGATGCCGAGCTGTTGAGCTAGTTGTAGTAATTGTTCATCAGGTTGTCCGCTAAACGCAAAAATAATATCATTACTTATTTGAGCCTGAGCAAATGCCTGTAACATGGCGGGTATATTTTTATTCTTGCGTCGATTGCCCACATACAACACATAGGGTCTATCTAAGATATGGGCGGTTTGGTTATGAATAAATTGCCGGTCTACACCATTATAGATGACGGTGATAATACGTTCGTCTATTCCCAATAGATCGGTAAGTTGCTGTTTACTGAAGTGGGATACCGTGATGATTTTTTTTGCTTTTTTAGCCAGCCTGGCGATAACGTGTTCGTAATAGAGCTTGTGCATCTTAGAATAATAGAAGAGATGCATCAGATCGTGTATGGTGATAATAAAAGGGATATTAGCCGAAAGGGGGGGCATAAAGGAAGGGCTATAAAATATATCAGCCGATGATGAACGGATCGCTTTTGATAACATCAATGGTGTAAACATGCTCCCCAAACTCAAATTGCTCTGTACATGTATGTCGGTAACATGCGGCGGCTTTCTGTCCATAATTTCCTGATAAAGCCTGCCAATGCCTGTATTGCCTTTCCATCGGCTATCGATAAGTACCCGTTTATTCATTAACGCTTGATTTTTATTTCTTCCTTAACTATTTCTTTTGAACTTCCAACGGCAAAAATGAGTAATAAATAAAAGATGATGTCATTATCGTACCCCGAATAAAGTATCATCATAATGGCAATTAAAGGCAAAAATGCTGCCAGCCAGTAAAAACGTATAGGATTGATATGAATACAATAGAGGTAAAAGAATAGTAGAAAAAGACTATAGGATATAAAACCGATCCAACCAAACTCCAGGTAACAAGATAAAAAGGTGTTATGTATATGGGGCTCACCGTGATAATAAGCCGCATATTGTTGCAAAAAGTCGCCACCTTTTAAAAAACCGTTTCCAAAGGGAGAGATCGCTTCAAAGTGCTGAAAGAATGCTTTCCAATAAGTTATCCTCACCCCCATACCATCATTGGAAGCGGTAAGGTGTTCTACCCGTACCAGTTTACGGGCCACGAAAGGTAACAATGCACCGGTCATTATCAAGATGCCTATCTTGAAGGGTTTCTTAGAGAAAAACCACAGCAAAAAGAATATACCGATCAGCAGGGCGACAATCGGTGTGCGTGATAACGAGAGATAAGCTAAAAGAAAAATATAGAGGATCCTCCAGCAGTTGATCTGGTTTTTGCGGGCCATTGGGAGGATGATGTAAGCAAAACCCAATAAAGCTAGGCGCGCGCCGAACATGTTTTTATCACTTAGGCCCCAAATAAACAAACTTTGATTATATAGGGCGCTGGCCTTAGCAGATGAAGCTGCTCCAGTGATCAGCTGAAACTGAACATTTGCATGGTATAGCATCAGTTGTATAAAACACAGCAAAAAAAGAAGATGCATGCTTACGTCAAGCATGCGCAACAATCGTGTGTTATCCCGCATACTGAGCCAATACATGGATGTGCAGAAGAATACCACATTGATCAATAATTTCAAAAAGTTAGTGACCTGCTGCCCCTGGCCACCATAACTCACAAAATAACTGATAGAGGCGTAGATCGCAAAAATAGTTAGAAAGATGAACCACGGTTTTTTGATAAAATCGAACAACGTTGCTGTATTTAATTTGTAGGTCTCTACAAAAAACAATACGGCACTACATAAAAATAGGGCAGGGTAAATTTTCCATGGCACAAACATGCTGAGCAAGCATAAACAGAAAAGTATTTCTGATAAGCGGTATGTGCGTAATTTAAGACCTATGTTTGCTGAGGGTTTCATCTAATACGGTTGAATATTCTTGTACCATCCTGCTACTGCTTAAAATAGCCTCCACAGAATTTCGGGCATTTTTTACTAATCTATTAAATAATCCGATATCATGATAAATACGTGTTATAGCATCAGCAAGAGAATTTGGCTCTTCATGAGTACATAACAATCCATTTACTTCCTGTTGCACTGTTTCCTGGAGGCCTCCAACGCTGTTGGCAATAACGGGTACATGATTGGCCAGCGCTTCTATGGCCACCATACCCAGGGGCTCATGCCATAGGGATGGAACAATTAAAATATCAATGCTTTGATAAAAATCGGCAGGATCTACATAACCTACAAAAGTTATATTGCTACCTGTTGCCAAGTGGTATAGATAACTTTCATAATCTTTTTTGCCACCCCCGGCAATTTTTAGGCTTGCCGGAATAGTCAGCCCCCTAAATTGTTCAATTAACCATTCTATCCCCTTTTTCTCTGCCAGTGTGCCAATATAGCCTATTTTTAAAGGTTGCTTGGCCTGACGGGCCTGTGGAAAGGGGTGAGCGGGTATTTCACGCGTGTTGTAGATGGTGTGTTGCTGTGCTTTGCTAAAGTAGTGATAAGTGTTAAAGCGTTGCAGTATAAAGTTGCTGATGCCTACCGCCGCATCTACCTGTTCTGACAGTTTCTGGTGCTTATGCCGTAATAAAGAGCAACTAAAGCATTGTTTGCTACAGGAATGATCGCCTTTAAACATATCACTATTGGCACATAACAAATAAAGATCATGTAATACCTGTACGATGGGGATTCCAGCCCGATGAATTTCTTCCCAAACAGCCACACTCCATCCCACTAAATTATGGCAGGATACAATATCGGGTTTTTCCTTTTGCAATACAGTTCTCACTGCTGCTTGCATAGACGTATTGTACTGGTCGCGCAGGTGCCACCATAAACGGTTTAATTTCATCGGGCGTATTTTAGAAAAGGGCCAGTACGTATTTTGGAGCGCCGCACGGTATACCTTTACGCCATCTATCCAATCTGTACTGAGAGGCCCTTCGGGTTTTAAGGAAAGCACCGATACCTCATGCCCCGCCGCTTGCATGCTCTCTACCAGTGTTTTTAGCGAAATCTCGGCTCCACCCTGTATCATCGGGCTATAAAGTGCATTGATATACAGTATCTTCATCGTATTAATCTTGCTTTAAAAGGGTACTGTATACAGCTAATAACTTAGTTCCGATTTTATCGTTGGCATGCTTTTCTTTTACATAGTGAAACATCTTATTACCCCATTCACGAAAAATATCCGTATAATTCGCTTTTAAGTGAATCGCTTCCTGAATCTTCGCTTCCAATTGAAAGGCATGTTGCTCAGGCGTTTCATAGGTATAGCTCAAAACGTATTCTTGAGCTTCCTGTAAATCGGTAATGGTACCAATATTAGGACATATAACGGTTCTTTTATAAGAAAAACCTAAAATGGCAGTGCCCGAATTTAAGCTGCTTTTGATGTCGTAAGGCAAAACAAGTGCGTCGGCATCCTGCAGTAGAGAGGGCAATTCGCTATCGTGAATAAACCGTAAATGCGTACGAATGTTATCGGTATTAGCTAATAAGGCTTCAAGCTGTTTTTTGTAAGTTTCCGTTGCCGGTTTGCCAGCAATGGTTAACCGCAATTTTTCTGGATATTTCTTCGCTATCTGGATAAGCAGCTCCATGTTTTTGTAGGGTTTAATGGCGCCTATAAACAAGAGATGAAGTACCGGAGGTGTAATGTTTGTTTTTTCTGGCAATACAGCGCCGTATACACCAATAAAGTTGGGATGAGGTAAATACACCGCTTTGAGTGCGATTTTTGGGTGATGCTGCGCCAGTAAGGGCAGGGAAGCATGGCTGTGAATTATAATCTGATTGGAAGTACGCATTAATAAATAAGTAAGTGCCCTGCTGAAAAAACTCAATCTGTTTTCATGCGAGTTGCGGTTGTGCATGGTCCAAACAAGCGGTTTTTGAGTGATTTTGATAGCGGTTAATACCACTAATTTTCTAAAAAAACTCTTGAGTGCAATGAACAAACTGCTGTCATCCACATTCTCGAACCAATTTAAATGAACCAAACGAATAGCCAGTAGATGTTGGCGAGAAGAGAAAAAATCATCCAATGGGCTTACCTTAAATCCGGCCTGTACTAAAGGGGTTACTAAGAGATGGATGTATTGATTTTCCTCATTATCGGGTGGGTTAAATATAATGTTCATCTGTATCTTGGTTATCCTTTTAAACGAGTACTTTTTATCGCGGCAATGATGATATCTTTCAAGGAAAGGCCGAATTTTTTTTGATGTCTCAACCAATACCAAAAATTTTTAATCAACGATTTACGCATTGAAAGAGACATTGTGTAACGTTTCCTTTTACGCATCCATTCCGCTTGGGTATTTTTTAGATAAGTATACACGGTGGCTTCCTCGGGATCTGTTGGAGTTTTGCTTAGAAAAGATGCCAACCATTTCGCATATCCAAGGTTAGCTTTCATTTTATAGTCATTATTGCCCGAAGAGGTAATAGATAAGGCATTGTTCCGATATCTAAAAACCGGTTTATTGGTGTGTGCAATACCCTTTTTATCGCTTGCAATAAAAGCGGTGATATCATCCGACCCCCATGCTAAAGGAAGCGTATAAAAGCCTCCTTGATCTCTTAACGCAGTTGTGTTATAAACGAAATCTGAAATATAATTTGATCGATATTGTGCTAGTCGGTGCCAAATGCTATCATAAACAGTCTCAAAAACAGGACAGGAGGGTGTTAACATGATGGTTTCACCAGCATCATTGATTATTTTGCTTCGACAATGGTATACATCAACTTGCGGATACTGGTTGATGAGTTGTATGAACTCGCTTAGATAATCGGTTTCCAGCTCATCATCATCACCCATGATCATAATATATTCTCCCTTCGCTAGAGATAAACATGTATTCCAGTTTTCAACTAAGCGAACAGCACCTATATTCTCTTCGTTTACATAATAGTGTATCCTATTATCCTCAAATTGTTGCACAATGGCTTCAATCGGTTCCGGTGAACAATCGTTCAGTATGATTAATTCGAAATCAGTCACCGTTTGCTGCAGTATGCTCGCTATACACTTTTTAAGGTAGCGACTCTTATATGCCGGTATACAGATGGAGAATTTGGTCATACTTTTAATTTTCACCTAAACTAACAATTTTCAGTCCAATAGTAATAATAGGCAGCAGAATGTGCGGCACGATTTTTATTTATTTTACGCCCGTAACATTTTATTATTGTAGATTAGGAAGCGTGGGAACACGTGACGAACAACGAATAACCAGTAACGAATAGCGAAAATACATGCAGGCAGCCAACAGAGTAGCAATGAACACATCTATCCTTTATTTGCGGATGTTGTTAACTACCGGAATTACACTTTATACGACTAGAGTAGTGCTGAATGCCTTAGGAAGTACCGATTACGGCTTGTTCAATCTGGTAGCTGGTATCGTTTTGATGCTTTCTTTCTTAAATACAACCATGGCCGCTTCTACACAACGTTTTCTATCTTTTCACCAAGGAACAGGAAATATGGATATGCAGCGGAAGGTATTTAGTAATAGTATGTTACTGCACATAGCTATTGGGGTTTTAATTGTGCTTGGGTTAGAAGTAGCTGGTTTGTTTTTATTTAACGGAACACTTAATATACCGGCAGATAGATTGGTCGCAACCAAATTTATTTATCATTTTATGGCGCTAACGGTCTTTTTTAATGTTGTCGTAGTTCCCTTCAATGGGGCTTTGATAGCACATGAGAATATGTTGTGGGTGGCCTTGGTGAACCTCATTGAAACCTTATTGAAATTAGGGATAGCCTTGCTGCTCAGTACGGTTACGTCAGATAAATTGATGGTATATGGAGCTTTAACTGCATTGGTTAGTGTCGTTAGTTTTGTTTTATATGCTGTTTATTGCTTGAAAAAATATGAAGACTGTTCGTTGGCAGGGATAAAGTCTCAGAAAGATGCTCGATTGCTGAAAGAACTAGGTACTTTCGCGGGATGGAATATGTTCGGTACACTCTGTGCATTAGGGAGAACACAGGGATTGGCCGTGCTGTTAAATGTATTTTTGGGAGCGGTCATTAACGCTGCATACGGTATCGCGAATCAAGTGGCATCTCAGCTTAATTTTTTTTCAGCCACCTTGTTACGGGCGTTGAATCCGCAGATTATGAAAAGCGAAGGGGCTCATGATCGACCCAGAATGTTGCGTTTGTCCATGATGGCCAGTAAGTTTGGTTTTTTCCTGCTGGCCATCATTGCTATTCCCATTTGTTTTGAAATGGATACTATCTTGTCCTTATGGCTCAAACAGGTTCCGCCTAACACGGTTGTTTTCTGTCAGCTTATATTAATAGCTACCTTAATCAATCAACTTACCATTGGTTTACAATCTGCCGCACAGGCTATAGGTAAGATAAAATATTATCAGATGGTGGTAGGCTCCGTATTATTGCTCAATCTGCCTATAGCTTATGTGCTATTAAAACTTCATTATCCCGTATATTTTGTCGTTATCAGTTATGCCTTAGTAGAGCTGATAGCCTGTGGGTTAAGATTGTTATTTCTTCGACATTTGGGGGGGCTATCTATTCGCCTCTACCTATCCCGAGTGATACTAAAAGAGATTTTGCCAACGGTAATAGCAGTGGTAACCGCTTTTTTCTTAAGGACGATTATACATTATGAATATCGATTTTTATTAAGTGTTCCAATAAATGGCCTTGTATTTGGAGTAAATATTTATCTTTTCGGTTTATGTGCCGACGAGAAAAAACTAATACATGATTTTTTAAGTAAGTTAAAGCATAAGGTGGTCAGTAACGGGTAATCAGTGATCAGTAACGAGTGACGAATAATTGTATGAATATGGTAAGTTCCATCTAACCATAAAAGATAAAAAAATAATATAGATGAATAAAATACTTATAATAGGTGCTTTTGATAGATTTAACTATGGCGATCTGCTTTTTCCTATTATTATAGAGCAGCAGTTGAAAACGTATAACAAGGAATTAGATATAGCCTATTTTGGGATTATAGAAAGCGATTTGAGTACGCTTGGGGGCAAGCCTACTCAAGATATCCAACATTTTTATAAAGCCTGTACGGAAGGAAATAAAAGAGCTAATATCATCGTTGCTGGCGGTGAAGCGATCGCTGTTACCTGGAACTCCTTATTAGCAGCTTTGAGAAAGAACTATAGGCCCATAAGAAGATATCAACATCATTTAGAGAAATTTATTGATCTGAATAAACTAGCCAAAGGTGTATTAAAAGGGAAAACAGATTTGCCTTTTGTATTTAATAGCAGTGATTTTAATAACGTAGACCATGTGCTCTTCAATTCATTGGGAGGATCTGAAATACCCGACAAGATTTTTAAACAAGTACCTGGCCTTAAAAGTAAGCTGCAATTGGTGGATTATTTTTCTGTACGAGATAAAGTAACGCAAGAACATTTGAAAGAAAAGGAGATTGCTTCATCTCTATATCCGGATTCAGCAATCCTGATGTCAAAATTCTATACACCGGAGAAATTGAATAAGCTCATCAGTGATGAAGTGAGAAATTATGTGCAGCACAAAAAAGGGAAATACGTTTTTTTTCAAACGAATCGAAACCATGCCAAGCAGCAGGAAGCGAAAATTGCCGCCACATTAAATAAAATATACCAAGAAGAGGGGATAGATTGTTGCCTGTGCCCCATCGGAAAAGCCTCCAATCATAATGACGATGATGCTTTGAAAGTGATATATCCCTTGTTGAAGGGAGGGGCCAAGCTCTTTGATGAAGTGAATATATGGGATATTATGTATCTGATTGCCCATGCACAATGTTACATAGGAACTAGTTTACATGGAGCGATCACTGCCATGAGTTACGCGGTTCCTTATGTTGGCGTAAATGTAAAAAAACTGAACAGTTATTTGGAAACCTGGGGTGTGGAAGGGATCAATAAAACAGCATCAATCGATCGCTTTTTTGACCATTATAAAGAGGCTATACAAGTACCTAAAGAATCATTGAATCAGTCCAGGAATACGCAATTTGAGGCTATTGAAGAGTCGTTTGATCGTATGGCAAAAATTCTATTTACTGACTGATTCTTCTTCTTTTCCTACTTCTTTATGGTTGGGTTCTTCGTGTTGCCCATCTTTAAAGGCCTTTACGCCTTGGCCTAGCCCCCGCATGAGCTCAGGGATTTTCTTGCCTCCAAAAAGTAACAGTAGTGCGAGTACAATAACCCCTAGTTCCGGACCTCCAATAACACCTAATAATATTGTGTAAAGCATAATGTGATTTTTAGTTTACCTTTACAAAGGTATTTCGTAAAGATTAGAAAAACATTAAAAGGGGATTAATGTTGGTTTTGTCTAATAAAGGTATCGTTCCAACATCATTGGATAAATTACAGAAACATAATTTATTTCTCTATTTACAGAACACTGATATAGCCTCGCTTTTCTAGCTGGGAAAGATATGACCGCTTATTTTCAGAGATGTTCAATAAAAGTATTTTGTTAGATTGTATATGGAAATTTTTAATCGAAAAAAACAGAAAGAAACAACTGGCATTTTGCAACGCTTGTTGGTGATTTTCTTGATATTTACATTTTTAATTACTGCGGGAGCATTGTTGCTAAGGCATTCCATTGCGCAAAAACTCACTTATTTAAGCGTTAAATTAAAGGCTCCACCAGAAACGGGGGAAATCAGTACGATTTTACTTGAACTCAATGATGCTGAGAATGACTTTCAGCAGGCAAGTTTATATGGTTATGGAGACAAGCTAGCAGCGTATCAAACGAAACTGTTAAATGTATTTGATAGAGTAGAAGCGGTTTTGCAGGAATATGCCGCTGATACAAATGCTTATGTTAATGACGAAAAACAATTAAAAGAATTCGTAGAGGGCAAGTTGAATCTTTCGTTAAAGGTATTTGCATTAAAAAAGAACTTCGATTCTCTTCTGTCGCAATCTGCTGCTGAAACAATGGTGCATGGTAAAGCGCAATCGACTATCAAGCGTGATTCGCTGCATCGAGCCGCTCAGGATACCGTTATACAGGAGGTAGCTTCCGCGGTAGAAAGAAAGGGTTTTTTTAAACGCTTACAAAATGTGTTTTCTCCAGGGTCTGATTCTTTACGTACCAAATTACTAGTAGTCACCAAAGAAAATGCCATAAGGGATTCGATCGCTAAAGAATTAAGTGTTATCAACGAACGTGGACAGAAGCAGTTATTAGAAAAACTGAATCAGGAGCATAGTCTGCTTGCAAAGTCTCAACAGCAACTCATATCCTCTAATTTGTCGCTGATCATTCAGTTGAGACAGCTCATCGATCAATTGAAAGACAATTATCTCGCGATGTGGGAGAGAAGCCAGAGAGAAACGTTGAGGCAGTACGAAAACGCAGTAGATGATTTGGATAATTTTACCATTACGGCGCTGATTGCTGTTCTACTATTTGTGATTCTTTCGTTCATTTACATTAAAAAAGCAGGGAAGGCAGAGGATCAGTATAAAGCCGAAAATGCACGCGCCATTGCTTTAGCAGAACAAAAATCTGAAATGCTGGCAACCATGAGTCATGAAATAAGAAATCCGCTTACTGCAATAACCGGATTTGTATATCTGATGAAGAATACTTCGCTTACGAACGAGCAACAAAGAATGGTAGGCGCCATAAAAACCTCTTCGGATATGTTGATGGATACCGTAAACGATATTTTGGACATGACAAAGGTTGAGAATCAGCAGTCTGATGTATTAAAAGTGGTTTCTTTTACACCATTCCACGAAATAAAGGAAACTGTAGAAACCATGCGCTTCATTGCTATAAAGAAAAATATTTCATTATTCTTCCATTTTGATGGACCAGAGGATAGTATGGTTTATGGTGATCCCTTCAGGCTCAAACAAATTGTCATTAATCTTTTGGGAAATGCCATTAAATATACTGATGAGGGAGGTGTTGAAGTAAATTGTAAATGGCTCCACGAGAGACATAGTGAATCTACTGAGCTACATGTCAGCATAAGAGATACAGGCCTCGGCATTCCACAAGATAAGCAGGGAAAGTTATTTACAAAATACTATCAAGCCGGAAAAGACAATGATCGTCCGGGAACTGGTTTGGGATTGTATATCTGTTATCAGTTGATTAAATTACAGCATGGCAGTATACACGTGGAAAGTGAAGAGGGGAAAGGTTCGGTGTTTAACTTTAATATTCCTTATAAATCGGCCAACCTTTGATATCTCCTCTCTATTTAACTACTCCCTCTTGAACGGTCTGTCAGCTCAAAAAGTGAACCAAAAACCAATTTAGTTTTGTTTTAAGGCTGATTTTATCCGCCACTTCAATGTAATTTTATAGTGTTGTTTGGTGCAAAATACGTTGAAAAGGAGTAGGTTTGCACTCTTTAATTTAAAATTGATAAGATAAAACCTTTTATGGGGGCTAGAATACAGGCTATAGAATATTATTATCCAGAAAAAAAAATTACCAATCAAGATCTAAGTGAGGAGTTCCCGGACTATGATTTTTCTAAGTTTGAATACAAAATAGGCATCAGTAGCCGCTATGTGACATCGGCAGATGAGACGGCATTGGATTTGGCTGAAAAGGCTTGTTTAAAACTTTTTCAACGGGTCGAAAAAACACAAATTGACTATTTGTTGTACTGTACACAAAGCCCCGAATACATTATGCCCTCCACAGCTTGCATCTTGCAAGACCGATTAGGATTAAACAAAACCATTGGTGCCTTTGATTTTAATCTGGGATGCTCAGGTTATACTTACGGACTAAGCATGGCAAAAGCTTTTATTGAAAGCGGGCAAGCTCAGCATATATTGCTGGTAACTACCGATACTTATTCCAAATATATTAATAAGCAAGACCGCTCTAACAGAGCAATCTTTGGTGATGCGGCTAGTGCATCGCTTATATCTGCCACAGCGGATAACGGCATTTATAAATTTAAGTTTGGAACAGATGGAAACGGCTTTAACAAGCTAATTGTTAGAAATGGAGGAACGCGCTATCCGGTAGACCAAGAGCCAATAGAACGATTATATGGGAGAGGTAATATTTATACCGAAAACAACCTGTACATGAATGGACCTGAGATTTTCAGATTTACCAGTACAGTGATCCCTCCGTTTGTGGAAGAGGTGCTGGCCTTTAATGAAATAGAAAAGGAAAATGTGGGTCAGTTTGTTTTTCATCAGGCCAACGCCCATATGCTGAAGGTGATGCGCGAAAGACTTCAATTGCCTGTAGATAAGTTTTATATAAACCTAAAGGACGGCGGGAATACGGTTTCGTCTACTATTCCTATTGCCTTAAAAAACTATAGCAACCAGGATATGCAACTAGAACATACGTCTATTGTTATTGCTGGTTTTGGTGTCGGACTTTCTTGGTCGGCGGGATTGATAGAAATAGCAAGAGGCATATAACCTATAACCAACCCTTTTTCTTGAACCAGATGTAAATGCCCAAGGTAATAGCGGCCATCGCCAGCATCACTGCAGGATAACCCCAATGCCAATGAAGCTCGGGCATGAAATAGAAATTCATACCGTATACACCTGCTATGAATGTCAAGGGCATAAAGAAAACCGAAAAGATGGTTAATATACGCATGATTTCATTGGTTTTATGTGAAGCGATCGAGAAAAAGGCAGATAGGAGCTGTGCTGTATTTTCTGAGAGGTTATCATATATATTTTGCATGCGAATATATAAATCACGCAAATCCCTTGTATAAATATTACGCTGTTTAGGAGCGTCTATTTTATCAATAATCTCATGCGTTAAGATAAGCAGACGCTTTATCACATCCACTTTCCTCTTTACATAGTAGAGCCCGCGTAAAATAGGTGCTTTGCGTTGCTTGAGGAAGACGTTTTCTTCAAAATAATCCAGCGACTGCGCAAGTTTAATACTCGGTTCTTCAAAAGTGAGTAGCGAAGCTCTGATAATGCGGTTCAGCAAACACAAGGTATCTTTACATCCTCCAGCGTTTATCGCCTTTACTTTTACCCCTTCTAATAGGGGTTGCTCGGTGCGGTGAACAGTGAGCAGATAATCGCTGGTGTAAAAAATGGCAATTTTATTAGTGAGCTCTTGAATAGTATCAGCTTCACTAATAGGGTGCTGGGTAAATACTCTGATGATAATAAAAGTATAATGGTCTACAATCTCATATTTGGGCAGATGGTCAGGTTGCATGCAGTCTTTAATAGAAGCTTCGTGTAACGAAAACTGTTGCGCAATATCTTGTATTTCTTCAGGTGATGGATTGGTCAAGTCAATCCAGTCAAATCCCTGCTGCTCTTTAGAGGCCAATATTGTTTTCATAAGTCAATTTTTTTATCCATCGTTTATTAGATATCCAAGCCATAACAAAACACTCAGTTCATGTGGTGCTTTGTTGCTTTTTATCCTCAGCCTCTTTTATATCGGATGCATCCGGTTGCATCGATTGTTGCTGTTTGGCTGCTTGTGCCTCGTATTGTAGATGAATAAAGATAGGAAAATGATCAGAATCAAAATTGGGGAGCCGTTTCAATTCTTTTAATTTAAAATCGGTGGAGATGAAAGCATGGTCTAACGGAAAACGCATAAAGGGATAGTGGGCGTGAAAGGTATTGAAGAAACCTCTACCTCGTCGTGGGTCAAGTAATCCGCTCATTTTTAAAAAAAGTTCAGTGGTATAACTCCAGGCTACATCATTTAAGTCTCCTATTACCACTACTGGGTCGTCACTAGCCTTGGCGAGATCGGCAACCAGTAATAACTCTTTGTCTCGCTCTGTAGAGCGTGGGTTTTCATTGGGCACAGGCGGAGTGGGGTGTACGGCGTGTAGCCGTATTTTTTTTCCACTGGGGAGTGTGAAAAAGCAATGGATGGAAGGAATGTCTTGTTCCACAAGATATCTTATTTCGGTAGCAAGAAGCGGTAATCGCGAATATAACAACATGCCATAGGTGTTTTCCAATGGAATCCTGACGTGATATGGATAAGCATTTTTCAAGCTTTCTGTTTCTTCTTCCCATCGTTTGTTGGTTTCTAAAAGCAAGAGTATATCTGGATTAGCTTCTGCAACTACCTGAAGGCAGCCTTTCGTGTTTTTATTGTCTTCATATACGTTGGCAATCATAATGCTGAAGCTTTGGTCGGGTAAGTTCGCTTTGGCTGGTAAGACCTGTTTCTTGGAGAAAGGGGTGAAGGGTAAAATCTGGGTAGCCAAATAAATGGCATTCACACCAACGGCAAAACATAATGCCCAATGAAGTACCGAAGAAGAGTCAACATAAATCAGCAATAAAGTTAAACAGCATAGGGATGCTACCAATTTTTGCAATCTAGGATAGTCAAATACCCTAAAAATCCAATATTCATGCTTGATAAGCGGAATAAGAGTGAAGCAAACAGTAAGTACAGATAATATTATAATAAAAATATACATATTCTATCTATCAGTATACGGCGTAGAAAACGAAACAATATATCATTTTATTATCTTCTAGAAAGAATAACCTACATAGAAATGAGCGTGAACAAATGAAGACTATCTGATAGACCTTTTTTATATTATCAGGTAGGGCTATAAATCGATCGTTATTCATAATAAATAGTATATTTACTTTATAATTTGCAAAAAAAAACAGTATTTAAATAGCTATTAATTTTTCAATGAAAACAAAATCAAACATAGACTTCTTCGGTGTTATTTTCGTGTTAAGCATATTTTTTAATTGTATTTTAGGCTTAGGCCCATCACTGGCACAGCAAAATCCTGTTTTTCCCGGATGGTATGCCGATCCTGAAGGGATTAAATACGGTAAAGAATATTGGGTTTTTCCAACATTTTCAGCACCTTATGAGGACCAGGTTTTTATGGATGCCTTTTCCTCAAAGGATTTAAAAAAATGGAAGAAGCATGCCAGGATTATTGATACTGTTGCGGTTAAATGGGCAAAAAAGGCGATGTGGGCACCGGCTGTGTTAGAGAAAGATAGTAAGTATTATCTTTTTTTTGGAGCAAATGATGTACACGAAGGCGAAGTTGGTGGTATTGGAGTGGCTGTTGCAAATAAACCGGAAGGGCCTTATAAAGATTTATTAGGCAAACCATTAATCAATGAAATTGTGAATGGAGCCCAGCCAATAGATCAATTTGTTTTTAAAGATGTGGATGGAACCTATTATATGTATTATGGTGGTTGGGGGCATTGTAACATAGTGAAATTGAAGAATGATTTCACGGGCATTGTGCCTTTTGAAGATGGTGAGACTTATAAAGAAGTAACCCCGGAAGGTTATGTGGAAGGGCCATTCATGTTTGTCAGAGATGGTAAATATTACTTCATGTGGTCAGAAGGTGGTTGGGGAGGCCCGGATTATAAAGTGGCCTATGCAATAGCAGATTCGCCATTTGGTCCTTTTAAACGTATTGAAACAATCTTACAGCAAGATCCTACTATCGCCACCGGTGCCGGACATCACTCGGTTATACAGGGAGAGAAAGACAAATGGTATATCGTTTATCATCGCCGGCCGTTGGGAGAAACCAGTCCACACCATCGTGTAACATGTATTGATGAGATGCATTTTGATGAAAATGGGCTCATTAAGCCTGTTGTGATGACAAAATAATATACTGAAAATAAAAAAGAAAATGAGGCCCTCGCTACCCTTGAAATTATATGCGGGTTTGGCATTTTGTATCTTATTAGTGCTAGCCATTGGTGCGCTTTCATATAAGCGGATAAAGGATCAGATCAGGGATGCTAATCGGGTCAATCATTCGTATCAGGTGATCAATACCTCCCAAGCGATTAGGAACATATTGTTGCGGATAGAAACCAATAAAATCGCCTATAGAAGCACCAACGAGGAACGATTCTTAAAGCTCGTTGATGATTTGCAGAGTAGGAATACGCAGATTTTGGATTCACTGGTTGTACTCACAATAGATAATCCCAAACAAAATGATCTGGCAAGACAAGTTAGGCGTGATGTGAATAATTTTTTACTGTTAAATGCTGATGGACCGGATAAACAGCTTCTTCATGAAGAAACTATTGAACTGATCGATAAGGAAGACGAATCGTTTTCAATTATCAATCAGCGAATCGATCTCTTTCAGGAAAACGAAAGAGTCTTACTCGCACAACGTAAAGCAGAAAATGAACGTTGGGGAGCGATCACTGTACAGATTATTGTTTTCGGCATTTTAGTCTTGCTCATTGTAGTAGTTGTTTTATGCTATCGCATTCATCAAGAATTGCGCGGACGTATCAGTGCGCAATTTAATCTACAGGAAACCATTAAGCAAATTGAGGATCTGCATGTAGAGACGCGAGAAAAGAATTGGCAATTAGAAGGAGTTTCGCAGATCAATAATAAATTGCAGGAATATCCACATGAAATAAAAGGTTTGGCTCAAGCTTGTATGGAGGCAATAGCTCATTATTTACAGGTGCCAGCAGCTATATTTTACGTTTTTAATGAAGATGAACAGATTTTAGAACCTTTAGGTGCGATTGCAATTCCTGAAAATAAAAGGAAAGGGATAAAACTGGGTGAAAACTTAGCGGGCCAAGCGGCTATGCATAAGGATGTGAGCATAGTAGAGTATATTCCCGCTGATTTCTGGAATATCGAATCGGGCTTCGGCGTATTGCCAATAAGTAAAATTATCTACCTGCCCTTGTATGGTGCACAAGGACTAAAAGGCCTGATAGAACTCGGTAGTGTTGATAGTGCTGCATTCGACAAGACAGATTTTTTAAAGCTGATTGCCAATAATATAGCAAGGGCAATCGATAGTTGTTTGGCACATGAAAGAATGCAAACCTTGATGGGGCAGATAAATGAGCAGAAAGAAGAGCTGATAGCGCAAAAAGAAAACCTTGCCAAATCGCATGAAAAAATAAAAATACAGGCAGAAGAATTGCGTGTTTCTGAAGAGGAATTGAGAGTGCAGCAGGAGGAGCTACGCCAAATCAACGCAGAGTTGGAAACACAAAATGAAGTGCTGGAGCAAGCCCGACATGCCATAGAGATACAAAAGGAAGAACTGGAAAAAAGTAGTAGCTACAAATCTGCTTTTCTAGCAAATATGTCGCACGAATTGCGCACCCCGCTTAATAGTATCTTGGTATTGGCAAAGTTAATGGCCGATAATGCGACCGGAAATCTCAACGAAAAGCAAAAGGAGTACAGTAAGATCATTCATAAATCCGGTTCTGATCTTTTAGATCTTATCAATGATATTCTTGACCTTTCTAAAATAGAAGCAGGTAAAATCAATATAGTTTTGGAAGAAATAGCAATTGCCGATGTTGTCCAGAATATGCATGCCCTGTTTGACGAAGTAGCAAAAGACCGTGGAATACATTTCCATATAGAACGAGACGCTACTATTTCCGAAATGATTGTATCAGATCAACAACGATTAGAGCAGGTGCTTAAAAACCTATTGTCTAATGCTTTTAAATTTACGTCATCTGGCGGCAATGTGGGCGTAACAGTTGCAAAAGACCAAGTGAATGAAAAGGAGATGATTGTTTTTCATGTGTCTGATACAGGAATTGGTATTGCAGCGGATAAGCAAGAAGCGGTTTTTGAAGCATTTCAACAGATCGATGGAGCCATTAACCGAAAATATGCGGGTACGGGTCTGGGGCTTTCTATCAGCGCCGAACTGGTAGAGAAATTGAGCGGTTTTATAAGATTGGAGAGTGAGCTTCATCGGGGAAGTACTTTTTCTGTTTATCTGCCGCTCCATTTAAAAAAACCTCTTGTGGATCCACCTGTTTATGCGTTTCATACGCAAAATACAGTAGAGGATGTTGTTTTGCCTGCTGTGGTAAAGGAGCAACATGTAATTACAGATGATCGACATCATATTGCCGAGGGAGATAGATCTATATTGATTATAGAAGATGACCCTAATTTTTCAACTGTTTTGTTGAATTTTGCACATCATAGAGGTTATAAAGTGGTTGTCGCTTTAGCAGGAGATGAGGGTGTCTACTGTGCGGAGAAATATACACCATCGGCTATCATCCTGGATATGAATCTGCCGGGGTTGAGTGGAGAAAAAGTATTGCGGTATATTAAAAATCATGATGAACTCCACCATATTCCGGTACATATCATCAGTTCGCAAGACAACCCAGGAATAAATAAAGATGATATCGTGGGATACGCCATCAAACCATTGGCGATTGAAGAGATGGAGACTGTGTTTGATCTATTTTCAAATTATAGAGGAATAGATAGTGAAAAAAAGATATTGTTGGTAGACCGTGCCAATAAAGCCGGGCGAGGCGTATATGACGTATTGAAAAATCACTTAGATGTGGAGCTAAGTACATTAACAACTATAGAGATACCGCAACAGCTTTACGATGTGGTGCTCTATTATGTGGATAGCCATTCAGAAAATATACTGGAACAATTAACGATGCTTAAAAAGAGCATTAGGCCCAATATCGGTTCTATGATCGTTTTTGTTGATCGGGATATCGACAAACAGGAAGAGATGCTATTAAAGAGGTTTTCCGACACATTGATTCATCTTTCAACGAAATCTGACGAACGTTTATTAGATGAACTGAACCATTATCTGTCGCATGGAGGTGAGCAGCGATCAAAGCAGAAGTCGATAGACGCCGATCAGGGAAGTCAGTTTTTAAGCGGTAAAATCATTTTGGTTGCTGATGATGATATGCGGAATATCTTTGCGATAACAGCACTGATGGAAGAAAATGGCGCGAAAGGGCTTGTCGCAAATAATGGAGAAGAAGTGCTGGAAATATTGGAACAAACTGAAGTGGTCGATCTTATTTTAATGGACATCATGATGCCTGTTTTGGATGGTCTAGAAACGATGACTAGAATTCGACAAATAGCTAAATTTAAAGAATTACCGATCATTGCGATTACCGCAAAAGCAATGATTGGTGATCAGGAAAAGTGTATACAAGCCGGTGCTTCTGATTATGTAACAAAACCTATTAATGCTGATAAACTATTAAATTTAATAAAAATATGGCTTGCCATATAGATTTGCTAGATAAAAAAATAGGTATGCAAGAAAGGAAAGAAATAAATATATTGATTGTGGATGATATGGAAGAAAACCTGATTGCATTGGAAGCGATGCTGGATGCACCCAATCGAACTTTTATAAGAGCTACCAGCGGTAATGAGGCATTAAAAGTGGCTCTTAAAAAGGAAAATATAGGTTTAGTCATTTTGGATATACAGATGCCCCTGATGGATGGTTTTGAGGTGGCCTCTATTCTCCAATCGAACCCACGTACCAGAGATATTTCCATTATCTTTGTCACAGCAATTAATAAAGAACAGCACTATGTGTTACGTGGGTTTGAAGGTGGAGCGGTTGATTACTTGTCAAAGCCCCTGGATATCAGTCTTACCAAGGCAAAAGTAGCCGTGTTCGAAAGGCTGTATTTCTATCAACAAAGTCTAAAACAGGCTTTGAATGAGAACAAGGAGGTTAATGATAAGCTAGAGCGCTTTATGTATGTCGTTGCACATGATTTAAAAGCACCTCTCTCCGCCGTAAGGTCTTTAATCGCGATTATTCAAGACGAATTGACCGCGATGGAAATAAGGCAAGTTCATGAATACCTAGCGCTTTGTGAACAGTCAACGGATAATTTGCAGCAGATGATCTCTTCTATATTAAATTATTCGAGAACAAATGAATATTCTCTGACGAAAGAAAAGGTGATGGTCGCTGATTTGTTAAATGAGTTAAGGGAATCCTTATTACTCCCCAAGCATATAACATACGTTATAAAACCCAATCTGCCTGTATTGTATACCGTTAAAACCAAGTTATATCATGTGTTTCAAAATCTGGTTACTAATGCTATTAAACATAATGAAAAGCCAAATGTGGTAGTAGAATTGGGCATGGCGGAAGAAGACGATCATTTTTATACTTTTTACGTGAAAGATAATGGCAAGGGGTTAGCTAAAGATAATCAGAAAAAAATATTCAATCTTTTCGAAACGATCGATAGCGAACAGGGTAATACAGGTATCGGATTGAATTTAGCAAAAATGTTCGTTGAGAAACAGGGAGGAGTTATTACTTTGGATTCGGAACTGGGTGTTGGTAGTACATTCTACTTTCAGTGGAGAAAAAACGAGACGTAAATTTTTTTATTTAAGAACAGTATATATACTTCAGATAATATATGAGCAAAATCCTGATTTTTGGGGGAAGCGGCCAATTGGGGCAATGTTTAAAAACCGTGGCACCTAACGATGAACGTTTGATGTTTTTGTCATCAAAAGAAGCGGATATTCGTAATGAGATACAACTAAAGGCATTGTTTGAGCGCTATGCTCCCAGCGTTATTATAAACTGTGCAGCATATACTGCTGTAGATCGGGCTGAAGATGAAAAAGAACAAGCTGAATTGCTCAATGCTTATGCACCTGGTATCATCGCTAGATTATGTCAGGTGTATCATGTGGAAATGATCCATATCTCTACTGACTTTGTTTTTGAAGGCAAAAGAACCGGTTTACTACAGGAAGAAGATGAAACCATACCCACCGGAGTTTATGGTATGACGAAATTACAAGGAGAGCAGGCAATCGTTAAAAATTTGGAAAGACATATCATTATCCGTACGAGTTGGCTTTATTCTGAACATGGTGCTAATTTCGCTAAAACCATGCTGCGCTTAGCCAATGAAAAAGATCAATTGGGGGTGGTGGCCGATCAGGTGGGAACTCCAACCTATGCCATGGATCTAGCAAGAACTATTTTACAAATTATAGATGCGCCCGAGAAGAACTATGGTATTTATCACTATAGTAATGAGGGAGTGGCGAGCTGGTTTGATTTTGCCCACGCGATATTTGAATATAGTGGTATAAACATCACGCTGTTGCCTTTGAGTACGAAAGAATTTCCTACCAGAGCAAGTAGACCCGCTTACTCTGTTTTAGATAAATCAAAAATAAAAAGGCAATTTTCTCTTCGGATTCCGCATTGGAGAGATAGCCTCGAAACTTGTTTAGAACAATTACAGAGTATTAGGAATTGATGAGATGTGGCATGGTATGCTTATAACCATTAAATATGTAAGGTATGATCCATTTAGATACAATAAGAATTGGCATTATAGACGATAATGAGGTTATTCGACATGTTATTAAAATCCTCTTAAACCATCACAGGAAGCCATCTTTTGAAGTGGTGCTCGAACTGGATTCAATCTTGGATCTTAAAGTAATCAATGATCTACAGGTGCAACCGGAAGTGATTTTGTTAGATGTGAACATGCCGGGCATGACGGGTATTGAGGGGATTCCCATGCTATTAAGGCATTTTCCCGACTGTGCCATTATTATGCTTACCGACGTCGAAGATAAGGACACCATTATGCAGTCTATTCAATTAGGAGCACAGGGATATGTGAAAAAAGGTGCCAATCAACAAGAACTGGTTCAGGTGATCGTTAATGTTATAGAAGGTGGATCGTATATTAGTCCGATATTGACGCGTAAACTGTTTGATTTTATACAATCGAAAAGTAACCAATTGGACAACCTCACCGATAGGGAGCGACAAGTGGTAGGGGGTATTGTGGACGGACTGAGTTACAAACTCATCGCTTATCGGTATGATATCTCCATTGATACGGTTAGAGAACATATAAAGAAAATTTATAAAAAATTGAATATCAACAGTAAGGGGGAGCTTTTGGCGATGATAAAAATCTAATTTCCGCTATATCACATCTTTATGTGAGAGCCTTTTTTTAGAAAGAGAGACTATAAATAGCACCTTTGTGACACAATTTTTAGTGGTCATAGAATGTGTTTGTATAGATTTTTATACTTGGTACTAAATAAGAGGCAGTCAGTATCCCTGTTACTGGTCTTCTTACTGCATGCAAGTGTTCTCTGTGCACAAAGCGTAAACATAGATGACGTTACCTATGGTTTTAAACAGGATACGATCAGTACAGCAGTTGGCGAAACTTTTTCGAACGCGTTTTGGATTCAAAATAATGCTGTAAAAGATGTCCACCTATCTTTGGCACCCCATACAAACGATAAAAAACCTGGTATTTTAACTTTACCGGATACGATTTTACTAAAACCTGGTCAGAAAAAATATTTACCATTAAAATATCTTGCCGATCGGCAAACAATCCATAAAGAGATACAGGATATGGTGGTGATGCTACGTGCGATAGATCAGCAAGTACGGGTACAAGAATCGGCTACCTTCTACGTCCTTGTAAAGAATAGTCAAACACTGATTTTGGATACAGATCAGCAAGAAGTATACCTGGATCAACTAACAAATCAGGCCAACGTAATGGTAAGGTGTTTCAATAATGGATTGATACCGGTTAGTTTCCGAATAGAACTCACTGAAATTCCGGAAGGATTGGAGTTTATCGGAGAGACAATGAACCTCACCTTAAATCCGGGCGAACAGCAAAGTTTGCCTTTTATCGCTAAAAACAAACTGAACCGGAAAACACAAGCTGATTTTGCGGTAACAATGAGGGCATTGGATGCCAGTGGTAGGCAGATTTCGGTAAAAAGATTAAGAATTATGAGCGTTTCCAGTGATCGTAGACTATTCTTAAACCAAACACCTTTTTATCAAAATGTACCTAATACAGCTGCTCTTCGATATATGAACGTTGATAAATCTTTGTCGGTATACCAATTACAAGGTAATGGAAAATATGTATTGGATAGCGTGCAAAAATTAAGTTATCAGGTAAATGTTGATTATTTTCAGAATAAACAACAGGGTGTAAATGTTTACGACTCATATATTGATTATCAAAATAATGAATGGGGAGTGAAAGTAGGTAATATTTATGAATCACTGGATTTCAATTTAAACGGGCGGGGAATAAAAACAACCGCTCATTTAACGAATAAACGATCTCTTAACGTATATGGGGTAGATAACAACTTCCTTTTATTTTCCCAGTTGAATGAACAAAAGTTGGGAAGTACTTTTGCAGTTAACTATAAAGAGGAAAATTCGGCTGTAGATCTAAAAAATATAGTGCTGCTGCATAACACCAATCTTCTGACACATATAAATACTACCTTATTATCAGCTAATACCATGATGCCGCTAAAAGCTAACCAAACTATTGGACTGGAAGGAGGATATAGTGTACAAGATGCGGATGAAAGAACTCCTGTAAATGGCGCTGCTTTTGGAATTAATTACCACACGAAAAGAGAGTATTTCAACTTTTTTAGCCGTAATTATTATGCGACACCATATTATGGTGGCATTAGAAGGGGATTGCTCCAGCTGGATAATAAAATTCTATATGCTATCAATCAGTATGGAACGTTTAGCGCGCGTTTTACGTGGACGAAAAATAGACCAAAACTGATGCAAATGGCTGATAATAATCCTTTCCTCGCGAATAATTATGGAAATGCCGTTTATGAACTTGGATATAGTACCAGGCGGGGAGGATGGGCATTAAATGTCATGCCCTATTATTTTACACAATATATGGATGTCCAAGAATTGGGAGTAGAGAAAGATGCATGGCACTCATCTTCTATACGGACAAAATTAAGCGCTAACTTTAGCAATGCGTACCATGATTTTTCGGTGGATATGGATAACGGTTATACGTTTCAAAATACTTCTCATAAGCCACCAGCACCATTTTTATCTTCACGTATAAATGCCAATTATAGAAATCAGATTGCTGGAATTACCGCTTTTGTTCAGTTAAATAGTTACTACCTGTCTGATGCACTTGCCGTATCGGATAATCCCAAATACTCCATATATTCTATAGGACCAAATACACAGTTTGCTTTGCTCGCAGAAAATATAACCGTGAACGCATATGCGATGTACAATTATTTTGGTTATAATAGAACGCATAACTATTCTTTTAATAGTAACATTCGATGGTTGCTAAAGGATAACTGGGCAATTTCGGCTGATATTTTTTATGGCCTCAGCAAGCGCACGGTAAATGAGTATAATCCCGCAGTAGGATATATTACGCAGGAACAAATAGAGCCTAGTGCTTACAACTTCAGTTATAGCAATAGACAGATGAGGCTTGGCGTAGAAAAGCGTTTTGGAAGTGATCGAAACAGTGAGGAGAAAAAGTTGGAACTTGTCTATTTCGAAGATCGAAATGGAAATGGTTACAGAGATAAAGAGGAACCATTGGTGTCCGGTATTTTGGTAAAAATAGATGGTGTTGCTGCGCTTACGAATGACAAAGGAGCGGTGATATTTTCTGCGGTCAAGAATAAAAATTATGTGGTGTCCGTGGTAAATAATCGTGGATGGAGTACGATAGAACAAACAGAAGTGTTTTTAGATAGCCATAAAAAAATGGAAATACCTTTGGTGAAAACGGCTCGGCTAACGGGCGAGCTAGTGGCTAGCAATGATAAATATGCGAGCGCTATGGCGCAAATGGCAGGGATAAAGATACATGCAGTAGCCGAAAGTGGTAAAGTATTCAGCACCGTTACTAATGAAAAAGGCAGATTTAATTTTTATCTGCCTGAAAATAATTATATGGTTTACGTCGATACAGAGGGAATGCCTTTTACCATAGTCAATCCTAAAGAAAATGTAGACGTTACCGGAAAAAAATTGGCAGAACTACATTTTCGATATAAAGACGCTAGTCGTAATGTGGAAGTGACGAAGTTTTAGCCACTTCGAAACAGTTCAATGATATGGATAAATAGCTAACTTTTCGATTCGTTTAGCCAATAAAAAAGCGCTGATACGTGTAACGCCTGTCCTATTTTATTTTCCTTTAGCAGTTGTTTGACTTCTTCAATGGAAACTAATAATACTTCTATTTCCTCCTGATCGTCGAGGTCTTGCTCTTTTACTTTTACTCCACCCTTTGCTAAAAAGGTGCTGGTTATGTTGGTGCTGGTAGCCGGATTGGGATACAAGTCCACCATTTTTTCTATACTATCAAATACATATCCAGTCTCCTCCAGCATTTCCCTTTTGGCTGCTGTCAAGGCGTCTTCTCCTTCATCAATGACACCTCCCGGAATTTCCAAAAACTCTTTGCCGGCACCGTGACGATATTGCTTGACCAATATGACTTTATTATCGTCTGTTAAAGCTACGATATTGACCCAGTTCGGATATTCCAACACGTAATATTCGGGTACAATATGGCCATTCGGCATTTCACATTGATCTCTCCGCAGTACAGCCCACGGAGCTTTTACTAAATATTCGGATGATAGTACTTTCCATTTCATGGCCCAAAGATAAGGATAAGAAATCAGCCAACACTTCTGGCGCTATCAATAAATATTTATTTGTTACAAAGCCATTTATTAGTGCACGTTATCGACGAGGATAAAAGTGAAAAATAGCTTTATAAGTGAATAAAAGCCGTATTTAAAAAAATATAGCCGAATCACATCATCATGTGAGGGGTGAAATTTCGGAAAAATACAACTTCATGCAATCTTTGCACAGTGAAAAACAACAAGCCCGAGCTGGAAAGTATTTCATCAAAAAATAAAAGGAATAATAAACAAATTAAAAAACAAAACAATGAAAAAGAATCTATTAACAATCGCCGCAGTACTTACTGCACTTGTATTTGCTAACAATGAAGCAAAAGCACAAAATTCCGTACTTAAAACAGTTGCTGTAAATGTAGAGTTAAAAGATGTTACCGCTGTTGGCCCAGAAGGCCCAAGTGGTGCTGCTAATGTTGATTTCCTGTATGCAACAGCATCCGACTATAACAACGATAAATCGGTAACTATTCCCAATCAGTTTAATGTAACCAGTACAAAGGCATACGACATTCTGTTAAGAGCTGATAAGAATTTTGAGGGTCAAACCACCAGTAGTCAAACATTACCATTAGATATTTTGAAAGTAAGTGCCCGCACTTCTGGCACAGGCACGTTTGGCGCGTCAAAAATTCCAACCCTTACTAATGAGGTGTTTGTAGAAAATGCTGCCGCAGCGCTTAACCAGAGCTTTGATGTATTATACACCATCGAAAAAAATGAGACACTATTAGTAGCTCCAAAACAGAAATATACGACTAATCTAATATATTCTGTAACCGTTCATTAATCAACCTGACCATTTAATTGAACTGCCCCTTTGATAGCAAAGGGGCAGTATTCTTACGAAATCAATACGATTAAAAAGCAATCAAATGAAAATTAATTTCCGGTATCTACTCATCTTCCTGGTAAGTTTTTATGTTTACCAGCAGGCTGCAGCGCAAGCCGTATCCTTTTCACCAACTCGTGTATTTTTTAAAGGGAATCCAGGAGAGACGGTGAGCGAAGTCATTACAATTTCCAACACCAGTAAACTTCCTTATGAGTTTGTAACGAGTATTGCGGATTGGAAACGCGATTCGGTGGGGCAGAAAGAGTATGCGGAGATGGGGACAATGCCACACTCAAATGCTAAACATATCCAGTTATCGGGTACAACACTTCAGGTAAATCCAGGAGAACAAAAAAGTTTTACCGTCAGTATGATCATCCCGGTAAATCCCTCTTCTTCCATTGCGAGCAACAGTATGCTTTTCTTTACACAAACAAATGCCCAAGAACCTGACATGGATGGTAAATCGGGTGTAGGGGTGAAGGTGAGCATGGAGTTAGGGGTTCAGTTATTTTATACACCGTATGATTCAAAACCAGGGGACCTTCATTTTTTAGCTTTCGAGAAAGATGAAACGATATCAGATGATAATGCGCTGAATTCAAGGAATATTCGCTTGGCCGTGAAATTTCAAAACACAGGGGAAGTCAATAAAGATGGTTTTGTGCGCTTTGAACTTACTAATAAACAAAGTGGCGACGAAGTTAAGGCAAAACCTATTCCAATTGCCATTATGCCCCATGATGAACAATGGGTATATTACACCTTACCGCATCCGATAGATGAAGGAGAATATTTAGCTGTAGCTATCTTGGACGCAGGGAATAATTTTGACTTAAAGGTTGCTGAAAAAAACATCCATGTGCAATAATGGCAGCATACGATATTGGCTTCTGTGCGTTTGGGTATTGATCATCCATAACGTTTACGCACAAAATGCAACGTTAACAATCAATGAGTCTGTCTTAAATGCTGGAGCAACTAGTTTTATCGCCAATGGCTATAACTATCAAACGGGTTTAGCACTTCTTCCTACACTATATATAAAAACAGCAGCAGGTACCCTCACCGGTACAGCCGGAAATATTCCTGTAGATAGGTTTACAGCAACGTCTGTAAAAGATAATACCGATAGAACCACCGTTACGTTGGGCGAAACAGACCAGGTATTGAATGGGAGTCTTTTGGGGCTTCTCTCATTTAGTAGTGGGCCGTTTTCCATTCGTTATGCGGTGGGATCGCTGTCATCATATGCTTGGTTAGCAGGAAACTATAGTACTAACCTGAATCTTCGCGTTGCCTCCATAGGTCTAGGCTCAAACATAACACCCTCCACAGCAACACTGTCTGTTGTTGTATCGCCTTTTATCAGCTATACAGGCAATCCGTTAGACATTACGTTGGCCATAAATTCCTTTGACTATTTCCGCAATGGCTATTCGTCTAATGCTTTCGCACCCATCAACGGTAAACATACGGTGCCATTGTATGCATATGTGTCAACAAGCGCCAGTCAGTTTACGTTTACAAATGGGAATGCCAATGTAGTATCACCACAAACAGCAACCGAAGTTGTTAAGTACCAGATCACGGCACCTCTTACATCGAATATACTGTCTTTAAATACAACACAACAAGTTGCTTATGGCAATGCCGTTATACCGGTAGGTAATGCTACTGCTTTAAGTCAGAGGTTTTCTGTATCAGTGACCGATTTAAAGACTTCTTTTATTAACAAGGGTACCTATACAACGACCCTGAATTATCGGCTAACAAATAGCGATACAAATCCAACTATAAACAGTACTCGCACAGCGAACCTGCGTGTTGTCGTGGCCGATCTGCTAGAGTTGAATGTCAATAACCCAACGGTAAACTTTCTATTTAACACGGCAGAGAAATACCGTAACGGAATTGTCGTTGATGTTGCAGATCATTTAGTAATAAGCGCTACCATTCCTTATGCAGTGAAGGTAAAAGCAAGTGCCGCCAATTTTACCTCGGGAAGTAACGCCATCCCAGTGGGTGTGCTTAGTATAGGTTCTAGAGAGGGGCAGGCGGGTGTAAATACCATCTCCTCGGTTGCCAACCACGATCAGCTATTGATTGGTAATGGAGTACCCACCATTGACCTCCCCCTGGGTATCAAGTATAGCATCCCCGCATCACAAACAGATAAGCTTTTAAATAAGAAGGCAGGTACATATACTACCAATATTATTTACACATTAACAGCCCTCTAGTGTTAAGATACTCCGATTAAGTTTTACCTCTTACAAAACGTACCACCACGATTTGAATGCGACGAGTTTCTTTTAACCAACAACGAATAACCAACAACGAGGAACCAATAAAAGCAACTAATTTCCTACCTTTGTACCATGGCTAGAGAGATACTGGAAAATAAGCGTAAAGCGCTAAGAATTAATTTAAACGAGCAGATATATGGCACATTTGCCGAGATAGGTGCAGGGCAAGAAGTGGCCCGTAACTTCTTTACGGCGGGTGCAGCATCCGGAACTATCGCAAAAACAATGAGTGCTTATGATATGGCCTTTAGTGATGCCATATATGGCGCTGAAGACAATGGACGTTACGTCAGTAGTTCCCGATTGGAGAAAATGTTAGATCATGAGTATAGGTTGCTTACCGATCGGTTAAAAGGTCCAAAATATCAGAACCGTAAATTTTTTGCCTTTGCAGACACGGTTACTACCCTAAATTTTAGTAAAACCAATGATCCCCATGGTTGGATCGGTCTTCGTTTCCAATCAGAAGTAGGTGGAGAACCCAGTGAAATCTTTTTTCATGTGCGCCTTTTGGATAGCGATGCATCGCTACAACAAAAAGTATTAGGTATATTGGGTGTCAACTTGGTATTTGCCGCTTACTTTTACGTCAATGATATTCAAACGATGATAGAAAGTTTGGCCGATAATCTAGCCAGCGGCTCTGTAGAGATTGATTTTGTAAAATTAAACGGTGCTGCATTTAAGAATGTAAACGAGCGCTTGATCAATCTGTATCTCATTGCGAAAGGATTTTCAAGCGCGGCTATCTTTGATCGGACTGGTCATACACGGCAAGCGAAGGATCTTCTCTACAAGAAGGATGTCATTATTTTAAGAACTAAATACAAACAGAAGTCTAATCCCAACTTTGATTTGTTTAATCTGGCTGTAGATCAATTTAAGCGTAATTTGGGAGTAGATGATAAAAATCTGTTGGTAATGATAGAGGTGCTTATGTCAAATGCGTTGGAGGATCATCCAATTATGCAAAATGAAGATCTGGAATATTTTGCAACAAGGGCGGAGGAGTTGTGTGCTACAGGCAACCATGTATTGGTTTCCAATTTTACAAGAAACCATAAGCTGGCAGGTTTCCTGTCGCAGTTCAGGCCAAAAAACGTAGGAATCTCTACCAATATATCTAATCTTAGGAATATATTCAATTCAAAAAAATACGCGGAGAGTTATACCGATGAATTGCTAGCCTATGTGAGTGGGATGTTTAGTAAAAATGTGAAACTTTATGCATACCCTTATTTGGATAAGAATAATAATGAAATCATTACTACTCAAAATATGCCGGTTTCTGCAGAAGCCAAACCACTATTTGACTTCTTAACAAAAAATCATTATATCATCGACATCGAAAATTATGATGAGCGTTACGTGAAAACGGTTTAGGTCTCAGTTATGGGGTTGCCAGTTGCGCGAGTTGTGAGCAACAGATAATGTGTGCTCATAACTCGCAACTGATAACTCACAACTAACTAATAACTAGCAGCGGCTTCTGCATATTCACTTAATGGCGGGCAAGAGCATACCAGAGAGCGATCGCCATACGAATCATTCACTCTGCCCACTGCTGGCCAGAATTTATGAGCAACAACGTATGGAAGAGGGAAAGCAGCTTCCTGACGGGAGTAAGGTCTATCCCAGGCATCAGCACTGATAACTGCCAACGTATGTGGCGCATGTTTCAGCACATTATCATTTTTATCGGCATGTCCGGCTTCAATGGCGTCAATCTCTTTTCTGATAGCCAATAATGCATCGCAGAACCGATCTAATTCTGCTTTCGGTTCAGACTCCGTTGGTTCAACCATTAATGTGCCTGCAACTGGAAATGATACCGTAGGTGCATGGAAACCGTAATCCATCAATCGTTTAGCGATATCACCTACTTCGACGCCAAAGTTTTTGAAACTACGGCAATCTAAAATCATTTCATGTGCACATCTGCCATTGGCACCGGCATATAATATTTTATAGTCGTTTTCTAAACGAGCTTTGATATAATTTGCATTTAAAATAGCAAATTTGGTGGCGTTTGTTAAACCATCACCTCCCATCAGCGCGATATAAGCGTGCGGAATGATCAGTATAGAGGCGGAACCAAATGGAGCTGCTGCAACGGCCGAAATAGACTTACCTTCGTTGATATTTACTACTTCGTGTCCGGGCAAGTAAGGTACGAGATGTTGCGCTACTCCGATAGGTCCCATACCCGGGCCGCCACCGCCATGCGGAATACAGAAAGTCTTATGAAGATTCAGATGGCAAACATCAGCGCCAATATTCGCAGGGCTCGTTAATCCTACCTGTGCGTTCATATTAGCACCATCCATGTAAACCTGCCCTCCATTATCATGAATAATCTGACAAATAGCTATAATCGATTCTTCAAATACCCCATGTGTAGAAGGATAGGTTACCATTAAACAGCTTAAATTTTCCTTGTGTAGTTCTGCTTTTGCCTGTAGGTCGGCAACATCAATATTACCACGCTCATCACAGTTCACGACAACAATTTTCATACCCGCCATGGAAGCAGAGGCGGGGTTGGTGCCATGTGCTGAAGAAGGAATTAACACCACATGACGGTGGTGATCACCGCGATCTTCATGATAAGCACGAATTACCATTAAGCCGGCATATTCACCTTGTGCACCCGAATTGGGTTGAAAGCTCATTTTAGCAAATCCCGTAATGGCTGATAGCCATTGATTAAGTTCATCGAGCAACTGCATATACCCTCCTACCTGATCCAATGGAGCAAAAGGATGCACCTTGCTAAATGCTTCCCATGAAACAGGGATCATCTCTGTGGTGGCATTGAGCTTCATCGTACAAGATCCCAACGGAATCATCGAATGACAAAGCGATAAGTCCTTAGCCTCTAACGATTTGATATACCGAAGCATCTCGTGTTCCGAGTGATGCGTATTAAATACTTCGTGTGTCAGATAGTCCGAAGTGCGTTGTAATCCGCTCGGAATAACACTTTCTAACGTATTTTCAAGTGTGATAAAATCAATATCTGATAAAGTTTTTGCTTTCACTTTCGCAAATACTTTGACGATTTCTTTTACGTCTGCTAATGAAGTGGTTTCATCAAGCGAAATATGCACCACATTTTCCTTATAATGGAAATTCATTTCGTGATTGAGGGCCTCTGCATGCAGCGGGTTACACAAATCTCCCAGGTTAAATGTCAAAGTATCGAAATAGGCCTCATTTACCTGTATATAACCTAAAGAGGTCAACGCATTTGATAATAGTACAGTTAATCCATGAATGCGTCCGGCGATGGCACGAATACCTTGTTGTCCATGATAAGTAGCATAAAAGCCTGCCATGATAGCTAATAAGGCCTGTGCAGTACAGATGTTTGACGATGCCTTATCACGGCGGATATGTTGTTCACGCGTTTGAAGTGCCATGCGTAAAGCATAATTGCCTGAGGAATCTATCGTAACACCGATAATACGCCCGGGTATATTCCTTTTATAAGCATCTTTGGTTGCAAAGAAGGCTGCATGAGGTCCGCCAAATCCCATAGGCACTCCAAAACGCTGCGCTGATCCTACCACAATATCAGCACCCCATTCGCCCGGAGGAACCAGTAAAGCTAAACTCATCAAATCAGCAGCCACACTCAGTGTTGCATGGTTAGCGTGTAAGGCTTCCGCAAAGGCGCGGTAATCCAGCACTTTTCCGTCACCTGCAGGATACTGTACCAAAGCGCCGAAAATAGCTTCGTTAAGAACCACTGTTTCGTGGCTGCCTATTAAAAGCTCGATGCCATAAGAAGCAGCTCGTGTTTTTAGAACATCAAGCGTTTGTGGGAAGATGTTTTCAGATACAAAAAAGGTATTGGAATCCTTGTGTTTACGTAAACTATACTGCATAAACATGGCCTCCGCAGCAGCAGTGGCTTCGTCCAGTAGGGATGCATTGGCAATCTCCATTCCCGTAAGATCAATAATAGCTGTTTGGAAATTAAGCAGAGCCTGTAGGCGTCCCTGCGCAATTTCAGCCTGATAAGGCGTATATTGTGTATACCAACCTGGATTTTCGAACACATTGCGCAAGATAACACCAGGAGTGATCACATCATAGTAGCCCTGACCTATATAAGATTTAAAGACCTTATTTTTAGAGGCTACCTGTTTTAAGCGGTGTAGATAATCAGTTTCACTTAATGCCGGTGGCAAGCTCAAAGCATGTTGTAAACGGATTTTTTCAGGAACAGTTTCATCGATCAATTGATCAATACTATCTACACCAATGGTTCTAAGCATTTCTGGAACATCCTGGGCGCCTGGAGCGATGTGACGTTCTTCAAATTTTTCTTGAAAATTTATATTTAAGCTCATTCATGTATGAATTAAAGATGGCGATTTAATAGGGCGTGATCTGAATAATTGCTGTTTAGGAGGGTAGCATTTTTCGCTCATTAAAATCATTTTATTTCAGGGCACAAACTTAGATAAAATGCTTGGTATTCACGAACACAAAAATGTAATAAATTCCATTGTGAGTAATTGCTTTTCATATGCAAATTGAAAAAAGCATATAAAAGTAATTTATTCATCATTATAAGCCGCTAAAAGTCTTTCAATGCTCGCTGCCTTTGGATGGCAAAAGAAGGATTAAGTAATTTATCTTCGATGCGCTCGTGTTGATCGGTTTTCTAAGGAAGCTTCGTAAGAAGATTGTTGAGTTAAATAGAACGTTTTAGTTAGTCACTTTCTCCCGCAAAAAGTGACGCAAACTTAGCGAAGCGCTCTCATGAACGCCATGAATAATAAACACATGTGAATAAAGCTCCCGCTGTGCCTAGTTGCTGCAATGGTAATGCCTCCACCTGCAAACCGCAACCAGACAAGGCGGTTTTTCGTAGAACGGAGGGCTGTTGCGAGCAAGCACAGATGCTCCGAAGTACTTCATGGCATAGGCTTGTGAAGGAAGCGACCGACATGGATATAGCTTCAATAGAACGAGGCTAGCGCGCAGGTTGAACGGCCTCGCAGCATGAGCGTTAAAAAAATGGGGTTTAGTGGGTATGGTTGGTTCTATGACGAGTGTAGCATAGCGGAACGGCTTCATGGAACAAGGTGGGGAAACCATTTTTAGCGAATTCTGTGCAGCCTTGAACTTTTGCTTCTTTTCTTTCCAAGAGAAAAGAAGTTGAATAAATTAAATGTTCATTATTTGGCAACAAAAATAAAATCATGAAAAGTAATTTTGTTAAATTGCGCTATGAACAAACACTTGCCGTTAATAGCCATGCTGACGGGATTTATCTCCTTCGTTGGGATCATTTATATGATGCTAAATCCAGATCTGCCAAATATTTGGGTGTTTTTAATTTATACGCTAGCCGCCTGTGCTGGGATATGTGGCTTGTCTCTGATGGGCAGGAAGAAATAATTAGCCAATGTGATTATCGGCTAATTTATTATTCTACTTTATACCGATAAACACCTCTTCCGATATTTCCATTTTCATCTATTCCTTCTACAACGGCCTTATAAGTCCCTACTCCGTCTGCATTATAAAACTGGAAGCTGGCATTTCCAGCGTCGTCCGTAATAATATCGGGATTCCAATATACCGTCGTACGTAAATCAATCCCTGGTGCACTGGTGGGGGTATATTTCGGAAGATAGAAACTTCTTTCAGCTTGATACCCTAAAGGTGTAATGGTGACGACATTTGACTTCGGCAAGAGGTTTTCCAGTTCAGCTTTGCTTATACGGGTGCCTTCCGGTTTCTTTTTGGTATTGATAACCAACACACCATTACTTTGATAGGTTCTGTTTACGGTCCCTAAATCATCCCTTAAAAAGATTTCAACAGACTCTACTTCCATCGGTGTTACCGTATTGATGCCATTTACATCGATAGCCATACCGTTCAGGAATACCTGTACAGGCGTTCTATTTCCCTGGTTGTAATCGCGGGTAATGTAGAAATTATTATCCATAAAGGTAAGTCCCATGGCAGCGGTTTGTAGGCAGTTTATTAATAGATTACAACCTGTAAACCGGGATCCATCTATCAGATGGTCTGGAATCGGGCTCAGTCCGGATAGCGCCGGATATTGTGTATGACGTGGTTTAGGAGCTACTCTTTCGGTAATAACTACTTCTTCTAATAAACGTTCGGTCCGATATTGTCTCGCACTGTTTCTTAGATAAGGGGTTAAAGTACTATCGATATTCAAAATTTCATCTGGTGCTGTAAAGCCTGGGGAGATAGCTGGATATGCATCACCATTAAGGGTGATTTTAAGGTTTTTAAAATTCTCATTATTACGGGCACTGATGGTAATCTGCGCCGAATCGGTGAACATAACGTTGCTGAATTTAAAATTGCCTTGTTCGTCAGATAAGGTTTCCACGCCATTTTTGTCGTTGCCGATGGTCAATTGTAACTTTCCATTAGGTACTGCAATACCGTTTAGCAAACGCAAGGTCCCGGTAATGTCAATACCCTGTTCAGGTAAGAAGGCGATACTGGGTATTTTGTCTCCAATGATATCCTTATAATCAAAACGGCGATAGCCTTGTGTGAGCATAAGCACATCGAGATTTTCCTTAGTTTCCTTGCTTATTTCCCGGAAATAATAATTCGGTTGCTCTACATAGCCCTTTAAATCTGATGTAAGCAACAAACTGCTTAAGATAGTTGTTTCGGCATTTTCATTAAAAGGTACTTTTGTTTCGTCAATAACCGCCACAGAGAAGGTTCCTACTGCTTGCGCACTATCGGTTTGTGCCTGCAATTGCAGTTGCACCGGCTGCTTCGGTTTATATGATTTTTTATCTGTATTTAAGGTAAGCTTTAGCTCATGAGGTTGTTGGATGAACACCAAACGTTCACTCAGCGGAATACCGGCCGGAGAGAACAAAGTGAATTGTACGATACCCGAAGGGAATTTGTTTTTCGGTACAGAGGCATTGATACTTTTGCTATTTAAGGGTGTCTGAGCAGCATAATAAATAACACCATCGCTCTGCCCCACTAAGGAGAAAACTTTGTCCTGATTTTGCTGGAGATAGAGCTCGTTGGATAAGATTTTAATGCTGATATTTAAACTATCTGATGGGTCTATGGCAAAACTGGTGCCAAAGGGACGCACTTTTGGCAACTGATAGCTGTGCTGTGCACCATTGGCTAAAGTGATCTTGGCCGTGTAAACGGCATCGGCTTTGGGCGTAAGTGTAAATTTGCCCATCCCCGCGTGACGCGTGCTTAAGTTTGCCACTTCCTGTCCACTTTGATCTACTATTTTACCTTCAATGGATACGCCAAGGCCATCTCCGCCAACAGCTTTAAACGCTACCGTGCTAGGGATATCGGCAATCAAATAACCTCCTTCAGGAAAGAATTGCACATCCGGTGTCTGGAAGGCAGAACGTAAGGTATAACTGGTGCCTACAGAACGATTATTATCCAAACTGATGGTGGTATTAAGCACACCTTCTCTTAATGTTTGTTGTTGTTCGTTGCTTAAATTTATTTGTAAATCACCATTTTTATCTGTTGTGCCGCGACCTTTTCCCAAGCTACTAGTCCCGCGTATCAATTCCCAGGATACTCTTTTGTCTATCAGCGGTTTGCCTTCCTCATCTGTATATCTTATCTTACCATTAACATTAGCACCTTTGCCTGAAGTCGCCGCGGAGAAATTAGCATGTGTTTTTACCCTTTTATTAAATACATCGCCCAAAGTGATGTTTTTATTGAAAAAGTAATCAACATCAAAGTTCATCATATATTTGGTATAAGCACGGATACGGTAGTTCCCCTGTTTATATAGTAGAGGATCTAAAACAATAGCGCCTTTCCCAGTACCTTGTTGTGTCGGAATAAGTGTCGTTTTCATTAAGGAATCATTGCTATTCAACACCTCTACATACACCACCTTGCTTAAACCGGAAAGTTGATGGTGACTAGTGAGATAAGATTTGAACCAGATTGTATCGCCTACAGCATAATAGGGCTTATCAAAATGGAGATATACTTTTTCAACAGGCTGCTGCGTAGCAAGGGTGTTGGTTTTTTCTACTATAGTATTTAAATCAATGCCTTTTTGGCGGGATTGTGCCCAGGATGTCAACGTAAAAAAAGATAGAATAACTAAAAGTAAGTATCTGTTCAAAAGTACCATAAATTGATTTCCGATTTTTTTAGACGGGCTAATTTATCGAATTATTCACTTACTTCTGACTTTTAACAGATTTTTAACAAAAATGATGAAGAGATGATGTGGTGGGACGATGATAGCATCTCGGCCCAGGCTTGGGGTAAATAAACAATAAATGGCAATCAAACTTGGAACTGCAGGCAATCAAATTCATAAATAGCCATTAACTAAAACAAGTATTATTCGTAATTAAACTGGACTTAAATTGGATTTATCCGAACGAGGTCCGAACAAGGTCCGAATTAAGTCCTATTCAGGTCCTATTTATTTTATAAGTTAATAGTACGTTGGTAGCTTGCGTCTATAATGAAATATATTTGTTATTTCGAAGGCAAATACCGTATTCGCTCCACTTTAAAATCTTTTACTTTTAAGTCCAATTTCGTTGTACTCCATATTAAAATAACTACCTTTGGCTTCTCACCTGCTTGTTATAAATAACTGGTAGGTAATCCAGGCCTAACAACCTTGATTGAGTATTTAAGAACCACTATCGAAAGAACTAATTAGAAATGAGTAAAATGAATCGTAAGCAAGATGCGCTTGATTATCATGCTAACGGCCGACCAGGTAAAATTGCCGTAGTACCTACTAAACCAACCAACTCACAACGTGATTTATCGCTAGCCTATTCGCCGGGTGTTGCTGAGCCCTGTTTGGCTATTGCGGCGAACAAAGATGATGTTTATAAATATACCGCGAAAGGAAATTTAGTGGCCGTTATCAGTAATGGTACTGCCGTGTTAGGATTAGGAGATATTGGCCCAGAAGGGGGGAAACCCGTGATGGAAGGGAAAGGACTGCTGTTTAAAATTTTTGCCGATATAGATGTGTTCGACTTGGAACTCGACACCAAGAATGTAGATGATTTTGTACGTACAGTAAAGATACTTGAACCTACTTTTGGCGGCATTAACTTAGAGGATATCAAGGCGCCTGAATGTTTTGAAATTGAACGTCGACTGAAGGAAGAAATGTCTATTCCTGTGATGCATGATGATCAACACGGTACGGCTATTATCTCTGGGGCTGCCTTAATCAATGCTTGTGTCTTACAGAAGAAAAAATTAGATAAAGTAAAGATAGTAGTAAATGGGGCTGGTGCTGCTGCCATCTCCTGCTCGCGCATTTACGTTTCCTTGGGTGCGAAGCCCGAAAATATTGTCATGATAGATAGGTCGGGTGTTATTCGCAAAGACAGGGAAAACCTTGATGCCCTTAAAGGAGAGTTTGCAACCGACCGGGATCTCCATACGTTGGAGGAAGCAATTATAGAAGCAGATGTTTTTATCGGACTTTCTGCAGCAGATGTCCTTTCTGCGGAAATGCTGAAATCAATGAGTAAAAACCCTATTGTTTTTGCTATGGCCAATCCTAATCCTGAAATCGCATATGATTTAGCAGTAAGCACTCGGAAGGATGTGATTATGGCAACAGGGCGATCTGATTATCCCAATCAGGTAAACAACGTGCTCGGATTTCCCTATATATTCCGTGGCGCGCTTGATGTTAGGGCCACCGCTATTAATGAAGAAATGAAGCTAGCAGCGGTATATGCCATCGCGAAATTAGCAAAGGAACCCGTTCCGGAGTCTGTAAATCTTGCTTACAATATCAATAACTTAAAATTCGGGAAAGATTACATCATTCCGAAACCGACCGACCCTCGCTTGATTACAGAAGTGGCGCCGGCAGTGGCCAACGCTGCTATTAGCTCCGGTGTAGCCCGTGCAGAGATAAAGGACTGGGAGTTATACAAGGAAAGCCTTCGGAAACGTTTGGGCTTAGACGATGTATTAATGCGCGATTTGAGCATTGCTGCCCGGCAGAGCCCTAAACGGGTAGTGTTTGCAGAAGCAGATAATTACAAAATTTTAAAAGCGGCCCAAATTGTAAAAGATGAATGCATTGCACACCCCATATTGTTAGGCAAAAAAGAAAAGATTAACCGCATTATTGCCGAACACGCTTTAGACTTAGCGAATGTACCCATTATCGATCCTTTAGAGGAAGTGGATACACCTCAGTTTAAAGAGTATGTAGAGCTACTCTATAAGAAAAGACAACGTAGAGGGATTACACCATTGGAAGCGAATAAACTGATGCTAGACCGTAATTATTTCGGAGCAAGTATGGTTGAGTTTGGCAGAGCAGATTGTCTGATATCGGGTTTAACAAAGAATTACGGAACCACCATCCGTCCCTCCTTACACGTAATTGGCACCAAACCAGGAAGCCGTGTGGCTGGGATGTACATGATGTTGACCAAAAAAGGACCGGTTTTCTTCGGTGATACAACCGTGAATAAAAATCCTACAGAAGAAGAACTGGTGGATATTACCGTTCTATTGCATGATGCAGTGAAAAAAATGAATATTGAACCACGCATCGCCTTACTTTCTTATTCCAATTTTGGATCTAATGAAGGGGAAATACCTTCTAAGATGCGTAATGTGGTAAAAACTTTACACGAACAATATCCGCATATCGTGGTTGATGGAGAAATGCAAGGTAATTTTGCGACGAATAGTCAGCTATTAGTCGAAAACTTTCCTTTTAGCAATCTAAAAGATGGCCCAGCCAATGTATTGGTATTCCCCACTCTAGAGGCTGGGAATATAGCTTATAAACTATTACAAGAATTAGGAAAAGCGGAGGCTGTAGGACCCATTCTGTTGGGGCTTAATAAACCTGTGCATGTATTACAATTGGGTAGTTCTGTACGCGAAATAGTGAATATGGTAACTATTGGTGTTGTAGATGTCCAGGCTAAAGAGAATGAGGAGAAGGCTGCTAAAGATAAAAAGAAGTAACATCACTTAGAAGAAGGCGTCTAAAAAGCCCATTGCCGTCATATTGAGTGTAGCGTAGCGAAATCGAGATATCTGTTAATGAATCAATTGCAAATTAAAGATTTAACTTCGTTGAGCCTCCGGGTTCTCCGCTCCATTTCATTACGGTCGAAATGACGACTTTTTAGACACCTTCTTTTTAAGATAGTTTTTACAACGAAAGCAATCAAAAAGAGAGAATGTACGAATATTTAAGCGGTAAGCTTGCATATAAATGCCCTACTTATGTGGTTCTAGATGTCAACGGCGTCGGTTATCATGTGAACATTTCTTTACATACATTTGGCCAGATAAAAGATAAAGAGCAGTGTAAATTGTTTATCAGTTTCCAAGTGAAGGAAGACTCACATGCTTTATATGGTTTTGCTGAAGAGGGGGAACGCCGCTTGTTTAACCATCTTTTGTCTGTTTCTGGAATCGGGGCCAGTACGGGAAGAATGATTTTATCGTCTATTAGCCCCACGGAAATTCAGTCGGCCATCGTACAAGCAGATGTTAAGCAGATTCAGCGTATCAAAGGCATCGGACCAAAATCCGCGCAGCGAATTATCCTGGAATTACAGGATAAGCTGAAAAAGGATGGCCCAGGGACTCTAATAGCTGTTCCACAACACCAGTCAACTTCGGAAGAAGCTATTTCCGCCTTGGTGACGCTTGGCTTTAGCAGAGCACAGACTGATAAAGTGCTAAGCAGTATCGCAGAAGCTAATCAACTTACTGTGGAAGAGCTGATCAAAGAAGCCTTGAGAAGATTGTGAAAACTTTCCGGTTTATAGCCCGAACTTTCAAATAATAGTTGAAGTGCATGTTTATGCTCGTCTATCAATCCCTCAAAATCACGTTCATTCAGTGTCTTGGTAAGATAGATACGTACCTTTGCCTCATAGTATTTTAAGTTAAATTGTTTGGCAATCAGAATCAGTTGTCTGGAAACATGTAAAAAATCTTTATGCTCCTGTCTTAATAGTTCCATATCTAATAAACCTTGTTGTATTCTATTGATGGTATGTGAGCTATTGACAGACTTCGCTTTTTCTTTCGCTTGTAATGCTAGATCTGTTTTGCCCATTAATAAATGCCGTTCGGCCATAGCTAAATGAATACATGCTTTAAAGTCAGATGTTATTTTGCGCTCAGGATCCAATCCATACTGATGTACTACATGTAGGTAATTAAGCGTAAGTTCTTCAGAACCCTTTAATTTTAACAGAAGGTATCCCAATATATAGATAAGTTGCTTATGCTGAAGTTTGACATTCCTTTCGGGATAATTACAGAATAATTTAATCTCATCCAGCGCTTCCGTTTTTAAGAAATTATGCCGATAGTAGTGGTGTATATTTTCGATAATCAATAAAGGATTGAGCGAAAAATCGGCAAAATGTTCGCGCGGTATAGAACGGAGGATCTCTATATGCTTAAGCACCTCCTCGTCTCGTAAGTATAAAAGTTCAAAAAAAGCGAGTGAGGTATGTAGTAAAATCTTTTGCTGATGAGATATATGGTAATGTAGTAATTTTTTGAGGGCCAGTTGATATTCTGTTTCCATTAATATGTGGTCAAGCGCAATATCGATAAATGCAGAATCAGCGAAAGCTTGATTTAAGTTGGATGCGATACTTGGATCTGCACTTACTACATAATCGAGATTACTGCATGTAAACAATATCAACGAAGCTTGATGAGGCTCTATAAAATCGATTCCTCGTATATAATTAAAGATCGTAAGATGACCGGTTTCCAGAGAGAAAATAATAAACCATTTCAGTAGCGCTAGATTTATCTCGTCGGGAAAATTATTATGTTGCAGATAATTAATTGCTCGCTGATCAACACTGCCATTATTTTGTTCAATTACGTTTTGGGCCAAGAAGTATGCCGCAATGACGAGCGATTTGAACCGGATTTGATAGGCTGCACGTGTTCCTTTCTCTTCTTGGTATTCGAAGATGACACCTGCATGTAAAAGCTCACTATAAATGCTATTGTTTTCCTTGATGATGCTATACGCTTCCTTCTTGTTGACAAAGGCAGCATCTTCGTTGAAATTAATTAAATTAACCAACTGATCGATCATGACTTGTTTTTCAGCAGCCATTGCGCCTTTCAATATGTTTTTATGCAAATATAGAGAGGCGATAGCAAATTCATCTGCAGGCGTCAACTGATCGGCACGGATGGCGTTTCCTTTTAATTGATAATAATATTGAAAGTGCAGCGGTAAACTGATAACAGGGAAGTACTTTCTAGTATAATCATTCTCTTCTACTGTGGCATTGCCGATTTTATCTATGAGCTGTTGTATCTCTTGTGTGCTGAATGGTTGCAGATTAGTGGCATTGGCCCGTTTGTTATATGGGAAATTAGTGAACCACAGCTTATCTATATCTGAGTGATTTTCGATTAGGTGTCCATATTTCTGCCAGGTTGATGGGCGTAATGTGATAATGATTTTCATCCATGGATAATTGGATAGATACGCAGTCATATCAATCAGTTGTCTGAAAACGATGTCGAATAAGCGGTTATTAATCAGGTTATTGTTGAAATCGTCTATAATGATGTAGAAATTACCCGGCGCTTCTTTCTCATAGTTCGATATAAAATCTTCGAAATGTTGTTGTTGAGGAAAATTTAGTAAGTGCGCTAGCCATTTATTACTATGAAAACCGAAGCCAGCTGCAAAAAACAGAGACGAGCTGTTAACATGTAAAAATATATTATTTTGATTTTCTAAATGGTTAGCTGCTAACTGCCGGTCTACCCAGTGGGTTATTCCAATTGTTTTTCCCATACCCGACGGTGCGCTGAGGATACAACCGGTTGCTTTTGAATGCAAGAAGTGCTGGATATGGTCAGTAATAGGCTGCCTTTCTATTGTATAGAGGTAAGAAATACCACTTTTGTGTTTGTTGGTTTGAATGGTAAAACGGGTAATATTATGAGCTGCCTGAGCAATCTCGTTCCAACTGATCAATTCTTTCGTCTCGTCCTTCTGGGTTTCCATTACCTTAATAAAGTCCGCCCAGCCGTCGTACCCGCAGTATTGTGACAAAGCGTTTAACGTGAAAGTGGAAGGGGCATAACGCGCCTGTGCAAAACCATACACTCTTTTGATGGTCGTTTGGCTGATCGTCTTATGGGTTTTGGTGGAGATATCCAACGCAAGTTTATAGCAGTCGGCCGCAATAATATGATCGATTTGCGCGATTTCTAGTACTTTATTTTTAAGTTCTTGTATATGCGGTTGTAAAAATATCTTCATGCTTTATGTTTTGGTCAACAAATGGTGAAATTGCACAGCGTGATAAAGATAGTAGTTAAAAATATGGAAGGCAAGAAAAGGCAAACTTAAGAATGGCGAAAATTTCTTTCGCTGAATTTAAGGATTAGGAGGAGATTGTAACTGAAATACGGGTTGAGCTGTGTCATACTTGTCTGTGTAATTTAGGTAAATGATTCGTTTTAAGGCTTTTTAGAAGGCTTTTTTTATCAAATCCCGCTATTGCTGATTTTCTTGCCAATAATCTGAACGGCACGTTTTGTCGTGATAAAGTGTGAATAAAAGTGAAATTCTGTATAAAAAGTGAACAAAGTGAACAAAGTTTTTGAATACTGAACACGATGAACAGTTACGCTGCTAATGAACATTGTGAACGGCTAATTCTTCATATCGGTGAAATACATTTGTATGACAATTATTATGCGAAATAATAAAGGTAAGACAAGATGTATTACTGCATCCATACTTACCCACCATTAATAAATTATATAAACGGATAGCGTGTTAATTTATTGTGAATGTTTTTACTGTTCATCAGTATAGTAAAAAGCAGAAGCAGTAGTGATGCTGTCTTTTTTGACATCGAATCTATCTACTTAATAAGCTGTTGTATGAAAACAACTTTTACGTTCAGAAAATCTTTTCCCCATTTTGTAGTTCCTGTTTTGGCAGTTTTTCTTACTGTATTTGGTATGGTAGGTAAGGGGTATGGACAGGATAAAACTTATGCGACTTGGACGCCCAATTCTGGTAGAATTCAAATTGGTTTATTCGCAGGAGGAGGTGTTACGGGTGCTGGCAATGCAGCTATTGCAGACGACACTTATGCGACAATGACATCACAGCGAACTGTTCTGCTTGCAGGTGGGGACGCTTGGCTACAATTAAAATTTCCTACAGCCCAGCCCGGGAATGCCGTTACGTTTATAAAGGTTTCTGAGCTATCGGAGTCAGGATTAGGATTAAACCTTGGACAGCTATTAGGCGCACCCAATAATATTATTATAGCTAATCTCTATCAAAATGCTTCTAATGGTTCAGCAACGAGCAATGAGGGCACTGTAATCGGTGGGACTAGTATAGAAACTTCTTTTATTAGAGATAACAATGGAGATTTATATTTGGCAGTTTCTGCTCCACAAAATACAGTTCCTTATAATGGAATTAGGATTAGGTTAACTTTTCCTCCTGAATTAAATGTTGCTTCTACCATGAGCATGCGCGTGCATCATGGATTTACCTTATCAGGGATAAACTGCGGTCTAGGAACTTATACGGATGTTGGAAAAAGTACTGGTCTTAGTGTTACCTTAACAGATGTTGTTCAGAATCCTCAAAATGCCGTAGACAGCGATCCGAATAATTATTCTACTATAAGTACCGGAACCTTGCAAGTAGCGGGTTCGGTATTTCAAACATTTTACTTTAATGGATTGTCCGCCCCTCAAGATTATTTCAAAGTTAGATTTGCCATTGGGGGAGGTAGCTTACTTGATCTTAACTTAATAGGGAGCTTTGAGATTCGTGCTTATAATGGAAATCAGCAAGTGTACTCTCAGAAGTTGCAGGGGGGCCTTATCAATGGCGTAGATTTACTGGGTTTATTGAGGAATGGTGAAATCGTAACTCTTCCGATAGGCCCAGGTGTGCCTTTTGATAGAGTGGCGGTTGGTGTAAACACTTCTGTTGGATTGAGTTTAGCGAGTTCTCCATTAAGAGTTTACAGCGTAGAACGTTATGGTGGCGCTAACAGTCCTGTTTTGACATGTATAGACCCTGATCCAATCGTACCACCGGCTCCAACAGATCATATGTTGAATCAAAAAGATTGTGCTACGGAAGTAATATCTTTTGATCATGCGAATTTTCCTTATAATGCGATCGATGGAAATAATGATACTTACACCGAATTGGAAGCAAGTTCGGGAGTTATTGTAGGAATAGGAGCTTATAATGGTCATGTTGAATTGGGCTTCAATGCAATACGCCCGGCAGGTACAACCACTTATGTTCGGATCGATTTTGATAACGAAGTATTAGCAGGATTACTGGATGGAACTTTGGGGCAGCTGGCAAATGACTTGGTTAGTAACCTACTATTTGGCGGTCACTATTTTGGTGTTGAAGCAAAAAATAATGGTAATGTAGTATTGGCACGCTCCAGTAATGCTGCATTTAGCCCATCGCACATTGAAGCGCAGGGAAGTGGTGTAGTAAAAATTGTTCAGGATAAATTTGGAAAATACTATGTCGCTATAACACCTGAATCCGATTATAGCAGTATCCGGATAACGGAGAGATTAGGTGCTGTCTTGGGCGTCGGTGAAGTGCGGAACATGAGGGTCTACGATGCTTGTTATTCAACAGGTTCTGAACCTTGCGAGCAGGGCTTCGCTACCTATTCTCAGTCGGGTGGTCTTACCTTGGATTTATTAAATATTGGTAGACCAGGGGTTGCCGACGCCGAATATGCGATCGATGGTGATCCTAATACTTCTTCGAAAATAAGCATTGGCGCTTTAGGTATCGCTGGAAGCATCTATCAATACATTGATTTCCATACGCTATCGGCAGAAACGGATCACTTCCGGGTAAAACTGAAAATGGATGGAGGGGCCGCGCTTTCAGCAGAGGTGCTAGGAAGCATTGTAGTAAAAGCCTTTAATGGTGATCAGGAAGTTTTCTCCCAACGATTGAGAGATGGTCTGGTTTCAGACCTAGATCTTTTAGATTTAATTAAAGCAGGACAGATCCTGTCATTACCTTTTGGTCCTGGAGTACCATTTGATAGAGTAGCGGTTGGAATTGAATCTTTGCTAGGAGTCAATGTGATCAATAATCCTTTGCAGGTGTTCAGTGTAGAGCGCTTTAAAGGCGACAAAAACAGTACAGAATGTCCTGATCCTGATTTGGAATATCCGCAAGAAACAACACCGCCATTTAATGAAAAGGATTGTGGAACAACGGTTACAAGTTTTGAGAATACCAACTTCCCACTGAATGTGGTGGATGGTAGAAATGATACTTATGCGACACTGTCCGCGGGAACGGGTGTGGTAGCTGGTTTGGGGGCCTATACAAGTCATATAGAATTGGCTTATCCAAATGCTATTCCTGCTGGAGAAACCTCTTATGTCCGTATTGATTTTGAGGATGATATGCTGAATTCTTTGTTGGGAGGAAGTTTAGGCGGTGCACTAGCTGATTTAGCTGGAGGGCTTGTTTTGGGCAACCATTACTTTGAAGTGGCTTTGAAAGATGACAATGGAAATCAAATCTTTAATGCCTCCAGTGTAGACGGGTTCTCTGATCAAAACGTGAAAGTGGTGAAAGATGGTAGCGGTCGATTTTATATAGCCGTGACAGCCGCCGTCCCTTATAAATCGGTGCGCATTACACACGGATTGGCCGCATTAATAGGTGGCAATAATACGGCTACTATGAATGTATATAGCATGTGTCGCGAAACAGAGTTTAATCCTTGCGAGCAGGCTACCTTTACTTCTTTTGATGGAGCTGGTGGACTTACATTAGACTTATTGGATATCAGTAAGGCGGGTGTTTTCAATCCACAATATGCTATCGATGAAAACTCATCGAATTACTCGACAATTAATATCGGGCTAGCTGGAATCGGTGCTTCCGTTTATCAGAATATTTACTTTAAATCAAAGTCCTTAGCGACTGATTCGCTGAGATTACGTGTTCAACTGAACCAACCTGGGATTCTAAATGCTGATTTAGTTGGATCGTATCGCGTAAAATTATTCAATGGAGATGTAGAAGTGTTTAATCAGCCACTACAAAGCTCTCTGATTAATAATTTGGATTTATTAGGTCTATTGAATTCGGGTAATACGATTCAATTGACCATAGCCCCTGGAGTTGTTTATGATCGCTTACAGTTTGGTTTGCAGGCCGTTGCTAGTATCAATACCAGTGCGCCAATTCGTTTCTATGGTGTAAGCCGTATTTCTGAAGGATGTCCTGATCCGGATTTCTTACCGCCGCCATACCGTAGCCCGGTTTGTGCAGATGATCTTATCAGTGCAGAGCATGTGGATGATGTGCAGAATTTATTTAATGGAAATCATAATAGTTATGCCACCATTCGTTCGGATGCAGGAGTAACTAAATATTCTGGACATGTTGAGTTTGGTTATGGAGAAGGGGTGTCTGTTCCAGCAGGAACTACTTCCTACATCCGTATAGATGAAGATAACAATTTGTTAGATGCATTGCTGGCGGGAAGTGTAGCGAACGTACTAACAGACATTTTAAACAATATCGTTCTTGGTAACCACTATTTCCATGTCATCGTGAAGGATGCAAGTGGAAATCCTGTGGTTTCGGGTTCCAGTGAAGACTCCTTTACCGGTTCTACTACCGGTATGAATCCGAATAATCAAATTCGTATCGTTCAAGATAAAGCAGGAAGATACTATTTGGCTATTAAACCCAATGTAGCTTATAGTAGCGTACGTATAGAAGATCATACAGATGCGTTGCTATTAGGACAAAATAACAGTATCAACATCTATGGAATGTGTTATGAGACGGACTTCGAAGGTTGTACGGAAACCTTTACAACCTCTTGGGGTGGTTCTGGTTTAACAGTAGGTTTGACTGGCATAGGAGATTATGGCGTGCAGAACGCTGACCGTATATTAGATAATAACAATAATGGTGATTATTCTGAAATCAGTTTAGGGACAATTAATATTGCTGGTTCAGTTCAGCAGAATGTACAGTTTAATAAAGCGGTTGATGCCAATAGTGTATTCAAAATTCGAATGGCATTTGGTACAGGTACGTTGGATGCTAATGTCTTTGGTAGAGTAGTGGTGGTTGGTTATCGTAATGGTGTTGAAGTTTACGCACAGCCGCTTGATAACGCTGTTATAGGAAATGTGAATTTACTTCAGTTATTTAACAATGGAGGAAGTCCTGAGGAGATCCAGGTGTCTACCGACGTGGAAGTGGATGAGCTTGCTATTAGGTTGACCTCATTGGTAGGTGTAAGTGTTGTACCAAATATACGTTTGTATTACATTCAACAGGATTGCGAAGCTATTGTAGATGATTTCGTGGCTTGGAAGAGCTATGCGGTAGACGGTGATCCTACCATCACTTCTGTAAAAGGAGGTGAGGAAGTAACTTACACGATCCACGTTAGAAATACAAGTTCAGTAGATTTAAATGGTTTAATAGTAACGGATAGCATTCCAGCACATACAAGCTACGTAGATGGTTCGGGTGGAACCCTGGATAATAATGTTGTAGTATTTAATGATATCACGGTTGCTGCTGGTGAGACCACCACGGTTAGTTTTAAGGTAAATGTTGACGCCGACTTAACCGGGGTAACACAAATCAGCAATGTGGCATTGGTTAAAACGGATGAAAATGATCCAGGCGAAGCAACCTATCCTCCTGCCGATAATGCGGATCCTGTAGATCCGGATACTTCGGGTTCTCCAGGAACGAATATTCCGGTAGACCAAGTTTCGTCATTCATTCCATGGAAAGCCTATAAGGTAAATGACGATGCATCTATTACGACAGTTAGTGGAGGAGAAGAAATAGAATATGCTATTTATGTGCGTAATATCGGTAATCAGGCGCTCACAAGTGTTAATATTAGTGATGTATTGCCGGCAGGAACGGCCTATGTTTCGGGCGGAACTGAAGCGGGTGGAGTGGTTAGCTTTACCATTCCGGCATTGGCGGTGGGCGAAACTTCCGCACCGCAAATTTTCACAGTAAAAGTGGAGGATAATTTAACGGGCATCACTGAAATTAGAAATGTGGCAACGGCAGTGAGCGATGAAATCACGACGCCAACTGAAAGTACTTCACCGATCGACAATGAAAATCCGACGGAACCGAAAGATGATGGTAGTGTGGGAACGGTGATCGATGTGGAACCAGCGAATGGTTTGGTGTCTTGGAAGAGCTTAACCGTCAATGGAAGTACAGATAGTACGGCTGTAAGAGGCGGTGAGACGATCGAATATAAAATATATGTACGTAATACGGGTAACCAGGATCTGACAAATGTAGTGATCAGCGATGAATTACCTGCTGGTACCACTTATGTGTCAGGTGGTTCTGAAGCCGGAGGTGTGGTGTCCTTTACGATTCCTACTTTGGCTGCTGGAGCAACCGCTCCTGAACAAACTTTCATCGTAACGGTAAATGAAAATTTAACGAGCATTACTGAAATTAGAAATGTGGCGACGGTGGTGAGCGATGAGCTAACAACGCCGATTGAAAGTTTCCCTCCTGTGGATGGTAATCCAACGGAACCTGATACGACAGGAGCACCGGGTACAGTAATAGATGTGACGCCGGTACACGATATAGATCTGTCATTAAATGGCGTGAGTAATGGAGCAAATAGTAGTCAGGCTGTATCGGGTGATATCATTACCTATACCGTTACGATTACAAATACCGGGAATAAAGATTTATCAAACGTCGATTTGGTGGATATTATTCCGGAAAATACTACGTTAGCAAGCGTAGGTGACTTTACGCAGAATGGAGATAATTTAGAACTTACTATTCCGAGTTTGGGAGTAGGTGAAACACAAACATATACCTTCACGACAACAGTAGACGCGATTGATCCAACGGTGGTGACCACTATTGATAATAGCGTTACAGCTACTTACCGTAATGAAGATGATACGGCCGATAAGTCTGAAACGGCCACCCACAGCATGCCAACAGATTGTTCGCCAATTGATGCAAGCAATGTTTCTTTGTCTGGTGCGGATGATCCAATTTGTGCGGGTGGGGAAATAACTTTAACAGCGAGCTTCTCTGGATTGACTGGTGCAGATCCAAGTGGCGCTTCTGTAAAATGGTATGATAATGAGGATTTAACGGGAGCTCCTTTAACAGGGCTTTCGATCACCGTTAATCCGATAGCCAATACAACTTATTATGTGATCGTAGAAGGTGATGGATATTGTTTTAATAACCCTCCTGCGCAGATCACTGTAACGGTGAGCCCGGCGCCTGAGACACCTACGATTTCAGTAATAGGTGGAAATCCTATTTGTGAAGGTGAGTTTACTACGCTATCCGCTAGTGTTGATGCCGATGCTTATATCTGGTTTAATAATGGTGTTGCAATACAAGGAGAAACGGCTAAAACCATCGATGTAAGTATTGCTGGCCAATATACAGTCGTGGCAGTAAATGCTGGAGGTTGCGAAAGTAATATTTCCGCTTCTGTAACGATAGAAGTTACTGCTCGCCCAGCTCAACCAACAGTACAAGTTGATGGAGCTACCGAGGTTTGTGAGGGTGCTGAAGTGGTGCTGACTTCCAGCGCCAACCTAGGTAACCAATGGTATAAAGATGGTGTTGAAATTCAAGGTGCAACACAACAATCAATTACGGTTAATGAAGCGGGTACTTATACAGTAATCGTAACGGATCCTGACAGCGATTGTAGCAGTTTAGCGTCAGAGGGTATTATTATAACAATAAATCCTGTTCCAGTGATTATAGTGAATGGAAATGCTGCCATCCAGGTTAAAGTAGGAGAAGCTGCTCAAATTCCTGGTGTGACAACTGATCCTGCTGGATTAGCTGTAACTTGGTATGATAATGATGGTGATGTAACTTCTGACCTGAATCCAACATTTGACACACCTGGGATCTATACATACACTGCCATCGTAACGAATGGAGATTGCTCAGCTTCTGCTACGGTAGTAATAACCGTATACGATGAAGCTGACTGTCCTCCTTTGGTAGAACGTGTATATGCGAATACACAAAGCTGGAATGCTATTTTGACAGGTGATGTAGAAAACCCTACAAATGCTGTTGATGGTAATCCACAAACGCATGCTACATTACGTACCTTAATTGGGGCAATCGGAATAGGTAGTGTTCGTCAGAACTTGATGTTTGCACAGGAAGCGGCGGCCGGAACACCCGTTACGGTGAAATTTGGTAAAGAATTAAGCGGGGTAGGATTGATTACAGGTGTTTCAATTGTTGGATTGGATGCAAATGGAAATCCAATTGGTGCACCGCAGAATGTACAAGGGGGTCTTTTGGATCTATTGGTTGGTGATAATGTGGCAGAATACACCTTTGTACCAACCGACAACACAGGGCCTAAAAATTACAAAGGAGTACGCGTAATCCAAGCTGCCCTATTAAGTCTTGCGCAAAATACAAGGGTATATGGCGCTTATATTACTCAAAATAGTACAACCAATGATTGTACTCCGGTTGTTCCGGGTATCAAGCCCAATGTAATTGATGTATTACATGGTGTTAGGGATATTGGTTTAGGTGCTTTGAGTGCAACGTCTTCGGTAACGAATCCATGGAATGCAGTTGATAATGATTCCACATCTTATGCGACTATTTCAAGAGCTGCTGCGGTATTGAATGAAGCATTTTTAACAGTAACCTTCAAAACGCAAAGTCAATTGAATGACTCGATTCGTATTATTACCGAAGTTCCAAATGATCCTATTCTGCAGCTTGAACTATTAAGGGGTTATACCATTCAACGTTATTTAGGTGACGCACCAGTAGGAGAACCATTGGATGAAGATAGTGGTTTATTAAACCTTAAGCTGTTAGGGCTGCTTGGTAGCAGCCAAAGAGCGGCTATCATTGTAGCGCCAACAAATGAGCCTTTTGATCGGGTACGTATTAGCTATGGTAGTGTAGCGAGTGTATTAGGAAATACAACAAATATTTACGACATCAACTTGAAGCCAACAATCAATCCGGTGGTAAACCCAGATGGTGATTTAGTGCTGTGTCCGGATGAGTTAATCGTGTTGAATAAAGTGGATGACTGTACTGTATATAAGATTTTTGATGCTGCCGATGGTGGAAATGAATTGGCATCTGCTGATGGTTTGAGCTTTGCTTTACCTGCGGATTTGGCTGCGGGAGAATATACATTCTATGTGCAGGCGATCCGCCAAGGTTGTGAGGTAGGTGCGAGAATACCGATTACGGTAATTGTTAAACCAACAGCAGTGGAGGCTGATCTCAATGACATTCTGGTGAACGGAGCGGTTCCAATAGAGCCACTGTGTCTAGAACCAAATCAGGAAGTAATCCTGACAGCTTCCATAAGTGCAACGAGTGAGATTATCAATCCAGTATTCCACTGGTACGATGAAGCGGGTACGGCATTGCTAGATGGAGCGAATGGCACGCTGAATTTGGGTGTGCTATCAGCTGGAACGTATACTTATAGTGTAGGAGTAAGTGGGGATAATGTCTGCGAAACATTACCTGAAAATCGTAAGGTAGTTACCTTTACGATCAGTAATCAAGCAACGGATGCGGATATCACGGTTGCAGGAGAGGGCACGAACTGCTTCGGTTCACCGGTGGTGTTAACACCAAGTGCAACGGATGTGAACGTAGTGAACCCTGTATTCAGATGGTACAGAAATGCAGATAAATCGGTTGAGATTGTTAATGAAACGATCGATGGTGTAACCTATGCTATTGATCCTGCAACAGGGATATTGACGATAAGTGGTTTGGCAATCGATACGGATCCATATACTTATTACGTAACCATGACTGCTGATGGTTACTGTGAAAATGAACTTGGAAAAGAAGTGAGCGTTACGGTAAGCAGCGAATTAGATGCACCAACTTTTGATACATTGGATCAGTTGGTATGTGAGGGCGAAGATGCGGTATTCGCGTTGACCGGCGGAAGTCCAAGTGTAACCTATAAATTCTACGATGTAAACGGTGTGGAAGTAACAGATGTGGCTTTAATCAGCCATGATGCTGCTGCTAACACAATTATCATACACAATGTTACGGCTAGCGTTAGTTATGCAGTAGAAGCGCATGACGCCAGTGGCTGTGTAAGTGGTGATCGCACCACGATTACTGCGGGCGTTAAACCAGTGTTTGATGAAGAAATTACGGTGACGGTAAATGGTGAAATACCTGATACGGGTATTTGTACCGATGCGGATGGAAATGTAGTGCTGGCAGCGAGCGTAGATGCGTCTATTACATTAACCAATCCAGTGTTCCACTGGTATGATGGGGCAGGTGTGCCAATAGCTGGTGGTGAAAATGGAACGTTGGCGCTTGTCTTAACGCCAGGCACTTATACCTATACAGTAGGAATCAGCAGTGAAGAGTACTGCGAAACGCCTGTGGGCGACAGAGCCTCGGTAACCTTTACCATTTATGAGAAAGGAAGGCCGGAAGATATTGAGATATTAGCTCATCCAACAGATATCTGTGTTGGTGAAGAAATAAGCTTCACAGCGACCTTTGTAGGTAGTGGTACAGTGATTAACCCAGTATTCCACTGGTATACGACTCCAGATTTAAGTGATACACCTGTAAATGGATCAACTTACACACCAACGAATTTGGTGGAAGGACCAAATACCTTCTATGTAACGGTATCTGGTGATAATCTCTGTGAGGGCGATGCTGCGGCGGCGGTAGCAGTTACCGTAAATGTAAATGCAGCGGTGCTAACACCACAGACTATAACGGATGTAGCGATCAGCCGTGGTCAAAGCATCGTGTTGACAGCTACATTGGGAGATGGACAGGTAGGAGATCCTGCTAATTATGAGCTAGTTTGGGTGGATAACGGCACAGAACATGTGGGTGTAGAATTTACGGTTACACCGGAACAGACAACTACTTATCAAGTGTTTGTAAGAAGTTTAACTGGAGCAGCATGTGTGTCCGATCCGGTAACAGTTATTGTGACCGTAGAAGATGTAGTGGACGGAGAGTGTTTGGAAGCAAATGCACAAACAAATGGCGTAAACGGAATCTGTTTATTGTGTGGTATATCGGATGCGGGTAACGCAGTAGATGGAAACCCAGATACCTATGCAACGATGCACCGTACTGTTAATGTAGCCGGCGCTGTATGGCAGGAATTGATCTTTCCGAACGGAGGTAAAGTTGGAGACACAATCTCTCTGGTGATCGGTGGAAACAATTCTATTCTGGATGCAGCTATATTGACTGCTTTACGTATCCGCAGCTATAATGGTAACACAGCAAATAACGACGGTACGCAAGCCGGAGCTATTTTGGATATTACCTTATTCCCAGGTAGCACGGACGCAAATGTACTACGGTTCGTTGCAGGAGCGGATTTCGATAGGGTACGTATTGAACAATTTGATCTGATCGGCTTATTGGCAAACGGTGTCCGTATCTACGGATCAAGTATCCAATTGCCTGCGCCAACGGATATATTGCCTGTTGACGGAACGGAATATTGTCAAGGTGATGAAATTACCTTATCGGCAACAGCAGCTCCAAATACGGAATTGCGTTGGTTTGATTCAGATGGTAATAGAATAGGCGATGGCGCAACGGTAACAACGACGGCACCAACGGATAAATCAGGTGAACTGGTTTACAGCGTAAGAGCCTTCCGCTTGAACGATGCAGGTGAGGTATGTTATGGTGAAAGCATTCCTGTAAGATTAATTATTAATGATAAACCTGAAATTACGGAGCAACCAGCAGATTTGACCTTAGCATCTGGAAATACTGCGGTCTTCAATGTAGTGGCTGTGGGTACTGGCTTAAGCTATCAATGGGAACAGTTAGATGGTACGAATTGGGCTCCATTACAAGGTGAAACAAATAGTACATTGAGCTTGACCGTTCCTTTAGTTCCTGCTGGTACGGTGTATATCTATCGTGTAGTTGTTTCTTCAACAACTGGGTGCGATGTGGTGTCCGCTCAGGCAACGTTGACGGTTACGGATCAGGAGGTAGACTTCGATAAGAGCAACCTGGTAGTGACTAAAGATAATGCGGTAGCAAACGGGGTTGATGAGAACGAGGTAACAGCAACCTTGCTGGATGCTTTTGACAACCCAATAGCAAATAAAGAGGTGGTGTTCACGATAGAGAACGTGGATGGAACAACAGCTACAGCAACACTGACCACGGATGCCAGTGGTAAGGTGCCGGTTCCTGTGACCAGTATCTTGGCTGGTCAAG